>ERZ773246.8-NODE-8-length-251240-cov-259.853_pt1 | contig 251240 bp, 202 predicted proteins | sample MGYA00580519_ERZ773246 | MGnify/ENA primary metagenome ERZ773246 (study PRJEB29015, sample SAMEA2738153) | human oral metagenome | biome: human oral; feature: human-associated habitat; material: saliva | place: China | collected 2246 ...
GGAAGCCGTACATCACGTTACGAGAGTTCGAATCGCTCTGCTGAGGAATGAACGTGGTCGTCAACGAGAAGTGCGCACGAGAATCACCGGGCATCTGCAGGGACAGGTAGTAGGGCGAAATCGGCTGGTTACGATCATTGGTCGGATCATTCGGAATCGACCAGACATCGTCACCGGCGTAGAAGCTATTCGCGTTCGTCACGTGGTACTTATTCAGCATGGTGCGCTGAACATTGAACATGTCAGTCGGGTAACGCACGTGGCTCATCAGCGAAGCGTTCATCTCACGGTAGCTCTTCACCGTGCCAGGGAAAACACCCTGCCACGCCTTCAGCACCGGATCCTCCTCATCCCACGCGTACAGGGTCACCGAACCGTCATACGCGTCCACGGTAGCCTTCACCGAGTTACGGATGTAGTTCACCGAGTTAGAACGCTGAGCACCCGCAGCGGTTGCCGCATCCTGGGAGCTACCCTGCGCATAGGGGAACTGATCGCTCGTAGTGTAAGCATCCACAATCCACTGCACGCGGTTATTCACAATCGCCGGGTACGGCTTAGAATCCACGCTCAGGTACGGCGCCACCTTACGCACACGATCTAGCGGGTTGCGTTCGTACAGAATCTGCGAACCCTCACGCACCGCGTCTGAAAGCAGAATGTCAGAGGACTGGAACTTAATCGCATACGAGATACGGGCCAGCATCGAATCAACGCGAGGACCACCATAACCGGCGAAAGTGTACTTCGCGTCGGAGGAGTTGGTCTCCTCAGCAGAAAGCGGACGGTCCAGCTCCAGGGTGTCGCCCTTACCGCCCACAATCGAATACTCCGGCGAGCTCATGCCAAAGTAAATACGCGGCTCATAATCCTCGCTCAGAGTACCGGTCGCCTTAATGCCGGACTGCAAGAACTTCGGGTTACCCGCAGAATCCACCTGGTTACCGTACGCGGCAATCACACCATAACCGTGGGTGTACACCACGTGGCGGTTATACCAAGAATCGCCACTCGTCTGCGCCGGGTTCAGCTCACGAGCCGCCAACACCGTATCCTGCGTGGTGTTACCCACCGCATAGCGGTCCACCGACAGCTGCGAATCAAAACGGTAGTACGGGCGGAACTGCTGCATCTGCGCAAACGCCGAGGACACAACATTCGGATCCAACAGACGAATATTCGCAATGGTTGCACTCGAAGAGCTCAACGCACCCGCACGGGTATCAATCGTCGCGTCATACGGGGTGGTCTCAATCTTGTCCAGACCGTACGCGTAACGGGTCGCATCAATATTGCGCTGAATGAACTTCGCCTGAGCACCCTGCTCGTTCGGAACCACCTGGAAACGCTGAACAATCCACGGGTACAGGCCGCCAGCAACCAGAGCAACAATCACCAGCATCGCGGTGCTAATCAGCGGCAGACGCCAACGATTCATCGAAGCCGCCACCACGAACATAACAGCCACCAGCAGCGCAGAAATCGCCAAAATAGCGTTCACCGGAATCGACGAGTTCACGTCCGTGTACATGGCGCCAGCCCAGCGACCCACCTGCTGCTGAGTCGACGAATAACGATCCAGCCAGAAGCTCACCGCACGAGTCAGCAAGAACGCAGCCGCCACAATCGCAGCGTGACGACGGAACGCCACGGTAGTGCTCACACCGCCAGGCTGCACCTTAATACCGCCGTAGAAGTAGTGCATGAACAGACCCGCGAGCGCCGACAGCACCACAGCGGAGGTCAGCAGAGTCACCACCATGCGGAAGAACGGCAACGCAAACAGGAAGAACCCGTAATCCAGACCGAACTCCGGGTCAGTCTTACCGAAGGACTGCTGGTTGAAGAACAGTGCGACGGTGCTCCACTGAGTCATCGTCGCCGAAGCAATAAACAGACCCAACAGCAGCGGAACCACAATCAGCAGAACCTTACGCGCCTTATCCACGCTCTCGTGGTAGCGGCGCATGCTCTCCTCAGCACGCTGCTGACCAAACACGTCACGCAGCATCTGCTCGGCAGCATCCGTGCCGCTCGTCGGCACGCTCTGATTCGGGTTCGGCGCCTCCTGCGGCTTCTTCTCGGATGCCGGCGCCACATCAGCATGACGGACCGCGTAGGACATCGAAGCCCACAGCGGCACAGCAATCACCACGGCAGCCACCACAAAAACGGCTGCCTTCAACAAAATCTGGGTAGTGAACACGGTGCTATAACCCAGCTGATCAAACCACAGCCAGTCCGTGTACACCTGGGACGCACCCACAAAAGCAGCAATGAGCACCGCCACCACAGCAATCGTCACCCGCAAGGGGCCACGACGCTTAGGCGTTGACTTCTTCGGCTTGGGATGCGCAGTGCTATTGGTCGACTCAGACACAATTCCTCGCTCATCATACGTTCAGAGAAAATAACTGCCTTTAAGTATCTCAGAGGTCAAGCAGAAGGGCAGAACTCTCAACGCAGAACAGCCCCGGCTCTTAGCGAACCGGGGCTATTTTCATTGAACGTATGGAGACGCAAACCGCTTTCCGAGGAGGCGGCTCACGTAAATTCTAGGAACCGCAGCGGGGCAGGGAATCATCCGGGGTGCCGGACTTAATCGCCTCCACCGTCTTCACCGCCTCATCCAGGGTCGACACCGGCACAACCACCATCGTGCCGCGCACCTGACCGGCGTGATAGTAGTTGAACAGGTCGGGGTCCTGCGCCTGCATCTTCACAATCGAATCGCAGTTCTCCTTCGGCGCCAAGAAATAACGCGCACCGTAACGGCCCGTCGCCAAGATCTTGTACTTGATACCGCCAATTGCGCCGACCTTACCGTCAGCATCAATCGTGCCGGTACCCGAAATGTAGCTACGGTACGGGTCGCCTCCGGCATCCTCATCGGCGAGCAGAGTACCCTCGCTCAGCTTATCGACTGTGCCCAGCGCCAGCATCAGACCCGCGCTCGGGCCGCCCACACCATCCAGGTTGTACTGCACGTGCGCCGGCAGGTCATAGCTCTGCTTCAAACCCGCGCCCAGAATCCAGCGGCTATCGTCACTCGAACGAACCGGGGTCAGATTAAAGGTCTGCTGCTTGCCGTCACGTTCCACGGTCACGTCAATCGGCGAACCGTTCGAGGCGTTCACCGCCTTCGGAACATCGGTGAGAGTCTCAATCTGCTTCTCCCCCACCTTCACGATGCGGTCGTCAGCCTTCAGCGCGCTCGCCGCCGGGGAACCCTCCACCGTGGAAAGCACCTGAACCTTCTCGGTCACCGCCATCTTCAGCTGGCGCATCGCCGCGACCTTCGCCTGAGTCTGCGAATCAGCCATCTGCGCGCCGGTCGCCGCCGTCGCCTGCTCATGGCTCACGTGCGGGTACAGGGCATCGGTCGGCACCACGAGGCTGCGGTTACCGTCAAACGCCAACCAGCCGTAGAACGCCTCCGCGCCGGACAGCTCCGTGTACGGGCCGCCCGAAACCGACACCGTGGTCATGTTCATCTTGCCGAACGTCTTGTAGCTGGGCGCGCCAGAAACCTCAATGACTTCCTTCTCCTGGTACGTTCCGAGCACGTCAAAGAGCGGGCCGGGGCCCTCCTTCACATAGGAACTGGGCAGAACAAAAGCACCAGCCAGCAGGGCGCACGTCGCCACAGCGCTAACCGAACGCAGGTTCACGCGGCGCGGCGCAAAACGCGAACGGCGCTTAGCCGCCTTCTCATTACTCTTCACGCTCGCGGAGGCGGCGTTCGGCTGCTGCTCAGCATCGGGGGTGGACTTAGTCATGGTTTCTACAGTACCGGATAAACCTGCTTTTCAACATGCGGACCGGCACCGGGACCCCGCTAAAAATAGAGCCCCAGGAGGCGTTCACGCTCTGACCCGTACCTGACCCGCGCCGCGCTGTGTCAGCACCTGGCGGTGACGGCGGCACGAAAAAGCTCCCAAACCCCGACCCCGAAGACAAGCTTGTGTGCCCTCAGCTGATTAACCCGCCTCCACAGCAATAGCGCGGGAAATTCTCAGCAAAAATCGGTAGGCTGGACAGCGAGCGGGCCAGTTGCGCCCACCCCCGGATTACGAAAGGCTTCACATGTCTGAGAACCCCACCGGCGGCGCCTCCAACGAGCGCGACCCCCTCGAAGAATTCCTTAAGAAGATGCAGGAGCAGGGCTTCGACCCCTCCGCAGGGGCAACCGGCCAGGGCGGCAAGGGCACCTCCAACAATGCACAGAATCCCTTCGGCGCGCTCTTCGGCGAAGGCGGTCAGAACCCCTTCGGCATCAGCATCGACCCCGAAGACCTGAAGAACATGGGCATGGGCTTTGACCCCGCCATGATGCAGAGCATGTTCGCGCAGGTGCAGGCGATGTTCTCCGGCGCGGGCGCATCCGACAGCCCCAGCGGCGTGAACTGGGACAACGTGAAGAACCAGACCCGCCAGATGCTCGCATCCATGGGCGAAGACCCCTCCGTACCCGAAAACCTCAAGCGCGCCGTAGAAGACGCGGCGAACCTCGCCGACCTCTGGCTGGACGCGGTGACCACCATTGAACGTCACAACCACCCGGTGCAGGCATGGTCCAAGGCGGAATGGGTGGAGCATTCCTTCGACTCCTGGCGCGAAATGGTCGAGCCGGTCGCAGCCGAAGTCACCCAGTCCATGGTCATGCCCGGCGCACCCGAAGACGTGCCCGAAGAGATCTCTCAGATCCTCAACAGCGGCTTCTTGAATAACATTGGTTCCGTGATTTTTGGTGCGCAGATGGCGCAGGCGCTCGCGCAGCTCGCCGGCGAGGTCTATTCCTCCACCGACGTGGGCTTCCCCCTCGCGCCCGGTTCCTCCGCGCTGCTGCCCAACGGCTACCAGCAGCTCGCCGAGAGCATCGAGGTGCCCCCGCAGGAGGTTCTGCTCTACCTTGCCGTGCGTGAATCCGCGCTGATTCGCCTGCACAAGGCAAACCCCTGGCTACGTGAAGACCTGGTTCAGCTCGTGGCGCGCTACGCCCGCGGCATTCGCGTGGATATGAACCGCATGCAGGACGCCGCATCCCAGGTGGACATGAGCAACCCCGACGCCGTACAGGAAGCATTCGAAGGCGGCATGTTCAGCCCCCAGCGCACCGAAGACCAGGAACTGGCGGTGCAGCGTCTGGAGGGTCTGCTCGCGCTCATCGAAGGTTGGGTATCCGTCGTCACCGAGGACGCAACCCGCAACCTGCCCAAGGCACCGCAGCTGACCGAAATCATGGCGCGCCGCCGCATCGACGGCGGCCCCAGCGAGCAGGTCTTCGAGAACCTGGTCGGTCTGGAACTGCGCCCGCGCCTGGTGCGTGAGGCACAGCAGTTCTGGCGCTGGTACGAAAACGCCCACGGCATTGAGGCACGCGACGGCCTCTGGGACACCCCGGAGACCCTGCCCACCCCCGCCGAGCTGGAAGACTTCACCGCATACGATGCGCGCATGAACGAAATCAGCCTGGACGACGTGGACTTCGACTCGGAGCTGCAGAAGCTACTGGACGGCGGCTTCGGCGATGCGCCCGAAGAAAAGTAAAGCTGAGCAAAGTAAAGCGGCGAAAGTAGCGCGGCGACAAGTAAATAGCTGACACTTGAGCGGGGGTGGCTTGTGATTCTACAAGCCACCCCCGCTCAAGTGTTTTTAATGAAGTGTTTTGGTTGCTAGGTTTTCAGCGATGCTTTAGTCGGCGCTGTTTTCGCCGCGCTCACCCTCGGCACGTTCGCACTCGGCACGCGAGCGCCCCAGCGCGTACCCCTCCAGGTAGGCTTGCGCCCGCAGCAGCTGCGGGTAGCGCGCCTCCAGAGCACGGAACGCCGCCGAATGATTCGGCTGGATGAGGTGGCAGAGCTCGTGGTGAATCACCGAATCCAGCACGTACTCGGGTACGCCCTGTAGCTCCGAGGAAATGCGGATCTGCGTGTTCGCGTAGGTTGCCGAGCCCCAGCGCTGACGCTGATTGCTCACCCAGCGAATCGACAGCTTCTCCAGCCTGCCCGAGGCAACCAGCTCCGGCAGGTGCTTCTGCGCCAGGTGCAGGGCGCGGGAGCGCAGGTACTCGTCCGTGACCGTCAGCTGCGTGGCACGCTCACGGCGGGCGGCACGACGCTGAATGCGCGGCAGCAGGCGGGCAATATGCTCGTCAATCTCTTCGCTCGTGCTCGCGGCGGGAATGAGCAGGCGGTAGGCGGGGTTGCCGTGCGCATCCTCCCCGTCGCGCTGCATGCTGATGGTGCGGGTGCGGCGCGCCGAGCGGACCAGCTCAATCTGCGGGCGATCCTCGGTAGCGGGCAGAATTTCACGCTTAAAACGCTGAGCCATAATCTCCTCTTCCCTTCGACGAACGGCGGGGCTGTGTGGCACGGGGCTGAGTTGAGCGGGCCTGGCTATACGACGAGCCGGCGCTCTCAGTCCTGCGGCGGCGCTTCGCCGGATCAATATCGTCCAGGAAACGCGAACGCTTCCGCTGACCGCGACCACCCACGGTGCGGGTCATCGTCCAGGTCAGCCACAGGTACTTGCGGGCGCGCGTAATGCCCACGTACAGCAGGCGGCGCTCCTCATCCACCTCATCCGGGGTGGTCGCAAAAGTAATCGGCATGAGGCCCTCGTTCAGACCGCATAGGAACACTGCCTCCCACTCCAGACCCTTAGCCGCGTGTAGGGAGGCGAGGGTTACGCCGTTGACCTGCGGGGCGTCGTTGAATTCGCTGCGGTGGTTCAGGGTCGCCACGACCTCGTGCATGGTCAACGGTAGCGGCTCGGGCACGCCCGGGCGCGGGTTCGCGCGGTGCTCCTGAAGCTGCTCTTCACGGTTCTGCGCCATCATGTCCACCATGTGCACGAGGGCGGCGAGGGACTCCCACTTCTGGCGGGCAGCACCGCCAGTGAGCGGGCCTTCCTCCTTAAAACCCAGGCCGCCGAGCACATCGCGGGTGTAGCGGGTGACGTCCTCGGTACCGTCCGTGGACTTCGCCGAACCACGCAGGGCAAGCATCGCCTGCTTGACCTCGGGACGCTCAAAGAAACGCTCCGCGCCACGCAGCTGGTACGGAATGTGGGCGGCAGCCAGAGCAGACTCAATTGCCGCCGACTGCGCGTTCGTGCGGAACAGCACCGCAATCTCCGAAGGCGGCACGCCGTCCTTCTCCATCAGGTCGCGGATATCCTCGGCAATGCCTGCGGCCTCCTGCTCGTCGTCCGCGTAGCCGAACCACTCCACATCCACGCCGGGGCCGCGCTGAGACATCAGCTCCAGCGGCGGTGCCCACGAATGCGGGCTCGAATCCGGATGCGGACGACGCGCCGCCAACAGACGGTTCGCCAGCTCCACCACCTGCGAATGGGAACGGTAGTCGCGGGTCAACTTCACCGTATGCGCGCCACGGTACCGGCGCGGAAAATCCAGCAGGTAACGGCTGGTCGCGCCGGTAAAAGAGTAAATCGTCTGGGAGGCATCGCCCACCACGCAAATATCATCGCGACCGCCCAGCCACACATCCAGCAGACGCTGCTGTAGCGGGGACACATCCTGGTACTCGTCCACCACAAAGTGGCGGTACTGGTTGCGGACGGTCGCGGCGAGCTTCTCGTCCTCCTCCAGCATGGCGATTGTCAGCAGCAGCACATCCTCAAAGTCGATGAGGTTACGCTCATCCTTCAAGTCCTCATACGCCTGGAAAATACGCTGCATATTCTGCGGGGTAATCGCCGAGGGCAGCTGCTTCTCGCTCAGACGCTGCATGATGGTGTCCGGGGTGAGCAGCTGAACCTTCGCCCACTCAATCAGCGACGCCAAATCACGCAGCAGGGAACGGTCCGTGCTGATGCGCAGACGGTTCGCCGCCTCCGTAATGAGCGTTGCCTTATTCTGCACGATGGACGGGAAGGTACCCCCCACCACCTGCGGCCAGAAATACGCCAGCTGACGCAGCGCCGCCGAGTGGAAGGTACGCGCCTGCACGCCGTGCGCACCCAGCTGGTGCAGGCGGGTACGCATCTCCTCCGCCGCGCGCAGGGTGAAGGTCAGAGCGAGTACGCGCGGGCCCTGGTAGCGGCCAATCGCAATACCGTAGGCGATGCGGTGCGTAATCGCGCGGGTCTTACCGGTACCGGCACCCGCCAGCACGCGCATGGGGCCGTCCAGCTCAGTGGCGACCGCACGCTGATCCGGGTCAAGCCCGGCAAGAATATCGTCTGCGGAGATCATATGCTGAGGCTGCTGAGGTGTGGCGGTCATAATGCTCCATCAGTAAGGCGGGCGGTACGGGCAGAGGGCTTACGCTCGCGCGGGCATGCGGGTATACGGGCATACGGGTGCGCGAGGCGGTGATAGCCGGTCTTCCATTGTATTCTCCCAGACTGTGTTCGCCCAGACGGTATTCCCCAGCCCCGCCGCGGCTTCTTAGCGGTTGCTTTCGTTCAGGCGTGAGGATTCAGTGCATCAGGAACCCGCCTGTTTGGATGCGCGCGGTGAGAAGCGCAACGCAATGCACAGGAATACGCAGACGAGCACATTTAGCCTTGTCCACAAGTATCTTCACCACTTGGCATAAAGATCCTAAAAACTACTAAACGGCACACATAGGTTTGGTAACCTTAACCCGTGACTTTATCTCCCCTTCAGCTAGCAGCCATTGTCTCCGCCGGAGTGCCCGGGATTTACCCCGTCGGCGCCGAACCGGTCCGCGAAGACAGCGACGACTTCGACTCGGCAATCATCGCCGACTCCACCGGTCGCCGCTGGCGAGTGCGCGCCCCGCGCCGCCCCGACGCCAGCATGCGCCTTGAAGCTGAACACCTCATCCTGCAGTCGTTCAGCCCCGGCCTGCGCGCCCGACTGCCCTTCGCCGTACCCACCGTCGCCGGAACCGTACCCTACGCGGGCGGCAACGTGTTCGTGTACACGCACATCCCCGGCACCATCTACGACGTGGACCAGCTCGCCGAGCTGAGCCGCCGCGAAGTTGCGGCGGGCCGCCCCTCCCTGGCATCCATCATCGCCAAGGACATCGCGACCCTGCACGTGATGCCCGAAGACATTATTTACGAAGCCGACCTGCCCTCCTACTCTTCGGAGCAGATTCGTCTGCGCAAGAACGCCGAGCTCGAGCGTGCCGCCGCAACCGGCAAGGTGCCCGCCGACCTGCTCGCGCACTGGCGTACCGTGCTCTCCCCCGGACCCATGTGGCAGTTCCGCCCGCGCGTGGTCCACGGTGACATGGGTGCAGAGAACCTCGTACTGCACGTCACGCCCTCGGCCGCGCGCATTGTGGAGGTCACCGGCTGGTCCGATGTGCACGTGGGCGACCCCGCGCAGGACTTCGCGTGGCTGTACTCCTGCCAGGACATCGACTTCACCGACGAGGCCATCGAGGTGTACCGCCAGCAGATGCCTCAGTTGCCCGACGCCTATCTGGCGCAGCGCGCGAACTTCTACGCGGAGTTCGCGATTGCCCAGTGGCTCACCCACACCGTGGAGGTTGGCGACCGCGACGGCGCAACCCACGCCGTGTCCATGCTCCTGGATATTCAGGACGACCTGCGTGCCTCCGGCGAACTGCTCGGCCAGGAGGAGGTCGGCCCGCTGGTCGGCCCCGCCGAGTAGCTATTGGCTCGGGTAGCCGTTAGGTTTCTACCTACCGCATAGGTTTTCAGTTCAGCCCCGCAGTACTGCACTGCGGGGCTGAACTGTATCTACGGGGGTTTTATATCCGCTTGCCTGTGCCCGGTGAAACCAGTTCCCTGAGTGTCTGTCAAACCGACGAAATTATGCCTGTAAGGGCTAGTGGAGGGGATTTAGTGGGCCTTTTATTAAAATTTATTTAAGTGTTTCCCCTCACTTTTTGAGCACCAGTTTTGCATTTTTGTGCATGAATGACTCAGATTAAGGCTGAGACTTGAAGGTGTGCCAGGGGTGCCATTCACAATATTTACCGGACACAAATACGCCACAAACCCACAAAAACCAACTTTTGATTTTGAGAGTCCACAGAGCCTCAACTCCACCTTGAACCATGCTCAAAATAGTGCATTTTAGGGTAAAAACTTTCCCTGTAGATTTTTTCAAAAACTCCTGGAATACTTTTGCTGTGCCGCGAGAAAACCAGCGGACACACTCCCCATAGCGCACTGACCAGCGCTGATATCGTGGCAGCGATAAATTGGGGAGACAGATTGGACGGGACCCTGACCGGTCATGTCAGGCCCGAGCCGGATTCATGCACCGCGCAACCAATCACCGATGGCAGAAATCTATAGAGCTACTTTCGAGGTTGTGTTTGAGAGTAAAGACGCACGCAAACCCCACGGGGCGCCGGCGGCGCGAGTGAGGCCGCGAGAGCGGCAGTCGTTCGGCGCGATTCTTTCCCGGAGCGTGCGAGGGCACGAAGTACCTCTATAGTTCTTCAGCGGCTGAGGACGCCTCATCACCCTAATGCAGTGGGGTGAAGAGGCGTCCTCTGCCATTAACCGTAAAAGTCCGCGCAGAAAAGCAGCTCATGAGGCGCAATGCCTACGTGAGCTGCTTTTCTCTACTCGGTGACAGCAAGCGATAGCACGGTGTTGGCTGGCACGGCGCAGGCTAGCGGGGCACACTAGTACGCGAGCGCCGCCCACCCGGCGCTGGAAGATCCGCTGTTGAGATCCGCTACCTAGCCCTTGCGTGCCTCACGAATCACCTTCGCCAGTTGCGCCTCCGTGGGCAGGCCGCCGCGGATCTGGTGATCCCACACCTCCGCAACGCCCTTGCCGCCCAGGTACACGAACACGGTGCTGATACGCTCCGGGTCCACGCCCATAATGCGGGAGAACGCGATACGGTACAGACCCAGCTGGAAGCGTCGAGACTGCATGGTCGACATCTTCGGGCGAGAACCACTCTTCCAGTCCACCAGGACCCAGCGTTCGCCGTCCTCGTCCTCGGTGCGGAACACCGCGTCAATACGGCCGCGCAGGCTTAGACCCTCGATGTGGGTTTCGACCGGGTACTCGACCGCCCAGATGCGTTCCTTCCACTCATCGCTGCCCCACTCGCTGTTGGCGAAGCGCTCCCAGAGGCGCTGGACGGAGGCTTCCAGTTCGCTCTCGGACTCCTCGTAGGCGTCCTCGAAAGTGAACTCGTCCTGTTCCTGCAGGTCAGCCGGCGCGGTGGAGGCGGAGGCGGCAGTGGAACCCGGTAGATCAACGCCCACCGTGTCCTCCGCATCGGGCGCCTCCAGCGGGTCGGCACTCGGTGCAACGCCGAAGTGCTCCTCAATCAGCGCGTGCACCGCCGTACCAATCGTTGCCGCACGCGAGGGACGCTGAGGCACCGGGCGCATCAGCTGATGCACCGTGCCCTGCGGGTCCTCGCTCAGGCGAATGAATGTGGATGCGGACAGGTGCCCCGGCAACTGGTTGCTGGGCACCGGGTCGGTCTGACCCATCATGAGCAGAAGCAGGTCGGCTTCGCGTTCCCAGTCCACCGCCTGCTGGCGCAGGGATTCGGGAATAGCGGACTCGCCGTGTGCAGCAGATGCAGCGGGTGCGGCAGTTGCAAGATGGCTTGCGCTCTCCCCCGCTATATCCCCGCTCTGGTGCAGGTCATCCTCCCCCGCGCCGACGGCAAGCTCCACCGCCAGGGCGGCACGCTCCACTGCCTCGCGACGGCTCGAGGAGTTAATCGCAATCTCACGTTCCAGGTGCTCATGCTGGCCGCGGCGAAGCATCTCCTTCGTACCCTGCGTGAGAGCGTCATCAGACGCCCAACGCCAAATTACGGGGCGCTCCAGCGGGTCAAAAGGCCACATGGCGGTCAGCACCGCACCCAGGTTCGGGTTCCTGTCCTCGTAGTTCTTCTGGGCGAATTGGCCGCGCACCTCAATCGGCAGCGCCGCCGCGACCGTGGGCGAGAAACCGGGCTGAGGCGGTTGCGTCTCACGCCATTTCTCCCGCTCGGTGGCTTCGATGATCCATTCGGGCACCGGCAGGTTCAGGCGGGTGCAGTTCTCCGCCGCCGTGCGTGCTCGTACGGAAGGAGCCGCCAGCTGCCAATCCTGCGCGAGGGCGGGAGCCATGACCTCAACCAGCGCCCAGGCGTAGCGTTGCACCTGCTCGGCGTAGGTCGCCCGGGCGTTCGCGCGCGCCTCCGCCTGCTCGGGGGTGAGCTCGTCAGCATCTACGTAGAGTTCGAGGTCCTCCAGCAGTGCCGCCTCATCGGGGGCGGGCGGCAGGTTTGAGGGGTCCACGACCGTACCGTGCACCAGGGTCACCGGTTCGGTCAGGCGGTACTTCGACTCGGCCAGCTGTTCAGCCCAGCGGCGCACATGGTTCAGGTGCACCTTTTTGCGCTTATCGGCGGGGTTCGGCATCGTGTACGACAGGCCCATGCCGACCAGCTGCGGCACCGCCCAGGGGGTATCCATCGTCTCTTCGAAGCGCACGGAGGGCGCATCTACCGTGGGCGTGCCCATGCCGAAGAGGGACTTGAAAAGCATCTCCATCAGCTCCTCCCAGAAGGGCTGCACCGGCTGAGGCGCCACAGAAGCACTCTTCCAGCGGTAGGCGCTCATCGCCAGCAGGTTACGGGCACGGGTCATCGCCACGTACATGAGGCGGCGGTCCTCCAAACCGGCGTGCTCGGCGGCATCATCTTTATGCTCGCCCAGGTAGTCTTCCAGGTCCTTTGCCTTCTCGAAGGCGGTAATCTCCTCCGGGGTCTCAAGGACCGACGGAAGGTACTCGCGGTCGCCACGCAGCGGCCAGGGCAGAGCCGTATTAGCCGACATCTGCCACAGGTTCGGGGTCTGCCCGCCGGTCGCGCTACCGCACAGGCCGGGCAGAAGCACATGATCCCATTCCAGGCCCTTCGCGGCGTGCATGGTCATCAGCTGCACCGCGTTCGGGTCAGGCTCCACAGCGCCCAGCGCCAGGCCCTTCTCCTCATCATCGGCACGCTCAAGCCACGCGAGGAAGCCCATCACGTAGCTCACGCCGCCCGAAGACAGCAGGAAGCGGCGCGCACCCGGGTCGCCCTCCTCCGCGCTCACGCCGTCAGCGCCGGCGTAAATCATCGCGTTAATACGCGGCGCAGACACGCCGTAGGCGGCGGCAACCTCGTGGAAAGCGTCCAGGTTCGCGCGCGAACCCAGCGGGTCGGTACCCGGGCGGACCGCCAACTCAATATCGAGTAGCATGGTCCGCTCAATCTCGTACAGCAGCGTGCCCAATTCCTCGCTCAAACCGGCACGCAACACGCGCATCTGCTCAGCGAAAGCACGCAGACGCTCCAGCGCCGCCGGGGAGAAGCGGCGGCCGCGGTACTGTTCACCGTAGAGGGGTTCGCCGTCCGCGCCGTCCTGCGGCAGGTTCTCCACCGCTTCAATCAAGGAGGCGTACCCGGAGGAGTCCTCCACCGCGCCCTTGAGGGTTTCGTCCAGGCGTTCCTGGGCGGCACGCAGGTGCTCCGCCTGCAGGCTGATAGCGGCCGCGTCTTCGGCGTCTTCAGCCTCCGCGAGCATACGCAACGCCATCTGCTCACGCAGGGCACGCTCACGCTCACGCACCAGCGACTGCGCCCAATCACCCAGCGCCAACATATCCGCCGCACCCAAACGCCAACGCGCACCCGTCAGCAGGCGCGCCAGGGCATCCGAACGGTTCGGATCAGCCAGCACACGCAACGCCGACACCAAATCCACCACCTCCGGTTGGGAGAGCAAACCGCCCAAACCCACCTGCTGCACCGGAATGCCCAGGCGCTCGCACTCCACACGAATCGGGTCCAGCTGACCGTGCACACGCGCCAACACCGCAATCTCGGGCATCTTCAGGCGCGGACGCACCGAACCATCACCGGAACGATGCGCCGCGTAGGCGCGCTCATACTCGCGCACCGCCTGCGCACGCATCGCCGCGATACGCTCGGCAATAGCCACAGCCTCCTCGCGGTCAGAGTCGTGGTACGTCAAATCAACACGCCCCACCATGCCCGCGGCAGCCTGCTCAAAAGCGGGCGAACCAGGCTCCCCCACCAGGGCGCAGCGCGGGCGCAGGTCGGGAACCTGAGCGGCGGTAATATCGCCGTCGGCGGCACGCACCCACTCGGGAACCTCCTTCAGCTTCTCCGCCATGTGGTTTGCCGCGTTCAGCACCGAAATGTCGTTACGCCACGCGATGGACAGGAACAGCGGCCGCACATGCTTAGTCGGGAAATGACGGTAGAAGCTGAACATCTGACCGTCCGAAGCACCACGGAAACCGTAAATCGACTGCTTCGGGTCACCCACAGCCATCACCGGATGCGCCGGAATACCCGCCGCCTCATCGGCACCGTAAATCGAGGAGAACAAGCTCATCTGCGCGTGCGAAGTGTCCTGGAACTCGTCCAGCAGAACCACCTTGAAGCGGGCACGCTCACCCTCGCGGATCGCCGGGTCAGCCTCCGCAATGCGGGCGGCAAAACGCATCAGGTCACCGAAATCCAGCACCTGCATGCGCGCCTTCACGCGGGCGTAGCTCATCGCCATACGCGCGTACACTCGGCGGTTACGCAGCAGACGCTGAACCTTCAGAATGTCCCTCTCGGTCTTCGTCTCACGGCGCGGATCAGGCACCGCCGCGTACGCCGCCAGCTGCTCGGTGCAGAAGTCAATGACCTCCTGCGGCTCCACCAGGTGCTCCGCGCACTCGTCAGAAAGTTGCAGCATCTGGTTAATCATGGTCGCCGCAGACACCGGCACGCCGTCCTTATCGAGGGGAAGCTCCCCCTCCCAGTACTGCACAATCTGCGCGGCAAGCTGCCACTTCTGCGCATCGCCAAGCATCTGCGCGTCCTGCTCCACGCCCAGGCGCAGACCGTACTCCTTGACGAGGTTATTCGCGTAGGAGTGGTAGGTGAGCACGGTCGGGTCAGCGATGCCCTCGCGCAGTTCCTCATCGGTCGGGGCGACGCGGCGGCTACGGCGCAGCGTGTTCAGACCGGCGCGCATACGGCTACGCAGCTCGGTTGCCGCCTTGCGGGTGAAGGTCACGCCCAGCACCTCTTCGGGGCGCACAAAACCGTTATCGACCAGCCAAATCACGCGGTCAACCATGGTCGCGGTCTTACCCGAGCCGGCACCGGCAATGACGAGGGTCGGGGCGGGGCCCGCCTCAATCATGCGGACCTGCTCGGGGGTCGGCTTCTTACCGTCAGCGCCGTTGAGCATCTCGGCAATGTCAAGGGCACTGCGGTAGTCGGCAGGCTTCAGCGCGGGGTCGTTCGAGGCGGCTTCTGCCGAGAAGAGCACGCCGTTAGGCAGCTGCCAGCTATTGTGCTCGCACCACTGGGCGGGGGTGAGCATTCCGGTACCAGAACCGGGGTGAGTAGCGCCGTATGCGCCAGAGTCAGTCATGATTCCTCTTCCTCATGGATCATTCTCATGGGAGGTTCGGGGTGAGTGATATCGAAAGTAAACGGAGGTGGTGCGCGGCTACTAGGGCTGCGTCACCTGGCGGCCGCGCGTACAAATCGGGCAAATCTCCGGCAGGCGGCACCCATAACCGCCCTCACGGTGACGAGCCTGCACCTGCGAGCCAGCAATCAGCTCCGCGGCGTGCTGCACCAGCTCAGCCGCCCACGAATCGTGCTCCGTCAGGGCGGGCTGAACCTGCAGGCGAGTCTTGCTCTCATCGTTCACACCCGAGGCGCCCAGCTGCACGAGCGCCGCGCCTCCGGAACGACCCGTATAGCCGGTGTACTCCAGCTCCTGGGGGCGGGCATCCGGTAGCGGTTCGCCCGCCTCCAGGGCGGCGGCTTCGGCGCGATAACGCTCCTCCAGCTGCTCACCCGCGCCAGCCTCCACCGCAATCTGGTAGGCGGCAAGCTGCGGATGCGTCTCCATCTCCGCACCGGTCGGCTTAGACTTGCCGGTTTTCAGGTCAACAATGGCGTAGCGGCGGGTGCCGTCCTCCGCCGGGGCGGTACCTTCGAGGCGGTCCACGCGGCCGGTGAGCAGTGCATCCAACTCGCCGACTTCACCGGCGGGGTCGAAGGGCACGGGCACACGCACCGAGAAGGAGCCTTCAACACCGAGGTTCTGCCAGCCGACGTCGCCCATGTGCTGACGGTAGTAGTAGCTCAGGCGCAGAATCATGCGCTTGGCACGCTCGTAGAGGGCGTAGGATTCCCAGGGCACGCGCTCGCGGTACTCTTCGTCGGTCTCGTCCTCCTTGCGGGCGGGCACGCCGAGGGAGCTAATGCGCTCGTCGAGGGCGGTTTGGAGCTCCTCGAGGGTGCCGGTCGGGTACTCCTCGGCGATGGCGTGAACGAGCGTTCCGAGGGAGCGAGACAGGTCGGTCTGGGCTTCCGCACGGGCGGCGGAAACCAGCCAGTCCAGCGGGGAGCTGTGGATGGTTTCCAGGCGCGAGGGCGAAAGCGCAATGGTGCGGCGGCCGGGGTTTTCTGCAGGGTTTTCGGCAGGCTCTTCGCCGTCTTCACCGTGGTTTTCGTCCAGCTCAGCGCGATCTGCCGGGCGGTGCGCAAAGAGCAGCTCCGTGCTAGAAAGCGGCAGCAGACCCCACCACTCGTCGGGAGCGGCGCCGGGTGCCTGCGCATTTGCCAGGCGTGCCAGAGTGCGGGAAGCGGCATCGAGTCGGTACGCGGAAGCCTCCGGGCTGGGCGCTTCTTCCTCCTGTGCGTTGTGCGCCTGCGCGCCGTGCTGAGCGTCTTCGGTACGCATGGCGTTCAGCGACTCCTCAACGAGGGTGCGGCGAAGCTCCGCCACCAGGGAACGCAGGGTGGCGGGGCGGCGCACGCGGGTGATAGGCACCTCCGTGGAGTCGCCGACCGCGTCGGTGGGCAGCACGAAGTCGAAGAACTCGCCGGGTGCCTGGTCGTCGTTGCGCACGGCGGTGAGCACGAGGCGGGTGCTGGCTCGGGTGGCGGCGACGGCGAACATGCGCAGCTCGTCGTGGCGGGTGTCGCGCACGCGTTCGGGGTAGCTGCGGATGCGGGCGGGCGGTACCGGCTGCTCGCTCTCGCCCACCTGTTGTTCTGCCTGCTGGGCGCGCTGGCGGAGGCGTGCATCGCATAGGTCCACGAGGTCGCCGGTGCTCAGCAGGGAGCCGCGCACGGTGGTGTTGGGCCAGGTGCCTTCCTGCAGACCGCATACATATACGGTGCGCCAGGACTGACCGGCGGCGAGTGCGGGGGTGAGAATCTCGACCGCGTCTTGGCGTACGCCGCGGGTGGCGAGGGTGTCCATGGGCAGGTCCTGCGCGTCGATGAAGTCGAGGAACTGCTCGGCACCGGCGCCGCGCATCTGCTCGTCGAAGCGGTCGGCAGCTTCGAAGAGACCAATCATGGCGTCGAGGTTGCGGTGGGCGGCATCGGCGTCGGGGCCTGCGCCGCGCGACTGGGCGACCCAGGTCTTTTCGAGGCCGCTGGCTTCCCAGAGCTCCCAGAGCACTTCGGTGCTGGTGGATTCGGGGCGCGCGAGTGCTTTACGTCCTGCGGAGAGCACAGCTGCGATGCGGTGCACGGCGCGCCCTACACCCTCTTCGGGGAGGGTTTCGGGGTGTAGCAGGGCGCCGAGGAGCAGGTCATCGCTGGGGCGGTGGCCGCCGCTTTGCAGTTCGATGGATCGTAGCTGCTGGCGGAGTCGTCGCACGTCCATGCTGGATGCGCCACCGAGTCGTGAGGTGAGCAGGGCGATGGCGCTCTGCGCGCCACCGAGGGGGTTGGCGCGGCTTTCTTCGGCGATGACGTCGTCAAGGCTTCGGCGCATGAGCTCTTCAGCTTCGGTTGCGCTGAGGGTTTCGTAGCCGCCACGTTCCCCCGCCTCCGCACCTTCTGTCGCGGGCATGTGCACGGCGGGGTTGAGCGCCTTCTCGCCGCGCTTGCGGGCGTAGACGAGCAGGCTGAGCGCGTCCAGGAAGGGGCGTACGGCAGGCTCGTCGCGCACCGGTACGAGCGCCGCGGAGGTACGCGACGGAATACCGTTCGAGGAGAGCACGCGGCGGATGCGCGCCACATCCGCGCTGCTGCGCACGATGATGGCGGATTCGCGGTAGGGGTGGTTGCCGTAGATGCGTTCTTCGAGCAGCATTTGGGCGATGAGGTTCGCCTCGTCCTGGGAGCTGGAGAGCGCATACTTATACACGCCGGCGGGTGCGGTGCGGTAGTGCGCGGGGTCGAGAATTTTGCCGTCCGCACCCAAGTGCAGCAGCGGTTCGTCGGCGGCACCCCAGGTGAGGGCTTCGTCGGCGGGGGTGGTGTTGATGCGTCCGAAGGTTGCGGGCGCGCTGTTCTTCGCCCCCTCCTGCGCACCGTTCTTTACCCCTTCCTGCGGGCTGTTCTTCTCCCCTGCCTGTTCGGGGGTGAGCGGCACGAACCTGGTGTAGCGCGGCAGTCGGCGACGAATGTCCGCCACGAGCGGCATCATGAGTGCGGGCAGGCGGTACGAGGTGGTGAGCGTGCGGGTGCGCATGCTCGGGAAGCTTGCCTGCAGGGTGGTGACGAGGTCGGGGCGGGCGCCTCGGAAGCCCTGGACGACGGCTTCGTCGCTGTAGGTCATGACAACCCGAGGGCCTTCAGCGAAGAGGTCGGGGTGGGTTTCGGTCAGGTGCGCGGCGTCTGCGGGGGCGACTTCTGCGGCGATGAGGCGCAGCAGGCGGTAGATGGAGGGGCTGAGTTCCTGCACGTCGTCGATGAGGATCAGGTCGTAGCGGCGGCGTTCTTCGGCGAGGAATTCGGGGGCGCGCAGCAACAGCCGGCAGGCGTCGTTGATGAGTACTGCCGGGTCGTAGGCGTTTTTGGCGCGGAGGGCTCGCACGGCACGGTATTCGGTGTGCAGTTGGGCGAGGGCGTGCCAGGCGGGCTGGTTGTGTTCGGTGGCGAGGGCGTGTACGTCTTCGGCGGTGAGGTCGTATTCTGCCATGCGGTCGAAGAAGTCGCGGATTTCGTGGCGGAATCCGCGGGTTGCGAGGGCGTCGCGGAGTACGTCGGGCCAGGCGGGTCCGGGTGCAATGCCTTCGGCGTGGTTGGCGAGTAGTTCGCCGATGATGACGTCTTGTTCGGGGCCGGAGAGGAGTTTGAGGTTGCCTTCTACGCCGCTGAGCAGCCCCCGGGTTTGGGCTCGTTTGAGCAGGTCGAAGGCGTATGCTGCCCAGGCGCGGGTGGGTGCTACGGAGAGGCTGCGGTCGCTGGAGGCGGCGATGGTGTCTCGCATGCGGGTCGCGGCGGTGCGGGTGGGTGCGAGGATGAGCAGGCGGGCGGGGTCGTTGCCGTCGGCGAGGTAGCGTAGGGAGCGTTCGGTGAGGTGGTGGGTTTTACCGGTTCCGGGGATGCCGGTGAGAAGTTGGGTTGTCATGGTTTCAGTCTATCGGCTGGAGCGTGCTTGTACCTTGTCTACCGTCATGGCTGTTTCAACAATATTCACAAAATACCAAGGATAATACGGACCCAACGCTTATACCCCATCCATACGAAAACTTAATATATTATCCGCAACCCTATCCATTAGATAAGATTGCGGATAAAATTTATAGATTTATTAAATTATTTATTTTGCAAATTCAACAAATACTGAGATACAGGATTACCCGCATATTTAATATAATCATATAGGCAAATAATCTTCGGATAGACCAGCTCGTATTTCTTCAATTTATCCTTATTTCCCGATATAAATTTAAATAAATCAGCTTCGGAAATCTTTGATTCATCCATCTTAAGAATTATACTTCCCAGATTTCCAACCGTCGCACTCTTCTTCTTACCAGAATTATCTTCATATTTATAAGCACCAAGATTTACAACTTGATTAATACTCTGATATTCTCCATCTAACGGGGCAGGAACGTGAATATGCACAGATTTAATCTTCTCTACTGTTATGTCTTTAACTTTCGCAGACAGTATCTTAGCCTCTTCAGTCGATATATTAGATCTAAAATCCTGCAACGAAATATTATTAAGATAACGATGTATTGGCAACCACTTACCACTGTTCGATGCCAAAAAATACCTTATATATTCATAAACATTCCAACCCGAGTCCCGACCCGACATAAATCCATCTCGGACAGCATCCGCACCCATTCTCTGGAAACCTCGCCCAAAGCCCACATTCCGTGGAGCACTAAAAGTCAACCCGGCAATAAGCTTTTCACCATTTCCTTTATTAACTTCTTCCACAATTTCATCTATAGGCCTAAGAAAAATGCTGCTTAATCTTTGAGGATTACTAAAAGTATCGTACAAATTTTCCACAAAGAATTTCATAGTTTTAGCTGGAACCTGCAATTTCACATCATTTACCAAAACATCAAATAGATCAAGATAATTATTTAGATAAACCTTCCGTGCTTTAAATATAATTCCATCAAGGGAGATTTCACATGGTTCAATTCTTGGACGAGAGTCACCCCGAGGCCTATCAACAATATACATACGGCTAGAAAATGAATTATACTTTTCTTGATTTCCTCCAATGCAATCAACAATACCTCGGATAATCTCTTGAATATTTTTATCACTAAGGCTGTATCCCAGAAATACAATCGGGTTTTCAGCAAAAATTGTAAGAATTTTTGCATGCAAGTATTTATCGTGCGCTTTAAATCTGTCGTAGTCACTTTTAGTTAAAACGATTGAATTCGGAACATTTATATCACCATGAATTTTATAAATTTCGCCGACGCCCTGAGTGTGGGACAGAATAAGGTCATCCTGCCCCACAAAAACATCATATTTCAGAAGTTTTTCAATCAAAGAATCATAGTTAGTCGTAATTAGGCACGGAGAATTAATTTTCTGGAATAATTCAAGCTCGTCAGACAAAACTTTTTGCGTCTCATATGTTAAGGCAGTTTCAGGAAAATCTCCATTCAAGATATCAGGAAATGACAGATCCTGACTAAGGACATGACATGCAACTTGTTTTAATGGACCATAGTCTCCAGCTGCAATTTTTCGGTTTTCATTATCCCCGTAGATATACGAATACCTATCAGAATTCCACCATAAATTTTTAACATCATCTGCCATTTTTTCAGCGTACCCCGGCAAATCTGGTGGAGTTACCTTGGGGTCAATATATTTCTCTTGCGGATATGAATCCCCTAAAGTTGCCCGAATCATCTCTAACAGCTCGCCCCAGGAAGGGGAAGCTAGATATCGTTTTGAAAAACCAGAACCGACGAAAAGGTACGGAGGGTTTTGCCCCTCAAAAGCTTTTTTAAGCTCTTCCTTAAAAGACATCTTAACTCCTATCCAATATCTTCAAAGTAACAACGCTGTTCACGAGAATATTTCAGGAATCCCCGTACGATTTGAACAACTTCCTTGTTGAGTGGTCATCCTCGATAATTATAAGCCCTTGGCATGCTCTTCGTTACTAGTCAGGCCGAATCTAGCATCCACGATGAATAAATAGCAGTGCCAGACCCTGGGCAGAGATTCCATAGCCAAGCTAGGGGTCACCTGAGCTAATTGATGGCCGTCGTCCATGACTTACGTACGGATATTAGCGTTGCTTCCGAACAGGTTATATAGCAGGAGAAAGAACCGTTTCTTGCTTATCCACAGCAGCATGACCGCCAGACGCGCGCCTCCTTCTCCGCTGGGTTAGTCTTATAGCATGACCTGGATGAACGGCCTGCGCGCCACTTTTGACCTTGAAACCACCGGTGTGGACGTCACCACCGCCCGCATCGTGACTGCTTCCCTGATTCTGCTGGATCCTCAGGGTAATGTGGTGCGCCGTGGCGAGTGGCTGGCTGACCCCGGCGTTGAGATCCCCGCCGGTGCCGCCGCCGTGCACGGTATTACGACCGAATACGCGCGTGAGCACGGCCGTCCCGCCCGCGAGGTCGTGTGGGAGCTTGCCGGCGCGATTGGTGCGCTGAACCTTGACGGCGTGCCGATTATTGCGTTCAATGCCGCCTACGATTTTTCGGTGCTGCACCACGAGATGCTGCGCCACAATATTGCCAACGGCGAGCTGCCGCCGGGTGTGGTGCTCGACCCGTACGTTCTGCATAAGCACGTGATTCCGCGTAAGCGCGGCAAGCGCACCCTGGAGGTTCTCGCCGCCGAGTACGGTGTCTCCCTGGAGAACGCGCACACCTCCGCCGATGATGCCCTGGCGGCGGAGCGTCTGCTGGTGAAGCTAACCGAGCAGTTCCCCGAGGTCCTCAACGTGGATGCGCGCCAGCTGCACGAGCAGCAGATTCAGTGGGCGGCGGAGCAGGCGGCAAGCTTCCAGGCGTGGTTGCGTACGCAGCCGGGTAAGGAATCTGAGGTCATTGACGGCCGCTGGCCGGTACGCCGCTAAAACTGCGCCGCTAAAACTGCGCCGCTAAACTCGCTCTCGCTCCCCCCCCCCCAGCCACCCAACATATCTCGCCTTTGCTGACGAGCTGACACTATCCCCGCAGGGGCTTCTCCCCTATGCTAGAAGGTGACCGCATCTGCAACGAATAGCACGTGAATAGCACGACCCGGAAGGCCTCTCATGGATGATCAGCCCCGCACTACCGAGCCGTACCCTGACACTAATACGCGCAGTATCTATCTGGGGTCTACCCGCCTGGCGCATGAGCATTTGGTGGCGCAGTCTCAGGTGGTGCTCCGCCTGGGCCGCATCCTGATGAAGTCGGGTGCGAGCGCCTACCGTATTAAGGCGTCGATGGCGCGCCTGGCGAAGGCTGTGGGGTTGAAGGAGCATCACGCGCAGGTGACCTTCACTGAGATTTCGACGTCTTCGTACACGGACGGTAATTTCCGTACTGAGGTGGCTGAGCAGCGCACGATGGGCATTAACGCTCATAAGCTGGATCAGTTGGGTAAGTTCATTTCTGAGCTTCCCGAGAAGATTACCCCGGCTGAGGCGAACGCCGAGCTGGACCGTATAGATTCGGCGAAGCCGCTGTACACCCCGTGGATGCTGGCGTTGGCGTCGGCTGTTGCCTGTGCCGGGTTCGCGTTCCTGAACCGCGGCGGCCTAGTGGAGTGCTCGGTCGTGTTCCTCGCCGCCGGTGCCGGCCAGTTTCTGCGTTCGACCCTGCTCAAGCGCGGGGTGAGCCACATGGCGACGTGGATGGCGTGCGGTTTCCTGGCGGCGGGCCTGTACATTGCGGTTGTTAATGTGCTGGTTGCGGCGGGTTGGGTTAGCCCGAACCATATGATTGGTTTTATTTCGTCGGTGCTGTTCTTGGTGCCGGGTTTCCCCATGGTGACGGGTATGCTCGACATTTCTCGTATGGACTTTTTGGCGGGTATTTCACGTCTGACGTATGTGGGTTTGCTGCTGATTAGCGCGTCGTTTGCGGTGTGGCTGTTGGGTTCGCTGTTCCATTTGCCGTTGGCTACTCCGGCGCCTCTTACTCTGGATCCGACCCTAGATTTGCTTCTGCAGGTGCTTTCTTCGGGTGTTGCGGCGGCTGGCTTCGCGATGCTTTTTGCCGCCTCCCCGGTGGCGTGCGTGTGGGGTGGCGTGATTGCTGCGGTGGCGAACCCCGCCCGTATTCACATGGTGGAGGCGGGTATGCCCGCGCATATGGCGGCGACGATTGCCGTGTTTGGTGTGGGTATTTTGGCTGAGATTGTGGCGCCGCTGCATCAGCGTAAGTACACGCGTATTTCTCTGTCGGTTCCGGCGGTGGTGACGATGGTTCCGGGTGTGCTGTTCTACCGTTCCATGTCGCATTTTGCGAGCGGTGACATGTATTCGGCGGCGACCGGTTTTGTGCAGTCCCTACTGATTTTCATGGCATTGGGTATGGGCTTGGCGTTTGTGCGTCTGCTCTTTGATAAGAACTGGCTGTTTGATCAGGACACTCAGGTGTTGAACCGTCTGGACACCGACCGGCACCTGCGGTAGCCGCCTTATTCTTCTTTCTGTTACCTAACTTGTCTGTTGTGTTTTATCGTCACCTTTCGGTACGTTCAGGTGCTTGTCACCTGCGGTTCATCTGTAGCGCCTATGATGGTTAGGTACGGGACGCTCATAGCGTGCAGGCTCCGTTGCCTAGCGTCCATCGTCCCCTGTAATTCTTTAGTTCGCCGTCTCTGTTGAAAGGCACCGATACGATGACTCCTTCCTCTACCCACCCGCTGCACCATGAAGCCAGCGAGAAGCTGTTTGAGCGTTCTCGCGCGGTGATTCCCGGCGGTGTGAATTCCCCGGTGCGCGCCTTCAATTCTGTGGGCGGCACCCCTGCGTTTGCGGCGAAGGCTAAGGGCGCGTACCTGTACGATGCGGACGGCAACGAGTATGTTGATCTGGTCTGCTCGTGGGGCCCGTCGATTCTGGGTCACGCGCATCCGCAGGTGGTTGAGGCGGTTCAGCAGGCGGCTGAGCGCGGCCTGTCTTTTGGTGCGGCGAGCGCGCCGGAGGCTGAGCTGGCTGAGCTGGTGGTCAACCGTATTAACGCGGCGATTCCCGGTGCGATTGATCAGGTGCGTATGGTGTCCACCGGTACTGAGGCGACCATGACTGCTATCCGTCTGGCGCGTGGTGTGACCGGTCGCGACAAGATTATTAAGTTCGCGGGCTGCTACCACGGTCACGTGGATGCGCTGCTTTCGGAGGCTGGTTCGGGTGTGGCGACCCTGGCGCTGCCGGGTTCTGCTGGCGTGACTGCCGCAACCGCCGCGGAGACCATTGTTCTGCCCTATAACGACCTGGACGCTGTGCGTGAGGCGTTCGCGAACCATGAGGGTCAGATTGCCGCAATTATTACTGAGGCGGCGCCCTGCAACATGGGCGTTGTGACCCCCGAGCCCGGTTTCAACCGTGGCCTGCACGAGATTGCTCACGCGAATGGTGCGCTCGTCATTTTTGATGAGGTGCTGACCGGTTTCCGTGTGTCTTCGGCTGGTTACTGGGGTTACGCGGCTCCCGAGGACGGCGGCTGGGTTCCCGATATTTTCACGTTCGGCAAGGTCATTGGTGGCGGTATGCCCATCGCGGCGCTGGCTGGTAAGCGTGAGGTCATGGAGCATCTGGCGCCGGTCGGCCCCGTCTACCAGGCTGGTACCCTCTCCGGTAACCCGCTGTCCGTCGCGGCGGGTATTACGACCCTGACCCTGGCTGATGCCGCCGTCTACGCGCACCTGGATTCGCGTAGTGCCCAGCTGCAGCAGGCTCTGACCGAGGCGTTCAACGCCGCCGGTGTGGACCACTCCATCCAGAGCGCCGGTAACCTCTTCTCGGTGGCGTTTGGTACCTCCGAGGCGGGCGTGCACAACTACGCCGACATCAAGGCCTCGGCAACCAACCGCTACAACGCGTTCTTCCACTCCATGCTCGAATCCGGCGTGTACCTGCCGCCGAGCGCATTCGAGGCGTGGTTCGTTTCTGCCGCCCACGACGATGAGGCGATGGACCGTATCATCTCGGCTCTTCCGGCTGCCGCCGCTGCTGCCGCATCCGCGTAAGGGTTTGAGAGACGTAAGGAGGTGAGCCGCTCATGGATTTGAGCGCTCTGGGACTGCCCATGGAGCAGCTACGCGACGTGTGGCTGATCGCCTTCATGGTGTACCTGGGCTTGTGCCTGCTGGTGGATATCGCCTACCCGGTGCCCATCAAGAAGGAGAAGGCAGCCGACCTGTACCTTGAGGTGTCCGGCTCTCCCGTTGATGAGGCGCGCCGCGCCACCGCGGAACGTACCGCGATGGGTGCGCCGCTGAGTTCCTCCCGTAAGGGCAGCGCCACGAAGAAGGCAAAGAAGAAGCTGGATTCTATTGAGGGCGCCGGCGTGTTTAGCGGCTGGTTCCACACGGTCATGTACCTGTGGGGCTGGATTGTGGCGGTCTCTATCTTCACCCTGTACTGGGATATCGTGTACGACGGCATCCTGTTGCCGGCGCTGCTTCTGCCGTTCCTCATGGTGTATTGCGGTGCCCGTTGGGGTCGCCGTCACTGGCGTGAAGCACGCGGTTACAGCAAGGACGACCGGGTGCTGGGCATGCCGCGCATCTACTCTGCGACGCTGGGTAAGCTGAGCGCACCGTTCCGTGTGCGCGGCACGGTGCCGGGTGTGGAGCCGATTCGTGAGGACCGCACCGTCTACTGGGGGCTCAACGGTATTGCGTTCCTGCTCGCCTCGGTCTTCTTGATTTCGTTGGCAGGTATGAGCGACGAGGATTGGGGATCAATCTATATCGGTCACGCTTCTTGGTTCTTGGCGGCGGCGTACATTCCGCTGATCATCATGCTGCTGATGTACAACCGCGATTACGTGGTGTACAACCCGGATTCGTTCCAGGCTGGGCGTCTGCTCCTTCCGGCGAAGTCCCGCCCCTACTCTGAGATTCGCGCGTTCCGTGTGTACCCGAAGAACCCGGACGCTATCAAGCTGAACCCGAAGGACGCGAGCCAGTGGACGCTGGAGATTCTGCTTCCCGGCGGCCGCAAGCACAACTATGCGCTCAATAATCACCAGATTGATTGTTTGGTGGCGCAGATTGCGTTCAAGATTGAGCAGGAACGCTGGGCGCAGCTGGATTCGCCGGCGGACCGTGAAATGTTGGCGAAGTACTTCGTGGACGGCCGCGTGATCTGCACGACCATGGGTTACAAGCCTGCCGGTAAGCATGCGGAGGAGGCGGCACGCCGCGCGTCCTTCCAGAAGGCGCAGTACAAGTAGGCGGACTGCTCTTATCCCACTCTTATACCGCGAGAAGCCACATGTGTTTCGAGAAGCCACATAAGACGTGGCTTTTCGAAACACATGTGGCTTCTGAGCATCATAGACACACCATCACCGATACCCGTAGAGAGGACAACTCATGGACCTTGCAGCCCTGGGCCTGCCCATGGAGCAGGTGCGCAACGTGTGGCTGGTGGCGTTCTTCATCTACCTGGCATGCTGCCTGCTGGTGGAAGTCGCCTACCCGACGCTCATTGGCGCCTCGCGGGCGCGCGAGGTCTACACCTCGGTGATGGGTTCGCCCGTCGAGGATGTGAAGGAGGCAATTACAGAGCTCGCGGATGCTGGCACTTACCTCACCTCCGAGCAGGAAGAAGCGGCATTCCGCAAGGCTGAAGCCCAGCTGGAAAGCATCAAGGGCTCGAACGCCATTATGGATTTCGGGCATATCCTCGTGTACGGCTGGGCGTGTGTCATCGTCTATTCGACGTTCGTTCTGTACTGGGATATGGCGTACGACGGGATTCTAATTCCGGGGCTGCTTCTGCCGTTTCTCATGGTGTATTGGGCGGCGCGTTGGGGTCGCCGCGGCTGGCGCGTCGCACGCGGTTTCAGCCCCAATGAACGTCACCTGGGCATGCCCGCTATCTACGCCAGGACGCTGGGTCGGCTCAGTGCCCCGTTCCGCACCACGGCCGCTATGCCCAGTAGCGAGCCCATCCAGGTTGATTGGAAGGGGCAGGGAATCTTCCTCTTTGTGGCGATTCCTGTGGGTGGTTTCTTTCTGCTCTGTTACCTTCATTCGCTCGCGAACACCGAGCTGCTCGGTTATGAGCCCACATACATCGGTAAGACGTCAATAGCGTTTCTTGTTGTCTATGCACTAGCCATTCCGTACCTGTGGTGTACGGTGCGTTCGTACTACCAGTTCACGCCGACCGTGGTGAAGCGTGGGTGTATTTTCCGTTCGCCCAAGGTCTACCAGTACTCCGATATTGACCGGTTCAAGGTTTACCCCTGGTACACGGGCGATCCCGAGGATATAGACCCTGATGAGCAGATGCCCAGTGATTGGCGTCTTGCCGTCACCTTCTCTAACGGTTCCCTAGAGACTTTTGACTTCGGGGATTACCGTATCGATTGTTTGGTGGCGCATATTGCGTTCAATTTGGAGCAGGAACGCTGGGCGGATGTGGATTCCCCGGCGGACCGCGAGAAACTGCCCCTGTATTTTGTGGAGGGGCGCGCTATTTGCCTCACGCTGGGTTACAAGCCGGCGAATGAGCTGACGAAGAAGGCGGCGCGTATCGCCTCCTTCCGGGCAGTGGATTAGCGGCTAATTAGCATAAATGGCGAAAAGCCACATGTGTTTCGAGAAGCCACCAAAGATGTGGCTTTTCGAAACACATGTGGCTTCTCAGCCTCTAGAAGGAGGGGTTAGGCGTCCTGCTCGCGGAGCCAGCGTGCCGCCTCCGTACCGTAGTAGGTCAAGATGACGTCCGCACCGGCGCGGTGAATCGAACGCAGCGACTCCAACACCACAGCCTTACGGTCAATCCAGCCGTTCGCCGCAGCAGCCTCAATCATCGCGTACTCACCCGACACCTGATACGCCGCCACCGGCACCGGCGAAAACTCCGCCACCTCACGCACAATATCCAGGTAACTACCGGCAGGCTTCACCATCACCATATCCGCGCCCTCCTCCAAGTCAGCGCGCACCTCCAGCAGCGACTCGCGGCGGTTCGCCGGATCCTGCTGATAGGTCTTACGGTCACCCGTGAAGCTGGACTCCACCGCGTCACGGAACGGGCCAAAGAACGCCGAAGCGTACTTCGCCGAATACGCCAGAATCGAAACATCCTCAAAGCCAGCCTCGTCCAGGGCGGCACGCATCGCCGCAATCTGGCCGTCCATCATGCCCGACGGGGACACCGTATGCGCACCCGCACGCGCCTGCGAAACCGCCATCTTGCAGTACAGCTCCACCGTCTGATCGTTATCCACTACGAGCGTGCCGTGGCCGTCATCGACCAGCACGCCGCAGTGGCCGTGGCTCGTGAACTCATCCAGGCACGTATCAGCCATGACCACCAGGTCATCGCCGAACTCCTCACGGCACACCGCAATCGCACGGTTCAGGATGCCCTGCGAATCCCAGGCGGTCGAACCGACCTCGTCCTTATCCTCATCGCGGGGAATGCCGAACAAGTCAATGCAGCGGATGCCCGCCTCGTACGCCTCACGCACGGCGGGAATAATGCTCTCCAGGGTGTGCTGGTACTGACCGGGCATGGAACGAATCGGTTGCGGCTCGTCGATGCCGTCGCGAACGAAGAACACCTGAATCAGCTGCGCGGGGCGCAGGGTAGTCTCAGCGACGAGGGAGCGCATGGCTGCGGTGGTGCGCAGGCGGCGCGGGCGGCGGGTGAGGTTCATGATCTCTCCTGAAAACTCGATAAAAATATGTGGTCTTAGAGGTGTCTTAATGAGGCCTAGATGAGGGATGCGCCTAAATCAAGGATGCGGCGGCACGCGCCAAATCCTGCGGTGACGGCGAATCGGCCTGCACGTGGCGCAGGTTCAGGGCGCGGCATGCGGAGGCGGTACTCGCCCCAATCGCCACCACCGGAGGCACGGACTCAGGCGGCACAGACTCGGGCGCTAGCGCGGGTGCGCTGTCCAGCAGGGCGTGCAGGCGGGAGGGGGCGGTCACCACCAGCACATCCGGCGCGGGGGTTTCCGGGGCGGGGGTTTCCGGGGCGGGAGCGTCTACGGCATTCCCCTGTACGAGCGCACGGGCGGCGGCAAGGCTCAGCTCGCCGGGTGCCACCTGCTCGGCGGGCACCATGTCGTAGAGCACGCAGCGGCGGCTCTCCCAGCCCAGATTTTTGAGGCCTTCGCGCAGGGTAGGGCGGGCGTTGGAGCCTTCCAGAACCAGCACGGCGGTAGCATCTGCTGCAGGCTTTTCAAACTCCGCGAGCATACCGGCGGCGCTCTGCACCTGCGGCTGAAAATCCGTGCCCAACCCCAGCTGGGTATGCACGGCGCGGGCGGTTGCCGCCCCCACGCAGGCAATGCGCACTCCCCCACTCGCGCAGGCGCGGGCGAACTTGTCACCCCACAGCTCGGCACAGGCGCGAACCGTGTTGGCGCTCGTGAAGCTCACCCACGCATACTGACCGGAGGCGAGCGCCTCCAGCGCGGCGGCGTGGTCTTCGCCCGGCTTGACGGTGCGTGCCTGCTGCAGCGGTGCGAAGAGTACCCGGCACTCCCCCAACCCGTTCTGTGCGCATTCCTCGGCGAGGGCGCGTGCGAAGGCGGCGCCCTGGGCGGCGGAGCGGGTCAGCAGAACCGTGCGCGGGGATTCAGCCAGACGAGGTTCAGAACACGAGGCAGACATGACGCCTACTTCAAATCCAATCCGGCCAAGGCGGCGGCGCCCATCTGCAACAGGTCTTCCGCCACGCGCACGCCCAGGCGTTCGGCGCCGGGCACATCCAGTTCGGCGGTTGCCGAGGTGTGGCGCAGCATGTCGGTGCCGTCCGGGGAGGCCACCACAACGTTGAGCACCAGGTCGCCCTCAACCACCTGCGCGTACGCGCCGATGGGGGCGGCGCATCCGGCTTCGAGGCGGCGTAGCAGGGCACGTTCGGCGCTGACAGCCAGGCGGGTTTCGTAATGGTTTGCGGCGATCAGGGCACGGCCCAGGGCACGGACCGGGCGTGCCACCTCGGGGTCGGTGAGCGCGGCGGGGTCCGGGTTTTCGAACTCGCTTTCGCGCACTTCCAGGGCGAGCGCACCCTGGCCGGGGGCGGGCAGCATGCGGGTGGGGTCCATGTACTCGGTAATGAGTTCTTCCTTGCCCAGGCGCTTGAGCCCAGAGACGGCGAGCACCACGGCGTCGCAGTCGCCGCTGCGTTCGGTGCCTACACCGTGGTCGGCTCGTTCAGAAGTTTCGGTGTTCTGGCGGAGCACGACCTGCTTGCCGGCGTGCTCTTCGAGGCCCTTCACGCGGCCGATGCGGGTGCCCACGTTACCGCGAATGTCCACGATTTCAAGGTCGGGTCGCAGCGCACGCAGCTGGGCGGCGCGGCGGGGTGAGCCGGTGCCCACGCGGGAGCCGGTGGGCAGAGTGTCCAGGGTCAGGCCGTCGCGTGCTACGAGGGCGTCGCGGGGGTCTTCACGTTTGAGGGTTGCGGCAATGACCAGGCCGGGGCAGGGTGCGGAGGGCAGGTCCTTGAGGGAGTGTACCGCCATGTCCACGCGGTTTTTTTCGGAGGCATTCTCACCGTCGAGCAGACGCTGACGCAGTGCCGCCGCGAATACGCCGGTGCCGCCGAGGGTCGCCAGGGGGCCGGTGAGCACGTCACCTTCGGTTTTGACGGTGCGCAGGGTGAAGTCCACAACCTCGGCATCTGCGGCGCCGTGGTGTGCCTGGTGTTCGGTGTAGAGGGAGGTGACAGTTTCAGCGGCAATACGGCTTTGGGTCAGGGCGAGAGCAGACCCGCGGGTGCCCAAGATGTACTCGTGATGGCTCATATCTCTCCTTATCGGTGATGTGTGTGATAGCCCGTAGGCACGTGCGCTCCGACCTGCCCGCGCACCCCGGTTAGGGGGTGTTGGGGCGAGCCGGAGCTACAGGGGTGATGTTAGTGGGAGCAGCATCCGCCGGAGCCGCAGCCACCGGAGCGGCTGGCAGAGGTTTCAGCAGAGGTGGCGTCCTCAGAAACGGCGGGCGCGTATTCTGCAACCACCGGCTTCGGCGCGCCACGACCGGGCTTGCAGCAGTCCGGTTCGCACTCGTCGAACCAGCCATACTGACCGCTCGCGCTCGGGGCTAAGACGCTCTCACGTTCGGGGCGCAGGTCGGCTGAAACGCCGTTCTCCACGCGCTCCTCAATCAGGCGGCGCAGCGACTCCACGTACGCCGGATGCGTGCCGGGGGTGGGGGTGCGCACGGCGACCACGCCCAGGCGCTCGCAGGTGTCCAGCGCCTCGGTGTCCAGGTCCCACTTGACTTCCATGTGGTCGGAGACGAATCCGAGAGGCACCAGCACGACGCCTTCCACGGGGGCTTCGCCGTCCTCCGCCGGGTTGGCGGGGGTGGGCAGCGCCTCCAGGGCGTCGTTGACGTCCGGTTCGAGCCACGGCATGGACGGCGGGCCGGAACGGGACTGGTACACCAGCTCCCATTCGACGTTCTGCAGAAGCTGCGGAGCCTCATCACGAACCAGCGAAAGCACGGCGCGAGCGACCTGCAGGTGCTTCTCCACGTAAGCGGATCCGCCCTCGTAGTTCACGCCGCGCGGGCCTGCCTCGTTCGCCGCGGAGGTCGGCACCGAGTGGGTGCAGAACATGATGCGCAGGCGCGGGTTCGGCGAACCGCTATCGCGTGCAGCAAGCTGCTCACGCACCGTGGCGAGCCCGTCCTTCAACCCGTCGGCAAAAGCGCGGGAGAAGCCGGGCACGTCAAAGAACTGACGGATCTTACCCACGTGCACGCGACCTTCCAGGCCGAGCTGCTCGATCGCTACGCCGTAGTCTTCACGGTACTGGCGGCAGCTCGAGTAGCCGGGGTAGGCGCTGGTCGCCAGCACGAGCACGTTGCGGTGGCCGTTCTCGTAGGCTTCGGCGAGTACATCCTTCACGTAGGGCTTCCAGTTGCGGTTCGCCCAGGTGATCGGGATGTGCGGGCCGCGTTCGGCGAGTGCCTGCTGCAACGCGGCAAGCAGGGCACGGTTCTGCTCGTTAATGGGCGAGACACCGCCGTTGGCGCGGTAGTGGGTGGCGACCTCTTCGAGGCGCTCATCCGGGATGCCGCGGCCAGCGGTTACGTTGCGCAGGAACGGGATGACGTCCTCCTGCCCCTCGGGGCCACCGAAGGAGGAGAGAATCACCAGGTCGTAGGGGCGTGCCTCTTCGGCACGTTCACGGGTGATGCTACGTTCGCTTCGGTAGTCGCCGAGGGTCTGCTCGTTGAGCGCGGCGGGGCCGTTGGAGGCGGTGTTCGCCGGGTCGGTGCGGTTGGGTACCACATCGTCCGGCAGGAGCGTGCCGTTGAGGGTTACGCCGTTGTTCGGCTGATGGCTCACGCCAGAACCTCTGCCACTTCGTCTGCGCCGATGCGGCGGCCGGTGTAGAAGGGGGTTTCCTCGCGCACGTGCAGGCGTGCTTCGGTATTGCGGAAGTGGCGCATCATGTCAACCAGGTCAACAAGCTGGGGTGCTTCGAGGGCGAGGACCCACTCGTAGTCGTTCATGCCGAAGGTTGCGACGGTGTTTGCCAGAATCTGCGGGAAGTCGATTGCCTTCATGCCGTGGTTCTTGAGCATTTCTGCGCGGCGTTCGGGGTTCATGTAGTACCAGTCGTAGGAGCGTACGAAGGGGTAGACGCAGACCCATGCTTCGGGTGCCTTGCCGCGTGCGTAGGCGGGTGCGTGGTTGCGGGTGAATTCTGCTTCGCGGTGTACGCCCATGGTGGACCAGACGATGGTGGTGCCTGCGAAGAGTGCGGTGCGGCGGATCTTGCGGACTGCTGCCTGCAGCTTTTCGGGGCTCTCGCCGTGGGTCCAGATCATGATGTCTGCGTTGTCGCGCATTGCGGAGACGTCGTAGATGCCGCGCAGGGTCACGCCGTCGGCTGCGAGCTGCTCGGCGACCTTCTCGAATTCTGCGTGTGCTTCGTCGGTGTTTGCTTCTGCGGGGCGTGCGCCGGAGCGTGCGAAGACGGTGTAGAGGGCGTAGTGCAGGGTTTCACCTTCTTCGCGGCCGCGGCGGTTTTCGTCAGCTGCGGAGTGCTGGACTGCGTAGCCCTTGGGTGCGCCGCCGTAGCCGTGGCCGGGGTGGGTGTAGCTGCCCTGACCCTGTGCACCGTGTGCGCCGCCGTGGCCGTGTGCTGCGTGATCGTGAGACATTGTGTGTTCCTTTCTTCAGCGAGGGTTCGCTGTGCTGGAGGCGCGGCTTCCGTAGCCGCGCGTTTTCTCAATTTTTTGGCTTTGTTGTTGGCTGAGCTGAGTTGTTGGCTGAGCTTCTGCCGTTGCGGTGCCGTCTACTTCGCGGTTGCGACCTTCGGGGAGGTGACGCCTTCCCAGTCTTGTGCGGCGTGGTAGATCAGCTGGTCCATCTGCTCGTAGGTGTCTTTGACGGTGAGGACTAGGCCGGATCCAGCGGCCCAGGAGCCGACGGTGCTGAGGGTGCCCAGTTCGCTGGCGCGTTCGCGGAATTCTTTGACTCGTTCGCGGTGGCCGGGGGTGGAGGCGGGCAGTACGCCGCGCCACCGTACGACGTCCGCGTCGACGAGATTGCGGTGGGTGAGGGCAACATCCATCATGCGGGTTGCGTCGCGCAGGGCGAGGGTGATGAGCTGCTCGTCGGCGAGTGCGACTTCGGAGAAGCGGGAGTCTTCGCCGCCGCGGCCGTAGGAGAGGCGTACGACGTGGCGGCCGGGTCCTGCTGCGTCGGCGACCCACTGCCACTTGGCGGTGGCGTGAGTGAGTGCCTTGGCACGGACGGCGGTTGCTTCTTCGGAGACGAGCAGGCCGGTGCCGCGCGGGTGCTTATCCAGGCCGGGAGCGTCAACGACGAGGGTGACGAGAGCGACTTCGGGGCCGGGTTCCAGGGCGGGTAGCGCGGTGGAGACGTGCGGGCCAATGAGTCGGGCTACGGTCGGGCCGTCGGTGGCGACTACCAGGTAGTCGGCGTAGAGGGGGGTGTTTTCGCCGTCGGTGGTGTGGCGCTGGATGATAAACCACTGGCCGGTGGATTCGTCGCGGTCTACGGCGATGACGTCGAATCCGGTGACGATGCGAACACCGGCGGCGTAGAGCTCTTCGACGAGGCGTTCGGAGAGCTGGTTCATGCCGCCGACGATGCCTGCCACCTGAGAGCCTGCCGGTGCTGCGGAGCGGAAGGCTGCCGCTGCTGCGGAGAGGGAGCGGTGCTTGCGCAGTGCTGCGCGCAGACCGGGGATGGTGGCGTCCACGTCGAGCTTGTCGGGGTGGGTGGAGTACACGCCGGAGACTACGGGTGCGACGAGGTTGTCGAGCACTTGCTGGCCCATGCGGATGCGCACGAGCTCACCGAGAGTCTTTGCGTTCTCGCCTGCGGAGACGGGCAGGAACTTATCCACCTGGGCGCGGCGCAGACCGTTCTTACCGATGACGGGGATCAGCGACTTATCGTTCACGTTGCCGGGGATGCCCATGATGCCAGTGCTGGGGGTGCGGCGGGCGCCCTGCGGCAGGTACAGCCAGGAGCCGTAGGAGTTGGGGGTGACGATCTGGTCGCCCAGGCCGAGTTCTTTGACGAGGTCGCTGACGATGGGGCTGCGGGTTGCGAAGGATTCGGCGCCGGAGTCTAGGAGCAGGCCGCCAACTTCGTGGGCACCGACGGCACCGCCGAGGTGGTGCCGTTGTTCGAGCAGAGTGACGCGCATGCCGGCTGCGGCGAGGCGGCGTGCGGAGATGAGGCCGGAGGGGCCGCCACCGATCACGATGGCGGTGGGCACCTTCTCGTTGCGGGTGAATGCTCGTGCGTTCTGGGGCGCGGCGGAGGAACTGACCTGTGCGGTGCGGTGCGGTGCCTGGTTGGTGTGGCCCATGGTGGTTCTCCTTTGGTCTGTCAGCGGGTCTGCCCGGTGGCGTTGTGCTCTATCAGCGTGTGCTGGGATTGGTGCTTTGGGGGCGGTATCCTGCGGTGCTGATATGTGTTAGCCCCGCGGGTCCGTCGCTTTAGTTCGCCGTTTTCTCGTGGATGTATGCCACGAGGTCGGTGAGCACCTGCGGGTCGGTGGTCGGGGGTACGCCGTGGCCGAGGTTGACCACGTGCGAGGGGGCGGCGTTGCCTTCTGCGAGCACTTCGTCTACGTGTGCGTAGAGGTTTTCGCTGCCTGCGGCGAGCAGTGCCGGGTCGATGTTGCCCTGCAGGGGTACGGCGCCGTTGAGCAGGGTGTTCGCTGCGGACAGCGGCAGGCGGTAGTCCACGCCGATGACGTCTGCGCCGGCTTCGTGCATGGCGGGCAGCAGGGCGGTGGTGCCGGTGCCGAAGTGGATGCGCGGCACGCCGTATTCGCGCACCATATCGAGGGCAGTTGCGGAGTGTGCCTGCACGTAGCGGCGGTAGTCGCTTTCGCCGAGGGATCCTGCCCAGGAGTCGAAGAGCTGCACGGCGGATGCGCCTGCCTCAATCTGTGCGCGCAGGAACTGGCCTGCGGTGCGGGCTGCCCATTCGGCGAGTTCGTGCCAGGCGGCGGGGTCGGCGTGCATCATGGTGCGCGGGCGCAGGTGGTCGCGGGAGGGGCCGCCTTCGACCATGTATGCGGCGACGGTGAAGGGGGCTCCGGCGAAGCCGATGAGCGGGGTGTCGCCGAGCATTTCTACGGTGGCGGCGACGGCTTCGCGGATGGGGTCGAGGTCGCTGTCTTTGAGTTCGGGCAGGGCGCGCACCTCGTCGAGGGTGCGTACGGGCTGGTCGAGTACGGGGCCCTTACCGGGCACGATGTCGACGTTGACGCCCGCAAGCTTCATGGGGATGACGATGTCGGAGAAGAAGATGCCGGCGTCGACCTTGTGGCGGCGGACGGGCTGCACGGTGATTTCTGCGGCGAGCTCGGGGGTGAGGCATGCGTCCAGCATGGGGATGCCTTCGCGTACCTGGCGGTATTCGGGCAGGGAGCGGCCTGCCTGGCGCATGAACCAGACGGGTCGGTGGCTGGAGGGGCGGCCGGTGAGGGCGCGGAGCATGGGCGAGTCGGCGGTGGTGCCTGCGCGCAGGGGGTGGTTGGCGGGTAGGTGTGCGAGCTGCTCGTCGGTGAGCAGGGGTCGCTGGGCGTCGGTGGGGTGTGCGGGCAGGGCGGGTGCCTGTGCGGTGCCCTGTGCCGACGCGGGGCCCTTTTCCGATGCGGGGGTGGTGTGCTGGTTTTCGCTCATAGTCTCTAGTGTGACAGGTTTATGTGGGCGTTTTTGCGACACTATGTCATGGTGACTCTTACCTAATGATGGCTTTCTTAGCAGTGAGGGACACCTTAGTTCGTGCCTACTCTTCGTGCCCGCATCCCCCACCGCGCAGATTTTCTTGCCCCCTACGATGATGGAACTTAGGTTCTATGAGCTTTACAGGGGCTTAGTCGGCGTGGTTATGATTAGTCTCTAGTGAGTACTTATGCATTTGTGGCATCGCACCACACCGTTGATCTGACCACCGTCGCTGCCTTGAGCGCCGGTGCCTCTGGCGTACCCGATGTTCTGGCGGCGGATATCGCACGTCAACTCGGTGTTAAGGGTGCAGTAGTTCTTGCCACCTGTAACCGCCTTGAAATGTATGTTCAGCTGCACGTCTCTGCGCATGTGCACATGGTTCGTGAGCTGATTGTTGATTCGATTGCGCAAACCTCCGGCCTGGACAAGGAACTGGTCAATACCAGTTTCGACGTGTACGCAGACGAGGAGGCGGCACGCCACCTGCTGACGGTCGCCTCCGGCCTGGAGTCTGCCGTGGTTGGCGAGCGCGAAATCGCCGGTCAGGTACGCCGCGCCCTGGCTGCCGCGCAGGCGAAGGCGCAAGAGGACGGCGTCCCCCTTCCCGGTGAGCTGGTGCAGCTGTTTGAGCATGCGGCGCATACGGCTCGTCAGGTGGGTCAGCACACGGCGCTTGGCGCCCAGGGCCGCTCGATTGTGTCTGTTGCCCTGGATCTTGCGGATGAGGTTGCCGAGAAGGACTGGTCGACCCGACGCGCCCTAATTTTTGGTACGGGTGCTTATGCGGGTGCAACCATTGCGGCTCTGCGTGAGCGCGGTTGCACCGATATTTGGGTCAATTCCCGTTCGGGTCGTGCCGCCGAGTTCGCGGCGAAGCGCGACGTCTTCGCAGTGCCCGAGGACGGCATGGAACAAGCGATGGCTGAGGCTGACGTGATTATTGGCTGCTCTGGCGGCTCCGATCCGCTGCTTCCCGAGCAGATTCCGGGCGGCCACCACACGATTCTTGACCTTGCTCTTTCACGTGACTTTGATCCGTCGGTCGCTGACCTGCCGAATGTTGAGCTGATTACGCTCGAGTCGGTGCGCCTTGCCGCCCCCGAGGAGACCGAGGAATCCGTGGCGACGGCTACGCGCATTGTGGAGTCTGAGCTGGCGGCGTTTGTGTCTCGTCAGCGTTCCCGCACGATTGACTCCGCGATTGTTGCGCTGCGCTCGCACACTATGGATGTGCTGGATTCTGAGCTGGAGAAGGTACGTAACCAGTTTGGTTGCGGTGCGGCGACGGAGCAGTTTGAGCTGGCGATGCGCCGCATGGTGAAGTCTCTTCTGCACACCCCGACGGTGCGCGCCAAGAAGCTGGCGTCGGAGGGCCGCGCAGAGGATTACGTGCAGGCGCTGGAGACTCTCTACGGTATTCAGGTGGAGGACTCTTAAGAGCTTCTTCTCCCCCGCTCTTCCCGGTATTTTCCGGCGTTTTCCGGTATTTTTCTGGCGTTTTTCGCATGCCCACCCCCGTTTTCACACGGGTTTTGCGTGGGGTTTTGCGCGTATTTTCACGCATCCGGCGGCGAGTATTTTATTAGCCCCCGGCGAAGTACCGCCCGTTCACGGTGCCGATGGGCGCATTCACGCTAGAGTAGATGCTAGATAAGACAGTTCCCATACCCGGCGCACGTTTGGTTGCGCCGGACTATTCTGCGAGGAGACTCATGGAAATCAAGATTGGCATTCGCCACATTGCTCGTGAAATCGTTGTTGAGACCAGTGAGGCTAAGGAAATCCTCATGGAGAAGGTCTCGAAGGCTATTGAGGATGGCTCGCTGCTGCAGATTATGGATGATAAGGGCAACACCACCCTGATTTCTGGCGCTCAGATTGGCTACGTCGAGCTGGGTTCCGACGCTAAGCGTCACGTTGGTTTCGGTATCGGCGCCTAATTTCGGCGGCTGAACCCCCTTTAGCTTTAGCCCCCCCATCCGTCACGATGCGTAACCGCGCTTTATGCGCTGTGCGTGCGCTTTATGCGCCACGTGGTTACGCCGTGCCGAATGCGGGGGTTTGCGTTTTAAACCGCCCGCACAAAAACCTCGCGGTACCCGGTTTTCGGGCGGTATATCGCCCATCACGGGCGCACACCACAACCGGTCGAGGGTGCGCCGGAAGCAAATCCGGGTTAATATTGAGGGGTTAAGTGAATGACCGGTCGTACCCCTTTCAAGACCCCGAGGCTGCACCGCCTTCTCATCATGAATAACCATGAGTATTAAGCATGCGTGCAGGCGGCGTCTCGGTAAGAATTTCCCGTGTAAGAATTTCCCGCGGCCGGCTTTCGACGCCCGCCCGTCACCGCCTCCACCGCAGGGGCGCTGGCTGGTGCACCCCCAGTTCTGGGGAGAAACACACCCCGAACAGGGGTAGAAAGATACGGTCCAGTGACTGAAACGAACACGCAGGAAACCACTCAGACTGCAAAGTCCTTCGCCGACTTCGGCGTTCGACAGGATATTAGCGACGCCCTCGCGGCGGTTGGCATTACCTCCCCCTTCCCCATCCAGGAACTGACTCTTCCCGTGGCTCTGTCTGGCCAGGACATCATCGGTCAGGCGAAGACCGGTACCGGTAAGACCCTCGGCTTCGGTCTGCCCACCATTCAGCGTGTGGTCGGCCGCGACGATGAGGGTTGGGCTGATTTGGAGTACCCCGGCGCACCTCAGGCGCTGATTCTGGTTCCGACCCGCGAGCTTGCTATTCAGGTGGGTGAGGACCTGGCGATTGCTGCGAAGCTGCGCAACGCCCGCGTCGCCACCCTGTACGGTGGTGTGCCGATTGAGCCTCAGGCTGAGCTGCTGCGCCGCGGCCTGGAGGTTGCGGTGGGTACCCCCGGCCGCATTATCGACCTGTACCAGCAGGGCTTCCTGAACCTGAAGCAGGTCAAGATTGTGGTCCTCGATGAGGCTGACGAGATGCTGGATTTGGGTTTCCAGCCGTCGGTTGAGAAGATCCTCAGCTACCTTCCCGAGGACCGCCAGACCATGCTGTTCTCCGCAACCATGCCCGGCCCGGTCATTGCGATGGCACGCCAGTACATGACCAAGCCCATGCGCATTAGCGCCGCTGACCCCGAGGACGCCTCGAAGACTAAGGCGTCGATTCGCCAGGTCGTCTACCGTGCGCACCACCTGGACAAGGACGAGATGATTGGCCGCATTCTGCGCGCTACCGGCCGCGGCCGTACCGTCATCTTCACCAAGACCAAGCGTGACGCTGCCCGCGTGGCGGAGGAGCTGGTGAACCGTGGCTTCGCTGCCGCTCCCCTGCACGGTGACCTGAACCAGGTCGCGCGTGAGCAGGCGCTGAAGGCGTTCCGCACCGGCAAGGTCGATATTCTGGTCGCGACCGACGTGGCTGCTCGCGGTATTGACGTTGAAGACGTGACCCACGTGATTAACCACCGTGTGCCCGAGGATGAGAAGACCTACCTGCACCGTACCGGCCGTACCGGTCGTGCGGGCAATGAGGGTACCGCCGTGACCCTGGTTGACTGGGATGACCTGCCGCGCTGGAAGGTCATTAACGACGCCCTGGAGCTGGGTGTTCCTGAGCCGGTTGAGACCTACTCTTCCTCTGAACACCTGTTCTACGATCTGAACATTCCGCTTGGCACCAAGGGCCGCCTGCCGCGTGAGGAGCGTGTGGCTGAGGGCATGGGCGATGAGTTCTTTGAGAGCGCCCGTGATTCTCGTGATGGCCGTCCGGCTCGTTCTCGCGGTGGCCGCGACGGTGGTCGTTCTGGCGGTCGTGACGGTGAGAAGGGCTCGCGCCGTTCCCGCGGTGGCCGTGACGGCGGTCGTGAAGGTCGTTCCGGCGGTCGTTCCAGTGAGGGCCGCGGCGAGCGCCGTAGCCGCTCCGAGGGCCGCAAGCGCACTGAGCGTTCCGAGCGTGCAGAGCGTACCGAGCAGGGCGCATTCGAGCGCTCTTCTGAGCGTTCTGAGCGTGCGCCTCGTCAGCGTCGCCGTACCCGCCGCGTTGAGGGTCAGCCGGTGGAGGGTGAGGGTCGCCGCCGCACCCGCCGCCGCTCTGAAGGCTCGCGTACTGAAGGCTCCCGTACTGAGGGTTCTCGCGGTAAGGGCCGTGGCGCTGACCGTGCTGGTTCTGAAGGCTAGGGCCGGGGTTGGGTATTTCAGCATCCCCGGCGTCTGCCGCGCCCTCTCCTGCCGCTGAGGCGCACCCCGCGGATTCGGCTGTTTTCGATCCGCAGGGCCCGTCGCTGCTGGTGCAGGCAGATAACCTGGAGTATCTGCGTGAGCTGCCCGATGGTGCGTTCACCGTGATTTATATTGATCCGCCGTTCAATACGGGTAAGAAGCAGACGCGCCGCACCTTGAGCGCGGAGGCTTCTGAGAAGGGCGACCGCACCGGTTTTAAGGGCAAGAGCTATTCGAGCACCCTGCAGACTCTGGCGAGCTATAACGACTCCTTCGAGGATTATTGGGCGTTCCTAGCGCCGCGTATTGAGCAGGCGCATCGTCTGCTCGCACAGGACGGCACCCTGTACCTGCACCTGGATTGGCGTGAGGTTCATTATGTGAAGATTATGTGCGACATGATTTTTGGTCGTGAGAACTTCATTAATGAGCTGATTTGGGCTTATGACTACGGTGCGAAGTCTACGCGCCGCTGGCCGACGAAGCACGACAATATTTTGGTGTACGCGAAGGATCACCGCAGCTATTACTTCAATACTGCGGAGGTTGATCGTGAACCGTATATGGCTCCCGGTTTGGTGACTGAGGAGAAGGCTTCTCGCGGTAAGCTCCCTACGGATGTGTGGTGGCATACTATTGTGTCGCCTACGGGTAAGGAGAAGACGGGTTATCCCACGCAGAAGCCTACGGGTTTGTTGCGTCGTATGATTGCGGCGAGTTCCCGCCCGGGTGATTGGGTGTTGGATTTCTTCGCTGGTTCTGGTTCTACGGGTGCGGCGGCGGCTCAGCTGGGTCGTAAGTTCGTGTGTGTGGATCAGAATCCGCCGGCTATTGAGGTGATGGCTAAGCGCCTGGGCGTGGATCCGGTGTCGTTCGCTGAGTATCGTGGTGTTCCGCGCGGGGCGAGTGTGCTGTTCACGCCGAAGCGTACGGTGGGTGTTCGTGGCGGTACGAGTCGTGATGCGTTGACGGCGGCGAGCCGTCATGCGTTGAAGGCTGTGTTGGATACGCTCACGGAGACTACGCAGCCGGTTGAGGGTGCGTCCTGCCGGTTTGTGCGTCACCGTTCGATGGATGCGGTGGATAAGAAGATGCGTATTGATGGTCGTGATGAGTTGCGTCGTCAGCGTCAGCATCAGGCGCGGGCTAAGGCTCGTGCGGCGCGGGCGGCTGCTCAGCGGGATGCGGTTGTTGCGGGCGCGGTGTTGCAGCATCATGCCTCGCGTGAGAGCGTCTAGGCTGTCTTTTCTGCGCATTCGTGAGAGCACGCGTTAAGAGTGTGGGGCGGGTTCCCGATAAGGAACCCGCCCCATTCTTTTGTTTTCACCCCACTGCATGTTCTCTAAATCTCTACCTGAAGGTTAGGATTTTTGATACGCTGAGAACGTTCTACTCATTGGGGTGCACAAAGATTGTGCCCCCTACCCTGTTCGTGAAGGAGCTATGATGCTTCGACAATTATTCACCCGCCCCACGAAGCGGGCCGTCCAAACTGGCTGCGCTGTACTCTTGGCTGGCGCCATGGTGTGCGGTAGCGTGCCGGCGTATGCCATTGGGTCGGTTAAGCCCCGTCAGGCTACACCTATCGCACAGCCAAACGAACCTGCAGTAACCTGCACTGATAGGGCTCTTTTCCGTTATATGGCAAATACAGCTCTAGCAAAGGAACTTGTATTCGACTGGGCTGAGTGTGCTGGTCTAATTACCGAATATCAAAAACACCAGCTATTTATTAAATCTCCAGTTATCTCTCGCGGGCAGTTTGTGGAGTATTTGTATCGTCTGTCGGGTTCTCCCGAGGTGAAGAATCTTCCGGGGCAGTCTCCGTATGGTGATATTAAGACTGATGATCCGCGTTTTCCTGTGGTGATGTGGGCTCGTGAGCGGGGTATTACGTGGGGTTGGAGTGATGGGAATTTCCATTACGATACCCCCGCCAGCGATTCCACGATTGCACTCATGCTGTACCGTTTGGCTGGTAAGCCGGACGTGAATGTCCCTGAATATCACAGGGAAGCATGGAGCGACCCCTGGGATAAAGAATGGCCCAATATGCCTTACGGTTCAGAGCTGCATAAGGCTTATTTGTGGATTACCCAAAAGATTTCTTTAGAGAAAGAAGGATACATCAACGAATATTATAATGTTCGATTCGGAATGAATTTCAATGCACAATCAGGGAAAAATAGTTGGTTCACCTTCGCAGAATACGATTTAGCTTTTTCAGCTTTGCGAGTCGCTGACTCTCTGGGAGCATTCGACAAGTAATCATAGTGCCCCGCATAATAAATGCGGGGCACAGCTACTTTTCGCTCTTATACGGTTATAGAGAGCTTCTTCTCAGGAGTTTCTTCCTCTTTAATTCCAAGATTATATGAGTAGTGATTAACTTCAATTCTGGCATACTTATATAGCGGTTTATCAACGCGTAGGATCCAGTTATTTGTCAGCAATTTTATCTGGTCACTAGTACGTTGCTTACTAGATTGATGACAGGTGTCGAAAGCATTTGCCCCGATGATGTTAAGGCGTCCGGCTCCTCCTTCAATATAGAACCCCCATCGTGCTGCGAGAGCCGTATCAAGCGAAAATTTATCCTCTGGATTGTCACTATCTTCGTAGGGATTATCAGAACGTACTCCCGTGAAAGTGCAGTCGCTAGCCCATGAGCTGATATACCAGTTTGCTGCCTCATGGTTATGTGCTGGCTTTGAGACTGCGTCATGCCAACTGGAGGACTCACCGATACAGCCCACATAGTTATTCCGCGGCATGAGGGCAAACCATCCGTGGCCACCATTCTCTTGAGTAGCACGCCCCTTTCTGTCGCCAAGATACAGAGCAAACCGACACAGTTTCATTCTCTCCTTCAGCTTCAGTGCAATGTTAAAAATCTTTAAAGTAATAGATTTCATAAGCTTTATCAATATATTGAAGAAAATTGAAATATTTACATGAAACTTGAAACGAATTTATGTAAAAATCATAAAATTTCTTGCAAAGGGAAGAAAAAGCGATACACACTAGAGGCATCTTCTGCAGCGCAGCACGGTGCTACGTGCAGAAGGTATCCGTCCACTAACATCACTTCGTCGTGATGAAGGGCAAATAATTCACTCACCTCTAGGAGACATCGATGTCTGAATATCATGCGCCATCGCGGCGCGCCCTTTTGGTAGGAGGAGCTCTTGCCGCAACCACTGCAGGAGTCTCAGCTTTCTCCCCAGCCCATGCGGAGCAAGCAAATAAGCCCGAGGAGTTTATGACTCCTGCCCCGGAATGGGTAGAGAATCCAACGAAGCGGCTAGACGAGTTCCGTACGCGTCTGCAATACCTCACGTACACTACCGAAGCGAGGGCACGCACAGTCCATAATCTTGCGAAGAACGGCCTTCACGTTAATGTTCTGGATTACTGCGTAGACCCCACGGGTGTAGAAGACTGCACCGATCAGCTGAATATGCTGGCGGAGCGGCTCTATTGGCTCGGTGGAGGGTCAATTGAGCTACCTGCCGGTATTTACAAGGTGTCGCACCCCTTCATTCACTTGCTCGATAAGGTGGAGTTTTTCGGTCATGGAATGTCCACCCGAATTATTGCGACGCCCACAGATAAGCTTGATGAAGCAGTTCGTGAAAATCGAGATGAATGTTTCGGTGTTTTCCATACGGGAACTTATCAGGAGCGGACATCTATGAAGGTGACAGATAACCGTCCGATGCGTTTCGGAGTGCGTGATATGTGGATTCGCACGAGCCCTCAAAAAGGGCATATCAACGTAGATCAACTTAGGGATAATACGCATACTAGGGCACCGCTAGCCCATGTGGCAGGGGTTATTCTGCATACTGAGTTTAGGGGTAAGCCTAATGACCCTGAGGCTGTTCCTTCCCTCTCTAACCTAGAAATTTGGGATGTAGATATGGGTGTTGCGATTTTGGGGCTTCATGACCGCGGTATGAAAGTTGATAAAATCCGTGTCCGCAAGTCTTTGCGTCAAGGCTTGCTGGTTGGCAAACCTGTCGGTCATCCGTTGCGCAGGATAGATGACAATAATCCTGGTGGCGCAGACAATAAATTCCTTACAGTAGATATCTCTGATGCCAACCTTTCAGGGAAAAACTACGCCGGAATTGAAATCTACGCCTCACAATGTAAATTCTTTGGGTCAACCAGCTGGTACAACCGTCGCTCTATACAAAAAAATTCTATCTACGTAACGCGGAAAAAGGACCAGTCCGACGATCAATATACTGCCAAGGCCGGTGCTGGATGGTATGTCGCCGGAACGCGTAACCTCTTTCAAGGATGCACGGCTCAAGAGAATGGCGGCCACGGATGGTTCGCCCTCATGCCGCGGAATAACTATGTAGGCTGTATCGGTGAGTCCTCCAGCTGGCACGACGCAGTCTCAAAGCCAGCACATAACCACGAGGCAGCAAACTGGTATATCAGCTCATGGGCTAGCGACTGCACCTTTACAGGAGTACGCTCAGACAACCCCTACGGGCCAAGCCAAGAAGTACCCCTAGAAAGAATCCTCGCTTCACTGTGGGGCTTCTATCTTGAAGGTAGTGTTAGGCGTTTGAATATTATTGGAGCAAACGCATACGACGAATGCCACATGGACTACGAAGACAATAACAAACCTAAACCCAAGGTTCTGAACGATAAATGGAAGTTTTCTATTAAAAATTCCCTGAACCCACCCTACAAGATTGAAATTAATCAGTATGTCTATAAATCTACTGAGACTCCAGTGGGAACTTCCAATAAAAAAGAATATATAGTTGTGGAATAAATTCATAAACATATCCCCGCTTATGTATTGATACATAAGCGGGGATACGTTTCTTATTTAAATTTGAAAGATTTATCTGCCAGACGAATCACTTCAAAGGCCTGCTCATACGTAGCGTAAGTCAACCACTCAAATTCATCATTAGGTGATACGATACCATGCTGTCGATACGATACGTTCTCGACAGAATCTTTATTATTTGGATTCTGAAGACCATAGTATAACCAGGTGTATGCCTTATGAAGCTCCGAATTATAGGGCATATTCGGCCATTTTTCCTTCCAAGGAGTATATAGGAAATAGGCATTAGGATCGTCTACTTCTACCGTTACGTTTGGACTACCCGCCAATCGATACACCATCAAGGCAGTAGCAGCCTCACTAGCAGGGGTATCGTAATGGAAATTCCCATCACTCCAACCCCAGGTAATGCCCCGCTGACGAGCCCACATCACCACAGGAAAACGCGGATCATCAGTCTTGATATCACCATACGGAGACTGAGTCGGAAGATTCTTCACCTCGGGAGAACCTGACAGACGGTATAGATACTCCACAAACTGGCCGCGAGAAATAACACTATCTTTCTTGACCATTTGGTACTTCTGACGCTCAGAAATCAGACCAACACACTGTGCCCAACTAAAGATAACGCGACGCCCCAACTCGCCATCTTGCCGATAATACTCATACTCTGCGCGGTCGTTACAGGTCACTGCCGGTTCATCCGGTTGCACAATAGGGGTCACCTCGTGAGGCTTCAAATGCCCGGTGGCATACGCCGGAACACTGCCGCACACCATGGCACCAGCCAAGAGTACAGCGCCGCCAGCCTGGATAGCCCGCTTCGTAGGACGGGCGAATAATTGTCGAAGCATCATAGCTCCTTCAAAATAGGGGGGCACAATCTTTGTGCACCCTCATGAGTGGAACGTTCTCAGCGTATCAAAAATCCTAACCTTCAGGTAGAGATTTAAAGAATATGCAATGAGGTGAAAACAAAAGAATGGGGCGGGTTCCTTAGTTAGGAACCCGCCCCGCACTCTTTCGTCTTACTACTGGGTCTTACTACTGAGTTGCCAGTAGCTCGCGGATACGCGCCACCGTCGTCGCATCCGTCGTATTCTCACCCAGCAGGTTCGGCTTGCCCGCACCGTGATAATCACTCGAACCCGTCACCAGCACCTCACGGCCCGCCGCACGCTGACGCTCAATGAACTCCAGCAGACGCGCCCGGTCCTCCGAGGAGTTCTCACGGTGATACACCTCCACGCCCGCCAGGCCAGCCTCCACCATCAAACCCAGGTACTCCAGGCTCAGGGCGGGGCCACGCATCGTACTCATCGGATGCGCAATCACCGGCACACCCCCAGCCTCACGCACCAGACGCACCGCCTCCAACGGATCCAGTGCCTGCTGCGGCACATAGTAGGGGCTGCCCGTGTACAGCAGCTTCGCAAAAGCCTCAGAACGGTCAGCAACCACGCCGGCAGCAACCAGCGCATCAGCAATATGGGGGCGGCCCACCGCCGTGTTCCCCTCCCCCACCTGAGCCAACACGTCATCCCAGGTCAGCGGGTAGTCAGCGGCAAGACGGCCCACAATAGCCTGCGCACGGCCCTCACGGCTGGCACGAATCGCCTCCACACGGCGCGCCAACTCCGAACCCACCGGGTCAAAACCATAAGCGAGCAGATGAATAGTCTTCGTGCGCGCACGGCCCTCACCGTCGGTGTAACGGTATCGGCAAGAGAACTCTGCACCCGGCAGAAAATCTAGACCGTACTCACCCGCCAGCTGAGCCGCCTGCGCCCAACCAGCCGTCGTATCGTGATCAGTCAGCGCGAAACCCGCCAACCCGGCGCGAGCAATCAGCGGCACCAGCTCCGCCAGGCTCTGCGTACCGTCAGAGATAGCGGAGTGAATATGCAGATCGTAGCGTCCGGCACGGTTCAGGTTTTCAGGCGCGCCCGATTCAGTGGGCTGCGGTACCTGCTGCGCAGTATTTTGCGGTGCACTATTTCGGTGTTCTGTCTGCGTCATCTTCTCTCCTTCCCCGCCCCCGCTAGTTCGTCGCCACCTCAGCGGGGTTTTAAGGCATATCATCTACTCTTCTGATTCAACCCTACCAATATCAGCGGCGCAATATCGGGTACCCGGTCGCAGGTCAAAGATATATTCTGACCCACCGCGCCCTCTCTTATGGTCAAAAGCGATAAAACACCTGCCCACCTGTAATGAAGAGGCTATGATTAACCCATGACTGAGAACAACGAGAAGAGCACCGAAGCTCAGAAGACTGACCACCGCAGCACCCCTAAGGCGTCTGCGTTCACCGAATTCATTGCCGCAAACTGGGCACCTGCCGAAGATGACGGCTACACCCGCGAGCCCGTAGCAGACTACGCCGCCGAGCGCCGCGCCAAGATCTCCAAGGCATTCCCCGGCGAGCGCCTCGTCCTGCCCGCAGGCCCGCTGAAGGTCCGCTCCAACGACTGCGACTACCGCTTCCGCCCCCACTCGGCGTTTGCGCACCAGACCGGTCTGGGCATCGACCACGAGCCTGACGCTGTGCTGATCTTCGAGCCCGTCGAAGAGGGTACCGGCGACAACGGCTCCAACCACGAGGTCACCCTGTACTTCCGCCCGCTGGCTGGCCGCGACACCGCAGAGTTCTACGCGGATGCACGCTACGGCGAGTTCTGGGTTGGCCCCCGCCCCACCCTGAAGGAGTTCTCCGAGCGCTTCGGTCTGCGTACCCGCGACCTGTCCGAGCTTGAGGTTGCTATCACCAAGAACGCCGGCAACCAGGGCCTGGGCGGCGTGAACATCCGCCTGGTCCGCAACGTTGACCCGGCTGTTGACGCGCTGGTTGACACTTCCCGCTACAACACCGGCGTGGAGCTGGAGCAGGCTGACAAGCTGGACTCCGAACTGGCTGTGGCTCTCTCCGAGGCTCGCCTGATCAAGGACGCTATCGAGATTGAGAACCTGCAGCGTTCCGTTGACCTGACCGTCAAGGGCTTCGAAGAGGTCATTCGCTCCCTGCCGAAGGCTGTTGCGCACCACCGCGGTGAGCGCGTCGTTGAGACCGCGTTCTTCTCCGTGGCACGTACCGACGGTAACGACCTGGGCTACGACACCATCGCAGCGTGCGGTAACAACGCAACCATCCTGCACTGGATCCGCAACAACGGCACCGTCGACGACGGCAAGCTGCTGCTGCTGGACGCAGGCGTTGAGGACGACACCCTGTACACCGCAGACGTGACCCGCACCTTCCCCGTGAACGGCAAGTTCACTGAGGTTCAGGCGAAGGTCTACAACGCTGTGCTGGAGGCTGCTGACGCCGCATTCGCTGTAGCTAAGCCGGGCCGTAAGTTCCACGAACTGCACGATGCCGCTATGGAGGTTCTGGCTCACCGTCTGGAAGAGTGGGGCCTGCTGCCGGTTTCTGCTGATGTTTCGCTCACCGTTGAGGGCGGTCAGCACCGCCGCTGGATGCCGCACGGCACCAGCCACCACCTGGGCCTGGACGTGCACGACTGCGCGCAGGCGAAGGCTGAACTGTACATGTGGGCTGAGCTGGAGCCGGGCATGGTCTTCACCATTGAGCCGGCGCTGTACTTCAAGGAAGAGGACATGTCCATTCCCGAGGAGTACCGCGGTATCGGTATCCGCCTTGAGGACGACGTGCTCTGCACCGAAGACGGCAACGTGAACCTCTCCGCTGCACTGCCGCGCACCGTTGAGGGCATTGAGGAGTGGATGGCGAAGCTGGCGAAGTAAGCCTGGCTCTTCACGCCACCAGCACCGGTTAGTGCCGGTTGTATGTGCATAGCGAAAGCCCCTCACCGATTCGTTTGGTGAGGGGCTTTCGCGTTTCTTCTATGTCTGTTTCCCGCCGTTGTGCCTTACGGCTATTCGGAGTCCTTCGAGGAATTACCGTGCGAGGACTTATCGTGCAGGCCCTGCGGGCGCGGAGTCGGACGCTGCGGCTTGGGCTGAATCAGCTTCGCGTATTCTTCCGGGTCATCCACGCGCAGACCGTACCGCTGTGCCGGGCGCTTCTGCGTATCTGACTTCTGAGCGGTCGCCTGACCGGTACTTGTCTGTTCGGCAGGCTGAGTGGACTGTGCGGTCTGAGCAGACTGTGCGGGCTGTGCGGGGGCAACCGGTGCGGGCATGTTCTGCGCCGCGCTCTGAGCCACCGCGTTCTGCGCGGTCGTATCACGCTCGGGCAGGTTCTGGTTCGGTGCCGGCTGGCTGCCCGCCTGCGCACGGTACGAAGGAGCCTTCGGCGCACCGGTCGGAACCGGTGCACCATTCATCGAGACAGTGCTCTGAGCGGCACGCGCCTGCGAAGCTTCCGGAGCAGCCGCCGCACGCGCAGCCGCAACCGCCGCAGAGAAGCGAGGATGCGCACCCAGCACGCGGCGCGCATCCTGAGCGTACTCCGGCAGAGCGTACATCACGGTACGCGAGGGAATCGCCTCGGTACGCATCGGGTAACGAACACCCCTGCCACGGCGCAGGATGAACATCTGCCACAGTACAAACACCACCACCGACAGCGGCACGTACTTTAGCGCCACCGACGTAAAAGAGTCACCGGTCAGCGTCAACAGCACCGAAAACACCAGACCCATCGACGTGCCCTGAATCGCAGAAGAAATCAGGGCACGACCATAACCGGGCTGCACCGGGTACTCCACCTGGCGGATACCGTCATTGACCAGGTACAGCGCCGTGACCGGATAATCCTGCTCGCTGAGCACATCGAAAGCGGCGAGCGCATCATCGTGACGGACGAAGGAGGCGATTGCCTCACCGGCGGGCAGGGGCTTGCCCTGAGCTTGCGCCAGGCGCGAGGCCAGATATGAAGAAGGCGGGGTCGAGGGAATATTCGGCAGGTTAGAAGTCATGGCTCCTATTCTACCGCCCACCCCAACCCTGGACCCGGTGGGCAGTCAGCTCCTCCACAGGCGTAGCGAACACCTGTTCAATTCGGCTTCTCAAAGTGCGAATCCCCGCGGCGGAGCGTACCCTAGAGAGGTGAGCAATTCGAAGTTCAGCACCCCCAGCAAGATTTACATTGCCCGCCTTTTGGGCCTCGACGTTTTTGACCCCTTCGGTGACCGCCTCGGCCGTCTCCGAGATGTCGTCGTGCTCAAACGCGGCCTGGGCGCATCCATTGCGGGTGCTCGCCCCGCCAAGGGCAGCGAACCCATTGTTGTCGGCATCATCGTTGAGGTGCTCGGCAAGAAACGCGTGTTCATGCCCATGACCCGTGTGCGAAGTATCGACGCTTCACAGATCATTTCAACCGGCCTGGTGAACCTGCGCCGCTTTGAACAGCGCAACTCTGAGACTCTCATCGTCGGTGAGCTCTTTGACCGCCGCGTGCGCCTGCTCGACGGCAGCGGCGACGCCGTCATTGAGGACGTCGCCATTGAGCAGCGCCGCAACGGCGACTGGGGCGTGACCGAGCTGTTCGTTTCCCGCGTCAGCTCCTCCTCCAGCACGTGGCGCCGCCGCTCCAAGGAGACCCTCATCGTCGACTGGGACGAGGCGGTGCTCTCCACCGACGTGGAACCGCAGGCGGCAACCGCGTTCGTCGCTAACCACGAGAACTCCAAGCCCGCCGACCTTGCGGACGCTATCCACGAGATGAGCGATAAGCGCATGGTCGAAATCGCCGCCGAACTGCAAGATGAGCGCCTCGCGGACGTTCTGCAGGAGCTTCCCGCCGAGGACCAGGTGCAGATTCTGTCGCACCTGGACGACGAGCGTGCCGCGCAGGTCCTCGAAGAGATGGAACCGGACGACGCCGCCGACCTTCTCATCGAACTGGACGACGCCCAGCGTGAAAAGCTACTCCAACTCATGGAACCCGACGAAGCAGACGACGTGCGTCGACTGCTCGAATACGACGAAGGTACCGCCGGTTCGCTCATGAACCCGGTGCCAATCATCCTCTCCCCCGAGGCGACCGTCGCGGAGGCGCTCGCGCACATCCGCGCTGAGGAGATCCCTCCGGCGATGGCGGCTGCCGTCATGGTGACCCGCCCGCCCCTGGAAACGCCGACCGGCAAGTACTTGGGTCTGGTGCACATGCAGAAGCTGTTGCGTGTGCCGCCGAGCGAGCCGATCGGTCACATCCTCGATACCGACACTGAGCCTGTCTCTGACCAGGCCAGTTTGGAAGAGCTGGCACGCGTGCTGGCAACCTACGACCTGACCATCGTTCCCATTGTGAACGAATCGCACCGCCTGGTAGGCGCAGTGACCATCGACGACGTGCTCGATGCGCTCCTGCCCGAAGACTGGCGAACTTACGATGATGGAACTCCCGTACGAAAGGTAGGACGACGCTTTGGCTGATTCGAACCGCCGCGACGCAAACCGTACCGAAGAGAACCCCCGCATCGATAAGGCGCGCATCCTCAAGGACCGCCTGGAGAAGAAGTACGCTGAACGCAACCGCGAGCGCGGCGACTCCCGCCCGCAGCGTAGCGACTCGCAGCTGAGCACCCCCGGCACCCGCAAGCCGAGGCTGTTTTCCAGCCCCAACCCGGACGCTTTCGGCCGCATGACTGAGGCGTTCGCACGCTACATGGGTACCCCGCAGTTTTTGATGTGGATGACCATTTTCTGTGGCGTATGGTTGGCGTGGAACTCCCTGGCGCCGGAGGAGATGCAGTTCGACCCGCGTAGCCTGAACTTCACCCTGCTGACCCTGATGCTGTCCCTGCAGGCTTCTTACGCTGCTCCCCTGCTGCTGTTGGCGCAGAACCGTCAGGATGACCGCGACCGCGTGGTGGCTTCTGAGGACCGTAAGCGCGACCAGCAGAACCTGGAGGAGACCCAGTACCTGACCCGCGAGATTGCTTCGTTGCGTATTGCTCTGCGTGAGGTTGCGACCCGTGACTTCGTCCGTAGCGAGCTGCGTGACATTCTTGAGGAACTGCAGAACATTGCGCAGGAGCAGGAGCGTCACGCCGAGCAGCTGCAGGACATCAGTGAGGACATTGAGGACCTGGAGGAGGCTATCGACGATATCGATATCTCCGAGGGTGAGGAGAAGGACGCTGAGGCTCAGAACGCTGAGGAGCAGGGCGCTGAGGGCAAGAGCTCTGAAGGCACCGAGAACGGTACCAAGCAGGCCTCTGACAAGGCTGAACGCACCGCGAAGGACTCCGCCCAGGATTCCCACCGCGGCGATTTGAGCCAGCCTCAGAGCCGCGAATCCCAGCAGGCACAGCAGCAGGCAGAGCGCGCCCGTGAGGGAGGCTCCCGTGACCGCTAATTCACCCCTGCAAGATGCGCTCTACGCGGCGCTCGCCCGCGTCGAGGACCCCGAACTGCGCCGCCCCATTACGGAGCTGGGCATGGTTGAGACTGCGCTCGTGCATCCTGAACTGGATGAGCGCGGTGAGCCGATTCCCGGTCGCCACTGGGCTGAAGTAACAGTTCTGCTCACCATTGAGGGCTGCCCGCTGAAGAACACCATCGAGCAGCAGGTTCGTGACGCCGCCGCCACCGTTGAGGGCATTGAGCGTGTGCAGCTGCAGGTGGGTGCGATGAACCCGCAGCAGCGTTCCGCCCTGCGTTCGATGCTCAAGCCGGAGCGTTCCAACCCGTTCACCGCCCCCGGTTCGCTGACCCGCGTGTTCGGCGTGGTGTCCGGTAAGGGCGGCGTGGGTAAGTCCTCCATGACCGCGAATCTTGCCGCCGCGTTCGCTTCGCGCGGGCTTGCGGTGGGCATTATTGACGCGGATGTGCACGGCTTCTCCATCCCGGGTCTGCTGGGTATTACCGACGCACCGACCCGCCTGGATGACCTGATTCTTCCGCCGACCGTGGATGTGCCCGCCCCCGCCCAGCGTTGGGGTGAGCAGAAGGTCAGCGGCGGCTTTATTCGCGTGATTTCTATCGGCATGTTCCTCAAGGGCAACGAGCCGGTGGCGTGGCGCGGCCCCATGCTGCACCGCGCCCTGGAGCAGTTCATCATGGACGTGCACTTCGGTGCCCTGGATGTGCTGCTGCTCGATTTGCCGCCCGGCACCGGCGATATTGCCATCTCCATGGCTCAGCTGTTGCCGAATGCTGAGCTGGTGCTCATTTCCACCCCGCAGCACGCCGCGGTGGATGTGGCGGAGCGTGCCGGCACCCTGAGCCTGCAGACCGGTCAGAAGGTCGTGGGCGTGGTCGAGAACATGGCTGCCATGACCCTGCCGGACGGTACCGTGCTCGACATGTTCGGTTCTGGCGGCGGTCAGGTGCTCGCTGAGCGTCTTTCGGAGGCGCTCTCCTACCCTGTGCCGCTGCTTGGTTCTGTCCCGCTGGATGTGAACCTGCGTACCGGCGGCGACGAGGGCACCCCGGTGGTCTGGAGCCACCCGGATTCAGCCACCGCCGAAGAGATTCAGTCCATCGCCTCGCAGCTACTGCACTCGGGCGAGTCGAGGGCGGGGCAGAGCCTACCGCTCTTCGTCTAAAGATGTAGCTGTCTAGAAGCTACGGCAAAAGCTGAGAATAGAAAGAACCCCGCACCATCACGGTGCGGGGTTCTTTCTATTCAAAATCTTAGGTGGCGTCCACATCGAAGGGGGCGTATGCGCCTCGCGGAAGAGCACGGCTCTCAGCCTTTTCCTTCTCCTTCAGGAGTGCCTCTTCACGTTCACGTGCTTCACGCTCACGTTCGGCGTCATCCTCTGCGAATGCCTGCTTCACAATCACGCGCGGATCGTACTGGCGGGGGTCGTACTGGCGCCAGTTAATATCCTCCAGACCCGTCTCGCCCAAAGCTTCCTTGAAGTCGTCCTTCGCGTCGAACGCCATACGGCGCACCATCTTGACGAATTCACGGATCTGTCGGGCGTATTCGGGCATGCGTTCGGGGCCAATCACCACGAACGTGATGATGGCCAAAATAATCAACTCGGTGCCACTAATACCAAACACAGAATATAGATTATCAGTTCCGAGCCAGCACCGCCGAACCCGCGGCGCTTTCTGGACGTGTCTTTAAGCTCTGGACAAGCAGAAGGCGTACGCTACAGCACCGCGGAGGGGCATTGCGCCCACGGCTAAGAACACCACATCCACGGTTTACGGCGGATAGTCTCCGCCGCCAGGTTAAAACGTTGCGGCTCCAACCGCAGGCACGCCCGCCTCCCGAACGCAAAAGACCGCCGGCAGCACACCGGCGGTCTCCCGACACAATATTCGGTTTACGGCGGGTAATCTCCGCCGCCGGGGAGCTGCTTCCAATGCCACAGCCAGCCCACCCAGCCCCACTGCGTGCACGCACCCGCGACCAGTAGCGCCCAGCGATACGCCCGCGAACGGCTCGCCGCCGCCACCACAATCACCAGCGGGAACAACGGCAACAACAGGCGGAACGTCGAGGACTGCGGATTCAAAAACAGAATCAAATACGCAAAATAGCTCAGGCACCACAGGTTCAACGGAGCCGCCAAAACCCTACGCGCCAAAGGGCTCAAACACAGAGCAATAAAGCCCAAAATCAGCAGGGTCAGCAGCACCGGAGCCGCATACCCAAAATACAGGTAACCCTGCGAAAGCCACGGCTCAATCGGCGCCAAATGGGTGCCGCGCCACGCCGTCTCCGTGGCGGTATACGCATCCACACGGCCCGTAGCCCACCACGCAACCGCAGGCCACACCAGCGCACACGCACACACCACCAGGGCGCTCACCAGCTGCCCCAGATGACGCACAAACGCCGTACCCATACCCGACTGGCGGCTCGAACGAACCCAGCACGCAAACCACCACAGACCGGCAGCCGCACCCAGGGGCACACCCACCGGGCGGGACAGGCACGCCAAAGCCGCCACAGGAACCAGCAGACCGTAGCGTCCCTGAACCAGGCACAGCAGGGCACCGGCGAGGAACACCAGGTTCAGCGACTCCGCATACGGCACCTGAAGCACAGGGGCAACCGGCAAGAAGGACACCAACGCCACAGCCCACATGGACAGCGCAGAAGGCGACTCCTCACTGGTGAAACCGGTCGCCTTCAACGACGCCTCAAACAGCAGGTAAATCACCCACGCCGCCGCGAAACCGGCAAGTAGAGCAACCGTCGCCGCCACCGGGTAGTACCCGATGCCCGTCGCACGACTAATAGCGCCGGAAAGCTGCGGAAAAATCGGATAAAAAGCCCACTGATTCTGTTGAACCGCACCCGTTGCATCCACCGGTAGCTGGCTCGGGTAGCCTTGTACCGCAATCTGCTCATACCAGCCGGCATCCCAGATGCTAATGAACGACAAATAATCCAGGTGCTGACCCCACGGGCTGCGTAGCTGCTGCTGACCGACCACGGCAAACACAATGAAGCCCCCCACGCGGGACAGACCATAAATCAGTAGCACCGACAGCCACGCGGGCAGGGCACGCAGACGCTCCCCCACCCGGTGCAGGCGCTCACCGGCGGCGGTATACGCCCAGGTCAGCAGCTCATCAAAAGATTCGCCCTGCTCCTTCGCGGAGGCGGTGCCAGCGGCAGAGTTAGGGGCAGATTCAGCGGTAGGCTCGGCGGCAGAGTTAGCGCGGGCGGGCGGAACAGGGCCAGTGTGCTGAGAAGGAACACTCACAGGCGTTAGCTCCCCTCAGCCGCCGAAGACGCACCCTCAGCCTGCGGGTTCTTCCGCTTCTCCACAAAGTCATGCGCACTCAAGGTGCTCTCCGCATCATCAGCCAGCGGAACCGCACCGCGGCGAACCGGCTCAGCGGCAACCACATTAGCGTCAGCAGATTCTGCGGTCGAAGCGGCAGAGGAAGCCTCCGCACCGTGCACATTCTCGCGTGCCTTTTCGTCCTCGGGATTGCCGAAGAAACGAACCGCAGTCGTCAAATCCTCCACGCGGTCAAAGGTGCCCAAACCGTCACGGCCCACGCCGCTGAAGAACGCGGCACCGGGCACGGCACGCTCACCACCGAGCGCCACAACGGAGAGCACCGCAATGCCCGAAATCAGCAGGGCAAGCAGAATCAGAAGAAAGTTCATGTCAATCTCATATCATGCAGGACCGTCAACCCCTGACGGTCACCTAAATTCAAATAGTAGCGCCAGCACCGGCAGAATCAGCGCCGCGACTAGTCCTCGTCGCGGTCGCTGAGCAGCCAGGCACGCAAATCCGCGTGGCAGCGGGTCAGCTGACTAAAGCTCACATGCTCATTATCGGTGTGAGCCAGCAGGGCGTCACCGGGGCCGAAGTTCACGGCGGGAATACCGATCTCGCTCAGGCGCGCCACGTCCGTCCAACCGTACTTCGGCTGAGGTTCCTCACCCACCGCCTCAATGAGAGAAGCGGCCAGCGGGGTATCCAGGCCGGGGCGAGCCGCCGGGGAAAAATCCACAAAATCCAGCTCGTAACCGGCGAAGACCTCACGCACGTGGGCGATAGCCTCATCCAGGGTCTTATCGGGCGCGAACCGGTAGTTCACGTGCATTGCCGCCGCATCAGGAATCACGTTACCGGCAACGCCACCAGAAATCTGCACCGCGTTCAGGCCCTCACGATAATCCAGGCCCTCCACAGCGATGGTTTTCGGCTCGTAGGAGGCGAGCGCCGCCAACGCCGGCGCCAGGGCGTGAATCGCGTTCTTACCGCGCCATGCACGACCCGAGTGGGCGGCAAGGCCACGAGTGCGCACGAAGAAACGCATGGTGCCGTTGCAGCCGCCCTCAATGGTGCCGTTGGTCGGTTCGAGCAGCACACCGAAGTCTGCGTCGGTGATGAGTTCGCCGTGGTTGCGGATTAGACGCGCCAGGCCGGAGAGTTCGCTAGCGACCTCTTCGTTGTCGTAGAAGATGTAGGTCAGGTTGTAGTCGGTGTCCTGCGCGGTCAGCTCGGCGGCAAGTTTCAGCTGAACCGCCACGCCGCCCTTCATATCGGTAGCGCCGCGGCCGTAGAGCACGCTGTGGCCGTCCTCTTCACGCACCGTGGCGGGCACGGTACCCAGGGAGCCCTCAACGGTGGGCAGGGGCACGGTGTCCAGGTGACCGGCAAGGATAATGCGGGTGCGCTCGCCCTTAGCACCCTCCCCCTCAGCTCCGGGCAGCGGCGGGAATTCGGTGCGGGCAATGATGGCGTCCCCGTCACGGGTCAGGTGCAGGTGCGGGCAGAACGACAGCGCCGTGTACACGGCGTCAGCAATTGGCTGCTCGCTGCCGGAAACCGACTCGTAATCCAGTAGGGCACGGGTCAGCTCGGGCATGGACACGTCCAGGTTCAGCGGTGGCTGCGGGACCTCGTGAGGCTCAGAGTTATTGGGGGAAAGGCTCATCCTTCCACCTTACAGGTTCCCCCGCGCCCACAACGCCCACATCGAGCATTTGAGACGGTCTTGAAGGGGCTCTCACCCCCAAAACTATAATGGAAGGCATGTCTGAAAACACTCCCCGTTACGCCTCCGGCGTCGCACTGGTCAATGTTGTTGTCTCTGGCGAGCACGCCGGCACCGTCCTGGACGCCTGGTTCCCCGCGCCCTCCCTCACCCAGACCCCCGACCTGTCCATCGCGGACGAGCTGGAGGACCTGGTCGCTGAGCACCCGGCGCGCAATGCCCGCACCGAGGTGCGTACCGCCTCCATCAACCTGGATGAGGCACCCGAAGACGCTCTGGACGCGTACCTGCGTCTGCACCTGCTCTCGCACACCCTGGTTCGCCCCAACGAGCTGAACCTGGACGGACTGTTCGGCACCCTGGCGAATGTTGCGTGGACCAACCACGGCCCGGTGCTTGCCGCCGAGTTCCAGAAGCTTGCGATTGGTCTGCGCAAGCTGGGTCACCTGAGCGTGAGCCACATTGATAAGTTCCCGCGCCTGGTGGATTACGTGGTTCCCGCAGGCGTGCGCATTGGCGACGGTGACCGTCTGCGCCTGGGTGCGCACCTGGCGTCCGGCACGACCGTGATGCACGAGGGCTTCGTGAACTTCAACGCCGGTACCCTGGGCACCTCCATGGTTGAGGGCCGTATTTCTCAGGGCGTTGTGGTGGGCGACGGCTCGGATGTGGGTGGCGGCGCCTCCACGATGGGTACTCTCTCCGGTGGCGGCACTCAGCGCGTGTCCATTGGTGAGCGTTCTCTGCTGGGTGCGGAGTCCGGTATCGGTATTGCTCTGGGTGATGACTGCGTGGTTGAGGCTGGCCTGTACGTGACCGCTGGTTCGCGCGTGAGCGTTCTGCTGCCCGGTCAGGAGGCGCGCGTGGTGAAGGCTGCGGAGCTGTCGGGTGTGTCGAACCTGCTGTTCCGCCGCAATTCGGTCAGCGGTGCGATTGAGGTTCTGCCGCGTGCGAAGAACACCGTGGAGCTGAACGAGGCACTGCACCTAAACTAGTCTGTACCTGGACTAGTACGGGTCGGCCCGTGAACTTTGGGGGTCAGGATGTGTGAAGCATCCCGGCCCCTTTTCTCTGCCCTGCGCTCCCCTTTTCGCCGCTCTCATAGGCTGGGCGCGGATCCGCAGCGGCTACGATGACCATTTTCAGGGCGGGCCGCTCGAGCTTTCGCTAGGCTTGTAGTACCGGGTACCGCGCACCCGCCACTGCAGGCGACCGTTGTAAGCGATAGGTACCGTTCAGAGAGGAGCCCCCATGCCCGAAGCCGCAGCGTCCGAATCAACAGTGCCCGAATCAGCAGCCTCCGAGTCAACAGCGCCCGAGCCGACGATGAGCGAAACCTACCGGCACTTTACACGCCTCTTCCCCTACCCGCACGAGCGTATTCCGATGGGCACTGCGGCTACTGATGCCATGGCCCGTTACGATGAGCTGGCTAAGCTGGGACGCGCGGAGGGGTTCGTCCCCTTCTTCCTGAATCTGAACGATACGGTGCTTGAGAGCATGGTCATTGCGGTGTCCCTTGAGCACGACATCATTGACGATGTTGAGACGCTGACCCCCGAGCAGGTGAGTGCCTACACTCGTGCTGTCCTGCAGCATTACCGTACCGCCCGAGGCGGCGCCTCCGCCGAAGAGTACGGCAGCGCCGCCATTGCCCAGCAGCTGCGCCGGGTTGCCGGTGACGGCGAAGATGCTCATGAGGACGGCTCGGACGAATTCGACCTCAACGCGCTTGTTGACGAGTTTATGAGCTCCAATTTTCTGCCCGATGAGGAGCCCGAAGATGACGCCCCGACTCTTTCTGCCCTGCTCTGCTACGAGCTTTTGGATGAAGAGGAGAAAGGCGAGATGCTCCTGCTGCAGATTCCGACCGATGACCCCGCCGATATTCCCGCGTACCTGCCCTTCGGCGGCTGGAATGACTGCCCGAACGCTGAAACGCAGCTGGCGTTCACCCACTATTGGCGTGAAAAGTACGGCGCAATCCCGGCGGCTCTTGACGGTGCCGACTGTCTGGAATTTCTGGTGGAACGCCCCGTTGCCGATCCGGTGGAGGCGAAGAAGGTGGCGGTCGAGCAGTTCGCGTTCTGTTCCGATCTTCCGTTCCAGGTGTTTGAGGATTTTGAGCAGCTGACGGAGTTTATTCACCAGAGCCGCCAGTGGTATTTCTGGTGGGATTAGAGGTCGGCTCAGAAATCAGCTGAGAGGCGGGTCCAGGCAGCGGGTGGGGGCGAGTATCGACACACCTAAATAACGCCTCCCACGTGCTCACACCGGAGTGCACAAGCGCACAGTGTCCCGCAGTACTTACGCCCCGTGCACGGCTGTACTATTAGATACAGCTCAACAGCTTTTGTCCCCCATCCGGAGCACTTTTTTCCGGATATATAAAGCCCGAAAGGACATCATGAAGGTACTCGTTACCGGCGGTGCCGGCTACATCGGTTCCCACACTGTACTTGAACTGCTCAAGGCAGGTCACGACGTCGTCGTCATGGATAACCTCGCAAACTCTTCCGAAGAGTCCCTCAAGCGCGTCGCTGAACTCGCTGGCCGCGCCCCCGAGTTCCACAAGGTTGACCTGCTCGACCTCGAAGGCATGAAGGCTCTTTTCAAGCAGGTTCGCCCCGACGCTGTGATTCACTTTGCGGGTCTGAAGGCTGTCGGCGAGTCCGCAGAGAAGCCGCTGTGGTACTACCAGACCAACGTGGCTGGCACCCTGAACCTGCTGTACGCAATGGACGAGGCTGACTGCCACTCTATCGTGTTCTCATCCTCCGCTACCGTGTACGGCGAGCCCGAGTCCATGCCTCTGATCGAGAAGATGAACATGGATGCGCAGTCCTGCTACGGCCGCACCAAGGAGCACATCGAGGACATGCTGGTCGACCTGGCTGCGTCCGACTCCAAGTGGAACATTGCCCTGCTGCGTTACTTCAACCCCGTTGGTGCGCACGAGTCCGGCCGTATCGGTGAGGACCCGGCGGGTATCCCGAACAACCTGGTGCCCTTCATCGCGCAGGTTGCTGTGGGTCGCCGCGAACACCTGAACGTCTTCGGTAACGACTACCCGACCGTTGACGGTACCGGCGTGCGCGACTACATCCACGTGGTTGACCTGGCTGACGGCCACCTGAAGGCGCTGGATTACATTACCCAGCACGGCGGCCTGCACACCTGGAACCTGGGTACCGGTAACGGCTACTCGGTTCTGCAGGTTCTGCACGCGTTCGAGGAGGCGTGCGGTAAGGAGCTGCCGTACAAGATTGTGGATCGTCGCCCCGGTGACGTTGCGGTCTCTTACGCTGATCCTTCCTCTGCTCTGGCGGATCTGGGTTGGAGCGCTAGCCGCGACATTAAGACCATGGTTCGCGACCACTGGAACTGGCAGAAGAACAACCCCAACGGTTACGAAGCCTAAGCTGTTTTAGCCCCTTGTGAGGGGTGTTGAAGAGTGCCCGATAGGTGTTATCTCACCTATCGGGCATTTTTGTGCGCTTCGGGCTAGGTAGCTACCGGAGCTGTACCCCTACCGGAACTGTAGCCCAGCCGGGAGCTACCCGACGGCAACGTTACTTAGATGCAGATGCCTTCAGACGCTCAGCAGCCTTCGCCACCGCCTCGTCGGAGGCGGTCAGGGCGATACGCACGTAGCCTTCGCCGTCCTCGCCGTAGAACACGCCGGGGCCAGCAATAATACCCAGCTCCGCCAGGCGACCAATCGAATCCCAGGTAGACTCGCCGAAAGTGGTCCACAGGTACAGGCCCGCCTCAGAATTCTCGATGCGACCACCGGCGGAGATAATCGCCTCCTCCAGCACCTCGCGGCGAGCACGGTACAGGTCCTTCTGCGCCGCCACATGCGCCTCATCAGCCAGCGCCACCATCATGGCAGCCTGCACCGGGGCGGGCACAATCATGCCGGCGTGCTTGCGGCTATTAATCAGGTTCGGCATCAGCTCGGGGGCACCAGCAATGAACGCGGCACGGTAACCGGCGAGGTTCGACTGCTTCGACAGCGAATACACGGCAAACAGGCCGGTGAAGTCACCATCGCACACGCGAGAATCCAGGATGGACGGCACCGGCTGACCGCCGCGCGCCTCATCCCAAGCACCCCAGCCGAGCTCCGCGTAGCACTCGTCGGATGCTACCACGGCACCAAGTTCACGCGCCTGCGCTACAATCTCACGCAGCTGCTCCACGGTACGCACCACGCCGTTCGGGTTCGCCGGGGAGTTCACCCAAATCAGCTTCACACGGCTGCGGGTGTCAGCATCCAGCTCGTCCAGGCTGTCGGCGGGCACGGACTCGGCGCGGGCAAAACGCGCACCCATATCGTAGGTGGGGTACGCAACGCGCGGGTACACGACCACATCGCCCGGGCCCAGGCCCAGCAGGAACGGCAGCCACGCCACGAGCTCCTTCGAACCAACCGTGGGCATAATCGCGTCAGGGCTCAGACCGGTCACGCCGCGGCGGCGGGCAAACCACTCGGCAATAGCCTCACGCAGGGCGGGGGTGCCGTGGGTGGTCGGGTAGCCGGGTGCGTCGGAGGCTGCCGCTAGCGCCTCGCGAATGTTCTGCGGGGTCGGGTCGACCGGGGTGCCGATGGACAGGTCCACCGGACCGTCCGGGTGGGCGGCTGCGGTTGCGCGGTAGGGGGCGAGCGCCTCCCAGGGGTATTCGGGCAGGTTCAGGCCGTAAGTCATTGTGTCACCTGGTTGCTTGGGAATAGTTTTCGTCATTTTAGTCTAGCGTCCGGGCGCTTCCGTGCCTATGGCAAGAGCCTCCATTCCAGCGCCTAGACGGTGCGTGGGCACCGGGTGCTGTTATGGAGGCTCTTGGCACCCGTTAGCGGGTGCGGTTAGTCTATGCGGTTGTAGCTATTACTCGCCGCAGGCTACTACTCACCGCAGGTTATTATTCGCCGCGCGGGGGCAGTGCCGCGATAAAGGGCACGTCCTTGCCGGTGGGGCCGAGCTTTGCTGCGCCACCGGGGGAACCCAGGTCGTCGAAGAAGTCTGCGTTAGCGCTGACGTATTCGCTCCACTCTTCGGGGACGTCGTCTTCGTAGTAGATTGCTTCTACGGGGCAGACGGGCTCGCAGGCGCCGCAGTCCACGCACTCATCCGGGTGGATGTACAGGGTGCGTTCACCTTCGTAGATGCAGTCGACGGGGCATTCTTCAACGCATGCGCGGTCTTTGACATCCACGCAGGGAAGCGCGATTACGTAGGTCATTGGTGTGCCTTTCTACAAGCTGTTCGCCCCGTGCCCGCCGTTCTGCGGGTCGTCTGCTGCAGGGCAGAATCTACAGAGTAAACCGCCGAGTAGTTGGTACCCGGCGGGGAAGTCTGTGTATAGTCTATCGCGCACCGGCTGTTTAACCGTATTTTCGTGGTGTATCAGACAGTACGCTCATGGGTTTGTGGGGGCATTTTTTAGGCTAGGCTGACCTGGCATTTCTTTGCGTTATTACTAGTCGACAGGCTTTCAAAAATAGATTAAGCCAAAAATGAAATCTTCGTCACATGAATTCTTTGATGAAGTCACCGCTATTTCCACTCCGCATAATTCACCGAATAACGCATACATTTTCTTTCCTATTGCCCTCTACCCTGCGGGCTGAGAAGACCGCAGCGGTGCAGCGCCCACAACAGCATTCCCACAACAGCAGGAGGGGCGCCCCGGCTAACCGGAACACCCCTCCCTGAGGTTATAACGCAGTGATAGGCTTCAGACTACTTCTTAGTGCGAGCACGCTGATGCGCCGCACGCGGCGAGAAATACTGCGCATCCTTCACGCGAGCGCGCGTGTACACGAGCATGCCCAGCATCGCCGCGACCGGGGCGCCGAACCACCACAGGGCACCGTACAGGCCAATCGCCGAATGGCCCGGATTAACCAGAACAAACGGCGAATCGGGGCGACCGTAACCGAGCACGTACACAGTCACGAACACCGCAACAGCCACGACAGCCGCAGCGTAGCCGCGACGCAACGACAGGGCACACCACAGGGCAGTAAAGAAAACCGTCAGGTACGCGACCAGCAAGCCGAGGGGCAGGGCGGTATCCCCCGCGTACACGACCCAGGCGTGGTAAATCGACCCGGCGATACCGGCAAAAATACCCAGAATCGAGCCGGTCAGCAGGCTCGCTACCAGGCCCGCCTCCTGCGGCTTCGGGTGCACGGTCGCGGTCGGGTCACCGTCGAGCACACGGAAAGTCTCCACGGCAGAAATTTTCTGCGGCACCTTATTCGAGTACTCAAAGGTCTTCTCGTCCACGACCGTAATCTGGGTTCGGTGCGCCTCCATTGCCTTACGCTTGGCGGTGCCGTCACCGTAAATGGCTGCCTGCAGACGCTGATCAGCCGCGTCGAACTCACCCTCAATACCCCAGGTGAGAATCGGGCGGTCCTCGTCACCTTCAAGGATCTGCAGGGCACGGTGCACAATCTCGTACACGCGCACGTGGTCGGGGTGGCCGTAGCCGCCGTCCGAATCGTAGGTGACCAGAACATCGGGGGTGAGGGCACGGATAGCGGCAACCAGTGCCTGAGCCTGCGGTTCCAGCGGCTGCGCGGTCAACGAATCTTCCGCCGCCACCGGGTTGGCGACGGGCTTACCCTCCGGGCCCCACGCCATGCCGGAGTCACGGTACAGCGGCAGCGCGCCCTCCGCAACAGCGGGCGCCTGGCCCAGGAAGAACTGCTTCTTCACACCCAGCGCCTTAATAGCGCCGGCAAGCTCACCGGTGCGGTACTCGCCCAGCGCCTCACCGTTATCGCGGCAACCGGGCTTACCGACCTCCAGGTGGTGCAGCTCCTCGGGAATGACCTCGCCCAGCTCACCGCGGGTAGCGGTCAGCAGGTACACCTCCGCACCCTTCTGTGCGTAGTACGCCATGGTCGCGCCGGTCGAGGAGGTTTCGTCGTCCGGGTGTGCATGCACGAACAGGATGCGTGTCTTCTTCGCATCGTAGTTATTCGGCAGCAGGTCACGGCGCGAGCCGGGGGCGATGCGCTCACCCTGCGTGGGGTAGCTGGGGGTCGCAGAATCAGGCTGAGTGTTCTCGGTTTCAGACACAGGCTTTCCCTCTCATACGCAGGGTCGGGTTTCTTGGACGGTCAATAGCGCGCCGGCAATTTACATCATTGAGCGGCAGAGGTGAGCAGCGGATAAGTGCCGCCACCGTGCAGGCGCATTATTTTATCTTACACACTCGCATGTGCAGCGCGGGGTGTTCGGGCTTTTCAGAAGCGGTTTTTGGAGGCGGTTTTCGGCAGAAAGCAAAAGCGCCCGGCTCTCCTCGCCCCTCCCCCATTGCCCCGCCATTATGTCCCGAACGAATCCGGGCGGTTAAACAGCGCCGCCGCTGCCTCCTCTTCAGAAGGTAGCGGCGGCGCTTGGTCAACCACGGCGCTTGGGCAACGACAGCACCCGCTACAGCGGGTTAGTCGCTAACGCGCTAATAGTCGCGCAGTATTAGTCGTTAGCGCGGGCGCGGCGGCGGAACTCGCGGACACGCTCGTTGGAATCCAGGATGACCTTACGGATACGAATCGCCTCGGGGGTAACCTCAACGCACTCGTCTTCACGAGCGAATTCCAGGCACTCTTCCAGGGTCAGCTTCTTCGGCGGGGTCAGGTTTTCGAAGTTGTCCGCGGTCGAAGAACGCATGTTGGTCAGCTTCTTTTCCTTGGTGATGTTAACTTCCATGTCGTCTGCACGGGAGTTCATACCAACGATCATGCCCTCGTACACCTCGGAGGTGGGCTCCACGAAGAAGGTGCCGCGCTCCTGCAGGTTAATCATCGCGTAGGGGGTCACCACGCCGGCACGGTCAGCAATCAGCGAACCGTTGGTGCGGTACTCAATCTCGCCAGCCCAGGGCTCGTGCTCAATCGAGTAGGAGGAAGAAATACCGGCACCGCGGGTCTCAGTCAGGAACTGAGTACGGAAACCAATCAGACCACGTGCGGGAACAGCGAACTCCATACGGACCCAACCGGTACCGTGGTTCGCCATGTTCTCCATGCGGCCCTTACGCGCAGCCATCAGCTGGGTAACAGCACCCAGGTACTCCTCGGGCACGTCAATGATCATGTGCTCCATGGGCTCGTAGACCTTGCCATCGATGGTCTTGGTAACCACCTGGGGCTTACCCACGGTCAGCTCGAAGCCTTCGCGGCGCATCTGCTCCACGAGGATAGCCAGGGCGAGCTCGCCACGGCCCTGAACTTCCCACGCGTCCGGACGCTGGGTGGGCAGAACCTTGATAGAAACGTTACCGATCAGCTCGCGGTCCAGGCGGTCCTTCACCTGACGTGCGGTGACCTTTGCGCCCTTGACGCGGCCAGCCAGCGGGGAGGTGTTAATACCGATGGTCATGGAGATCGCGGGATCGTCCACCTTAATCAGCGGCAGGGGCTTGGGGTTCTCAGCGTCGGTCAGGGTTTCACCAATGGTGATGTCCTCAATACCAGCCACTGCGACGATCTCGCCGGGGCCAGCGGACTCTGCGGGAACACGCTCAAGTGCCTTGGTCGCCAGCAGCTCGGAGATACGAACGTTCTTGATTTCACCGTCGTGACGTGCCCAGGCAACGGTCTGGCCCTTCTTCAGGGTGCCGTTGAAGATACGGACCAGTGCCAGACGACCCAGGAACGGGGAGGAGTCAAGGTTGGTCACGTGTGCCTGCAGAACCTCGTTGGGGTCATAGGTGGGGGCGGGCACGTGCTCGATGATGGTCTTGAACAGCGGCTCAAGGTCGTCGTTGTCGGGTAGCTGGCCGTCTGCGGGCTGGTTCAGGGATGCAGCGCCAGCCTTACCGGATGCGTACACCACCGGAACGTTCAGCACGGCGTCCAGGTCGAGGTCGGGGACTTCCTCCGCCAGATCGGATGCCAGGCCGAGCAGCAGGTCCATGGACTCGCCAACAACCTCGTCGATACGGGAGTCGGGGCGGTCAACCTTGTTCACCACGAGGATTACGGGCAACTTAGCAGCCAGTGCCTTACGCAGCACGAAGCGGGTCTGGGGCAGCGGACCTTCGGATGCGTCCACGAGCAGCACAACGCCGTCAACCATGGACAGGCCGCGCTCCACCTCGCCACCGAAATCGGCGTGGCCGGGGGTGTCAATAACGTTAATGGTGATGGTCTCACCGTTGGCGGAAGGGCCGCTGTAGAACACGGTGGTGTTCTTCGCCAGAATGGTGATGCCCTTTTCCTTTTCAAGGTCACCGGAGTCCATGACTCGGTCTTCAACATCTGCGTGGGCAGAGAAGGCGTTGGTCTGCTGCAGCATCGCGTCGACGATGGTGGTCTTGCCGTGGTCAACGTGTGCCACGATGGCCACATTGCGAAGGTCGGGGCGCGAAGCGGTGTTTTCAGACATGCGTTAAGTTTCTCGCTTAAATCTAGGGGATAGTCTTGCCAACGGGTGCGCGCTAGACAGCGCGGGGGTCGCAGGGCAGTACCTACAGATAGGTATCTGGGGGTGTTTGCCGGTTTGAGTGTTTGTCGGTGGACCCGCTCTGCGATGAGAACGTTTCCGGGCACGCCAAAACGGACCCCCCTCCGTTGGGCTTAGCTACCAGTGTATCACTAGGGCTTTTCTGCGAGCCACTCATCAATCATGCGGCGAGCGACGGCGTTCGTGCCGGGCAGCTCCAGCTTGGCGGGGTCGTCCTCATCGCTATTGCCGCGCTCCTCCGAAATAGCAATCGCCTCACGCAGCTCAGCGGCGGTGAACCAGCGTGCGGCACGAATCTCACCGTCGTGGTGGATGATGGTTTCGTTCTCATCCACGCGCGCCCGGTAGCAAATCATGAGCGAACGCGGGAAAGGCCACACATCGCTCATGCGGTACTCGGTGCTGAGGGCGTGCAGGCCGGTTTCTTCGTAGACTTCGCGGGCAATTGCCTCTTCGAGGTTTTCGCCGGGGTCAACGAAACCGGCGATGAGGGCGAAGCGGTTGGGATGCCACTGGCGGTTATTCGCGAGCAGCACGCGCTCGCCATCGCGGCTGGTCACCAGCGCCATCACGGCGGGTTCAATGCGGGGGAACACCATCTCGCCCGAGGCGGTGCGGCGGATTCCCTTCGAGCCGAGGGGCGCCTCCTCGCCACTGTAGGCGGAGTAGCGCATGTCGATGAGGTAGTCGCGGCGTGCCAGGGCGGTGGCATAGTGGGCACGGCCTTCCGGGTCCTCGTGGACCGGGTAGTAGAGGAAGCCACTGACAGAGGCGTGCACCCGAGGGTTGTTCAGGTTGACGGCGACCTGCGCGAGGGTTTCATCCTCGCAGTAGAGCACGTGCACCTCCGCGCCACTATTCTTCTGGGCGTCAGCGCCGTAGGCGGCGGGGCGGATGACGCTGCGCGCAAGGATCGCATCTTCGGTCAGCGGCTCAGCAGTATCGTAACCGGTCAGGTAGTGCACGGTTCCGTCATCGTTGAGGAGGGTTTCCCCTTCACGGGAAATGAGCAGGTAGCGCGGTGCATGAGTATCAGCGGGAGTGTGTTCAGGTGAAGAAGTCATGGATTTTACTCTACATCTTGACACTGCAAGGCCCACAATGGCGTGCCGGGTTTCGATTTTTTCGCCGTAACGTTCCATATCACCACAGAAAGAGGTGACATAGGCACCCGAAAATAAGAAAATGGAACTATGACTACTTCTATTGACCCCACGACCACCTCCGCGTGGTCTGCTCTGTCCGCTCATCACAAATCTCTCACCCCGAACCTGCGCGCATGGTTTGCCGCTGACCCGGAACGCGCGCAGAAGCTCAGCTTCACCGCCGACGAACTGCACGTCGACCTTTCCAAGAACCTGATTACCTCCGAAACCGTCGAGCTGCTGCTCAAGCTCGCTGAAGAGGTCAAGCTGGAACAGGCTCGCGAGGCAATGTTCTCCGGCGAGCACATTAACGTCACCGAGGACCGCGCCGTACTGCACACCGCACTGCGCCGCCCCGAGGGCTACACCCCGGCACTGACCGTTGACGGCCAGGACGTAGACGCAGACGTTCACGCCGTGCTGAAGAAGATCTACGCATTCGCTGAGCGCGTGCGCAACGGCGAGTGGACCGGCATCACCGGCAAGCGCATCGAGACCGTTGTGAACATCGGTATCGGTGGCTCCGACCTTGGCCCGGTCATGGTGTACGAGGCTCTCAAGCCCTACGCTGATGCAGGTATCACCGCACGCTTCATTTCCAACATTGACCCGACCGATGTGGCTGAGAAGGTTTCCGACCTGGACCCCGAGACCACCCTGTTCATCGTCGCTTCCAAGACCTTCGGCACCCTGGAGACCCTGACCAACGCCCGCGTGGCCCGCGAGTGGCTCATCTCCTCCCTGCGTGAAGCTGGCGCTCTGGAAGGTAAGGAAGCGTCCGAGGCTGTGGCTAAGCACTTCGTGGCTGTCTCCACCGCACTGGATAAGGTGGCAGCATTCGGCATTGACCCCGAGAACGCTTTCGGCTTCTGGGACTGGGTTGGCGGCCGCTACTCCGTAGACTCCGCTATCGGCACCTCCCTGGCTATCGTTTTCGGCCCGAAGGTTTTCGCTGATTTCCTCGCCGGCTTCCACGCGATGGATGAGCACTTCCGCACCGCTCCCCTGGCTCAGAACGTGCCCGTTCTGATGGGTCTGCTGAACATCTGGAACGTGAACTTCCTCGGCGCAGAGACCCACGCGGTTCTGCCCTACGACCAGTACCTGCACCGCTTCCCCGCGTACCTGCAGCAGCTGACCATGGAGTCCAACGGCAAGTCCGTTCGCGCGGACGGCTCCTTCGTCAACTACGCAACCGGTGAAGTGTTCTGGGGCGAGCCCGGCACCAACGGCCAGCACGCTTTCTACCAGCTGATCCACCAGGGTACCCGTCTGATTCCCGCGGACTTCCTGGCCTTCGCTAACCCGGTCCACCCGACCAAGGACGGCGAGCAGGATGTTCACGAGCTGTTCCTGGCTAACTTCTTCGCACAGTCTCAGGCTCTGGCCTTCGGCAAGACCGAGGAAGAGGTTCGTGCTGAGGGCACCGCAGAGCACGTGGTCAACGCACGTATCTTCAGCGGTAACCGCCCCTCCACCTCTATCATGGCGCCGCGTCTGACCCCGCGCGTGTTGGGCTCCCTGATTGCCCTGTACGAGCACATCACCTTCGTTCAGGGTGTTGTTTGGGGCATTGATTCCTTCGACCAGTGGGGTGTTGAGCTCGGTAAGAAGCTGGCGCTGGACCTGGTTCCCGCTATTGAGGGTGACCGTGAGGTTCTGGCTCGTCAGGATTCTTCGACTGCTTCGCTGATTGACTACTACCTGAAGAACCGCACCAAGTAGTAGCGTGAGCCTGCATGTGCCGGTTTTGTAGCCCGGCTGTGTTGACCCAGAGCAAATAGGCTCAGCACAAATTAGCTCAGCATAAATACGCAAACCGCCGGTTAGGCTCCCAGTCGGGAGGCTATCCGGCGGTTTTGTTGTACGGGTTGTAGCTCAATGCCGTGCTGTTAGTTCACTGCGGGCAGGGTGTCGGAGGCGACCTCGGCGATAATGCGCACCACGGTGGATTCGGGCAGCTGCGGGATGCCCTGCTCGTCACGTACTACGCCACCGGCGTCACGGTGGGCGGTCATGCCGGTGCTTTCGGTGGTCTCTTCGCCGTCGGCGCACGTTGCGGGCACGTGTACGAATCCGGCGGGGATGCTCAAGCCCAGTTCACGGCTGATGCGCTGGCCCTCGTAGAACACGTGGTTGCACACGTAGGTTCCGGCGGTGTACGAAATCTCGACCGGCTCCCCCGCCGCACGCAGGCGCTCAAAGCTGGCGCGCACCGGCAGGGAGGAGAAGTACGCCTCCTGGCCGCCGGGGGCGATCGGCTCATCGCAGCGCTTGTCGCCGTCGTTATCTTCAATACCGGCGGAGTCCAGGTTGATAGCAATCTGTTCGAGGCTGACCACGTCGCGGCCAACCGCCACGCCCAGGCTGATGAGCGCATCGGGTTGCACCTCCTGCAGAGCGGTGCGCAGGGCGGTGCTGGAACCGTCGTAGCTGACGGGCAGCTCGCGGGTGATGACGTTCAAATCCGGGCGCATCTGAGCCAGCAGACGCTGAGCTCCTTCGGCGAGCGCTACGGTGGGGTTCACGGGCACGCCGGGGAAGGGTCCGAAGAAGGTCAGCAGCAGGGTGCGTGCCTGGTTGGGGGTGGTTGCCATGGTCAATCTCGTTTTCTGCGGTGGTTTTATTCAGCTGCCTTCTTTTCGGCGGCGCGGCGCTCCAGGTCCTTGGCGAACGCCTCCAGCAGCTCTTCGGGGGTGGTAACGATGATGAGCTCGTCCAGGTAACGTTCGTTGAGCAGGCCGGTGGACGCCATGTAGTGCATGGCGTCGATGAGCTTGTCCCAGTAGCCGTTGACGTTCAGCAGGGCGACCGGCTTGGAGTGAATATCGAGGAACTGCCAGCTGAAAACTTCAAAGAACTCTTCGAGGGTTCCGGGGCCGCCGGGCATGGCGACGAACGCGTCAGCCTTGTCGATCATGGCGATTTTGCGCTGGTGCATGGTGTCCACAATTTCGAGGGTGGTCTGGCCGGGGTACACGCCCTCCAGGCCGACCAGCTTGTGGGTGACCACGCCGTAGACCACGCCGCCGGCGTCCAGGGTTGCGCCCGCGACGGTGCCCATGAGGCCGGTGCGGCCGCCACCGTATACCACGCCAATATTGTTCTGGGCGCAGAGGGTGCCGAGCTCCTGGGCGCGGGTGGTGAAGAGCGGGTCGTTGCCGGAGCGTGCACCGCAGTAGACGGCAAGGTTGTAGTTGGTCTTCTTCATGGTTCTCCTTGGGGTGTATGGGGGTTCGGGGTGGAGCGCCTCTATGCGTTCTACCCGCGATAGATGTTGTTGTGTTGAGGGTACCGGATGCACCTGTGTACCTCATGTGTGCCGCCCGCCAGTTCAGGGGCGTGTACTGGGGGCGTGCGCTGGGCGCAGTGGTTGTGAGCGCGGTGGTTACGGTAGCGGGGTACGCGCCAGCAGCGGGAAAATCTGCTCGGTATTCAGCGGTGCCTGCGATACAGAATCGGAGGGGCTACTCATGGCGGGGTCGACCCAGCGCAGCTCAGCGATTTCTGCCTGCGGCACCAGCGTAGCCAGCTGTTCGTGTTGCTCATCGGTGGGTGCGTATTCATAGGTTTCGGCGCGTACCGTAAAGCCCGCCTCGTTCAGCGCCGCTGCCTCCAGGAGTCCACGATGGTGCATCCGGGCGGGGTCGGGGGTGAGCCCGATTTCTTCGTTTACTTCGCGGCAGGCGGTCTGTAGCGGGGTCTCCCCCGGCTCGGGTTTGCCGCCGGGCATCATGAACCCGTCGCTGCCCTGCTTGCGCACGGTGAGTACGAGCCCGTCCCGGTTGCGGATTGCTACAGCGCACACGTTCACGACGCGGTGCGTGCTGTCGATGGCGCTGTGCTCAGTAGCGCTGTGTTCAGTAACGCTGTGTTCGGTGGGCTGGGCTGCTTCTACTCGGTTCTGCGGGTTCTTCTGCGTGGGCATCTTTCTACCCTAGCATTTCCGTATCCTCCACCCGGCGCAGTGCGTGTTTGTCTTATTAATCCACCCTATTATGCGCCCTGTAGACGTTGGTTTTACGTAATATTTCGGCGAGTTATCTTATGTCCGGTTCATGCGTTTAGGCGCGTGTTACCGTGTATTTAACCGCGATGTCGCGGTACCGTATACGCACTCGACTTGGCGCGATACAGGAAGAGTGCGGATTACTCAATCACTCATGTAGAAGGAACTTCATGATGGCTAACTCTTCTCGTTCCCGCCGCTACGGTAGCGCTGGCGCTTCTGTTCTTCTTGCCGCGTCGTTGAGCCTGTGCGCTCTGCCTTCTGTTGCGGCGGCTAATACCCCGGATCCGGTGAATCCGCCGGTTATTACGGTCTACAACTACAAGGTTGAGACCAATACCCGTGAGCTGAAGACCGCCCTGCGTCTGAACAAGATTACGCTCAAGGCGACGAAGCTGCCCGCGAAAACCACTGCTTTTTCCCCGGCTTTGCATGAGGCAAACCATAGGGGTTTCCCGTTCCTGAACCCGATTCAGACGGTGCATGTTGCGGGCCCGTTCAAGGATGGTACAGCTACTGCGACCCACTACGTTCCTGGAGAATTGATTGACCCGGCGAAGAACTACAGCTTCGTCGCCAATATCGCCGTTGATGGCCATTATTCGGGCGGCCAGGTGCTGCGCATGGACGTTGTGAAGGATAGCGCCGCACCGGTTCTTCAGGTGGATTCGCCGCGCTTGAACACCAAGGGTGAGACTGTGTTGAAGGTGCGCGGTTCCGGCTACACCGGTGAGGCGACCCCGCATGGTGTGCGCGTGGTGGTGTCTGATACGAATGTGTGGGTTCCCGGTCGTTTTCCTCAGACGGGTATGCGCTTCGTGGCTGAGGTGACCGTGCCTGCTTCGCAGATTCACAACGGTGCTTTTGAGACGGAGGTGAAGGTTCCGGCGGATGTTGCGGCGACGCTGAATACCTCTCACAAGTACATTGCGGGCACCATGGCGGCTGGCGTTCAGGGTGCTGAGTACGGCTCGTTTGATGCTCAGAAGCCTCTTGAGCTTTTCGCGCAGGAGCCCGTGGTGTCTGCGGTTCCGACGGATGCGCCGACGGTGGCGCCCTTGCCCGAGGCAACCGTGGGCGTCAACCCGACCGATGCGCCGACGGTGGCACCCCTGCCCGAAGCAACCATTGGCGTGAACCCGACCGATGCACCCACCGTGACACCCCTGCCCGAAGCAACCATCGGCGTAAACCCAACCGATGCGCCGACGGTGGCTCCCCTGCCCGAGGCAACTATCGGCGTGAACCCCACTGACGCGCCCACCGTCCCGGCACTGCCGGAAGCAACCGTGGGCGTGAACCCCACTGATGCGCCGACGGTGGCACCCCTGCCCGAGGCGACCGTGGGCGTGAACCCCACGGATGCACCCACCGTGGCACCCCTGCCCGAGGCAACTATCGGCGTGAACCCCACTGACGCGCCCACCGTCCCGGCACTGCCGGAAGCAACCGTGGGCGTAAACCCGACCGATGCGCCGACCGTAGCGCCCTTGCCCGAGGCAACCGTGGGCGTGAACCCGACTGATGCACCCACCGTCCCGGCGCTGCCGGAGGCAACGGTCGCTCCGGATCCGGTTGCCGATAAGACCCCCAACGCTGACAAGCTGGAGGACGCGACCGTGGCGCATCCCAAGAGTAAGCCCGCTCAGAGCAATCCCGCTCAGGAGGCTCCGGTGACCGCCGCCCAATCGGCTAAGGACAACCTGGCAAAGAACAGCCTCGCTAAGGATCAACCGGTTCAGGAGAGCAGCCCCAAGAAGGCCACCCTGGCGAGCACCGGTGCATCCAGCGTTGGCATGATTGTTGGCATTGGTGTTGCCGCGATTTGTGCGGGTCTGGGTCTGAGCGTTCTGCGCTCGCGCCGCAGCTCCTAAGAGCTGCAGGGCGCACAGCCTAGCTCTCCCGTGCGGAATAAACTGCAGATAGCAAAGAGCCGTCGGCTCCCCTCAGTAAGGGGAACCGGCGGCTCTTTACGTATCAACTTATTCAATCAGCTGGCGCAGGGTTATCAGCTGGCGTTCGCGTTACTTCGAAGCCTTAACCTCAATGCCGCTCACGTCAATCTGCTCCAGCGGAATGATGCGGTCACGAGTGACCACGCGGTGCACCAGCCAGACCGCGATAATCACGGGCAGACCGATGTAGGAGCTGAGCACGCCAGCCCAGTCACCGCTCAGGAACGCCTCGTAGTTCTGGCCACCAATCACGATCAGGCACATGAGGAAGGCGATAATCGGGCCCGCGGGGAAGAACGGCGCCACGTAGGGCAGGTCCTTCAGGCTGTTGCCCTGCTTCAGGTATGCGCGGCGGAAACGGTAGTGAGCCACGGCAATACCCACCCAGGTGATGAAGCCGGCCAGACCGGACACGTTCACCAGCCACAGGTACGCACCATCCGGCGAGAGCAGCGCGGCGATGAAGCCGACTGCGCCGATCGCTGCGGTTGCCAGCAGCGCGTTCATGGGCACGCCGCCGGAGTTGATGTGGGTGAACATCTTCGGTGCCTTACCCTCCTGGGCGAGTGCGAAGAGCATACGAGCCGAAACGTACAGGCCCGAGTTACCTGCAGAGAGCACGGCGGAGAGGATCACGGCGTTCATGATGGCTGCCGCGAAGGCGATGCCCGCACGCTCGAAGATGAGGGTGAACGGGGAGATGTTGATGTTGCCGTCCGCTGCGGTGAGCAGGTTCGGGTCGGAGTAAGGAATCAGGAAGCCGATGACGGCCATCGCGCCGATGTAGAAGAGCATGATGCGCCAGAACACGCTGGTCAGTGCGCGGGGCACGTCGCGGCGGGGGTTCTCGGATTCGCCGGCAGCCACACCGATCATTTCGGTGCCCTGGAAGGAGAAGCCTGCCACCATGAAGATGGCGAGTACGGCGGGTGCGCCGCCGACGAAGGGTGCCTCACCGACGGTCCAGTTGGAGACGCCCGGGGAGCTACCGCCCAGGATGCCGAAGATCATGGCGATACCCGCGATGAGGAAGACGATCACGGTGACGACCTTGATGGTTGCGAGCCAGAATTCGCTTTCACCGTAGGAGCGTGCCGAGAGGGCGTTGATGCCGGTCAGCAGCACGAGGAATCCTGCCGCCCACACCCAGGATGGGATGTCCGGGAACCAGTACCTCATCACCTCGCCGACGGCGACGAGTTCGGCGGCGACGGTAATCGCCCAGTTGAACCAGTAGTTCCAGCCCATGGCAAAGCCGAAGGACGGGGACACGTAGCGTGCCGCGTAGGTCTGGAATGCACCGGGGACGGGCAGGTGCGCGGCCATCTCACCGAGGGACTGCATGAGGAAGAGCACCATAATGCCGATGAGGGCGTAGGCGAGAATTGCGCCGCCGGGGCCTGCGGTGGAGATGGTCTTGCCGGAGGCGACGAAGAGGCCGGTGCCGATTGCGCCGCCGATTGCGATCATCTGCATGTGGCGGGCGGAGAGGCCTCGCTTCAGTTCACCCTCTGCGGGGGTGGCTTCCGATGCAGCGCCGGAAGTCTCTGTAGGCTGTGCCATGTCAGGTCTTCTTTCTGAGGCTATTGCTTCGTGCGTTTGCTAGCGGTCTAGTCTGGTGTCCAGTCTAGTCGTGCTGTGCGTAGTGCCGCCGAAGGTTTGGTCTATGGTCAAGAAATTCTTCAATCTTAAGGATTTCTTACGTACCATAAGTTTTTCTAATCTGAGGGTCAATCCTACCCGCTTTTTAGGCGCTTTTCCACCCAAAACCACAAAAACACAGAAAAACCCTCCCGTGCCGCCTCATGACAAGCGGTACGGGAGGGTCCCATCTCAGGCGATATCTCAGGCGAGTTCGCCCGGTTTATTCAGTTCATCCGGCTTTAGTCCGCCAGGTTGTGGAAGGACACGTTCGTGGGGTGCTCCACGGTACGGGAAACGGTGCAGTCCTTCTGCTCGCTGAGCTGAATCAGACGGTCCACCATCTTCTGTGCCTTGGCGCCCTGCTCATCCTCGGGGAATCGCACATCAAAGTCCACCTCAACGTCGTCGAGGCGCACCGCGCCGTCTTCGGTCTGCTTCAGCGCCGAGGCGAGCACCTCGAACACCTCGGGGGTGGAGCGGCGGGAGGTACCCGCGTCCACGTCCACGGAGGAGCAACCGGCAATCGCGGCGAGCAGCAGCTCGACGGGGGTCAGCAGCCCCTCACCCACACCGAAGTCGAGGGTTGCGCCGTTGGCACCGTAGGCACGGTAGCGCAGGCGGTCGATGCGCTCGATCTTGGTCTGGCGGTAGTTTTCGAGTTCGCGGCGTTCCTGCTGGCGCAAGTACACCTTCTTCTGCTCTTCTGCGGTCTGCGCGGTGTTGTTCTGCTCAGCGTTGTTCTGTTCAGCCATTGAAGTTCCTTTCGGGTTGCCTATGCGGTCGCTAGGTTATTCAGCGCCGCGTTGTTTAGTGTCATTCACTATAAGCGTGTTTCTCATATTTTATTCCCGGACTCTTTTTCTGCTCGGCCAACCGGCCTCTCCTATACACTGGAAAACCGCGGTGGAGCTTCGAAGCCTCTCGCGCACACAGCAGATTTTTTGAAGAGCACAACGTACACAAGGAACCCTTTTATGGCACAGACCCCCGGCACTGGGCGTACGAGCGCGCAGAATGATTTCCGCTTGGCTGTTGCGGATTCTTCCGTGGTGATGCTCGGTATCGCTGTTCTGGGTTTGGGTTTGGGTATTATTCTCAACGCGCACGGTCTGCCCATCTGGACTGCGCCGCTGCTCTCTGCCCTAGTTTTTGCCGGTTCGGTGGAGTTCCTCATGGTGGGCATGGTCAGCGCTGGCACGCCCCTGGCGTCGATTGCATTGACGGTGTTCCTGGTGAATGCGCGTCATCTGGTGTACGGTCTTTCCTACCCGCTACATAGCGTGAAGGGTTTTTGGGCTAAGGCTCTGGCGATTCACACTCTGTGTGATGAGGCGTTCGCGCTTAACTCCGGTCCCGATCGTAATGAGCGTTCGGGCGCGCGCATTCTGTGGGTGAACGTGCTGATTTATGTCTCGTGGATTCTGAGCGTAATCCTCGGGTATGTGCTGGGCGCGAGCTTCTTCAGCGACCTGAAGGGCGTGGATTTCGTGATGGTGGCTATCTTCACGGTTCTTGCGATGGACGGCTACCGCGCTAACCCGGATCGTGTGACGGCGCTCTTTGTCGCGGTTTCGGCTGCGGTGGCGCTGATTTTTGCGCCGTCCTCATTCCTGGTGGTGGCGCTGGGTTCGTATGTGGTGCTGCTGTTGGGGCGCTTCCCGGTGGCGAAGCGCCGGAGTACGCTACCGCATCGTACTGAGCCTGAGATAGCAGCTGAGGCTGAAAGCGCTGCAGAGAGCCCAGCCACCGCCGCTACTCCTGATGCACCCACTTCCACACAGCGATAAGAACGTTACATACGTGTTCAAAACCGGTTAGGATAGATGAGTGGAGCTTCGCTCTCCCCTCTTTCTATTTCTAGGATTCGTACAATGCCTCCCGCGCGAACCTGCGCGGAGGCTCCCAGAGGTTGAGGTACCCCATGACTCAGATGAAAGACACCGCTAAGGAAACTAGCGACGCAGAACGCTGTGCCGCCCCGGAGTAACACCGCACCGGGAGCGGCATCACCCGAGGTCACGCACGAGAACTACTGACGCGCGCAACTACCCGCGCAGAAAAATTTGCGCAGAAACCTTGCGCTAAAAAATTTGTGCAGAGCAACTCGTGCAGGAGGAACGGCCCTCCGCCTCCACGTTTCGCGGCTTTCATCAACTCACGTACCTACCGCACTACTTAGCACCCGGCCCCTCTTCGGCTGGGTTCTCCCTACCCTTTTCGCGGATGCTTTCAGGTTTCACAGTTGCTTTCGCAGCTTCACCCGCACGCCTCGTTCAGGGTTCTTCCGCTCTTTTCGGGTTCTTTCGCTGAGTATGTGCAGAAAGAGAAAATCTTCATGAATAGTGAAGTGACCACCGGTTATATTCTTGCGGCAATACTTGTTGCTGCGGTTATTACTTTTCTGTTGCGCCTGCTGCCTTTCGGTTTGAAGAAGGCGCTGGCTGGCTCCGAACTTTTGGATGCGCTCAGCCACTGGATTCCGCTCGGCGCAGTCGCGCTACTTGCCATCTATGCGGTGGCGAAGATTGATTATTCTTCGTTCGCTACGGCGGCACCGTACCTGGCGGGTCTGGTGGTGACCGTGGCGGTACACCTGTGGCGTAAGAATATGGTGTTGAGTATGGTGGCGGGTACCGTCACCTGCGTTGTGCTGGCTAACTGGGTTTTCTAGGGGGTTACGATGAGCATTTCTAAGAAGTCTGTTTCTTCCCGCGCTACTTCTGCTAATCAGCCTGCGTCGCAACAGGCGAGCCAGGAGGCACCTCACCAGGCGACCCAGGAGCAGGTTGAGCAGGTTATTGCATCTGCTCTTCCGCTGACCGGCATGATTCCGGTAGTGGAGGCGACCGCCTCCCCCAATGCGCAGGGCTCTCAGCCCCCGCACGAGAGCGGCTTTGCGGAGGCGATCCGCGTTGCCGGTGTCATCATGCTGGGTCTGTTCTTTGTCGGCATTGGTCTGGGCGTGCTGGTGCACAGTTACGGTCTGCCGTTCTGGGTGGCTCCCCTGCTGCCGATGCTGGTGTTTGCCGGTTCAGTAGAGTTCGTGCTGATCGATATGGTCTCGAATCATGCCTCGCTATTCTCTATTGCGGTGATGACTCTGCTCATTAATTCGCGCCACCTCATGTACGGCCTGTCGTACCCGATTGAGCGTGTGCGTGGTGGGTTGGCGAAGTTCTACACCGTGTACACCCTCATTGATGAGGCGTACGCACTGAACACCGGACCGGACCGCCATAAGCTTCGTGCATCCCGCATCCTGTGGATTCATGCGGGCCTGCACCTGAGCGTTCTGGCGAGCGCTACGCTCGGTTACGTGCTGGGTGCGAGTTTCTTGAGTGAGCTCAAGGGCTTGGATTTTGTGATGACGGCGCTCTTTGCGGTGCTCGCCATCGATGCTTATCAGAGCTCAAAGGACCATACCACCGCGGCTATTGCGGGTGTGTCCGCTGTGGTTGGTTTGGTGTTGGCGCCGCAGTCGATGCTGCTGATTTCGATGGTGGTGTACATTCTGCTGTTGGTGTCGCGTTTTGCGGTGGCTAAGCGCCGCGGCACTCTGCCGGAGCATATGCTGGTCGCGGATGAGAATCCCGCCGGAGCCTCCGAAGCCTCTGAAACTTCCAGCGCTCCCGATCATCCCGGCGCCTCTGCGCACTAAGCCTAGCTCGCGCACTAAGCCTAGCTCGCGCACTAAGTCTGAATCGCGCACTAGCGCCTGGATATAGTAAAGCGCCCCGCCCACCCGAAATACCGGGTGGGCGGGGCGTTATGCTGTCGCCAGCCGCATGTGTGGGTGAACCCATGCGCTGTAGACGTTCAGTATCTGCTGTGCTGGTACCGTCAGGTGTCCCTGACGGAAGTAGCGCGGGTGCCGGGTTGCGTCCGGCTCCCGTACCAAGCTTACTTGATAGCTGCTTACTTGGCTTACTTGATAGCTGCCAGGGCTGCTTCGTAGTTGGGCTCGTTGGTGGTTTCGGGGACCAGCTCGGTGTAGACAACCTCACCGGCGGGGTTCACGACGACCACGGAGCGTGCCAGCAGACCAGCCAGGGGGCCGTCCACGAGCTTTACGCCGAAGTCCTCACCGAAGGAGGAGCGGAAAGCGGAGGAGGTGACGACGTTCTCAATGCCCTCGGCTGCGCAGAAGCGGCCGATTGCGAAGGGCAGGTCGTTGGAGACGCACAGCACGACGGTGTTCTCCAGGCCTGCAGCCTGCTTGTTGAAGGTGCGGACGCTGTTTGCGCACACACCGGTGTCGACGGAGGGGAAGATGTTCAGCACCAGGTTCTTACCTGCGAAATCTGCGGAGGAGATCTCGGAGAGATCAGCCGCGAGAACCGAGAATTCGGGCAGCTTTGCGCCGACTGCGGGCAGGTCGCCGTTGGTGTGGATTACGAGTTCGTTATGTAGAGTTACTTCAGCCATGCCTTCATTGTCCCCTGGATAGGGCGGGTGTGCAAGGGGACACAGGCACTAGCGGGCGGAGTTTCCGCATAGCTGATTTCCGGCTACGCTGTTTCGCCTCTTCTGGGCTCTGTTGTAGCCGCCGTCTAGCGGTAATCTCGGTCGGTAGCTCCACAGTAACGAACGCGCTGACCGCGCGCCCTGCGTGCCCACCTCTTTTTCCCTATACTGGACGAGTTCACTATTCGCTTCTTGACCAGCACCGATGCGCGCTGCCGCGCATCTTCAGGAGTATTCATGTCTTCTATTCGCCGCCGCTTTACCGGCCGCACCGCTTTGGCTCTACCCGCACTGGGCGCCGCTCTAGCTCTTGTTGTCACGTCCTGCTCGGCAAGCACTGATTCTGCTGTTTCGGGTACCGTGGTGTCTTCTTCTGGTAGCGCTTCTGCCTCCGCGAGCGCTACTTCTACGCAGGAGCTGTTCCCCACCCCGTCGGCGAGCCCGAGCGCATCCGCGAGCGCTTCGTCGCCTGCTCCGGTGCCGTCGGTGGTGACGATTACGGTTCATGCTGAGCCGACCGCCTCCGAGTCGAAGACCTCTGAGTCGAAGTCGGATTCCAAGTCTGAGGCTAAGTCTGATTCGAAGAAGGACTCCACCTGCGCTTCTGATTCTGCGTCGACCGTGGTGTCTAAGGCTCTGCGCGATTTGAAGAATAAGAAAAATTGGGATCAGTGGACGAACGTTTCGGAAAGCTACGAGGGTTACGACCCCTGTGCTGAGCTGTCGTGGATTGACGCGGTTCCGGGTTCTTCCCCGTCTGATTGCTGCATCTCCTCGATGGCGCACCACATTCTGCTGTTCCACCGCGGCAAGTTCATTGGTACCGCAACCTATGAGCCGTACTCGTTCTCTCCGGTGATTACCCGTACCTCGGACAGCTCGATTAGCGTGACCTACCGTTACGTGAAGGGCGATGAGAGTTCCGCCAGCGCGAGCGGTCGCACGACTGCTGAGTTCAGCTGGAGCTCTTCGCAGAACAAGGTTGTGATGACCGGTGAGGTTCCGCCGAGCGAATAGCCGGTTCACCTTATAGGCTACGTGTTTGATGCCCAAGAAGTTGGGCATACGAGAAACCCGCCGTCTCGCATATGGTGCATATGTGAGACGGCGGGTTTTCCGTTGCTTAAGGATATGTAGAGTGCCCGAGGGCTAGCTATTTAGGCAACGAACTTCTTGTAACCGAAGTATGCGGCGCCTGCCAGGATAGCGATGAACAGAATCTTCTTCATGATGTACTCCTTTGATTGTTCTGAAGGGCACCCGGTGTTTTACTCCGTCTGGCGACTCACCTGAAGGTGAGGGCAGGCGGGGTGTCATCCGCACGTGGTGCCGTTGCTCCCTATCTTACCTGCTTTTGAACAACGTTTTCTGTTTGACGTGCCAAGTCCGCATTTTAGACAGTCAAACACTCAGCGGTTCAGCGCATCGTTGAGGCGGGGAATATGCCTCTGACGGGCGCATAATGGGAGCATGAGTATTTTTAAGAAGAAAGAGTACAGCGCTGAGCGCTCGGCTACTCGCATGGCTCGCGCCCTCGCTGTGATGGGTGCGTTGCACTTCATCATCCCGGATCCCTTTGACTCGATTGTGCCGAAGTACCTGCCGGGCCCTCCCCACGCGTACACTCACGCTTCGGGTGTAGCTGAGCTGGGCACCGCTGCCCTGCTGGCTAATGACAAGACCCGCCGTGCCGGTGGCCTGCTTGCGGCTCTGCTGTTTGTTGCGGTGTTCCCCGCGAACATTCAGATGGCTCTGGATGCACGTAACCAGTCCACTCAGCGTAAGGCTATTGCGTACGGTCGTCTGCCCCTGCAGTTGCCGATGATTTGTAGCGCTCTGAAGATTTGGCGTAAGTCGAAGTAGTCAATACATTCACCATTCGATACATTCGACACTCATCTCATTGACGAGAAAAGCACCTTAGCGTTTTAGAGATAAAACACTAAGGTGCTTTTAGCTTAATAAAAGCTCATATAAGCTCTTCTTATATCATATTTACGTATAATTGAAAACAACATACTATCTGCCACAGTGGCAGATATATAAACCCAAGGAGATTACAATGGGTACTTTTATTGGCACCATTATTACCGGCGCAATTATTGGTGCACTTGCACGCTTCTTTATGCGAGGCCGCCAGAACATTTCGATTCTTTGGACCATTATCTGCGGTGCTGTCGGCGCAGCTATCGGTACCTGGGCAGCGACCCAGCTGGGTGTTGCAGACACTAGCGGCATTGACTGGATCCGCTGGATTATCTCAATTATTGCTGCAATGCTGACCATTTCCCTGTACATGGGCTTGACCGGTAAAAAGTAAAGAGATATTTGCTAATTTCTTTTAAAACCTAAGCAATTTTTATAAAGCATAAGGCGGCACCTCCCCTAGCGTGAGCTAGTGCGGGAGGTGCCGCCTTTTCTGCGCCTCGCAGGAGGCGTTTTGTGTATTCTTGGCTTATATCGCCTTGGCTTATGCCTTCTTCACCACGGAGGACTTCAGGTACATCTGGCCTGCGCCGGGGACCTTCGCCTCAATGTCGTGGCCGTTGACGGGGGATTCGAGCAGGCGGATGCCGCGCACCTTGGTGCCTGCCTTGATGTCTGCGCCGCCCTTGACCTTCAGGCCCTTGACGATGGTGACGGAGTCGCCGTCGACGAGCTCGTTACCAACGGAGTCGAGAACCTTGGAGCCTGCCGCTTCTTCGGTTTCGCCTGCTGCGGTGCGTTCCCATTCGTGGCCGCACATGGGGCATGCCCAGAGTTCGCCCATTTCGTAGGTGTAGTTTTCGCTGCATTCGGGGCAGGCGGGTGCTTCGATGTCGTTGAGGTTTTCGCTCATGGTTCCTTCTTCGATCTGTGCGGATGCGCCGCTCCCCTGTTTCCGCGGTGTTACTGCGGTGGTGCTGCGGCGTGTGGGCGCGCGTCAGCCAGGCAAGGGGTGCGACGGTGGAGGGTGCGAGGGTTCTCGCGTTCGTGCTGACTATACCATTTGGCGGGTGTGAACCGCATGTGCGGGGCTGGTTTTTGCCGGTCTTTTGGGGTGGGTGCGGGGCGTGGGTGAAACCGAAAATAAAATTTGCCTGGTTTGTGCGTAATATTTACGAAAATTCGGGTTTTTGCTCATTATGCAGAAGATAAGGCGTGTAAAGTATCTAGAGCATTTGTACGTTTATTGAGTGAAAGGCACGGCTTCATGAAGCTTTCTGCACGTAACCAGTTCGCTGGCAAGGTTGTTGAGATCACCGAGGGTGCAACCAACGGCATCGTTAAGATTGAGATCGCTCCCGAGGTTATTATCTCCGCGTCCATCACCAACGAGTCCATTAAGGAACTGGGCCTGAAGGTTGGCGAGACCGCTTACGCAGTCATCAAGGCTTCCAACGTTATGGTTGGTGCTGACCACTAATCCCGGTCGATAAGACTTAACACCCTACGGCTGCCTGTTGTGGCGCGCGAGGGTTAATAGGGCGGAGCCCCGCACTGTGTGTACAGTGCGGGGCTCCGCTTTTATGTTTTTATCGCTTAGACGTTGAAGCGGAACTCCACCACGTCGCCGTCCTGCATGATGTAGTCCTTGCCCTCCATACGGACCTTACCGCGAGCCTTCGCCTCCGCCATGGAACCGGCCTCATCCAGGTCCTTGAACGACACAACCTCAGCCTTAATGAAGCCGCGCTCAAAGTCAGAGTGAATCACGCCAGCAGCCTGCGGCGCAGTATCACCCTTATAAATAGTCCAGGCGCGAGCCTCCTTCGGGCCAGCAGTCAGGTAAGTCTGCAGACCCAGAGTCGAGAAGCCCACACGAGCCAGCTGGTCCAGGCCGGACTCATCCTGACCGTTCATCTCCAGCATCTCGCGAGCCTCCTCCTCAGACAGCTCCACCAGATCAGCCTCCAGCTTCGCATCCAAGAACACAGCCTCAGCCGGCGCCACCATGTCACGCAGCTCCTGCTGCTTCTCCTCGGACGCCAGAATGCCCTCATCCGCGTTGAACACGTAAATGAACGGCTTAGCGGTCAGCAGGTTCAGCTCCTTCAAATGAGCCAACTCCAGCTTCGCGTCCTTCGCACGAGAAATGATGGTGTCACCATCCTCCAGGATCTTCTGCGCAGCCTTATAAGTCTCCAGCTGAGCGGCGTCACCCTTCTTAATCTTCACAGCCTTCTCCAGACGCGGAATAGCGTTCTCCAAAGTCTGCAGGTCAGCCAGAATCAGCTCAGTGTTAATGGTCTCCATATCGGAGGCGGGGTCAACCTTGCCGTCCACGTGAATGACGTCCGGGTCATCAAACGCACGCACCACCTGGGCGATAGCGTGCGCCTCACGAATGTTCGCGAGGAACTTGTTACCCAGACCCTCACCCTCAGAAGCGCCCTTCACAATACCCGCAATATCAACGAACGAAACAGTCGCAGGCAGAATACGCTCCGAACCAAAAATCTCAGCCAGACGGTTCAGACGCGCATCCGGCAGGTTCACCACGCCCACGTTCGGGTCAATGGTCGCGAACGGGTAGTTAGCCGCCAGCACAGTGTTGCCGGTCAGAGCGTTGAACAGGGTGGACTTGCCCACGTTAGGCAGGCCAACAATGCCGATAGTTAGAGCCACAAGTTTTCCTTCGAATCATGTACCCCGCCAAACACTCAGGATGCGCCGCGTAAGTGATGCGGCGGGTGCGGGCGGGCACAGGGCGAAAATGGTGCCCGCTTCCAAGCGCGACACCGCCAGCCTCAAGAAGAAACGGGTGCGGGGCGCCTGCGGGCATAGACACTACCATTCTACCGTGTTCGCGCAGGAGCCGCCCCGAGTGCAGGATAGGCACCAACCGGGGCGCAGAAAAGGAGAAAGTGGAGGCAAAAAAACTGAGGCGAGGAAGCACCATCGCTCCCCCGCCCGAATTATTGAGAAGCAGCGAGTTAGAGCCAGCCGTTCTCCGTGGCGATACGCACCGCATCCTGACGCGTCGACGCGCCCGTCTTCGCCATCGCCGCCGACAAATAATTACGCACCGTACCCGCCGACAAAAACAACGCCGCCGCAATCTGCTGAGCCGTACCACCCGACGCCGCCTCACGCAGCACCTGCGCCTCACGCTCCGTCAACGGAGAAGCACCCGTCACCAAAGAATCCGCCGCCAACGACGGATCCACCACACGCAACCCCGCATGCACACGACGAATCGCCTCCGCCAACTGGCGAGCACCCGTATCCTTCACCACGAAACCACTCGCACCAGCCTCCAGGGCGCGGCGCACATAGCCCGGGCGGCCAAAAGTCGTCACAATCAGCGTACGCACCGGCTCACCCGACTCACTCACCGCACCCGCATCACGCAGCGCCGCAGCCGCCTCAATACCATCAGCCAGCAAAGTACCGGGCATCTGCACATCCAACAGCACCACGTCCGGCTTCAACAGGGCGACAGCACCCAGCACCTCATCACCACTACCGACCTGACCCACAATCTGCAGGTCAACCTCCAGGCCCAGCAGAGCGGCAAGAGCCTCACGGATGAGCTGCTGATCGTCAGCGAGCAGAACACGAATCATGGGAGCCTCCCAGGGGTGAAGACGGGGTGATAACGGCGGGCGGAACAACCGTGTGAGGTTGTCTACCACCACCATACAGGGGCGGGTAGCTTCCCCGTCCAGGGCGCGGCGCCAAGTTCCACAATCTACAGCACCTATTTACAGCAGTGAGGTGTCGCCGTCCATGCTCACACGGATGCGCGTACCCACCCCACCGGCAGGATTCGGGTTCTCCGCAAGCCACTGCTCGGGCGCCGCCTCAATCACCACGCTACCGCCGGACGCCGCCACACGCTGAGCCATACCCGTCAGACCGTTACCGCGCGCATCTCCCACGCCCACGCCATTATCGAGGATGTCCAGACCGGTTGCGCTCAGACGCACCCGCGCCGCGTTCGCCTCCGAGTGGCGCACCATGTTCGTGACCGCCTCACGCAGCACCCAGGAGAACAGCTTCGCATTCACGCCAGCCACCGCGAGCGCGCTCTGAGCCTCTGGCAGTTCGGCGCGAATACCGGCGGTCTGCAGGGCACGACCCGCGCCCTCAATCTCACCCGAGAAGTCGGGCACACGCAGGCGTGTCACGGTTGAGCGGACCTCCGCCAGGGATGCGCGGGACAGCTGCGCGATTGCCTCCATTTCGGCACCGGCGCGGGCGGGGTCAATCTCCAGCAGGCGCTGGGCCAGCTCCGCTTTGAGGGTGATGACGGTCAGGGAGTGGCCCAGCACATCGTGCACGTCGCGGGCGATCTCTTCACGTTCCTCAGAGAGCGCCAGCGAGGCACGTGCTACGTCCGCGCGTTCGCCCAGCTCAATCAGGTAGGAGAAGCCCAGCATGCCCACCATCGGTGCACCGATAAAGAGGGCAATTCCGCCGTGCGCGGTGACATCAAAGCCGGTGCCCACCATGAAAATTAACCAGCAGACCAGGGCAATCGTCGCCGCTACACCCAAGCGCAGGCGGTACGGAGCAATCGTGCCAAAAATCCAGAACGCCACAAAGTACATGCTGAACGACAAGAACACCGTATACGCCGATTCCAGCCGCAGCGCCGTCAGGCCAGCCACAGGCAGCGCCATCAGTAGCGTCCAGATGACGCTTCGACGCACCGTGGAGGCGACCGGCACCAGCCACGGCACCGCGTACGCCGAGCAGTTCACCACCGCAAACAGCACCACCAGTGCCACACCGGTCCAGCGCACCGGCGCCAGCTCCGGGGTGGTGAGGAAGCTGTCCAGCGGCATGAGCAGAAACACCAGCCACGGGGCGCTAAAGCCCAGCGCCAGCCAGTTCACGTTGCCGCTGCGTTCGCGGTGGAGGAAGCGGAAGCGGTGCTTGCCCAGGGTGTGCTTCGCGGCGGAAGGTGCCACCTCGTTCTCCGTGTGGGGGTGTTCGTTCTCGTAGGAATGGGTGTGGGTGTGGGTTTCGGTCATGGTTCTAGCCTAACGTGCGGGTGCCGCGGGTGCAGATACCACCGGTACGGCGGCGTCAGTAGCGGCAGTGTTAGTAGATGCAGTGTGAGTGGATACGGCTTCCGCCGCACCCTCGGGAGCCCTGATACTCGGAACCCTTGAGACTGCGGCGGAAAGAAGCGTTTAGCGGCGGGTTGCGCGGCGCATCAGCAGGGCAGAAACACCCAGGAAGATAGCAGCCCACACGACCAGGCTCACCACTGCGTACCAGAGTGGCTCGGTCACGAACCAGTCCTCACCACCCAGAATAATGGTCTGACCTGCGGCGAAGGGGTAGCGGGCAATCTCGGCGGCACCGTACAGCGGGGTGAAGCGGGCGTACTTCAGCAGGTCGGTGCTCAGCGGGGAGAACACGGTACCGAAGAAGCTCATAATCACCAGCAGACCGTTCGCAATGGACACGGCGTTCTCGTTACGAATCAGCAGGCCCATCATGATGCCGTAGAAAGCGAACACCAGACCGCACAGCACGGTCAGCGCACCGGCGGCAAGCTGCTGGTTCAGCGGAATCTCAACACCGGTAAACATGCCCACAATGTTCACCGCAATCACCGGCACCGCAGAAATCACCAGGGCGGTCAGCGCCTTCGCGCCCAGGTACTTGCCGGTGGTCAGCGGGGTCAGCGCCAGCTGGCGGTTCCAGCCGCTGGAGAGCTCGGTGACGGTGCTGCCGCTAATCGCCACGGTGTTCTGCACGGCACCGTACAGCGCCATGCCAATCATGACGTACGCCGCTACGTTGCCGTCGCCCATCGGCTGGGAGGAGTAGTCCTGCATCGCGCCGAAGAGCAGGAAGAAGACGATGGGCAGTGCCACGCCGAAGAAGAATCGGTCGGTCGAGAGGATAGAAGCGCGGATGTCGTAGAGTGCGTAGCGGAGCATGATGTTTTCCTTGAGGTGTGTAGCGGCGGCAGTGTGGCGTTTAGGTGGTCTAGTGTTTAGGCTTCAGTTGCCTTGGAGGCGGCGGCCTGCTCGGTCAGCAGGGTGAAGGACTCGTCCAGGGAGGGCTTGGTGACCTCCAGGTCGGTGATGCTGTAGTTGTTCAGCAGAGTGCGCAGTACCTGCTCAATCTCCAGCACGGAGATGCGGTGGCGGTACCCGCCGGACTCTTCGGTCACCTCGACCAGCACATCCAGGTCGGTGATGGGTGCGGGTGCGAGGAAGCTGAGGTGGCGGTGACCGGTCAGGGCGCGAATCTCGTCGGAGGAGCCGTCAGCGATGATGGAGCCGGATTCCATGAGCACGATGCGCTGGGCGAAGTTCTGTGCTTCTTCCAGGTAGTGCGTCGCAAAAAGAATGGTCGTTCCACGCTCGGCGATGGCTTCCATACGCTCCCAGAAGGTGCGGCGCGCGTTTACGTCCATGCCGGCGGTCGGCTCGTCCAGGATCAGCAGTTCCGGCGAGTGCATGGTCGCCAGGGCGTAACGCAGGCGCTGCTGCTGACCGCCCGAGCACTTGCCGACCTTGCGCTTAGCAATCTCGGTCAGGTCGGCGTTGGCGAGTACCTCGTCCACGTTGATGGGCTTGGGGTACAGCGCCGCAATCATCTCGACCGTGGCGCGGATCGTCAGGTCCTTGAGCAGGCCACCGGTCTGCTGCACCGCACCGAGTAGACCGGCGCGTGCTGCCTCGGAGGCGCTGCGACCGAAGACGCTCAACTCGCCGCCGCTGGGCTGGGTCAGACCAAGAATCATGTCGATGAGGGTGGTCTTGCCTGCGCCGTTGGGGCCGAGCAGGGCGATGATTTCGCCGCGCTTGACGGTCAGGTCAATCGAGTCGACGGCGACCACGGTGCCTGCCGCACGGGTGGAGAAAACCTGGCGGAGGGAGCGGGCGGAAATAACGGTTTCTGCGGTGTTGTGCTTGCTGTTCTGAAGTGCTGCGGTGTTCATGTTTCTATTACACCGCCGGTTTTCGCGCCGGTGCGGTACAGAGTGTCATGACCTGCACATGACAAATGTCATGAGTTCGTGCAGTGGCTGTTCTAACGAGGGTTTTTCAGCGGTAATAGAGCGTGGCGACGAGGTAATCTCCGCAGCGGAGGCGGTCACGCGAAGCGGGGGCTCCGTCCTCAGGCGCCTGTGTCAATCGTTGTTGGGGCGCCGCGGAGGGGGCACTGCCCGCGGCGGAGGTTGCCGGTTACGCGGAGCGGGGGCTCCGTCCTCAAGGCGCCCCAGCGCCGCAGAGGGGGCACTCCCCCGCGAGCGGAAACCGGCGCGTACCGCCATCCCTACCCATGCATCCTCAGACGCAAAAACCCCGTGTCTTCTCCCCACACGGGGGAAGAGGACACGGGGTCATCAGCTAAAAGTCTTAGCGAGTGGGCTTAGCGCCGCGGCCACCGAGCTGGCGGCCCACGTTCTCGTCATTCTTCAGGGCGGAACGCAGTTCCTTCGGCAGGGAGAAGAGAATGTCTTCCTTCGCGGTCTCCACCTCTTCGATGGTGCTGTAGCCGTACTCGGCGAGCAGAGCCAGCACCTCCTGAACCAGAACCTCGGGCACGGACGCACCGGAGGTCAGGCCCACGGTTGCCACACCCTCGAACCAGGACTCGTCCACCTGGTGTGCGAAGTCCACACGCTCGGCACGCTTAGCGCCGTATTCGAGTGCTACTTCCTTCAGGCGCACGGAGTTCGAGGAGTTCGCCGAACCAACCACGATCACCAGGTCGGCGCGAGGAGCGATCTCCTTGATGGCGCCCTGGCGGTTGGAGGTTGCGTAGCAGATGTCGTCCGAGGGCGGATCCTGCAGGGAGGGGAAACGTTCACGCAGACGCGCCACGGTTTCCAGGGTTTCGTCCACGGACAGGGTGGTCTGAGAAATCCAGACGACCTTCTCCGGGTTGCGGACGGTCACCTGATCCACTTCGTCGGGCGAGTTCACAATCTGGATGTGGTCGGGCGCTTCACCGGCGGTACCCTCAACCTCTTCGTGGCCGGTGTGGCCAATGAGCAGGATGTCGTAGTCCTGCTTGGCGAAGCGCACAGCCTCGCGGTGCACCTTGTTCACCAGCGGGCAGGTCGCGTCAATAGTGTTCAGGGAACGCTCGCCGGCTGCGGAAACCACCGCCGGGGACACGCCGTGCGCCGAGAACACGGTCACGGAACCTTCGGGAACTTCGTCCACTTCATCAACGAAGATAGCGCCCTGCTTCTCCAGGGTCTCCACCACGTGGCGGTTGTGAACAATCTGCTTACGCACGTAGACGGGCGCGCCGTAGTGCTCCAGCGCCTTCTCAACAGCGATCACGGCACGGTCAACGCCTGCGCAGTAACCGCGCGGGGTGGCGAGCAGGACTTTCTTCTCACCGGTGACGGGGGCGGCGGCTTCAACCTCGGCGCGGCTGCGGCGCTCGCGGGGTACGGGCGGCAGGCCCAGGGCAATAGTTTCAGTGGACATGGTTACTATCCTACGTTGTTCGGACTTTTAGTGTGTGATGACTGTGGCACCGCTCGCAGGGCTACGGACCAGGGCGGTGAGGCGAATCAGGATACCGAGTAGCAGGGCGAGGATTGCCAGGACCAGCCCGTAGCTTGCCGCCGCCTCCAGATGCCCGGTCAGTGACGGTGCGAGCTGATTCCATACCCCGGTAATCAGCGCCGTTCCGGCGGTGCTGTGGCTGGTAATTCCTAGGGATTCGGGGCTCTGGCCGCCTAACCAGGCTGCGGCGCCCCATCCCAGCAGGGCGTAGAGCAGAGCCGTAACCACGGGCACCAGGATGCGGTGCCGGGGTGCCAGCAACATAGCCAGCAGCAGGCTCAGCACCGAGATGATGGTCAGCGGCACGGTGGACTTGCCCAGCGCGGCGGCACGGTTAATGCCGGCGTGCAGGTACCACTCCTGCTGGTCCTGCTGGCTGTTGCCGTCCTTCACCCGGTCAATGTTGAGGGTTTCAGGGCCGAGCTTCGTCAGGTCCGGGTCGAAGGAGCCGATAGAGCCGACCTTCGCATCCAGCGCACGGTAGAAGGGGGTGAGCACAATGACGGCGGGGCCGTCCTCGTGTTCAAGGTTGTAGCGGCGAGTTTCCTCGGCGATTTCCTTCCAGAGGCTTCGATATTCTTCAGTTTTTGACAGCTCAGCCGCGGAACGGTTGAGCAGGGAACGTATGCCGTCCTGTGTCGGCTTTACAAGAATGGAGTATAAGCCGCTTTCTTTGGTGCCGTCGAGGAAGGTTGTCATAGCCTCGGAGTTCATGAGGTCTTCCACCGCGCCGTCCGCGATGCGCGAGGCAAGCTGCGAGTCTTCCGCCAGGTTGGAGGAAATCTGTGAGAAACCGCGCTCTGACATGAGCTTTGAGTTCACCCAGGCGCCCGCGGTTGCGCCCAGACCGGTCACCAGGGCCAGGGCGCACAGCACAACGGTCAGGAACCTGCGCAAACCTGCCGCGAAGGGAGGCTCCGGGGCAGCCTGCAATTCAGCTTTGGTGGGGGCTGTCCCGTGGCCGAGCGTGCGGGTGGGCTGCAGCAGGGTGGTGTCTTCATCCGCCGTGTAGTGGCCGTCCGTGCGTGTAATCCGGGTGTCGACGACTCGGGTCGCGTCCGCCGGGTAGTTTTGTGCGCCAGTACCCGCCGCTGACGAAGCCGCGGCGGCGTTGAGGGCATTGTTCTGGTCTGCTGACTGATCGGGTGAGCGCATGAGCCTAGGGTACCCGCTCACACTGTTCAAAGCCGATTCAGACCCGCCGAATGCGCCAGAAGCTAAGTTCCACTTGCACTGCGTGCAAGATACCCCGATTCGCTCGGCTGACCTGTGAGCAGGCGCATAACCGGCCAATCAGGGACAATAGAGGGTATGAACTTCTACAACCCCTCCGCAGCGCAGCCGGCACCCGCACTCGTGGTGCCGCCCGTGCACGAGCGGCAGCTTCCCGGGAAGTCTCAGGAAACCACCGCCACCAACCCCTGGCCCCTCGCCCTGCTCGCGCAGAACCTCAAAAACTACGTAGACAAGGTTCCCGAGCTCTGGGTGGAGGCGCAGGTCGCCTCCCTCAACGGCCGCGGCGGCAACGTCTTCATGGAGCTCAAAGACCTCAACGAAGACTTCTCCTTCACCCTCGCGCTCTTTGGGCGTGCCGGTAGCGGCCTGGCGGCTGATGTGACCGTAGGCGCTCGCATCGTCACCCGCGCCAAGCCGAGCCTGTGGAAGAACGGCAAGCTCTCCCTCATCGGCAAGGAAGTGTACGCGGTCGGCACCGGCAACCTGCACGAGCAGCTGCAGCGTCTGCGTGAAGCTCTCGCCGCCGAGGGGCTGTTCTCTGACGCGCGGAAGAAGCCGCTGCCCATGCTACCGAATCGTGTGGGTCTGATTACCGGTCGCGATTCTGACGCGGAGAAGGACGTTATCCGCAATGCCTCCCTGCGCTGGCCCGGCGTGGTCTTCGAGGTGCGCAATACCCGCGTTCAGGGTGAGGGCGCGGCGGCTGAGGTCATTGCGGCTCTTGCCGAGCTGGACGCCCACCCGGAGGTGGACGTCATCGTCATCGCCCGAGGCGGCGGCTCCTTCGAGGACCTGCTGCCCTTCTCCGAGGAGGCGCTCATCCGCGCCGTCGCGGCAGCCACCACCCCGGTGGTCTCGGCAATCGGTCACGAGGCGGATTCCCCCATCCTCGATGCGGTCGCCGACCTGCGCGCCTCCACCCCCACCGATGCGGGTAAGCGCATTGTGCCCGATATTTCGGAAGAAACCGCCCGCATCACCGAGGCGCGCGCCCGCCTGGACCGTGCGGTGCTCGGCTATGTGGGTATGCAGATGAACTACATTGCCCAGTTGCGCAGCCGCCCGGTGCTCACCCACCCGGAGTCCTCCCTGCTCATGCGTGTGGAGGAGCTGAGCCAGCTGCGCGAGCGCGCTCACCGTTCGGTGCAGCACCGTCTGGAGCGTGAGTCGGCGACTCTGTCGCATACGTTGGCACGGGTGCGGTCGCTCTCGCCTGCGCAGACGCTCAACCGCGGCTACTCCATCGTTCAGGATGCCGCGGGCGCTATTGTGCGTGACGCTTCGGCGCTGAGCGAGGGCGAGCAGATTACGGTACGCGCGGCGTCCGGTTCGGCGCAGGCGACCGTAACTTCCACGGATCCCTCAAACATCTCCTAAACCTCGATACCCCTAAGTTTTATCCCTAGTTTTTACCCTTAGTTTTTCCCCACTGAAAGGTTCCTCAATGAGCGAGAACATTAGCTTCAACAGCGCCGAACTGGGCGCCCCCGTCGAAACCCTCGGCTACGAGCAGGCGCGTGCCGAGCTGGAGCAGGTCGTGCGCCAGCTGGAGTCCGGCGCCAGTGACTTGGAGACCTCCATCGCCCTGTGGGAGCGTGGCGAGGCGCTTGCCGCCCGCTGCGAGGCGTGGCTGCAGGGCGCACAGGAGCGCCTGAACGCGGCACGCGGCGCACAGGGCGGTACTCAGGCAGGTACGCAGGGCGGGGAGCCTGCGGCGAACTAGCGTGCACCTCCCGGTGTGTTGCCCCGCCCTCTGGCGCGTTGCTGCGCCTCTCTCCTGGGGCATCGCGCATCCGCAAAGCCACTAAAAATAGCCTGCCCCACAGCTCATCAGAACTGCGGGGCAGGCTATTTTCCGTCTATACGTAGCAGAGGGAGCAGGGCTAGTGCTTCTGCTTGTAGTCAGCCATGAAGTTACCCAGGCGCTCCAGGGCGCTGGTGAGGGTCTGCGTATCGGGCAGGAACACCAGGCGGAAGTGGTCCGGGTCCTTCCAGTTGAACGCGCGGCCGTGGCTGAAGAGAATCTTCTGGCTCTTGAGCAGATCCAGGGCGAACTGCTCATCGTCGGTAATGTCGAAGCGCTCAATATCGATCTTCGGGAACAGGTAGAGCGCGCCTTCCGCGTTGGTGCAGCTGATGCCGTCAATCTCGTTGAGCATCTTGTGCGCCAGGGTGCGCTGCTCGTACAGGCGGCCGCCGGGAACAATCAGCTCGTTAATGGACTGGTAGCCGCCGAGCGCGGTCTGAATTGCGTGCTGTGCCGGAACGTTGGAGCACAGGCGCATGGAGGCGAGCAGGTGAATGCCTTCCAGGTAGCTTGCGGCGTCCTTCTTCGGGCCGGTGATAGCGACCCAGCCTGCACGGTAACCGCAGACACGGTACGCCTTGGACAGACCGGAGAAGGTCAGGCAGAGCACGTCGTCGCCGGTGAGGGTTGCCATGTTGATGGCTTCTGCACCGTCGTAGGTGATCTTTTCGTAGATTTCGTCGGAGAACACGACCAGGCCGTGCTCACGTGCCAGGTCCACGATCTGCTTCAGAATCGAGCGGGGGTAGACGGCACCGGTCGGGTTGTTCGGGTTAATCACCACGATGCCCTTGGTGCGCTCGGTAATCTTCGACTTGATGTCTTCGATGTCCGGGTACCAGTTGTTTTCCTCGTCGCACAGGTAGTGCACGGGCTTGCCGCCCACCAGCGCGGTGGATGCGGTCCACAGCGGGTAGTCGGGCATGGGGACCAGGATTTCGTCGCCGGTCTCGCAGAGCGCCTGCAGGGTCATCGGGATCAGCTCAGACACACCGTTACCCAGGTAGATGGAGTCGGTGTCGAGGTTCATGATGCCGCGGTTCTGGTAGTGCTGCACAATGGCGGTACGTGCCGAGTAAAGGCCGCGGGAATCGGAGTAGCCCTGGGTTTCGGGCAGGTGACGAATGATATCCATCATGATGGCATCCGGCGCCTCAAAGCCGAAGGGTGCGGGGTTACCAATGTTCAGTTTGAGGATGCGGTGGCCCATCGCCTCCATGCGATTGGCCTCGTCCAGAATGGGGCCGCGGATGTCGTACAGGACGTTGCTCAACTTTGAGGACTGACGGTACTTCGTCATGATGATTTACTTTCTAGGGTGATCCAAAATGAATTGTGCTGCGTCATCATCTGCGATGGGGTTGGAACCGCTAGTCAGACGCAACAGGAACGAGAGGTTACCCGTGTCTAATGTAGATGATACGCGGTTAATCGCCGTACGGGCGCTATCTGGCAGGGTACGACGGATAATGGGCACCAGCTGCTGCTGCAAAAGTGCCGTCGAGGGGTCTTCCAGGGTGACCAGGCGGTTATCGTCAATTGCCGAGTCGCAGCTGTGCAGCAGGGTCACCTGCACGGTGTCTGCGGTGAGGGCGTTGACGCGCTCTGCGGGGTCGTCCTGAATCTTCGGGTCGTGCACGCGGTAGCGGTAGAGGCTACGCAGGGAATCCACGCCGTAGGTGCCGCTGGAGTACCCGGTCGGGATGGAGAACGCCAGGGAGGACTGCACATCGCGCAGGTTCGCGAGGGAGTTGAGCTTGTGGCGGGCGCTCACGGCGCGGGTGGTGACCAGTACATCCTTGTTGGTTGCGTTAGCGCCGTTGAGGAGCATGAGCTCTTCGGGCAGGATGCGCGAGATGGCGTTGGTCATGTCGGTGGTGCTCATGGCGCGCAGGTTGATGGGGTCTGCGGAGCGGGTGGAGCTTGCCGAGGGGCTTGCGGTGCCGTCCTCAGCATGCGCGGAGGCGGTACTCTCCGACGCGGTAGGGGTGACGGTGGGCGCGGGCGGCAGGGTCACACCTGCGGCGGCCGCAGAGGCACTCACGGAGGCTGCGATGCGTTCGTTCTGTGCGGCGGCGGGGCTGATTTTGCCGTCGTCGGTCAGATACAGCAGCAGGTCGCCACTGTAGTCGATGACCAGGTCCAACGGTTCAAGGGCGGCGGCAGTGGTGCTGCCGGTCTCCTCGTCGTCGGGCAGGGTTGCGGTGGGGGTGGCTGAGTTAGCCGAAGGCACCATGAGCCCGCGCAGGGCGGTGGCGCGGCTGTTGTCGGTGTCAACAAGTTCGACGGTGTAGCCGACCTGGCGCAGGGCGCGCGCATACACGTGCGCTACAGCGCGCATCTCACGCAAGGCACCGTAACCGATACGCAGGGTGCCGTAGCTGGATGCGGAAGGGTCCACGTGCGGGGTCGTGTCGCTGCTACCGCAGGCGGCAAGAATCGGCATGAGCGCCAGGGAGGTGAGCGCCGCACGACGGGTGATGGTCAGTCGGTTCATTAGGGGAGCTTCCGTGCGTTCTCGTCGGCAAGAAATTCGCGGTATTCGCGTGCCCAGCTTGCGGCGTTGGAGTAACCCATCATGGAAGCAACCTCATCGATGAGGGTGCCGTAGCGGATGGTATCCAGCTCTGCGATGGGCACCCAGCGTGCCGTGTCGGAGGAGCCGTTGACCTCGTGGCGCAGTTCGCCGGTGACAATGTGGGCACGGAAAACCACCCGCAGGGCGCAGAAAGGTAGCGCCTGCGGGTCCTTCTGGGTCGAGCGCACGGGGAAGTGTCCGGCGTGCACGCCCAGAATGTCTTCAATGGCGACGCTGTAGCCGGTCTCTTCGAGGGTTTCCCTCAGCGCGGTCTCATCCGCCTGCTCACCGGGTTCCATGCCGCCACCGGGCAGGGACCAGAGGGGGCTGAGTGCGCGGTCTTCGGGCACCCAACGAGTCATGAGCAGCTTGCCCTGCTCAATGATGACTGCGTAGGCTGCGGGTCGGGTTTCCATTGCTAATGCCATGGTTTGATTTTACCGTCTATCGTTCTTTAGCGTTTCTTGCCGCGGCGTGCACTGGCGGCTTTGGCGGACTGTCGAGCGTGCTGGCGTGCGTTGCCGTTTTTCTTGGCGTTGGCGCGCTTCTTATCGCGGGCTTCGCGGCGTGCGTTGGCGGCTCGTGCCTTCGCTTTTGCCTTCGCCTTTTCGGCGGCAACGCGTTCGGCGCGTGCCTGTCGGGTTTCGCTACCGCGGTCGCTGGTTGCGGTGCGTCCGCGCACAATACCGATGAAGTCCTGCAGAAGCGCCTCGAGCTCTTCGCTGCGCGGCTCACCCTTGGGGGCGCGCGGCCAAACCAGGTGCACCGGGTAGGTATCCAGGCCCGCAACGGGACGGTAGGTGAGGTCCTTGCGGTGGTAGAAACGCGCGATGGACATGGGCACAATGTACAGGCCCACACCGGCGGCGACCAGCTCGATGGTTTCCTTATCGGTCAGGCCCTCGGGCACAATGCGGCCAGCGCTCTCACGCCATGCGCGGGATACTTCCTCGTAGGCGGGAATATCGGAGGCTGGCTGCAGCAGGAACTCCTCGGCAAGCTCCTCCACGGGCACCTCATCGAGCACGGTGAGCACATGGTCCACGGGCAGAATGACCACGGGCAACTCCTCGTAGAGGCGGATGCTGTGGTACTTCTCGCCGTCGGTGCTTGCCGATTCGCGGTCCGGGCGCACAATGCTCATGTGAGCGAAGGGGTTCTCGGGTACGTCCTTACGCTCAATGGGGGCGTGCTCGGTAGCCTCAGCGCTAACCTCGGCGGGCGCCTCGGAGGCAGTTTCTTCCGCAGAGTTGAGGGCAGGGTCAATCAGGCACAGGTCCTGATGCAGGGAGTCCAGGCCGCGCGCCTCACGCACGGGTACCTCCGCCAGCTGCACACGGTCGCCGAAACGCTCGTGCCAGCGGTTGAACCACTTGCCGGGCATAATCGCGGGCACGTAGCTAATGCGCAGCATAGAACGCTGGAGCACGGGGATGGGCAGAGCCTCCGGGGTCTGGATCATCGCCAGCTGCTCGGGATGCAGGTACACGCGGGCGGGGGCCTCGGTGGGCGCTTCGCTTTCTACCTGGTCGGTAGCGTTTTCGGGCGCACTCTGCTCGGGGTCGATTGCGGTGAGGGCAGAGTCGTTGACGGGCTGCTCTTCGGGGGTGCCTGCGGTGGAGGATGCGGATGAACTCATCCCTCCACGCTAGCACATCTTGGGCGGGGGCATTGAGGGTAGGTGAGTGGCCTCAACCCGGCGAGATAGTGCACCTATCCCCCGCTGAAGGTAGGACTAGTTCTCGGCGATGTTATCCGCAGTGTTCTCAACGGTTTCGCGGTTAATGCGGCGTTCGCGCAGCTGAGTCACAATGACCAGCACCGTGATAACAATGGCAAGGGCGAGCGGGAACATCCACGGCTCCAGGCCGAGGGCCGCAAGAATTGCGAAGCCGATCGTGGTGTAAACACACGCCCACATGAAGGTTCCAACCAGCATCGCGGGAACCCAGCGGCGCAGAGGCATTTTCGTGAAGCCGGTCGTGATGATGACCGCGGTTTGCAGACCCACGGTGAGAAAGCAGAGGGGCACGGCAATAATGCCCCACCGGTTAATCAAGCGGCGCGCTTTACGGTAGAGCGGGCTGTCCATGGCTTTGCGGATGCGGTCGAGGCGGGCGCCGCCTTCAGCAGCAAGCGCGCCAAGAGCGTACACGATGCTGGTGCGGACGATTCCGACCACCCACATGAAAGCTAGGGCAACCTCAATCGGGAGTGCGTCAAACCAATCTTTCACCCGGCTATTCTCTCATGAGTGGGCGATATTAACCTGATTGAAGGTTCTTTGAGGCTTCTTATTCGACTTTTGGAGGGGTCAGAAAATTTTTTTAAATTTTTTCAGCCGGGGGTTATTGCCCCTTGTCGCCTGCAATGGCGCGGATTTTACTTAGGGCAACCTTAGTTTATTGACAGACTGTCGCTATTTTCAGCTTGTCACCCGCACGGGAATTAGGATATATTTTTATTACCGAATAGGGCAGGCCTTGTGGGAAGGCCTTCCTAATCGGTCTAGAAGACTTTCTTCCTGTGTGTGATGCTAGAAAAGGAACCCCATGGACGGGGTTCCTTTTCTTTTTAACTTCTTCCCAATCATCCCCAGGCATACAAAAACCCCGACAGTGTGAACTGTCGGGGTTTTATGCGTGTTTGGAGCAAAGTCTACTTCTTACCCTGGTTCTTGTCCTGGCGGTGCAGTGCACTCAGCGGCTTAGGCAGCTGAACCGGGTTCCAGGTATTACTAACCGCCTCAAAGGAGGAGCCGGCACCGGGGTGACGGTTCGTCGAACGAACACCGCCGGTCGCAGTAGCACCGGTCGAAAGAGCCGAATCGTTCAGCGAGGCGATATCCAGCGCGTCGAATTCGGAATCATCCAGGACATCCGGCAGAGGAATCTCTTCGGGAATCGGCTGAGCGGGAGCCTGAGTAGCAGGTGCCGCAGGTGCCTGACGGACGGGCGAGCCGTCGCGCAGAGCCTGGCGAGCCACCGGCTGATCCGGATGAATTGCCGACTGCTGTGCGGGAGCTGCTACCGGCTGCACAGGTGCCTGAGCGGGGGCCTGCTGAACCTGAGTAGGCTGAACGGGCTGTGCAGGCTGAGCGGGAACCGCAGGTGCCTGAGCGGGCTGCTGCTGTGCCGACTGGGGCTGCCCCGCGGTGCGAGGCGAGGCGGAGGAAGTAGCAGAACCGCTCTCCTGATCAAAGAGCACGCTACCGCGGCGAATCGGTTGGAATCGACTCGGACGCTGCTGGCGACGCTCCTGACGGTGTGCGACGGGAGCCTCCGCCGGGCGGGCAGAACGGGCAGGTACGGCACGAGAAGAATGAGCAGGTGCCGCAGCAGGCGCTTCCGCACGAGGAGCCGCCTCGGGAGCCTCATCGGAGGACTCCACCGCGATGTGCGCGCGGCTCGGGCGTGCCGCCTCGCGGTTCACACCGTGTACAGACTTGCGGGTAGTAGCCTCACGGGTGGCGGGGCGAGCCTGCGGGGCGGGCTCTTCAGTAGCTTCAGGACCTGCGCCCTCGGCAACCGAGTCCTTTATAGGCTCGGAAGCATCAGCATCTTCCTCATCATCGGACTCTTCGTAGGCTTCGTCCTCAGCTTCGTCATCCTCATCATCTTCTGCCTTAGCTTGGCGTGCATCGCGGCTCGCCTTGACCTGGTTAGCAACAGACTCCAGCAGACCAAAACGGCTCACAGCCCATGCACCGCCGGCAAGAATCAGCAAGAGAACAGCCCAGCCCCACGCCAGCACACCAAAGAGCGCCAGAAGACCGGTAACCAGGGCAAGAACACCCAGACCGGCAGCAACCAGCAGGGCAATACCGCTCGGGCTCGAAGTATCAAAGTAGGACAGAGGCGAGGGCTTCGACTCCTCCACCACCGGAATCTCGTCCGTGTACGGGGCAGTCGGGGAAGATTCACGAATCTGCGAAATAGAAGCCGTATCGGGCGCAGGCTGGGCGGATTCCTCCACCGCGTGGGAGGAACGGGAAGAAGCCTGCGGAAGAGCAGAAGACGGCAGGGAAGTACCCGGTGCCACCGCGTGATCGGAGGACTGGTATGCCTCCGACTCGTTCAGCAGCACACCGGCGGAGGCGAGAATATCCTCCGCGGTACGCTCAGCACTAATCAGGGGACGTTCAGGCTCCATGACAGGGCCAGCGGGCGCGCGACGCAGGCTCCTGGGCACAAACCACAGCAGCAAAATCACGGTCAGAATTACCAACACACCAGAGGTGTTCAAAAGCGTCATATCAGGTCGCCCTCTATCGTCCCTTTATCCCTAGACTTTAATCATACCCTTATATTCCCAATGCTTTCCATAAGAGGAAAGAATCGGGCTGGATATGCGCATATACCCCAGAAGGAATATGCACACAACGTCGCCGCATCCCTGCACCAGACATACCCTGAGCCCTCCCCCAGTAGCACGCCACGCACATAACGGACACGAACGACGCAAAGGAAGGCGCCCTCCCTTGGGGACTAACGCCCCACCGGAAAGAACGCCTTCCTCAGCGTGGTTGGTATTTATCGGTTGCCCTCATCAGAGAGCGGATGCAGAGTAATTAGCAGTTCTCTGCAACAAAGTCCTTCAGCCATGCGCGCAGGTCGTCACCGAACTCGGGACGCTCAGCAGCAAGAATAACGTTTGCCTTCAGGTAAGACAGCTTGTCACCGGTGTCGAAACGGCGGCCGGAGAAGACCACACCGTAGACGCCTTCGCCTTCACCCTCGCCCTGAGCCAGGGTCTGCAGAGCGTCGGTCAGCTGAATCTCGCCGCCGCGGCCCGGAGCGGTGTTCTCCAGAACCTCGAAGACCTTCGAGCTCAGAACGTAACGGCCAATCACAGCGTAGTTCGAGGGAGCCTCATCAGCAGCAGGCTTCTCAACCAGGCCGGTGATCTTCACGAAACCGTCTTCGCCCTCAACAGCCTCAATAGCAGCTGCGCCGTAAGCGGAAATAGCCTCGCGAGGAACCTCCATCAGGGCAACGACGGAGCCGCCGGTGCGCTCCTGAACCTCCACCATGCGGGAGAGCAGGTCTTCCTTCTCGTCAATCAGGTCATCGCCGAGCAGAACAGCGAATGCCTCGTCACCAACGTGGCGCTTTGCGCGCAGAACAGCGTGCCCCAGGCCCTTGGGGTCACCCTGACGCACGTAGTGCAGGTCGCCACCGAGCTCATTGGTCTCAACAACAGATGCTAGCAGGGCGTCCTTACCCTGCTCAGCGAGCTGCTGCTCCAGAACGGGAACGCGGTCGAAGTGATCCTCGAGAGCACGCTTGTTACGGCCGGTAATCATCAGAACGTCGTTCAGACCGGCACGGATTGCTTCCTCCACCACGTACTGAATCGCGGGGCGATCAACGACGGGGAGCATTTCCTTGGGGGTTGCCTTCGTTGCGGGCAGGAATCGGGTGCCCAGACCAGCAGCAGGAATAACTGCCTTAGTAACAGACTTAATTTCAGTAGCCATGCCACAAGAATACCCTAAGTTGTAAAGTACTTAAGGCGATTTATCGCGACTATGACATGAAAAAATCTTCAACGTGACTAACTGCATATCCGCGCAAGTACATTCTTCGACGTGCAAAGAAAATGCGCCCCGCAGAACTCAGCGCTATTTTTCTCAAACCCTATACTAAAAAGTGGAATCTACAGCCCCGGCAGAATCGGGTATTTTCGTAGCCTACAAGGATGTTTTCGTCCTTACTCGCGGATACCTCTCAGCCCGGGAATAACACATCTCCCTTCCCTCTACGGGACGCTCCCCCTTCACCCGCAACCCGCAACGACGATGGGACACACCATGCACCTCAACACCGCACCCGCCGCCAGCAACTCCGACGCCGGCGCCAGCCCAGACGACATCTCCCTGGACAAAGACATTCTCCGCTCCCAGATCCGCCCGCGCCGCCTCACCGCGCGCAGCCACCGCGGCGAACGCGGTCAGCAGCAGATGCAGGAGCTCTTCACCGCCCACATCCTCGAGGCGGTCGCGCAGCGGCTCCACTCCCCCGGCACCATTGCGGCGTACCTGCCCACCAAGTCCGAGCCGCCCATCATCGAAGCACTAACCCGCCTGCACAAGGACGGACACCGCATCCTCGTACCCGTCGTACGCCCCGGTCGCAAACTCGCCTGGGTGCACTGGGATCCTGCCGTCGAGCATCCGCTCAGCCCCATGGGCATCCCGGAACCCGAAGGCGAAGAACAGGACGAACGCGCCTTCGTCGACGCCGACCTGCGCCTCATCCCCGCACTCGCCTTTGATGCCGGCGGGCACCGCCTCGGTCAGGGAGGCGGCTACTACGACCGCATTATTCCCCTGCTCAGCGCACAACAGCTGGAGGAGCAGAGCATCGGTATCGTCTTCAGCGACGAAATCTACGAGGCTGTCCCCTACGACCAGTGGGATGCTATTCTGCCGGTCATCCTCACCGAGCAGGGTATCTACCGCACCCGTTAGCAGGTCTAAAAGTACCCGATTCTCTCGTGCCCGTTTCACTCCTGATTGACACCCCGCATCTTTCTGAAAAAGCACAAAGATATGCGGGACACACCCACAAAATCACTCAGGAAAAAGGCAAAAAGAAACCAGAAATAGCTTTTTGAGAAGAAAACGCAAATAGCTCCCAACGTTTCAAAAGCGGTACACTCAAACCACGTTAATAAACCATCCCAGCGAAAACGGATACAGAAGGACAAAATGCCGGTCTACGTTTACCAGTGCAAGAATTGCAACCACGTCTTTGAACAGCGCCAGTCCTTTAGCGACGATGCGCTGCGCGTCTGCCCGCAGTGCGGCGAAGAAACCCTGCGCAAGCGCTACAACACCGTCGGCGTGACCTTCAAGGGTTCCGGCTTCTACAGCACCGACAAGGGCAACTCCTAAACGGGGTTCCACACCAGCCAAAACGAGGGGCGGGGCAACACAGGTTGCCCCGCCCCTCGGCGTTTTAAGAAGCACTCCCCCGAGGGAAGACGCTACACGATATTGTTACCCCAGTGCGGAGGACGCTGCTGACGCATCCATTCCAGACGCTCACGCTCCTCCGGGGTTAGAGGCTGCGCAGAAGCCGTCGCCTTCTTGGTACCAGCCTTCTGGGTACCCGTTTTCTGGGTACCTGCCTTGTGCGCGTCAACCGTCTGCCCAGACGCACCCGCAGCAGACGAGGTACCCGAAGCCACAACCGGAGGCGTAGTCACGCCCACCAGCAGAGGCTCAGCCCCGCTCACCGAACCGCCGCCGCTCACACGACGGTGCCCACGGCGCGGCTTCGGCGTTGACGAATAGCTAGCCACGAGCCTCAGCGTCCTCGTCCATATCCAGGTAGTGCAGCACGCGCGCCACCACGGCGTCCGGATCAGCAAATACTTCCAGGGTGCCCAGCGTAATGTAGTTCCAGCCCGTGCGGCTCAGACGCTCCGGCAGCAGACGGGTACGCTCACGCACCGAAGCACGCGCATAATTCTGCTCGCCATCAGAGCACGCCACCAGCGGCATAGCCGCCGGAACACTCGGGTTCGAAGAGACCACGGGAGCCACACCCAGCGCGGGAACCGGCTCAGCCGCCAGCTTCTCCGGGGCGTGCGCAATCAGAGCGATATCGCCCTCACCGCGGGTCACACGCACACCGCGAGCCTGCAGACGCGCCACCAAATCGTTCAAAAGCCAGTCGCCCAAATCCGGGGTGTCCGCGTCGTCGGCGGCCAAGAACGCGTTACGCGGCAGGGTCTCCGGCACGCGCTGTGCCTTCGCTTCCACCTCTTCACGCGCCTGACGTTCCGCGTGTTCACGCAGCAGGTGGTAGAAATCTACCGCGCCATGATGCAGCTTCTGCGGGTCCAGCTCGGAGGGGTCAATGCACGAGACAATGCGCAGGGCACGGCGTGCGCGAGTCAACGCCACCACAAAGCCCTGGCGGCCATGCTCAGCAGACAGCTGACCCAAATCGTAGGACGCCTGACCCAGGCGGGCACGACCCACACCCAGGGAGAAAATCACGGTATCGCGTTCGAGGGTCTCGGCGCGGGTCAGGTCGACCACGCGGAAAGACTCCTCACCAGCGGCGAAGAACGGCGCCAGCTGCGGGTACAAGCTCAAGGCATGACGCACCGACTCAGCCACACGCTGAGCGTGCTTCGGGCTAGCCGTCACCACCGCCAGCGAACGGTCCGGGGTACGGTAGGCGTGCTCCAGTACCAGGTTCGTCACGCGCTCCACCTCAACACCGGGCGAATCCAGGTTCGCGTTATCGCTCACTTTACCGCGAGTATCAATGTACTCAACGGTCAGCGAACCGGCGGGCTGGGCGGAGGCGCGGCTCACCGGAGCCGCATGCAGCTGCGAACCGTAGAACTCACGGTTCAGGTAGTCCAGAATCACCGGGTCCATGCTACGGTGCAGCATCGCCAGGGTGCGGTTGGGCAGTACGGTAGCGAGCACGTCGAAGGTGCTGTCCAGCTGCTCACCTGCCGGTTCCGGCGCCCCAAAGGTCGGGGCGGACACGATGAACGGCGAGGGGTAACCCGAATGCGGGTCGCCCAGGGCAATCACCTGGTCGGCGCGGGTAATCGCTGGCAGGTTCGCTGCCAGCGGGGTCGACTCGGAGTCCAGCAGCAGCACCGTATCAAAACGCATGGAGGCGGGAACCTTACGCGCCAGGGCGAAGGGGCTCGCAGTCCACAGCGGCAGCAGGGTACGTGCCATCACCGGGGCGTGAGTCAGCAGCTCCTCGAGCACGAACTCGTAGCCGCGCAGCTGGCTCTTCAGGTACGCTGCTTGATCATGCTCAGACTCAATACGCTCAGTCCACACGCGAGCAACCTTCGCCAGCAGACGCGCCGGGGCGCTAGTCATGTGGGCGTAGTCGGCACGGCGAAAACGGGACTCCATATCGCGCAGGCGGTCGCCGTCCAGCAGTTTACCCTCGTGATGCTGCAGCAAGAACTCCAGGGCAGACTGCCACCAGGCAAGCTCCAGTTCAGCGGAAACAACCTCGGTCGGAACCTGACGCGCGTACAGGTCATCGAGCAGCTCCGACAGGCCGCGCTCACGCAGCTTCTGGGTCAGGGCGTCACGCTCCGGCAGGGTCATGAGCAGCACGCGGTCCGCCATGAGGGCGTCCAGGCGCGCGTCCAGGGCATCCAGGTCGGTGCGTACAAAGTCGGTGCCCTCAACGGTGTCAGCCAGGACAATGCCTAGGCCCGCCAGTTCAGACACCAGGGAGTTCAGGGCGGCAGCCAGCTGATCCAGGTTCTCAGGAATCTGCGGGGTGCGGGGCGCCTCAATGTGGCGAATCCACTCGGCACGCTCGGCCTGAACAATCTTCAGCTGCTCGTGCAGGTCACCAATATTCACGCCGGGCAGGATATACTCCTTTGCCGCGCGGCGCAGGCGGGAACGCTGCATACTGCTCATTTCGATGCCGTTCTCACGGCGCCACGAACCGGATGCAGTCGCCGCAATCAGGTCGGTCACTGGACGGTCGTAGACGTCTGCGCGGAAACGCTTGAGGGTCTCACGGATGCGCATCAGAATCGCCAGCTGCGACTCCCACTCGGCGATGGTACGACCCGTGCGCAGACCCAGCATGGCGCTGGTGCGGTTCATTGCCTCGCGCAGGTTCAGCAGGGAGGACTTGAGGGTAATGACCAGGGCGTACGCCTCGGCGGCTTCCTCGTCATTGACTAGGCGGGCGCGGTACCACGGGGAGGTACGCGAAGCCGCCGCAAAACCATCAATCTCGCCTAGGCGCACCAGCTCGGCACGCACCTGCTCACGCTCCATGAGCGCATCAAGCATGGGTCGGTCAAAACGCACGCGGGTTGCCGGGCCGTCCTCGGAGGCGGTCAGCTCAGCCAGACGCTGTAACGCCGAGTAGACGGAAATCTGCCAGTTCGCGTCCTTGTTCAGCAGGGCGCGGGTGTGGTCGAGCAGCGCGGCGCGGGTCGCGACGAGCTCTTCGTTCAGGTCCTCGGAGTTCGGTTCTTCGGCACTCTCATTGCGCACAATGGCGCGAATGAACTCGGCGCGCTGACCCTCGGAGTCGTGCTCGGCGAGCAGGTCGTAGCGCAGGCTCTCAATGCCGGTGCGCTTGAGCAGCGCCGAGAACTCGGCAAGGGTGGAGCGCTTCTCACCCACCACGAGCACGGACTTACCGCGACCCATCAGCGCGGATGCAATGTTCACGGCGGTGCGCAACGGCTCGGTGCCGGGTGCCGCAGTGATAGTGAAGGAGAAACCGCTGACCGCGGTGTCGATAATCTCCTGGGCGTTCGCATCAGCGTCCAGCAGGAGCATTTCTTCTGCCGGGTCACGCTGGTCCAGGGGCTGCTGCAGGTTGTGGGCGTTGAGCTCGCGCGGCTTCACGCCGGGAACCTTCAGTGCCGCCAGGTCACGAACCAGCGGGGTGATAGCGGTGTGCGGCAGCTCGCCCAGGCTTTCCTTCAGGTCAGCAAAGGTGGAGATGAAATACTTCGACTCAATGGTCATGCCCGGAATACGACCGGCAGATGCGCGCATACGCTCGATAACCGGCTCGGGGTCCAGACGGGACATGGAGTTCGCCAGCTGCGCCACGTCCATAGTGCCCAGGTCGATGCCGTACTCCTGCTTGATCTGGCGGACCATCGCCGGGTTCAGGCGTGCGGAACCGGCGAGGCGCAGCTCGAAATCGTCATCCTTCGGGTGCGGGGTGATGCTCAGCGGCGCCATGAGAATCGGTGCGATGAAGCGCTTCTCGTAGGCGGCGGCGTCCTCGCGGGTGTCGTGCGACAGCCAGGAGGCGGTACCCGCCACGAAGTAGCCGGAGTCCAGGCCGTGGTCGGTGGCGAGTTCGTAAATTTTGGTGCGCAGGGTGCGGGCGGAGCGCATACCCGCCTCAAGCTGCGACTTGTCGCGCAGAATCGTGGAGAGGCGGGTCTTGCGTCCGGCGAGTAGCTGAGCCAGACCGGAGGGGTTTGCTTCGGACAGGTCGATGTGCACGTAGTCGACTTGGTTGAAGTCGAGCATCGCATCCGGGCCGGTGTAGACGTCCATCTGTTCTGCCCAGCGCTCAAGCCCCGCCGAGGGATCGAAGTCCTCGTGGGCGGGGTTCAGGTGTGCGGGCAGCTCAGCGATGTTGATTTCGTCGGCTACTTCGTGGGTTTCCTCTGCTGAGGTCGCGGCGGCTGCGGCGGGCTGAGCAGTATCAGCCGGGGTGCCGGGTGCATGTTGCGCGTCGGTAGGCTCGGGAATCTGGTTCACGTTGTGAGTGTCCTTGTGGGTCAGTGCGGTGTACGTTTGCGCGTACACACCGAAGATGGTGGTTCTTCCGGGGTCCTCTGCCCGGGTGCCTCATGCTGTACTTCAAGCGGGGCGGGTGTCAGCGTGCGCCTGCGTGCATAGTGTGCCCGCATGCTTGCTGTCTGTTCCTCTGTGCTTACTTCGACCACATTGCGATGTTCGCAGCGAGTAGCACTACGGTCACCAATACGTAGAAGACCATGGCGGGCAGAAGCGCCCAACGGTACTTGGGTGCCAGTTCGCCTTCCAGGTTGCCGAAGCGCAGGGAGCGGAAGAGGAAGAAGCTCAGGATTGCGCCGGGCAGGTTACCGATGATGACCAGCAGAATGGTCAGGTACAGGGCGTAGGCTCGTTCGGTGCGTTCGTTCTCTGCACCTGCGAATTTGAGGGTGCCGCCCAGTAGCAGGCTGAGGCATGCGTTCAGGAATGCCACGGTGAAGAAGGGAATCTTCAGGGCTGCTTGGAAGTCCATCTGGGAGTTCGCTGCGCCCAGAGCGATCCACAGCAGTAGCAGCGCGGGGATGATCATGAGGTACCAGAACAGGTACTTACGCATCTTCTCGGTGTTTTCGATGAGCGCGAAAATTGCGGTCACAGGGTGTCTCTTTCAGATGATCTCAGGCGGATTCGGTCGGATTCAGGAGGAGCGAGTGAAGGGGCAGGCGGGCACGGTAATGCCTTGTCAGGCGTCGATTTCGTCCCCATTGTTGAGAGCGTCTTCCACCTGGTCCTGCAGGGACTCGCGGCGTTCATTCTCAACGAATTCAATGTAGCGGCGCACGATGTAGTCCAGCAGCACCGACAGCGCAACGAAGGAGTAGTAGGGCTTGCGCTGGGTGCTGATCTGGGTGGGGGTCGTCTGGTAATGCAGGGAATACTCGGCGTGTGAAGACATGTAGTTCACACCAATGGCGGTCACCGCAATCATGGGGATGCGGCGCAGCGCCAGCATCTTAATGTGTTCGCGCATGTTCTCGGTCTGACCTGAAAAGGACACAATAATGACCACGTCGTCCTGGGTCATATTGTTCATGGCGCTTTCGAACTCATTGCGCGCCGGGATGACCTGGCAGAACTTACCGCACACCTGCATGGACTTGGTAAATTCCTGCACGGCGTTGCGCTGCGCGTAGCCGGTACCGAAGCAGTACACGGTGCGAGCCTCATGGATGCGCTTGAGCAGTCCGCTCAGTTCCATGTGCTCGAGGTAGTCGTAGGTGCGCTGAATGTCTTCGCGGCCGCTCTCAATGAACCGCGGGTTGAAGGGTTCGCTGCGGTTCAGAGAGGACTTAATGAAGTACTTCAACTCGGCAAATCCGGAGAAGTTCAGCTTCTTCGTCAGGCGGATAATTGAGCTGGTCGAAGTATAGGTTTTATGTGCCAGAGAGTTGATCGTTGACTCTGCAACGAACTCTTCATTTTCTAGCATGAATGCCAAAATTTCCCGTTCAGTTTCACTGAATCGGTGCTGGTTCGCATTCACGACGTCTTGTAAATCCACTCAAAGCTCCTGAATCCGATGGTGAGCAATATATAAATAGTACACGCTCTAGGGTCATCGGCCAGGGTGGGTGGGGATGGTCATCCCTCACTTTGAGTGGGGTCTCGTACAGATTTGAGCTGGGCATGTGTCCAGGCACGCGCCCGGGTACAGCTTCGCCGGCGGCATCGGTGTTATCCGATACCGCCGGCGAAGTCTATCCCTTATGAGGCGTCATACCGTCAGACGGTTGAAAGCTGATTCCTCTTAGGAGAGGGTCTTAGCTTCGTTCACCATGGTCTCGAAACGCTCGCGAACCTGGGGAACGTCCATGCCGACGATGACCTGGAATGCCTTGCCCTTGCGGACCAGACCCAGAGCGCCTGCATTCTTGAAGTCTGCATCCGAGGGGCTGACGAGGGACTCATCAGCGACGGAGACACGCAGACGGGTTGCGCAGTTGTTCACGGTGGTGATGTTCTCTGCGCCGCCGAGCAGTTCGAGGAAGCCAGCTGCGCGGGGTGCGTAGAGGTCGCCGTCAGCGGACTCAGCAGCTGCGCCGCCGTTCTTCTCAGCAGCCTTAGCTGCCTTGTACTCTGCCTTGCTGTAGAGCTTGGTCTCGCCGCCGTCTTCTTCACGACCGGGGGTCTTGAAGTCGAACTTCAGAATCATGAAGCGGAAGATCAGGAAGTACAGGACGGTGAAGCACAGGCCCACACCGATCTGCATGAGGTAGGTGCCGGAGTGGTTTGCCCACAGGGGGATCCAGTTCTGGAACAGGAAGTCGAGCAGACCGCCACCCATGTAACCAACCAGACCCAGCTGGTACATGATTGCTGCCATGGATGCTGCCAGGATTGCGTGGACCAGGAACAGCGGGGGTGCAAGGAACAGGAAGGTGAACTCGAGGGGCTCGGTGATACCGATCAGGATCGCGGTGAGGCAGACGGGAATCATCAGAGCGAGAACTTCCTTGCGCTTCTCGGGACGAGCAGTGGTGTAGAACGCCGCTGCGATACCGATGGGTGCAAAGACCTTGGAGTTACCGTGCAGTGCGAAGCCGCCGCCGGGGAACAGTTCCTTCAGGGGCTTGTCGCTCTTTGCGAACTCGGTCAGGTGGGTCGGCCAGTCCTTAGCAATACCGTTCGGGGTAACAACATTACCGAAGACGAACGGGGAGTAGATGAAGTGGTGCAGACCGGTCGGAATCAGGAAGCGCTCGAGGAAGGTGTAAACCCACACGCCGAGTGCGCCGGATGCGATGAAGAAGCCCTGCAGGGAGGAGATGCCGTGCTGAGCGTAGGGCCACAGCCAGGAGAACAGGAATGCCACGGGCATCATCAGGAAGAAGCAGACGCCGTAGACGTACTGGGAACCCTGGAAGATACCGAGGAAGTCGGGCAGCTTCTTGTCGAACCAGCGGTTGTGTGCCCACACCACGATTGCGGAGATGATGATGGCACCGAAGATACCGGTGTCCATGGTCTTGATACCGGCAATCATCTTCAGACCGGTACCTGCCGCGCTCTTAGAGATGTCGGTGGTGTAGTCCAGGTCGAAGAAACCGGTGCCGCCCTTGCCCCATACCTTGAGCATGGTGCCGACGAAGTAGTTGAAGGTCAGGTAGACCATTGCAGCTTCCATCACTGCACGTGCGTTAGCGGTCTTTGCCAGTGCAATGGGCAGACCGATCACGAAGAGCAGTTCCATCTGGTTGAAGACGGTCCATGCGCCGGACTCCCAAACAGACCAGAAGTGGTTCCACGCGCTTTCCTTATCAGCTGCGAGGGGGATCAGGTCGCCGTTCTGTGCAATGATCGCAATACCGACCGCGAGGCCAGCGAATGCGAAGAGAAGAACGGGTGCCAGCATGGCAGAGCCGAACCTCTGTACTTTTTCCATCATGAGGCTATACGCCCTTTCGGGTTGTCGAGTGAGCGGACGCAGGGGTGGCGATCATTGCCAGTCTGCAGTGGCTGCGCCGCATCTTTATACCCTCAAACGAAAGTATATGAGACGGGTGCCACATATCCTGCGTGCGCTAAATGCCGAATGTGTTTTAGACAGAAACAATAATGCCAGGTAATACCTACCCACAGGTACCAAAACTGGGAGTTTTGGAAGAGTTTTTCAGAACCTGAAACATATCCCGGCACTGGTTAAAAATACTTGCTGCAGATGAGACTTTTTCCCTATTACCTAGCGCACAGAATCGATAGCATAAACAGTGCACCCATAGGTCAGAGTGCATAAACACTCACCACCTCAATACGCGGTGCGCATATCATTCTTCAACCTCACACATACCCCGGACTTAATACATGCGCTTCCTCACCCTCAATACGCACAGCTGGTGCGAAATCCACCAGATTGCCAAGATCCGTACCCTCGCCAAGTTCATCATTGAACAGCAGGTGGACGTCATTGCGTTGCAGGAAGTCAACCAGCTCACCTCCACCCCCGTGGTGAAGGAGCCCCTCAACTACCGCGGCGGCGCGGGCATTCCGGTCCGCGAAGACAACTACGCCCTGCTGCTCGTACAGGCGCTCAACGAAATGGGCGCCACCTACGAGTGGACCCTCACCGAAACCCACATCGGCTGGGACCGTTACGACGAATGCGTAGCTATCCTCTCGCGCCTGCCGATTCGCGGCATCAAGCCCATCAATATGTCCCCCGGCTACGGCTACCACCAGGTACAGCGCCGCGCCGCCCAGGCAGCACTCATCGAAACTGAGACGGGCACCTTCTGGTGCGCCACCACCCACATGTCCTGGTGGGACTTCGACGGCGAGCCCCTCTTCGCCCAGGAATACGCACACCTCTCGCAGGAGCTTGCCGAGTGCGCCCGCACCGCCCCGGTACTGCTCGGCGGCGACTTCAACTCCGCGGCGCACCTGCCCAACGAAGGCTACGCGCTGGTCACCTCCAGCGGCATGATTGATACCCGCTCCCTGGCGGAGCACACCGACGGCGAGAACACCGTCCACCGCGAAATTGCCGGATGGGAAGGTAGCACGGACGCCAAGCGCATCGACTTCGTTTTCGCCGATCGCCTGCTCACGGTCACCTCGCACGCGGTAGTCTTCCGCGACAACTCCCCCGAAGCTATCTCCGACCACAGCGGTCTGCTCCTGGAGATTGACCCTGAAAGCTGGGCACCGGAGAGCATCCTTACTCCCCTCACCAGCCAGTCCTAAAGGGGCATCAGACTTTAGCCGCCCGCAGAGCGGCACCACACAACACTCATCCATACCAAGGGAAGGAAGAACAATGACGACCCAGACCCAGTGGTGGCAGGAACCCGTTGTTTACCAGATCTACCCCCGCTCCTTCAACGACTCCAACGGCGACGGCATCGGTGACCTGCCCGGTATCACCGAGAAGATTCCGTACCTCGCCGATCTGGGTGTTCAGGTGCTGTGGCTCTCCCCCATCTACGCTTCCCCGAACGACGACAACGGCTACGACATCTCCGACTACCGTGCCATCATGACCGAGTTCGGCACCATGGAAGACTTCGATGAGCTGCTCGAAACCGCGCACAAGCACGGCATCAAGCTCATGATGGACCTGGTCGTCAACCACACTTCCGACGAGCACGAATGGTTCAAGCAGGCACGCTCCTCCAAGGACAACCCCTACCGCGACTACTACATCTGGCGCGACCCCAAGGGCTTCGACGAGGACGGCAAGCCTATTCCGCCGAACAACTGGATTTCCTGCTTCAGCCCCTCCGTGTGGGAGTGGGATGAGGCAACCGGCCAGTTCTACCTGCACTACTTCTCCGTCAAGCAGCCCGACCTGAACTGGGAGAACCCGAAGGTCCGCGAAGAGGTCTACGACATCATGCGCTTCTGGTTGGACAAGGGCGTGGACGGCTTCCGCATGGACGTCATCAACCTGATCTCTAAGGATCTCTCCTTCCCCGAGGACCCGGCAGTCCTCGCTGGCGGCCTCGACAACTCCCTTGCCGTCGCAGCTAACGGCCCGCGCGTGCACGAGTTCCTGCAGGAAATGAACCGCGAGGTGCTCAGCAAGTACCCGGTCATGACCGTGGGCGAAACCCCCTGCGTGACCGTGGACGACGCCGCACTCTACACCGGCTTCGACCGCAACGAGCTGCAGATGGTGTTCCAGTTCGAGCACATGGATGTGGACGCCTCCGAGGGCGGCGTGACGGGCAAGTGGTCCGACCGCCGCTTCAACCTGGTTGACCTGAAGAAGGTCCTCACCCACTGGCAGGAGGGTCTGCACGGCCGCGGTTGGAACTCTCTGTACTGGAACAACCACGACCAGCCCCGCACCGTCTCCCGCTTCGGTAACGACTCCCCCGAGTACCGCACCGTCAGCGCCAAGATGCTGGGCACCGTACTGCACCTGATGCAGGGCACCCCCTACATCTACCAGGGTGAAGAGCTGGGCATGACCAACGTCTTCTTCGACGACGTCAAGGACTACAACGACCTGGAAATTCACGACTCCTGGCGCAAGTATGTTGAAGAGTCGGGCCGCGTCTCCGCCGAGGACATGCTGCGCTACATCAGCGCCTCCGGCCGCGACAACGCACGCACCCCCATGCAGTGGACCGCCGGCGAGAACGCAGGCTTCACCACCGGCACCCCGTGGCTGAAGCTGAACCCGCGCTACACCGAAATCAACGCAGAAGCAGAGCTCGCAGACCCGGATTCCGTGTTCTACCACTACCGCGACCTGATTAGCCTGCGCCGCGAGCACCCGATCGTCCTGACCGGTGAGTACCGCCTCCTGGATGAAGAGGACGAGCAGGTCTACGCCTACCTGCGCGTGAACTCCGATGAGGACGCCGCTGCAACCGGCGAGCGCGCCCTGCTGGTCGTAGCTAACTTCACCGATGACACCGTTCAGCTGAACTACGCGGGCGGCAACCTGGATTCGGTGGTTCTGACCAACTCGCAGGCTCTCTCCCCGAACGAGCTGAAGGCTATCGAGAACGCCCCGAAGCTGATTAGCTCGAACTACCGCGATGAGAACCGCGAGTTCACCGACGAGGGCACCCTGTTGCGCCCCTACGAGGCGAAGGTTTACCTCTTCGGCAACGCCGAGTAGGCACGCCCCAAAAATGTAATGCGCGAGGGGGATCCGGAACAGACATTCCGGTCCCCCTTCGCCCTATACTTCAATCACAGACACCTTTTCCCTCTTCGGCGTAACCGCCGGTACAGAAAGGCAATTATGAGCAACTCCGAGGCATACGAGGTTCCCTCCTACGAGGGCCGCCAGTGGTGGAAGGAAGCCGTGGTGTACCAGGTGTACCCCCGTTCCTTCAACGACGCGAACGGCGACGGTATCGGTGACCTGAAGGGTATCACCGAGAAGCTGCCCTACCTGGCTAAGCTGGGTATCAACGTCATCTGGCTCTCCCCTGTGTTCGACTCGCCGAACGTGGATAACGGCTACGACATTTCCGATTACTTCGCCATCATGAGTGACTTCGGCACCATGGAAGACTTCGACGAGATGCTTGAGACCGCCCACAAGCACGGCATCAAGATCCTCATGGACCTGGTCGCAAACCACACCTCCGACCAGCACCCCTGGTTCAAGGCGTCCCGCTCCTCCAAGGACAACCCCTACCGCGACTACTACATCTGGAAGGACCCGAAGGGCTTCGACGAGGACGGCAACCCGATTCCTCCGAACAACTGGGCGTCCGAGTTCGGTGGCCCGGCGTGGGAGTGGGACGAGGCGACCGGCCAGTTCTACCTGCACATCTTCTTCAAGGAACAGCCCGACCTGAACTGGGAGAACGAGAAGGTTCGCGAGGACCTGTACTCCATGGTTCGCTGGTGGCTGGACAAGGGCGTTGACGGCTTCCGCCTGGACGCTATCAACATCATCTCCAAGCCCGAGGGCTTCCCGGATGACCCCTCCACCGACTTTGAGAAGCACACCTCCTCGATTCCGTTCGTTATCTCCAACGGCACCATGGTGCACCCGTGGATGAAGGAGCTCACCCGCGAGACCTTCAGCCGCTACGATGTAATGACCGTGGGCGAAACTAGTGCAACCAGCCCCGAGGACGCTAAGCTGTGGGCTGGATACCACACCGGTGAGCTGAACATGATCTTCCACTTCGATCACATGGGCGTGGATAACGACCCGAACGGCTCCCTGGGCGGTAAGTGGTCCTACGCGCCGTACAAGCTGACCGAGCTCAAGCGCATCCTGAACGACTGGCAGACCACCCTGGAGGGTAATGCCTGGGGTTCGCTGTACTGGAACAACCACGACCAGCCGCGTGTAGTTTCCCGTTTCGGTAACGATTCGGATGAGTTCCGCACCCTGTCCGCTAAGCAGCTGGCGACCACTCTGCACTTCATGCAGGGCACCCCGTACATTTACCAGGGTGAAGAGATCGGCATGACCAATGTGAAGTTTGATTCGATTGAGGATTACCGCGACGGTGACTCGATCCGCTTCTACGAGGACATGCACGTGGACCACAAGCGTCTGAGCCACGAAGAGGCAATGCAGGCTATCTACATCAAGGGTCGCGACAACGCTCGTACTCCGGTTCAATGGGATGCTTCCGCTAACGGTGGTTTCAGCCCCGAGGGCGTGACCCCGTGGATTGCTGTGAACCCGAACTACCCGGCGATTAACGCTGAGGCTGTTCTGGCGGATGAGGATTCGATCTTCTACCACTACCAGCAGCTGGTGGCTCTGCGCCGCGGCGAGCTGAAGGACCTGATGGTTTACGCGTCCTTCGCTCCGGTGGATTCGGTGCAGGTTCCGCACAACGAGGATGAGGCCGTGTACGCGTACACCCGTACCGGTGGCGCGGACGGTTCCCCCGCGAATGAGTCTCTGCTGGTGATTTCGAACTTCACCGACCAGGAGCAGGAGCGTGACTTCGCTGTGCTTGCTGAGGCTCGTGAGGCTGGCGCTCGTGTTGAGCTGGTGAGCTCGAACTACAAGGACGATGCGGGTTCGACCCTGCGCCCCTACGAGGCGAAGGTGTACCACATCGTACGCTAAGCGCTGTAGCTCGTTGAGTGCTACCGCGTGCCGATAAGGTGAATAGACAGTAGAAGGAGGGTGAGGCCTATGCCCCGCCCTCCTTTTGTGTTGCCCTCTGCGTTCTCCCCTGTGTTGTCCCGAGTTGTTGTCCCGGCGTTCTTTCTTGGCTCTGCTTAGCTAGATACTCTGCTTAGCCGGAGGCTCTGCTCAGTTGGAGAACACGAGCTGCAGGATTGGCACGGCGAGCGCTATCATTCCCAGGCTGACGACTGCACCGGAGGCGATAATGGGTGCGGCTGTTCCTTCGTGCCGGTAGTGGGTTTCCAGAATGACGATGTTAGCGGCTGGCGGTAGCACTCCGAGGATAAAAAGTACCTGCGGGTGTGCCAGCAGCTGCTCAAGGTGCACTCCGGTGTGCGTGTGCATCCAGTGTGCAGCGGTTAGTATGCCGACGCTGTAGATGCTCACGAGCACGACACGCAGTAGCGCCCACCGGGCGGCTTGTTTTAGGTCGGTTCGGTGCAGGCGGGCGGTGCTCAGCCACATGCCTAGCACCATGAGCCCTACGAAGCTGAAGACCCAGGTGATGAGCCGGTAGATACCGGCGGCGTGGGTGTTGAGGAACGGTCCGGCGGGCAGGCATATCAGCCCGATTGCTACGGCGATAATGGGGCGGTTCGTGAGCAGGGACCGCAGTACTGCACCGACGGTAGCTTTGCGTGTGACAGCTTTTCGGGTGGGCTTGGCTCGGCTAGTCGTGAGTCCATCTGTATTGGTTTCTCTGCGCATGAGTGAGGTGCCGAGGATATTACCCATGACGGAGTTGCCGATATACGCGCCGACGTAGAGGCGTACGGCTTCCTCGCCCCAGAAGCTGGCGACTACGGGGATTCCGAAGATTCCGGCGTTGAGGTAGACGAGGGCAAGCCGCTGCACCGGGTCGTTAGTGAAGAAGGCGGAGCAGCGTACGAGAAGCGCCATGAGCACCATGGTGGAGGCTGCCATGAAGAAGAGCTCGGGACGGCTGGTGGCGACGATGTAAACGATGACGGTGGGGATAATCCAGCGGGTCAGCAGGGCGGAGGCGCTTTCTTTCAGGCGGTTGCCCCAGTGCTCGGGTAGCAACATTGCGAGTCCGAAGCCTACCCCTAAGTAGAGGAGTGGGAGGATCATTCCCATGCTCGTTCCTTTCGCTGTTGCTGTGTCTGTGCCGTTGTTTTACGGCTAAGATCCCTGTCTAATAACCCTACACTGAACCTTCAGGTTGAGGTTTATTGATTTTTTGTTGTATTTTTCGAAATTTTCGCGTCATATTGCATCTTATTCGCTGATGCTCTCGTTTTTTATACGGTTCGCTTCTAATCTTGAAATATAGAGAGAATATATTTTCCACCACATTCTTTCGTTCTATCACAGACACTCATTTCTTACGAGATGAGGAACTAGGCTGTTTCTTCTCCCGTAAGGCTAAATATGCAGGAGCCCGCAATGCAACAACCGTATCAATCTCCCCCTCCCGAATCCGGTGGCGTCCCCCAGCAATCTGCAAAGCGTCCTGCGCAGGCTTCTAGCCAGCATGCTGATGCGCATATTCCGCAGCGCTCTTCTGCTCTGCTTACTGCCCCTGCTACAGCTTCTATAGCCGCTGTACCCGCTTCTGAGGGCCCTGAGCAGTTTAGGGTGACTCACCCGGTGTTGAGTGTTATCTCGTGGCTGATTGCGGCTGCGAGCGCTGTGTGGCTTGTCATTCTGGGCGTCTCATTGGTGTTGAATGTCGCGTCGGGAGTGAGTCACGATTCTGAGTTTATGATGCTGACCTACGGCGTGTATATGGCGTGCGCGTTTGGGTTCTGCTGTTTTGGTACGTTTTTTGCTCTGCATTTTGGGTTGGGGTCGAGCGCTCATTGGCGTGATTCGATTCGTCACCCGCATCACCCGCATTAAAGGTTTTTCTTTTCCCCGTGTGGTTTTGTGGAGAGTTTTTAGTTCTTTTATTTGAACTCTCGTTTTAAATATTTTGGTGTTTTTCTTTAAAATTCATGCGAAAAATCTAGGCTACGGAGTATTTTCAGAAACGCTCATATGAAAGAAGCCGCCCGGCGCATCCACATTCGGATGCACCGGGCGGCTTCTTTTCAGGCCTTACCTTCGCTATGTTGTAGGTTCAAAGGGGTTAAGGAGTCGAACCGGGAGGCGCTCAAAATCTTTGACATTGCGCGTTACCAGGGTAAGACCGTGTGCCAGCGCGGTCGCAGCAATCCACGCGTCATTCTCCGGCGCTTTATCCGGTATATGAAGCCCTGCACAATAATCAGCTACAGCCCCGTCAATAACAAGAGTTCGTTTCTGAAATTTCTCTCGAACTGTCGAGCACCATTCACGCAGATACGCTCCTTGTGCCGAATCTTTACGCTCCATGGCGAGTACTCCACGCTCCAGCTCCATCAGGGTCACGACGCTAATATAGAGCGGCCTATCGGAGTAAACACGAAACCACGATTCAAATACAGGGTCAGCCTTACCGCGTGAGAGCTTCCACAACTCAGAAATGATATTGGTATCAAGCAGGTACATCGTTGTTCCCTAGAACTCTACAATGGGGCGCTGATGTGCGGAACGTTCTGCCGTGGGGAATTCTTCGGGCAGGTCCATACCTTCAGCAGGTTGAGGGTAGTTGGCGAAGAAGTCATACAGGGAAGAGCTCTCATTCTGACTACGCGAATACTCTTCATAGGTCATAAGGACATAGGTGGGTTCACCACGCTTAGTGATAATTACGGGTGATTGCTGAGCCTGCTTCTGGGCTTTGGCGAGGTTCTGATTGAACTCGCGGCTAGTCATAACGGTCATGATTTCCCCTTCTACGCACAACACAAAAACATAAAGAATGTTACTACGTAGCTACATTATATTTTCCTTTCAGTACTACGACAACCCCTCCATCTTCAGACCCGCTATATATCGTTAGGAAGATACGAAGAAGCCGCCCGGCGCATCCACATTCGGATGCACCGGGCGGCTCCTTCACAGGCTCCCAGCTACAAAGCTAGGTAGCCCACAGCGGGATTACTCCCACTCAATGGTTCCCGGGGGCTTGGAGGTAACATCCAGCACCACTCGGTTAACGTCCTTGACCTCGTTCGTAATACGGTTCGAGATCTTAGCCAGCAGGTCGTACGGCAGGCGCGACCAGTCAGCGGTCATTGCGTCTTCCGAAGAGACCGGGCGCAGAACAATCGGGTGACCGTAAGTACGGCCGTCACCCTGAACACCCACGGAACGAACGCCAGCCAGCAGAACCACGGGGCACTGCCAGATGTGCTCGTCCTGACCTGCTGCGGTCAGCTCTTCACGCACGATAGCGTCAGCGGCACGCAGGGTCTCCAGGTTCTCGCGGTTAACCTCGCCGACAATGCGGATGCCCAGGCCGGGGCCGGGGAACGGCTGACGTGCCACAATCTTCTCGGGAACGCCGAGCTCACGACCTATAGCGCGAACCTCGTCCTTGAACAGGGTGCGCAGCGGCTCCACCAGTTCAAAGGTCAGGTCGTCGGGGAGGCCGCCCACGTTGTGGTGGCTCTTAATGTTTGCGGTGCCGTCGCCGCCGCCGGACTCGACAACATCCGGGTACAGGGTGCCCTGGACCAGGAACTTGATGTCTGCGCCCTCTTCGCCCGCTTCAGCAATCAGCTTGCGCTGTGCCTCTTCGAAGGAGCGGATGAACTCGCGGCCGATAGCCTTACGCTTCGCCTCGGGCTCGGTGATACCCTCGAGTGCGGAGAGGAAACGCTCCGACTCGTCGATGGTGATGACCTTGATACCCATGGATGCTGCGTAGTCCTGCTCGACCTGTTCACGCTCGCCCTCACGGAGCAGACCGTGGTCGATGAAGAAGCAGGTGAGCTGGTCGCCAACAGCCTTGTGCACGAGTGCTGCTGCCACGGAGGAGTCAACGCCGCCGGAGAGCGCGCAGATGACGCGGTCGTTACCGACCTGCTCGCGGATCTTAGCGACCTGCTCTTCGATGATGTTGTTGGTGGACCAGGTGGGCTTCAGGCCTGCCACATTGTAGAGGAAGTTCTCCAGAGCGACCTGGCCGTAGTCGGAGTGCTTCACCTCGGGGTGCCACTGCACGCCGCCGAGCTTGCGGGACTCGTCCACGAATGCTGCCACGGATGCGCCGGGGGTCTTTGCCAGGACCTCGAAGCCTTCGGGGGCTTCGGTCACGGAGTCACCGTGAGACATCCACACGTTCTGGGTGGTGGGGGTGCCGGTGAGGAAGGAGGAGTTCTCAGCGCAGACCACAGCATCGGTTGCGCCGTATTCGCGCAGACCGGTCTGGGCGACGGTGCCGCCGAGGGTCTGGGCCATCACCTGGAAGCCGTAGCAGATACCGAAGATCGGCACGCCAGCTTCGAACAGGGCCTTGTCGCCCTTGGGTGCGCCATCGGCGTAGACCGAGGAGGGGCCACCGGAGAGCACGATGGCTGCAGGGTTCTTGGCGAGCATCTTCTCGGTGCTCATGGAGTGGGGGACGATTTCGGAGTAGATGCCGGCTTCACGCACGCGACGAGCGATGAGCTGCGCGTACTGTGCACCGTAATCTACCACCAGGACGGGACGCTCTTCGAGCTGGTCCAGGTTCACAGAGTTGGTCACGAAAATTACCTCAACGTGTTGGTACTAATCCGCGCACTTGCGCGGGGATACATCTATTTTACGCTATCGCTGTACGCCGCCGACGGTACGTAGCCGCTCCCCCATCCGGAGGTGCCGCTACATGCCCTAACGGGGGTAGAGCGTGCGTATAGAAAGCACCGCCCGGCGACCGGCAGATCAAAAAACCTGCCAACCGCCAGGCGGTGATTCATGAAGCTACATTAGCCGCGGTATGCGGGAACCACGGTCAGGTCAGCCTTCTGGAACTTCTTCAGGTCCAGGTAGCCGCAGTTAGCCATTGCGCGCTTGAGCGCACCGACAATGTTGCTGGTGCCGTTCACGTGGTGCGAAGGACCGTACAGGACCTCCTCCAGGGAGCCGACAACACCCAGCGGGGTACGCACGCCGCGCGGGAAGTCCAGCGAGTGCGCCTCGTTGCCCCAGTACCAGCCCTGGCCGGGAGCCTCGGATGCGCGAGCTAGCGGAGCACCCAGCATCACAGCGTCAGCGCCCAGTGCGAGCGCCTTCACCATGTCGCCGGAGCGACCCAGGGAGCCGTCAGCAATCACGTGCACGTAACGGCCGCCGGACTCATCCAGGTAGTCCGAACGTGCCGCAGCCACGTCAGCGATAGCGGTTGCCATCGGCGCGGAGATGCCCAGGCCCTGGCGGGTGGTCTGTGCAGAACCGCCGCCGAAGCCCACCAGCACGCCGGCTGCGCCGGTACGCATCAGGTGCTTAGCCTGCGAGTAGCCAGCCACGCCACCAACGATGACCGGAACGTCGAGCTCGTAGATGAACTTCTTCAGGTTCAGCGGCTCGTGCGAGGTCGAAATGTGCTCGGCAGAGACGGACGCGCCGCGGATGACGAACAGCTCAACACCAGCCTTCACCACGGTCTCGTAGTACTCCTGGGTGTTCTGCGGGCTCAGCGAGCCGGCAACAACCACGCCGGAGTCACGAATCTCTTCCAGACGTGCAGTGATCAGTTCCGGCTTAATCGGCTCAGAGTAGATCTGCTGCATGCGGGTGGTCGCGGAGGCGGGGTCCGCCTCGGGCAGCTCAACAATCTCGTCGAGCAGCGGCTGCGGGTCCTCGTAGCGGGTCCACAGGCCCTCGAGGTTCAGCACGCCCAGGCCACCCAGCTTGCCCAGCGCAATGGCGGTCGCCGGGGACATGACCGAGTCCATGGGCGCGCCAATGATGGGGGTGTCGAACTTGAACGCGTCAATCTGCCAGGAGGTGTCAACGTCGCGACGGTCGCGGGTACGGCGGGTGGGAATCAGCGCCACATCGTCCAGGGAGTAGGTGGGGCGGGCGTTCTTGGAGAGGCCAATCTGAATTTCAGACATGGGGTGAATCCTTTCGAATTCGGTTTGAGGGGTGCCGCTGGGCGTTATTCGCGCCGATGCCCGCCCAATACCTGAACGGGTATGGGGCGGGCTCAACGGCGCATGGTGTGCACACCATGCGGCGAATCATCGTTGGTGAGGCGTTTTAGCCGCGGTAGTTCGGTGCCTCAACGGTCATCATGATGTCGTGCGGGTGCGATTCCTTCAGACCTGCGGGGGTGATGCGCACGAACTGACCCTTGTACTTGAGCTCCTCGATGGTGCGGGAACCGACGTAGAACATGGTCTGGCGCAGGCCACCCTCAAGCTGGTGAATCACTGCGGAGAGCGGGCCGCGGAAGGGAACCTGACCCTCAATACCCTCGGGAATCAGCTTCTCTTCGCTGGAGACGTCAGCCTGGAAGTAGCGGTCCTTGGAGAAGGACTTGTGGCGGCCGCGGGTCTGCATCGCGCCGAGCGAACCCATGCCGCGGTATGCCTTGTACTGCTTACCGTTCATGAAGATCAGCTCACCGGGGGACTCGGTGGTACCAGCCAGCAGGGAGCCGAGCATCACGGAGTCAGCGCCGGCAACCAGTGCCTTGCCAATCTCACCGGAGTGCTGCATACCGCCGTCAGCAATCAGCGGCACGCCCGCCGGGATTGCTGCCTTAGCGGACTCGTTGATAGCGGTCACCTGGGGAACGCCAACACCGGCGATAATGCGGGTGGTGCAGATAGAGCCGGGGCCAACGCCGACCTTCACGCCGTCAGCGCCGGCGTCGATAATTGCCTGTGCGCCCAGGCGGGTTGCAGCCTGGCCACCGATGACGTCCACGTGTGCTGCGGCGGGGTCCTTCTTCAGGCGGGCGATCATGTCGAGCACGCCCTGGGAGTGGCCGTTTGCGGTGTCCACGAACAGTGCGTCAACGCCTGCCTCAACCAGGGTCATGGCGCGCTCGTAGCCGTCACCGAAGAAGCCGATAGCGGCGCCGGCACGCAGGCGGCCGTCCTCGTCCTTGGTAGCGTTGGGGTACTGCTCAGTCTTGACGAAGTCCTTCAGGGTAATCAGACCGGCGAGCTTGCCTGCGTCGTCGACCAGGGGCAGACGCTCAATCTTGTTGTGGGACAGCAGCGCGAATGCTTCGTCCTTGGTGACGCTGGGGTGCGCGGTGACCAGCGGCATAGGGGTCATGATGTCGCGGACGCGAATACCCTCGTAATCGGCGCGGGAGATGTAGCGGATATCGCGGTTGGTGATGATACCTTCCAGCACGCCCTCTTCGCTGACGACGGGCAGACCGGAGACCTTGTAGTAGCCGCAGACCTCGTCGTATTCGGCGATGGTTGCGTCAGCACCGATGGTGACGGGGTTAATGATCATGCCGGACTCGGAACGCTTCACGCGATCCACGTGTGCAGCCTGGTCCTCGATGGAGAGGTTGCGGTGGATAACGCCCATACCGCCCAGACGTGCCATAGCGATTGCCATCGCGGAGTCGGTCACGGTGTCCATTGCGGCGGAGATGATGGGGGTGTTCAGGGTGATGCGCTTAGACAGGCGGGTGGAGGTGTCCGCATCGGAGGGGATGACGTCGGTGTTGCCGGGCAGCAACAGCACGTCATCGTAGGTCAGGCCGGTGAAGCCGAACGGATCCTCGGACAGAGCGGTGGGAATGGTCATTGTCTACCTTTCGGATGCTGGCTTCATCGGTGAGAAGCTCAGCCTATACGTTGCATATGTCAAGATGCGGTACAAACCGTCTGCCCGCACCCCACACGGTGGTTTGAGCGCAAACGGGAGCAGCTTACCTTCTATAGTAAACCGCTAAAGGTTTCTTTGCTGAGAAGCACTCATAGTAAGCACACCTCAGCGGGAGGCTGTCGGCAGGTTCTAGCGCCCCCGCGAGCGCGGGCGCACCCGAGCCTACCGACAGCGAGTGCCCGGTACCGCCTCCACGATGGAGGGGCGGCACCGGGCACACACACTATTTAGGCTTCTTCAGTTTCTTCGGGCTTCTCAACCACCAGGGTCTCGGTGGTCAGCACCAGAGCCGCGATGGAGGATGCGTTCTGCAGAGCCGAACGGGTCACCTTCACCGGGTCAATCACGCCGGCTTCAATGAGGTCCACGTACTCGCCGGTCTTGGCGTTGAAGCCGTGGCCCACGGGCAGTTCGGAGACCTTGGAGACGACGACGTAGCCGTCTTCGCCAGCGTTCTCAGCGATCCAGCGCAGCGGCTGAACCAGGGCACGGCGAACAATCTGTACACCCACGTTTGCGTCGTGGTTGCCCAGGTCCATGCCGTCCAGTGCCTTCAGCGCGTGAACCAGTGCGGAACCGCCACCGGAGACGATGCCCTCTTCCAGGGCTGCACGGGTGGAGGACACAGCATCCTCGATGCGGTGCTTGCGTTCCTTCGCCTCGACCTCGGTTGCGGCACCGACCTTGATGACGCCCACGCCGCCGGCGAGCTTAGCCAGGCGCTCCTTGAGCTTCTCGCGGTCCCATTCGGAATCCACGCGCTCAATTTCACGGCGCAGCTGCTGCACGCGATCCTCGATTGCCTCGGGGTCGCCGCCGCCGTCCACGATGGTGGTGTGGGACTTGGTGACGGTCACGCGGCGTGCCGAGCCCAGGTGCTCCAGGGTGACCTGCGGCAGGTCAATGCCGAGCTCACCGGTCACGACGGTGCCGCCGGTCAGAATTGCCAAATCCTGCATGATTGCCTTGCGGCGGTCACCGAAACCGGGAGCCTTCAGGGCGACCACGTTGATGGTGCCGCGCAGCTTGTTCACGACCAGTGCGGAGAGCGCCTCACCGTCAACGTCTTCTGCGATGATGGTCAGCGGCTTCTTCGCCTGAACGATCTTCTCGAGCACGGGCATGATTTCTGCGATGGTGGAAATCTTGCCCTGGTAGAGCAGCACGAGGCTGTTCTCCAGCACTGCTTCGCCACGCTCAGCGTCGGTGACGAAGGAGGGCGAGAGGTAGCCCTTGTCGAACTGCATACCTTCGGTGATGTCCAGTTCGATTTCGGTGGAGGAGCCGTCTTCGATGGTGATGACGCCATCCTGGCCGACCTTCTCGAAGGCGCGAGCCAGCAGCTCACCGATCTGCTCGGACTGCGCGGAGATAGCGGCAACGTGCGCCACCTCGGGGCCCTGCACGGGGCGTGCGTTCTCGAGCAGGCGTGCGGAGACAGCCTCCACAGCAGCCTCAATGCCGCGCTTGACGTCGGCGGGTGCCGCGCCGCTGGTGACGTTGCGCAGGCCCTCGTTGACCAGTGCCTGTGCGAGCACGGTTGCGGTGGTGGTACCGTCACCGGCTACGTCGTTGGTCTTGGTGGCGACTTCCTTCGCCAGCTGGGCGCCCAGGTTCTCGTACGGGTCGTCCAGTTCAATTTCGCGGGCAATGGACACGCCGTCGTTGGTGATGACGGGTGCACCCCACTGCTTGTCGAGCACAACGTTGCGCCCGCGCGGGCCGAGGGTTACCTTGACCGCGTTTGCCAGCTTATCGACGCCAGCCTGCAGGGACTTGCGGGCGGCATCGTTGAATTCAAGCTGCTTAGCCATGTGTTCGCTACTCCTAGTGCGTCACAGAAAGGAAATTTTTAAGGGGCAGATGATAGCTCATGCGCCGTACCGGATGAGCGGTACGGCGCATGAGCATCTGAAAGTATTAGTCGACGATTGCCAGAACGTCGCGTGCGGAGAGAATCAGGTACTCTTCGCCCTGGTACTTAACCTCGGTGCCACCGTAGCGGGAGAACACGACAACGTCGCCTTCCTTGATGTCTACGGGAATGCGGTTGCCCTTCTCATCCACGCGGCCCGGGCCAACGGCGACAACGCGTGCTTCCTGCGGCTTTTCCTTCGCAGTTTCGGGGATGACCAGACCGGATGCGGTGGTCTGCTCAGCCTGCTCGATCTTGATAACGACGCGGTCTTCCAGGGGCTTGATAGCCATAATCGGTTCCTCCGGGTTGTGGATTTACGTTTGATGCGAGACAGCGGCGCAGTGGCGCGCCCGATGACTGTCTCGAGTGCTACCTCAACTCTAGTTTCACCCGTGCTTTCGGTCAAGAAAAGCGCCCCTCTGCCGGGGTGTTTCACCGCAAGGCGAACGCTGAGCAAAAAGCTGGGCGAATCGGGCTTCCCACCCGCCAAAATCGGCACCCCGTAAAATGAGGAGCATGCCTATTCCCGCATCCCCTTTTACTCCCGCCGCCAAGCTTCCGTTCAGCGCCGAAGCGCTCGCGGCAGCCGATGAGCTTTACCCGCTGGGCTCGGATACGCTCAGCGCCGTTACTTCTTTGCGTTCGCGAGGTTTCAGCCCCGAGGAGTCTGCACAGATTATTTCGCTGGCGCAGGCTCGTACCCGTGCGCGCGCTAAATTCGGCGAGCGCGCCCGCACCCTCATGCTGACTCAGGAGGGGGCGGAGCAGGCGACCCGCCCGGTGATTGCGCATTATCGTGCGCAGCGTCTGCGCCCGGTTGCCGGTACGGTGGCTGATTTGGGTTGCGGTATTGCATCCGATTCTGCCGTGTATGCGGCGGATCGCGGTGCCGTGGTTGCGGTGGAGTTGGATCCGCTGACGGCTTCTTTTGCGGCGAAGAACCTTGAGTTTTGCCCGCAGGCGCGCGTGTACTCGGGGGATGTGACCGACTATGTGCACGGTGAGCTTCTAGACGCTACCGGTGAGCCGGTGGGCATTGTGTGGATGGACCCGGCACGCCGCGAGTTGCGGGGTGCGAAGAAGGCTCAGACGGAGCGTCTTTTTGATCCGGAGGCGTTCTCTCCCCCGTTCTCGTTCGTGCTGAATCTGGCTCGTACGGGCGTGCCGATGGGCGTGAAGTTGGGTCCCGGTTTTCCGCATGAGGGCATCCCCTCGCCCGAAGATATTGCGTCGGAGGCGAACCCCGCCCCGCGCGTTGAGGCGGAGTGGATTCAGTCGGAGGGTTCGCTTGCCGAGTTGGTGCTCTGGTTTAACGCGCTGGCCCAGGAGGGGGTGGCTCGCACGGCAACCTCGGTGTATGAAACCCCTGCGCTCGAGCGGCCTGTGGAAGAGACTACCCCTAATGAAGGCACCGCCGAAACCAGCGCCCTGTTGCCGCCCTATGAGGCGGTCAGCTTCCGTAGCCCCTTGACGGCGCAAGAGGCGCAGCAGAGCGTTGACGTTCCGGTGTCCTTACCTCAACCCGGTGATTACCTGCTGGAGCCTGCCCCGGCGATTGTGCGTTCGCATCTGGTCGCTGAGTTTGCGCAGAGTATTGGCGCGCATCTGCTGGATGGGCACCTGGCATACCTGTGTTCTGCCGAGCCGGTGGAGCATCCGCTGGTTGCTTGCTACGAGGTGCTAGAGGAGATTCCCCTGCAGGAAAAGCAGCTGAAGCGTTGGGTGCGTGAGCAGGGCTTTACGGCGCTGACGATCAAGAAGCGTGGCGTGGATATTGTTCCGGAGCAATTGCGTGCGCGTCTGCTGGGTTCTGGGGGTTCTAAGCAATCCAAGAAGAAACAGAAAAAGAACGCTAATTCTACTTCGGGTGCGCAGGAGGGTGTACAGGAGTCCTCGTACCGTCCGGCAACGCTGGTCTTTACCCGCATCGGCTCGGGCAGGGATTCACGCCGCGTCGGCTGGCATGTGCGCCCGCTCTAACCTCGTCAGCCCTAACTACCAGCCCTATCTACCCAACCCCGACTACTCAACCCGGACTATCCAGCCCGGGTTACTCAGCCCCGAGGACGGGTTACCGTTCATGACGATTCGTGACGTTTCCCGTTCCGGATTCTGCACTCAACAGGACCTGCATCTTCCTCAGACCGTACACTAGATACAGTGCCTACTAGAAGTGCCTACTAGAGGTGCTTCTGTACCGGTCGGGCAGGCCATCAGCTGAGCTGGCGCCTGCCCGGGGTAGAGCCCACCGATAATAACTTCCACAGTCGGCACCATGCACGACCCTATTTCCAGACGCAGGAAAGGCAATATGATCGACTTTGCTACCTCCCCGCAGTCCACTCTCGGCGTGGAATGGGAGATTGCGCTCATCGACCGTGAAAGCGGCGCACTGACCCAGCGCGCCAGCGAGGTGCTATCCATCCTGCGCGAGCGCCACCCCGAACTGCTCGAGCCCGCCTCCGACCGGGCGCACGTGACCGGCGAGTTCCTGGAGAACACCCTCGAGGTGGTGACCGGCATCTGCCGCACCGTCGCTGAGGCGTGCCGTCAGCTGCAGGATTTGGCGGATACCCTGCGTGACATCACCGATGGGCTCGGCATTGAGTTCTACTCCGCCGGCACTCACCCCTTCTCCCATTGGGCTGACCAGCCGGTCGTGGCGAAGGAACGCTACCAGCGTGTGGTCGAGCGCGCCCAGTATTGGGGCCGCCACATGGTCATTTACGGTGTGCACGTGCACGTGGGCATTGACTCCCGCAATAAGGTTCTGCCGCTCATTGACGCGCTGACCAACTACGGTCCGCATCTGCTGGCGCTTTCGTGTTCTTCCCCCTACTGGGATGGAATCGATACCGGTTACGCTTCGCACCGCACCCAGCTTTACCAGCAGCTGCCCACGAACGGTCTGCCCTTCCACTTTGATACCTGGGAGCAGTACAGCGACTACCTGGAGTCGCTCGTGGCGACCGACGTGATTAACGACCCGAGCGAGGACCGTTGGGATGTTCGCCCGGTTCCGCGTTACGGCACCATTGAGATGCGCTATTGCGATGGCCTCGCCTCCCTGCCGGATATTGCGGCGCTGGTGGCGTTCACGCAGTGCCTGGTGGAGTACTTCTCCCGCCGTATTGAGGCGGGTGAAAGCATTGAGGTGCTCGCCCCCTGGCACGCGCAGGAGAATAAGTGGCGCGTTGCCCGCTACGGCCTGGAAGCTAGGATCGTGGTCTCTAACGAGCCGATGCAGCGCACCCTGCGTGAAGATTTTGAGCTGCTTCTGCCCAAGCTGGAGCCGGTGGCACGCGACCTTGACTGCGAGGTAGAGTTGGCGCAGGTACGCCGCATCCTCACCGAGGGCACGGGTGCGGATCGTCAGCGTGCGGTCTTTGAGAAGACTGGCTCTCTGCGTGAGGTGGCGCTGGATGTTGCCGCGCAGTCCCGTGCGCGAGCGCTGCGCTAGAGCCGCTCCCCCGCAACTCAAGTTTGAATACAGAAAATGCCTCGGCGCAGTCCTTTGGGAGACTGTGCCGAGGCATTTTCTGTAGGTATTATCGAGGCGAGCCGCATCAACGCGCTCGCATTGCCCTTTAGAAGCAGACAGTGGTCACCGGCAGCGAGGAGTCCGTCGTGAAGTCCACGCCCGAGGGCTCACGGCCGGCGGCAACCAGGCGGGCACCCAGTGCCGCAACCATCGCGCCGTTATCGGTGCACAGGGTGAACTTCGGGATGATTAGGCGCACCCCCTCGGAGGCGCATCGGGCCGCAAGTAGCTCACGCAGGCGTGAGTTAGCCGCCACGCCACCGCCGAGCAGCAGGGTCTTCATGCCCTGCTCACGGCAGGCAAGCATCGCCTTCTTGGTGATGACGTCCACGACCGCCTCCTGGAAGGACGCGGCAATATCGGCAACCGGGACCTCCTCACCGGCTGCTTCAAAGCTTTCAATCACGCGCGCCACGGCGGTCTTCAGGCCCGAGAAGGAGAAATCGTAGCGGTGCGCGCCGGGCTCCTCGGCGGTGCCCATGAACTTGCGGTTCGACAGGCCGCGCGGGAACACGAAGGCGTTGCGGTTACCTTCGGCGGCGGCGCGGTCAATCGCGGGGCCGCCCGGGTAGTCCAGGCCGAGCAGTCGGGCGACCTTGTCGTAGGCCTCGCCTGCTGCATCGTCAAGGGTCGCGCCGAGCAGACGCACATCGGAGGTAATATCTCGCACCTGCAGGATTTCAGTGTGACCACCAGAAACCAGCAGCGCGCCCAGACCACCGGAACCGGCATTCGCCAGCAGATCGGAGCCGTCCTCGGTGCCGTTATCCTCAAGCAGACCAACGCCAACGTGGGCGACCAGGTGGTTAATGCCGTAGAGGGGCTTGCCGGTGGCAATAGCGAGCGCCTTTGCCGCGGAGACACCGACCATGAGCGCGCCAGCCAGGCCGGGGCCCGCGGTGACGGCGATAGCGTCCACCTCATCGAGGGTGATGTCCGCTTCGGCGAGTGCCGCCTTGAGGGCGGGAATCATGGCGTCCAGGTGAGCGCGGGAGGCGATTTCGGGGATTACGCCGCCAAAGCGCACGTGCTCTTCCATGGAGGAGGAGATGGTGTTGCTGAGCAGCTGTGCACCGCGCACAATGCCGATACCGGTCTCATCACAGGAGGATTCGATGCCCAGAACGAGGGGTTCGCGAGTGCTCATAGTTCGTCTTTCTGTTGCGCTGTCTGCGCGTAGTGCTTCTAGTTGCAGTGATGTAGGAATGCTGTGATGTAGGGATACTGCGTTGTAGAGGGCGGCGGCGGCTTGCCCCCCTACTGCGAGGATTGCCGTCTAACCCAACGGAGTATTTAGAACGTGCATTCCATAATGATGGCGTCGGTTCCGTCATCATAGTAGCCGCGGCGCGTGTGAATCGCACGGTAGCCGTTGCGTTCGTAGAGGCGCTGGGCGCGCGGGTTGTCGGCACGCACCTCCAGCAGGATGCGCTCGGCACCCTGCTCGCGGGCGCGCTCGTGCATCTGCTCGAGCATGGCGCGACCGTAGCCGTGACCCTCGTACTCGGGGAGCACGCCGATGGTTTGAACGTCGGCAGTGTCGGCTACGACCATGGTTCCGCAGTAGCCGATAGCGCGCCAGCTGCCCTCGTTATCTTCCGAACCTTCCGCAGGCAATTCGAGCATGTAGTAGGTGCGGGTCGGGTGAGTCAGCTCTTCGAGGAACATGTCGATGTGCCAGGCGTCGGCGGGGAACAGGGTGGTTTCCATGCGGTGCATAACCTGCACGTCGGCAAGTTCGGCAACACGCAGGCGGGCACCCAGAGCAAGGTCATCTCGCACGATATTTTCGGTAGCGCTCATTTAGCTCTCCTTCTGCGCGGTTTTCTGCCTAGTTTCCTGCGCGGCAGTCTGTGCGGCGGAACCCTGAGTAGCTGCCTGCTTCTGCTGGCGGGCGAGCATTGCGGCGGGGACCTTTGCATCCGAGTCGCGCAGGTACTGGGCGGAGGTGTCCTCGCTCAGGTTCTCTACGCCCAGGCGTGCCGCGGCGGCAACCAGGTACTCGGCGTGGGGGTGAACCTCGCGGGCAGATTCGACGATGGTCCAGCCGTGCTCTTCGAGAGTTTCGGAGTACAGGCCGGCACCGTAGCCGTATGCGTAGGAGGGAGCCCGATCGGGCAGAATTTCGGAGGCGGGGCATACGTTCGGGCCGTCCACCAGGCTGTAGCCTTCGGCGTTCACGCGGTAGCGGGCGGAGTAGACTTCGCGGCGGCGTGCGTCGGAGAGTACGAGCAGCTCAGCACCTTCGACAAGATCCGCAGAAGCGAACGCTCGTTCTGCGTTCTCTTCACCAGCAGCTGCGCCAGCTTCACCGGCAACCACACCAGACACAGCGCGCTCAGCCAGAGCGGTCAGGCTCATCATGCCGTACACCGGCACCGACCAGGCAAAACCCAGAGCGCGCGCAGTAACGATACCGGCACGCAGACCCGTAAAAGGTCCCGGGCCGGTACCGGTCAGAATCGCATCCAAATCTTCGCCGCGCACGCCAGCGTCCTGCAGCGCAGCCTGCGCATAGGGGCCCATCACCTCGGCGTGGGAGCGGGTATCTTCACTCTCGTAGCGGGCGAGGATTTCGAAGGACGCACCGGCTTCGGAGCCGTGCACACGGGCGAGCGCCACAGATGCGGTGGCGGATGAATCAAGGGCAAGTACTAGCACCCTATCATTCTAACGCGCGGGCTCTAGGCGCTCTGCAGGGCCTCTTTCAGAGCGTCGAAAGCGTGCTCCCAGCGGGGGCCGAAAGCGCGCACCCGCAGCAGGCGAGGTTCGGGGGTGTCCGCATCCTCGTCACTTTCGTCTTCGTCTTCGTCGTCCCAGCTGAACTCTTCGGCACCCGAGTAGGCGAAGCGCGCATCCGCGCCGGTCAGTCGGGTGAAGTCCAGCTCCAGGCGGGAATCACTCAGGTGCTCAGCCTTATCGCGGCCCCACTCAATGACGGTCACAGAGCGCGGCAGGGAGAACTCCAGGTCCAGGTCGTCGAGCTCTTCGGCGCTGGAGAGGCGGTAGGCGTCCACGTGCACCAGGTCGGGCCCGCCGGGGCGGGGGCCGTCCGGCAGGTTCGGGTGCACGCGCGAGAGCACGAAAGTCGGTGAGATTATGCCCTCGCGCACGCCCAGGCCTTCACCCAGGGAGCGGGTGAACGTGGTCTTACCCGCACCGAGCTCGCCCGAGAGCAACAGGACGTCCCCGGCGTTCAGATGCTGCGCCAGGGTGAGCGCCAGGCGGCGGGTATGGTCGGGGCCGGTCACATCCAGGTCGAGGGCGGTAGAAATGTACTCAGTGCTCATTAGCCTTCCTGCTCCTGGCCGGTACCCCACAGCTCGTTCAGTTCAGCTTCAACCCAGGAGCCACCCACGTAGAGGCGCTCCACGCGGGGCGAAATGCGGGTCACGATTTCGTAGTTAATGGTCTGCGCGGCGTCCGCCCACTCTTCCACGGGCGGGTTCTCACCGGCACCAAAAAGGATGGCGGGGGCGCCCAGGTAACCCAGGGCGGGGTCGCTCATGCCGGGTTCGCCCAGGTCAACGACCATCTGGTCCATGGCGATACGGCCAACCACGCGGTAGGTCTTACCCTCCGCGTTATTAGGCGCGGAGCCGTCCTGCGCGTTCTGTGCATTCTGTGCGTTCTGCGCGCCCGGGTAGATGCGCACCGGCGCGTTCTCCGCAATGCGCGGCACGCCGTCAGCGTAGCCGAGCGGCACCAGCGCCAGGGTGGTCGGCTTTTCGGTGTGGTAGCGCAGACCGTAGGAAACGCCCTGACCTGCAGGAACTTCCTTCACGGCGGCAATGTAGCTGCCCACCGTCATGACGGGCTTGAGACCCAGGTCCTCAGCGGTGACTTCCGGCAGCGGGGAAAGACCGTACAGTGCCAGGCCGCAACGCACGCCGTCACCGAGCAGACGCTCCTCCGTATCCCAGCCCTCCAGCGAGGCGGTCAGGGTCGCCGGAGAGTTCGCCAGATGCACCATCTTCGGGTCCAGGCCAGCCTCACGAGCCTGAGCCACAAAAGTATCCAGGGTGTCGAGCTGCTGAGCAGTCTCGGCGCGGGTCGGCTCATCGGCAACCGCCAGGTGGCTAAAAATACCCTCAACCGTAATCAGCCCAGACTCCTCCAGGGAGGCGGCGCGAGCCACCAGCGCAGGCCAATCCGCAGCGGTAGCACCGTTACGACCCAGACCGGTATCAGCCTTCAGATGCACGATAGCGCGCTCGCCGGTGCGCTCAGCGGCGGCGGCTACCGCCTCCAGGTCCCAACCGGAAACGCCCAGGCGGATCTTCTCCTGCAGCGCCGCCTCAAAATCGGTGGAGGGGGTGTGCAGCCACGCCATGAGCGGCGCATCAATACCGTCAGCGCGCAGTTCCAGCGCCTCGTTCACGTGCACCACACCCAGCAGGTCAGCACCGGCGGCAATAGCCGAACGTGCCACCGGGTACGCACCGTGACCGTATGCATCCGCCTTAATCACTGCGATGAGCGCGCGGTCACCAATCAGTTCCTTGAGGCGGCGCACATTATGCTCTAGCGCATCAAGGTCAATCGTGGCGCTTCGCTCCGCCTCCGCCGGGGTGCAGGGCGGGCAGTAGAGCGGTTTGGCAGGCTGCTGAGGGTGAGTCATGGTCCTTCACGGTCCTTCTGACGGGCGGGTACTACAGGCTACGCTTGGGCAGCCTCTCTTCTACTAAATTCTAGACCTCCCGGTGTGCGAAAGTCCTATCGCGCTACACTAGGTCAGGTACACCTTTGAGAGAGGAAAGCATCGATGAGCACTCTGCCGCCGGTTCGGACGGTTCACGTGTATTCCATGCACACCGACCCCTTTGCGCAGCCCGGTAGCGGAGATGCAGGCGGCATGAACGTCTATATTGCTCGGTCGGTGCACGCCATGCTGGAGCTGGATCCCGAGCTGCGAGTTGAGGTTTTCACGCTGGACCGCGGTGAGGCGCTTCCGGCTGATTCGCCGTTCCGTCAGCCTCCTCAGCCCGGCGAGCGCATTGTGCGCCACAGCCTTGATCTTCCGTCCGCTCGTGGTCTTTCGAAGAACGAGTTGGCTACGGTCACCGATGATTTTGCGCAGGCGTGCGTCGAGCAGGCACTGTACACCCCGGATATTATTCACGCCCACTATTGGCTGTCGGGTCAGGCTGCGGCTCGTGCGTCCCAACTGTGGTCGGCTCAAGGCGTTGGCTTCCCGGTTCCTGTTCTTTTTACTCCGCATACGACGGCTGCCGCTAAGGATGCGCGCCGGGGCGAAGGTGAGGCGCCCGAGCCTGAAGAACGCTATGCCGCCGAGCGCCTGATGAGTAGCTCCGCGAGCCGGGTGATTGTGAATACTCCCCTGGAGGCGCAGCAGATGGGCGAGTACTACGGTACGGACGCGCAGAAGCTTGCCATTATCCCGCCGGGTGTTGACACCTCGATTTTCCATACGATTCCTGGCGTGCATCCGCTCAATGACACCTCGGAGACTCGTTGCCGCATTGTTTTTGCCGGTAGGCCTCAGCCGTTGAAGGGCCCGCATCTGCTGGTGGAGGCGCTCGCACTACTCCCCGATGATTTGCAGGTGGACGTGGATATTATTGGTCGTTCCGATTCGGATTATGAGCGCCGCCTGCTACAGCGTGCGGCTGAGCTGGGTGTGGCAGATCGGGTGCATTTGAAGGACCCGGTTCCGGCGTCTGAGTTGGCGAATATTTTCCGTGCCGCCGATATTGTGGCGTCCCCGTCGTCCTCTGAGACGTTCGGGTTGGTGGCTCTGGAGGCGCAGGCGTGCGGCGCGGCGGTGCTCGCTACGGATGCTGACGGTCTGCGCTATGCGGTGGAGAACCACCGTACGGGTCTGCTGGTTGCGCCTCGTACTCCGCAGCGTTGGGCTGCGGCTATTGAGCGGCTGGTGCGTGCCCCGTATCTGCGTCATTCGTTGGGTGCGAACGCCGCGGCGCGTGCCCGCACGATGGGTTGGGATCAGACGGCGCGCCGAACCCTTGAAGCTTATGCCGAGGTACGTCAGGGTATCTCGCAGTAATGTATTTTCACGTTGTGAGGAGTTTTAATGTCTTTCTCCATGAGCCGCGATGAGTTCGCCGCGTACCTGGATTCGGTGCGTATTACCGGTGAGGTGGCGACCCCCCGCGAGAATAACCTGGATCATATTCAGGGTTTCCTGGATGGTAATGAGCACCTTGAGTTTGGTGTGCAGTGGACCCGCGAGTGGGATTACGATTCGGTGTTTGAGGTGATGGTCCGCCGCGCGGGTCTGAACCCGGACCGTTCGCATACTCACGGTCAGGACACTATTGGTGCCGAGCAGTGCATCAGCGCGTTGGAGGAGTACGCCCGGATCTTTGGCGAGGCGGTGCGTGCGGGTTCTCGTATTCTGTTTGCGACCGGCCACCCGGCGGGTCTATTCCCCATGTATGCGGTGATGGCTGCGGCGGCGAAGGCTGCCGGCGCTGAGGTTCTTCAGATTGAGGAGGGCGAGCGTTTCCTGGACGGTGACGTCCGCCAGATTATGGATGTCGTGATGTTTGAGCAGTACGGCAACCTGCAGCATACGCATTTCCCCGGCCCGATGCGCATCGCGCTGGATCAGTTGAAGGCGCGCGGTGTGACTCCGGATCTGGTGGTTTCGGATCACGGTATGGCTGGTTATGCTTCCTCAACCTGTAAGCTGCTGACGATTGGTATTGCGGATTGTAATGATCCGGGTCTGTTTGTGGCGGCTGAGCAGGGGAATCTGCCGGTGTGTGTGCCGATGGACGATAATGTTCCGCCGCGTCGTTACGAGCCGATGATTGATTTCATTTTGGATCGTGCGGGGCTTGAGCGTCCTTAATGTCCCTTCTGCACCCTGTGTTTAGGGTTTGGGGGTCTTCGGGGTTTGTCTTTTATCTGTCGGTTATTGTTTTCCTGCAAGTGCGTGAAACATGCTGATGGTTTTGGGGTTTCTTAGCTCCACTAGGCATTCTTCTCGAAGGCCCTTTTTTCTTCTTTTTCTGTGATTGATTTCATCACACCGGAGTAACTTTGCCTCTTCATTCTTCGAGACTGAAGACCCCCCGACCCCGTAGAATAGTTTACGGAACACGTTTATGCGCTCTTTGGCTTCATATAGCGTTCCACTAGGCGCCTTACCAGCGCCTTTACCGTAGTCTCTGCCACTATTCACTCAGCGAGATTATTGGTTCACTCATTCATTCATAACAATGACTAGGACACGATTCCCTATTCACCGATAATTAGGGGTAAATGTGCCTATTCGCCGCTCTCAGTCCACGACACAGGACAAATTTCCGGGGAAGATTACACCGTTGAAAGTACAAGATCGTCTTAAAAAAATGTGGGGTTCAGACTTCGTCGTCAAGCGAAGCTGGCATCCCAAGGTTCAGCGTGCCCTTTATTGTGGCGACCTTCTCGCTATTGTTATTGCGGTCGTCGCTGCGCATCTGATTCGTTTTGGGTGGGAGAATGCTGACCTGCCCTATGTGAACGTTTGGCCTATTAACGCCCTGGATGGCCGTATTCCCGCTATTGATTACATCTTCCTGGGTGTCGGCATGGTCATCGGCTGGTGGTTTATCCTCCAGGTGAATGGCTCCCGTAGCCTGCGCATCATGGGTTTCGGCAACGAGGAGTACCGCCTCATTACTCGCGGTAGCACCTATTTCTTCTGCCTGCTGATTATTGTGGCGTTCTTCCTCAAGGTTGACGTCACCCGCATGTACCTACTGATCGCTTACCCGCTGGGCCTGTTCCTTCTGCTCGTTGAGCGTTGGCTGATTCGTCAGGGCTTGGTGCGTTCGCGTACTCGCGGTCGTGCGTTGACTCGCGTCATGATTATTTCTGATGTAACGACCGGTCAGCACCTGTACAAGAACCTGAAGGATGTGGTTGCTTCCGGTCTGTCCCCCGCAGCGTTCTACCTGCCCGGTTTTACTCCCGGTACTACTGTTGCTGGCGCGCCGATTCCGGTGCTTGGTTATAGCACTTCTCCGGCTGACATTATGGAGGCCATCCGCGAGAACGATATTCACATGGTCGCGGTTACGAATGGTCACCACTTGAGCCCGGATCAGGTTCGTCTGCTGGGTTGGAAGCTTGCTGACGCGCATATTTCGCTGATTATGGCTCCTGCGACGACCGATATTGCTGGTCCGCGTATGCACATGCAGCCGCTGAATGGTCTGCCGCTGGTGCACGTGTCGACGCCGCGTATTACCGGTCTGTCGGCGTTCTTCAAGCGCGCTGTGGATGTTGTGTCTTCGGGTCTGGGTTTGATTCTGCTGTCTCCGCTGTTCCTGGTGGTGGCGCTGCTGGTCAAGCGTGATGGCGGTCCGGTCTTCTTCCTGCAGAACCGTGTGGGTCTGAACGGTGAAATGTTCAAGATGGTGAAGTTCCGTTCGATGCGTACTGACGCCGAAGAGGTTAAGAAGCGCCTCCTGGAGCAGAACGAGGGTAATGGTGTGCTCTTCAAGATGAAGGACGACCCGCGTATTACCCCCATCGGCAAGTTCATCCGTAAGTACTCGATTGATGAGTTGCCTCAGCTGTGGAACGTGTTCATTGGCGATATGTCGCTGGTGGGTCCGCGTCCTCCGCTGGTTGAGGAAGTTGAGCAGTACGAGGACATTGCGTACCGCCGTCTGCTGGTGAAGCCCGGTATTACCGGTCTGTGGCAGGTTTCTGGCCGTAGTGACCTTTCTTGGGAAGAGTCGGTTCGTCTGGATCTCTACTATGTTGAGAACTGGTCGCTTACCGGTGACCTCATTATTCTTCTGCGTACTGTCCGTGCGGTTTTCGCTAAGGAAGGCGCGTACTAAGAAGAGTTGGGGGGGTCTCCCGCTGGTATGTATGCCGTTTTTGAAGACGCTGTTCCGGCACAGGCAGCTTGGCATCATCCATTGATATAAACGCACAGAAGGGGCGTGAATCCATTTCCGGTGGATTCACGCCCCTTCTTTGTGTCTTCTGCCTAGTTCTTTGAGAGACGCTCAGGGGTCGCCTGAGGGCGTTAGCTTGGAGGCGGCGTACTGGGCGCCTCTGCCCTATTCGGCGATGAGTCGCGCAATAACTTCGGGGAGCATCTGCGCGACGCGAGTTGCCGGGGCGGGACCCAGCAGCGCGTCCTTGACGCTTCCGGTGGTGCTGGCGCGTGCGGCTTCACCGTGCAGGTAGACTGCGAGCGCACCGATGGAGGCGTAGGTGCAGTCTTCCAGGGTTTCTCCGCGGGCTTCGAAGGCGGCTACGGTCTGGGCGAGCAGGGCGCCGTAGATGCCGGTGAGGGTGTCTCCGCTGCCTGCGGTGGCGAGCCAGGGGCTTCCTCCGGCGACGCTGTAGGTGGCGCCATTGGGTGCCGCGATGAGCGTGTAACCGCCCTTGAGCATGACGGTGGCACCGGATAGTTCGGAGGCGGCACGCACCCAGCGGAAGGGCTCTGCATCAATGTCCTTGCGGCTGGGTACGATGGCGTCGCCCAGGTGCTTCTTCCAGGTTTCGGGGGCGAGCTCGTGTACGATGCGCAGGAATCGTTCGAGTTCTGCCGCGTGCGGGGTGAGGATCTTGTGGGGTCCGAGGTGCCTACCGGTTGCCATGTATTCTGCCGCCAGGTCGCAGGCACCTGCGTCAAGGATGGCGGGTTCGGGTGAGTGGAGCAGGTAGCGGTTCTTGTCCAGCGAGTCGTAGCTGGAGCCGGAGCCGCCGGCCCACACGGTGACCCTCTGCAGGGCGGGTGCGCCGCTGAAGTAGACGGTTTCGGGGTTGTGGGCAATCATGAGCTGGCGCAGCTCGTGGGAGTTGGCACCGAAGCGAACCATACCAACGCCGGTGTTGAGGGCAGCACGCACACTCATGAGGGCCGCGCCGGGGTATTCGAGGCTTCCAGTGAGCATGCCGAGTACGCCGCGAGTGTACTTGTGGGAGTGCTCGTCGGGGATTTCGATGAGTTCGCGGTAGTCTTCGCGGTCGAGAACACGCAGGGCGGGCTTGTGGGCGTCGAGGGCTTCGGGCACGCCCAGGTCGTAGAGTTTGATGTCTCCGGAGTGGACGCTGTGGCTGGTGCCTGCCGGCAGCTTGTGACCGATGAAGGTGACGGTGCGGTCGGCACGCAGGGAGGGTTCGTGCACGGTTCCGCGGTTGTTGTCGACTCCGGAGGGGGTGTCGACGGCGAGGACTGCGCCGAGCTTACCGTCGAGCTGCGCGGCGCGGAGTACGCCCAGGTATTCGCCGGCGCTACCGCGTACGGCGCCGCTGGATCCGGTGCCCAGGATGCCGTCGATGGTCAGGTCGTAGCCGGCAAGGTGTTCGAGGGTGTGTTCGGGGTCGAGCACGCGGGTGCCTTCACCACCTTCGCGGGCGATGAGCTCGAGGTTCTTTTCGCTGGGGTCAAAGATGACTGCATCAACGCGGTGTCCCTTGGCACTGAGGCGGGCGCCGGCGTAGATGGTGTCTGCGCCATTGTTGCCCGGGCCGATGAGCAGCAGGATTTTGGCTGTGTCTTTGCCGTGAAGCAGTTCCTGCGCTTCGGCTGCGACGGCGTCTGCGGCGCGTTGCATGAGGTAGCCGTCGTAGTCGGCGGCTTCAATGTAGGGCTTTTCTGCTTCGCGTACCTGGGAAGCAGTGTAGATGAGCTTCATTGCAGTCTCCTTGGGTGGCACCGTGCGGGCCTTAGGGGGTCACCGGTTGTGGTGTTGATGTGGCTCTGCGTTAGTTTTCGTCGTGACGTTAGTTTTCGTCGTGACGTTAGTTTTCGTCGGGAGTATCGTCGCCGGCGATGACGCTGAGTCGGTAGCTTTCGGGGTTGAACTTTTGCAGGTGCGCCAGTTCTGCGTCGCTGAGGTATTCGGCGGTTGCGATGGCGATAGCCATGGGTTCGTCGTGGGTCAGCGAGAGGTGGATGCGGTTGATACCGAGTTCTTTGGCTCGGCGGGCGATGGTGCCCTGAATGATGAGGTAGGGCTGGCCGCTTTCGGCAGTGGCGACTTCGCAGTCTTGCCAGTTGAGTCCGGCGGGTGCTCCGAGTACTTTTGCGACGGCTTCTTTGGCGGCAAATCGTACGGCTTGGGAGCGTACGTTCCGGGTGCGTTCGTTGGGGGTGAAGACGCGGCGGACGAAGGCGGGTGTTTCGGTGACGATTCGTTCGAATCGTTCAATGTTGACGGTATCTACGCCGATTCCCATGATCATGAGCTGCACCTTTTACGTTAGGGGTGGTGACCGCGTCCTGTTTGCGGTTTCTCTTGTTTTAAGTCTAGCGAGATTCGCTTCTTTTAGGTGGGATAGCGTCAAATATGACGCCTGGTTGATACCTGTTTCACAGCGTCTATTTTTGTTGGTTGATCCACGAATAACCACCCGGTTAAACGACAAGGGCGGTGGTTGAGTTCTCTAAGAACTCAACCACCGCCCTTTCGTTATCGCTCAGGCGATTTCCGAGGATTACTCCAGAGGATTACCCTAGAGAATTACTCCACGGTCACGGACTTTGCGAGGTTACGCGGCTGGTCAACGTCCAGGCCCTTAGCTTCTGCCAGTGCGCATGCGAAGATCTGCAGGGGCACGGTTGCCAGCAGGGGCTGCAACAGCGAGGGGCATGCCGGGACGGTGATGAGGCGGTCTGCGTAGGGCTTGACGGCCTCGTCGCCTTCCTCGGCGATGACGATGGTGAAGGCACCGCGAGCGCGCACTTCCTGGATGTTGGAGACGACCTTGCCATGCAGGGAGTCGCGACCGTTTGCGGAGGGAACCACTACGATGACCGGCTGGCCTTCATCGATCAGTGCGATGGGGCCGTGCTTGAGCTCGCCTGCGGCGAAGCCTTCAGCGTGGATGTAGGTGATTTCCTTGAGCTTGAGTGCGCCTTCCATTGCGACGGGGAAGCCCACGTGGCGGCCGAGGAAGATCACGGAGGAGGCATCCTTCATTTCGACGCCCAATTCCTTAACCTGGGCGTCGTTGTCGATGACCTTCTGGATCTTTGCGGGCATGTTCTGCAGCTCGGCGAGGATCGAAGCGATTTCGTCCTTGTACTTGTTGCCGCGCAGCTGTGCCAGGTACAGGCCGAGCAGGTATGCTGCGGTGATCTGTGCCAGGAACGCCTTGGTGGATGCCACTGCGATTTCGGGGCCTGCGTGGGTGTACAGCGCAGCGTCGGATTCGCGGGGCAGAGTCGAGCCGTGGGTGTTGCAGATGGAGATAACCTTTGCGCCCTGTTCGCGTGCGTGGCGCACTGCCATCAGGGTGTCCATGGTTTCACCGGACTGCGAGAGTGCCACGATGAGGGTCTTCTCGTTCACGATGGGGTCGCGGTAGCGGAACTCGTGTGCGAGCTCAACCTCGGTGGGGATACGGCACCAGTGTTCGATGGCGTAGCGCGCCACCTGGCCTGCGTATGCTGCGGTACCACATGCGACGACGATGATCTTGTCGATGGAGCGTAGCACCGAGTCGTCGATGTTCAGTTCGTCGAGGGTGAGGTTGCCGTTCTCATCCAGGCGGCCCATGAGGGTCTGCTCTACCGCTGCGGGCTGCTCGTGGATTTCCTTCTCCATGAAGGAGTTGAAGCCGCCCTTTTCAGCTGCTGCAGCGTCCCACTCAATGTGGAAGGGCTTGCCCTCTGCGGGGTTGCCTTCGAAGTCGATGATGGAGTAGTCGGAACCGGTGATGGTCACAATCTGGTCCTGACCCATCTCGACGGCTTCCTTGGTGTAGTCAATGAACGCGGAGACGTCCGAGCCGAGGAAGTTCTCGTTCTCGCCCAGGCCGATGACCAGCGGGGAGTTGCGGCGGGTTGCCACAACGCGGTCCGGGTGGTCGGCATGGATAGCCAGGATGGTGAACGCACCTTCCAGGCGGTTGGATGCAACGCGTACTGCCTCGGTGAGGTCACCGGTACCGAGCTTGTTGTAGATGCTTGCGATGGTTGCTGCAGCTACCTCGGTGTCGGTCTGAGATGCGAACTCTACGCCTTCGGCGAGCAGTTCGGCACGCAGTTCTGCGAAGTTTTCGATAATACCGTTGTGTACGACGGCGAGGCGGCCGTTGTCGACAACGTGGGGGTGAGCGTTATTGTCGGTGGGTCCACCGTGGGTTGCCCAACGGGTGTGACCGATACCAATCTGGGTTTCCGGCAGGGGGTGTTCCTTAACCTCGTTCTCGAGGTTCAGGAGCTTGCCTGCCTTCTTACGGAATACGATACCGTCGGGGCACACGAGTGCCACGCCAGCAGAGTCATAGCCGCGGTATTCCTGACGGCGCAGACCTTCGAGGACCACATCGTATGCGTTGTGGTCAAACTTGTTACCGTCCGGAGCAGTGTCCAGACCTACATATCCTACGATTCCACACATGCTATAAGTTTATCCCACAAGTATCCGAATATGCGCACGGTGAAATACCGTTATGCGTCACGTTTATTGTGGCTTTCCTAGCTTTTTCAGGTTTTACCCTTTTCTTCTCATACATTTATTTCTCGAAACAAACCGTGGGGCGGGTATTTTCCCCGCGGGCTGAAAGTTCGTACACTTAGATAAATGAGCACCGCACCGTATTTTTCTGGCGATGACCGCTTCATGCATCTTGACCGTTCCCGCTGGTCGCACCTAGCCGATGAGATTTCTGTTCCCCTCAGTGCTGAGGAAATTGAGTCTCTTCGAGGCCTGGGTGAAACTGTCGACCTTGAAGAGGTGCAGCGTATTTATCTGCCGGTTTCTCGTCTTCTGAATCTGTATGTGACTGCTGCTTCTTCGTTGAACCATATGACAAATGATTTTCTGCATGTATCTCAGCGGCGTGTCCCGTTCATTATTGGTGTGGCGGGTTCTGTTGCGGTGGGCAAGTCGACGACGGCGCGTATTTTGCAGGCTCTTTTGAGTCGTTGGCCGTCTACTCCTAATGTTCAGCTGGTGACTACGGATGGCTTCTTGTACCCGAACGCGGAGCTTCAGCGTCGCGGCATTATGCACCGTAAGGGTTTCCCGGAGTCCTATGATCGCCGTGCTCTGTTGAATTTTGTGTCGCAGGTGAAGTCCGGTGCCGAGCGTGTGGTCGCACCGAAGTATTCGCACCTGTATTACGACATCATGCCGGATGAGCATATTGAGGTCACTGCACCGGATGTACTGATTCTTGAGGGTTTGAATGTTTTGGCACCTTCTCAGGCTGAGGGTCCGGAAACTTCTGATCTGACGCTGAGCGATTTCTTTGATTTCTCTATTTATGTGGATGCCCGCACTGAGGATATTGAGCGCTGGTATGTGAATCGTTTCTTGACTCTGCGTTCTTCGGCTTTTGCGAATCCGGAGTCGTATTTCAAGCGTTATGCGGAGCTGAGCGATGAACAGGCGGTTGAGGTGGCGACCGGCATTTGGAAGAGTGTGAATGAGCCGAATCTGCTGCAGAATGTTTTGCCGACTCGTGCTCGTGCGCATTTGATTCTGCAGAAGGGTCCCGAGCATACCGTGGAGCAGGTTCTTCTGCGTAAGAATTAGAGGCTTTTAGGTTTTTATTGTTCATGTGCGGCTTTCAGCCGCCCGTGTAGCGCGTTTGTGGTGCATTCTAGTAGAAGGCGCCGGAGGCTCCACTCTCTTTCGGGGTGGGTTTTAGGTCTCCGGCGCTTTTTGTATGCACCTACTTTTGTATGAACCTACACCGTGATGAGGAGTTATTGTGAAGTCTCTGCACCGTACGTCTACCGCTCAGGAGTCTTTTGATAGTTCTGTGGTGAACCGCCGCACTCTCTTGGGTGCCGCTTTGGGCGTTGGTGGCACGGCGCTATTGGCGGCTTGTGGCTCGCAGGGTGGTTCACAGGGTCAGGGGGCGTCTTCTTCATCTTCTGCAGCGAGCGCTTCTGCTTCTGAGTCTGCGGCGGCTCCGGCGGCTTCGTCTAGCGCCTCTTCCACTGCGGCGACTTCTTCTGCCGCACCCTCCCCTGCTACTTCTGCTACCAGTGCTTCTGCGAGCGCCTCTTCTTCCCCACTGGCTCTTGCTCAGCCCAGTGTTGAGTCGCAGCCGGACTCGTTGCGTTGCCTCGTGAATAAGATGCGCCCCTTTGCGCAGCAGGATTGGGAGCCGAGTGACCTGGTGGAGTTCTACGGTCATCAATTGCGTGCTGAGGCGGCGAAGGCGGCGGATACGATGATTGATGCGGCCGCTACTGATGGCGTGACTCTGCTTGTTTCTAGCGCGTATCGTTCGTATGCGGTGCAGCAGCAAACCTATCAGTATTGGGTTTCGGTGAACGGTCAGCAGGTGGCGGACCAGTTGTCGGCTCGTCCCGGCTATTCGGAGCATCAGACGGGCTTGGCGATTGATTTTGCTTCTCCTGAGGGTTGCCGTTTGGAGGAGTGTTACCGCGATACGCTGGCTGGTCAGTGGTTGGCGAAGAATGCTCCGCGTTACGGATATATTTTGCGTTTCCCTGATGGTCGTCAGTCGGTGACCGGTTATCGTTTTGAGCCGTGGCATTACCGCTATGTGGGTGTGCAGATTGCTCAGGAGTATGTGTCTTCGGGTGCGAAGACTTTTGAGGAGTTTATCGGTACGGGTGCGGCACCCGATTATGCAAGTGCGAACTAGGCTCTGAGCTAAGCTTTCGGCTTTGCCCGGTGCTCTGAGTGGTGATGTGTATCGTATTTCTAGGTTCCGCACCAGAAATAAATAGGCACAGCAGATGCATATTTTTTCGCGTACACACCCCGTAAATCCGCGGTTTTTCGCAGGTTTCAGAGATTCTTACTCATGCTTTATGTGACCTAGACCTTAAGTATTGGGCACCATAGAACTGCTGTGAAGAAAAACACATGCTTTACAACGAAAATTTTCTCAAGATACTGCTTTTTGAACACCTAAAAGGCGCTATTCTATATCTCATGCTTAAGGGTTTTAAAGATTTTCTGATCCGCGGTAACGTCATCGACCTCGCAGTTGGTTTGATCATGGGTACCGCCTTCACCGCTGTGGTGAACGCACTTGTCCAGTCCGTCCTGATGCCGGCTATCTCGATGCTGGTTAAGTCCCCCAACTTCGATGAATTCCTGGTCTTCGACCAGATCAAGGTTGGTGTGTTCCTGACCGCTGTTGTCAACTTCATCCTAATCGCAGTTGCTGTGTACTTCGCAGTTGTTGTGCCCGTTCAGAAGCTGACCGAGCTGGCTGCAAAGAACAAGGCTGAGGAAGAGCAAGAAGAGGAAGAGACCGAGATCGCACTCCTGAAGGAGATCCGCGATGCTCTGGCAAAGAAGTAATTTCTCTGCTCTCTACCACTAACTTTCAAACCCCCGCATCCCCTGTGGATGCGGGGGTTTTCCGCATCCACTTCCCCTGCACCCGTTCCAGATAACGTAGAAGGGCTGGGAAGGTGTCTCTACACCTTCCCAGCCCTTTCTCTATCCTCCATTCCGGTCTTCACACCGGAAGAATACGTTTAGAGTGCCAGTTCCTTAGCCACAACGTCAGCCAGCTGCTGAGCAACCTCGTCAGCCTGCTCCTGGGTTGCAGCTTCAACCATGACGCGCACCAGAGGCTCGGTGCCGGATGCACGCAGCAGCACGCGGCCGCTTTCACTCAGTACGCCTTCAGCCTCGCTGACAGCAGTAGCGAGCGCCTCGTTGGTCTTCACAGCGGCACGGTCAACGCCCTTGACGTTAATCAGGCGCTGCGGGGTGGGCTGCATGCGGGATGCCAGCTCCGAGAGGGTCTGACCGCTACGAGCCACCTCTGCAGCCAGCTGGATGCCGGTCAGAACGCCGTCACCGGTGGTTGCGTAGTCGCTCATGATAACGTGGCCGGACTGCTCGCCGCCGAGGTTGTAGCCGTGCTCGCGCATGGACTCGAGGACGTAGCGGTCGCCCACCGCGGTACGGCCAAGGGTAATACCGTGCTCGCGCAGGTACAGCTCCAGACCCAGGCTGCTCATCACGGTTGCGACGAGGGTATCTTTTGCGAGCTTACCTTCACGCTTAGCCGCAACAGCCAGGATAGCCATAATCTGGTCGCCGTCTACCAGGTTGCCCTTTTCGTCAACTGCCTGGCAGCGGTCGGAGTCGCCGTCGTGGGCGATGCCGAGGTCCGCGCCGTGCTCAACCACTGCTGCCTGCAACTTCTCCGGGTGGGTGGAGCCCACACCGTCGTTGATGTTGGTGCCGTTGGGCTCTACAGCCAGTGCGATAACCTCTGCACCCAGCGCCTCGAAGGTTGCCGGGGACGCCGCGTAGGCTGCACCGTTTGCACAGTCCAGAACAATCTTCATGCCGGCAAGGGGCTTGCCTTCGGGCAGGGTGGAGACCAGGTGCTTCACGTAAGCCTCGGTACCGTCCTCCAGGGGCTTGACGGTACCCACAGCACCACCGGTCGGGTAGCGGAAGGACTTCTCGCGGTAAACGCGCTCAATAGCGTCCTCAACAGAGTCTTCCAGCTTCTGGCCGCCACGAGCCAGGAACTTAATACCGTTGTCCGCTGCGGGGTTGTGCGATGCAGAAATCATCACGCCAAAGTCAGCACCGGTGTGTGCCACCAGGTAAGCTGCTGCGGGGGTGGGGACAATGCCGGCATCCAGCACGTCAACACCTGCGCTAGCGAAGCCAGCCTTCATCGCAGAGACAATAAAGTCTGCAGAGGATCGGGAGTCATTTGCAATCACGGCACGGGGGCGTACGCCCTCTTCTACCGTGTCAAAGCCCAGAACAATAGAAGCCGCCTGCGCGAGCTCCATAGCCAGGGCGGGAGTAATTACATCGTTTGCCAGACCGCGTACGCCGTCGGTTCCAAAAAGTCGTTCAGTCACCCTTTTATTTTACGTTGTGCGTAACTCTGCTTAGGCGCATACACCGTAAATTCTTCATAATCAGAAAGTGATTTTCAGCGGCTACATATCTGCTTCATAGCTAAGGTTTTACGTAAATGCGCGAAGGTGCCTGCCTCTCCTTTTCCAATGGGGGTCAGGAGAAGCAGACACCTTCATAGCGCAAGCTGTTTGGCGGTTATATCGCCGCAGGGTTGAGTTTTTACTCTCCCCTATCTATCGACGCTTACTTGACGACCGGGAAGCCGTCGGGAGAGTCGCCGGACTCATCCTCGAAGACGTCGGATGCGGAGCGGACGATCAGCGAGTCGAGCTCGCCCACGACTGCCTCATCCTTGGCGGGGTAGTCGAACTGGGTGAGCACGTAACGCATTGCTTCCAGGCGTGCGCGCTTCTTGTCGTTGGACTTGATAACGGTCCAGGGAGCGTCACCGGTGTGGGTGTAGAAGAACATTGCTTCCTTCGCCGCAGTGTAGTCGTCCCACTTGTCCAGGGAGGCCAGGTCGGTGGGGGAAAGCTTCCACTGACGAACCGGGTCGGTACGGCGGGAGGTGAAGCGTGCGAGCTGCTCTTCGCGGGTGACGGAGAACCAGAACTTGATGATGTGGATACCGGAGTTCACCAGCATACGCTCCAGGTCCGGAACTTGGCGCATGAACTCGAAGTACTGTGCCTGGGTGCAGTAACCCATAACGCGCTCAACACCGGCACGGTTGTACCAGGAGCGGTCCATCAGAACGATTTCGCCACCGGAGGGCAGGTGCTTGATGTAACGCTGGAAGTACCACTGGGTCTGCTCGATATCGGTCGGCTTCTCCAGTGCGACAACGCGAGCGCCACGGGGGTTCAGGTGCTCGGTGAAGCGTTTAATGGAGCCACCCTTACCTGCTGCGTCACGGCCTTCGAAGATGATGAGGATCTTCTGACCGGTGGACTTAGCCCAGAGCTGCAGCTTCAGCAGCTCGATCTGCAGGGCACGCTTTTCCTTCTCGTATGCCTTACGGCTGAGCTTGGTGTCGTAGGGGTAACCTTTCTTCCATGCCTGAGAGGTTTCGTCGTCCTTGTTATCTTTGCCGAGGGCGCGGGTGAGGGAAGCCATTTCGTCCAGCTCTGCCGAGTAGTCTTCAACAACGGAGGTGCGGCGTGCCTGGGGCTTCAGGGCTTCCTTGATGGCCTGTTTCTTCTCAGAACCGGTGTGTGCGTGTGCGCCTTCAGCGGTGTGCTGCTCGGCTTCAGTCTGAGGAGCCTCCACTGCCTGCTCTTCGCGCTTGGTGGAGGAATTCTGCTCTACCATGAGTACTCTTTTCTTCCTGTCTGCTTTGACTCTTTAACTCTACCGGTGTGCTCTTCTATGAACAAACGTAACAGTTACAAGCACCCTTAACGTTTAAGGCCGGTAGATACGCAGAACGCCCCGGCTCTCCCATTGGGAGAGCCGGGGCGTAGTGCTTCGTAAAACCAGCGATTAACGCTTGGAGAACTGCGAAGCCTTGCGTGCCTTCTTAAGACCAGCCTTCTTACGCTCGATGACGCGTGCGTCACGGGTCAGGTAGCCAGCCTTCTTCAGTGCGGGGCGGTTGTTCTCGCGGTCGATCTCGTTCAGTGCACGAGCGATACCCAGGCGCAGAGCACCTGCCTGACCGGAGGGGCCACCACCGTTGATGCGTGCGATGACGTCGTATGCACCCTCGAGCTCCAGGAGCTTGAAGGGCTGGTTGACGTCCTGCTGGTGCAGCTTGTTGGGGAAGTACTCTTCCAGGCTACGACCGTTGATGGTCCAGTTGCCGGAACCGGGCACAACGCGAACGCGTGCCACTGCTTCCTTGCGGCGACCAACTGCTGCGCCTGCAACAGTCAGTGCCGGACGTGCTGCCTTAGCCGCTGCGGGGGCAGCGGACTCCGAGGTGTAGCTGGTCAGCTCTTCCTCGACTACGATCTGCTCTTCGTTCTGAGCCACGATTTCTCCTATTGTTTCTTCGTAGGCCCGAATTACTGGGCGACCTGGTTGAATTCGTAGGTCTTGGGCTGCTGTGCCGCGTGCGGGTGCTCGGGGCCAGCGTAGACCTTCAGCTTCTTGAGCTGCTGTGCAGCAAGCTTGTTCTTGGGCAGCATGCCCTTAACAGCCTTCTCAACCGCGCGAACGGGGTTGGTCTCAAGCAGCTCTGCGTAGTTCACGGACTTCAGACCGCCGGGGTAACCCGAGTGGCGGTATGCACGCTTCTGCTCGAGCTTTGCACCGGTCAGGGCGACCTTCTCAGCGTTCACGATGATAACGAAGTCACCGGTGTCAACGTGGGGAGCAAAAGTCGGCTTGTGCTTACCGCGCAGCAGGATAGCGGTCTGGCTTGCGAGGCGGCCGAGAACAACGTCGGTGGCGTCAATGACGTGCCACTGGCGCTCGACTTCGCCGGGCTTAGGAGTATAAGTGCGCAAAATATTGGCCTTTGTCTCGAAATGTACATACGGCGCTTAGTTGGGTATCGCGCCTTTTACTTACGTGCATGACGAACACCCGGGTGAGGACCGAGCTGCCGCCCGTTCTGCCCGTACTCTATACCGCCTTAACGTCCTGCAACTAGACAGCGATTTAGAGCGCGCTCGGGTAGAACACGCACAACATATCAAGACTATACAGGACGTCGAGTGCTTAATCCACCGCCAAAGCCTTAAAAATAGGGCTTTTTTGCCTTAAACACATTTTAAATTCCATCCGTGTAATTCACCCTTGACGGTTGCACTCCTCCGTTGAGCTCCTCATCACTTCCGGCATGTGACGGCGCTCAATATACACAGGGCGTTAAGCGCTCTGCGCCTCGTGGTCTTCACGCTTTGCTCGAGCACGCTCAGCTTGTTCTCCGTACAACTCCGGCGCAGGGTAGTAAATCTCAGCCAGAGCAAGCGCATGCGGAGGGGCCAGAGTCAGCGAAGCCTCGCGTCCAGGGTTCTCGATCCGCTCACGCAACCAGGCGGCGTCACGCTTGCCCGTACCGTAGAGCACCAACGCGCCCACAAGCGAACGCACCATGTGATGGCAGAAGGCATCAGCCACCACGCGCACCTTAATAAGGCCGCTTTCTGTGCGAGTGAAGCTAAGCTCTCGCAGTTCACGAATCGTGGTCGCGCCTTCACGCGGCTTGCAGAAGGAAAGGAAATCGCGCAGACCGAGTAGCTGCTGTGCCGATTCGTTAAGATCAGCGCAATCCAGATGCTCAGGTACTGCCCAAGTGTAGGTGCGGTGCAGAGGGTTAAGACCGTCCGCCGCACCATCTGCAATGCGGTAAACGTAGCGGCGGCCAGTAGCTGAGAAGCGCGCATCAAAATCAAAGGGCACTTCGCTCACGCGGTGAATCTGAATAGCGCCCTGCAAAATACCGCGGACATTCTTCGGCAAATTCAACTGCTCTTCCGCATCGCAGAGGCAGCGTTGCAAAGCACCGGTGAGGCGGCGACCCAGGGCAGCCGTCGGGTCATCCTCCCCCGTTCGACCTTGCAGGCGAGTCCAATCCTCATCACTCAAATCGCAATGCAGGGTCTGGGCTTCCGCATGCACACCGGCATCGGTTCGGCCCGCGACCACCACGCGGTGAGGCGCACGCAAAATCAGTTCAAGGGCATTCTCAATGGCTCCCTGCACCGTGACAAGGTTCGGCTGGGCAGCCCATCCGCTGAAAAGGGAACCATCGTAGGCGCAATCAATGCGCACGCGGTGCGTAGCAATGAAGAGCTGCTCTTCGTGATTCTCTAAAGCAGTAGTATTCTGCATTGGTGTGCCTTTCAGCGGTGATAGTGTACGAAAACATTGGCAGGTTCTGAAGATTGGGGGCCTCAGGAACAGCTTCATCTTAAAGTATGCAGATACGCCAATCCGCCGCCCACAATAGTGGACGGCGGATTGACATATTTTAGGCTTAGCCTAAATCAGCTGGGATCCGTATTACTCGGAAACCTTCTGTGCTGCTGCGCCACCTGCGGGGGCGTAACCTGCAGCCTCTGCCGACTCAGCGGAGTCGAACCAGATTTCAGCCTTGGTGCTGGTGTACCAGCGGGAACCGGGCACGTGGTACTTCATGGAATCGGCGTTACCCTTAACCTCGAAGCCCTCGGGAGCCTCGCCGGACTCCAGGGGTGCGTGGGAACCTGCGGGCAGGCCCTCAGTTGCTTCAGCCTTGGGAGCCTCAGCTGCCTTCTCAGCAACCTTGGTTGCCTCAGCAACTGCACCCTTGGTTGCAACGGGCTCCATGACGAGCTCGATGACTGCCATGGGAGCGTTGTCACCCTTGCGGTTACCGATCTTGATGATGCGGGTGTAACCACCGGGGCGCTCTGCCATTGCCGGAGCAATAACGGTGAAGAGCTCGTGCACGACGGACTTGTCGGTGATGGAACGCAGCACGCGACGGCGAGCAGCCAGGTCGCCCTTCTTACCGAAGGTGATGAAGCGCTCTGCCACCGGACGCAGGCGCTTTGCCTTGGTCAGAGTGGTGGTGATGCGCTTGTGCTGGAACAGCTGCGCCGACAGGTTGTTGAGCATGTGGCGCTCGTGGGTCGGGGAACCGCCGAGGCGGGGACCCTTAGTGGGAGTAGGCATAGTTATTTCTCCATAGTTGCGTTCCCTAACGCCCCAGCAGCGGAGCCTCTTAGGGAATCAAGTTTGACTGATCCCGGTGGAACCGGGTGAACTATTCGGTCGAAATTATTCGCCGGAACCGTCTTCGTCATCAAGCGGGCGTGCAGCAGGCTCGAAACCGGGAGGGGAGTCCTTCAGGGACAGGCCGAGCTCGAGGAGCTTTGCCTTGACCTCGTCAATGGACTTAGCACCGAAGTTACGGATGTCCATCAGGTCAGCTTCACTGCGGGTCACGAGCTCACCCACGGTGTGGATGCCCTCGCGCTTGAGGCAGTTGTAGGAGCGAACGGACATGTTCAGTTCCTCAATTGCCAGTGCCAGATCAGCTGCCATGGACTCGTCGGCGGGCGACGGACCAACTTCGATACCCTCAGCTGCAATGTTCAGCTCACGTGCCAGGCCGAAGAGCTCGACCAGGGTGCTGCCTGCAGAAGCAACGGCGTCACGCGGTGCGATGGCTTCCTTGGTTTCGACGTCCAGGGTCAGGCTGTCGAAGTCGGTGCGCTGCTCAACACGGGTCGCGTTCACGCTGAAGGTAACCTTCAGAACCGGGGAGTAGATGGAGTCAACCGGGATACGGCCGATCTCGCCATCGCCGGCCTTGTTCTGAGCTGCAGTCACGTAGCCGCGACCGCGCTCAATAACCAGCTCAGCGTTGAAGTTTGCCGAGGCGTTCAGGGTTGCCAGGTGCAGTTCCGGGTTGTGGATCTCCACGCCAGCGGGAACCTCGATGTCGCCTGCGGTCAGTTCACCTTCGCCCTGCTTGCGCAGGTAGGCCACGACGGGCTCGTCGTTCTCAGAAGAGATGGAGAGCTTCTTGATGTTCAAGATGATCTCAGTGACGTCCTCGGTCACGCCGGGAACGGTGCTGAACTCGTGCAGTACACCATCAATGCGGACGCTGGTAACAGCGGCGCCGGGGATGGAGGACAGCAGAGTACGGCGGAGGGAGTTACCCATGGTGTAGCCGAAACCGGGCTCCAGAGGCTCGATGGTGAAGCGCGAGCGGTTGGGCGCTACGACCTCTTCAGTCAGAGTGGGGCGCTGTGCAATAAGCACTTTGTTTCCTTTCGGTGAGCTCCGCTATATGAGCCCACAGGTTGGGGAAAACATATCTTAGGAAGCAGACGGGTGTCTGTACTCTTCGGGTACAGCTCCGTGCGGAGTGTACCCGTCGAGGGATTAGGTCGAGACCTAATTAGACGCGGCGGCGCTTCGGGGGACGGCAACCGTTGTGTGCAACGGGGGTAACGTCCTGGATCGAACCGACCTCGAGGCCTGCAGCCTGCAGGGAGCGGATTGCGGTTTCGCGACCGGAACCGGGGCCCTTGACGAACACGTCAACCTTGCGGACGCCGTGCTCCTTGGCGCGGTTTGCAGCAGCCTCAGCAGCCAGCTGTGCGGCGTAGGGGGTGGACTTACGGGAGCCCTTGAAGCCCATGTCGCCAGCGGAGGACCAGGAGATCACTGCACCGGTGGGATCGGTGATGGAGACGATGGTGTTGTTGAAGGTCGACTTGATGTGAGCCTGACCAGCAACGATGTTCTTGCTAACCTTGCGGCGGTTGGTCTTACGAGCTGCCGCAGCGCGAGTCTTGGGAGGCATTTTTGATTCTCCTACAAAGGTTTTCTAATACGTTGGTCGGATAGGGATATCCAACAGAGCAACGTTGCTTACTTCTTCTTACCTGCGACGGTACGCTTCGGGCCCTTACGGGTACGTGCGTTAGTCTTGGTGCGCTGACCGTGAACCGGCAGGCCGCGGCGGTGGCGCAGGCCCTGGTAGGAACCGATTTCAACCTTACGGCGGATGTCAGCTGCAACCTCGCGGCGAAGATCACCTTCAACCTTGTAGTTGCCTTCGATGAAGTCACGAAGTGCCACGAGCTCCTGGTCGGTCAGGTCCTTGACGCGGGTGTCAGGGTTGACGCCGGTAGCAGCGAGGGTTTCGTGTGCACGGGTCTTGCCCACGCCGTAGATGTAAGTGAGAGCAACTTCCACGCGCTTTTCGCGGGGAATATCAACTCCAGCGAGACGTGCCATACTGGCTTCTCCTTGTTGTTTTCCAGAGGTCTATAGCATCACTGCCCGGGTTATTCTTACCCGGTCCCCGGCCTCTGAGTCCGGAGGTATCCGAAGGCGCCTCGTGGGCGTTGCTTCGGAGCGGTGCCTATGACAATTCCGCCCTCTGTTGGGGCGGTTATGAAGTCAGCTGCTAGGGATTAGCCCTGGCGCTGCTTGTGGCGCGGGTTTTCGCAGATCACCATGACCACACCGTGACGGCGGATCACCTTGCACTTATCGCAGATCGGCTTAACGCTCGGCTTGACCTTCATCGCATTCCTTTTGATTGCAACTTGATTACTGGCGAGATAAGAGGTTCCCTCACTTACGTTGGGGAACTGCGTTATCCCTTTGAACACGATTTAAACGCCGCCAGGGGCGACGTTTATATCTCGGGTTTACTTGTAACGGTAGACGATACGACCTCGGGAAAGGTCGTAGGGGCTCAGTTCCACTACTACTCGGTCCTCAGGCAGGATGCGAATGTAGTGCTGACGCATCTTGCCCGAGATGTGTGCGAGAACCTTGTGGCCGTTATCCAGCTCAACACGGAACATCGCGTTGGGCAGAGCTTCAACCACAGAGCCTTCAATCTCGATGACGCCGTCTTTCTTAGCCATATCCTCCGCTAACGTCGGTGCCCGTCGCAGGCGCGGCGGGCAAATGTATCTTCTGTTTGTGAGCTCACCGCGGTGAGGTGCTAGGGCGTTTTAAGGCGCACTTAACACTGGCACAAACAACCAACTGTTAACTCTACGGCAAAGACCTGGGAAAAACAACCGTGATTTTTATGACATCAGGCACTTAAGGTTTAAAAGGAAGAAGCCCCTCCCCACGCTCCGGAATGTCTTAAGGGACTTCCTTCCGTAGGAAAGGGGCACCGTCTATCGGTCAAAGCTCAGCCGCTTAGTCTTCCTTAGCGGCAAGCTGACCGCATGCGCCATCAATATCGGAACCGCGAGTATCACGAATAGTCGTCGGAATACCGTGGGCACGCAGACGCTCCACAAAGTTCTGCTCAACGCCCTTACGGGATGCCGTCCACTTCGAGCCCGGGGTCGGGTTCAGCGGAATCGGGTTCACGTGCACCCAACCGCGGCCGCGCTGAGCCAGCTTCTTACCGAGCAGATCCGCACGCCAGCCCTGATCGTTAATATCGCGAATCAGCGCATACTCAATGGAAACGCGGCGGCCGGTCGTACGGTAGTAGTCGTATGCAGCGTCCAGAGTCTCGTCGACCTTCCAACGCTGGTTAATCGGGATGAGCTCATCACGTAGCTCATCATCCGGAGCGTGCAGAGACAGCGCCAAAGTAATGGGCAGCTTCTCCAGCTCAAACTTACGAATACCCGGCACCAGGCCCACGGTCGACATGGTCAGACCGCGAGCAGAAATACCGAGGCCCTCGGGCGAAGGGTCAATCAGGCGGTGCACAGCACCCATGGTTGCCTTGTAGTTAGCAAGCGCCTCGCCCATACCCATGAAGACAATATTGGAAACACGCAGCGGACGAGTATCCTCAGAACCGCCTTCTGCTTCTTCCAGGCCCTTCATCTGCTTCAGGTAGCGGGCACCGGCAACGACCTGCTCCACAATTTCCGCGGTGGACAGGTTGCGAGTCAAACCCTGCTGACCGGTCGCACAGAAGGGGCAGTTCATACCGCAGCCAGCCTGCGAAGAGATGCACATGGTCACGCGGTTGTCATAACGCATGATGACAGACTCAATGAGCGCACCATCAAAGAGGCGGTGCACAACCTTCAGGGTGTCGCCACCGTCAGTCTCGAGGGTACGGACCGGGGTCAGAAGCTGAGGCATCGCCTGTGCAACCATCTGCTCGCGGTCCTTAGCCGGCAGGTCAGTCATCTCAGCGGGGTCAGTGACCAGACGCTCAAAATAGTGCTTGGACAGCTGGGATGCACGGAACGACTGGTAGCCAAGTTCCTTCAGAAATTCACGGCGGCCAGCCATGTCGAAGTCAGCGATATGCTTGGGCGGCTTCGCACGGCGCGGTGCTTTCAGGGCAATCTGGCCGGGTGCGGGGCGAACGTTCGAGATTTCAACCGGCACCTTGGTCGCAGCGGGTGCGGTTGCCTCGCCGCTATTGAGAGTTTCGCTCATGGAGCTTCTTCCTTGTGATGTGGATGCTTTCGGATGCGCTATCACGCACCGGACCGGATTCGCCGGTTTCTTCGGGTGGAGGTGGGGCAGCTAAAGGTGGATACCCCTCCCCTAGTGGTGGGACTTAGGCGGGGATCGGAACCGGGGTTACGCCAAAGCGAGCAAGTTCGCTTGCACCACCGTCTTCTGCAGTCAGGACCCAGATACCTTCGCTATGCACAGCAACGGAGTGCTCCCACTGGCAGGCATCGGAGCCGTCAACGGTTACAACGGTCCAGTCGTCGGAGAGCACCTTGGTCTCGATGGAACCAGTCACAAGCATCGGCTCAATAGCGAAAGCCATGCCGGGCTTGATCTTCGGCCCCATGTCACGCACTGCGTAGTTCAGTACGTCCGGTGCCATATGCATCTGGGAACCGATGCCGTGGCCCACGTAGTCTTCAATAATGCCGTACTTATCGCCGTATTCTTCGGTCACATATGCTTCGATGGCAAGGCCGATTTCGCCGACCTTCTTTGCGGTTGCCAGAGCGGCGATGCCGTGCCACATTGCCTCGCGAGTGACGGCGGAGAGCTCTGCGCGTGCTTCGCTCACATTGTCACCGACCAGCACAGTACGTGCCGAGTCGCCGTGCCACTGGCGGTTGGTTGCGGGGTCGATAACGTATGCGCCACCGTCGATAGAAAGGATGTCGCCGTCCTTGAGCACGTAGTCGCCGGGGATGCCGTGAACGACCTCATGGTTGACGGAGGTGCATACGGTTGCCGGGTAGTCGTAGTAGCCGTAGAAGTTGGAGGTGCCACCCAGTTCCAGCATGGTGCGTTCAAAAGCGGCGTTCACCTCTGCGGTGGTTGCGCCGGGGCGAGCTGCCGCCACTGCCGCATCGAGCGCGCGGCTGGTGATGACTCCTGCACGAGCCATCTGCTGAAGCTGTGCATTGGTTTTAATTTCGACTCGTGCCATTCTGGCTCCTTAGGTATAGGGGCGGTGCGCCCAAGCTTAGAACTCTACAGACAGCACTGTACCCCCGCAAGTCTTTGTGATGCATCATGCACCTCAAATTGCGGGGGTACAGCAGAAGATTACTTCAGAGCGTCGAGGATGCGCTCGGTGACTTCAGCAATCTCGCCGAGGCCGTTAACTTCCTTGACGATGCCGCGTTCGCGGTAGATTGCGATCAGCGGTGCGGTCTCTTCTTCGTAGACCTTCAGGCGGTGACGAATGACCTCTTCGTTGTCATCGGTACGACCCTGCTCTGCTGCGCGGTTGAGCAGACGCTCAACGAGTTCGTCGTTGTCTGCAACCAGCAGGAGAACTCGATCGATCTTCTCACCCTTGGCTTCGAGGATGGAGTCTAGCTCGTGCACCTGGGAGGTGTTGCGGGGGTAGCCGTCGAGCAGGAAGCCGTTGACGACGTCGCTTTCCTCCAGACGTGCGCGCACCATGTTGTTGGTGACAGAGTCGGGAACCAGGTTGCCGGAGTCGATGTACGACTTCGCTTCCATGCCCAGCTCGGTCTCTTCCTTGATGTTCTTACGGAAGATATCACCGGTGGAAATCGCGGGAATCTTCAGCGCTTCAGCGATCTTGACGGCCTGGGTGCCCTTACCTGCACCGGGAGGGCCGACGATGAGCAGACGGTTCATCGGAGCAGTCCTTCGTAGTTTCGTTGTTGGAGCTGAGCGTTGATCTGCTTGAGAGTATCAAGACCAACACCCACCACGATCAGCAGCGAGGCGCCGCCGAACGGGAAATTCTGGTTTGCGTTGAATAGGATAAGCGCTACCAGGGGAATCATGGAAATTACACCCAGGTAAAGTGCGCCAGGCAACGTAATTCGGTTGAGTACGTAGCTGAGGTAACGCGCGGTGGGCTTACCCGCACGGATGCCGGGAATGAAGCCACCGTACTTCTTCATATTGTCCGCTACTTCTACCGGGTCGAAGGTGACCGCCACGTAGAAGTACGCGAAGCCAATAATCATGAAGAAGTAGAGAGCAATGTACAGCGGGTGATCGCCGCGCACCAGGTATGCGTTAATCCAGTTGACCCAGTCCGGCGGGGTGGAGCCGTCGGTGGGGGTGTTGAACTGGGCAATCAGGCCGGGCAGGGTCAGCAGGGAGGACGCGAAGATCAGCGGGATCACGCCGGCCATGTTGACCTTCAGCGGGATGTAGGTGCTGGTGCCGCCAATGGTGCGTCGACCAATCATGCGCTTTGCATACTGCACGGGGATACGGCGAACGGACTGTTCCACGTAGACCACGGCAAGCATGACCAGCAGGCCAATACCGCAGACAGCCGCGAAGATACCCCAACCGTGGGTGCGCTGGATGGAGCCCAGAGCGCTCGGGAAGGAGGAAGCGATGGAGGTGAAGATCAGCAGGGACATACCGTTGCCGACGCCACGCTCGGTAATCTGCTCACCCATCCACATGATGACGGTGGTACCTGCACACAGGGTGACGATGATCAGCAGGATGTGCAGTACGTCGTCCTGGGGGATGATGCCGGGGCAGTTACCCAGCAGAACGCCGGAGCGCGCCATCGAGACGATGGTGGTTGCGTTCAGCAGAGCAAGAGCGATGGTTAGGTAGCGGGTGTACTGGGTGAGCTTTGCCTGGCCCTGCGCGCCTTCATCGTGTAGCTCCTGGAATCGCGGGATGACCACGCGTAGCAGCTGGATGATAATGGACGCGGTAATGTACGGCATCACGCCGAGGGCAAAGATCGAAAGCTGCAGCAGTGCGCCACCGCTGAAAAGGTTGACGATATCGTAGACGCCACCGCTCGTAACATTGGCGTTCAGACACTGCTGTACATTTCCGTAGGAAACGCCTGGCGCGGGGATGAAAGTGCCCACGCGGTACAGCACAATCATTGCCAGGGTAAACAGCAGCTTACGCCGCAAATCGGCGGTCTTAAAGACTCGCCCGAATGCGCTCAGCACATGTCCTCCTGTAAGTCTATGGGGCGCCCCTTGCTCTGAAGGAGTTTTAGGGCGCAGTAAACACATCATCCAGTCTATCGTGTTTGGAGCAGGTAACGATAACTCCCTAGCAGATTATGTAGCTTTTATATTCTCTTAGCGTGATTTTTGGACACTAATGTGGCGCGCGCCAAGCGTTCAAATATGCAAATACAGGAATATACCCCGTTGTGAGTCTTTCCGAGCAGCAAAAAGCCCCCGCCGTACAGTGTACGGACGGGGGCTTTCTCGTCTTGAAGACTACTTAACGGTTACAGAACCGCCAGCGGCCTCGATCTTCTCAATAGCGGAAGCCGATGCCTTGTCGACAACAACGTTCACCTTGACGGAGATTTCGCCGTTGCCCAGAACCTTCACGAGCTCGTTCTTGCGAACGGCACCCTTAGCAACCAGTGCCTCGACGGTGACGTCGCCACCGTTGGGGAACAGTTCCTGGATGCGGTCCAGGTTAACAACCTGGTACTCGGTGCGGAAGGGGTTCTTGAAGCCGCGCAGCTTCGGCAGGCGCATATGCAGCGGCAGCTGGCCGCCTTCGAAGCCTGCACGAACCTGGTAACGTGCCTTGGTACCCTTGGTACCGCGACCTGCGGTCTTACCCTTGGAGCCTTCACCGCGGCCTACGCGGGTCTTTGCCTTGTGGGCACCCGGTGCCGGGCGCAGATCGTGAATCTTGATAGCTTCTGCCATCTTTACTTGACCTCCTCAACCTTCACCAGGTGAGCAACGGTGTTAACCATGCCAACGGTGACGGGGTCAGCAGTGCGGACTACCTTGTTGCCGGGGCGCTTGAGGCCCAGGGAACGCAGGGTGTCGCGCATGTTCTGCTTCTGACCAACATAGGACTTGACCTGGGTGATTTCCAGCTTTGCGTCGCTGGGCTGAATACGCTTGGCCATTACTACGCACCTGCCTTTTCAGACTTGGTGTTGCGCAGGTAGCTGGGGATAACCTCATCGGTGGGCAGGCCACGGCGGGCTGCCACTGCCAGGGGCTCCTCGAGCTCCTTGAGTGCTGCAACAGTTGCGTGAACGATGTTGATCTGGTTCGAGGAACCGAGCGACTTGGACAGCACATCGTGAATGCCTGCGCACTCGAGTACTGCACGCACGGGGCCACCTGCGATAACACCGGTACCAGCGGTTGCCGGACGGAGCATCACAACGCCTGCAGCTGCTTCACCCTGCACACGGTGCGGGATGGTGCGGCCTTCGACGCGGGGAACGCGGAAGAAGTTCTTCTTTGCTTCCTCGACACCCTTGGAGATTGCTGCGGGAACTTCCTTAGCCTTACCGTAGCCAACGCCGACCAGGCCGTTACCGTCACCAACGACGACCAGTGCGGTGAAGCTGAAGCGACGACCACCCTTGACGACCTTGGAAACGCGGTTGATGGTCACAACGCGCTCGATGTACTTGTCCTTCTCCTCCTCGCGAGCGCGGTTGTTACGGCGCTCACCACGGCCACGACGCTCGCCGCGGTTGTTGCGGCGCTCCTCGCGCTGGTTGGAGGTCTCAGCGGTTTCAGCTACTACTGCTTCGCTCACCTGAGTTTCCTTTACGTTCTGCTCGCTCATTAGAGTGCAAGACCTCCCTCGCGTGCACCGTCAGCAACGGCTGCAACACGGCCGTGGTACTTGTTACCACCGCGGTCGAACACGACTGCCTCAACACCAGCTGCCTTGGCGCGCTCTGCAACGAGCTCACCAACGCGCTTTGCCTTAGCGGTCTTGTCCAGGTCAGCTGCACGCAGCTCTGCTTCCATGGTGGAAGCGGATGCCAGGGTTACGCCCTTGACATCGTCGATAACCTGAACGAACATGTGACGGGTCGAACGGGTGACGCACAGGCGCGGACGCGCAGCGGTACCCGAAACGTACTTGCGGATGCGAGCGTGACGACGTGCACGCTGCGCTGCCTTCGACTTGATAGCCATGTTTACTTACCAGCCTTTCCGACCTTGCGGCGGATGTGCTCACCTGCGTAGCGAACACCCTTGCCCTTGTAGGGATCGGGCTTACGCAGACCACGAATGTTTGCTGCAACCTGACCAACGAGCTGCTTGTCGATACCCGACACGGTCAGCTTGTTAGCACCCTCCACTGCGAAGGTAATACCCTCGGGAGCGGTGATGTTGATCGGGTGGGAGTAGCCCAGAGCGAACTCCAGGTCGTTACCCTTCGGGGTCACACGGTAACCGGTACCAACGATTTCCAGCTTCTTCTCGTAGCCGGAGGTAACGCCGATAATCAGGTTCTGAATCAGGGTACGAGTCAGACCGTGCAGCGAGCGAGACAGGCGCTCGTCGTTCGGACGAGATACAACGATCTCGTTTTCGTTCAGAGCCACGGTGATGGGGGAAGCTACCTTGTGGGAGAGCTCGCCCTTCGGGCCCTTAACGGTGACCAGGTTGCCATCGACCTTAACCTCAACGCCGGCGGGAACCGAGATGGGGAGACGTCCAATACGTGACATTATTCTCTTCCTTTCTCTTCTAACCGACTACCAGATGTAAGCGATGACTTCGCCGCCCACGCCCTTCTTCGCAGCCTGCTTGTCAGTGAGCAGACCCGAAGAGGTGGACAGGATTGCGATGCCGAGGCCACCCAGAACCTGGGGCAGGTTGGTGGACTTTGCGTAGGTACGCAGGCCCGGCTTGGAAATACGACGCACGCCAGCGATGGAACGCTCGCGGGACGGACCGTACTTGAGGACGAGGGTCAGGGTCTTGCCGACCTTTGCATCCTCAACCTTCACGTCGGCGATGTAGCCCTCAGCCTTCAGGATCTCTGCAATGCGAGACTTCAGCTTGGAGTAGGGCATGGATACGGTGTCGTGGTATGCGGAGTTTGCGTTACGCAAACGGGTCAGCATATCTGCGACCGGATCAGTCATAGTCATTGTGGGCTTTAGCCCTTCCTCGTTGTGGTTTCCCTACCCCGCGGTAACGGGGTCTGGACCTACAACGTAGTCGTTAGTTGGTCTTGAACGGGAAGCCCAGTGCCTTCAGGATTGCACGGCCTTCTTCGTCGGTCTTCGCGGAGGTCACCACGGTGATGTCCATACCACGCACGCGGTCGATCGAGTCCTGATCGATTTCGTGGAACATGGACTGCTCGGTCAGACCGAAGGTGTAGTTACCGTTACCGTCGAACTGGCGGTCCGAGAGGCCGCGGAAGTCGCGGATTCGGGGCAGTGCCAGGGTGACGAGGCGGTCCAGGAATTCCCACATGCGGTCGCCACGCAGGGTAACGTGTGCACCGATGGGCATACCTTCGCGCAGCTTGAACTGTGCGATGGACTTCTTAGCGCGGGTAACAATCGGCTTCTGACCGGTGATTGCGGTGAGATCGCGGATTGCGCCGTCCATGAGCTTTGCGTCGCGAGCTGCCTCGCCAACACCCATGTTTACGACGACCTTAACGATCTTCGGGGTCTGCATGACGTTCTCGTACTTGAACTCTTCCTGCAGAGCGGGAACGACGACCTCAGCGTACTTGGTCTTGAAGCGGGGGGTGATCTTGGTTTCGGTCATTAGATGTCCTTACCCGAACGCTTAGCAACGCGCACGCGAACGGTGCGCTCCTTGCCGTCACGCTCTACAGTCTCGAGGCGGAAACCAACACGGGTCGGCTTCTTGGTCTCGGGGTCAACAATCGCAACGTTAGAAACGTGGATCGGTGCCTCAACCTTCTGAATGCCGCCTGCTGCGCCGGTCAGGGGGTTAGCCTTGGTGTGCTTGGTGACGACCTTAACGCCCTCAACAATCACGCGGTTTTCCTTGGGGAGAACCTTCAGAACCTTGCCCTGCTTGCCCTTATCTGCACCGGAAATAACCTGAACCAGGTCGCCGGACTTGATCTTAGCCATGAATTAGAGCACCTCCGGAGCCAGCGAAACGATCTTCATGAACTTCTTGTCGCGAAGCTCACGACCCACGGGGCCGAAGATACGGGTACCACGGGGATCACCATCAGTGTTCTTCAGGATCACTGCGGAGTTCTCGTCGAACTTGATGTAGGAGCCGTCGGGACGACGGGTTTCCTTCTTGGTGCGGACGACGACTGCCTTGACAACGTCACCCTTCTTTACGGTACCGCCGGGGATTGCATCCTTGACGGTTGCGACAATGATGTCGCCAATGCCTGCGTAGCGACGCGAGGAACCACCGAGAACACGGATGGTCAGGATTTCCTTCGCACCAGTGTTGTCGGCGACCTTCAGTCGCGACTCCTGCTGAATCATATTTCTCCTGTCGTCTCGCCGGTTCCGACTCGCTTTAGGCGCGAGCCAGCCTTGCGGAACATTTTTACGGGATTGGTTGACGCCCCGGGCCCCATCTCTGCGGAAGGGGTTAGCGGAAACGCCTGGGGCAAACCCATGCCAGAAGCATTTGGACCCGCGTGAAGCGGGCGTATCCCACCCGTAAGTAGCGGCATTATGCACTGGCACGAGAAGCCCGTGGTTGTGCGGCTATTTGGATACAGCCACACAGTCTTAACACTGTACAGGAAGCAGGTATGTAGCGCAAGAGTTTGCCGACTATGATTTCAGTCTCCCCTACCCTATCTCTGGGGAAGAGTCGGGTTTAGAGAGTAAAAACCTCATATCCCACATCACCATCGATTGAGAAGGTCCCTTATTTGACACTTAAAGCAGGAGGCCCCTTCGTGTAGTTCCTGACGCATAAGAAACTGAAGGGGCCTCGAGAAATCTATCAAACAATGTGTCAAACAAGGATGATAGATATTTATATTTTACTACGCTTTAATGTCCCTCTACGACAGACTTGCCGCGGGATGAGCAAGAGACCACCCCGCCCCTACTCCCCACCCCGAGAGCGTACACACAGCACAAAAGCACAGCACGCGCTACGTTGATATATCAGCTGCTCTTCACTCAGCAGCTAGGACACATATACTTTCGCGATACCGTCACGAACGATAGGACGAGGGGCTTCTCCCGGCCGGTTTTCTTCCGCTGCCTCGTAGTATTCGCCAGAGCGCGCATCCAACACGTAGGGAACCTCAGCTGCGGGGTAATCCCCCGCCTTGTCGATAGCAATAACGCTCCCGTCTCCCAGCAGGACCTGGTGATTAATACGGGTCGGGGCTATCTGCAAGGTCTCGATGATGGTTCGATTGAGCGTGTCAATGACGGTAATGGTTCCACCACCGGCAACTGCAGACTCTCCCTTACCTCCAAAATCAGCGACGTACAGCAGATGACGTTCTGCATCGAGCAAGATATCGGTGGGCATTTTACCGAAGGGAAGATAAGCGAGGTGCTCGCCCTCAAAACTCAGAACGTATAGACCACCATTTTTACCCTCGCGTCCTTGTGCAGAGACATAAAGTTCACCACGGGTCAAATCAATCTCTACGCCGTGAACGCCAACTGGAGTATTGGCGTCTTCCCCACCAGTTACGGGCAGTCTGTGCACGAGACCCCAGGTATTCATATCCACAACCCAGATTTCATCTCGCAAAATATTCGGGATGTACAGACGGCTACGAGCTTCATCCGCTACGGGTCCTAGCAGCATGGCGGGGCCTTCCCCTTGAAGGGGACTAACCGTGCGTTCCCCCTCCGCGGTGGATGCAGAGATTACCTGGTAACCCCCCATTCCGGTAACGAGTACGGCACCGTTGGGTGCAACGTATAGCTCGCGCGGCGTCAGCATCTCCACCCCTAGAGTGAGAGAATCCCATACGAGCGATAGGTCTTTTTGGGAGTATGCAGTTACCGAGTTTGTACGGGTTCCTCCGGTCCAAAGAAGCCCTCGCTGATTGTCTACAGCTAGACCATAGGCAGCTTGAATCTGGAAGAGGTTTTCTAGCTCGGGTTTATTTTCCGGGATAACAGGCAGAACAGCCGTCTTCTCAATTTGCAGGGTATCTGCGTTGATACGAGCAATTGTGGCGCAGAGAGTGCCGTGGGTCTTTGTATGGTTGAAGCTTCCGCTCACAAAAAGAACGTTCTCTCCAGGGTTGTATGCCACCTGATATTGACCGGCGAGTCCCGCAGAACGATCTACGGAAAAACGCTTGGTATCCAGCGTATTCTTCTGTTCTTCTCCAGCAACCGAGGGAAGCATAGGTATCTCCAGAGTTATGTAGTTTGGAGGCTAGCTCGTCTCATATTTTGCGAGCTTAGCCTCCGGAGCTTTCTGCTGTATATTTTACGCTTTACTCTCCATTTTGAGGCTTTTCTAGCGCAGGCCACGCACTACATGGCTCATGATTAAGATACCCTCTATCAGCAGTACATATTGCTCTCCCCCAGGCTCTGAGCAGGGTGGATTTACTCAAGGAAGGCTTTGCATTCTACATATAATAACCACAATAGACATCAAACTAGAGATGTTGACAGCTTAGAGAATTTATAAGCTTACCCTGAGGTGTCTAGAGCCATGAATTCCGTAATATTTCGTCACCTCTGACCCCCTATCAAAGCAGTATTCTGAAAAAATCTGCTTAAAAATTTAGAAACTAAGGGTCGCTTTTTCAAAAATCAAGTTTTTTAGTAAAAAACGCGCTTCAAGGTGCGAAAATCAGCGAGATGTACCATAATAGAAGAGACGCATGCGTCAAATAAGAGGTTCGGTCCCTATCGGACAGATTTCTTGGGTCCCTTTTTCCTCGCTAATCCGTTTGTCTAGGGACCGAACCTCGCTTTGACCGCTAAACCCGCACTTCGGTGCGGGTTTTCTTTGTATCTGAGGCTCTAGAACCCTACATTTCATTCTTTGGGAGCTGTTAACTCGTCAAATAAGGGCGGGCGAGTACAGAGGGAGCGTCTCTCTCCTTTTCTCCCCTCCCCCCCTACTACCTCTGACCCTAGTCTAGGTTCCGCCTAAATAACAGGCTTATGGACAAACTGAAAGGGGCGGCACCCATCGCTTTGATGAGTACCGCCCCTTTCAGCGTGTATCGGCAGTTTCAGAGAGTCAATCGGGTTCTTGATTATCTAGCAGATCCCGCTCAACCTCTTTCGCTACTACCGAGCAGTAGTAATGTAGGCTGCCGTGGGGTACGGACTATGCCTTGCGGCGACGTGCTACCAGCACAGTTGCACCAACGACCAGGGCAAGGACACCAATTCCGGCTGCAACTACGACGCCCGAAGCACCGGTGTTAGCCAGTGAAGACTTCGAAGAGGTGGAGCCGTTGCTGGAAGAGGTGACATTCTGCGACGAAGAGCCGGAGGTCTTCGGGGCGGTGCTGTCCTTCTTCTGGGTCTCGGACTTCAGAGAATCCACGGGAGCCTTGGACTGATCCTTAGCAGGCTGGTCCTTTGCCTGTTCCTTGGAATCTGCAGGTGCAGACGGAGCAGCAGAGGGGTTAGTTACAGGTGCGTTAGCCGACTCGGATGCCTTCGGTTCTGAGACCTTCGGCGCAGGTGCCTGGTTCTCGATGCTGAAGGTGTATTCTGCAGCCACACCACCACGTACATTATCGTTCTCTGCCAGAGAACCGGAGAGCAGGTAGATAGCAACGCTATCGCCGGTCTTCAGTTCTTCAGTCAGGTTAGAGTTTGCCACGGTGGGGCGGTCGATAGTTGCGGTGAAGTTACCGTTTTCGTCCGCCTTGATGTAAGCCCAGACGCCTGCACTATTGCCTTCAACGCCTTCGAGCTTAGGCTCTTCCTTCGCAGAAATAGCGCCCTTGTTCAGCTTGACGGCGATAATGGAGCCCTTGCCATCCCGAGTCTTGAAGCCTTCACCACGGAAGGTCAGCTTCTGGCCGTCCCAGGTCTTGGGGAAGTAAACCTTAGCGCCGTCCTTGTACTCGTGTACAACTTCATTGGACTCTGCACTTTCGGAGGGTGCAGGGGTGCTGGGTTCGGGCTTAGCGGACTCGCTCGGAGCCGGAGTAGTCGGCTCGGGCTTAGCAGACTCGCTCGGAGCCGGAGTAGTCGGCTCAGGCTTAGCAGACTCACTCGGAGCCGGGGTGGGCTCGTTGCTATCAGGCAGGCTCAGCTTAGTACCGGCGGGGTAAGTGGTAGTCACGCCAGAAGGAGTAGCAGCAACCTGGGTAGTTTCTGCCGGTGCGCAGGTCTCAGCGGTCTCTGCCTTCTTCTCTGCAACAGTTGCGGAGAGTGCTTCACCGCCACGTGCGGCATCGCCTTCAACCATGGAGCCAGAGAGCAGGAAGACCGATACCTTATCGCCGCTCTTCAGGTTTTCCTTCAGGTTGGAGTTCTCAGTGGTCGGGTACGGCAGCTCAGCGGTGAAGTTACCCTTCTCATCTGCCTGGATGTAAGCCCAGACGCCTGCGCTGTTGCCATCAGCGCCGTTAAACTTCGGCTCTTCCTTCGCGGAGATGCGGCCCTTGTTCAGCTTGACGGCAAGTACGGAACCCTTTGAACCGTCCTGAGTCTTAAAGCCTTCACCACGCAGCTTCAGGGTTTCGCCGGTGGTCCAGTCCTTCGTAGCGTACAGCTTAGCGCCGTCGGCGTAGGTCTTCACCAGTTCTTCAGAAGAAGTCTGTGCGGCAGGCTTTGCGGTGGTTTCAACGGTGGTGTTGATCTTCACCATGACGCCGGGAACGATCGGGGAATCTGCGTTGTCCTTACCCTTGGGCTCGGTGCTAGAGGTGCGGTATTCGCCGGTGGTCTTATCGATGGTGTAGTCAGTTTCAATAGCGGAAGCGCCTTCGATGCTACGTGCTACAGCGTATGCGCTACCGTCTGCAGTGACCAGAACATCATTTGCACCGCTGGTTGCGCCGGTAGACACCTGAGAAACAACGGCGCCGGTTCGTGCATCAACAACACCGACGTTACCGGTGCCATAATCGGTCACGTACAGCAGGTCACGGGCTTCGTCGGAGGCGAGGGCGAGGGCCTGGGTACCGAAAGGAATGGTCTTCTTGTAGGCACCGGTTTCCAGGTCGTAGACGGTGATAGTGGAGTTAGCTCCCTTACGGTCGCCCTGGGAGCTGACGTAGATTTCCTTCAGGGACTTGTCAATAGTGACGTCTGAGGGGTTCAGAGCAGCTTCAGCGTTTTCCTTGTGCAGCTGAATGGTCTTCTCGACCTCGTAGCTCTTGGTGTTGATCACCTTCAGGGTGCCGGCGCTCAGGGAGGGCACGTAGAGCTTGCCGTCAGCGGAGTCTACGTGCATGTTCATTGCGATGTCAGATTCGCCCTTGGCGTCGGTGAATTCAATCTTCTTGACCAGTGCGCGCAGGGTAGTGTCGAAGACGCTAATGCCACCGGAGCCAGAGACAAAGACCTTACCGCTAGAGGGGTCGATGCGTACCTCACGCGGGTGGTTGACGTCGCCTTCTGCGCTACTCCAAACAATCTTGTTGGTCGCGGGATCGATGACGGATACCTTGTTGACGCGGGTCTGGGTCACCCATACGTATCCGGTTGCTTCGTCGTAGGCAATACCGTAGGGAGATTCAATCTGCTTACCGCTCGGTGCAGTAGCACCACGTCCAATAAAGTCCGTGGTCGGGAACTGGTAGACAGTGGCAAGGCTCGGGGTGGATGCAACGTTCCAGGCGCCAACGCCACCGGTCAGAATCGGCGGGCGTCCGGAGGAGAAGGAAGTGTAGAGGGAGGAGGTTGCTGCCGAGTATGCCAGCTGGTACTGGCCGGGCAGACCCTGGTACTGGGTAGCGCTTACTGCGATGTGGCGGCATTCCTCAGTAGAGTTCTGCGAGTTCCCACCGGGAACAGATGCGGAGACGTTTGCCGCAAAGGTAGCGGGAACGGTAGCAAAAGAGCCTGCAATAACGGAAAGTGCGCCAGCAATGGCGAGCAGCTTACGTGAGGGCTTGGGTGAAGAAGTCATGCTGATCCTCGATGATGTGTAGTGGTACTTCTCCAAAGGTCGTGCAACCTCCGGAAGGTGCAGAGCCACCCCACCAATTATTAGGCAAGGTTACGCTAAGCAACTATAAAGTTGATAATAAGTGCCTTATCAGGTTATTTTCAAGTGCTGTTCATCGAAAGTCATAGTTTCTAGGCACCTTACTCACGTATTAGTTTTTATTTTTTCGCTAGAATTCCGTCTCCACATGCGCTTTCTTCCCTAGCAGTATCTGCTCATGGGCTATGCCAGCGAATCGAGAGGAAAATATTGCTTTCCCGTATGACATATCAAGACATTTATGACAGATGTTGCCATAGCGCCTGTTATGACCCCATATCCTAGGGCACCCGCCCGGGTTCTGACGAAGGTTAAACGCAAAGAACCCCTCTCCTACCGAAGTAGGAGAGGGGTTCTTTTACTGCTCTAGCAGAGAGTCCTTAGAGGGCTTACTTAGCCTTCTCGAGGATCTCCACGATACGCCAACGCTTGGAAGCGGACAGCGGACGGGTCTCTGCAATCAGAACGAGGTCACCAATACCAGCAGTGTTCTGCTCGTCGTGTGCCTTGATCTTGGAGCTACGGCGAACGACCTTGCCGTACAGTGCGTGCTTAACGTGGTCCTCGACCTCGACGACAACGGTCTTGTCCATCTTGTCGGAGACAACGTAGCCGCGGCGGGTCTTGCGGTAGCCGCGCTCTTCGTTCTTTACTTCACTCACTTGGACTCACCTTCAGTTGCGGGACGAATACCGAGCTCGCGCTCACGCAGCACGGTGTAGATACGTGCGATGTCGCGCTTGATAGTGCGGCGACGACCTGCGTTAGCCTGACCGGTGACTTCCTGGAAGCGGATGTTGAAGAGTTCCTTCTTCGCTTCGCTCAGCTTTGCAGCCAGCTCTTCGTTGGAGAGCTCTGCGAGCTTATCGATGCTCAGGTCCTTGGATCCTACTGCCATCTCGCTTATTCACCACCTTCGCGGCGACGCACAACACGTGCCTTCATCGGGAGCTTGTGGATTGCCAGGCGCATTGCCTCGCGAGCCACTTCTTCGGACACACCGGAGAGTTCAAACATGACTCGACCCGGCTTGACATTTGCGACCCACCACTCGGGCGAACCCTTACCGGAACCCATACGGGTTTCGGCGGGCTTCTTGGTCAGGGGACGGTCCGGGTAAATGTTGATCCAGACCTTACCGCCACGCTTGATGTGACGGGTCATTGCGATACGTGCAGCCTCAATCTGGCGGTTGGTCACGTATGCGGGCGACAGGGCCTGAATGCCCCACTCACCGAAGCTAACCTCGGTGCCGCCCTTTGCGAGACCACTACGCTTGGGGTGGTGCTGCTTGCGGTACTTTACTCGACGGGGAATAAGCATTTATGCCTCACCGTTCTCTGCAGTCTTGGCCTCGACCTTTGCCGAAGCGTTCTCGTTGCGGCGCTCGCGACGAGGACCACGGTTGCCCTGGCGGCGGCGGTCACCATCGCGGCGGTTGCCACGGCGGTTGTTTGCTGCCTGCTGAGCTGCCAGCTCCTTGTCGGTCAGGTCGCCCTTGTAGATCCAGACCTTCACGCCGATGCGACCGAAGGTGGTCTTAGCCTCGAAGAAGCCGTAGTCGATGTTCGCACGCAGGGTGTGCAGGGGCACACGGCCTTCGCGGTAGAACTCGGAACGGGACATTTCAGCGCCACCCAGACGGCCGGAGCACTGGATACGGATACCCTTTGCGCCTGCACGCTGTGCGGACTGGATTGCCTTCTTCATTGCACGGCGGAATGCAACACGCGATGCGAGCTGCTCTGCGATGCTCTGTGCAACCAGCTGAGCGGAGAGGTCGGGGTTAGCAACCTCGAGGATGTTCAGCTGAATCTGCTTGTTGGTGAGCTTCTCGAGCTCGCCGCGGATGCGGTCTGCTTCTGCGCCACGGCGGCCAATCACGATACCGGGACGAGCGGTGTGGATGTCCACACGCACGCGGTCACGGGTACGCTCGATCTCGACCTTTGCAACGCCTGCGCGATCCAGGTTCTTTGCCAGCAGCTCGCGGATCTTCACGTCCTCACGGACGAAGTCTGCGTAACGCTCGCCGGGCTTGTTGGAATCAGCGAACCACTTGGAGACGTGGTCAGTGGTGATGCCCAGTCGGAAACCGTTCGGGTGAATTTTCTGACCCATTTAGCGGTCCTCCTCCTTCTCCGGGGTAGCAACTACCACGGTGATGTGGCTGGTGCGCTTGTTGATTCGGTATGCGCGACCCTGAGCGCGGGGCTGAATGCGCTTCATGGTCGGGCCCTCGTTCACGAATGCTTCGCTAATGAACAGCTCTTCCTCGCGGAAGGGCAGACCCTGCTGGGTTGCCTTCTGACGAGCGTTAGCTACTGCCGAAGCAACGATCTTGTATACCGGTTCCGAAGCTGCCTGGGGGGCGAACTTCAGAATCGCCAGAGCCTCTTCCGCCTGCTTACCACGGATCAGGTTGACGACACGGCGGGCCTTCATAGGCGTAACGCGAACGAAACGCGCTGATGCCTTGGCTTCCATTGCCTATCTCTCTTTCGTCTATTGCCGAAAGGGAAACGTTAGCTTATCGGTGTGAACCGATTAGCGACGCTTGCCCTTACGGTCGTCCTTCACGTGGCTGCGGAAAGTGCGGGTCGGAGCAAACTCACCGAGCTTGTGACCAACCATCGACTCGGTGATGAACACCGGCACGTGCTTGCGACCGTCGTACACTGCGATGGTGTGACCGAGCATGTCGGGGATAATCATCGAGCGACGCGACCAAGTCTTGATTACGTTCTTGGTGCCCTTCTCGTTCTGAGCTGCAACCTTCAGGTAGAGGTGCTGATCAACGAAAGGGCCCTTCTTCAAACTACGAGGCATGTTTCAGGCTCCTTAGCGCTTCTTGCCAGTACGACGGCGACGAACGATGAGCTTGTCGCTTTCCTTGTTGGGACGGCGGGTACGACCCTCGGGCTTACCGTTGGGGTTAACCGGGTGACGACCACCGGAGGTCTTACCTTCACCACCACCGTGCGGGTGGTCAACCGGGTTCATGACCACACCACGGACGGTCGGGCGGATGCCCTTCCAGCGGTTACGGCCTGCCTTACCCCAGTTGATGTTGGACTGCTCAGCGTTGCCAACTTCACCAACGGTTGCGCGGCAGCGAACATCCACGTTGCGGATTTCGCCGGAGGGCAGACGGAGCTGACCGTACTTGCCTTCCTTAGCAACCAGCTGTACAGAAGCACCTGCGGAACGAGCCAGCTTTGCGCCGCCACCGGGGCGGAGCTCGACACAGTGAATCACGGTACCAACGGGGATGTTGCGCAGGGGCAGGTTGTTACCGGGCTTGATGTCAGCTGCGGGGCCGGACTCGACGATGTCGCCCTGAGCGAGCTTGTTCGGAGCGATGATGTAGCGCTTGGAACCATCGAAGTAGTGCAGCAGCGCGATGCGAGCGGTACGGTTGGGATCGTACTCGATGTGTGCAACGCGTGCGTTAACGCCGTCCTTGTCGTGACGACGGAAGTCGATCAGACGGTACTGGCGCTTGTGGCCGCCACCCTTGTGACGGGTGGTGATGCGACCGGTGTTGTTACGGCCGCCGGTCTTGTGAAGCGGACGAAGCAGGGACTTTTCCGGGGTGGAGCGGGTGATCTCGGAGAAATCAGCAACGCTCGAACCGCGGCGACCCGGGGTCGTCGGCTTGTACTTACGAATACCCATTTAGATATTTCTTCCTTCGTTAAAGTGGTCTCCGCGGGGCTTATGCCTGCGGACCGCCGAAGATGTCGATGGTGCCTTCCTTGAGGGTCACAATCGCACGCTTGGTGTTCTTGCGAGCGCCCCAACCGAAACGGGTGCGCTTGCGCTTGCCCTGACGGTTGATGGTGTTGACGGAAGCAACCTTGACGTCAAAGATCTTCTCGATGGCCTGCTTGATTTCCAGCTTGTTGGAATCGGTTGCGACCTCGAAGGTGTACTTACCTTCGTCGAGCTGACCGTAGCTCTTCTCGGAAACGACGGGAGCGATGATCACGTCGTATACAGACTTGGTGGAAACGCTCATTACTTAGCGCCCTCCTTCTTCTGAGCTGCAGCAACGAATGCGTCGAATGCTGCCTTGGTGAAGACCACGTCGTCAGAAACCAGCACATCGTAGGTGTTGAGCTGATCTGCGTACAGAACGTGGACGTTCTCCAGGTTACGTGCGGACAGAGCCACAACGTCCTCTGCACGAGCAATCACAAGAAGGATGTTCTTGCGCTCGGTGATAGCTGCGAATGCAGCCTTTGCAGCCTTGGTCGAGGGGGTTTCACCGGAGATGAAGTTCTCGACAACGTGGACGCGGTCGTGACGAGCGCGATCGGAGAGAGCACCGCGCAGTGCAGCGGCAATCATCTTCTTGGGGGTGCGCTGTGCGTAGTTACGCGGGGTCGGACCGTGAACAACGCCACCGCCGGTCATGTGCGGTGCGCGGATGGAGCCCTGACGTGCGTTACCGGTGCCCTTCTGCTTGAAGGGCTTACGGCCTGCACCGGAAACCTCGCCGCGGTTCTTGGTCTTGTGGGTGCCCTGGCGTGCAGCAGCGAGCTGTGCAACGACAACCTGGTGCAGCAGGGGTACGGATGCCTGCGCGTCGAAAATCTCTGCGGGCAGGTCTACCTTAAGGGTCTTAACAGCCATGATGTATTAGGCTCCCTTCACAGCGGTACGAACCAGAACAACGCCGCCCTTGGGACCGGGGATTGCGCCCTTGATCAGCAGGACATTGTTCTCTGCGTCCACACCCTGGATAGTCAGGTTCAAGGTAGTGTGACGTGCTGCGCCCATACGGCCAGCCATGCGCATACCCTTGAACACGCGTGCGGGGTAGGATGCGCCACCGATGGAACCGGGCTTACGGTGGTTCTTGTGCTGACCGTGAGACGCGCCAACACCCTTGAAGCCGTGACGCTTCATAACACCTGCGAAGCCCTTACCCTTGGTCTTACCAACGACGTCGACCTTCTGGCCTGCTTCGAAGAGCTCAACGGTCAGTTCCTGACCGAGGGAATACTCAGAAGCATCTGCGGTACGCAGCTCGACGAGGTGGCGACGGGGGGTAACACCGGCCTTCTCGAAGTGACCAGCCAGGGGCTTGGTAACCTTGCGAGAGTCGATTGCACCGAAACCGATCTGAACAGCTTCGTAGCCGTCAGTTTCCTGGTTACGGATCTGGGTAACAACGTTAGAATCAGCCTTGACGACGGTGACGGGCACAAACTTGCCGTCCTCGTCCCAGACCTGGGTCATGCCGAGCTTGGTGCCCAGCAGGCCCTTCACCTGGCGCTCGAATTTGTTAGTCATTAGATGCGATCCTCTACAGCTTGATCTCGATGTTTACGTCTGCCGGCAGGTCAAGACGCATGAGGGCATCAACAGCCTTGGGGGTCGGATCAACAACGTCGATCAGACGCTTGTGCGTACGCATCTCGAAGTGCTCGCGGCTGTCCTTGTACTTGTGGGGAGAACGGATAACACAGTAAACGTTCTTCTCGGTCGGCAGCGGCACGGGGCCAACTACAGTTGCGCCTGCGCCCTTTACCGTTTCGACGATTTTCCGTGCCGAAGAATCGATGACCTCGTGGTCATAGGACTTCAGACGGATGCGGATTTTCTGTCCCGCCATCTGTCGGACTCTCTTTCTTGATGTATTCCCTGTATCGGAGCTTTTGCCCCTTTGTTATAGCGCTTAAGGAACGCGATATATTCATCACGTGCGCCACTCAGAACGGACTGAATCCGGCTTTGCCGGGTTCCTCACCCCGTCTGAGTACCGACCCCCGAACTCGGGCGTGTCGCCTATGTTCTAGACAAACTCGTCCCGTCATCCTTCGGACCGGGTCATACGTGGGCCTACCTTTAGTGCAGGTAGACGCTTTGACAACGTCGTCAATTCTCTCAGAGATAGAGCCCTTATGCAATACGAACACAAGTTAAGTGCTTAAGAACACTTAACTATCTCTGTCAACCTGAGGGTACTCCCGCGATGTAACTCTCAGGGAGCTTTCAATCTACTTTCAGTAAGTTCCATGCGCTTTATTGCTCTTAATAAAGCTTTTAGACCTAAAGACTCTCGTATTGTAGAAGTATCACTACAGCCTAAGGAGAAACCATGTCTCAGCCGACACAACCTCATCAGGCATCCTCTAGCTCTCACTCTTCGTCTCAGAGCCCTCAGTATGCTCAGCAGCAAGGTCTCGGGTTGTACGCTCCCCCATCCCTATCGGGTGCGTATACTCAGGCTCCTACGCAGCGACGCCGAGTCAATGAAGACATCTTCCTCAATATTGTTCTGTACATTGGTTCGCTCCTGCTCATCGGTGCCGCTGGTCTTTTCGTCACCTCGGTTACCTCGTCTAAGGATGAGACTGCTATTTTCCGTGTCCTCGCAATGGCGCTTGGAGCAGTTATCTTCTACGGAGCTGGTCTGCTCACCTACCGTTTCGTTGAGCGTCTACGTATCGCCTCCTACTCTTTTGCAGCAACCGGTCTGGCGTTTATTCCTCTGACCGGTATCGCCGTCTATGTCCTTGAGATTTGGACAGAAGGACGTTACATCTGGCTTCTCACGTCTCTGGTTGGCACTGCAGCCATTGTTGGAGCCTGCGCCCTCATGCGTAACCGTGTGATGGCGTACCTGCTGATTTCGTTCATCGTTTCGGACTCGTTGGCAGCTACGAAGGTGGCGGCTCTGCCTTTCGTTTGGTATTTCGTTTCTCTGACTGCCGTTGCCACTGTTCTGGGTTTGATTCTGCACTTTGCCCCGAATGCTGCCCCGAAGGGTATCCGCGAAGGTCTTGTTGATTCTTCCCGTATTTTCGTCCCGGCTACTGCCGTCGCCATTTTCTTCTTTACCAACGATCTGAGCTACACGGATGCGGGTATTGCCTTTGCGGTTATGTCTGTGCACGCCATTCTGTTCACCTGGCTGAACGGCACGGCGGATTACTACGCCCAGGCACGCATCTACCCGATTGCGTCCATTCTCTCCTTCATCATGGACTCGGATCACGGCCCGTGGTTCCCCAGCTTCTTCTTCGTCTCGGTCCTGGTTGTTAACCTGATTTCTGCGTACGTATTTATTCCTCGTCTGCAGAAGACTATTGCTGGTTCTGCTCCTGCTGCCGATGAACAGCTCGAGCAGGTGCAAAGCACCCCGGCTATCCCCTGGGCGAAGGAATCTATTCACCAACCCGCTCGCAAGATGGAGTGGTTGCCTGCCATCGATGCATGCGTCGGCGTATTCTTCTCCTTCTTTGCTCTCCTTGATGCCTTCTACACTGCTCATGGCGCTGATAGCGTTATGTACGCAACGCGCTGGAGCGCCTTCCTTCCCTACGCAGAAGGCAATCAAGGTATCTTCCCCGCCCCCTGGGTTATCGGTGTCCTCTGCATCGTGAGCTTCTTGCTGTACCGCAAGGCAATTCAGCCTCTGGTGCTCATGAGTTTTGTAGCGCTCATTCCTGTTATTGGCATGTACGCCTCCCCTGGCAACCAGGGAACGTTCTACCTCTTCTTTGCCGCGGCTGTAGTCATCTATCTGGTCAGTGCTAAGGCTCCCGAGGCACGTACCGCTGGAGCGGTACTGAGCAACATCGGTTATGCCATTGGTATGATTCAGCTCTTCCTCGCTCTCATTCCTGAGATGCAGACTTCTGAGTCGCTTTTGATGTTTGCGTTGGTCTGCGCCGCTATTGCGCTGCTGACTTTTGTCCTCTCTCAGGGCGTTGCAGTACAGAACGCAAGCTACCGTCTTGTAGAGATGTCGGTCTACCTCTTCTTGGGCGTTTTTGCTCTCTTCGTTGGGTACGTAGCTAACCATGCTGATGGCGGAGCACATGGCCGATTCTGGGTTGGTTTCCCGCTCTTCTCGGGTGCCGTCCTCTTCTTGAGCGTCCTGAGCGCTCTTATTCTGGCCCGCGCGCTACGACTTTCGGATGTTGGATCCTTCCGCTCCACACTTGTCATGTTTGTCCGTATCGCGTTCTACGCGACTCTGCTTATCGCGACGATTGGCTCGCGACACTACCTGCTGTACGACTTGCAGAAGGAGTACATTGCTGTAGCACTGCCGGCGCTCCTAACCGTCGTTTATGGTGCGCTTGGTTTCTTTATGCCGGTTGGCTCTTCGATTCGTTCGGAGCTACTCACCGTTGCGCGATTCCCCATCTGCTGGTCGGTCATTCTGCTCGCGATTACCGGCAATATGAAGGAATCGCTCGTAGACTTCCTCGTACTTGCACTGCTGGCGGTTCAGGCGCTGTGCAGCGTGCTACTCTACGCGTACTCCAAGCGAAACTACGAAGCATACGCGGCAGCAATTTTCTTCACTCTTGGTTCTATCCTGAGCGCAGGCCGTTTCATTGGCGATTTTGATAATCTTCTGTTCGCGGTAGCAACTCCTGCCATCTTCATCGCTGTATGGGTGCTTGCCCTCATCTTCAGGGTCTCCCGCATGCAGATTGGTGCCTCCATCAGCATCACGACTTTCTGCATCGGTGCTCTGTGGAATCTCTTCAACACGAGGGAAAGCACAATGGAAATGACTCTTCTGGGCTACTACGCTCTGATTGCCGTCATCATCCTGTTCGTTCTGAAGGTCACGCTCCCGGTTGAGGTCTTCGGTGTGAACGCAAATGTTCGTCCTCGCATCGCTGTCCCGGTCGGTAATACGATGGTTGATTTGCCGATGCACGGCCCGCTGGGTGCCCCCTACGCACGTTTCATGTCTCGCCGCCCCTTGAGCCAGGGTATCTATGCACCGGTCAATACGCTGCTGATGATTCCCGCTCTGGCGGTGCTGGGATTCTACACCTTCGTTGGGCTGGTTTTTGAGCCCAGGCAGGTAGAACTCAACGCACTTCTCTGGGGTCTAGGCGCTCTGTCCTTCGTATCTGTCACCAAGGCGAAGAACCTCCCGATTGTCTGCACCACGGCGTTCAGCCTCTTCATCGCCCGTCTGGTCATTGATTACTCGAAGTCCAATCCTCTGAGCGTCATTCTTGAGGTTGCTCTCCTGATTATGCTGGCTGTTGTGGCCGCTAAGGTCCTCAAGAACTTCATCGCAAAGAGGCCTGTAGATACGCAGGTATCGGATTCTCCTCTGTACTGGGCTTTGGGTCTGCAGGTGTTCCTCACCCTGGTAACGTGGGCAGTTCCCGCTGACGGTCCGGATATCGTGGTGTTGGTACTCGGCATTGCCCTGACTCTCCTGAGCGCTCTGCTGCTCGACCGAGTCTGGACCTATATCGCAACTGCGCTAGTCACCCTCGACCTGGCAATTTTGCTCAACGGTCTGAATCCGCTGACCCTGCTGATTATCTCTATTCTGCTCATTGCCGGCGTTATCTGGCGTCTACTGGTGCGACAGAATAAGCAGGATGCGGTAGCTCCGCACCAGGGTTCTGAGCAGCTTGAGGACTTCCCGCCGTCTCAGAATCAGCCGGGTATGTACCCTCAGAGCAATGTCCAGATGCAACAGCCCCCGGCTTCTCAGCAAGGCTACGAGCCTCGCCACGAGGAAAACATCTAGCCATCAGCACGTATCGGTTCTATTCCTACGGCATTCTGTAGTAGGATTACCTATGTCCCTTCCGAGGGGCAGTCATTCGAATTGCGGTTTCCAGCCTTCGGGCTGGGAACCGTTTTTCTTTGTCCGCAAACCCTATTCACATCTGCAACGTCTATTTTGCGTCCTTTTGCCAGCTCCTTGAAAGTGCGTGGGCGTTCAAGAACGGTAAGCCAATGACAGTGTGTCCGCCCCCCTTCGCCCTACTACAGGTCTGAGGCACGGGTGTGCGATACTGCTACCGCTCTGAGGATTCCTCACCATTGACTCCTCACCGCTGAGGCTCCGATCTTCTCCCCTATCTTTTAGCGTGGGTTTCTGCCGCACAAAAGCGCTGAGAGCCTGTAGAAGGGCGCCTATAACGCTCAGGACGTAGTTACGAAGTTCTCCCGGCTGAGAGGGATACATCTGCCTCTTTGCAGCCTTCAGCAACCCGCAAAAGGGCATAACAAAAGGACCCCCGCAGATGCGGGGGTCCTTGAGTATCGCTACCTGGTGGAGGGTTTCCCCTCCGGCAGATCTTTAGCGAATTGTCGTAAATTTACGGCAATTACTTGATGATCTTGGTAACACGACCCGAACCAACGGTGCGGCCACCCTCACGGATAGCGAAGCCGAGGCCCTCTTCCATTGCGATGGGCTGGATCAGGGTAACGGTCATCTCGGTGTTGTCACCGGGCATAACCATCTCGGTGCCCTCGGGGAGGGTGATAACGCCGGTCACGTCAGTGGTACGGAAGTAGAACTGAGGACGGTAGTTGGAGTAGAAGGGGTTGTGACGGCCACCCTCATCCTTGGAGAGGATGTAGACGTTTGCCTCGAACTCGGTGTGGGGGGTGATGGAGCCCGGCTCCACAACAACCTGACCACGCTCAACATCGTCACGCTTGAGACCACGCAGAAGCAGACCACAGTTCTCGCCTGCCCATGCTTCGTCGAGCTGCTTGTGGAACATCTCGATACCGGTAACGGTGGTCTTCTGGATCGGGCGGATACCGACGATCTCGACCTCGGAGTTGATCTTCAGGGTACCGCGCTCTGCACGACCGGTAACAACGGTGCCACGACCGGTGATGGTGAAGACATCCTCGATGGGCATGAGGAAGGGCTTGTCCTTCTCACGCACGGGGTCCGGAATGTAGGTGTCGACTGCGTCCATGAGCTCCTCGACCTTAGCAACCCACTCGGGATCGCCTTCGAGAGCCTTCAGTGCGGAAACGCGAACAACGGGAGCGTTGTCGCCGTCGAACTCCTGCGAGGAGAGGAGGTCACGGACCTCCATCTCGACGAGGTCGAGGAGCTCTTCGTCGTCAACCATGTCTGCCTTGTTCAGTGCAACCAGCAGGGTGGGGACGCCAACCTGGCGAGCGAGCAGAACGTGCTCGCGGGTCTGTGCCATGGGGCCGTCGGTAGCTGCAACCACGAGGATTGCGCCGTCCATCTGAGCCGCACCGGTAATCATGTTCTTGACGTAGTCAGCGTGGCCGGGAGCGTCAACGTGTGCGTAGTGGCGCTTCTCGGTCTGGTACTCGATGTGAGCAATGTTAATGGTAATACCGCGCTGGCGCTCCTCGGGAGCGGAGTCGATCATACCGAAGTCGCGCTTCTCGTTCAGGTCCGGGTACTTGTCTGCCAGAACCTTGGAGATTGCTGCGGTCAGGGTGGTCTTACCGTGGTCAACGTGACCAATGGTACCGACGTTAACGTGAGGCTTGGAGCGCTCGAACTTAGCCTTAGCCAAGAGTGTTCCTCCTAGAACGATTGAAAACATGCACGCGGATCTTCGCTCCGGCGCATCCCGTTATAAAACGGTCTAGCGTCTACAATAGCGGATTACGCCGCAGAGATGAAACTGTTCATGCTCTCAATAATGGATTTAATTGAAAATTTTAGCGTGGGCCACAGGTTTTTGACCCGTGGCCCACGGGTGAGACGCGGAAATTACTCGCCGCGGCTCTTCTGGATGATCTCGTCAGCGACGTTCTTGGGAACCTCGCCGTAGCTGTCGAATGCCATCGAGAACACTGCACGACCCTGGGTCTTGCCACGCAGGTCGCCAATGTAACCGAACATTTCGGTCAGGGGCACAATAGCCTTGATGATCTTAACGCCGGATGCGTCCTCCATGGAACGAACCTGGCCACGGCGGGAGTTCAGGTCGCCGATAACGTCGCCCATGTACTCCTCGGGGGTACGAACCTCAACGTCCATCAGCGGCTCGAGCAGGACCGGGTTAGCGCGCTTAGCGCCTTCCTTGAAGACCATCGAACCAGCGATCTTGAACGCCATTTCGGAGGAGTCGACGTCGTGGTAAGCACCGTCGATCAGGGTTGCCTTCACGCCCACCATCGGGTAGCCAGCGAGGACACCGAACTTCATAGCGTCCTGGATACCAGCGTCGACCGAGGGGATGTACTCGCGAGGAACGCGGCCACCGGTGACCTTGTCCTCGAACATGTACAGCTCTTCGCCATCCAGGGGCAGGGGCTCGAAGGAGACCTGCACCTTTGCGAACTGACCGGAACCACCGGTCTGCTTCTTGTGGGTGTAGTCGACCTTCTCGACTGCCTTCTTGATGGTCTCGCGGTAAGCAACCTGAGGCTTACCAACGTTAGCCTCAACCTTGAACTCACGCTTCATACGGTCAACGATGATGTCCAGGTGCAGCTCACCCATACCACCAATTTCGGTCTGACCGGTTTCTTCGTTCAGCGAAACGGTGAAGGTGGGGTCCTCAGCGGAAAGCTTCTGGATAGCGGTAGACATCTTCTCCTGGTCACCCTTGGTCTTGGGCTCGATAGCCACGAAGATCACGGGATCGGGGAAGGTCATCGACTCGAGAACGATCGGGTGTGCGGGGTCGCACAGGGTGTCACCAGTGGTGGTGTCCTTCAGACCAATCGCAGCGTAAATGTGACCTGCGGTAATCTCCTCAACCGGGTTCTCCTTGTTGGAGTGCATCTGGAAGAGCTTACCGATGCGCTCCTTCTTACCCTTGGTGGAGTTCAGAACCTGCTGGCCCTGAGCTGCGGTACCGGAGTACACACGGGTGTAGGTCAGCTGACCGTAGAACGGGTGAGCTGCAACCTTGAACGCCAGTGCTGCGAAGGGCTCGTCTGCGGATGCCTTACGGGTCAGCTTCTCTTCCTCGTTGGAGGGGTTGGAGCCGACAACGTCCGGAACGTCCAGCGGGGAGGGCAGGTACTCGATCACAGCGTCCAGCATGGGCTGAACACCGCGGTTCTTGAATGCAGAACCACAGAGAACGGGGAATGCCTCGCCGGAGATAACCAGCTGACGGATACCAGCCTTGATCTCGGGGATGGTCAGCTCGCCCTCTTCGAGGTACTTCTCCATGAGCTCTTCGCTAGCCTCAGCAACAGCCTCAACCAGCTCAGCACGGTACTGCTCAGCCTTCTCAACCAGGTCAGCAGGAATGTCCTGAACCTCGTAAGAAGCACCCATGGTCACGTCACCCTTGGCGTCGCCGGGCCAGACGTATGCCTTCATTTCGAGCAGGTCAACGACACCGATGAAGTCGCTCTCAGCACCGATGGGGAGCTGGACAACCAGCGGGCGTGCACCCAAGCGGTCGATGATGGTCTGAACGGTGAAGTAGAAGTCAGCACCCATCTTGTCCATCTTGTTGACGAAGCAGATACGGGGGACATCGTACTTGTCAGCCTGGCGCCAAACGGTCTCAGACTGGGGCTCAACACCTTCCTTGCCGTCGAACACAGCAACTGCGCCGTCGAGGACGCGCAGGGAGCGCTCAACCTCAACGGTGAAGTCGACGTGACCGGGGGTGTCGATAATGTTGATCTGGTTGTCCTTCCAGAAGCAGGTGGTTGCTGCGGAGGTAATGGTAATACCTCGCTCCTGCTCCTGAGCCATCCAGTCCATGGTGGAAGCGCCATCGTGAGTCTCACCGATCTTGTGGTTAATACCGGTGTAGAACAGAATGCGCTCAGTGGTGGTGGTCTTACCGGCGTCGATGTGCGCCATAATACCGATGTTGCGGACCTTGTTAAGGTCGGTGAACACGTCAAGTGCCACGTTATTCTCCCTAAATGAGATACTCCGAAAGCCTGCCGACTCGAATCGACTCGGCAGGCTCTAAACGGAGAATTACCAGCGGTAGTGTGCGAAGGCCTTGTTGGACTCGGCCATCTTGTGAGTGTCCTCGCGACGCTTCACAGCGGCACCGAGACCATTGGATGCATCCAGGATCTCGTTCATCAGACGCTCAGTCATGGTCTTCTCGCGGCGCTGCTTGGAGAAGCCAACGAGCCAGCGAAGAGCCAGAGCGGTGGAACGGCCGGGGCGAACCTCAACCGGAACCTGGTAGGTTGCACCGCCAACGCGGCGGGAGCGAACCTCGAGAGAAGGCTTGATGTTGTCCATAGCCTTCTTCAGGGTTGCGACCGGGTCAGAACCGGTCTTCTTCTCGACGCCCTCGAGGGCACCGTAGACGATGCGCTCTGCGACGGACTTCTTGCCGTCCAGCAGAACCTTGTTGATCAGCTGAGTGACCAGCGCAGAACCGTAAACAGGATCGTTTACGAGGGGACGCTTGGGAGCGGGACCCTTACGAGGCATTACTTCTTCTCCTTCTTAGCGCCGTAGCGGGAGCGAGCCTGGCCGCGACCCTTAACACCCTGGGTATCCAGAGCGCCACGAACGATCTTGTAGCGAACACCGGGGAGGTCCTTCACACGACCACCGCGAACGAGCACGATCGAGTGCTCCTGCAGGTTGTGACCCTCACCGGGGATGTATGCGGTAACCTCGACGCCGCCGTTGAGCTTGACACGAGCGACCTTACGCAGTGCCGAGTTCGGCTTCTTCGGGGTGGTGGTGTACACACGGGTGCACACGCCACGCTTCATGGGGTTGCCCTTCAGTGCGGGCGCCTTGGTCTTAACGACCTTGGGAGTCCGGCCCTTACGGACCAGCTGCTGAATAGTAGGCACGTTTTCTCCGTTGCTTGATCGGGTTCTTCGTTAGAAAATCCCGTGTAAACTTACTGGCCCCCATCACGTTGGATGGGTGCTCTCGGTTATCAGAAACGCTCGGATGCATATCCGGTTGGTTTCTATAGGTTCCTCGACATCTCGGCGAGTTCTCAGGGCTAAAATTCCCCACCGTCAGAGGTGAAAAGTTTTTGGGCACGCTTAAAAATGGCATTTAGGCGTCAGCAAAAAGCAACGCCAAAGGACGGTATCCATACTGCCATTGATTCATCATGCCCGTGCCCTCGGGAAATATCCCGCGTAAACCCACCGGGGGTGGATCCTTGTGCACCGAGCTCAAGTACTTCGGATAAGACTATACAGGTTAAATCCCGCTTAATCTAGCGCCAGAGCTGGGATTCTTTGCTTTTAAGCCTCCATCTAAGGGTAAAAGCTAATGATTTACCTCACTTAAATTACATCTTTGGGATTTACCTCTCCCCTACTGCTCCCCGCCGCCCCTCTGCTTCTTTTGCCTCCTTGACTCAATCTAAAGCAGAAAACCACCAAGAACCCTCTCGACGATTCTTGGCGGCCTCAACAGATACGGGGAGGCGAGCGCATAGCTGCACCCACCTCCCGAAAGAGAGTATTCAGTTAAAGGTCCGCCACAGCGACTGCTGGGCTACGCCACCTGGAAGACTCGAGTCTGGCCCTCAAACGGGGTAATAGTCTTCGAGTTCTTCTTGGCATTGCCGTAGTAGCGGATGCGGTACTGCCCCTTAGGAGTATTAGCCGGCACCTTCCAGCGAACCGTCACCTGAGAAGCCGAAACACCAATGCGCTTCCATTCAAAGAAAGTATCCGGGTTGTTATCCGCGGTGTAGTACTTCCAGGTATTACCCACACGATGCTCAATCACGAAGTAGCTACCGTCGTGATGCATGTTGTTATTCGGGTGAGCACCAGCAAAACGAGCCGTCACCTCTTCGCGGCCGGCGATAGCGTCCTGAGGCTGCTGAGTGACCTGGCCGTAACGCATACCAAACATGGGGGTATCGTAGACGACTTTACCCTGCAGGCTGGCTACCGGGCGACGATCATTCGGGCGGTCGCCAATACCCAACGGAGTGCCGTTCTTCAGCGAAGTTCCGACAATGTTAATGGTCTGGCGGAACGCGCTGGAGGTGTAACGACCGAAGAGGGTCGCGCCACCTTCATACTGCTGAGAGTCGTACTCTTCAGGGGTCGTCACGTAGTGGTCGTAGGCATTGGTGTAGCCCTGCAGAATAATGTGCGATTCGGGAACACCAAAGAGCTTGGCAGCATCCTGGCGGTACTGCACACCCACCGCGCCGGTGAACTCACCGGGCATGCCCAGCAGGTAGTAGTCGCCGAAGCGCATAATCTGCACCGGATACTTTTCCTGAATGATCGTTCCATTTTTTGCAGAGAAGAGAATGCCCTTCGGCTGCTGACAACGCGTCTGCGCCGCACTCGGAGTGAACACCAAAGTACCCAAAATAGAGGGGCGACCAGAGCCTTCCTTATAGGCATCCCAGCCACCGCCACCATCCTCAGTGGAACCAGCACCAAACGAAGTACCCAAGAAACCCTGACAGGTGCGCTCATTATGGCCACTACCGGTGTACTTAGCATCCACGTTCATACCCGAGAAATTGAAGTACGAAATACGCGAATCCAGACCCTTACCCACCGGAGTGCCCGCACTCTTGAGCTGAGAACGCACAGCATTAGCCTGCTTCTCACCCTGAATCTTCACATTCTTGAACTGATCATTAGTGGGGCCCTGACCAGGCTTCAGCCAAGTATTCGGGGAAACATCGCCAGCATTAGCATTTGCAAACGCCGCAACGAAACCATCACCACTGCCGGGAACATTGCGGTCAACGCCGTGATCCTGAGTCTCCAGCAGATACTCCGCATAACCTTTGTTATCACTCGAAATCAGAGTATTCTTCGAGGTCAATGACGTCGGGTGAATCGCGTACCAGTTCAGCACCGCACGAGTCTTGCCGTTACGCTCCAGACGCAGAGTCATATTGGTCGGGTCGGTACCGCCGGGCAACTTAGAACGAAGCTCAGGAGAGTCCAGATTAAACGCCTCACGGGACCGGTTAGCGCCAACACCGGTCAGCTTCGATGACGAAATCGTCAGGTTACCCGGTGCCAGATCCTTGGTCGCCTGGCGGATTGCCTTCAGCGAACCGTTCACCTGAGCATCGAACGTGTCCTGATGAAAGCCCAGGGTCGTAATGTTGTACAGGCTCTGATGCGTAATGCCACCCGGAGTTGCGTGGGTGTGAGTCGCGGTAATCATAATGTTCGACTCGTCGTATGCAGAGCCAAACTCTACACGGATACGCTTGACCAGTTCATCACGCAGCGACTGCCAGCCCGTCAGAGAGTCCAGGACAACAATGAGGTTGCGCTTACCGGAGGCGCGGTCCACCGCAATAAAAGCGCGAGCATACTGGCGAGTATGCACACCGCTACCCTTCTGGGAAGAGTCACCATAGCCCATGAAACCGACTTCACCGGGCTCACCGGTAATATCCGCCGCACCCGCACCAACCAGGTAGGGGGTAGCGCTAGCACTCTGAGAAACAGGGGCCGCGGTCGCAACCTGACCGGCGGGAAGAATTGCGGAAGCCGCAATAAGGCATGCTGCACCAATGCGAGCAAGAGAGTGGGTAGGCGCCTTAAAACGCGAAAAAACAGAGGAGCGCTTTTGCTCCCCTGCAGACAAGGAGGGATTCTGTTCAGACATCTGCGATTGAGATGCTCCGGAAGGCAGTCGGGTGCCACGAGTAGTCACCCGTCCGGAAGTAAATGGAGTGATATGCATGCCTTCAAGAATAGAACCTAGTCAAAAGGCTTTCCAAGTTGGATTAGCATTGTTCAAATCAAGAATATTCATTCTGCATATACCTCAAAGAAAAACGAGCAGATATTCTATTTATGGCTGTATTGGGGCGAGTTGCAGGGAGTTCCACAAAATTTGATCACCACCTAATTTCTTACCCAGTCAAGAAATTTTCCCGATTTGAAAAATAATGCACTCCAATGATTTTTTCACAAATAAATTCACCCACTAGGCAAAAAATATACAACCTCCCCCTGAAGGATAAAGAATATTAAAGCACTGCTTAAAAGAAAGCCTCCCCTCCCCCACCTATTCGTTAAATAAAGAACGCGGATACCCGAGACAACTCGAGTATCCGCGTTCTTTATCAAGGACCAGGCCGGGGTTCTAAACCCCCAACCTGCTCCTCACGGCAGAAGCCTTAGTCCAGACCACGACCGTACTCATCCAGCGAAACAGCCATAAAGCCGCCGTTGCCGTAAGTGTACACCTCGTTATCCATCTGGAATGCACTCGGGTAACCGCCGAAAGTGTCCAGAGCCTGCATACGCTCAGCGGTAGCCTGGGGGCTAGGCTCAACCTCAATATCGTTGTAACGTGCCAGACCGGTACCAGCGGGAACCAGCTTACCGATGATCACGTTCTCCTTCAGGCCGAGCAGCGGGTCAGTCTTCGCCTCCATAGCAGCCTGAGTCAGGACGCGGGTGGTCTCCTGGAAGGAGGCCGCCGACAGCCAGGACTCGGTAGCCAGCGAAGCCTTGGTAATACCCATCATTTCCGGACGGCCAGCTGCGGGCTTCTTACCCTCAACCAGTGCCTTACGGTTAGCAGTCTGGAAAGCAATGTTATCAACCAGCTCACCAGGCAGCAGATCGGTATCACCGGACTCAATCACGGTCACGCGACGCAGCATCTGGCGAACAATAACCTCAACGTGCTTGTCGTGGATTTCCACACCCTGCGACTTGTACACGCCCTGAACCTCGCTCACCAGGTGCTTCTGAGCCTCACGAGGACCACGAATACGTAGAACCTCCTTCGGATCAACAGAACCGGTAGCCAGCTGATCGCCAACCTGAACGTGATCGCCGTTCTGCAGCTTAGAAGCTGCACGACGCAGAACAGTGTAGGACTGGGGCTCAGAACCATCGTCCGGGGTCACCACAATCTTGTAGGACTTCTCGGTATCCTCAATGGTCACGCGACCGGACACCTCAGAAATCGGGGCAACACCCTTGGGGGTACGAGCCTCGAACAGCTCCTGAATACGAGGCAGACCTTGAGTAATATCGTCAGCCGAAGCCACACCACCGGTGTGGAAGGTACGCATGGTCAGCTGGGTACCGGGCTCACCAATCGACTGAGCCGCAATAATACCAACAGCCTCACCAATGTCCACCAGAACGTTCGAAGCCATCGAACGACCGTAGCACAATGCACACACACCAATAGCGGACTCACAGGTCAGAACCGAACGGACGCGAACTTCCTTCACGCCTGCCTTGAAGAGCTTCTCAATGAGCTCATCAGAGACATCCGAGCCAGCAGCAGCCAGAACGTTGCCAGCCTCGTCCTTCACGTCAACCGCAAGGGTACGACCGTGAATCGAAGTCTCAACATCCTGGTGCAGACCGCCGTCCTCATCAATCAGAGGCAGAACCAGACCGCGGCGAGTGCCACAGTCGTGCTCACGAACGATGACGTCCTGCGAAACGTCCACCAGACGACGGGTCAGGTAACCCGAGTTAGCGGTACGCAGCGCGGTATCAGCCAGACCCTTACGTGCACCGTGGGTCGCGATGAAGTACTCCAGAACCGACAGACCCTCACGGTACGAGGACTTAATCGGGCGAGGCATAATCTCACCCTTCGGGTTCGACACCAGACCACGGATACCCGCAATCTGACGGACCTGCATCCAGTTACCACGTGCACCGGAGGTCACCATACGGTAAATGGTGTTCAGACCACCGTGAGAGCTCAAGTTCTCACGCATAGCCTCTGCAACCACGTCGGTAGCCTCGGTCCAAACCTTAATCAGCTCCTGACGACGCTCTTCGTCATCGATGGTACCGATCTCGAAGTCGTCCTGAATTGCAGCAGCCTGCTTCTCGTAGCGTTCCATAATTGCCGGCTTCTCAGCAGGAGTAGCAATATCGGAAACAGCCACGGTCACGCCAGAACGAGAAGCCCAGTAGAAACCGGAGTTCTTCAGGTTGTCCAGAGCACGAGCCACAACATCCATCGGGTAACGCTCAGCCAGATCATTAATCAGGCTACCCAGGCCCTTCTTATCTGCCACGCCAGAGAACCAGGGGTAATCCTTCGGCAGAGCCTGGTTGAACAGAACCTGACCAACGGTGCAGTCCAGCAGAACAGAATCGCCGGGCTGGTAACCCTCCGGTGCTTCCCAGCCCTCAGGAGCAACAAACTGGTCACCATCAAGGCGAATCTTCACCTTGGTGTACAGCTCAATCTCGTGACGATCCATCGCCATCAGAGCCTCAGACACCGAGGAGAATGCGTGACCCTCGTTCTTCTGACCATCACGAGGAGTAGTCAGGTGGTACAGACCAATGATCATATCCTGCGAGGGGACAGCCACAGGGCGGCCATCCGAAGGCTTCAGGATGTTGTTCGAGGACAGCATGAGGATACGAGCCTCAGCCTGAGCCTCAGGAGACAGCGGCAGGTGAACTGCCATCTGGTCACCATCGAAGTCAGCGTTGAACGCGGAGCAAACCAGCGGGTGCAGCTGAATAGCCTTACCCTCAACCAGCTTCGGCTCAAACGCTTGAATACCGAGGCGGTGCAGAGTAGGTGCACGGTTCAGCAGAACCGGGTGCTCAGCAATAACCTCTTCCAGAACGTCCCAAACCTGCGGGCGGAAGCGCTCAACCATACGCTTAGCGCTCTTAATGTTCTGAGCGTGGCTCAGCTCCACCAGACGCTTCATAACGAAGGGCTTGAACAGCTCCAGAGCCATCTGCTTGGGCAGACCACACTGGTGCATCTGCAGCTGAGGACCAACCACAATCACGGAACGACCCGAGTAGTCAACACGCTTACCAAGCAGGTTCTGACGGAAACGACCCTGCTTACCCTTCAGCATGTCAGACAGAGACTTCAGGGGGCGGTTACCGGGGCCGGTCACCGGGCGACCGCGACGACCGTTATCGAACAGCGAGTCCACAGCTTCCTGCAGCATACGCTTCTCGTTGTTCACGATAATCTCGGGAGCGCCCAGCTCCAGCAGACGCTTCAAACGGTTGTTACGGTTAATCACACGACGGTACAGGTCGTTCAGGTCGGAGGTCGCGAAACGGCCACCATCCAGCTGAACCATCGGGCGCAGTTCCGGCGGAATAACCGGAACAACATCCAGGACCATGCCCAGCGGGGAGTTGTTAGTGGTCAGGAAGGCGTTAACAACCTTCAGACGCTTCAGAGCGCGGGTCTTCTTCTGGCCCTTACCGGTCTGAATGATCTCCTTCAGAGCCTCAGACTCAGCCTCCAGGTCGAAGGACTCCAGACGCTTCTTAATAGCCTCTGCGCCCATCGCACCCTCAAAGTACAGGCCGTACTTATCAATCATGGAACGGTACAGAGCCTCGTCACCCTCAAGGTCAGCGACCTTCAGGTTCTTGAAGCGATCCCACACGCGATCCAGGTGCTCAGCCTCGCGCTCGTAGCGCTTACGCACCGACGCAAGCTGACGCTCAGCGTTATCGCGCAGCTTGCGCTTCTCAGCAGCCTTACCGCCCTCTGCCTCAATACGAGCCAGCTCCGCCTCAACCTCACGGCTGATAGCGTTCACATCAGCGTTCAGAGCAGCCTCAAGCTCCTGCTTCTCACGGTCGTGAGCAGCCTGCAGCATCGGCAGATCCTCGTGACGAGCTTCCTCGTCAACCTTAGTGATCATGTACGCAGCGAAGTAAATGACCTTCTCCAGGTCCTTCGGAGCCAGATCCAGCAGGTAACCCAGGCGGGAAGGAACACCCTTGAAGTACCAAATGTGGGTAACAGGAGCAGCCAGCTCAATGTGACCCATACGCTCACGACGTACCTTAGAGCGGGTCACCTCAACACCACAGCGCTCACACACAATGCCCTTGAAGCGCACGCGCTTGTACTTACCGCAGTAGCACTCCCAGTCCTTGGTGGGGCCGAAGATACGCTCGTCGAAGAGACCGTCCTTCTCGGGCTTCAGGGTACGGTAGTTGATGGTCTCGGGCTTCTTAACCTCACCAAAAGACCAACGACGGATGTCGTCGGCGGTGGCGAGGCCAATTCGCATCAAACCAAGCGAAGATTCGTTGGACATATCGGTCCTAATCTCTTTCTGTAAGTTTCTGAAGACTTGGGTTAGCGGGCGGGAACCCCACAACGCACGCGAGCGCATGCGGGGTTCCCCACCCTAGAAGGAGGCGGTGCTTATGCCTCGTCGACGGAGCTAGGCTCGTCGTGGGTCAGGCTCACGCCCATATCTTCTGCTGCCCGGAAGCCTTCTTCCTCCGAGTCGCTCATCTCAATAATCTTGCCGTCGGTGGAGAGCACCTCGACGTTCAGGCACAGAGACTGCATTTCCTTGATAAGAACCTTGAAGGATTCGGGGATACCCGGCTCAGGGATGTTCTCGCCCTTCACGATAGCCTCGTAAACCTTCACACGGCCCGCCACGTCATCGGACTTGACGGTCAGGATTTCCTGCAGGGTGTATGCGGCGCCGTATGCCTCCAGCGCCCACACTTCCATCTCACCGAAGCGCTGACCACCGAACTGAGCCTTACCACCCAGGGGCTGCTGGGTAATCATCGAGTACGGACCGGTGGAACGAGCGTGAATCTTGTCATCCACCAGGTGGTGCAGCTTCAGGATGTACTGGTAACCAACCGAAATCGGGTCCGGGAACGGCTCACCGGAACGGCCGTCAATCAGACGTGCCTTACCGGAACGGTTGATCAGACGGTCACCATCGCGGTTCGGGTTCGAGTGATCCAGGAGGTCGAACAGTTCATCCTCGTGGGCACCGTCGAACACCGGGGTTGCCAGGCGGGTCGGGCCGGATTCCTTCGGGAAGTTCGGCATGCGCTTGAGCCACTCGGGCTCGCCCTCAATCTTCCAACCCTGCTTAGCCAGCCAACCGGTGTGGACTTCCAGAACCTGACCAATGTTCATACGACCGGGCACGCCCAGCGGGTTCAGGATAACGTCCACCGGGGTACCGTCTTCCAGGAAGGGCATATCCTCGATCGGCAGGATCTTGGAAATAACACCCTTGTTACCGTGGCGGCCTGCAAGCTTGTCGCCGTCGGTAATCTTACGCTTCTGAGCCACGTACACGCGGACCAGCTGGTTCACGCCCGGGGGCAGATCGTCCTCATCGTTGTTCTCGCGGTCGAAGATGCGGATACCGATAACGGTACCGGACTCGCCGTGAGGAACCTTCAGGGAGGTGTCGCGAACCTCGCGAGACTTCTCACCGAAGATTGCGCGCAACAGGCGCTCCTCGGGGGTCAGTTCGGTCTCACCCTTGGGGGTGACCTTACCAACCAGGATGTCGCCAGCCTCAACCTCAGCACCGATGTGGATGATGCCGCGCTCGTCCAGAGCCGAGAGAACATCCTCGGACACGTTCGGGATATCGCGGGTAATCTCCTCGGGGCCCAGCTTGGTGTCACGGGCGTCAATCTCGTGCTCCTCAATGTGAATCGAGGTCAGCACGTCCTCAGAAACCATGCGCTGGGAGAGGATGATTGCATCCTCGTAGTTCAGGCCTTCCCAAGGCATGTATGCCACGAGCAGGTTCTTACCCAGTGCCAGCTCGCCACCGTCGGTGGAGGGGCCGTCAGCAATAACGTCGCGGTATTCGACGCGCTGGCCTTCCTTCACCACAACGCGCTGGTTGTAGCAGTTACCCGGGTTCGAGCGGGAGAACTTCATGATCGGGTAGGTGGAGACAGAGCCGTCGTCGTTACGGACGATAACGGTCTTAGCATCCACGGAGGAAACCACACCGGGCTTCTTCGCGAGCACGGAGTCACCGGAATCCAGTGCAGCGTACTTCTCCATACCGGTACCAACCACGGGAGCCTCAGACTCCAGCAGGGGCACAGCCTGACGCTGCATGTTAGCACCCATCAGTGCTCGGTTAGCGTCGTCGTGCTCCAGGTAAGGAATCAGGGCGGTAGCCACAGACACCATCTGGCGCGGGGAAACGTCCATGTACTGTACGGCGCCGGGAGCAACCATAACAGCTTCACCAGAACCGTCACCCGCACGGCAGAGAACCTCGTTCTCAGCGAAGGTGCGGTCAGAGTTCAGCGGCGCGTTTGCCTGCGCAATGACGACACCCTTCTCATCGTCAGCGGTCAGGTAGCGGACCTCATCGGTCACGCGGCCGTCAGTCACCACGCGGTAAGGGGTCTCAATGAAACCGAAGGAGTTGATGCGACCGTAGGTTGCCAGCGAACCAATCAGACCAATGTTCGGGCCTTCAGGGGTTTCAATGGGGCACATACGACCGTAGTGCGAGGGGTGGACGTCTCGAACTTCCATGCCTGCACGGTCACGGGACAGACCGCCCGGGCCCAGTGCGGACAGACGACGCTTGTGGGTCAGACCTGCCAGCGGGTTGTTCTGGTCCATGAACTGCGACAGCTGAGAAGTACCGAAGAACTCCTTGATAGCTGCCACGACGGGGCGGATGTTCACCAGGGACTGCGGGGTGATAGCGTCCACGTCCTGGGTGGTCATGCGCTCGCGAACCACGCGCTCCATACGGGACAGACCGGTACGGATCTGGTTCTCAATCAGCTCACCCACGGTGCGGATACGACGGTTGCCGAAGTGGTCGATGTCGTCGATATCGATCTTGAGGGAGATTTCCTCGCCGTCGCGGACGCCGGGGATGGTGGTCTCGCCTGCGTGCAGAGCGCAGAGGTAACGAATCATCTGAGCGATGTCGTCCTGGCTCAGAACGGAAGCCTCGGGGGAATCCATGGGAACGTCCACGCCGAGCTTACGGTTCAGCTTGTAACGGCCAACCTTCGCCAGGTCGTAGCGGCGCGGGGTGAAGTACATGTTGTCCAGCAGAGCCTGGGCAGCTTCAACCGTCGGGGGTTCGCCCGGACGTAGCTTGCGGTAGATATCCAGCAGAGCCTCGTCGCGGTCCTTAACGGAGTCCTTCTCCAGGGTTGCACGAATGGAGTCGTACTGACCGAACTCAGCCAGGATCTTGGACTCGGTCCAGCCCAGAGCCTTCAGCAGAACAGTCACAGACTGCTTACGCTTACGGTCCAGACGCACGCCAACCTGGTCGCGCTTATCAATCTCAAGCTCAAACCATGCACCGCGGGAAGGAATCACGCGGGCAGAGTAAATGTCCTTATCGGAGGTACGGTCCGGAGCCTTCTCGAAGTAAGCACCGGGGGAACGCACCAGCTGAGAAACGACCACACGCTCGGTACCGTTAATAACGAAGGTACCGGCCTCGGTCATCAGGGGGAAGTCACCCATGAACAGGGTCTGCTGCTTGACCTCGCCAGTAGCGAGGTTCATGAATTCAGCCTTAATGTACAGCGGAGCCGAGTAGGTTGCGTCGCGGTCCTTGCACTCCTCAACGGAGTACTTGGGGTCAGCAAACTCAGGCTCAGAGAAGGAGAGCTGCATAGTCTCCTGGAAGTCACGAATCGGGGAGATTTCTTCAAAAATCTCAGCCAGACCGGACTGAGCGGGGACAGAAGTGTCACCAGCAGCCTGCGCCTTTTCCAGACGCTCCGCCCAGCGCTCGTTACCCACGAGGCGGTCGAAGCTATCGGTCTGGATAGCAAGCAGGTTGGGAACCTTCAGCGGTTCGTTAATCTTCGCGAATGAAATTCGGCGCGAGACGTTCTCTGCGCCGTTAGCGGCGTCATGGTTAGAGGTGCTCGAAGCGACCAAAATGGGGATCCTTCCACAGACATGTCTGTTAGCAATCAGCCTCCCGGCGACATTACCGGCGACACGACAACCTCAGCCCCCGAATAAAACGGTGCTCGAAGCTATAGAGTCGGACGGAAAAACGTCACCTTCAGCCCGTGCCCACCGCTATATGAAGGCACAAAGGTTAGGGAAAGCGTAAATACTAACAATACAGGAAGAAAGCCCTTCTGTCTACCACACCCGCATCAGGAGTGCAAACCTGCCACAGCGTGCACCTAGCATTCCACCACATTCACAGCCAAACCGCCCATAGACGTCTCCTTATAACGGTGAGACATATCCAAACCGGTCTGACGCATCGTCTCAATCACCTGATCCAACGACACGCGGTGCATACCATCCCCACGCAACGCCATACGAGCAGCCGTCACAGCATTCGACGCCGCCATCGCATTACGCTCAATACACGGAATCTGCACCAAACCACCCACCGGGTCACACGTCAGACCCAGGTTGTGCTCCATCGCAATCTCAGCAGCATTCTCAACCTGCTCAGGGGTACCACCCATCACCTGCGCCAAACCAGCAGCAGCCATCGAGGAGGCGCTACCCACCTCACCCTGGCAACCCACCTCAGCGCCAGAAATCGAAGCACGCTTCTTATACAACACACCCACAGCAGAAGAAGCCAAGAAGAAATCAATAACCGCCTGATCACGGGCGGCCTGACCACAATGGCGAATACCGTGCGTGTAATTCATCGCGTAATGCAACACCGCCGGAATAATACCCGAAGCACCATTCGTCGGAGCAGTCACCACACGACCGCCAAAAGCATTCTCCTCATTAACCGCCAAAGCAATCAGGTTCACCCAGTCAATAGCAAACTCAGGAGACTTCGCCGGGTCCTCCACCATCAAATCGCGATGCCAAGCACCCGCACGGCAACGCACCTTCAAAGGACCAGGCAAATAACCCACACGCGCCAGAGAAGAACCAATACATTCCTTCATCACACGGTAGATATGCAGGATGCCATCGCGGACCTCCTGCTCAGAACGCAGCGAACACTCATTCGCCATCTTCAACTGCGCAATAGACAAGCCAGCATCATTCGCCATCTCCAGCAGCTCAGCCGCCGAACCAAACGGATACGGAGGGTTCATCAGCGACGCGCCACCGGTCGCCTCCTCATCACCCTCAACAATGAAACCGCCACCAATCGAATAGTAGGTACGCTCCAACAGCAGCTGCTCACCCGCAAACGCCGCAATCTTCATACCGTTCGTATGGCGCGGAAGAACCGTCAGAGGGCGCAGAGTCATATCCAGCTCACGGTACTTCACCACCGGGCCGTACACCTTCTGATCCTCACCACCGGGAGCACTCACACCGTAAGCAGAGGAGGGGTAACCCGCCAGAGGCAACGTGCCATCCACGCTATTACGCTCAATCATCGCCTCAGAATCAGCAATATTGATCGTCTCCGGAACAAAACCACACAGACCCTTCAACGCAGCGCTCATCGTGCCGTGACCAGCGCCCGTAGCCGCCAACGAACCATACAGATCCACGTGCACACCCGTCACACGGTCCAGCAGGCCCTCATCAATCAGCTCCGCCACAAAACGGTTCGAAGCGCGCATCGGACCGACCGTATGCGAGCTCGAAGGACCCACACCAATGCTGAACATCTCAAAAACACTGATGTCGTACGGCAGAGCCTCTGCCTTCTTCTGGGCACTGCTGGGTGCGCTCTGGTTAATAGCCATGTTCTGTCCTTCAAATAAAAATGTCTGTGCACCGCACCAAAAGATACGCGCCCTTCAACGGAGGAGCAGCCCACCAAGCGACGGCCTATAAGTGCGGACAATCACCTTTGACTGGCCGCTCTAATCCTAACGCACTTCAGAACCAGTACAAACTAAGGCTCAGAACACTTCGTGCCCTCGCCCACCACTCACCCCCGCATTACAGCACAGAAAAGGCGCCGTGCCCACACAGGACACGACGCCTCTACCCTACAGATTATCTGCAGAAAAACTCTTACTTCTCACGCTTGTAGAACGGCAGAGCCACAACATCAAACGGAGCACGCTTACCGCGGATATCAACATCAACGGTAGAGCCAACCTCAGAGAACTCACGGTTCACCAGCGCCATAGCAATCGGGAAGCCCAGAGTCGGGGAAGGAATACCGGAGGTAACCTCACCAATCTCATTGCCCTCAGCATCCACCAGCTTAGAACCCGCACGAGCAGGGCGCTTCGCCTGAGCCTTCAAACCAACCAGGATACGCTTCGACTCGCTCTTAGCCTGCTCAGCCAAAGCCTCACGACCCACAAAGTCAGCAGCCTTCTTCTCCAGAGCAATCTCAACCAGGCGACCCAAACCGGACTCAAACGGAGTAATCTCAAGACCCAGCTCGTGACCGTACAGCGGCATACCAGCCTCAAGGCGCAGGGAGTCACGAGAAGCCAGACCGGCAGGAATCATACCGAAAGGCTCACCGGCAGCAGCCAGCTTATCCCACAGCTCAACAGCTTTCTCATTCGGAACGAACAGCTCGAAGCCATCCTCACCGGTGTAACCGGTACGAGCCAGCAAAACATCAACGCCGGCAACAGTCAGCGGCACCGAAGCGTAGTACTTCAGCTCACGGACAGCCTCATCATCAGACACGCCAGCAGCCAGCAAAATCTCCTCAGCACGAGGACCCTGAACAGCCACCAGAGAAGTCTGCTCCGACTCATTCACAAACTCAACATTGAAATCACCCAGGCGCTCGCTCATCGCCGCGAAGTCAGTGTCAATGTTCGCAGCGTTCGGAACCACCATGAACTCTTCATCGCCCAGACGGTAAGTAATCAGGTCGTCAATCACGCCGCCCTTGTCGTTGACCAGAATCGAGTACTTTGCCTTACCGACCTTCAGGATGGACATGTTCGACACCAGAGCGTAATCCAGGAATGCGCCCGCATCCGGACCGGTCACGCGGAACTCACCCATGTGAGACAGGTCAAAAATACCGGCACGAGTACGGACAGCCTCGTGCTCAGCAACGTCATTAGCGTACTTCAGGGGCATATCCCAGCCGCCAAAATCGGTGAAAGAAGCGCCAAGCTTCTCGTGGATAGAGTACAGAGAGGTCTTCTTGGGTGACATTAGATTCTCCTCACGCACAGCCTTGTGCTGTTATCGTTCAATCGTCATAGATTTCATTCACCCCCACAGACACGAAATACGCTGCGGAGGCGACCCCCACCCGCCCCCAGAAACCTGAGGACGGGTGAGGCAGGTAGACCGCTACAGCCTACCCAGGAGCGTTATAGGCTCCTTATGCTTCCAGGTCGAAAGCCTCCATCGGGGGGCATTCACACACGAAGTTACGGTCACCGCCAGCGCCGTCGATACGCCCCACCGAAGTGAAGTACTTATTAGCGCGCAGGCTCGGAACCGGGAAAGCTGCCTGGGTACGGCTGTAGGGGCGATCCCACTCATCAGCACTCACCACATCAACGGTGTGCGGTGCGTTGCGCAGAACCGAATCCTCCACAGCGACCTTGCCCTCAGCCACCTCGATAATCTCGTCGTAGATGGTCTCCATTGCCTCAATGAAGCGGTCCAGCTCTTCCTTCGGCTCAGACTCAGTCGGCTCAACCATCAGAGTGCCCGGAACCGGGAACGCCAGAGTCGGAGCGTGGAAGCCGAAGTCCATCAGACGCTTGCAGACATCCTCAGCAGTCACATGAGACTGATCGGTCAGCTGGCGCAGGTCCAGGATGCACTCGTGAGCGACCAGACCGCCGGGGCCGGTGTACAGCACCGGGTACTTGTCGTTGAGCTTCTTTGCAATGTAGTTAGCGTTCAGCACCGCGTACTGCGAAGAGTCCTTCAGACCCTGAGCGCCAGTCATCGCAATGTACATCCAGCTAATCGGCAGAACGCCGGCAGAACCGAAGAACGCCTGCGAAATCGGCAGTGCAGCATCGTTGGGGAGCTTACCCTCAGAGTCAGCTCGGTATGCGTCACCGGGCAGGAACTTCGCCAGGTGCTCACGAACAGCCAGCGGGCCAACACCGGGGCCGCCACCACCGTGAGGAATGGAGAAAGTCTTGTGCAGGTTCAGGTGCGAAACGTCGCCGCCGAACTTACCGGGCTGAGCGAAGCCCATCTGAGCGTTCAGGTTCGCGCCATCCAGGTACACCTGGCCGCCAGCTTCGTGAACCAGCTGGCAAACCTCAGCAACCTGCTCCTCAAACACACCGTGAGTGGAGGGGTAGGTAATCATGATGCCGGCAACCTTGGGACCGTACTTCTCGATCTTTACCTTCAGGTCGTCAACATCAATCGAACCGTCAGCCGCAGTTGCCACACCGGCAACCTTCAGACCAGCCAGAGCAGCAGATGCCGCGTTGGTGCCGTGAGCAGACAGCGGGATCAGGACGGTATCGCGCTCGTGGTCACCATTAGCCTCGTGGAAGGAACGGATAGCGCGCAGACCAGCATACTCACCGGTCGCACCAGAGTTCGGCTGCAGGGAGATAGCATCGTAACCGGTAATAGCAACCAGCCACTCGCTCAGGTCCTTAATCAGCTCGTGCCAGCCCTCAGCCTGATCCTCCGGGACCAGCGGGTGAATGTTCGCGAACTCAGGCCAGGAGATGGGCTCCATCTCAGCAGCCGCGTTCAGCTTCATGGTGCACGAACCCAGCGGAATCATAGTGCGGTCAAGCGCCAGGTCCTTATCAGCGAGGTGACGCAGGTAGCGCATCATCTCGGTCTCGGAGCGGTACTTGTGGAAAATCGGGTGCTGCATGTAATCATCGGTACGCAGCAGCTCAGCGGGCAGATCGTACTGTGCATCTGCCTCACCCAGGGTGCCGCCCAGAGCCTCAACCAGGCTCTTGAGCAGTTCCTCGCCGTGAGACTCACCCACGGAAATACCAACACGGTTCTCGTCGAAGCGGCGGATGTTCACGCCAGCTTCCAGAGCCTTCGCAACCAGCTCGTCAGCGCGGCCAGGAGCCTCCACCACGACCGTGTCGAAGAAAGTGTCGTGAGCGATACCGTAACCGGCAGCCTTCAGCGCGGTAGCAACGCGAGCGGCGTTGGTGTGCAGACGGTTCGCGATAGCGCGCAGTCCCTCAGGACCGTGGTACATCGCGTAAGCGCCAGCAACAATCGCCAGCAGAGCCTGAGCAGTACAAATATTAGAAGTAGCCTTCTCGCGGCGGATGTGCTGCTCACGAGTCTGCAGAGCCAGACGGTACGCAGGCTTACCGGCAGAGTCCTTAGAAACACCCACCAGACGACCGGGCATAGTGCGTTCCATACCCTTGTGAACAGCCATGTACGCTGCGTGCGGGCCACCGAAGAAGAAAGGCAGACCGAAACGCTGAGTGTTACCCACAGCAATATCAGCACCCAGCTCACCCGGGGACTTCAGCAGGGTCAGAGCCAGCAGGTCAGCAGCAACGGTGACCAGAGCATTACGCTCCTTAGCAGCCTTAATCAGCGGCTCAATATCGCGAATCTCGCCTTCATTGCCGGGGTACGCCAGGACGACACCGTACAGGTCGCCCTCGGGCAGGCCCTCAGAGAAATCAGTAATCACGAAAGGAATGCCGAGCATCTCTGCACGACCACGAGTCACCGAAATAACCTGAGGCAGGCACCGGGAATCAATAGCGAAGAAGCCGTTCTTCACCTTGCGGTTTGCACGGTGCATCATGACAGCTGCTTCAGCCACCGCGGAAGCCTCATCCAGCAGGGAGGAGTTTGCAATCTCCAGGCCGGTCAGTTCCATCACGGTGTTCTGGAAGTTCAGCAGAGCCTCCAGACGGCCCTGAGAAATCTCAGCCTGGTACGGGGTGTAAGAAGTGTAGAAACCGGGGTTTTCCAGAATGTTACGGCGCAGAACCGCGGGAGTTACAGCATCGTAGTATCCGGCACCAATCATCTGGGCAAGAACCTTATTCTTCGCTGCATAGCCGGCAATCTTTGCCTGAGCCTCATGCTCCGACAGCGGAGCCGGCAGCTGCAGATCGCCGTCAAGGCGAATCTGAGAGGGGACAACAGCGTCCATCAGCGCATCCAGGGAAGAATATCCGAGGGTTTCGAGCATCTGCTCTGCGTCTGCGGAACGGGGGCCGAGATGACGTTCAATAAAGGACATAGGATTCTCCTATTGGTCGGCGCAAACCGTAGAGGGGGTCACGTCGCGCTATTGCGACGAGTCGAACATCTTAAGTGTCCCACATCTCCACAAAGTTTTGCTAGCTTTACCAACATTTGACATGCCTAAACATCAAAGTCTTTTGCCCCGCTAAGCTCCCTCCCTGTTAGAGGAAAAACAGCAGAAACGCACAAAGTCCGGCTCATTCTCTCCGAAGAGAAAACGAGCCGGACTCAGTCAAAGCAAACTTCACATACATCCCGCAGAAGGATGTACTAGAAGACCCTACTTAGCGTGGTTGGGCTTGCCACCGTTCGGCACCAGGAATGCCGACAGGAAAGCCAGAGCCGCAGTCACAGCCAGCAGCATCAGACCGATGAAGTAGTTGTTCTCAGCCTGGTTGTAGGTTGCACCCATCACCAGCGGCGGGAAGAAGCCACCCAGAGCACCAGCAGCAGCAATCACACCGGACACCGCGCCGACGTTCTTCGGGTCAGCTACACGACCCACCCAGCCGAAGACCGAGCCGTGGCCCAGACCCAGCAGAGTAGCCATCAGAATGAAGACAGCACCATACACGTGCTCAGCATCAGGCTGGAACGCGGTAATAACTGCCAGAATCACCACACCACCCAGGGAGATGAGGGTGATGACCTTCGGGCCGAACTTATCCGCCAGGACACCACCGAAGGGACGAGCGATCACAGCAGCAGCCGCAAAGCCAGCCGCACGCATACCAGCGTCGTTAGCGTTGAAGCCGTAGATGTTGCTCAGGTAAGTAGGCAGGTAGTTCGAGAATGCCACGAACGCACCGAACACAACAGCGTAGAGGAAGCACAGCTGCCAAGTGGTCTTCACCTTGAATGCCTGAACAATCTTCGGCATCAGCGGAGTAACCTCACGGCCTACAGTTGCCGGAGAGTCCTTCAGGAAGAAGAAAGAAATAGCAGCGGTCACAGCACAGATAACAGCAATCAGAACGTGAGTCTGGAAGTAACCAATACCCTGCACCAGGCGGGGGGTAGCGAATGCGGAAATTGCAGTACCCACCATGCCGGCACCGAACACACCGGTCGCAAAGCCCTTCTTGGAAGCGTCATACCATGCGGAGCTGAAGGGAATACCCACAGCGAACACGGTACCCGCAATACCCAGGAAGAATGCCACAACAAGCAGCATGGGCAGCGAGTTCATCTGACCAGCAACACCAACCAGGAAGACCAGGGGTGCGCTAATCGCCAGAACAACGGTGAACATGATACGACCACCGTAGCGGTCAGTCAGACCGCCAACGGGAATACGGCCGATAGCGCCGATAAAAATCGGCATAGCAACCAGAAGGCTGGTCATACCAGCGTCCAGGTGCATCTGCTTTGCATACATCTTCGCCAGCGGGCCAACAACGGTCCACGCCCAGAAACCAATGGTTGAGGCGAAGGTTGCAAGCAAAACGTTACGGAGCTGACCATTCTTCAGGTCGTAGCTCGGTGCAGCAGGGGTGCTCATATTTCCTCTTTTGCAATATGGATGTGTGTATTAGCGGTCGGCGCGCTCACGCGGGAGAGTGCCTACCGGATCCCAACCTCGACGTGCACCAACACGCTGGCCGCCACGAGTGCGGTACACGGTGTAGGGTCGGAAGAGGTAGTGCAGGGGCACAGTCAGTGCATGCACCAGGCGGGTAAAGGGCCAAATGATGAACAGAACCATAGCCACCACGATGTGAATCTTGAAAGCCACGGGAATATTCACCATCAAAGCTACCTCAGGGTGGAAGTAGAACAGCGAACGGAACCAAACAGCGATGGTCTCACGGTAGTTGAAGTGAACCTCGTGACCATTCACCGGAGGCAAACCGCCCGAGGGGTTCACAGCCGAAAGCAGAGTAGCCGCAGTGCCAGCGAGAATCACCAGAACCAAAACGACATACATCAGGACGTCATTACGAGTGGTAGCCGAACGAACACGAGAATTCGAAGCGCGGCGACCAATCAGAATGAACATACCAACAATGGTCGCAATCGCTGCGGCAGAACCAACAACCAGCGCCATCATGTGGTAAGCGTCTTCCGACAAGAACAGGTCGGTAAACGACTTGGGAACAACCAGGCCACCAACGTGACCAAGGAAAACGGCCGCAAGACCGTAGTGGAACAGGGGCGAAGCGATGCGCAGCAGCTTCGATTCATAGACCTGGGACGAGCGGGTAGTCCATCCGAACTGGTCAGTACGGTAACGCCAAATGGTGCCACCAATCAGAATGACCAGCGCAACATAGGGCAGAACGCCCCACAGCAGGATGTCCACAATACCCGGATCGGCTACAGCCTGTGCAGCATGTCCTGCGTTCTCAGAAGCAAGTACGTACACGTGTTGTCTCCTCACAAGGGATAAAACTAGTTAGAACGCGCCGAAGCCTGCTGGAGCAGCTGATGATCAGCGTAACCATCCAAGCCAACAGTCTCGACGGGAGGGCCGTAGCCAGCCATCTTCTGAACCTCCTCCTGAGTCTGCGGAGAGACGCCAGGAAGGGTATCGCAGATGCTCTGCAACAACCCGTAGTGGGGCAGATTTCCGTCCTTCATGGACAGACGAAGAAGCTCAAGGGACGGACGGTACGCCTGCAAAGCGGAACGGCCCTTCCGGCGATCCACCAACGCACAGAACTCCAGCACCAGCGGCAGGTAGTCCGGAAGCTCACCGTTCAAAACGGTCAACATACCGGAGTCGCGGTACATCTGTTTAAAACGCAGAAGAGTCTCACCACGGCGGCGGGTATCGCCATCGGTCCAGTAGGACAGGTGCAGAGAATGACGACGCGAAAGGTCATACTCCTGCACGTACTCGGACTGCACATCCTCCAGGTCCTTAGAAGTCAGCCACTGCTGAACCGCATCAACGGCAGCGATGAAAGCCTCATCCTGGGTGGAAGCGGTAATCTCCACCAGTTCAGGCAGAACCTTCAGAGTTTCCTCATCGGGGTAGCCCAGGAGCATAGCGCTCACCTGGTAGATCACCGAGTCCTTATCCTCGCCGGGACCGTAATCGATATCGAACGGGTTCTCCGGCTGAGCCGGTTCCGAGACAGCAGCCTCGGAACCGGCCTTGCCCATGAGCTTGGAAAAGAATCCAGCCACTTATTACTTCTTTCCGGTGGTGTTCGGGAAGAGGCCGTCAGGGCGGGAAGAACCGTCCCAGCTGAACAAGCTGACCTTGTTGTTAGCCTCGTAGACACCGGTGGACACGGGGGTCGGGCGACCCTCCATATCGTTGAACGCATCGCCGTACATGCCGGGTCCGCCATCCACGCTCAGGGAGCAACCCATTTCCTCAAGGTTGTGGGCGTCCTCCATGTGAGCCTTCGGGATGACGTAACGCTCGTTGTACTTAGCGATAGCCATCAGGCGGTACATCTCGTACACCTGCTGACCGGTCATACCAACAGCCTGAGCAATCTCTTCGTTGCCTTCGCCACCGAGGTTGATATCACGCATGTACGAACGCATCGCAGCCAGACGGCGCAGAACGTTAGTAACAACTTCAGTGTCGCCTGCGGTGAACAGCTCAGCCAGGTACTCAACCGGAATACGGAGAGACTCAATAGCGCCGAACAGGTTGTTGCTGTTCTCTGCATCGTGGCCCTGCTCCTTGAGCAGGTCAACGATCGGAGACAGCGGCGGCACGTACCAAACCATGGGCATGGTGCGGTACTCGGGGTGCAGGGGCAGAGCCACCTTCCACTCCTTCGCCAGCTTGTACACGGGCGACTTCTGAGCTGCAGTAATCCACGCATCGGGGATGTCGTTCTTACGAGCCTGCTCAATCACAGCCGGATCCGAAGGATCAAGCATCAGCGACAGCTGAGCCTCGTAGAGGTCCTTCTCATCCTCGACCGAAGCAGCCTCGGTCACGCGGTCTGCATCGTAGAGGAAGATACCGATGTAGCGCATACGACCAACACAGGTCTCCGCACACACGGTCGGGATACCAGCCTCAATACGGGGGTAGCAGAAGGTACACTTCTCAGCCTTACCCGTCTTGTGGTTGAAGTACACCTTCTTGTAGGGGCAGCCGGTGATGCACTGACGCCAACCGCGGCAACGGTCCTGGTCAACCAGAACGATGCCGTCCTCAGCACGCTTGTAGATAGCGCCGGAGGGGCAGGAAGCCATGCAGGAGGGGTTCAAGCAGTGCTCACAAATACGAGGCAGGTAGAACATGAAGGTCTGCTCGAACTCGAACTTAATCTTGTCCTCAGCCTTCTTACGAACCTTCTCCACCAGCGGGTCCAGGTGACCGTACTCGGTCGCACCAGCCAGGTTGTCGTCCCAGTTCATACCCCACTCAACCTTGGTGTCCTCACCGGTGATGAGGGAGACCGGCTTAGCAGCCGGGAAGTCATCACCCAGAGGAGCACTGGTCAGGTTCTGGTAATCGTAGGTCCAGGGCTCGTAGTAGTCGTTCAGCTCGGGCTGAATCGGGGAAGCGAAAATCGTGAAGAGCTTCTGGAAGCGGTTACCGCTCTTGAGCTCCAGACGACCGCGCTTGTTCAGCACCCAGCCGCCCTTCCACTTCTCCTGATCCTCGTAACGGCGGGGGTAACCCTGACCGGGACGAGTCTCAACGTTGTTGAACCAGACGTACTCGGTACCGGCTCGGTTCGTCCATGCCTGCTTACAGGTCACGGAGCAGGTGTGGCAGCCGATGCACTTATCGAGCGCCATCACCATAGCAACTTGTGCCATAACGCGCATTAGAAAGTTACCTCCTGGGACTTACGGCGACGGATGTACGAGACGATGTCGCGCTGGTTACCGGTCGGTCCAAGATAGTTGAAGGCGAACGCCTGGTGAGCGTAGCCACCAATCATGTGGGTGGGCTTCAGAAGAATACGGGTCACCGAGTTGTGAATACCACCGCGCTTACCGGTGACTTCAGACTTCGGGCTAACCATACGCTCCTGAGCGTGGTAAACGTAGCAGACGCCCTCGGGCATACGGTGCGAAACAACCGCACGGCCCACGAAGACACCGTTGGTGTTCACACACTCAATCCACTCGCCGTCCTTGACGCCAATCTTCTCAGCGTCCTGCGGGCTCATCCACGCAGTCGGACCACCACGGAACATGCTCAGCATGTAGTGGTTGTCGAAGTACTGCGAGTGAATTGCCCACTTGTTGTGCGGGGTCAGGTAGCGAACAGCAACCGAAACACCATCGGTAGTACCGAGCTCAGGCTCGTTGTACAGGCCGGTCATATCCAGCGGCGGACGGTAAATCGGCAGAGCCTCGCCCATTTCGTGCATCCAGTCGTGGTCGAGGAAGAAGTGCATACGGCCGGTCAGAGTGTGGAACGGCTTCTTCTTCTCGATGTTGACGGTGAACGGAGCGTAACGGCGACCACCGGTCTCCGAACCGGACCACTCGGGGGAAGTCATCACGGGCTGCGGTGCGGCCTGGGTCATGGGGAAGGTAATACGACGTTCCTCGTTACCTTCTGCCAGGTCCATCAGGTGCAGACCGGTCTGCTTCTCGAGCTCCTTGAAGCCCTTAACAGCAACCTCACCGTTAGCGGTACCGGAAATCATGAGGATTGCTTCAGACATCTTCACGTCGGTATCCAGTGCCGGACGGCCTGCGCCCTTACCGGAGTCCATCACACCGAATTCCTTAGCCATCTTCGCGACTTCGTCCTTCAGATCGTAAGTGATGAACTTGGTGGTGGCACCGAGCTTGTCGAACAGCGGGCCAACGGTGGTGTACATGTCGTACAGTGCGCCGTAGTCACGCTCGACAGTGACGAAGTTCGGCATGTTCTTGCCGGGCACGCCCACCATACCGGGGGTGTTCTTCCAGTCGGGTGCGTGACCGCCGGGCTGAGCAATCTGGCCGGGGGTGTCGTGCAGCAGCGGGACCGAAACGATATCCTTACGGACGCCGAGGTGCTTCTTAGCCAGGCGAGTGAACTCGTATGCCAGAGCCTTGAAGGTCTCGTGGTCGGTCTTTGCCTCCCACGGCGGGTCAATTGCCGGGGAGAACGCGTGCAGGAACGGGTGCATATCGGTCGAGGAGATATCGTGCTTCTCGTACCAGGTAGCAGTCGGCAGAACGATGTCAGACAGCAGGGTCGTGGAGGTCATACGGAAGTCCGAGGTGACCAGCAAATCCAGCTTGCCCTGAGGTGCGTCGTCGACCCACTTCACTTCGTTCGGGTGCTTCTCCGCGTCGGAGCCCTGGACGTTGTCCATGCTACCGACCAGGTGCTTCAGGAAGTAGCTCTCACCCTTAGCGGAGGAACCGAACAGGTTCGAACGCCACAGGGTCAGGGTACGAGGCCAGTTGACGGGGTTGTCGACGTCCTCAACGGAGAATTCCAGGTCACCGGAGTTTAGGCGCTGTGCAATGTAGTCCGCGTTCGAGGAAGCCTCGCCGCGTGCCACTGCCTGCTCTGCCTTATCAGCCAGTTCCATCGGGTTCTCGGGGAACTGCGGGAAGAACGGCATCCAGCCCATGCGCACGGAGCGTGCCACAACGTCAGCAGTGTGAACATCGCGCAGCTCACCCTTAGCCAGCGGGGACTGCAGGTAATCGGTGGAGTATGCATCCTGACGGAACTGGTCAGTGTGCATGTACCAGAAGCCGGTACCGATCATGTGACGCGGCGGGCGGCTCCAGTCCAGAGCGTTAGCAATGTTGGTCAGACCGGTCAGCGGACGTGCCTTCTCCTGGCCCACGTAGTGAGCCCAACCGCCACCGTTACGGCCCTGGGAACCGGTCAGGTTCAGCAGGGCGAGGATAGCGCGGTAGGTGGTGTCAGCGTGGTACCACTGGCAGATACCTGCACCGAAGATGATCATAGAGCGGCCGCCGGAATCCAGGGCGCTCTTAGCGAACTCGCGGGCAACGCGGATAACAGCCTCGGCGGGGACAGAAGTAATCTGCTCCTGCCATGCCGGGGTGTTCTGGACGTTCCAGTCCTCGTAGTCCTTAGCCCAGGTACCGGGCAGACCCTCACGGCCCACACCATACTGTGCCAGCATGATGTCGAAGACAGTGGTGACTTCGTGGCCTTCAACGTAGGCTACAGGCACACCGCGGGTAATGACGTCGCCGTGACCCTTCGGGTTGTCGAAGGTCGGCATCTTGATTTCCACGGCTGCAGTCTGGCCCTGGGGCAGGTCGCGGATCGACAGAATCGGCTTACGACCCTGCAGATCCAGGTTCCACTTGCCCTGGTCTTCCTGAGCGTAACGGTGACCCATGGTGCCGTTGGGCACGAAGACCTCACCGGTCTCGCGGTCCATCAGGACGGGCTTGAAGTCAGCGTTCTGCTGCTCAGCCTCACCAGCGAGCTTTGCTGCGGTCAGGAACTTGGAGGGGACCTTCACGCCGTCTTCGCGGGTTTCCAGGGTGACCAGGAAGGGAAGGTCGGTGTAGGTCAGGGAGAAGTCTTCGAAGAACTCGACACGCTGGTCAACGTAGTTCTCCTTGAGGATGACGTGGCCCATTGCCATAGCCAGTGCCGCGTCGGTACCTGCCTGTGCGGGTAGCCACTCGTCAGCGAACTTGGTGTTGTCGGCGTAGTCGGGGCTCACGGAGACAACCTTGGTACCGCGGTAGCGGACCTCGGAGACCCAGTGAGCATCCGGGGTACGGGTCAGCGGAACGTTTGCGCCCCACATGATGAGGTATGCAGCGTCCCACCAGTCGCCGGACTCGGGAACGTCGGTCTGGTCGCCGAAGACCTGCGGGGAAGCCACGGGAAGGTCGGCATACCAGTCGTAGAAGCTGGTCATGACACCACCGGTCAGCTGGATGTAGCGAACACCCGCGCTGAAGGAGGTCATGGACATTGCCGGAATCGGGGTGAAGCCGGTGTTACGGTCGGGACCGTAGTACTTGATGGTGTGCACGTGAGCAGCAGCCATCAGCTCAAGAGCCTCAGCCCAGGTCGAGCGCACCAGACCACCCTTACCACGTGCGTTAACGTAGCGTGCACGCTTGGCGGGGTCGGACACGATGGAGTGGAAGGCGTCCACGGGATCGTTGTGGATTGCCTTCGCTTCGCGGTACATCTCCAGCAGGAGACCGCGAACGTAGGGGTACTTAACGCGAGTGGGAGAGTAGGTGTACCACGAGAATGATGCACCGCGGGGGCAGCCGCGGGGCTCGTACTCGGGGCGGTCGGGACCAACCGTGGGGTAGTCGGTTTCCTGTGCTTCCCAGGTAATGATGCCGTCCTTGACGTACACCTTCCAGGAGCAGGAGCCAGTGCAGTTCACACCGTGGGTAGAGCGAACTTCCTTGTCGTGGCTCCAGCGGTCGCGGTAGAAGGCGTCACCTTCGCGGCCGCCTTCACGGAAGACGGCGCGGCCGTCTTCAGTCTCATCCCAGCGGGAGAAGAACTTACCGAACTTAATCAGCTGATCGGTAAGGGGGCCATCCGGGCCCTTAATCTGTGATGCTTGTTCCATACTGCCCAATATATCTGAAATTTGGCATGAAAAATACAAGATAAAAACCTTGCCTAATTCATGCGAAATAAGGGTGTTTTAGACCGTAAGCCAGGCAGAAATTCCGCCCTCCAACATATACACAGAACGCCCTACCAAAGGGGCAATTTCGCGAGCCGCCTCAACCGTTCTAGCGTATCCAGTGCAGTAAATAACGATTTTCTGGGCATTTGCGGGGATTTTACGCTCAATCAAGGCCTTTAAAACACTATTCCGACCGGCCTCCAGTAACTCAGTCAGAGGAAGATTAATAGCGCCATCAATAGCAAAAGCTTTGAATTCCACCTGCTCACGGACGTCCAAAAGGGCAATATTTTCATCCGATGACAGCTTTTTAAGGTCCTGGGCGCTTATGGGACGAGGCGTCGAATCAGTAGAAGAGCTAGTAAAATCCTGAGAAATATTACGAATTGTTACATAATTTTTGGGCTTATAACTCGTTTCTTGAGGCAAAACGACACTTTTCTTAGGTACAGCTTGCACGCTAGCTACGAGAGGTATATATTCCCACCTCCCGCTTAACGCCGAATATAGGCCAACCTCACCCATGAGTGGCTCCCCCACCCCGGTCAACAGCTTCACTGCCTCCATAGCCATAGCAGCACCCACCACACCAGCCATAGCGCCCACCACGCCAGCAGTACTACACGAAGGCACACTACCGGCAGCAGGAGCATGAGGGTACAAATCCTCATACACCGGACCGTGCCCCGCCCAAAACACACTCAACTGCGCATCAAAACCAAGAATCGCAGCCCACACATGCGCAATCCCAGCACGCGCAGCCGCCGCCGAAACCATATAACGCGACTCAAAATTATCGCTACCATCCAGTACCAAATCAGCGCCAGACAGCAAATCATCAACATTCGCCTCCGTTAAACGCTCACGCACCGGCACAACCTCAATAAAAGGATTCAGCGAGCGCAAAGACTCAGCGGCAGACCCAGCCTTAGAATTACCCACTCTGGCGTGCGTATGAATCACCTGGCGGTGCAGATTCGAAACATCCACGACGTCGTCATCAACCACCACAATCTGACCGACACCAGCACCCGCCAGGTACAACAGCGCGGGAGCACCCAAACCGCCAGCGCCAAGCACCACCACTCGCGCACGCTTGAGTGCCAGCTGAGCTTCGTACCCCATTTCGGGCAGAATCAGCTGACGAGAGTAGAACGCACGCTCAGCGGCAGAGAGCTCGCTCGCGCTACGAGAGGTGTGAGAAGACATAGGGGTTCCTCGCATCAAATAGTAGAGATGGTTTGAATTTTAGGGGTCCAAGCTTCAAGGAGAATAAGCCTGCCCGAGAGAAATCCCCCTGACAGGCTTATATTCAGAAGGCTAGACGGACGAAGTATCCACGCCAACCCACTCGATGCTTCCATCGAGCAGTTCCTGTTCCTTCCAAATCGGCACGCGAGCCTTCACCCGGTCAGCCACCAGCTCGCAGGCATCAAACGCGCGACCACGGTGAGCAGCCGCCGCCATCACGGTCAGAGCCGACTCGCCAATAGCAATCGGACCCACGCGGTGCACAGCCCACAGACGCACGCCATCCAGCTCGGCGGCAACCTCAGCGGCAACCTCGGCAATATACTCACGAGCCTGCGGATGCGCGCTGTAAGACAGCCCGCGCACCGCGCTACCGTGATCATGGTTGCGCACAATGCCGTCAAAAATTACCAGGGCACCCATGGCGTCAGTCATAACCTCAGCCTTAGCCGCTGCGTACAGCGGTTCCAGGGGCGCCTCCGTAATATCGGTGAACACCACGGTCGAGCCGCTCGGCTCAGCACCGTGCGCGCCCGAATGATCCAAGGGTTCTTCCTTCTGCGGCTTAGTGGTCATGGTAGTCCTCCATCTGACGGCAAATGTGCTCAACAAGCGGATCGAGGGTTGCCACGCCGTCCTTCACGCCACCGCGCGAACCGGGCAGAGTCATCACGAAGGTACGGTCAATCACGCCCGCCACGCCGCGTGAAAGCACCGCCGAGGGAACATTCTTCAGACCGTTCATCCAGAAGGCGTGCATGATGCCGGGCACTTCCTTATCCAGGTGGGGACGAACCGCCTCCACGGTCTGGTCGTCAGAGTTTAGGCCGGTACCACCGCTGGTCAGGATGAACGTCGGCAGGTTACCGTTCTTCTTACCCTCGGCCACCAAGGTGTTGAAGTACTCGACAATATCGCGATCTTCAATGACCACAGCGTCCGGGGTGTCAAAGCCGCGCGAGCGCAACCACTCCACAGCGATAGGGCCGGACTTATCCTCATATACGCCGCGGGCTGCGCGGGTGGAGGCGACAATGACTAGGCCGGTGAGGTTCTCCGACATAGTGTAGTCTTCGCTACTCATTGGAATTCCTTTTCTGTATCTGCCAGATGACGGTGGAGCTCAGCGAGCTACCAGAGCTTAGGAGTTCTCGCGGACGGACCAGTCGCCGGACTTGCCGCCGCTCTTCTCCAGAACACGGATATCGGTGATGACGGCGTACTTATCGACTGCCTTGATCATGTCGAAAACAGTCAATGCCGCCGAGGAGACGGCGGTCAGCGCCTCCATCTCTACGCCGGTGACGCCGCGGGTCTTCACGGAAGCCTCAATACGCACGAAGTCGGTGCCGCGCTCAAAATCCACCGTAATCTTGCCCAGGGGCAGCGGGTGGCAAAGGGGGATAATCTCCGGGGTGCGCTTAGCGCCCATAATGCCGGCAACACGTGCAACCGGAAGCGCGTCACCCTTGGGCAGGTCAGCGTCAAAAATCATGGCAATAACATCTTCGCGGGTGCGCACGGTCGCCTCAGCCAGGGCGGTGCGGGTGGTGACCGACTTCTCCGTAACGTCCACCATGTGCGCCGAGCCGTCGGCGCGCACGTGGGTCAGTTCCTGGTTGGGCTGCGAGGTAGAGGTCATCGTTTCTCCTGGCTTCTGCGCGGTGTTCTTCTGCCGCGAATCGTTAGTTAGTGTGAGTCTCAATTATTCCTTGTCGTTCACGCAAGGAACAATGCGGGGGTGTTTCGCTTAGTTCTCGGTGAGGCGGATGCGGTGGTAGGGCACTGCCTCTCCCCCGGTGTAAGTAGTTCCGGGTGCCAGCTCAATGAGCACATCCGCCTGGGCGGCACGGTGCAGCAGGTGTGAGCCTGCGAGGACGTCCGGGTAGAGCTCCACCCGGTAGGTTCCGGGTTCTACCTCGACCATGGCGAGGGTGCCGCGCAGGAACTGGCGCTTGGTCGCCGGTGCGATGAGCGGGGTTTCGGTAACGAGCACACCTCGCGGTGCGTTATGCAAGGTCGCTTGTTCGGAGGCGACCGCGTAGGGCACACCGTAGGGGCCGCCGGCACGCAGGTAGGGGCGCAGAATTAGCGCGTACGAGATGAGCGTGCTCACAGGGTTTCCGGGGAAGGAAATCATGGGCACACGGTGGCCCTTGAAGTCGAGCAGATTCACGCCCTGGGGGCCGCCGGGCTGTTGGCTGACGTGGCCAAACCAAGAGACGGGCACCAGAATGTCCGCTTCGTGCGCTTTGGTGATGGCGTTGCGGACCACTTCGTATTTACCGTGGCTGATGCCTCCGGAGGTGATGATGATGTCCGGTTTGAAGCTCTCGTATTCTGCCGTGAGGCGGTGCAGCAGCTCGATGGGGTCATCACCAATAGCGATGCGCCGCACCTCCGCTCCGTCTTCGCGGAGCATGGCGGTGAGCATGGGGCCGTTGGCGTCAAAAATCTGGCCCTGGCCGAGTTCCTGGGTGGTGGCGCTGCCGTCTTCTTCAACACCGGAGAGGATCTCGTCGCCGCCGGTGCACACGAGCACGCGAGGACCAGCCGCAACGGTCAGGCGTGCGTAGCCCTGGGATGCGAGCGCACCAAGCATGGCGGGGGTGATGCGTTCACCGGCGCGTGCGAGGACCTGGCCGGTGACGACGTCTTCGCCGCGGCGGCGCACGAATTGTCCGGGCTTGCCGGGGGCGAGTTTGACCTTTTCGCTGGGGCGGCCGAAGGACTCGGGTAGGTCGGGATATTCGATGCGTTCAGACTGTTCGACGGGGATGACGGCGTCGTAGCCCTTAGGCATGGGCGCGCCGGTCATGATGGGGTAGGTCAGGTCGTCAGAGGAGCGGGAACGTTGGAGGGGGCGGCCAGCGGGGATTTCGCGTCCGACGGTGAAGATGCGGTCTTCGCGTTCTGCGGCTTCGGCGGTGAGGGCGTAGCCGTCCATTTGGGAGTTGTCGAAGCTGGGTACGTCCATGCGTGCGGTGACGTCTTGGGCGAGGATGCGTCCTGCCGCGTGGTAGAGGGGAACCGTTTCTGCGGTGCCGATGAAGACTTCGCGCAGCAGTAGCGCCAGGTAGGCGCGGTATTCCTCGGTGCTGGGGGTTCCGTTGAATTCGGGGGAAATCATGGCGATTCCAATCGTGCGGCGGCAGTTATGACTAGTGTAGGCGTGTGTTTGTGGGCTGGTAAATGCAGTTTTGCCTAAGGACCGGTGTGCGCCCGGTGGTGTGCCGGGCAAGCGACGGGGCGGCTTATCGGGTGCTTTCGCGTAGTTTTTTCAGGGCGCGGATCAGGCCGAGGACCCCGAAGATGCCTAGGTAGAGGCTGATGAGAATCAGGGCGCTTCCGAGGGCACTGGGGATGTCGCTACTGTTGATGGCCAGGTCGATGGCAAGGGGGATGGTTTGGGTTTTGCCTTGCACGTTACCGGCGAAGGTGACGGTTGCGCCGTATTCGCCGAGAGCACGGGCAAAGGAGAGCAGGAAGGCGGTGGCAAGGCCGGGCGCGGCGAGGGGTAGCAGCACTTTGAAGGTGATTTCTGCGGGTTTAGCACCTTCGACGAGGGCGATTTCTTCGTATTCGCGGGGAATAGCCTGAAGGGTGGTGACCGCGGTGGCAACGAAGAAGGGTAGGGCGACGAATACCTGGGCGATAATCACCGCATTGGGGGTAAAGGGGATGGAGATTCCTGCCTGGTAGAGGTAGGTACCAATCATGCCTTTGCGTCCCCAGAAGAAGAGCAGCCCAAGACCGGAGACGACCGGCGAGAGAATCACCGGGGTGTAGATGATGGCGTAAAGGACCGACCCGAACCGGTGTAGCCGCGAGCGGTTGAGCACTTTGGAGAGCACGAGCGCCAGGGGTGCGCCAAGAAGCCCGCAGATGAGGGTGGAGGCGGCGGCGGTACTGAGGGAGAGGTTCGCCGCCCCGAGCACCTGCGGGGTGAAGATGCTGCCGAGCTGGCTCCAGGGGATGTTGAGGAAGAGCCCGAGGAGCGGTCCGGCAATGAGGAAAATACCCAGCGACGCCGGAACCAGGAAGAGCACGGGCACGGATGCGAAGAGCCTGCTTCCGGGTGTGCGTGAGGTTCCGGCGTTGCGGCGGGTAGCGGTAGTGTCTGTCATGGGTGGTGAGACGCGGGTTGTTCCCTACTGTGTTGAATTACTTTGCGGTGCTGAAGCCGTACTCGGTGAGGATCTTCTTCGCCTCGTCGGAGTTCTTCAACCATTCGTTGAACTTCTTCGCGGTTTCGGAGGAGGAGCCGGTCTTGCTCAGCGCTGCGGGGTATTCGTTGCGTTCCACGTCGGTCAGTTCGACGGAGCCGAGGTTGACGCCCTTCTTCTTGGCTGCGGCGAGGTCGGTGGTGTAGATGAAGCCTGCATCGGCGTTACCGGTGGTGACCTTGGTTGCTACGTCGGTGACCTTGCTTTCGGTGGTTGCGTTCTTGAGGGTGATGTCGTGCTTCTTCAGTTCCTGGTGGGCGATGGTGCCGCAGGGGACGTCTTCTTTGCAGACTGCGACGACGCCGTCGGTGGTCTTGAGGTCGTCGAGGCTGTTGATCTTGCCGGGGTTGCCTTCGGCGGTGACGAGAACGAGCTTGTTGGTGACCAGAACGTTGGTTTCGGAGTCGGAGAACTGGTCGAGTTTCTTTGCCTTGTCCATGTTCTTGGTGTCTGCGGTGATGAGCAGGTCGGGGGTTGCGCCCTGCTCAATCTGGTTGACGAGCTTTGCGGAGCCTTCGTAGACGAAGGTGACGTCCACGCCGGGGTTGGCGGCTTCGTATGCCTTTTCGAGGTCTGCACCGGCGTTGTTCAGGGAGGCTGCGGCGAAGACTTCGATCTTGCCGGAGGCTGCCTGACTGCTTGCCGCAGACGAGGAGGAAGATGAGGAGGAGCTCTGGGGGGCGCCGCATCCGGTGAGAGCGAGGGTTGCGGCGGCGAGCGCGCTGAGGGCTGCGAGGGGGCTCTTCATGAGGTATTTCCTTGGTTGGTTCGTACTGCTATTGGAGGTGAGATGCGTCCATGTGCGGGCTTTAATATGACGTTTCGTGTACGTCCCTAGCTTGTACACGTGGTGTTGTTTTGCCACTGTGGTCTGCGGTGGCGCAGTTGTAACTTACCCTGCACACACTATGTACGGGGCGCCTGAACATGGAATAATCATATTGTCACCTGAAATATGCAAATTTTCCACATAGGTTTTACATGGCGTACACGGCGAATTCGGCCTCTTCTGAGCTCATTGCGGGCCCAACGTTAAGCACCTTATCTTCTGCGGAGGATAACGGGGCTGCTTTTGTGACGCCCAAAAAATCTGAGAGTGGCGTAAAGGCCCAGCGTAAGCTCCCGAATATTACGAATAGCGGTCCGCTCTTGGACCGTTGGGGTCGCGTGGCGACTGATCTTCGTATCTCTCTGACCGATAAATGTAATCTTCGTTGCATTTATTGCATGCCGGCGGATGGTTTGCAGTGGCTCCCGAAGGAGAATCTGCTCTCCGCCGAGGAGATTGCGCGCCTTGCCGACATTGCGATTACTGAGCTGGGCGTTGAAGAGATCCGCTTCACCGGTGGCGAGCCGCTGGTGCGCGCCGATTTGGTGGATATTATTTCCCGCATCCATCAGGCGCATCCGGATGTTCCGCTTGCTATTACGACGAACGGTATTGGTTTGGAGAAGCGTGCCGCCGCCCTGGCGGAGGCTGGTCTGACCCGCATCAATGTTTCTCTGGATACAATTTGTCGTGAAACCTTTGCCGAACTGACCCGCCGTGACAAGCTCGACGCCGTGCTCAAGGGTATTGACGGTGCAGCGGAAGCTGGCCTGTGGCCCATCAAGATTAATGCTGTGCTGATGCCGGGTCTGAATGATGACCAGGCTCCGGAGCTTCTGCATTGGGCGTTGGCGGGCGGCTATCAGCTGCGTTTCATTGAGCAGATGCCGCTGGATGCCGATAACCGCTGGACCCGCGAGGGCACGATTACTGCCGCTGAGATTCGCGAGAAACTGTCGGCTGAGTATGTTCTGGGTTCGGTGGCGGAGGCGCGTGGCGACTCCCCCGCCCAGCTGTGGGAGGTGTACCCGCTCGGTACTGCCCTGGACGAGGCTGGCTTCCCGACTGACGGTACCGAGTCGCTGGGCCGTGTGGGTATTATCGCCTCGGTCACGGAGTCGTTCTGCGGTGCATGCACCCGCACCCGTCTGACCGCGGACGGCAAAATCCGCTCCTGCCTGTTCTCCGACACCGAGACTGATTTGATGCAGCTTCTACGTTCTGGCGCTGACGATAAGCAGCTGGCTCTGCGTTGGCGTGAGGGCATGTGGTTCAAGCCGCGCGCCCACGGTAAGGAAGACGCTGACTTCGATATTGAGGAGTTCGCTAAGGCGAGCCGCTCGATGAGCGCTATTGGTGGCTAGGAAAGCCGCTGATTCATCAGCCGAAGATGCGCGGATAAGGCTTTTTAGCGGATAAGGCTTTTGCTGGCTCTTACGCCCGTGATTTTCGGCTGTCCCCTGACGTAAGGATTGAGGAGCATTATGCAGGTTCATTTTTTCGCTGCCGCACGTTCTGCGGCGGGTACCGCGCAGCTGTCGGTGCCCCTGGCGCAGCTGTCGTCTGCAACTCTTGGCGCACTCGTTGAGCATCTGGGTCAGAGCCTGAAGGGTACAACCCCGTCGGGTCTGACTCTTGCGCAGGTCATGGAGCAGTGCTCGTTCCTGGTCAATGGTGCCCGCTCTGATGCGCAGGCACCCCTGCAGGATGCCGACCGTGTAGACGTTCTGCCTCCCTTTGCGGGTGGATAATGCGGGCGGATAAGATGCCCGGTTCTGCGCTTCCCGCTGAGGGTGATTTTTCGTGCGCCGCGGTCGTTGTTGCCGGAGGCGCTTCTCGCCGCCTGAACCACGTGCCGAAGGCGTCCCTGTCTGATGGCACGAATACCCTGCTGGATTGCGCCCTGGAGGCGGTGGCCGCCGCATCCCCGCGCGTGGTGGTGGGTCCTGAGAGCTTGCCGTTGCCGCCCGAGGTGTTGCGTACTCGTGAGGATCCGCCGTTTTCGGGTCCTGCCGCGGCGATTCATGCCGGGTTGGAGTGTATTGCGGCGGCTTGCGAGCGCTCGCAGACTCCTGTACCTAATTGGTGCCTGATTTTGGGTGTGGACACTCCGCGTATTGCCCCGGCGGTTCAGCAGCTGATTGCTGCGGCGCAAAGTGCTGAGCGCGCGGCGGGCTTCTCCCCCGCCGATTCTGAAGCGACCGCCGGTTCTGAATCATCTGAGGGTTCTGAATCGTCTGCAGGTTTTTGGGGTGTGTCTGAGGGCACCTATCAGCCGCTGGTGGGTATTTACCGTTTTGAGGCGATCCGTTCGGTCTTTTCGACCGGCACCACCGACGCTTCTGTTCGTTCTTTTTTGCGCCGTTTGAACCCGGTGGCGGTTCAGATGTCTGCCGCTGATACCGCCGATGTTGATACCTGGGAGCAGGCGCAGACACTGGGTTATACGACTTCGCTCTGGTCGAGTTATTAGCACGGGGTTATCAGTAGTTGAGGCGCGCAGAAGCGCTAGTTGCCAAGCTACGAGTACCCTAGTGGTAGGTCTTAACGCCCGACCGGGCGATGTTTTTGAGCTCGCGCGCTGTTGCGCGTCCCGCACACACTTTTACGAGGTACGATGTCTCACCATATTCCTTCTGTTTCGTGGCAGCAGGCCCGCCAGATTCTGCATGAGCAGGGCCTGGATATTGCTCACCATGTGAAGACGGAGTCTTTGCCGCTACTGGCGACGATTGGCCACTATTTGGCAGATGACGTTTATTCGATGATGCCGGTGCCCCACTACAGCTCTTCTGCGATGGACGGTTACGCTGTGGCGGGTGCGCCTCCGTGGCGTCTGGTGACCCCGGCGTATCCGGAGGATTCTCGCGCGAATATTCACCGTCTGACGGTTCCGATTGCTCCGGGTGAGGCGACCCCGATTCTGACGGGTGGGTTGATTCCTGAGGGCACTGAGGCGATTGTGCGTGAGGAGCATTCCCGCCTGTATGAGGGTGCGGAGGCTTCTTCTCGCCCTGGTGTAGCTGCTCATTTGGAGACTGCATCGAGCATTCATTACCTGGATATGGCGGAGGGTTTTGAACCTCCGGCACCGGGTGCTGATATTCGCCATGCCGGTGCTGAGCTGGAGCGTGGCGAGTTGTTGGCGCGCCACGGTGACCGTATTTCTGCGCGTATGGCGGCGTTCTTGGGCACGAATGGTTTTGATGAGTTGCCGGTGTACGCCCCGATTCCGGTGCGTTGCGCGTTTACGGGCAATGAGGTCATTACGTTTGGTGTGCCTGCGCCGGGTCAGGTGCGTGATGCGTTTGGCGGCTTTATGGAGCATGCGATTATTTCTGCAGGCTGCGAGGCGCGCCCTTCGATTCGCTTGGCGGATGTTGAGTCTGAGTTCCGCACGTTCTTGTCTACGTCGACGGCCCGTGTGCTGGTGTTTACGGGCGGGTCGAGCACCTCGGGTGTTGATTTGGTGCGTAAGGTGCTCAACGATATGGGTGCGACGTACCTGTTTGAGTCGGTGGATGTGCGTCCGGGTCATCCGGCGTTGGCTGCGCGTCTGCCGGTTCCGGAGACGGGCCCGAATTCGGGTCGTGAGCGTTTTGTGTTGGGTCTGCCGGGTAATCCTTTGGCTGCGTACACGGCTTTGTATTCGTATTTGCCGCCGCTTTTGGCTGGTATGAGGGATATGCCCCTGCCTGAGCTAGATTCGGCGGTTCTGGGTGAGCCGGTGGATACTTTGCGTAAGCCGGCGGGGGTTCGTCTGCTTCCGGTGTCGGTGCGTGATGGTGTGGCGTATCCTCTGCCGAAGTCGGCGTCGCATATGTTGTCGTCGTTGGCGGCGGCTACTCATTGCGCGGTGTTGAGTGATTCTTCGGTTCGGGGTTCTGCCCATGAGGTGGGGGCTCGGGTGCCGATCATTCCGGTGCTGTAGGCCGGTAATGTCGATCGGGACTGTCACCCGATGCGGTAGAAGACACAGTAGAAAAGCGCTTTTCTTATTTTTCGGGCTCAGGTAGATTCCGCGGAGAGGGTATAGTAGAAAGATATGTCAATCGTTTAGCATAGCGAAGGGAGCCCCCGTGGCGAAGCCCAAACTCAGCGACGTTGCAGCACTAGCGGGTGTCTCCCCCACCACGGTCTCCCGCGTGCTCAATAACCGCGGCTACCTGAGCGAAAGCACCCGCACCAAGGTCCACGAGGCCATGCGGGAGCTCGGCTACCGACCCAACGCCATCGCCCGTAGCCTACAGGGTCAGCGCTCGCAGATGGTGGGCCTCATCTTCCCGACGGTCGCGAACCCCTTCTACGGGGAGATGGTGTACCGCCTCGAAAGCCACCTCGCAGAAGAAGGCTACCGGGTCATTCTCTGCAATAGCGACGATCACCCCGAGCAGGAAAAGCGCTATCTGGAGATGCTCTTTGCCAATCAGGTGGACGGCATCATCAGCGGCGCCCACTCAGACGCCCTGGTCAATATTCCGCACGCACAGGCTCCCCTGGTGACCGTAGACCGCCTCGAAAGCGGTTTCTACCCGAATATTCGCTCCGATAACTACGGAGGCGCTCGCGCCGCCACGGAGCACCTCATTGCCACGGGTGCGCAGAATATCGTCCACGTGACGTCGACTCTGGGTGCGCACAATGAGCGTCAGCGCGGCTACCGCGAGGCAATGCTTGAGGCGGGGCTCATGCCGGAGTTCGTGGAGCTGGGCTTCCACCCCTCGCTGGGTATTAAACGCGAGGTGCTCTACCGATACCTGGATGAACGCGCCGAAAGCCCCGAGCCGGTAGACGCCGTCTTTGCTTCCAACGATAATTACGCCGCATTGGCGCTGGGGTGGGCACGTGCTCGAAGCATCCGCGTTCCCGAGGATTTTCAGGTGATTGGCTACGACGGCACTCAGAGCGTTCAGCTGCTCATGCCGGAACTTGCGACGGTGGTTCAGCCGATTGAGGGTATTGCGGAGCGTGCCGTTCAGCGGTTGCTGGAGTTGATTGAGTTGCAGCAGGGGGAATCTGCTGAGGAAGACGCTCCCCCGACCAGCCAACCTGAGGATGTACTCCCCGTTGAGCTCCACCTGGGGGCAACGGTGCGTTCTATCCCGAATCTGGATCAGATTCAGCCGGATACCTCCGCCCCGGACGAGCTGCAATAAGATCATTCAAGAATTGTAGAAACATAAAAGCCGCCCCACCGTGCGAGTGCTCACGGTGGGGCGGCTTTCATTTATATATTTATCGGTTTGTGTTAGCGCCCGGAAGTTTTAGGATTTGCGCTGCACAATCTCGGTTGGGCCGGTTCCGGGGTAAACCATGCCGACGGCGTGCGCCTTGGAGAAGATGCCGTGGAGCGGACCGAGGGAGAAGAATCCACGGCGCTCGTAGAGGCGTGCGCTGTCGTAGGTTGACGCCTCGAGGTAGGCGGGGTAGTCACCGATGCGTTCGGTGCCGTAGTCGAGTAGCTGGGAGCCGATGCCGCGGCCTCGGTACTCTTCGAGAACACCGATGTTGAAGAGGTACCAGTGCTTGTACGCGGGGCGGTACTTGAGCAGGTGCAACTCCATCAGAATTGCCTTCAGCAGAGTCTTGCAACCGAGAGCCTTGTAGTAGGCGCCAAACTGCTTGAGCTCGTTAGCGAAAGAACCTTCGTGAGATTCGGGGGTGTTCCAGAGGCAGACGCCGACAATTTTGCCGGTGGAGTTATCAATAGCGATGTCGATACGTCCGCGACCCTGGAAATTGCCGTAGACCTGCAGGGTCATGATGGCGCGGAGCTTGGCGAGCTCCTGTCGGCGGCTACCGCCCGCGATAACTGCCATCATGGCGGGGTCACCGTCGAATGCGGCAATCAGCACTTCGAGCGCGTCAGCATATTCATGAGGCTCGGCGGTGCGGACGGTATAGGAAGCTGAGGTCATATTCACCCTTTACAAAAGCTTGAAACTATACATAAATATTAGCTGGATTATTCACTCCTGGCTAATAAATTGTGCCTTATCAAGACATTTTTCACCGCCATGCACCGAATGTATGTCAGCTTATATTGCACCATTATGCATAATTTTTGCGCATATTTATTCACGACTATTTTTCACGCTTTTGCAGGAAAAATTGAACACCCCGCACCAACTCTAGGAAGAGCGGTACGGGGTGTACATCACGTTGAGGTTATCTACTCACTAAGAGTGCAGACTATGCGTTAGACTTTGCCTTTAGTGCAACCTTCAGAAGCGAATCTGCGTTGGTCACAGATGCGCCCGAAGCCTGGACATCTTCAACCGAGGCAGCTGCCTTCTTGGCATTGGTGATCACCATGGGGGTTGCCAGCGGGTAGCCAGCCGCCTTAATAGCGGGAATATCGAACTCGGCGATAACGTCGCCGCGCTTGACCGTGTCGCCCTTAGCAACCTTGGGCTCGAAGTGCTTGCCGTCGAGCTCAACGGTGTCCATGCCGATGTGCATCAGCAGATCCAGGCCGTCCTCGGTGCGCAGGCCGTATGCGTGGCCGGTGGGGAATGCAACGGTAATCTTGCCGTCAGCCGGTGCGTAGAGCTTACCTTCGGTGGGCTCCACTGCGGTGCCTGCGCCCAGTGCGCCGGAGGAGAAGGTGGGGTCCTTGACGTCAGCCAGCAGAACCACGGAACCAACCATGTGGGAGCCGATTTCGACGCTCTCGCCAGCCTCAGAAGCGGCAGCGGCAGCGGGAGCTGCGGCAGCTGCTGCGGTGGCAACGGGAGCTGCAGCAGCGGGTGCCTCAGCTTCCTCAGTGTTGCCAGCCTCGACCTTCTTGCCCCAGATGAAGGAGGCGACGAAGGCGATGACAGTGGTCAGGATGAGGCAGCCCAAGAAGCCCGGAATACCGGCACCGACAGTTGCTTCAATCGAGGGGAAGCCCAGGTAACCAGCAGCACCAAGCTTGCCCGCCTTAATTCCAAGGATAGAGGTAACCATCGAGCCAATACCCGCGGAGACGATTGCAATGTAGAAGGGCCAGCGCAGAGCCAGGTTCACACCGAACATTGCGGGCTCGGTAATACCCAGGAATGCCGAGGGTGCGGCAGCCGAAGCAATACCCTTAATCTTCTTGTTCTTGGTGGTCAGTGCGACACCGGCTGCGGCAGCACCCTGCGCCACGTTAGACATGGAGGCAACAACGAAGATGAAGGAACCGCCGGTTGCCCACAGGCTCATCTCGATGGGCGGGAATGCCTGGTGCATACCGGTCATCACGATGAATGCGTAGAAGGTACCGAAGATCAGACCACCGAGCGGGCCGGCAACAGTGTAGAGCCAGTTGATACCTTCACCCAACCAGGTGCCCAGCTGGAACATCGGGGGACCGACCAGCAGGAAGGTCAGGAAGCCGGTGATCAGGATGGTGAGGGTCGGGGTGAAGATGAAGTCGATGGTGCCCTTGAGGACCTTGTGGAAGAACTTCTCAATGTGGGACAGGATAAAGGCAACCAGCATGATGGGCAGCACGGTACCCTGGTAGCCCGCCTGCTGAACCTGCAGACCGAAAAGGTTCCAGTACTTCATCGGGTCGGTGCCTTCAGCACCCGCCAGAGATGCTGCGACGCTGTAGCCGTTCATCAGTGCCGGGGAAACCATTGCGGCGCCCATGGTCATACCCAGGTAGGGGTTACCGCCGAAGACCTTGGTGGTGGAGAAGCCGACCAGCACGGGCAGGAAGGCGAAGGGAGCGGCGGAGAGCAGGTTGATGATATCCGCGAAGTCAGCCCATTCAGGGAAAAGTTCAATAACTGCCTGAGGACCAAAAATACCCTTAGAGGTCAGGAGGCTATTGAGCGCCATCAGCATACCGCCACCGACCAGAACCGGGATCAGCGGAACAAAGATGTCAGCGATGGTCTTGATGAAGCGGGAAACGATGTTGCCCTGCTTGGAGGCAATTTCCTTGAGCTCATCCTTGGATGCTTCGGGGGCGCCAGCGGCGATGAGGTGCTTGTGTACCTCGTTGACGCCGCCGGGGCCGACGATGATCTGGAACTGGCCAGCGTTGAGGAAGCTGCCCTTGAGGTCTTCGTCGTTGTCGATTGCTGCCTGGTCGACCTTATCCTAGTTCTTCAGGACGAGGCGAAGGCGGGTTGCGCAGTGTGCGGCTGCAACAATGTTGCCGGCGCCACCGACGTCCTTCAGCACGCGCTGTGCCACTGACTTGTGGTTCACGCTCGCTCTCCTTTGTTTGGAGCACCACCGTATGATGCTTTGTGAATGGGGTGGGGCATATGTCTGTGCGTGTATGTCATGCATATGTCATACGTTTGACATATTGGTTGTAAAACATCCTATCATGGGAAAGTTCTTAAAAGCGAGGGCTCACCCTCCATACGGAGAGTGAGCCCTCAGACATATTCAGAAATTACCGGAAAGCTCCCGTGCAGGCGGCTCCCAACGCATAGAAAACGGCTTAGAGGCGGCCATACTCCAGGGACAGCACCTCGCCACCGGTCAGGCGGACGCGGCGCTTATCGCCCTTGAAGAAGGTGCGAGCGGTCATTACCTCAGCGCCCATGGAGGCAACCAGCTTGCCGCCCACGTACAGTTCGGTAGCCGAGCCGTCCACGAGCAGGTCAAACTCGCGAATCTTCGAACGCTTCAGGGTACGGCGGCGCAGGCTACCACCCTCGGTGTAGCGGGTACCGCCACGGTCCATCTGCACAAAGTCCTTATCCAGAACGATACTCAGAGCCACGCCGTGGGTGTCCTTAATCTTCAGCTTCACGCGCTCATCAGAAACGTCTACGCGGCCGCGCAGACGGAAGGTCAGGGCATTCTTCAGCTCGACGAGCTTGCCCTTCTCCTCCTCGCGGTACAGTGGGGTCATCTTCATCGCGTCATTGAGCTGCGGCACCGGACGCTGGAAAATCTTGCCGTTACGCAGGTGCAGCTCACGCGGGTAGGTAAACATGTGCACCCAGCGATGGCTCCACGAGGGCAAATCATCCTGATCAGCATTGCCCAGCCAAGCAATCATCACCGGGGCGTCACCGCACACATCGTGCGGTGCCTCCGGGTCGGCGGTCAGGCCGGTACCGGAGATGGTTTGCGGGGCGTAGAACTCGAAGCCCGCATCCAGCTCGGTGAAGGGGGTCTCCACGGTGAACTTGAGGGTCTCATTATCTAGCGAACCGACAATGTAGCCACTCTGGAAAATGTTGTTGTACTTCTCGCCGAGGGGCTGCATACCCTGCGGGCTGAAAATCAGCACGTCACGAATCTCACCGGTCAGCTCATCGCGCATGCGCAGCAGCGAGGGGCATTCGTACATGTAGGTGCCCTTGAGGCTCTTATCCTTAATGCCCAGCTCGCCGCGGAAGGTCCACTCGCGGCGGTCAGCGGAGGTGTACACGACCACTGCACCGGTCTTGTCTTCACGCTGAGCACCAATGACCATCCACCATTCACCATTACGCTCAAAGACGTGCGGATCGCGGTAGTGCGCGGTATAGCCCTTCTCAGGACCAGAAATCAGCGGGGGCAGCTGACGGGTCGGCTTCGCGTCCTCACCCGCGGTTGCGAGGATCTGGTAGGTTTCGCGGTTGCCCTCTTCATCCTTCACATTACCGGTATAGAAGAACTCAAAACCGCCGGGAACCTTAATGCCGGAACCGGAGTAGCAGCCGTGCGAGTCGTAGCGGCTGTCGGGAACCAGGGCGGTACCCTCGTCGGTCCAGTGAGTCAGGTCCTCGCTCACGGCGTGGCGCCAGTAGACCATACGCTCCGGGTGCAGGGGCGAGTACTGGTAGAAGGCGTGGTAGCGCTTACCGTCGAAGACCAGGCCGTTCGGGTCGTTCAGACGGCCCACGGGAGGTGCCAGGTGCAGTGCCGGGTAGTCGCGGTCTTCACGCACACCAGCGCCGAAAGCGTCCAGGATTTGCTGTGCTTCAGCAGCCAAGTCGCGGGCGGGTCGCTCGGTTACGCTCTTCTTCTTTTTCTTCTGCTCGCTCATGTCTATCCGTTTTCGTGTATGGGGAATGTCTGGGTTATCTCATCCCATCATACGGCACCTCTCCCCCGCTGCTGGGCTCTAGGAGAGAGGCACCACAATGCTCTCAGCTTCTCTCCTCCAAGGCACAGGGCGGTCACAGCGGCTTATACCGCCACCTGCTGAGGAGATGGCAAAATACCCCGTTTGCTACAGGAGAAAAAGGGCTGATACAGCAAAACCCACCGCCTCGCCTAAGCATAGTGGGGCGAAGCGGCGGGTTCCGTTAAAAGCCGCGGGGCGGCGCATCCAATAGATGCACCGCCCGCGTAAGAATCGAGAAGAAGTCGATTACTTGAGGGTGATGGTTGCGCCAGCAGCCTCGAGCTGCTCCTTAGCCTTCTCAGCGTCTTCCTTGGAAACGCCCTCGAGCAGAGCCTTGGGAGCGCTGTCAACCAGGTCCTTTGCTTCCTTCAGGCCGAGGGAGGTCAGGGCACGAACTTCCTTAATCACTGCGATCTTCTTGTCGCCAGCGGACTCCAGGACAACGTCGAACTCGGACTTCTCTTCAGCAGCGTCGCCGCCTGCTGCGCCGCCTGCTACAACAGCAACGGGAGCTGCTGCGGTGACGTCGAACTCTTCCTCGAATGCCTTAACGAACTCGGAAACCTCAACCAGGGACAGTTCCTTGAATGCTGCAATGAGTTCTTCGATGGACAGCTTAGCCATTGTTTGGCTCCTTCACTATCTGGTGCGGGCTGACGCCCGCGGTGTAAATCTTCAGTACCTACCCGAAAGGGTCGGTCAAATTTAGGGTGCGTTCACGCTGTTCGCGTTCACGCTGCTGAGTATCTCAGCGCTGGTGCAGTAGCACGAAAGGGGCTTATGCCTCTTCCGAAGCCTCCTCGGCTGCAGCGGGAGCTGCGCCTTCCTGCTCCTCCAGCTTGACGCGCAGTGCGTCCACAACCTGTGCGATGCGTGCGATGGTAGCCTTTGCACCACCTGCAACCTTGGACAGCAGAACCTCGCGGGATTCCAGGTCAGCGTAGCGCTTGACGTCGTCCTCGGAAAGAGCGGCACCTTCGTAGTAACCGTTCTTCACAATCAGCTGGGGGTTAGCCTTGGCAAAGTCACGCAGGCCCTTAGCAGCATCAATCAGGTCGCCCTTGATGAATGCCAGTGCGGAGGGACCCTGGAGGTGGCCGTCGAATGCGTCGATGCCAGCTTCCTTAGCTGCAATAGCAGCCAGCGTGTTCTTCACCACGGCGTATTCGGTCTCTGCACCGAGTGCGCGACGCAGCTCCTTGAGCTGTGCAACAGTGAGACCGCGGTATTCGGTCAGGATGACTGCGTTCGAAGCTTCGAAGAGTTCCTTCAGCTCGGATACTGCAGCGATCTTTTCCTGAGTCGCCATGGTAGTTCCTTCTTCCGATTCTTGTAAGGTCGCCGGTAGAGCCTCGAAGCATTTATTGCAAGCAATAAAAAATGCCCCGACGCGTAGGCGTACGAGGCACGATAGACGGCACCCTGAATGAGGGCAACGGCTATTCACTTCGAGTTACCTACGCGGGCGGCGATTTCAAGTGAAATCTGCTCTTATCAGAACTCTGTTCTTCGTCTCCACCGAGGTGGCGATAGAGGACATAGTTCTAGACCGGCGGTCTTTGGTTCATTCATCATCTCAGGTTAAAGCCCTAGCCGCAAGTTAAAACAAGAAATTCATGGGATTAAGCGGGGTTAATCACTTAAAGCCCCTCTTAAAGCTGAATAACCCGCGCTTTCGCCCCAGCTAAAAGCCAGCAAAGACGTGTTTTAGAGGTAAAAACGCTTTCCCTTCGAGAACAAGAAGCAACGCTCCGCCGCCACACCCAGATGAACCCGATCCCCCACACTGAGGGAGGCGCCGCCCTGCGCATCGGGGATAAAGAACTCAAGCTCCTGACCGGCACGCACCCGGGCATACATTCGGGCACTCAGCTCAGAATCCGCCGAAGCCCGCCCAGATTCCAGAGGTAGGGAAACCGCCTCCAGCAAACGCGCACGGTACAGCATTCCACCCACCAGGTGGCGACTGCCGAGCACCTGCACCGGCAGGGAATGAGCGGCGTCTGCCGCCACGGGACACAAAGCGGTTGCTCGAATCGCCAGCTCGCACCCGACAGGTAGAACCGCAGAATCCTCAAGAGTCACAAGGTTCAGCGCGGGCGCCGCCAAAAGCTTCGCCACCTGCAGAGTATGAGGATGCGCCAGCAGACGCTCCGGAGTGTCCACCTGCACCAGGTAGCCAGCATCCATGACCGCCACCCGCTGCCCCAGCATGAGCGCCTCATTCTGATCATGGGTCACGTACAGGCCCGTAAAACCGTAACGCTCATGCAGGCGCACAATATCGGCGCGGATACTCGCGCTCATCTCTTCATCCACACTCGCCAGCGGCTCATCAAAAAGAACCACCGGGGCACGACGAATCAAGGCACGCGCAATACCCACACGCTGCGCCTGACCACCCGATAACTGCGAGGGCTTACGAGACTCCAACCCCTCAAGCTTCAACGCCTCCAGCAGCTCACGGTAGTAGCCCATATCAACCCGACCGGCAAACGCGCCCAGCCGGGTCGGGAAGAGAATATTGTCCTTCACGCTCAGGTGCGGGTACAGAATAGGGCGCTGAAAAACCACGCCCACCGAGCCGCGCTCCAGAGGCTGACCGGCATAGGTCACCCGACCCGCACTCGGCTCCTCCAGGCCGGCAATAATGCGCAGCAGAGTGGACTTGCCCGTACCCGAAGAACCAACCAGAGAAATCAGCTCGCCAGGGTGTACATCCAGATCAATCTCATTCAGAACCGTCGTATCGGTGCCAAAGGTCTTAGCGACGCCTCGAATGCGCAGGCCTTCAAAGGGCTCCGCCGAGTCAGAAGAGTGGGATGCAGAAGTCATTCCCCCATTATCGCTGAAACTCACACCCGGCACGGGTGCAGAAGATAAGCGCCGTCATAAAACGGTGCGCGAACCTCACGCCAGAGTCTCATGTGAGCACCCTAGCTCGGGCGTACCAGCAAACGCCCCTTCAACGCCAGATGCAGCGTGCCCGCCCACAGGAAGATGAGGAAAGCCGTACCCGCCACCGTCAAAACAGGACCCACCAGCCCCAGCGAACCAGCAGCCGTCAAGCGAATACCGCTCGCAACCATGGAAGCCATACCGAAGGAGAAGCCCCACATGCTCATCGAGAAACCGCCCTCAAGCACCCAGGGGAGCAAACGCATCAGGAAAATCAGCTGCAGAATGCCGTACCCCGTCAGCACCAGGAAGAACCAGTCAACCGTGCCGCCATTAGCCGCCAAGTACGCGTTACCACCCACAAAAGGCGGTGCCATCTGGATACCAATAATGCCGCGCTCCCCCTGAGGCAGCGGAGTCAGGGTGCGCAGGCGGCTCAAAATCGCAGCCTCGATACTGAACCACGAAATCAGGCCCGCACCAAAGAAAAGCATCGCCATATCGCGCCACCCCACAAAGCCCATCGCCGTAGCGGTCGCAAAGTTCGTCGCAACCGTCGGCAGATATAGCACTGGCGAGGCCGCCTCGGGCGCATACCCACCACGCCATGTGCCGGCGATACGATGAGACGCAAAATACAGCTGGCCCACAGCCCCCAGCACAACCAGGGTCAGAGCCGGAACCTCAGCATACGGGTAGAGGGCCGCACCCATCTGCGCCGTCGTCGCCGGAATCAGCGAAAAGAAGCAGGTACGCGCCGGATGCTCCCAAAAACCACGCACCCACGCACGGTACTTCACCACCGAGTGAACCAGAAAACCCACAAGGAGCAGCCACACCACGGCGTTAAAAGCCAGGATGCTCTCGCCCACCCAATCGGGCGCCATTCCCTTCGACGCACCGGTACGCCAAGCGGCACCCAATGCGCCGGTACCCAGCGCCACCGCAAAATAATTAACCGGCACGCTGAGGCCGCGACGGGCTATCTGCGCATTCTGGGTAGAAGAAGACATAAACTCTCTCTCGTCATGGATGGGGTGATAAGGAAGCGTACGGGCTTCTTCCGTCAACGGTTCAGATACCGGAAGAAGCAATCACAGCCAGGGGTTCATTCTACGTTTTAACTCTATAAAAGCTGGAAGTCTATGACGTACATTAACCGATGCTCGCCACGCAACGTCGTGTTTCTTTATATAAATCCGCGCATAAAAAATCGCCCCCGACGCCTAAACGTCGGGGGCGATTACTAGCTCATGCTAGAAGCTACAGGTGCATACCTTAGGCAGCAACGGCAGCCGGATCAACGGGGATGCCGGGGCCGAAGGTGGTAGCAACGGTTGCCTTGGAGATGTAACGACCCTTAGCCGAAGAGGGCTTCAGGCGGTTAACCTCTTCCAGAGCTGCCTGGAAGTTCTCATCCAGCTGCTCAGCGGTGAAGGAAGCCTTACCGATGATGAAGTGCAGGTTGGAGTTACGGTCAACGCGGAAGTCGATCTTACCGCCCTTGATGTCTGCAACAGCCTTTGCAACATCCATGGTCACGGTACCGGTCTTGGGGTTCGGCATCAGGTTACGGGGACCCAGGATCTTACCCAGGCGGCCGACCTTGCCCATCATGTCGGGGGTTGCAACCGCTGCGTCGAAGTCGGTCCAGCCGCCAGCGACCTTTGCGATCAGCTCGTCGGAACCAACGTAGTCAGCGCCAGCTGCCTCAGCCTCAGCAGCCTTGGGGCCTGCTGCGAAAACAACCACGCGAGCGGTCTTACCGGTGCCGTGGGGCAGGTTCACGGTACCGCGAACCATCTGGTCTGCCTTACGGGGGTCAACGGACAGACGCAGTGCAACCTCAACGGTTGCGTCGGTCTTGGTGGAAGAGGTTTCCTTCGCCAGGGCAACTGCCTCGGCGGGGGTGTAGAGCTTACCCTCTTCAATCTTGGCTACAGCTGCCTTGTACGCCTTGCTGCGCTTTGCCATCTGCTTTTCTCCTTATGCAGTTGTGGTCTCGTGAGCCGCGCTCGGCTCTGCCACATCCCGTCCATACGACGGGCATTTACAAGTTCTGTGTAGAAAAATCTACGGTGCCGATTACTCGGCTATTCGGCGGACCGAAATTACTCGACGGTGATACCCATGGAACGAGCGGTACCTGCGATGATCTTGGAAGCAGCATCCAGGTCGTTTGCGTTCAGGTCGGGCATCTTGGTCTCAGCGATTTCGCGCACCTGAGCCTCGGTCAGCGAACCAACCTTGGTGGTGTGAGGAACAGCGGAGCCCTTAGCAACGCCAGCAGCCTTCTTGATCAGCTGGGAAGCCGGAGGGGTCTTGGTGATGAAGGTGAAGGAGCGATCCTCGTAGACGGTAATCTCAACGGGGATGATGTTACCGCGCTGCGACTCAGTTGCAGCGTTGTATGCCTTGCAGAACTCCATGATGTTCACACCGTGCGAGCCCAGTGCGGGGCCGACGGGGGGAGCCGGGTTAGCGGCGCCTGCCTGGATCTGCAGCTTGATGAGGCCAGTGACCTTCTTCTTGGGAGCCAATGTAGGGTCCTTTTCTTAGCTGGGAACCGACGCACAGGAGCGTACGCCGGCAAGACGGTGACCGTGGCGCGGTCACCCGTGCATCCGCATGAAAGCGTGACATGCGCATACACAAACCAACATTCTAGCGTTAAACAGCGACTTAATCCAGTGCCAGCTAGCAGAAAGATTAAACCCCGCCCGCACAGCCGCCGCCGGCTATACAGCCACTACAAAATATGAGCCCCGCACCGAAGTGCGAGGCTCATATTCACACGCTAAAAACGTTAAATCTTTTCGATCTCGGTGAAGCTCAAGGTCACCGGGGTGTCGCGGCCGAAGACGGAAATCATCACGACAATCTGCTGGGACTCGCCCTTGATCTCCGAAACGGTAGCGTCCATGCCCTCGAAAGCACCGGACTTCACGCGGACGTTCTCGCCCACAGTGTAGTCAGACTCGATAACGGGCTTGGAAACGGGCAGACCCTGGCTCTGCTGCTGCTCTTCGAAGACCGGCAGGAGCATGTCAAAGACCTCGTCCATGCGCAGCGGGACCGGGTTGTACGCGTCCTGACCCACAAAGCCAGTCACGCCGGGGGTGTGGCGGACAACGCCCCACGAGTGGTCGGTCAGTTCCATACGAACCAGAACATAACCGGGAACGCGCACGCGGCGAATGGTCTTCTTCACGGTGTTCTTGAACTCAACCACGGTCTCCATGGGAACCTGGACCTCGAAGATCTCATCTTCAGCTTCCAGGTTCTGGATACGGGTCTCGATACCGGTCTTCACCTTGTTCTCGTAACCGGAGTAGGTGTGCACCACGTACCAGTCGCCCGCCTGACGGCGCAGCTTGGACTTGAATTCTTCCAGAGCGTCGACTTCCTCCGCCGCCTCAGCAGCTGCTTCAGCTACCTCGACAGCCTCGGTAGCTTCCTCAGCCTGCTGCTCAATAGCCGCAGACTCCTCAGTAGCCTCAGCAGCGGCTACCTCGACCTCTTCAATCTCGGATACCAGTTCCTGCTCGGACACGTCGCTCCTACTTTCTATCGTTAATCATCTAGAGGGGACTCCCACTCGCCAATACGCTGAGGGAAATCACTGATGGGGCACCCAGAATATGGATGCAGCCAGTACTAGTTACGCTGAATCGTTCCGTTACCGAAAATCCAGAATGCTCCCTGGCCGAAAAGATAATCCAGACCAGAAATAAGCAGGAGCATCACCACGACAAAGAACAGAACTCCGAAGAAGTAACCAACCAGTTCGCGCCCGGTGGGAGTAGTAACCTTCTTCAACTCCGCAATAACTTCACGGAGGAATGCAAAAATACGGCCGAAGAAACCGAGCTTCTTATCGCTCTTCGACGATGCGCCGGGCTGAACAGCCTTCTCGGCGGTAGCAGACGATGCCATTTCTTCTGCCCCTTTCTGAGTCTAAAAAAGTACGCCCGGGGAACGGGCGTACGAAGATGTTATTGAGGCAATAAAAGCAGGGCGGACAGGACTCGAACCTGCAACCTGCGGTTTTGGAGACCGCTGCTCTACCAATTGAGCCACCACCCTTTGAAGTTTTCACTTCAGGTGTGAGAGTTGCTTCTCACGTGCTTACTCCTCCACTGCCTCCTAAGCCGTGGCTTTAGAGGGGCAAACAATTACACCCTTGCGGGTGCAGAACTAACTGTAAACCATCTTTCGGGGCCGATGCAACTTCAGAATGTAATATTTTTTCGAAAAACCTCTTGAGATACCTTGACGAAGGGTTCCGCATCACCACTAGTGACCCGTATTCTATTACTAAGGAACGCCGCTCACACCCGCGCCCATCACGCGCGAATTGGTCCCCCACGCGTATTCCCATCACCTATTTCCTTGTCGACTTCACGCCGGCAGCGCACAAGAAGAAAGAGAAGAGAGCCCCATGGCGCGTATTTCAAGCCGCATCGGTGCCATCGCACCCTCCGCAACCCTTGCCGTCGACGCAAAGGCAAAAGCACTCAAGGCTCAGGGGCGCCCCGTCATCGGTTTCGGCGCAGGCGAACCGGACTTCCCCACCCCCGCGCACATTGTTGACGCAGCACGCGAAGCGCTCAACGACCCCAAGAACTTCCGCTACTCCCCCGCCTCCGGTCTTCCCGAGCTGAAGAAGGCCATCGCTGAAAAGACCCTGCGTGACTCCGGTGTAGAGGTTGACCCCTCCCAGGTTATCGTCACCAACGGTGGCAAGCAGGCCGTCTACCAGGCCTTCGCAACCGTCATCGACGAAGGCGACGACGTCCTACTGCCCGCACCCTACTGGACCACCTACCCCGAGTGCATCCGCCTGGCAGGCGGCAACCCCATCGAGGTGTTCGCCGGTAGCGACCAGCACTACAAGGTCACCGTCGAGCAGCTCGAAGCCGCATACACCCCCGCTACCAAGGCACTCATCTTCGTCTCCCCCTCCAACCCGACCGGTGCCGTCTACACCGAAGAGGAAACCCGCGCCATCGGCGAATGGGCACTGTCCAAGGGTATTTTCGTGCTGACCGACGAGATTTACGAGCACCTCACCTATGACGGTGTTAAGGCAGTCTCCATCCTGAAGGCAGTACCCGAGCTCGCTGACCTGTGCGTCATTCTCAACGGCGTGGCAAAGACCTACGCCATGACCGGTTGGCGTGTGGGCTGGATGATTGGCCCGCGCGACGTTATCGCCGCAGCCTCCAACCTGCAGTCCCACATGACCTCCAACGTCAACAACATCGCCCAGCGTGCCGCCCTTGAAGCACTGACCGGCCCGCAGGATGACGTGGAAATCATGCACGCCGCCTTCGATCGCCGCCGCCGCGCCATTGTGGAGGGCTTGAACGCTATTGAAGGCGTTCACTGCCCCGTACCCACCGGCGCGTTCTACGCCTACCCGGACGTACGCGAGCTGCTCGGCAAGGAAATTGAAGGCGTACGCCCGCAGACCAGTGCAGAACTGGCTGAGCTCATCCTCGAAAAGGCTGAGGTCGCCGTGGTTCCCGGTGAGGCATTCGGCCCCAGCGGCTACCTGCGCCTCTCCTACGCCCTGAGCGACGAGGACCTGGCGGAGGGCCTGGCACGTCTGCAGAAGTTCCTCGGTCAGGCACGCGACTAGACCCTCTGACCGCGCCCGCTGAACCGTGCAACTCACCTCGATGGAGACTGCGGTTCGGTAGGGACGGCGGTTCAGACGTGGGATGGACCGGCGCAAAACGATCAATCACAGGGCTATTGACCGTTTTTTGCCCTAGAAACCGAGAATCCCACAAATATTTAAAAATATTTTTAAAACGAATGAGGCTTCCCGCATCTTTACAGATGTGAGGAAGCCTCATTCGTCTCTTCGGTGCCATAGGTGGGAAAGGGCGGCTATTTGTGTTTCAAACCCAAACATACAGGTACCAAAAACCTGAACTTTTCAGCACCAAAACGGGCGTTCCCACGGCTTTCCACCACTACCCACACAACCCAAACATCGCTAAAATAGAGACCAAGAGAACGACCTCCCGTCCGGCGCACATCCGCGCGCCGAATTTGTGGAGGTCATAGTTATATACACGCGCGCACAACACCTAAAACGCGCAGACATTAGGAGCCAACCATGAAGATCGGTCTGCTTACTTCCGGCGGCGACTGCCCCGGCCTGAACGCTGTTATCCGCGGCGCTGTCCTCAACGGCGTCAAGAAGTACGGCTACGAGTTCGTCGGCTTCCGCGATGGCTGGCGCGGCGTCGTTGAAGGCGACTACATGGACCTGCCCCGCCAGAAGGTCCGCGGCCTGGCATCCCAGGGCGGTACCATCATCGGTACCTCCCGCACCAACCCCTTCGACGGCCCCAACGGTGGCCCCGAAAACATCGAAATCATGATGGAACGCCACGGCATCGACGCAATCGTCGCTATCGGCGGTGAAGGCACCCTCGCAGGCGCAAAGCGCCTGGCAGACGCAGGCCTGCCCGTCATCGGTGTCCCCAAGACCATTGACAACGACCTGCGCGCAACCGACTACACCTTCGGCTTCGACACCGCAGTGTCCATCGCAACCGAGGCAATGGACCGCATCCGCACCACCGGCGAATCGCACCACCGCTGCATGGTCGCCGAGGTCATGGGCCGCCACGTCGGCTGGATTGCACTGCACTCCGGCATGGCAGCAGGCGCACACGCAATCCTGATCCCCGAGGTCAAGGTCTCCATGGAGCAGGTTGCAAACTGGGTCAAGGAAGTACACGACCGCGGCCGCTCTCCCCTGGTTGTTGTTGCTGAAGGCTTCATCCCCGAAGGCTTCGACGACGTCATGGCAAACAAGGGTACCGAGAAGGACGGTCGTCCCCGCCTCGGTGGTATCGGTGAGTACATCACCCAGGAAATCGAGAAGATGACCGGCGTCGAAACCCGCAACACCATCCTGGGCCACATCCAGCGCGGTGGCGCACCCACCGGCTACGACCGCGTGCTCGCAACCCGCCTGGGCATGGGCGCAGTCGACATGGTCGCTCAGAAGCAGTGGGGCAAGATGGTCTCCGTTCAGGGCACCGAAATCAAGTACGTACCCCTCGAAGAGGCACTGGACGGTCTGAAGTCCGTACCTCAGGAACGCTGGGAAGAAGCAGCCGTCCTCTTCGGCCGCTAAACCCCGCAACCTCAGCACATTAGCTGGGCGCGCATACTAAAACCGCGGAGGCGGGCACTCGCAACGAGTGTCCGCCTCCGCGGTTTTATGCAGGTAGTCAGCTGCTATTGCCTAGTCGGATGCTCTAGCGCTTTAAGAAGTCCTGACCTGCCAAAGAACGACGCGCCACTTCACCGGATTCCGGCGAAACCACCGTCGTCTGAGCCACCGCGTACTCGGTCGCCGGCGCTGGCGATCCATCGGGCAGGAAGTCACCGCCATCGACCGCACGCAAAGGCGCCTGCGGGTCAACGCCGCGCTTGATCACAGCCAATGCAATCGGGCCTGCCTCATAATGCAACGCCACAGAGGTAATGCGACCGACCGGGCGGGACTTGCCCTCCACAAACAGTTCACTACCTGCCGCCGGCAGGGTGTGCTCCGAACCGTCAATATCCAAGAACACCAGACGGCGCGGGGGACGACCCAGGTTATGCACGCGAGCCACCGTCTCCTGGCCCTTGTAGCAGCCCTTATCGAAATGCACCGCGGTACGGGTGTAATCCAGCTCCTGAGGGATGGTCTTATCGTCAGCCTCGGTGCCGTAGCGCGGGCGCCACGCCTCAATACGCAGAGCCTCCGCAGCCCACAGACCCGCAAAACGCGCGTCCGAAGATTCAGCTAGGGCGGGCAGAACAGAGCGCGGCACAATGCTCAAGAAACGCTTGTAGTCCGCACCCGGGTGATGATCGCCCGCCTCATCGTAACGGTAGCTACCCGGTGCCGGAGTGTGCCAAGGATCCTCCCACACCAGCGGCTGAGCCTCAGCGAGCGCCGGATGCACCGAACCGTCCTGCAGGATCGGGTTGCGGGCGCTCTCCAGCACGGCGTACTCGTCGCTGAGGTTCTGCACCTCAACGCGCATCATGAACTTCATACGGTTCAGGTAATCGGTCAGCGGCTGAGCCTGGTTGCCCTCCACAATCAGCCAGAGTGCCTCGCCGTCTTCAACTGCGGCGGGTGCGTACTCCACGCGGCCCTGAGGGGAAAGCAACAGGAACTCGCGGCTCTCCCCGGCGGTCATGCCGGTCAGAATCTGCGAGGCGATGGAGGTCAGCCAATTCTGGCGGTCCGGCCCCTCAACACGCACCACGCCCAGGGAGGAGCGGTCCACCAGCACCAGCGGCTCGCCTGCATCGGCGGAGCGGTCAAAGCTGAGGGCGCGCTGCTCCAGCATGGGGTTGCCGTAGTGCGCGGCGACGCCCGCATCCAGCCCGGAGGCGGCAAAAGCACCGTGCAGGCTCAGCAGGGGGCTTACCGGGCGGGCAGCATCGGGCTGGGGTACCTCAGTCTGAGGCGCTTCAAGCGAAGATTCAGTCACGGAAGGTGCACCTTTCACGCAAAGAGTCTGCCCCGCCGACCAACGGGGCAGACTCACGTTAGTTATTAGGCGGTGGGCTCGGAGCCGGGCTCACCGGTGGGCTCTTCGCCATCCAGGGAACCGAACATCGAGGTGCCCAGGGAATCGCCGGTCATCGACGAGGTCTTACGCAGCTCAGCGGAAGCGTGCTTGTGCAGCTTACCCTCGGCGTCCGCGACCTCCCAGTCCCACATGAGGTTGCCGTTGACCAGGCCCCACAGGCGCACGGAGCCCGCGTAGTCGTGGGAGATGTCGTCGCGCAGCAGGTTGCCGGTCTGCATGCGAATGACCGGGCCCTTGACCATGCCCACGTAGTTTTCGCTAATGCCGCCGGGGTGCGCGATGGTCGCCAGCAGGGAGAAGCCGTCGTCCTCGTTGCGCAGGGTTTCAACGCTCTCGGCGTTGGGGAAGGCAGGTACAACGTCCTTGGGGACAATACCGAAGCCACCGTCGGCGTCGGTCAGGGGGCGGTCAATCTGCCAGAAACCAGTTTCAACGGTGATGGGGCGCAGCTTCTGACCTTCGTCATCGAGCAGGAAAGACTCAGCGCGGTATTCGATGAAGGGCAGACCGTCCTGCTCAAAAGTAATGATCTGGCCGAAGGGGGTGTTTTCCTGGCCTTCGTACCACATGGTTCCGGTACCTTCCCAGGTGCCAAGCAGCCATGCGAAGGGAACAAGTTCAGGGGTTAGGTTGGTAGGGATTTCAATAGCCATACCTTCTATTCTAGTACCCGTGGGTAAAACAGTGCCCTGTTCGTTCGCCCACGGCACGTTTGTCCACGGCACGGGGTAGCGTCGCCGCCTGCAGAGTGACCGGTGCGGTGGGCGGCATAAAGAAAACCCCCAACCGGAGGGGACCGGGTGGGGGTTCACGCCGTCATTGGCGAGGCGGTACGAACCGTATGAGGCAACCGCCTAAAGCCCTGTGTGGGCGATGCTTCTGCTCTGTGCGGGAAGACTACTTCTGACCGCTGAAGAGGCCACGCAACACTGCGAATGCACCGATACCGATGCACACAGAGATAATAGCCATCAGCGACATGAAGAGAGCTTCAAGAGCCATAAGATTGTTTTCCATGCCTTAAACCTACCACAGACCCACCCCGAAAGGGTGCAGAATCAGCGGCAGAAACATAGTGGACATCCAAGCCGGTTCCCGGGCGCACAACCTGCTTAGCGCCGAGCAAAATCCCGGTTCCGCGCCAGCATGCCAAAACCCCGCGGTCATCGGCTGAAAAGGGTGTATGCGCAGTCCGGAATACAATATTCGCACCCAGTCTGCGCAGGCTCCCACCGCTGTGTCACAGGCGGGCTAGTACACTAGAAAGAGCCCAAAAGTTTTACACGGGAAATACGCGGGAAAGGAGAGGGTGTGTACCGTATTGCGCTCATGAGCGATACCGCCGCGCAGGATATGATCCCCTCGCTGAGTCTACTCAGCCACAAGGTACACGTCTTCCCGCTCGACACCACCCACACCGCACTCGAATCCGAGGCTTTCGACCTGCTCATGGTCGACGCCCGCACCGCACTCGTACAGGCACGCCAATGCGCCCAGCTGTTGCGCGCCGCCGGCGTACAGTTGCCGCTCATCGCGCTCCTGAACGAAGGCGGTATGGCGGCGGTTGCAGCCTCCTGGCAGGTTGACGATATTGTTTCTGACCAGGCCTCCCCCTCCGAAATGGATGCGCGCCTGCGCCTCGCCATCAAGAGCGACGCCGGTGCAGAAGAAGAGAACACCGAAGAGCGCATCGTGCGCGCGGGCAACCTCGTTATTGACACCCAGGCGTACTCCGCACATCTTTCCGGTACCGCGCTGAACCTGACCTTCAAAGAGTTTGAACTGCTCAAGTTCATGGCTCAGCACCCCGGACGGGTGTTCTCCCGCGCCCAATTGCTCTCCGAAGTGTGGGGTTACGACTCCTACTACGGCGGCACCCGCACCGTGGACGTGCACGTGCGTCGTCTGCGTTCCAAGCTCGGCACCGAATACGAGCAGATGATTTCGACCGTGCGTAACGTGGGTTATTCCTTCAATAGCACCCGCTAAATTCCGCGGCACCAACCCCTCATTTGGTGTACCCACTCGGCGAGTTGCCCCGGTGCCGCGCCGAGTACCAGAATGCGTAAATGTTCCGGTTCTTGTCATATTCGCCCAGGACGGAGAACAAACTCTCCAAAGAGCAACTATCCCCGGTAGAGTTGAATCAGAAGGCTACGAAAGAAGGCGATGATGGTACACAACCAGACACCCGATTCCTCCACCCTGCCCGCTGAAAGCTCCCTTGTTTACGCGGAACCGCAGCTCACCGAAGAGCTGCTGGAACGCTTCGATTCCTTCGCTCAGAAGGTTGCCCGCCATGACGGCGTCTCGGCGTTCTCTGAGCAGACCCGCATCGAGCTGAGCAAGGCATTGCGTGAAAGCACCCTGACCCCTCCGCGTTTCTTTGTCGCCGAGGATAACGGCACCCTCGCCGCCGTGTTTGTGGCGCTCACCCCCGCCAACGACGAAGACACCGGCGTGATTGAGGCAGCCGTCGCCCCCGAATACCGCGGACAAGGCGCAGGCAGCGCATTCTTCGACCACGCCGTCCGTCAGCTGGGTGAAGACGCCGTACGATACCGCCTCTGGGTTCACGGCAGCGCCACCGACACCGGCATTGAAAGCCCCGCCCACGCGTTCGCGACCCTGCACGGTTTCGAGCCGGTACGTGTGCTGTACAAGATGGTTCTGCCCCTGGACGCACAGACCCGCGAAGAGCTCGTGGAACGCTCCGATGCGCGCACCCTGCCGGAAAACCTGCGGATGCGTACCTTCACCGGCGCGGACGAATTCCCCTGGCTGCGCGTGAACGCCGCTGCTTTTGCACACCACCCGGAGCAGGGCAAGCTCACCCTTGCTGATTTGCGCGAGCGCACCGGCTCCCCCTGGTTCCGTCCCGAGGGTTTCTTCATCGCCTCCGAGGTGGATGATGACTCCGCCATTGCGGCGTTCACTTGGACGAAGATCCCGACCGGTCAGGAGCAGGGCGAGCTGTCCCCCTCCGGCGAGATTTATGTGGTGGGTGTGAGCCCGCAGGCTCAGGGAGGCGGCTTGGGTCGCACCCTCACCCTGCGCGCGCTGGCATACCTGGCATGCGCTGAGGATGAGAACGGCGAGCCGCTGCGCGCCATTGACCTGTACGTGGACGCAGATAATGACGCTGCCTACGCCCTCTACACGTCCTTGGGCTTTGGCGTGGCGACGGTTGACCGCATGTACGCTCCCGCGCAGCAGGATGAGCCTGCCGCCTAGTTTTCTGTGCGCCGTCTCCGGCGTGCTTCTTCACGACTTATCCCCGATCAGAAAGGCAAGTACAGTATGGTACCCGCCCCCAATGGCCTGAATAAGGCGCCTAAGCCCAAGCCGTCTGAGCCTGCGCCCATGACCGGTGTCATTCACATTGGCCACGATATTTCGAAGATTGAGCGCGCCGAATCTCGCGGTGACCGCATTGAGAAGGGCGAAAAGCGCTCCTACTTCAGCCTTGAAGAGGAGTTCGGTCCGGAGCGTTTCTTTGACCGTGAGAGCAGCTGGCTGGACTTCAACACCCGCGTGCTGGAGCTCGCGGAGGACCCGAACCTGTTCCTGCTGGAGCGTCTGAACTTCCTGTCGATTGTGGCATCTAACCTGGACGAGTTCTTCATGGTGCGTGTGGCGGGTCTGAAGCGTCGCATTGCGACCGGTCTGGCGGTTCCTTCGGCTTCCGGTCTGAGCCCCGAGGAGCAGATGGAAGAGATCGCTGAACGCGCTCACCAGCTGCAGGCTCGTCACGCTGATGTGTTCCACAACCAGGTGCTGCCGGCTCTGGAGGAGCAGAACATCCGTATCGTGGGTTGGAACGACCTGGATACGGACGCTAAGCAGCGTCTGCGTCAGGATTTCATGCAGGACATCTTCCCGATTCTGACTCCGCTGGCGGTTGACCCGGCGCACCCCTTCCCGTACATTTCGGGCCTGTCGCTGAACCTTGCAGTGCTGGTGCGTAACCCGCAGACCGGCAAGGAGCTGTTCGCTCGCGTGAAGGTGCCCGATCAGCTGGACCGTATGGTCTCTGTGGATGGTTCTCGTGCCGCCAACACTGCTGGCCGCGAGAGCCGCTACATTGCGCTCGAAGACATCATTGCTGAGCACCTGGATACCCTCTTCCCGGGTATGGAGGTTGTGGAGCACCACGTCTTCCGCGTGACTCGTAACGAGGATCTCGAGGTGGAAGAGGACGACGCCGAGAACCTGCTGAAGGCTCTGGAGAAGGAGCTTCTGCGCCGTCGTTTCGGTCCGCCGGTCCGTCTGGAGGTTGAGGACACCATCAACCCGACCATCTTGGATCTGCTGATTTCTGAGCTGAATATTGATGAGTCTGAGGTGTACCGCCTGCCGGCTCCGCTTGATCTGCGCGGTATGAGTGCAATTGTTCGTGCGAACCGCCCGGCTCTGCACTACCCCAAGCACATTGCGCACACTTCCCGCTGGCTCAACGCCACCGAGACTGCGAAGGCTGCGGACGTGTTCGCTGCCGCCCGTGACCACGACGTGCTACTGCACCACCCGTACGATTCCTTCGCGACCAGTGTGCAGGCGTTCCTGGCTCAGGCTGCCGCTGACCCGCGTGTTCAGGCGATTAAGCAGACTCTGTACCGCACCAGTGGCGACTCCCCCATCGTGGATGCGCTGATTGAGGCGGCTGAGGCTGGCAAGCAGGTCGTGGCGTTGGTGGAGATTAAGGCTCGCTTTGATGAGGAAGCCAACATCTCCTGGGCTCGCAAGCTGGAGCGCGCGGGCGTGCACGTGGTGTACGGCATCGTGGGTTTGAAGACTCACTGCAAGCTGTCTCTGGTGGTGCGCCGCGAGGGTAACCACCTGCGTCGTTACGCGCACATTGGTACCGGTAACTACCACCCGTCGACCGCTCGTTTCTACGAGGATTTGGGCATTATCACCTGTGATGAGCAGATCTGTGAGGATGTCTCCCGCCTGTTCAACCAGCTGTCCGGTTACGCGCCGAAGACCAACTACCAGTCGCTGCTGGTGGCGCCGCGTACTCTGCGTAGCGGCCTGATTGAGTGCATCGATCAGGAGATTGAGAACCACAAGGCGGGCCGTCCGGCGAAGATTCAGATTAAGTGCAACTCCATGGTGGATGAGGCCATCATCGATTCGCTGTACCGTGCTTCGCAGGCTGGCGTGCCGGTGGATGTGGTGGTTCGCGGTATTTGCGCGCTGCGCCCGGGCGTTAAGGGTCTGAGCGAGAATATTCGCGTCCGTTCGGTGCTGGGTCGCTTCTTGGAGCACTCGCGCGTGTTTGCGTTTGAGAACGGTGGCGACCCGATTGTCTACATTGGCTCTGCCGATATGATGCACCGCAACCTGGACCGCCGCATTGAGGCTCTGGTACCGGTGAAGGATCCGCGCCACGTGAAGTACCTGCGTGACATGTTCACCATCTACATGAGTGATTCTTCGCGTACTTGGCACCTAGATTCTGAGGGTAACTGGACCCGCCACGACACCGATGATCAGGGCAACCCGCTGCAGGATGTGCAGTCGTACTACCTGAGCTCGCGTTCCCGTAAGAACGTGGTGGATAAGGTCTAAGGATTTGCCGCTGACCTGCCGGTGATTTCTGGTGGTGAACCCCGTCTGTTCTCGCGCTTTATGGCGTGGGGCAGGCGGGGTTTTCCGCGTGTCGTGCAAAAACGTGCGGTAGACTAGTGCACTTAGCGCAAAAGTGAACAACAGGTTACGTTGAGATTACAACTTGACGCTTCTCTCCCCTACAATTAGACGCGGAGCATGGTGCCCGTTGGCATTGTGCGCAGCCTAGCGAAGAGGATCAGAGAGAGATATGGCACTGCTGGATTCCCCCTCCATCTACTACTCGGCACGACGTTTTGATGCGGTCAACAGCATTGACCGCGCCCTCGCAAACACTGCGGATATTGTTGCTTCTGGCGCACTGATTTGGCGCATGCGCGATGGTGCGCTTGAGGTCCTGATTATTCACCGCCCCCGCTACGATGACTGGTCTTGGCCTAAGGGCAAGCAGGATCCGGGCGAGTCCCTGGCAGAGACCGCTATTCGCGAGATCCGCGAAGAGGTCGGCCTGCAGGTTGTTTTGGGTGTGCCCCTGGCGGTGACTTCCTACCCGGTGGGTGGCCGCCCGAAGGATGTTTTCTACTGGGCTGCTGAGCTTCCCGAGGGTGCCCGCGCCCTGGCGGATGAGGGTGAAGTGGATGAACTGCGCTGGGTAACCACTGACGCGGCTCGCGCTCTGCTGACCAATCATGATGACCTGGCGCCTCTGGAGTCTCTGGAGGCTCTGGCGGAGGCGGATGCGCTGCGCACCCGCCCGATTCTGATTGCCCGCCACGCGAAGGCTAAGCCGCGTTCGAACTGGGCTGCTGCTGAGGATGACCGTCCGCTCGCGGCGACCGGCAAGCGTCAGGCGCTGGCTTCTAGCCGTCTCTTTGCGGCGTGGGCTCCGAGCCGTATTATTTCTTCCCCGTGGTTGCGTTGCGTTCAGACTGTGACCCCGTACTCGGTGGATTATGGTGTGTCGGTGAAGGAGAAGAAGTCCCTGTCTGAGGCGGGCGCTCAGCGTCACCCGGCGCGTGTTGCCCGTACCGTGGCGTCCCTGTTCGATAAGGATTCTTCCTCGCTGCTATGCACGCACCGCCCGGTGCTGCCTCGGGTGATGGATGTTCTGCGTGAGTACCTGTTTGAGGATTCCGCGGAGGTTCTTCCGACCGAGGACCCGTACCTGGAGCCCGGCGATGCCCTGGTTCTGCAGGTGACTGAGGGCGATGACCCGCGTATTGTCTCGGTGGAGCGTGTACGCGCTGCTCTGGACTAACACCCATATACTTTGATCTTCTAACGGCGAGCGCGCTGGGCTTTATGCTCAGAGCGTTTGCTCTACCTGCGCCCGTTCGAGGGTTTTACAATAGAGGGGCGGTTGATTCTTTGCCGTCTCTCACGTCTACTGACAGGATTCAAGGTTTTTCTTATGACTCACGCAATCCCCACCCCTTACGAAGATCTTCTGCGCGAAATCCTCGAGGAGAACAAGGACGCCATCGCGGCGGACGCGCAGCGTTCCGACCGTACCGGCACCGGCACCTTCGGCGTGTTTGGTCGTCAGATGCGTTTTGACCTGCGTGAGTCGTTCCCGCTGATTACCACCAAGCGCGTGCACTTCAAGTCCGTTGCCATTGAGCTGCTGTGGTTCTTGCGCGGTTCTTCAAATGTGCGCTGGTTGCAGGAGCGCGGCGTGACCATTTGGGATGAGTGGGCTGATGAGAACGGCGATTTGGGCCCGGTGTACGGCGTGCAGTGGCGTTCGTGGCCGACCCCCGACGGCGGCACGATTGACCAGATTGCGAAGGTTATCGATTCGTTGAAGAATAACCCGAGCTCGCGCCGCCACATTGTTTCGGCGTGGAACCCCGCTGAGGTGGACAACATGGCGCTTCCGCCCTGCCACGCGCTCTTCCAGTTCTACGTGCACGAACGCCAGGACGGTGTGAAGGAGCTGTCCTGCCAGCTGTACCAGCGTAGCGCGGACATGTTCCTGGGCGTGCCCTTCAACATCGCCTCCTACGCTCTGCTGACCTACCTGATTGCGCAGGAGGTGGGCATGGAGCCGGGCGAGTTCGTGTGGACCGGTGGCGACTGCCACATCTACTCGAACCACCTGGAGCAGGTGAAGAAGCAGCTGGGCTACGGCACCGACCCGGAGGGTAACCCCTACCCGCCACGCGAACCGTACCCCTACCCGAAGCTGGTTATTAAGACCAAGAAGCCTTCTATTTTCGATTACGAGTATGAAGACTTTGAGCTGGTGGATTATAAACACCACCCCGGTATTGCCGCGCCGATTGCGGTCTAGCTGCAGGTTGTAAGGAGGCATAATGTATCGTCTGGGCGCTATTTGGGCTCAAACTGATGCCGGCATCATCGGTCGTAACGGGGATATGCCCTGGTACGCTCCGGAGGATTTGGCGCACTTCAAGAAGGTGACGCTGGGTGCTCCGGTGATTATGGGTCGCCGCACCTGGGAGTCGTTCCCGCCGCGTTTCCGCCCACTACCTGGCCGTACGAATATTGTGATTAGCCGTTCGGTCACCGAAGCAGAAGAACGCGACGGTGCGCTGTGGGTTCCTTCGCTGGATGCGGCACTGTACGCGGCTCGTGACGCCGCGGGCGCGCCGGTCGAAGCTACCCCGGCAGATACCGCCGCGGTTGATGCTTGGATTCTTGGTGGCGGATCCGTCTACGCGGAGGCGCTCTCCCGCACCGACCTGCCCGCCTTTGGTCGGGTAGAGACGGTGGAGCGTACTCTCTTCTACTGCCAGGAAGGTAACGAGATCACCGGCGATACGCGAGCGCCCGAACTGCAGCTTGCAGATTCTGCGGGTAACTGCGAGGGTCAATCCCCGAACGGGTGCTGGCGGGTCATCTCCGAGAGTGCCTGGGAGAAGAGCGAGAAGGGCTACCTGCTCGATGAGTCGGGCATGAAGAACCCCATGTACTTCTCGTTCCAGCGGCTCGAGCGTCTGTAGCTCTCGCGCACGTGCCGGTACCGGGCCGTTCCGAATATCAAATTTTTTGTACGGTGTTAGTCCACACCCGCCAGCCTGAGAGTACACTGGGAACCATGAACTTTAATCCCGGTGACTCTGTAGGTTTTGTTGGCTGGCGCGGCATGGTGGGCTCCGTCCTCATGAAGCGCATGGTTGAGGAAGGCGACTTCGAGGGCATTACCCCCGTCTTCTTCACCACCTCTAATGTTGGTGGCGCAGCGCCCACCTTCGACGGCGTGATTGAGCCGTCCGAGCTGAAGGACGCATACGACATTGACGAGCTGCGCAAGCACTCGATTATTGTGACCGCTCAGGGCGGTGGCTACACCGAGGCTGTGCACCCGAAGCTGCGTGCAGCTGGCTGGGACGGCCTGTGGATTGATGCCGCTTCCACCCTTCGCATGAACGATGACTCCATCATCGTGCTGGACCCCATCAACCGCGACGTCATCGACCGCGGCCTGGCATCCGGCGTGAAGGACTTCGTCGGCGGTAACTGCACCGTCTCCTGCCTGCTGATGGGTCTGGGCGGCCTCTTCAAGAATGACCTGGTCGAGTGGGCAACCTCCATGACCTACCAGGCAGCGTCCGGCGGCGGTGCCCGCCACATGCGCGAGGTGCTCGCGCAGTTCCGCGACCTGGGGAACGAGGTGTCCGAGGAGCTGAACGACCCCGCATCCGCAATTCTGGACATCGACCGCAAGGTTCTCGCAAAGCAGCGTTCCGGTGAACTGGATTCCACCCAGTTCGGTGTGCCGCTCTCCGGCTCCCTGATTCCCTGGATTGACTCGGACCTGGGTAACGGCCAGTCCCGCGAGGAGTGGAAGGCTGAGGTCGAGACCAACAAGATCCTGGGCCGCTCCGAGGACGAGAAGATCACCATGGACGGCCTGTGCGTCCGTATCGCTGCGATGCGCTCGCACTCTCAGGCGCTGACCATCAAGCTCAAGAAGGACCTGCCGCTCGAGGAGATTGAGCGCATCATCGCTGAGGACAACCCCTGGGTTCGCTTCGTGCCGAACGAGCGTGAGGCTTCCATGGAGCAACTGACCCCCGTGGCTGCTTCCGGTTCTCTGGAGATTCCGGTTGGTCGCGTGCGTAAGCTCGCGATGGGCCCCGAGTACATTAGCGCGTTCACCGTGGGTGACCAGCTGCTCTGGGGTGCTGCTGAGCCGATTCGCCGCATGCTGCAGATTGCTATTGGCAAGCTCTAAAGCTCACGACAAGCTATAACAAAAGCCCTCGCTACCATTCTTATTGGATGGGAGCGAGGGCTTTTTGTGTCTGTGTATAGCTTGCGCGGACCGGGTGAACGCGGGCTGGATGAGTGCGGTCTGGGTTAGCGCCGGTTTGCGGCGGCTGCCTTACGTTCTGCCTTGCGTGCGGCTTTGCGTTCCTTGCGTTGCTGTCGCCAGGCGCGGTAGCGGTACCAGGCGGTGAGCACCACGTGCTTCATGAAAATATTGGCGCGGCGTGCCCAGGTGAATTCGGTACCCCAAATGCCCAGGCCGATAAAGATGAACAGCCAGCCGGGGCCGGGGGTGACGAGCATAATCAGCCCAGCGATAAAGCAGAAGGCGCCCACGCCGATGACGAGGGGCTTGTAGAGATGACGCATGACCGGATGCGCGTGCATGCGCTCCTTGCGGGCTTCGAGCCAGCGGTGAAAGCGGCTGGTCTCGCTTTCTTTGACTTCATCTTCAAGGGTTTTCAGGGGTGGTCCTTCCAAACGTGCCGTAGGTGAGTTTCACCGGGCGGCGGTGGTTAGAGAATAGCATTCACTGCTGAATGGCGGCTGTGAAAGATTTCTTCATGTTGAGATTTTTCCGTCATCTTCAAAATTTTTTCGTTTCAATAGTGTTCAAGTCGAAAGTACCTTTATACACTGTAAGGGAACAATTCGCCCGGCATCATGCCTAAACACTAAGGAAGCGACCCACTATCGTGTCCTCCTCACGTCCCGCATCGACGGACTCATCCCGCACCAACGCTGTTGCACCCGCTGGTACCTCTGCACCCGCTGCTGAACGCAACGCCGCACCGACCCTCAACGAACGCCTCGAAAACCTGCCCTTCACCCGCGCCCACGGCAAGCTCCTGGGCATCTCGGGTCTCGGCTGGGCGCTGGACGCCATGGACGTTGGCCTCATCTCCTTCGTCATGGCGGCCCTCATCAAGGAATGGCATCTGAGCCCCACCGAAGCCTCCTGGCTCGGTTCCATCGGATTCGTCGGCATGGCACTCGGCGCAACCTTCGGCGGTCTACTCGCAGATAAGCTCGGCCGCCGCTACATCTTCGCCCTCACCCTGCTGGTGTACGGTCTGGCGACCGGCGCCTCCGCCCTGGCAACCTCTCTGGGCGTGCTGCTCGTCTTCCGTTTCCTGGTCGGTCTGGGTCTGGGCGCGGAACTTCCCGTGGCGTCCACCCTGATTTCTGAGTTCTCGCCGCGCGCTATTCGCGGCCGCGTCGTGGTCGCCCTGGAGGCTTTCTGGGCTCTGGGCTGGATCCTCGCCGCTCTCATCGGTACCTTCATCGTTCCGCAGGCGAACGGCTGGCGCTGGGCACTTGCCATCGGACTGATTCCCGCCATCTACTCGCTCGTGATCCGTATGGGAACCCCCGAGTCGGTACGCTTCCTGGAGTCGGTCGGCAAGCACGACCAGGCACGCCAGGTGGTCGAACGTTTCGAGGCCTCCCCCGCGCTCTTCTCCCGAACCGACAAGAAGCAGACCGAAGACACTTCCGTACACGGCGCGGCAGAAAGCGCCGACAACGCAGAATCCGCGAAGATCCACTCCATCTGGGCTGCCGGTCAGCGCCGCAAGACCATCGCCCTGTGCGTCATCTGGTTCTGCATCAACCTTTCCTACTACGGCGCGTTCATCTGGATTCCGGCGCTACTGAACGCCCAGGGCTTCAGCCTCGTGAAGTCCTTCGCGTTCACGCTCATCATGACCCTCGCTCAGTTGCCCGGCTACGCGGTCGCCGCCTACCTCATCGAAAAGTGGGGCCGACGCGCAACCCTGGCGACCTTCCTGCTTGGCTCCGCGCTGGCGGCGGCTGGCTACGGCATGGCGCACGCCGAGGTATTCATCATCCTCGCCGGATGCATGCTCTCCTTCTTCAACCTGGGTGCGTGGGGTGCCCTCTACGCCCTGAGCCCGGAAATCTTCCCGACCCACCTGCGCGGAACCGGCACCGGTGCCGCCGCCGGTATCGGTCGTATCGCCTCCATCGCGGCACCGCTCATTGTGCCGCCGCTGGTCGCATTCGGTGGAACCCCGCTACTCTTTGCGCTCTTCTCCACCGCGTTCCTGGTAGCGGCAACCACCGTGTTCTTCCTCCCTGAACGCCGCGGCGAATCCCTCTAACGAGCCGCCCGCCCCCTACACGATGAGCTGTCCCTTCTGAACACTCTTTCCGAGCAATCAGAAGGGACAGCCCATTTGTCATTTAAGCCCTATAACCATGCACCACAACCTCAAACTATGAGAGGATACGTTCTATGCTCGATTCCTTCCTCTCCAACCCCTACCGCACAGAGTTCAGCCCCTGGCCCGTGAGCGAACACTACGCCACAGAACGCGCCGGCGGCGTGCCCGAAGCCATGCTGCTACCGGGCGAACTCACCGTGCACCGTGGCGACGGGGCAAAAATGAGCTACTACTTGGACTGGCCCGAGGAATTCAACGAATATACCCGCGCAATCACCCTGCGCCCGCGCACTAAGAACGGCTACCCGCAGGACTTTATGTTCACCGTCGCCGTACGCGACGGCCAAGCTGTCTTCACCGCAACCGCCCTCAGCTTCTGGGAGCAACGCGACGGCCGCCCCTACGACCGTGAGCCCATCGCCCGCGGCTACGTGGACGTCGCCTCCTACGAATCCTGCGAGGAATACGCCGGCATTTCCGCCGCGCCCACCCTCATCGGCTGGGATATCGCAGACCCCTACCCGGCACGCATGGCGCTCATCCGCGCCCTCTGCGAAGGAGTCGCCAGCAGCATCACGATGGGCACCCGAATCCTCGCGGACGGGCAGGTACAGATCGACCACAAGGACGGGGACCTACTCGCCCTGCACGTGAACGCGGTCAGCACCGTAGGCGGCATGGTCCGCGCCCTCATCATCGAGCAGGACCGCGTGCCCGGCGGCGTATCTACCGGCACCTCCGAGCGTGCCGACCTGCAGACGCGCGCCTACTACGCCAACGTGCTCTCCCCCGTTCCCGGCGAGTTTGGAAATCTCGTCTGGTCCCACAGCGAGGACGCGGAATACTACCCGTACCGTCCCACGCGCCACAAGCCGATTTTCCACGCCCCCTGCCCGCCTCAGAAGCTTCCCCTGGCGATTCAGGTGCTGATGGAGCACCTGCCCGCCGCTCCGCTGGCTGCAACGCGCACAGCGCCCAAGCGCAGGCCCTACCTGCCGGGGCAGGCACGTATCTCCTCCCCTCGCCACTAACTCAGCGGGTTAATAAAACGCTTCGGGCGGTCTCTGATGAAGAGACCGCCCGAAGCGTTTATTCTGAAGCATTTATTCTATGCGTCCTCGCGCTAGGCGAGGCGAGAAGTTGAGGGTTTAGATTTCGCCGTTGACCACGACAGGCTCAGGAACCAGGGTCACGCCAAAACGTTCACGCACGCCGTCACGCACAGCGCGGGCAATAGCGAAGATATCCTCAGCGGATGCGCCGCCGCGGTTCGTAATCGCCAAGGTGTGCTTGGTCGACAGACTTGCGCGGCCCTGAGCAATCTCGCGGGACTCGCCCTCCAGACCGAAGCCCTTATCGAAGCCTGCGTGCTGAATCAGCCAAGCAGCCGAAAGCTTCACGTGATCGGGGTCCTCAACACCCGCGGTGAACGGGGAAGTCTTCACGACCACCGGGAAGTTCGGGGCGCCCTCGGGCAGGGACTCCAGAGTAGAACGCGGAACGATCGGGTTGGTGAAGAAGGAACCGGTGGAGAAGGTGTCACGGTCCTCGGGGTTGAGCACCATGCCCTTGGAGCCACGCAGCTCCAGCACCTTCTGGCGTACCAGAGCGGATTCGGCGCGCTGACCGGGCTCAACGCCCAGGCTCCTCGCCAGCTCAGCGTAACGAATCGGGGAGGACAGGCTACCGAGGGTGAACTGGAAATCAACGGTCAGCACCACGTAGCGGGGCGAACCGTTAACGGTTGCGCGCTTGAGTACCGAGTCGCGGTAGCCGAAGCGCAAATCTGCGCTCGCGAAGGTCTTCTGAGTGTTCTTTTCGCGGTCCCAGGTGCGTACGGAGGCGATGAACTCGCCCACCTCAACGCCGTATGCGCCGACGTTCTGCACAGGGGTTGCACCCACGGTGCCGGGAATGCCGGAGAGAGCCGCGGGGCCGACCCATTCATTCTCGATGCTGAGCTTCACGAAGTCGTCCCAGATGGTGCCTGCCTGCACGCGCACGTTCGCGCCGCCGCATGCGGGGATGGGCAGAACCTCTACGCCTTCGG
>ERZ773246.9-NODE-9-length-226452-cov-12.6104_pt1 | contig 226452 bp, 174 predicted proteins | sample MGYA00580519_ERZ773246 | MGnify/ENA primary metagenome ERZ773246 (study PRJEB29015, sample SAMEA2738153) | human oral metagenome | biome: human oral; feature: human-associated habitat; material: saliva | place: China | collected 2246 ...
GCGACCTCCGGGTTATGAGCCCGGCGAGCTACCGAACTGCTCCACCCCGCGTCGGTGAAGTAAACATTACCCGCCTGCCAGGCATGGCGCAACCTGGCGCGCCATGGCCTTACTCACCCGGCGGTAAGGCAGGTCACATTTTAGGCTATTTTTGGCGCCACATCTAGTAAGAAATGGTGGATTGACGCGGTTTGCGTCAATCCACCATTAAATTTCAGTCTTGCCCTACAGCAGTGTCGCCGTCGCCATCACCCGGCTGCTCCGGATCTGGGCTAGGGCTTTCACCGCCGCCGTCGCCGCCACCAGTGGGGGCCGGATCGGGAGCCGGCTGCGGAGAGGTTACCGGATCAGGGTGCACGGTGGGCACCGCAATCGGCTCAGAGGGTGCCTGGGGCGCCGTCGTAGCCGAGCCGCCACTGCCGCTACCGCCACCAGAACCGCCACTGCCGGAACCAGAGCCACTACCTGAACCGCTACCTGAGCCACCAGAACCCGTGCCCGAATTACCAGGCTTGGCGCCAGAGTTATTAGAGCCGTTACCGGAAGAGGAGCTAGCCGAGTCAGTACCAGACTTGCTGGTAGCATTTTTGCTACGCGAAGTGGGCTGAGCGGTAGGCGCTGCGCTAGCCACCTGCTGACGCTCCTTGCGCGCCTCACGGCGACCTTCACGGGCTACTACAGCCTGGCGCTCTTCTTCAGTGAGATCTTCAGTGTTAACGCCCGCCCCTAGGCCGGCACTATTTAGTACCGCGTCGTGAGCTGCCGCCAAAGTGTCAAAGGCCTTGTCGATGCGGGCAGCTGAAGCACTGACTTTATTACAATCAGTGCCATCATAAACCGTCAGGCGTCGCGAGTTCTCAATTTCTTGATCTAATGACTTAATGAGCTTTTCGTCAACCTTGTCACGCTGACGTTTAACAGTATTCTCAGCATCCTTAATTTCGTTCACCAAGGAGCTGTAGGCCGCTAGTTGCTGCGGAGAGTTAGGGCACTGGGTAGCAACCGCATTGACTTTAGCTAGGTTGCTATCTAGATCCTGACCTCGGTTCATTGAAGCTACCCCAATGCCACCAATGATCAGCAAAGCTGCTGCTGAAAGGGCGCTAATACCAGCAACTACGTTACGGCGTACACGCACCTGTTCTTCAGCCCGCTTAAGCACGCTTGCTTGCGAAGTTTCAGATAGGGCAGGAGCTTGTTCATTAGCCTGGCCATCTTCACTACGCACCGCTGTAGCGTCAGCACCGGCACCACTGGCAGGCTGACTCATATCGATAGGTTCAGTAATAGATTCTTCCAAAGCATTCTCCAATCCAACGCAAGGTTAACACGCCGTTGAAAAAGATTTCAGGATATTTGACTCACAATTCTTTTAATCAGCACTAAACCAGCGCTAGTTAGAATGGTTAGTAATTTAATGCTTACAATTAATCATGATGTTACTTAACATTCAGGCTGGTTTTAGGGTCCCCCCAGCGCTCCAGCATAATACTCCCAGCTGGTCATATGGTATATGGGGGTAAGTCCCCTATCGCACAGTTAAGTCCTAAGTCACAATCACCACTATGACGGCGGACATATAACAAATAAAACCACGGGCGCCGTCGCCCTGAATCAAAATAAACCCGGTTTAAAGGGATAAAAAAAACCTGGTTGCGGAAATAAAAAAAACCGACCGGATAACCCGGTCGGTTAAAATCGTGGAGCTAAGGGGATTCGAACCCCTGACCTCTTCCATGCCATGGAAGCGCGCTACCAACTGCGCCATAGCCCCATATTAATTTATCTCTACACTTAACGTGTAAGCGTGGAGCTAAGGGGATTCGAACCCCTGACCTCTTCCATGCCATGGAAGCGCGCTACCAACTGCGCCATAGCCCCAATCCGATAAAACGAACCGGTTTTGCGTTCAGCCTTCGCTTAACGCAACGTGGAAAACTTTAGCCGCCACAAACCAGTTTTGGCAAATCCTCCAGCAGTGGCTTACATCACCAAATTGCCGGAGTGGCGTTAGAGCTATCTGTCACGCTCACATTCCACTGGCGAATAGCCCAACCGGGCGGGCGTAAACCGTTACTCAGCACCCCCCAAGCGCAGTTGCCCAGCGACAGCAGCCCCGACCAACTATTAGGGTCTAAACCCAGCAGGCAGGTGGCCCCCATAGTCAAAACTGCCGAGTGGGCTACCAGCACCACCGTATCGTCAGTGTCTAAGCCTTCCACGGCCTCGCGCATAGCCGCAGCAGAGCGCTGGCCCACCGCGTCGCGCTCTTCCATACCGATGCCACCGGGCGTAGCGCACTTACCACGCCACTGTTTAAATTCCTGGGGCCAGTCAGCCTTAATTTCTTTACCGGTTAGGCCTTCCCAAATCCCAAAGGAACGCTCAATTAGACGCTCATCACTAGCCACCCCAATCCCGGTCAGTTTCGCTAGCGCCTGGGCGGTTTGCTGGGCCCGTTCCAGGGGTGAAGCGATGATCTTAACCGGCTTGTAGGTCGCAATAATTGGCGCCGCTGCATCAGCTTGGGCTAACCCAGCTGCATTTAGGGAAATATCGGTTACCCCCTGCACGCGCCCTTGCAGGTTGTAATCGGTCTGCCCGTGACGCCACACCACCAACTTAGCCATGTTTACTCACTAGCGAGCACGCTGGCGGGAAGTTCAATTTGCGGGCAATCCTTCCACAGGCGTTCCATGGCGTAAAACTCACGGTCCTCCTCGCGCTGGACGTGCACCACAATGTCGTTGTAGTCCAGCAGCACCCAGTGGGCCTGCGAATAGCCCTCGCGCATACGGCGCTTAGCGCCAGCCTTGTGTAGGGCTTCCTCCACGGCGTCTACCACAGCCATAACCTGACGCTCATTGCCAGCAGAGATCACTAAGAACACATCGGTTAGGGCCAGACGCTGCGAAACATCAATAGCGATAATGTCGCTAGCCTTCTTCTGGGAGGCGGCGTGGGCCGCTGCGTGAGCAAGTTCAATCGCGTAAGGGGTGGCGGACATTTCGTCTCCTTAAATTCTCTAAGTCTGATTAAAGCACAGCCGCCAAGCATGTAAATACTTGGCGGCTGCTTGGCTTTTTAGCGTCTGCTATTCGAGTTTGGGTAGTTCCAGACCCAGGGCATTGGTGGAGCCGCCGTCGAGCACAACGAACCACACCACTGCCGCAACCACCAGTGCCAACACAATGATCAGCAACATGGTCAGGAAGATACGCAAACCGCGACCGTCCTGGCTGGACTCGTCATCTTCCAAGCGGTCATACAAACCAGTGTCCGCCAGCGCCTCATTAGGGGCCGAGTTAGCCTGCTGGTTAGCGCGGGCCTGGCTGAAAGCACCCCAGTTGGGCACTACCTCCTCTTCAAACTCATCCTGAGTAGAAACTATCTCCGGGGTGCGCTGCACCACCGGCGGGTTGGGGTTGGCGGGCTTAATAATGGTCAGTTCACCAGTGTTGGTGTCTACCTCACGCACACCCTTGGCTACTGAGGGGGCCCGCACAATCGGGCGACGTGCCGGGGTCTCATTAGCGGCCGGGGCTGGGGTGGGCGCTGGCTGGGCGTTACCCCCCAGCAGTGAACGACGGCGCATGGGGGCCGGTTCGGCCTGCCCCGGGGTGGGCTGAGCATCAGCCAGCGGCTCATTTACCGGCGCATAGGCGGCGGTAGAAACATTCCAGTCACCGGCCTCGTCAGCGGAAGGCACCGGCTGGGTGCGATCGGCTGCAACCGACTGCCACAACTGCCCCTGCTCGCCGCCACCGGGAGCCTGCACCGGGGCTGACTGCGCAGCTGGCTGCGCTACCGGTAGCTGCGCTGACTGAGCAGACTGACTGGCCGGCTGGGCAGGCGGATTATTTAGCACCGAGTGCACTGGCAGGAAGGGCGAGGCCGGTGCAGCCTCACTGCGCGGTGCAGCCTCACTGCGCGGGGCGGCCGACGGCGTCGGGGCACTAACCGCGTTAAAGACTGTGCGGCGTTGGGGCAGGTCTGCCCCAAAATCAGAAACTGCCGAGTTAGCGCTAGCTGCCGAGGCGGCAGTACCAGACAAGGCGCTGGGGGCGGAGGCAGAAAAAGCGCTGGGAGCACTGGCAGCAGAGCGGGCACTAACCGCGTTTACACCAGCCAAATCAGCTGAAGCGGCGGTGGCCGAGAAAATACTGGGGGCACTTGCTGCGCTAGCAGCCGCACGCCTACGCGAGCGAGTCCCGGCGCGGCTAGCCAAATCAGCTGAAGCGGCGGTGGCCGAAGCAGCCGTAGCAGACAAAGAACTGGGGGCACTAGCTGCGTTAGCGCGGCGTCGGGTGGCACGCCCATTAACTGTCGGCGCTGCCGAGGGGGCGCTCAAAGAGCTGTAAGCGCTGGCACTAGTGGCCATAGGTGCGCTGGCTGCGCTAGCAGCACGCCGCGAGCGCGCCGGGTAAGTGGGTAGCGAAGGAGCCCCGGCGTGGGCCGAATTGACGTGTACCACCGGCTGACCTGTAGGGGCCTGGCCACCTAGCGGACCAGCTCCAGCGCTAGTGGCGCTAGCAGCAGAAATACCAAAAGAAGCAGCTGAGCCGGCGGTGGGCGAGCTGCTGGCTAGGTGCGTAGGTAGCCCCACAGCGGGGCCGTTGCCGCCGTTAGCAGCATTGGCGGCGTTAGCGGCTGCAGTATTTACAGGCGGGAAGGTAGGGGCAGCTGCGTGTCCAGCGCTTTCAGGCATACGGCTAGCGGCGGTAGGCACCACTCGCGTATCCCTAAGATCGTCGCCAGGAGTAACGGCCGGGGCGCTAGGGGCAGCAACCGAGGCACTAGCAGCCGGAGCACTAGGGAAGCCAGGGGCGCTAGGGGCGGCGCTAGAGCGGCTAGGGGTTGTAACATCGCCGGGGCCAGAGCCTAAAAGCGGCTCGCGGATAGGCTCAAAACTGTTGTGCTCGTGCAGAGTGTGGCTTTTAATATCCATCTCTGCCATAGGGCTTTGTAGTGCTTGAGCCTCATCAGCAGTTAATTCACCCGAGGCCACTGCCTCACGTAAAGCTTCTTGTTCTTCACGCAGGCGACGCATTTCGCGACGAGTTAACAGGGGCTGCTGGCCGGTTAGGAAGGCTTCACGCTCCGCTGAGCGCTCCGCTTCGCGGCGTGCTCGCCGAGACATTGGGCGGGCAGCTCCGTTTTGAGGCGCGTCAGTCACTTTCGCTATCCTTCCTGCCGGTTTGTCCTTGGGCTACATTGGCGGTCATTGAAGTGGTTGCACTGCGGCGCTGTCCACTTCTATAAAGGCCATATTTACGAATGTATTGCACTACGCCGTCTGGTACCAGGTACCACACCGGCGCGGCGCGTTTAACTCTTTCACGACATGCTGTTGAGGAGATGGCCATAGCTGGCACCTCAACCAGTTGCACGCTATCTGGCAGTCCGGTCTTGTCTAACACATGTCCCGGACGGGTGACCCCCACCATATGTGCAAGCTCGAATAGTTTATCGGCGTCTTTCCAAGAAAAAATCTGCGCCAACGCATCTGCGCCAGTGATGAAGAACAACTCCGTGCCTGGATAAAGTGCGGCAATATCACGCAAAGTATCCACAGTGTAGGTAGTCCCGCCGCGATCAATATCCACCCTGGACACAGTAAAGCGCGGGTTAGAGGCCGTAGCGATAACTGTCATCAAGTAGCGATGCTCGGCAGCAGAGACGCGACGGTCACGTTTAAAGGGTTGGGAAGCTGTAGGAACGAAAATCACTTCATCAAGCTCAAAGGCGTCTTGCACTTCGCTTGCAGCCACCAAGTGGCCATGGTGAATCGGGTCGAAAGTGCCACCCATAATGCCTATGCGTGGTGCTCGCCCTGTTTTTTCCATGCCTACATACTGCCATGAATTAATATAAATAGCCTATCCTTATGGGGGTATTAACCAAGTTTTCCTACAGTTTCGCGGCCTACACTGGCAATCTGACACGTATTACGGGAGGCAGTAATGACCAGGCATGATCGGCTTAGCGAGCTACTGGCTATGGTTCTGGAAGCCGGCAGCGTGCATATTGACGACGTCGTCTCTCAACTGGGGGTTTCCGCCGCAACCGCCCGGCGCGATCTGGATTTACTGGCCAGCCAACAGTTAGTTACCCGCACTCGCGGTGGGGCTAGCGCCAACCCTACTTCTTCAGAGCTGCCCTTGCGTTACCGCACTACACGCATGTCTGAGGAAAAGACACGTATTGCTCACGCTGCCGCCAAACTGGTTGAGCCGGGCCAAACTATTGCCCTTAATGGGGGCACTACCACCACTGAGATTGCCCGTGAACTGGCCTTACATGCACCTGAGCCCACTTTGGAAGTGCCGCAAGTTACGGTGGTTACTAATGCGGTCAATATTGGTTATGAGCTGACTGTGCGCTCGCATGTGCGGGTAGTGATGACCGGCGGAGTGCCTCGTCCTCAGTCATATGAGCTGGTAGGCCCCCTGGCACAGCGTATTTTGCCCGATATTTACATCAACACCTTGTTTTTAGGGGTTGAGGCTCTAGGCCCGCGCGGGGCCTACGCTTCCCATGAGGGTGAGGCAGCCATTAACGCGGCCTTGGCTGATGCGGCTGAGACGGTGGTGGCTGTTAGTGACCACTCGAAACTTGGCACTAGTGCCTTTGCACTGATCCGCAAGCTGTCACAGATTGACCTGCTGATCACCGACAGCGGTGTGGATGAGGACACGCTGGCGTGGATCAAAGCCGCCGGGGTAGAGACTATGATTGTTTAAGGGAAACATTTTCTCCCCTACCCCAACATAATCGAACACAGCTTGGTTGGTGCCTGGTGCATTAGCTTAGCTGTGCAACTGCTGCCGAGGAAGTCTGCAATGACCATGCCCCCCGCCCCGCGCACTACCGGTCGTGTCACCATGCCCATCCAAGAGGGCATTGATGAACAAATCCGCGCCCTTTGCACTGTTTTAGGTGCAGATGCCGTACGTAACTCTGACGGCACTTGGCTCCCTGAAATCGCCTCTGAACTGGTGGACAAGGTTTACTCCACCTACTTCCCTGCCCGTGGCGATCAAGAATTTGCGTTGGCTCATCCCCAAACTTTGGTTAACCAGTATCTGCTTTCTGCCCGGCACACTGCTTTAGGCGCCACTGCCCTAGAAATTGACGTCATGGAGGGCTATTTCCGTGACCAGTTCGCCCCGCACTATGAGCGCTATGAGCGTTTTTGGGAGGTCACTGACCGCACCACTGGCCAGGTAGTGCCCGTAGAAGACTGGCAGCTAGATCAGCAGCGCGGGGTGGTAACTATCCCCCAGCCCACGCCTTGGCATGAATACACTGTGGCTTTCCTAGCTGATCAGCTGTGGGACTCCACCCAGATGTACAACTACATCACCAACAATTGGCAAGATGACCCCACCCGCGTCAAAGAGCGCCCTTATGACGCACGCAAACACCCGGTGTGGGAACACACCCGCCAGGCCCTGACCGACTGGCTGAAGGCCCACCCGGAAGTGGATGTGGTGCGTTTTACCACTTTCTTCTACCACTTCACGCTGGTGTTTAACGAGAGCGGTAAAGAAAAGTTCGTGGACTGGTTTGGCTATTCTGCCTCCGTCTCACCTGAAGCTTTGGACGCTTTTGAGGCTGAATACGGCTACGCGCTGCGGGCTGAAGATTTTGTCGACGCCGGCTACTACAACTGCCCCTTCCGCTCCCCCAGCCCCCAGTTCCTAGACTGGATTGATTTCACTTCCAGGTTTGTGGCCGCCAAGGCCAAAGAACTGGTGGATATTGCCCACGCTAATGGGCGCGAAGCCATGATGTTCCTGGGTGATAACTGGATTGGTACCGAGCCTTACGGCAAGTATTTCCCCTCAATTGGCTTAGATGCGGTGGTTGGTAGCGCCGGTAGCGCCGCCACTACCCGCCTGATTAGCGATATTCCCGGGGTTAAATACACCGAGGTGCGTTTCTTACCTTACTTTTTCCCCGACGTTTTCAACCACGAGGGCGGAGACCCGGTGGGCCAAGCCAATGATTCTTGGTTAACTTCACGGCGCGCTATTGTGCGCCGCCCGCTAGACCGGATGGGCTATGGCGGCTATGTTTCGCTGGCCCTGGAGTTTCCTGAGTTTGTGCAGCGCATTGCCCAGATCTGCCAGGAGTTCCGCGACATTCACGAGTTTTCCGGCGGTAACTTGCCGGCTAACGCCCCCTTTAAAGTGGGTATTTTGAATGCCTGGGGTAAGCTGCGCAGCTGGCAAACCCATATGGTGGCCCACGCCCTGTGGTATAAGGCCTGCTACTCCTATGTGGGTGTGGTTGAGGCCTTGGCTGGTTTGCCTTTTGAGGTGGAGTTCCTCTCCTTCAGCGAGGTTTTGGACCAGGGTGTGCCCAGCGATATTGGGGTGCTGATTAATGCTGGCGCTGCTGGCACCGCTTTTTCTGGGGCTCAGGCTTGGGATGATCCGCGCCTGAGTGAAATTATTCGTGCCTGGGTGGCCGCTGGCGGCGGTTTCATTGGTGTGGGTGAGCCTAGTGCCTATCACAAGGGCGGGGCTTTCTTGCAGCTTAGCGATGTTTTGGGGGTGGATCGCGAGCAGTCCTTGTCACTGTCTACTGACCGCTACCCCACTGTCAGCCTTGACCATTACGTTAGCGCTGATTTAGACCCTGTTTTCGACGACGGCGAAGGCGCTGGTGGGGATGTGTTTGCTAGCAGCGCGCAGATCCTGCGACTAAAAGAGGGCAGTGTACAGCTGGCGGTTAACCACTATGGAGCCGGGCGCGCCGTGTATTTCTCGGGTCTGCCCTACTCCTATGTAAACAGCCGCACCCTGCAGCGCGCCCTGTATTGGGCGGCTAACCGTCAAGACCTCATTGAGCAGTGGCATACCAGTCACCCGGCCACTGAAGTGGCTTGGTATCCGCAGGTACGCCGGTTCTTGGTGACTAACAACTCCTACCAGGCGGTTAACACCAGCGTATGCGGCCAGGGCCAAACCTGGCAGGTTGAGCTTGAGCCTATGGGTAGCTGCTGGATGGATGTGGATTAAAGACGTTTAGGCGCGCGCTTTATCTAAGTGCGCGCCTAAGCTTGCGCCAGCGTTTGGGACTAATGATTAGCTCAAGCCCAAACACCACCATCCACACAAATAAGATAGTCAGGTGCACTCTTTGGGCAATACCGCTGTAACGCTGAAGTACTTCTAGCACGGCGGCCGTAATCGCATAGAAGGCACTTGCCGCTGTCATTATGCCGGTTAGGTAACGACTAGCCGGCATAATTTTGTGTAGCCTTAGGCCGCTGCGTGGGCTCAGTAGGCCGGTTAAGCCCACGCCGGCTGCAATCCAGGCCCCTCCCACCACAATCGAGGAGCCTTCATGAACCCGGTGCACCCAACTGGTGGAGTGTGCTAGCTGCGCCTTGCAACTATCTAAAGACACCGCGCATTGCATTGGAAAACTAACGTCCACAATGGTGGCCAACCCGATCAGCACCAGTCCCCCAAATCCCAGCAGGGCGCAGCGCCTGCCCCAGCGGTTAAGTTTGCGCCAGTGGACGTTTCTACCCAGGTTGTTAAGCCCTACCATGCCGGTGCCGCTAACCAGCAGTGAGGCTACGCCGTCGCCAATACGAGTGACCTTAGCGGTGGGCTGGCCGCTAGCAGCCAATTCAGAGGCGTAGGCGTTAACCCAACTCAAATGCGAGCCCAGCAGACCAGACAGCAGCCAGGTGGAATAAACTATGGCGGCAAGTATTATGGCCACACCGGCGGTGCGTGCATATTTAAACGGCATCGCGTCCTCATAATGCTCGGAAGTACTGCTTTTATTATGGCTGTAAGGGCTGCTAACTAGCCAATTGCATCGCTTCAAGGCAAATCGAGACGCTGTGAGATTTTAAGTAAACATGCTAAACGATTGACACATATAAGCTGGCCTCGCCGGGGTAAGACAAAGGCGTCCTACCCCACCTCACCAGGCGATATGCCCAAAAATCGTCTGGGTGCGGCAGCACCGTTAGTGGGGCGACCAGCGCGATTAAGGACGCTCCGCTAACACGGTGCTAGCACGTCACATATGTTGTCAGATCTTTGCCTGACAGAGTTATCTAGTTTCGGTTTACAGATCCGGGTCGGTCCACAGACCCTGGGCTGCTTCTTCACGCAGGGCTGCGCGGGCAGCTTCTTTCGCGTCCATACGTTCTTTATATTCAGCTCGGCGCTGCTCGTTGGTACGGCGGTGGTAGTCCTCCACGCGCACATCCGTGCCGCGCTGGCCCAGCAGCTCAGCCCCGGCAGTGAGGGTGGGCTCCCACGTGAAGATGACGCCGTCGCTTAAATCACCGATAAGCACCGTGTCTCCACCCTGTGCCCCAGCCTTGAGCAGCTCATCTTCCACGCCAGCAATAGCCAGGCGGTCAGCTAGGTAGCCCACGGCCTCATTGTTAGTGAAGTCAGTTTGCAGCACCCAGCGTTCAGGCTTTTGGCCGCGCACCTGATAAACCTTGCCCTCCTGGGGGTGGTTAACCAGCTTAATGGTGGCAATGGGCTCATTCTTACGCCGTCCTACCGGGGCCGGGGTAATAACCGGGCGCACCGTCTGACTTTCGACCTCTTGCAGCTGCTGGCGGTCTTGCTCTACCAGGTCCGCTAGCGCATAGGACAGTTCACGTAGGCCCTTACGGGTTAGCGCACTGACTTCAAACACCGGCCAGCCGCGCTCTAACAGCTCATCATGCATCATTTCCGCCATGGCGGCGCCGTCAGGCATATCCACCTTGTTAACCACAATCACGCGCGGACGGCTCATCAGCGGCAGACGGCCGGTGGCACTGCCATCATCAGCTAGGCGCTGGGAGTAGGTAGCCAGCTCAGCTTCAATAACCTCAAGATCGTGTAGCGGATCGCGGTCAGATTCCAGCGTGGCCGCGTCAAGCACATGCACAATCACCGCGCAGCGCTCAATGTGGCGCAAAAACTCCAGGCCCAAGCCCTTGCCTTCACTGGCGCCAGGGATCAGCCCGGGCACATCCGCAATGGTATAGCGGCTAGAGCCAGCCTCAACCACGCCTAGGTTAGGTACCAAAGTAGTGAAGGGATAGTCGGCAATCTTGGGGCGCGCCGCACTCATAGCCGCAATCAGGGAAGATTTACCAGCGCTGGGGTAACCCACTAAAGCCACGTCAGCGATGGACTTTAGCTCAAGCACCACATCTTTTTTCTCACCGGGCAGCCCCAGCAGGTGGAAGCCCGGGGCGCGCCGCTTGGAGGAAGCTAGCGAGAAGTTACCGCGCCCGCCGGCGCCACCTTCTGCCACTACCAGCTGCGCTCCCTGCTCAACCAAGTCAGCGATTACAGTGCCGTCAGTGTCTTTAACAACCGTACCTTCAGGCACCGGCAAGATTACATCAGCGCCGTTTTCGCCGCGCCGCCAGTCCCCCATACCCGGGGTGCCACTGGCAGCGCTACGGTGAGGGCTGCGGTGGTAGCTAAGCAGGGTGGTGACCGAGGGATCTACCCGCAAAATAACCGAACCACCGTGACCGCCGTCGCCACCATCAGGGCCAGCCAGGGGCTTGAACTTTTCACGGTGAATCGAGGTGCAACCATGGCCGCCGTCACCACCGGCAACGTGCAAAACCACGCGATCAACAAAACTGGCCATGATCTCTCCTAGGTATCAGTTGCGGGCGTATATATGACGCAAGGGCGGCCGGCATCGCGCCGAACCGCCCTCACATGACGTTTAGTCGCTGGTCTCAGGCCTCAACTAGGACGTTGACGACCTTACGACCGTGGTGGGTGCCGAACTCGACACTGCCAGCTGCGGTAGCAAACAGGGTGTCGTCGTTACCGCGGCCCACGTTTACACCAGGGTGGAAGTGAGTGCCGCGCTGACGCACGATAATCTCTCCGGCCTTAACAAACTGGCCGCCGTAGCGCTTAACGCCCAGGTACTGTGCGTTCGAGTCACGGCCGTTGCGGGAGGAACCCAGACCCTTCTTGTGTGCCATTTCCTAATCCTCTTTTCTGCTAAGACTAATCGATGCCGATATAGGGCAAGATCAGGCGATTGCGGTGACCTTGACGGCGGTCAGCTTGGCGCGGTGGCCCTGACGCTTACGGTAACCGGTCTTGTTCTTGAACTTGAGGATGTTGATCTTAGGACCCTTCTCGTCGCCGACGATTTCGGCGCGAACGGATACCTCGGCTAGGCCAGCAGCGTCCGAGGTCACCTTGTCGCCATCCACCAGGAGTAGGGGGGCGAGGGTTACCTCGTCGCCGATCTCACCGGCAAGCTTGTCGACAACGACGACGTCGCCGACGGAGACCTTCTCCTGACGGCCACCAGCCTTGACGATCGCGTAGACCACGTTGATGCTCATCTCTTTTAGTCGTTTTAAGCGCCCCGTAGCTACTAAGCCAACTTGGCACTTTCTGGCAAACGGTGCGCAACGCACCGACGGTCAACTCTACGTGACGAAGGGGCGTTGCGCCAACCTGTTTTCACTATTCTTCAGTGTGGTCTTGCGCACCGGTTTCAGTTTGTGCCGGTGCCACCACCCCAGAGCTAGCTGCCCGACGGCGCGGGCGACGCATAGTTTCTAACACCGTGTCGGCGCTAGAAACTACCGATCCACCTCCGGAAATAGTCTGCCTCTGGGCCGGGGCGGCCGGGGCTTGCTCGGGGGTGACGCTTAAATCGGGGGCACTAGCAGCGCGACGCACAGCCCGACGGCGTGGGCGCGGCTGGGCTACCTCGGTAGCTGCGTGTGACTGCTCAGCTACCTTGGCGCTTGCGGACGCCTGTCCGGTTACCTCCTCCTGGCCGGGTGCCGGCTCTAGTGGCGCGTCAGCCGACTGTTGAGCCTCAGGGGCGGCGTCCGGGCCACCAGCATCACTAGGGGCACCAGCGTCGTCGTGAGCAGTACCGTTGGCAGCCTCGTCGTGAGCCTGCTGCGGCTGTAAAAGCTCCATAAAGTCAGCCGGCGCAGCGGGCTCAACAAACTGGCCCGAACGGCGCACCCGGCGCGGCTGACGAACAGTTTCACGTGGCGCCTCGCTAGCCCCGCTTTCGTGTGCCTGCTCAGCGGCGGCAGCGATCTGGGCTAGAGCGTTGCGCACATTGTCGCGCTCAGACTCATCGGCCACGCTGGCCGCAGCAGACTCACTGGCTGAGTCATTCTTACGGCGCGGTTCTTCATCCTTACGCTGCTTACGACGGCGCTTACCACTGTCTACATGGGCTGAGGCAGACATAGACATGTCCACCACCTGGTTTTCCACCGGGGCGTCGTGGACGATAAAGCCACGCCCATTGCAGTGCTCACACGGCGTCGAGAAGGCCTCTACTAGCCCCTGCCCCACGCGCTTACGGGTCATCTGTACCAGCCCCAAGCTGGTTACTTCAGTGACCTGGTGGCGGGTGCGGTCGCGGCCCAGGCATTCGATTAGGCGACGCAGCACCAGGTCCCGGTTAGACTCAAGCACCATATCCACAAAGTCGATTACCACCATGCCGCCGATGTCGCGCAGACGCAGCTGACGCACAATCTCCTCAGCTGCCTCCAGGTTGTTGCGGGTGACGGTCTCCTCTAGGGTGCCGCCCGCGCCAGTGAAGCGGCCGGTATTGACGTCAATAACCGTCATGGCTTCAGTGCGGTCAATTACTAAGGTACCGCCACTGGGCAGCCACACCTTGCGATCAAAAGCCTTAGCTAGCTGCTCCTCTACCCGGTAGGTGGTGAACACATCCACCGGAGAAACCCAGTGCTCTAGGCGGTCAGCTAGCTCAGGGCTAAGCTCAGTGACATATTCGCTAATGGTTTGCCAGGCTTTAGAACCCGAAACGATCAGCTTGCGGAAGTCTTCACTAAAGACGTCACGCACCACGCGCAAAGCCAGCTCCGGCTCGCCCTTTAGTAGCAGCGGGGCTTTGCCTGAACCACGGTTAACGGCTTGCACCTTCTTTTGGATCTGCTCCCACTGGGCGGTTAAGCGCTGCACATCAGCGGCTAGCTGCTCTTCAGTAGCGCCCTCGGCGGCGGTGCGCACAATTACGCCGTGTCCGGCGGGCACAACCTGCTTCAAGATGCGCTTTAGGCGGGCGCGCTCAGTGTCGGGTAGCTTACGTGAAATGCCGGTCATGGAAGCCCCGGGCACTAGCACCAGGTGGCGTCCAGCCAGGGTGATCTGACTGGTTAGGCGGGCGCCCTTATGGCCAATAGGATCCTTGGTTACCTGCACTACTACCGTGTCACCGCTTTTTAGGGCGTCTTCGATGCGGCGGGGCTTGCCTTCCAGCCCGGCGGCGTCCCAGTTAACTTCACCGGCGTAAAGCACTGCGTTTCGCCCCTTGCCCAGGTCAACGAAGGCAGCTTCCATGGAGGGAAGCACGTTTTGTACGCGCCCGATGTAGACATTGCCCACCATTGAGGTTTGGGTGTGGCGGGCTACGTAGTGCTCTACCAGCATGTCGTCTTCAAGTACGGCGATCTGGTTGAGGCCGTCTTTTTCACGCACGATCATCTGGCGGTCCACGCTTTCGCGGCGGGCCAGGAATTCGGCTTCGGTCACGATGGGGCGACGGCGTCCAGCGGCGCGTCCTTCACGGCGGCGTTGGCGCTTGGCTTCTAGGCGGGTAGAGCCTTTAAGGGCGGTAACTTCGTCTTTAACATCGCGGGCTTCATCTGAGCGGGTGCGGGTACGGCGGCGACGGCGACGACGCAGCGAGCCGGACTCTCCGCCTTCTTCCTCTTCGCTGCTTTCTTCACTGGCCTGCGCGTCAGCTTCAGCCTCTTCAGGACTGGAAGCGCTAGTAGTGGTCTCTTCTTCCTCTTCGCGCACGCGTGAGCGGCGTCCGCGTCCGCCACGACGACGGCGCACGGACTTACGGCCGCTTTCATCGTCTTCTTCAGCCGTATTTACATCAGTACTTTCGTCCTGAGTTGCTTCGCTTTCTTCGCCGGTTGCTTCGACGCGCTTTTGGTGACTAGTACGTTCGTCACGGTGGCGAGTTTTGCGGGACTTAACGCTCGCGCGCGCAGGGCGGGGGGCGTCGTCGTCGTTTTCAGCAGAATCAGCCTCTACTACCGGGCGCTTACGCACTGCAGAAAAATCTGGGGCCTGAAATAGTAGGGAGCCGAAAGAAGCAGGCGCACTGGGGACTTCCTGGGGTTCCTCAGCAGCACTAAAAGTGGAGTCAGCCATTATTTTCTCCAAAGTGACGCAGCCCAGGTTCGCACCTACCCCAAGCTGGTCGGGTCGTCGCCACAGTGGGCGGAAAGTCTAGGAGCATCCCTTATGGGATGTCAGGGCCGCCGCAGTGCGCAATCTAGCCGGGCTTTGCAGCGACGAACATATGCGGCGCAAAAGCAGTTTGGCGAGCGCAGGGCAGGCGGAGAGCGCGCTGGTACGTAAGCGGAGCTCTTAGGGAATTATTCCACACCCATGGCACTAAAACCTGGTAGAGGCGTCACAGATAGCCAGTTTTTACTGTTGGCGTCAATAGCCCCAAGCAGGGCCTGAGTGTTTTTCGGGCGTGTCGGGTCGAGCGTGCGCAAGCTGGGACTTAGGTCAGGACTAGCTAAGTTCACACAAGCCCGTTCGGGACGTATGTCCCAGGTATTTTGCAAGGGTAAACAAATTCACTTGAGTCATTTGCACCCTTAGTCAAAAAGTCCCACTTCTTCATGACAGTGCGTCAGGCTTAGAAGTACACTTACGGCGAAGTGTTTTGGCCCTACGGCTAAAAACTCAAGATTTAATCATTAGTACCAAGAAAGGTAGCGCTTGTGACCACCGCAATGGCGCTCGACAGTCTGGACCTAGCCCGCTGGCAGTTCGGGATCACGACCGTCTATCACTTCGTTCTGGTTCCACTCACCATCGGTCTAGCACCGCTGGTAGCACTCATGGAAACCGCTTGGCTCAAGACCGGTAACGAGCAGTGGCTAACTCTTACCAAGTTCTTCGGCAAGGTATTCATCATTAACTTCGCACTGGGTGTAGCCACCGGTATCGTGCAGGAATTCCAGTTCGGTATGAACTGGTCTGAATACTCTCGCTTTGTAGGCAACATCTTTGGTGCCCCGCTAGCCTTCGAGGCCCTGCTGGCCTTCTTCATGGAATCCACCTTCATGGGCGTGTGGATTTTCGGCTGGGACCGCCTGAGCAAGAAACTGCACAACCTGTGCATCTGGATGGTGGCGCTAGGTGTTAACCTCTCCGCCCTATTCATTTTGGCCGCTAACTCCTGGATGCAGCACCCGGTAGGCGCCGTCGTTAACCCCAAGACCGGCCGCGCCGAGCTTGACGGTATTGGCGGCTTCTTCGAGGTACTGACCTCTCCCCTAACCTGGGCCACCTACCTGCACGTAGTGACCACCGCCCTGCTGGTTGCTGGCGCTACGGTTATGGGCATTTCCATCTGGTGGATGGTGCGCGCAGTGCGTGCCGAGCAGAAGTTTGAGGCCACTGAGTTGTGGCGTCGCGGCGCTCGCTTTGGCGCCTACTTCGCACTAATCGCCGGTATTGGGGTACTGGGCACCGGTCACTGGCAGGGCCAGCAAATCGCTGAATACCAGCCCGCCAAGTTCGCCGCTGCTGAGGCCCTATGCCAGAGCCAGGAAGGCGCCGGTTTCACCGTAGCTGCCTTCGGTGACTGCTCTGCCAACGGCGGCCCCACCCGCATCATTGAGATCCCCAAGGTCTACTCCTTCATGGCCACCAACGACTTCAACGCCCGCATGACCGGCTTGGACGAGGCCCAAAAGGACATGGAGCAGCGCTTTGGTAGCACCGCTGCCGACGGCTCCAAGATCAACTACACCCCCGACGTCATGACCACCTTCTGGACCTTCCGTCTGATGATCGGCACCGGTTCGCTATCCATCTTGCTGGCCCTGGTAGTGCTGTACCTGACCCGCGCCAACAAGCTCATTGCTAACCGCAAGCTGGGCACGCTGGCCCTGTGGAGTGTGACCCTACCCTTCCTGGGCGCCAGCTTCGGTTGGATCTTCACCGAAATTGGCCGTCAGCCTTGGGTAGTAGCCCCCAACCTGGCCACGGTACGCCCTGACGACCCCACCACCTGGGTATACATGCTCACCCAGAACGGTGTATCCACGGTAGTCTCTTCCGCTTCCGTATTGACCAGTATGGTCGTATTCACCCTGCTCTATGCCGCTCTGGGCGTGGTTTGGTTTATGCTCCTGCGTCGCTATGTGCGTGAAGGCGTACGCACCCCGGTAGCTGACAAACCGGCCGACGACGCCGAGCTGACCTTCCAGTACTGATAAATACAAGGAAGTAAGACAAAATGACGTTATCTGTTCTCTGGTTCATCCTGATCGCTGTTTTGTGGATCGGCTACCTGACCCTAGAAGGCTTCGGCTTTGGGGTGGGCATGATCTACAAGTTTGTGGCCAAAGATGAGCGCGAACGCCGCGCTCTACTAGGCACTATCGGCCCCCACTGGGACGGTAACGAGGTTTGGCTGCTCACCGCTGGTGGTGCCACCTTCGCTGCCTTCCCCGAGTGGTACGGCACGCTCTTTTCTGGAGCCTACCTAGTTCTGTTCCTGATCCTGCTGGCCCTGATCGTGCGTGTCTGCGCTATTGAGTGGCGCGGCAAGATCAACTCTGACACCTGGCGTGCTCGCTGGGACTGGGCCCACACCATCAGCGCCTGGCTGCCCGCCATCTTGTGGGGTGCCGCCTTCGCCAACCTGGTGCAGGGTATGCACATTGAGGTAGTTGAGGTTGCCAGCCGCAAGGTTGTCCCCGTCTCTGAGGCCCTGGCCGCCCAGAGCGCCGGCACCCTGATTCCCGGCGCCTCCCACGAAATCACCGGTGGCTTCTGGAGCCTAATCACCCCCTTCACCCTGCTGGGCGGTTTGGTTACCTGCTCGCTGTTCCTGACCCACGGAGCCCTGTTCGCAGCCCTAAAGACCGCTGGCGACCTGTCCAAGCGTTGCTCCGCCCTGGCCCTGAAGCTGGGTGTGGTCTCCACCGTGCTCACCGCCATATGGGCACTATGGGCTCAGCTGGCCTACTCTGCCACCCCCGCCTCTTGGATTGGCCTGGTACTGGCTGCCCTGTTCCTGGTGGCTTCCTTGTACCTGAACCTGCGTGGGCGTCAGGGCCTGGCTTTTGCCACCCACTTTGGCGCCATCGCCTTTGCCGTGGTGTTCATCTTCCTAGCTATCACCCCCGACATCATGCGTTCTGCCATCAACCCGGCTTACTCGCTGACCATCTCTCAGGGTGCTAGCGCCGACGTGACCTTGCTGATTATGACCATTGCCGCCGTGGTATTCGTACCCGTGGTGCTGGTGTACACCATTTGGAGCTACAAGGTCTTCGCCAAGCGCATCAACGCTGAAAAGATCGACCCCAACGCCGGCCTGGACCCGGTTAAGGTGCGCGACAACTCCGCTAAGCCGGTGGGCTTGGCTTACTGATCACTTGGCCTGCTGATCAACAAGATCAGTAGTCACCACTGATTGCTGAGCGCAATCAAAACACTGGTGGCGGGCAACCTGCTTGTGGTTGCCCGCCACCAGACTTTTTTCCTAAATCAAACTATTTGAATATCCTCGCTAGACTGGCCTTGTGAAGCCTTTGGACCCACGCCTGGCGCGCTATGCTAAAGCAGCTCGCAGCTACATTATTTTCACCGCAGTCACCGGTTTTCTAACCGCTGCGGCCATAGTTAGCCAAGCTGCTTTGATTGCCTACGTCATTGCCCCCGTGATCACCTCAAAGCAATCCCTAAATACGCTAGCCGTGCCTTTAGTCCTGTTGGCGGGGGTGCTAGTTGTCCGCGTAGTAATCACCTACCTGCAAGAGTCACGCGCTCACCGCGCGGCCACACAAACTGTGGTGCAGCTACGCAAGCTCGTATTAGAGCAAGCCATTGGCGCCGGCCCGCGTTGGCGCTCAACCAACACCTCCCAGAGCGCCACCTTGGCTACACGCGGCCTAGATGATCTAGAACCCTACTTCACCCGCTACCTGCCCCAGTTGCTGCTGGCGGCCACAGTCACCCCGGCCACGGCTCTAGTGATGTTCACCCAGGACATCCCCTCCGCCATTGCGGTAGTGGCCACCATCCCGCTGATCCCTATTTTTATGATCCTGATCGGCAAGCTCACCTCCCAATACTCCAATGAGCGTCTAGCCGCCATGCAGCGCCTAGGCGCCCAGGTTTTAGATTTGACTTCCGGATTGCCCACCCTTAAGGCCTTAGGGCGCGCCCAAGGTTCAAGCAAACGCATCTATCAGCTTGGCAAGGCCTACAACGCCACCACTATGGCTACTTTGCGGGTAGCTTTCCTCTCTGGCGCCGTGCTGGAATTTATCACCACCCTGTCGGTAGCGATTGTGGCCGTTGAAGTGGGTTTCCGTCTGCTATATGGGCGCATGGATTTAGCTACTGCCCTACTGGTAATCATGATTGCCCCCGAGGTTTATCAGCCCCTGCGTCAGGTAGGTTTCCACTTCCACGCCTCAGCTAACGGCGTGGCCGCCGCCGAGCAGGCTTTTGAAATCATTGAACGCACCCATCACCAAGGCAGCCAAGCAGCCCCGCAGCTGAGCCAAACCACTATTGAAATCAGCAGCCTTTCGGTTAAAGCCCGAGGCACTTACGCCCCAGCCTTACTTTCGGCCCGCTTAGAGCCTGGAAAAATCCATGTGCTGGTAGGTAAATCTGGCTCCGGTAAAACCACCACCGCCCAGGTGTTAATGGGCCTAGTGCCCCCCGATAGCGGCCAAGTTAATTTGCGCAGCGACGACGCCAGCTTGGATTTGCGTGAAGTAGAGCTTAACTCCTGGTGGCGCCAGCTAACCTGGGTGAGCCAGCATCCAGCGATTTTGCCCGGCTCAGTGCGTCAGTATCTGCTTAGCGCCGGCGCGTGCAGCCAAGCCGAGCTGGAAAAGGCGGCGCAGGTAACCGGTTTCGACGCTGTCGTAGCCGCCCTACCCCAAGGCTGGGACACCCAGCTAGGTCAAGGCGGGGTGGGTTTAAGCGTGGGTCAACGTCAGCGCCTGGCGTTAACCCGGGCCCTAGTCAACCCCAGCGCCCTGGTGTTGCTTGATGAACCCAGCGCCCACTTGGATGCCATCAGTGAAAACCAGATTGTGCAGGCAGTGCTGCAGCTACGTGCAGCTGGCTCCACTGTGGTGGTTATTGCTCACCGTCAGGCACTTATAAACATTGCCGACAATGTCATTGAGGTGTGCGCCCAGGCGCTAGCCGCGCAGGAGGCTAAGTGAATATGGTGTTTCTAAGTAGTCAAGAACGCTCCAGCCTACGCCACTGCCTGCGCCTGCTAGGGCTTAACCGGGGCCGGTTTTGGGCTTCAGTGCTTACCGGTAGCGCTGGTTTAGCTAGCGCCATTGCCTTAAGTGCGGTGGCTTCCTGGCTAATTGCCCGCGCCAGCCAGCACCCCGATGTGGTGATGCTGGGGGTGGCGCCAGTAATGGTGCGCCTATTTGGTATTTCTCGCGCAGTTTTACGCTATGTGGAACGCCTAATCAGCCACGACACGGCGCTGCGGGGCATGAATGGGCTACGTACCCGGGTTTATCAGGCCCTAGCTGGCTCACGTGGCGATGTGGTGGCCTCTCTGCGCCGTGGGGATGTGCTAGCCCGCATGGGAGCTGATATCGACGCCGTCGGCGACCTGGTGGTGCGTGCCTACCTGCCCGCTGCGGTGGCACTGGTGAGCAGTTTACTTACGGTGGTGGCTATCGCCTTTATCTACCCCCCTGCCGCCTTGATTTTGGCCCTATGTCTAGCTATCAGCGGTATTGGTGCTCCCCTAGTAACTATGCGCGCTACTCGCCGGGCCCTAGATGCACGGCGTATAGCTGACACGCAGCTGGCAAATGCCACCCTTAACCTCCTAGAAAACGCTGACGAACTGCGCATTAACGGCACTATGGAAACCGCCCAAAATGAGCTAGCCCAAATTGAGCAGCGCATTATTGCCCTTAAAGACAGCGCCGCTCGCCCCCGCGCTCTGGCTGCCGCCATTGATATCGCCGCCACCTTGAGCGCCGTAATCGGGGCGATTTTGGTTGGTAGCCCGGCCGTGGCCGCCGGCAACCTAAACCCGGTGATGCTGGCGGTTATCACGCTTACACCTCTGGCTGCTTTTGAGGCCACCGCCCCGCTTGGGCCAGCCAGCACCCAGCTGATTGTTTCCGCCCAGGCCGCCACGCGCGTGATGGATCTAGTTGACCAGGCCCGCCAGGCAGCTGATGAGCCAAGCCATGAGCTAGCTGCGCCCGGCGCTGAGCTAAGCCTGCGCGCCCGTAATCTGGCTACTGCTTGGCCCGGGGGGCCCATTATCAGTCAAGGTATTGAGCTGGAAGTTAAACCGGGACAGTCACTGGCTATTGTGGGCTCTTCTGGGATTGGTAAAACCACCCTGCTGTACACCCTGGCCGGGATCCTACCTAGTGCCCAAGGAAGCGTCGAGGTGCTAACTAGCCAAAACACTTGGCAGCCACTGTATGGGGCCCCGCGTCAGCAAGCTGCCGCTTATGTGAGTCTAACTGCTGAAGACGCTCATATTTTTAACACCTCAGTGCTAGAAAACCTGCGCGTAGCCAAGGGTGATATCACTGCTGAACAGGCTTATGAGCTGCTAGAACAGGTAGGTTTAGGCGCTTGGCTAACCCAGCTACCTAAAGGACTAGACACTGTCTTGGGTTCGGGTGCCACCAGTATTTCCGGTGGGGAGCGCCGTCGACTCTTACTGGCCCGGGCCCTAGCCAGCCCAGCAAGCATCCTGCTACTAGATGAGCCCGGCGAGCACCTAGACCCAGCCACCGCCGACGCCCTAATCACCGACCTATTACAAGCCGACTCTAAGCGCGCTATTGTGCTAGTAACCCACCGTCTAAGCGCTTTGGCCAGCGCTGATGAAGTAGTGCTACTAGGCAAAGAAAACCAAAGTGCCCGCATTATTGCCCGTGGCAGCCACAGCCAGCTACTAGCTACCAGCAACGAATACGCTTGGGCTCTAGCACAAGAGGAGAGCAGCGATGAGTGACACCTTCCAATTTCCCGGAGTGCCAGATGATGACCCACTGGGCGATATTGATATCCCCTCTCCCCTAACCCCCAGGGTTTCTACCTACTCCTCGGCTACGGTCGCCGTCGAAAACGGTGAGGTAAACGCCTTCACTGTACACTCCAACCGGATGCGCTCCACCCGGGCCCTAACTGACCTGGGGCTAGGTACCGCCGCAGATCTAGATGCACGCACCCTGGATCTAATGGTAGCCGCCTTAGATCTAACCAGCTCGCTAAAAGTACGTGACGCCCTGCAACGTTTTGTCACCTCCGCTTGCCAGCTAACCGGAGCCGCCTGGGGCACTATTGCGGTGCATAACCAAAACAACCCCTTTGGGCCCATGGTTAACTCCGGCGTGCCCACGGCTTCGCCGGTGCAGCTAGCTTATGAATCGGTGCAGGGCCCCAACCAGCTAAACCCCCAGCAGGCGGGCACCCTAATCGATTCGGGCGCCATTATCCGCAATAACCTCTCAATTGCTAGCGCCTTTACCGGCGCCATTGAGGGTGAAGGGCCCGGCTCACTGCTAACCGTGCCTTTGCAGGTGCACAGCCAAATCTTTGGTCAGATTTATCTGTGTGATAAGCCTGGCGGGTTTGTTACTAGTGACGCCGCTACCGTCTCTATGTTGGCACGGGCGGCGGCTGTGGCCATTGATAATGCCCGCCTGTACCGGGTGGCCAATGAGCGCACCCAGTGGATGAGCGTCTCGCAAGAGCTAACCAGCACGCTGCTTTCTGGCGCCGACGAGGAAGACGCCCTAGGTCTGATCACTAAACGAATACGTGAAGTGGCCCGCGCGGATACTTCGGCCCTGATTTTGCCGGGAATTGGTGACAGTTGGGTGTGCGAGCTGGCTGACGGTATGTGGGCCAATGAGCTGATTGGCACCGTGTTTCCTCCCGATGGGCGAGCCATGAACTGCCTACATGCCCGCTGTGGCCTGCTGGTGCCCTCTTTACGTGAAGAAAAAGTGCTGCGGGTGGCGCAGCTAAGCCGCTTCGGCCCAGCGCTATATGCCCCCATGATTTCCCACTCCCAGGGTATTGGGGTGATTTTGCTGCTGCGTGCCCCTGGACGCGGGGAGTTTACTGAGCAGGATCTAGAAATCGCCCAGCTGGTGGCTTCACAGGCTTCGATGGCTTTTGAACTGGCTAGCGCCCAGCACGCTGAAGAGATGGCTAACCTGCTTGATGAGCGCGCCCGCATTGGCCGTGATCTGCATGATCTGGCTATACAACAGCTGTTTGCTACCGGTATGCGTATCACTTCAGCCCGCAAGCGCCTAGCTGCTGGGGAGCAGCTGGAGCCCGAGGAGATTTTGGCTGCTCTCGACGGCGCACTGGGGGCTATTGATGAATCGGTGGCCCAGATCCGCTCAATTGTGCGCTCTTTGCGCGACCGCGATGAGGAAGTGGGGGTGGTGGAGCGTTTGCGCCGTGAATCCTCACTGGCCCGCAACTCGCTAGGTTACGCCCCTTCGCTGATTATCACGGTTGACGGCAAGTCACTTAGCAACTGTTGCCGCGACGAGGAAGATAATCTGATATCCATTATTGACGCCGCCGTTGATGACGACTTGGCTGACGACCTGGTGGCGGTAACCCGTGAGGCGCTAGCTAATGTGGCCCGCCATGCCAAGGCTTCCTCGGTGCGGGTACAGATTGATTTCACCGGCTTGGATCTAACTAACGCCTCTTGTCAGCACACCCCCAGTCAGGTGGAGATTCGGGTGGATGACGACGGCGTGGGGCTAGATCCTACCTCTACGCGCAGCTCTGGCACCGCCAATATGAGTCAGCGAGCCTTGCGTCGTGGCGGTAGCTTCAGTTTGGGGCCCAGTCTGCGCGACGACGCCGCCCAGGCTGCACAGGCGGGCCAGGATACGCATCGCGGCACCCGCCTATTTTGGCAGGCGCCGCTAGAAAACTCGGTCGGCTAAAAAACTGCTTAGCTGCGTGAGCCGGCGCGCCAACCCGAGGCGCGCTGGCTAGCCACCCAGGCGGCCACCTGAGTGCGGCGCTGCAAGCCCATCTTAGCTAGCAGAGAGGTGATGTGGTTCTTAACCGTCTTTTCAGCAACCCCAAGTTGGGCGCCAATTTCACGGTTAGATAGGCCCTCACCGATCAGCACCAGAACTTTACGCTCAGCGTTGGTTAGGTCAGCGGTGGGGTCATCGTGATCGGCGCGTCGGCGGGTAACCGTACGCTCATCTAACAGCACACGCCCATCAGCCACGGCCCGTACCACATCAGAGATTTCGGCGCCGTGCACGCTCTTAAGCACGTAGGCGCGTGCCCCTACCTCCAGCGCCTCAGCCAGGGCCTCGTCGTCGTCGAAGGAAGTTAACACGATAGGTAGAGCCTGCGGGACAGACTGAGACAGGGCACGGATAACCTCAATACCGGTGCCGTCAGGTAGCTGTAGATCCACCAGGACAACGTCAGGACGCATTAGGTCCGCACGCCGTATAGCCTCCGCTTTAGAACCGGCCTCCGCTACAACTTCAAGGCCGTCCGCGCGGTCAATGATGTCTGAGATGCCGCGACGGACAATCTCATGGTCATCGATAATCATGACGCGAACGTTCGCGCCCTCCCGGTTTTCTACCATGGAGCTAAGACTAGCAACAATGGGCCCTAGTCCTATAATCAAAAACTTGTAAAACTATAGAAAATTTTTATAACGCCGTGTTTTAACCCTGTTTATTGCGCTGACAATTGGGGCAGCGTACATGTGAACGCCCACCAATAACCTCTTTGCGTAGCAGCCGGCCACAGCGTGAACAGGCTTGCCCCTCACGCCCATAGACTTCTAGCGACCTAGCAAAATATCCAGATTCTCCTTCAGTATTTACATATAAAGCATCAAAACTGGTGCCACCTTGAGCTAAAGCGCGTTGCATAACTTCGCCGGTGCTGTCCAGCAAAAGTTTTAACTTGGCTTTACTAAGTGAACTACCTGGCCGGGCGCCGGCAATACGTGCAGCCCATAAAGCTTCATCAGCATAAATGTTGCCGATCCCCGATATAACACCTTGATCTAAAAGCAGGGTCTTTATGGCCCGACTAGAAGCCTGCAAGCGGCCAATTACCTGGGCTTTATCAAGATAGGGATCTAAAACATCGCGAGCCACATGGGTGTCGGTTACCGGAATGGCATTTAACTGACTGCCACAGCCACCTGGAAAACCGTCGCTAGTGGGTACCATATCCACCACCGCCAGCCCACCAAACATGCGCTGATCCACATGGTGCACCACGGTGGAGCCTTCCAGCCTTAACCGCACCCGCAAATGGCGGTGACTAAAAAGCTCAGCCTGCGCCCCACGGTGGACCAGTAGCTGCCCACTCATACCCAGATGGGCGGTCAGGGCGGCGCCGTCGTCGAGAACTAGCCATAAAAACTTGCCGCGACGCACCGCCGCCTGCACCTGGCGACCCACCAACTGGTCTACAAATGAGGCCGGGCCCCCCACATGCTTGCGTAGCGGGCGACTATCTAACACCTCAACCGCTGTGAAATGTAGGCCCACCAGGTGCTTTTCTAGCCCCCGGCGCACTACCTCAACTTCAGGAAGCTCAGGCATTAATCGTTAGTGGCGTTAGCGGGCACGCCCCCAAGCAGACTGCCGTGAGCCTGGTCGGCGGCCAAAGCCTCATTAACCCCGGGCAGGGCCAAGCCGGCGTCGCCCTTTTCAGCCAAAAGCCGGGCGTAGGCAGACTCAGCGGCCACCAGCTCCGCAGCCTTCTTAGAGGAGCCCTCCCCTCTGCCTAGCTCACGCTCACCCACATGAGCGCTGGCCCTAAAGCGGCGCGAGTGGTCAGGGCCAAAGCCCTCAACCTCATAGTTAGGCGAACCCAAACCATGCGCATTACACAGCTCCAGCAGCGAAGTTTTCCAGTCCATAGCGCCCCCACGCACCTGGGCACGGTTAAGGAAACCAGAGACCAAAACCTGCACCACCGGGCGGGTGGCAGTAAAACCGTGAGTTAGGTAGGTGGCGCCAATCATGGCCTCAACCGTGTCAGACAGGATCGAAGCTTTCTCACGCCCACCGGTAATGGCCTCACCATTACCCAGCAAAATGAACTCCCCCAGCCCCAGCTGTTGAGCAATCTGCGCCAAAGCCGGCTCAGAGACGGTGGCTGAACGCATTTTGGCCAGCTGGCCTTCGTTAACGCCTGGGAAGCGCTCATACAGCTCTTCAGTTACCACCAGGCCCAGCACAGAGTCACCCAGGAACTCTAGGCGCTCATTGGTGGGCAATCCGCCCTGCTCATGGGCCCAGGAGCGGTGGGTGAGGGCAAGTTCTAACAGCTTGGGGTCAATTTTGATGCCCCAACGGTTAAGCAGCACCTCCCGGTCAGTGCGGGCGGCGGGGGCTTTTACCCGAGACTTGCTTTTCCTAACCATCATTCTTCCTCTAGCAATGAGCGCAGCGCAGACCAACGCGGATCTAGGATCTCGTGGTGATGGTCGGCAGGTAGATCAGCTAGACGCTGTCCACAGTCTTGGCATAGCCCCGGGCAGTCATCGCTACACAGGGGCTGGAAGGGCAGCTTTAAAACCAGGGCGTCACGCAGCACCGGCTCTAAATCCACGCTGTCCTCATCTGAGATAGTGAATAGCTCGTCTGCGTCTTCTGCTTCGCTGTCTTCAGTTAGCTTGGCTGCTACCTGCGGCAGGAAAAATAGCTCTGAGAAGTCAATGTCTTGCTCATAGTTGATTTCATCTAGGCAGCGGCCGCATTCACCGGCGATGTGCACCTGGGCGCTGCCACTAGCCAGTACGCCGTCGGCCATGGAGGTAAGCGTGGCCTGCACTCGCACCGGGGAGCCTGGCTTAGCACCAATCATGGCGTTACCCAGATCTGCCGGGGCGGGCACACTTAGATCTACTTCTTTTAGGGATCCTGCCTGGTGAGGTAGATCGCGCAGGGAAATTTCAAAGTCATTCATGTTTGCCTTCAGTAGTTATGCAAGGGGCAAAGTTTTTAGTAAGGCTGCGCCGCCGGGGCAATCTAGGAGGGATCAACTGACCAGCCCATATTGCGACGGCGCGTCACAGAGGGGTCCTGCCAGGTCTGGCTTGCCGGGGTTTCGGGGTTACGACGTCGCTCTAGCTCAGAGCGTCCAGCCATGGTCTGATGCAGCAACTTTTCTAGGGTCTGCTGCAAGGAGGCCAAGTGGGCATCTGAATAGTTTTCTGCACCCGCACGCATCCCGGCGGCCTTGTCTTCAGCTTGGGCCACGATCTCATCGGCGCGCTCATGGGCGCGGCGCACAATGTTCTCGCCAGAGATAAGCCGCTCAGCTTCTTCATGGGCGTGCTCAATTAGCGCCTCAGACTGGCGGTGACCGTCAGCAACTATAGCTTTGGCTCGCTCACGGGCCTGGTCAATTATCTGGTCTTCCTGCTCTAGGATTTTGCGGGCATCCTGAATGGACAGCGGTAAATGCTGACGCACCTGGAACAATAGGTCAGAAAATTCTTCGCGGTTTACCAGCACCGAGGCGCCCATGGGCATCGGACGAGCCTGTTCCAGAGCACGCTCAAGCTTGCTCAGGTACTTTAGGACATCTGCCCCACGCTCATTTTCAGACACTGCGCCTCCTTCAAGATTTAAGGGCCGTGGCAACTACCGACGGCACAAGTGAGTCAATGTTACCGCCGTAGCTGGCCACATCTTTCACTAGCGAAGAGGAGATATGTCCCATGCCTGGGGCGGCAGGTAAAAATACGGTCTCAACTCCACCTAGCTGTGTGTTTATAAACGCCATAGGCGCTTCACTATCTAAATCGCTGCCGTTACGCAGCCCTTTAACAATAGCAACCGCCCCGATTTGCTCAGCGTAGCTAGCTACCAGTCCATGTAGGGCCACTACTTTAACGTTTTGCAGGTGGCTTAACGACGCCGTCGCTAACTGTACTCTTTGCTCATCACTAAAGTGGTAGCGCCCGCGCTTATCACGGTTTTGCGCCACAGCCACCACTACCTGGTCAAAAATTTTGGCGGCCCGGCTAACAATATCGACGTGTCCATTAGTTATTGGGTCAAAGGAGCCTGGGTAGAGAGCTATGCGCATGCACTAAGCCTAATGCCAGCTGCAACTTTAGCCGCTGCGAGCGCGCCGTAATAGGCTTTAAGTATGAGTAGAATCGTGGCCGGCAGCGTAGGTGGGGCCCCCTTACGTGTGCCCTCTTCAGGTACTCGCCCTACTTCTGAGCGAGTGCGCGAGGCCCTGTTTTCTAAACTTGAGACCTATCAGGTGCTGCAAGGTGGGCGGGTAGTTGACTTATGTGCCGGCTCTGGGGCCTTGGGGCTAGAGGCAGCTAGCCGTGGTGCGAGCGAGGTGGCCCTGGTTGACTATGCGCGCGGGGCAATTAAGGCCTGCCAGGATAATGTGCGCCGGCTGGGTTTGCGCGGGGTGCGCGTGGTTATGGCTAAAGCGCAGGCCTATACTGCGGGGCCAGCTGGCAGCCCGGTAGATTTAGTGTTTTTTGATCCGCCCTATGACATGAGTGAAGAGAGCGTCAGTGAGGTTCTGACTCCGCTGGTGCGAAGCCAGGACCCGTGGCTGCAGCCTCACTCGGTGGTGGTGGTGGAGCGTTCTACGCGCTCGCCGGAGCCGACTTGGCCGGCAGGAATGCATAGTTTTAGCGATAAGAAATATGGTGAAACTCGCCTGTGGTTTGCTGAGTTGGATTAGGGCAAGTTCTATTTACTAGGACTTTTGCCTAGGACTTTTCTAGAAAGGCCTGCGAGTCTTCATCTAGGCGCCGGGCCAGCACTTGGGCTAGGGCCGGCGCCTGTTCTAGCTGGGGATCGGCTTGCACTATTTGCCAGGCGTCTTGGCGGGCTTGCTCAATTACTTTGACGTGTTCGCTGTCAGTTACTTGCAGCAGGTCTAGGTTGCGTTTGCGCCCTGACTGGCTTGAGCCCAGTACATCGCCTTCGCTGCGTAGACGTAGATCTGCTTCAGCCAGCTCGAACCCGTTGGTAGTGGAGGCGAAAGCTTTAAGGCGGTGGAAGGCGGGTGAGCCTACCTGCGCGCCAGTTACCGCCATGCAGATGGCGGGTTTGTCGGCGCGCCCCACCCGTCCGCGTAGCTGGTGCAGTTGAGATAGGCCAAAGCGTTCGGCGTCCAAGATCACCATCATGGTGGCGTCAGAAACATCCACCCCTACCTCCACTACGGTGGTGGTTACCAGTAGTGGGGTGGTGCCTTGGATGAAGCTGCTGAGGGAGTTTTCTTTTTCGACGCCGTCCATGCGCCCGGTGAGGGTGCCAATGGCGATGCCGGCTAGTTCTGGTTCTTTGGCTAGGCGCTGAGCCCAGTCGTTTACGGAGGCTAGGGATGCGTCTGAGGTTTCGCTGTCAATGCTGGGGCACACCACGAATACGCGCCCCCCGCCGGCTATTTCTTGGGCGGCGCGGCGCCATAGGGCTTGCACCCAGGTTTGTCTTTCCCAGGGCACTAGGTGGGTGGTTACCTGGGTGCGTCCGGCCGGTAGCCCCTCTAAAACTGAGATTTCTAGATCCCCAAAAACGGTCATGGCCACTGTGCGGGGAATGGGCGTGGCCGTCATAACCAGTAGGTGCGGGGTGGTGTGAGCGCCGCTTGGGTCAAGTGAGCCGCGTTCACGCAGCACATTTCGTTGAGCCACCCCAAAGCGGTGCTGCTCGTCAATAACTACCAGCCCTAAACCAGGCAGCTGGACAGTGTCTGAAAGTAGGGCGTGGGTGCCTACCACAATGGCGCTTTCACCACTGGCTAGTTTGGCTAGCACTGCGCGTTTAGCGCTCAGGGCCATTGAGGCGGTTAGTAAATAGACTTTGTCTGCGACATCTACTTCCAGCCCTGGCAGCGGCGCCAATTCATTGTCTTGGGCGCCTTTAGCCCCTTGAGGCCTGTCAATTGGGCCCACTTGACTAAGTAGACGTTTTAAGGAGCTTACATGTTGGGCTGCTAGCACTTCGGTGGGGGCTAGCAGGGCGCACTGGCCGCCTTGACCTAGCACTTGGGCCATCGCTCGCAGGGCCACCACGGTTTTACCAGCGCCCACATCACCTTGCAGTAGGCGCTGCATGGGTACGCTCTTATTTAGATCCTGAGCGATCTGCTCACCCACCTGAACCTGGGAGGCGGTCAGTTCAAAAGGCAAATGCGCATCAATCTGGCTACGTAGCGAATCTGCCTTAGGCACCGGCCAGGCAATGGCGTGTTCACGGGCCAAAACATCGGCGCGGTGACTAGCTAAAGCCACCTGGGTAAGTAAAGCCTGGTTGTAGCGCAGGCGCGCTCGCGCCCGCACCCACTGGCTGCTATCTGCCGGCCCATGCACCTGGCGGTAGGCCTCAAGCAGGCCAAGTAGGCGGCGTTTGGCCAAGATTTTCCTTGGCACATACTCGGGCACATCCGTATCCCTAAGCTGATCAAGCACCATACGTATGGCTTTAGCTAGGCGCCAACTGGGCAAGGCTTCACTAGCGCGATAAATCGGAATAGGCCTAGCCATCAGGGCTTGACGTTCAGTTTCGCTTAGCTCATCAAGCACCTGGAACTTAGCCCCGGTTAGCTGCAAGCGCCCACCACGGAACTTGGTTTTACCGGCAAAAATTGCGGTGGTATCGGGCTGAAGTTGGTGCGCATAGTTACTTAACTGGTAGTGGGCCCCGAACATCACCACTTCCATCTCCATCAGCCCATCGGTAACTAGGGCCTGCAAAATTGCTGGCGGCCGCCCAGATACGGTGCGTCTAACCTGGGCCTGAATTACCTGCACCTGCACGGTCACCTCTTCATCGGCAACCAGCTGATCCAAAGAGCTCAGCTGCCCCCAGGTTTCGTAGCGTTTAGGCAGATAGTCCAGCAGATCCCAGCCGGTATGCAGATCCAGCTTAGCTAGGGCGGTGGCGGTGCGTTTACCCAGCAACCGCTCCAGGGGCCGCTCTAACAGACCAATTTCCCCGCCTGCACTGGCCGGCGTCATTAAAATCCTTCCAAGCCCACCAGCACCTGATCTAGATCTTGGTGCGAGGCGTAAATATTTACGTCCAGGTCTTCGTCTATGCCCATGTCTTGGGCTTTTTGTACGACGGCGTCGCGGATCAAGGGGGCTACGTCACTATCGACTAAGGCGCCGACTAAAACCGTAACCGTCACGGTCCACTCCCCCAGCGCGTTGGCTACCGCCAGGGCGATATGTTCGGCGTCGACCCCACTAAATTCAAGTACCCGCATCCGCACCGCCGTCACCCAGGCGGTACGTTCCATCAAAGCCAATTTGGCGGCTTCGTCTAAATCTGAGCTGTTTTCCAGCTCAGCCAACCCCAAAGCCATGGCGGTAACAAACATGGCCACCTCATTAGAGGTGTCAGCTACCTTCAGGCGGGTCAGGGCCTCAACGCCACCCGCAGATTTACTGATGTAATCACCGGCCACCAGTATGTCCTCGCCAAGATTACTGTCATCTAAAGCCCACACTGCGGCGCGTGAAGTTAGCGAGCGGGAAGCTGCGTGAGCCGCCGAAATTGAAGCCTCATCGCAAGGCAACACAAACGCGTTGGGATTTTGAATATCGCCTGCCGCCCGCACAATCGCATCAGAATCTGGCTCTAGCACCACCACAGCACCAGCCCGCGCCAAAGGCACAATCAGTCCCGGGGCACGTGTGCAGGCAATTACCCCAATCTCGTTTTGGACTTTACGGGCCGCTTTTGCAGGGCGCTTAGAACTAAAACGTTCCAGGGGAATTACATTTGAGCCGCCCCGGGCATTAAAACCGTAGGGGTTAGTGGCCGGCTCAGTGCGGCTAGAGCGCAGGCGACGAATACAGATCTGGCGGGCCTTACCGTAAGGAGGCAGGGCCGCGCGGGGATTGTCGGTGTGTACATGCACGTGGAACAAACCCATATTGAGGCTGTCGACCGCACCAACCACGGCCACACTGTCACCTATTTCACCCAGAGCTTTGCGTAGCCGTTCAGCTTGGAAAGCGGTGGCATTCCACAGGTACATCACCTCAAACTCGCCTGACCGTCCCGAAACCTGCTTATGGGAAGTGTTGTTTTGAGATAGGTCAGTGAGCATATTTAGGGCAGTGCCAGTCAGGTCCCCCTGCGGGTTAAATACGTCTGCCAGCGCCGTCATAATCAGCATGATGGCTCCCGCCCCCGCATCAACCGGGCCGTGACCAATACCGACTGTTTCCACCACGGCCTCTTGAGCCCCAAAAGCAGCGGTGGCAGTGATTTCCTCCAGGGTTGGGCGCGGCGAAGTATCTAGCGTGTCGGCGGCCGCCTGGGCAGCTGAACGCATAGCACTAATAAAGGTGCCCTCCACCGGGTGGGAGACCGCTTTTACGGCCCCACGCGCCATGGCCTGCAAGGCGGCCACCAGCTCCACTGGACGTAGCCCTTGGCTGGGAGCATTCTGGGCACTTTCGCTAAAAGCAAGTAAACACTGGGCCAAAATCATCCCAGAGTTACCCCGCGCCCCCAGCACCGCTCCCGCTGAGGCCACTGTGGCGGCGTCGGCAAAATCAATCACATCAGCTTGAGTTAGTGCCCGGGCCGCCCCAGCCAGAGTGTGAGTAACATTTGCGCCGGTATCACTATCTGCAACCGGGAACTCATTTAGCGTATTTAGTAGCTCTCCGTGGCGCACGCAGGCAGCATGAGCATGGACCAGCCAACTATGGAGCTGTTCGATACCCAGGTGTTCATGCGCAGACATAGACCTAATTTTGCCGTGTTAGCCTAGCTAGAGGCTACCCACGCGCAAGTTGTGCCTCAGACCATAGCTGTAAAGTTTGAGCATAGAGCCAAAATAGCGCTACACTGTTCGGGTTGCCTGAGGCGGTTTGCCTGAGGTACATGACCTTGCGCCAGGCCGGGTTTGCCGAGTCTAGGCGTTTTCAAGTTGAAGATCAGGAGTGAGACACCGTGGCTGCTGTTTGCGACGTCTGCGGCAAGGGCCCCATCTTCGGCAAGAGCGTCTCGCACTCCCACGTGCGGACCAACCGCCGGTGGAACCCCAACATTCAGCGCGTTCGTGCGCTCGTTAATGGCGCCCCTAAGCGTCTAAACGTGTGCACTTCTTGCCTAAAGGCCGGCAAGGTTACCCGCAACATCTGAGCGCGTAGCTAAGGCTTTAAAGTATGGCTCTGTCCCTTTGGGATGGGGCCATTATTTTTTAATATTGCAGGTGGCAATGCTCCGTGAGCTAGGTTACTGTAGTGACATGACAGCCACGCCGCGCCCTGCCGAATTTTCTTTTATCGGTCGCATTCCTGTAACTGAAGTATTTCCCGTCATTGAAGATGGGCGCTGGCCTACAAAGGCTGTTGTAGGCGAAACCATTCCGATTCGCGCCACAGTTTTCCGTGAAGGTCACGATGCTTTTGCCGCCACCGCCATTTTGGTGCGTCCTGACGGCACTGACGGCCCGCGTGCCAACATGTACGAAATCGCCATGGGTCTTAACCGCTACGAGGCTCGCCTAACCCCCGACGAGCCCGGCGCCTGGAGCTTTAGGGTTGAGGGCTGGTCTGACCCTTACGCCACCTGGAAGCATGACGCCACGCTCAAGGTGCATGCCGGCGTCGACGTCGAACTAATGCTGGAAGAAGGCGCCCGCCTACTGCTACGCGCAGCCGAGGTACCTACCCGCCGCAAGGGTGGCATCAACACCCTCAACTATGCCGCCTCCGTGCTACGTGACACCTCACGCAACCCCTATGAACGTCTAGACGCCGGACTAAACATTTCGGTACAAAACGAACTAGCCGCCCTGCCGCTGCGCGACATGGTTTCCCCCTCCGCCACCTACCCGCTACAGGTGGACCGCCAGCGGGCCCTATTTGGTTCCTGGTATGAGATCTTCCCGCGCTCGCTAGGTGCCTACTTCGACGGCGAAAAGTGGGTTTCGGGCACTTTAGCTAGCGCCACCCAGCAGCTGGACCGCATTGCCGCCATGGGCTTTGACGTGCTCTACCTGACCCCCATCTCCCCCATCGGCTACACCAACCGCAAGGGCAAGAACAACACCCTCACCGCCCTTGAAGGCGACCCGGGCTCCCCCTACGGCATTGGTTCCGACGCCGGTGGTCACGACGCCATTCACCCTGACCTGGGTACTTTCGCCGACTTTGACGCTCTAGTAGAGCGCGCTGAACAGCTGGGCATGGAAGTGGCCCTAGACCTGGCCCTACAGTGCTCCCCTGACCACCCCTGGGTGAAGGAACACCCCGAGTGGTTCACGGTATTGGCAGACGGCTCAATTGCTTACGCAGAAAACCCGCCGAAGAAGTATCAGGACATTTACCCGCTTAACTTCGACAATGATCCTGAAGGTATTTACCAGGCAATTTATGACGTAGTAGTCACCTGGATTAACCACGGGGTAAAGATTTTCCGCGTGGATAACCCCCACACTAAGCCGCTAGCTTTCTGGCAGAGGCTAATTAAGCAGATCGGCGAGGAATACCCCGATGTATTCTTCCTGGCGGAGGCTTTCACTAAGCCCGCCATGATGCGTACCTTGGGCATGATCGGCTTCCAGCAGTCCTACACCTACTACGCCTGGCGTAACGCCAAGTGGGAGCTAGAGCAGTACCTGTACGAGCTCAGCCGCGACACCGCCCACGTGCTACGTCCAGCCTTCTGGCCCACCACTCACGACATCCTGACCCCGTTTATGACCTGGGGTAAGGAGGGTGCCTTTAAGCTGCGTGCAGTGCTAGCAGCCACGCTCAGCCCCACCTGGGGTATCTACAGCGGCTACGAGCTGGCTGAGTCGGTACCGCGTCCGGGCTATGAGGAGCAGATCGACAACGAGAAGTACGAGTACAAGCCCCGCAACTTCGAGGCGGCCCGGGCTAACGGCATTGAACAGCTACTAACTGATCTAAACCGGATCCGCCACCAGCACCCGGCTTTGGCTCAGCTGCGTGACATCACCTTCCACACCACCACTAATGATTCTCTAATCGCCTACTCCAAGCGGGTACGAGCCGAAGAGTCTTTGGACGGCCGTGAAGACATTGTGCTCACTGTGGTTAACCTTGACCCCTACAACACGGTTGAGGGTGAAGTGCTACTGAACCTGCCTGCCCTGGGTCTGCCCGGCAACGCCGATGGTTCACGCCCGGTAGTTAAGGCCGTCGATGAGCTAAACGGCGGCGAGTACTACTGGTCTGGTTCTAACTACGTGCGCCTAGACCCCCACGAGGGACGTTTCGCTCACGTATTTAACATCACCCGCCTGTGACGATCAGTGATGAGTGTCCCAACTTGGCCCGAACCGGCGCAGTTAGCTAACCTGCTGCGTCCGGTTTTGGCTACCCAGCGCTGGGGTACCTTGTTGCCTGACAATGTCCAGGTAAGTTTTCAGGTGCTTGACTCAGGCGACACCTTACGTTGGTATTTCTTCTTACTTGACGACGGCGCCGCCCTGAGTGTGCCCATCAAGCTGGCTTGGCAGGCACCCACTAGTGGCTGGCAGGCAAGCTTTGAATGCGACGGGCGCCTAGCTTGGCTAAGCGAGGCCTGCACTTTGGATGCCACCTGGCAGGCTTTAACCGGCCTTAAGGTGAGCGTGGTTGACGACAGCGCCCGCGAGCAGTCCAACACCTCTGTGGTGCTCTCCACCGCGCAGGGAAAAGTAATCGCTAAAGTACTGCGCCGCCTATACCCCGGCACTAACCGCGAATGCCTGCTTGCGCGTGCCTTAGCTGATTTCGACGCCGCCCCTACGCTGGTACTAGCCCCCACCTTGACCTGGCCCTTTGCGCTGTCGGCGACAAGTGACGCGAGCGCAAACCAAGCAAGCTCTGACGCTGAGGCCCTAACCAAGCCATCCGCGCCGCAAGTAGTAGTGGCGGTGGGGCACCAATTTATTGCCGGGGCCCGCGATGGCTTTGAATACTACGTAGAGCAGCTGCGCCAAGCCCCACCTGAGCAGCCGCTTAGCCTGACAGTGCCCGAGCAGCTGGGTAAATTAACCGCGCAAATGCACGCTTGTCTGGCCCATAGCCTAGGCACCCAAAGCCAAACTAACTACGTCGCTCTGGCGCGTCAGCGTCTAGCTGCGTTAACTGAGCAGCTGCAGACGCTACTGGCAGCCAGCCCACTTGCCCCTGAGCAAACTAGCCGCGCCCGTGCCCTGAGCCAACAGCTAGAAACTGTGCTAGAGCCGCTACTAGCTGAAATTAGCCAGGCCGTGACTTTGCAAGCCATTCACGGTGACTATCACCTAGGTCAACTGCTGGTATCTGCAGCCGACGCGCACTCGCCTGGCGGCTTACGCTCTGCGAACTGGTATGTGGTTGATTTTGAAGGCGAGCCGCTACGCACTGACAGTGAGCAACTGTCCTTAGCGCCTTTGGAACGTGACCTGGCTTCCATGGCTCGCTCTTTTAGCTATGCCTTAGCTACGGCTGGCATAAGTGAGCACAGTTGCGACGCTTTGGTGGAAAAATTCTTTATGGCTTACCGCCAGGAAATTACCAGCCTAACCTGCAACCATGTTCCTGCTACCCACCCCTTAACGCAGCCGGAAACGACTGCTTTCCAAGACCAGGTCTTGACAGTGGAGCTGCTGTTAAAGACCGTTTATGAGCTCGTCTATGAGCTCACGCACCGCCCGACATGGGCCCACATTCCCCTGGATGATCTGGGACGAATGGTGACGCACACAACCCAAAAACATGGGAGGATATGTTTATGAGTGACAACACAGCGCATGACGCCTTAGCACTAGCGGTACCTGTTGACTCCTGGGTACTTAGCGACATTGCTTATGGCCGTCACTACAACCCCCATGAGGTCCTAGGCGGCCACCCCGGCGAGCACGGCGTTACCATCCGTACCGTGCGCCACCTGGCTGACGCCGTCGAGATCGTAACCGAAAACGGCACCTACCCGGCCGTCCACGAACGGGACGGTATCTGGCTAGCAGTCCTACCTGGCAACGAGGTGCCCGACTACCGCGTTAAGGCCACCTATGGTGACCAGGTGGTAGAAGCCGATGACCCCTACCGCTTCCTGCCCACCCTAGGTGACATTGACACCTACCTGATCGGTGAAGGCCGCCACGAAGAACTGTGGAAGGTACTAGGTGCTCACATCAAGCACTTCTCCGGTCCGATGGGTGAAGTTAGCGGTGTGGCCTTCTCAGTTTGGGCCCCCAACGCTCGCGCTGTGCGCGTAGTTGGTGACTTCAACTACTGGGATGGCAGCGCCACCGCCATGCGTTCGCTAGGCGCCTGTGGTGTTTGGGAACTGTTCGTGCCCGGCGTCGGAGTCGGTGCCCGCTACAAGTTCGAGATCTGCCACCACGACGGCTCTTGGAAGCAGAAGGCTGACCCGCTAGCTCGCGCCACCGAAATCCCCCCGGCCACCGCCTCGGTAGTTACCGACGAGTTCCACCAGTGGCAGGACCAGGAGTGGATGGAGCAGCGCCCCCAGCGCGACCCGCACAACTCCCCCATGAGCATCTACGAGGTGCACGTGGGTTCTTGGCGTCAGGGTCTGGGCTACCGTGGCCTAGCTGACGAACTGATCCCCTACCTGAAGGAAACCGGCTTCACCCACGTGGAGTTCATGCCGGTAGCCGAGCACCCCTTCGGTGGCTCTTGGGGTTACCAGGTTTCCTCCTACTACGCCCCCACCGCCCGTTTCGGTACCCCTGACGACTTCCGCTACCTGGTAGACCAGCTACACCAGGCCGGCATCGGGGTAATCCTGGACTGGGTACCGGCCCACTTCCCCAAGGATGACTTCGCCTTGGCTCGCTTCGACGGCACCGCGCTGTACGAAGACCCCGACCCGCTGCGTGGCGAGCACCCCGACTGGGGTACCTACGTGTTCAACTTCGGCCGCCGCGAGGTGCGCAACTTCCTGGTTGCCAACGCCCTGTACTGGCTAGAAGAGTTCCACGTAGATGGCCTACGCGTGGACGCCGTAGCTTCCATGCTTTACCTGGACTACTCGCGTAACGACGGCCAGTGGCGCCCCAACCAGTACGGTGGCCGCGAGAACCTTGAGGCCATCAGCTTCCTACAGGAAGCCAACGCCACTGCCTACCGCAAGCACCCGGGCATCATCATGTGCGCCGAGGAATCCACCGCTTGGCCGGGTGTTACCTCCCCCACCGATCAGGGTGGTCTGGGCTTTGGCCTCAAGTGGAACATGGGGTGGATGAACGACACCCTGCGTTACATGGCGGAAGACCCGGTTAACCGCCGCTGGCACCATGGTGAACTTACCTTCTCCCTGGTCTACGCCTTCTCTGAGCAGTTCATTTTGCCGCTCAGCCACGACGAGGTAGTCCACGGTAAGGGCTCACTGATCGCCAAGATGCCTGGTGATGACTGGCAAAAGCGCGCCAACCTGCGTGCCCTGTACGCCTACATGTGGTCTCACCCCGGCAAGCAGCTACTGTTCATGGGGCAGGAATTTGGTCAGGGGGTTGAGTGGAACGCTGACAACTCCCTGGACTGGTGGCTGTTGGAGAACCCAGACCACGCCGGTATCAAGCGCCTGATCACCGACCTCAACGCGCTATACAAGGCCACCCCGGCACTGTGGACCGAGGATTTCACCTACCACGGTTTTGAGTGGATCAACGCTAACGATGGCGACCACAACGTCATTACCTACCTGCGTAAGGGGAAGGACGCTGAGGGCCGCAAGGACCTAATCGCCTGCATCGTGAACTTTGCTGGTAACCCCCACGAGGGCTACCGCGTGGGTCTACCCTTCCCCGGCAAGTGGGAGGAAGTACTCAACACTGACAGCGAGGACTACGCCGGCTCTGGGGTTACCAACCCCGGCGTGCTTGAGGCTGAGGAACTACCCTGGGACGGCCAGAGCGCTTCGGTGCGTCTGCGCGTGCCTCCGCTGGGCGCTATCTTCCTGCGTCCGGTAGCTGACTGAGTCTAGCTAAACCCGCTGGCCGCCGCTAACAAAACCGTTAGCGGCGGCCAGCGGCGTTTTTAGGATTTGCATTTAGTGTCTAGTTTCACTATAAGATAACTTGGGCCTAAAGGCCTATATGTAATCCCATCTAGCCCCACCAGCTGCGCATTTGCTAGGTTTGTACCACGTTTTGTTTAGGGTCTAATGTGCCATACCGGCATTTTCACATCAAAATGTCTCGACAGTGCTTAATAAGTCCCGTAAAACAGAAGTAATACTCGTTGCAGCTTGTTTGCTTTAAATACCCTTTGGCAAGCAAAACTGCTTAGTCGAAAGCTGAGGCTATGACCGACACTTGGTCCAACGCAGTCGTTTCTCAGGTACGCGCCGTTTCTGGGCGCCCCGCTAAGGCATCCACCCCGCAGGAAGTTTGGGCGGGCCTGTCGGCCGCCGTCGTCGATCACATAGCTGACGACTGGGCATCTACCGACCGCACTTACAAGGCCGGCCGCATGGAACACTACTTCTCCGCCGAGTTCCTAATGGGTCGCGCCCTACTAAACAACCTTTCCAACCTGGGTCTAGTTGAGCAGGCTCGTACCTCCCTCAACGCCTTCGGCCAGAACCTATCTGAGGTCCTGGAAGAAGAGCCCGACGCCGCTCTGGGTAACGGTGGTCTAGGCCGTCTAGCAGCCTGTTTCCTGGACTCCTGCGCCACCCTAGACCTGCCCGTATACGGCTACGGTATTTTGTACCGTTACGGCCTGTTCAAGCAGCTGTTTGAAAACGGTTTCCAGACCGAGCACCCTGACTCTTGGATGGAAGAGGGCTATCCCTTCATCGTGCGTCGCCAAGAGGAACAGCGCCTAGTGTCCTACGCCGACATGACCGTGCGCGCCATTCCTTACGACATGCCCATCACCGGCTATGGCACCAAGAACGTTAACACCCTGCGCCTGTGGAAGGCCGAACCGCTAGAAGAGTTCGACTACGACGCCTTCAACTCCCAGCGCTTCACTGACGCCATTGTTGAGCGTGAGCGCGTCATGGACATCTCCCGTGTGCTCTACCCCAACGACACCACCTACGAAGGCAAGGTGCTGCGCGTACGTCAGCAGTACTTCTTCTGCTCTGCTTCACTGCAGGACATCGTGGCCAACTACATTGAGCAGCACGGCACCGACCTACGCGGCCTAAGCGACTTCAACGCCATCCAGCTCAACGACACCCACCCGGTGCTGGCTATCCCCGAGCTGATGCGTCTGCTGCTAGACAACTACAACATGGGCTGGGAAGAGGCCTGGGAGGTAGTCACCAAGACCTTCGCCTACACCAACCACACCGTGCTGGCTGAGGCCCTGGAAACCTGGGAGATGGGTATCTTTGACCGCATCTTCCCGCGTATCGCTGAGATCGTGCGTGAGATTGATCGTCGCTTCCGCCTAGACATGGCTGAGCGCGGCCTCGACCAGGGCACCATCGACTACATGGCCCCGGTTTCCGGCGGCCGCGCCCACATGGCTTGGATCGCCTGCTACGCCTCCTACTCGATCAACGGTGTGGCCGCCTTGCACACTGAGATTCTCAAGCGCGACACCCTGGCCCACTGGTACGCCATCTGGCCTGAGCGCTTCAACAACAAGACCAACGGTGTCACCCCGCGTCGCTGGCTCAAGCAGTGCAACCCCCGCCTGGCCGCCCTGCTGGATGAGGTAACCGGTTCTGACCAGTGGGTTAAGGACCTAAGCGTACTGAGCGAGTACACCAGCGCCGGCAACGACGACATCTACCGTCGCCTAGGCGAAATCAAGGCCGCCAACAAGGCTGACTTCGCCAACTGGATCGCTGAGCGTGAAGGCATCGAGATTGACCCTGAGGCCATCTACGACGTACAGATCAAGCGTCTGCACGAGTACAAGCGTCAGCTACTCAACGCCTTCTACATCCTGGACCTGTACTTCCGCATGAAGCAGGACCCGAGCCTGCAGGTACCCAAGCGCGTATTCATCTTCGGCGCTAAGGCTGCCCCTGGTTACATCCGCGCCAAGGCCATCATCAAGCTCATCAACACCATTGCTGAGCTGGTTAACAACGATAGCGATGTAAACGAAACCATCAAGGTGGTCTTCGTTCACAACTACAACGTCTCCCCCGCCGAGCACATCATTCCTGCTGCGGACGTCTCTGAGCAGATCTCCATGGCCGGTAAGGAAGCTTCGGGCACCTCCAACATGAAGTTCATGATGAACGGTGCACTGACCATGGGTACCCTCGACGGCGCCAACGTAGAGATCCTCGACGCCGTCGGTGACGAGAACGCCTACATCTTCGGTGCTACCGAGGATGAGCTACCCGCCCTCAAGCGCGACTACGACCCGCGCTGGCACATGGACAACGTTCCTGGCCTGCGTCGAGTGCTAGACGCACTGGTGGACGGCACCCTGGACGACAACGGTTCAGGCTGGTTCTACGACCTGCGCCGCAGCCTGCTAGAGCCCTCCTACGAGCCGGCTGACGTCTACTACGTGCTGGGTGACTTCGCCGCTTACCGCGAGGCCAAGGACCGCATGGCCCACGACCACGACGCCGACCCGCTAGGTTGGAACCGTAAGGTGTGGGTAAACATCACCCGCTCCGGCCGCTTCTCCTCTGACCGTACCATCAGCGACTACGCTCGCGAGGTGTGGAAGATCAAGAGTGAACCGATCGCCTGATTAGCTCTGCAAACTGATCTATAACGTGTGGGGCCAGTTCCTAGGAACTGGCCCCACAAGTTTAGCTGCTAGTGGTTTTTAACGCGTCAGTGTGTTTGTATTAGTAGCTGGCCAAGCAATTGGGGGCCTGCAAAGCAGACCCCCAACTTCAGTATTGGATTTTAGTACAGCAGCGACGCTAGTGCGCGGCGGGTTTTACCCACGCGCGGGTCAGTGGTGCCGATTAGCTCAAACAGCTCTAGCAGGCGCACACGGGCCTGGTCACGCTCATCGCCAGCGCTGCGGCGTACAGCCTCTAGCCCGCGTGCCAAAGCGCCCTCAACGTCACCCATAGCCAGGGCGGCGTCGGCCCCAGCTAATAGCTGGCGCCAGGTGGCTTCAGGCTGGTCTGAGGCAGCTAGATCGCCGTCTAGATCCGCGCCTTCTACGCGCTGGAGCAGCTTAACCTGCTCTAGAGCTAGGCGTAGCTCATCATTGGCTGGTTCGTTAACCAGGGCGTGCTCGTAGATAGTTTGGGCCTTGGCGTAGTCGCCGGCCTCAATGGCCTCACGCCCTAAACGCTGCGCCTCAGTTTCAACCGGTTCACTTGGCGCTACCGGCGCCGCATCTAGGCGTACCCGGCCAGTTATGCCGTTAGCCTGAGCCATCTGCATAACCTGCTCAAAGATCTGCTCTAGCTGTTGGGCGCTGGCCTGGCCCTGGAATAGGGGCACGGGCTGACCACCCAGCACAGCTACCACGCTGGGTACGCTTTGGGCAGCAAACAACTCAGCAATTTTGGCGTTAGCATCAACATCCACCCGGGCCAGCTGGAAGCGACCTTGATAGTGGGCGGCTAGAGACTCTAGCGCAGCGTTGACCTCGGCACAGACCTGGCTGCGCGGTGACCATAGTGAAATTACTACCGGCACCTGCATAGAGCGCTTTACAGCGTCCTCAAAGTTGGTGACGTCAACGTCAATCACTAATGGCGAGTCGATTACCCCGCTGTCAGCCACGCCGGGGGCAGCCGCCCCCTCGCTACCAGCCCCGCTAGCTGCGCCCTTAGAGGGCGCTAGAGTGGATAGGTCAACAGCACCAAACATCGACATGGATTACTTCCTTACTTAGGCGGGTTGGAGTCGTCACGGGTCACTGAAGTCAGTACCACGCCGGTTCCCAGGGCGGTGGGCACCTTAGCTTTAGCACCCTTGGGAGGCAGGTAGAAGGCCACCATAGCCTCGTAGGTAGCCATAACTTTACTGGTGACTTCTTTATTTCCACCCATATAGGCGGCCAACTGCTCAGAGACCGTAATGGTGCTCTTAGCTGAAGTGCGCTGGTAGGTGGTGGTAAAGCTCAGTGAACCTACCGCAATAGCCCCATTGTCGCTGGTTACTAGACCACGGAAACCGTCGTTACCGGCGCTAACGCTAACCGTGATGCTACCGGCATCCTTTACTTGGCTGGCTACGGCCCGCTCGGAGGCTACTAGCTTGCGCAGGCCGTCGTCGGGGAAAGCCTTGCCGTTAGCAGAATCGGGCTTGTTTAGGGCCTCCACATAGGCGGCCATGGCCTTACTAGGTGAGAACAGGAACTGGGTGGAGTCTGCCTCGATCTGGGCTGAGCCCACGGCCGGACCGGCAGTTGCCGGGATCTTGGCGCCGGCAAATAGGCGCACCCAAGCCCACATTTCATAGTTACTGCGGGCATCTTGTTGGTCCAGTACCAGCAGTAGCGGCGAGTTGTTTTTGCCGCTAATGGCAGAGACGCTGATGGCAGTACGCGGGAAGGCAGAGGTAGCGCCCACCGCAGACATACGCGCATTGGTGTTGAGCGTAGCCACCGAGCCTCCGCCGGCTTTAACCAGCTTGTAGTTAGCTGTGCGCAGGCGCAGCGCCGGGCCGTTTAGGTAGCCGGTCAGCTTGGCCGGGTCACGGTCTTTATCGGCGGCGGTAAGCCCAGTTTGGATGCGCTTCAAAATGGTTTCTAGGCGCGTAGAGTCAAGCACCGGCTTAGCCGTGGCATCAGCTTTAGGTGGCTGAGGCTTAGGTAGTTCCTGACCGCAGGCGCTTAGACCCAAACCGGCAGCCGTGGTTACCAGGGCGCCTAGGGCGCCGCGTCGAGTCAAATTCATCTTAGTTTTCCTCCTTAGCCAGGTCTTCGCGCTTAGGCTCATCTGCCTGCTCCGAGGTGGGTACGCTGGCACTGTCTGCGCTAGGGGCGCTGTCTGCACTGGCACCGCTAGCGGCGCTGGTGCCGCTAGGGGCGCTGTCTTGCGTGGGAGCACTTTGAGCTTGGCCACTTGCCGAGGTGGCGCTGTTTGCACTGGAGCTACTGGCAGCGCTGGGGGCACTAGCTTCAGGAGCAGAGATCACTGGCTCGTTAATGGGCTCAAATACGTCTGTTGAAGCACCTGAGCGCTCCATTGCCAAGGCAGCATTACCGCCAGCCGGAGTGGGGCTGGGGGCTGAAGCTGGCTCATCAAAGATGCTGGAGTACCTGGGCCCAAACGGGTTAGTGCCTGGCTGCACGGCGAAGGGGTTAACTGCCGCATGTGCAGCGCTAGCGGCGCTGAGGGCAGATTCTTCAATGGGCGCCGTGGGAGCTTTGGGGGCAAAACCAGCGCTGTTGGGCGGAGCAAACGGGCTGGCTTGCGCAGCGCTGGCGGCGCTAGGCCCAGAAACCGGCGCCTGCGGGGCGCTGGTGGCACTGAAGGCACTTTGTCCAGCAGCCGGGGTGGCATCTGCACCTGGAGCAGCTCCCATAACCGGGGCAGCTCCCATAACCGGGGCGCCACTAAACGGAGTGGTACTACTGACCGGGGCGCCAGTAAACGCAGTGGCATTAAACGCAGTACCAGGCAGGTGCGGCACGGCGTCGCCTTCCTGGGGGGCTACCTGGTCTTGGGCGGCGGCCACGCGGTCCGCTCCCCCAGCAGCCTGGACGGCCCAGATGCCGCGCGAGTCAGTAATCGGGTTGGGTGCGGCCGGGATGGTGCGGTCGGCGTCGACGTCGGCAGCACTTTCGCTGGGCACGTCACGGCGCGGGTCAACCCAGACTTTACCGGCGGCCTCAGCTTGGGCCTTTTCACGCAGCTCCAGGCGAGTGAGGGGACGGTTGGGATCCTTGTTCAGTCGTGCGGCTGCTTCTTCTTGGCGACGACGACGACGCTGGGCGTTAGCCAGCTCCTGGTGGCGCATCTGAATATCGAGCATGAAGATGAACACCCCACCGGCTACCAGCAAACCACCTACGATCAGACCGGGGATTAACCAGGGAGTGCCTACGGTGCGCTTCCACGACAAGCTGAAGGTGGGGGCAGCTTGCTTACCATCGGTAGCGGCCAGAACTACATAGTTAGAGGAGCTGGGGTCATAAGTGATGGACACTGAACCCTTGCCGGTCTTGGAGGTCACCCACATGTCTGAGCCGTTTAGGGAAGCATTGGAGGCAACCGCCTTAATGCAGCCCTTAGCGTCAGGGGTGGGGGTGGCCTTAGCGCTGGAGGTAGCCGTAGCTTTAGCCGACGCCGTAGCGGTGGCTTTAGCAGTAGCTGCGGCAGTACCAGTTGCCTTAGCGGTGGGGGTGGGGGTGGCCTTTACATTGCAACGCTCGGTAATTGTGCGCCCAGATAGGGCTTCCCAGGAGCTTAGGCCGGTAACTTCCGTGTAGGGGTCGTTAGCTAGCCAGGCCTGGGCGTCCTCAGAGCGAGCCAGCGCCAAGGTAACGCTAGAGTTGGCATCTTTAGCCTTGGCAGTAATGGTGACAGTGGAGTCAACCATGTTTAAAACGCCGTCGCCGGTAACAACGTACGCCGTGGTGGCTGCCGGTTTAAGCGTGGCCACTGCCGTCTGCGAAGGACGCCAGATGGTGGCTGAGGCAACCGCCAAGATCACCGCTAATAGGCCCAAGGCGATAAGCACGATGCTTAACACTCGGGGTTTTACTAGGGAAAGAATTCTGTTCACTTAGGTTCTCCTCGGGTGAGCTCGTTCGCGCCGCGCTCTGCGGGATCTAGATATTAAAGCCGTAGCGTAGATATTCTTGACGTCTAGCCTACACATTTGCTTGAGCCGATGCTAAGAGACAGGCTGATTTGTTTGCTTAGGGGGGAGCTGGGTAGCACTGTCTCATTTGCCGCAAAACCTGCTGCGACCCGCTAGGCTTGGACGGTGGGCACTATTCGCCCCGAGCTTTAACGACCGAGGAGTTAAACGTGGCTGAGGACCACAGTGAATTCGCTATCACCATGCGCGGCTACGATCGGCTGCAGGTGGACCAGCGTTTGGAGAGCCTGAGTCGCCAACTAGTGGAAGCGCGTAACGAGGTGGCCAGCCTTGACCACCGCGCCATGACTTTAGCCGGACAGCTAGCAGAAGCACAGCGTCGTCTACGCGAGAGTGACAAGCCCACTTACGCTGGCTTGGGCTCACGTATTGAGCAGTTGCTACGCAATGCTGAAGAACAGTCTGCCTCTATTTTGGCAAAGGCCAACCGCGAGGCAGATAGCCTGCTAACCCGCACCCGCACGAATGTGGCGCAAATGTCCGAACGTGCTTCCACCGAGGCTGCCACCACTCTGGCAGATGCTCGCCGGGAAGCTGAAGAAGTACGTTCTAAGGCAGAAAATGAAGCCAGCACTACCTTAGCTAACGCTAAAGACCGTGCTCAGGAGCTGGTTTCTGCCGCTAAGCGTGAGGCAGACAAGGTGCGCACCGCCGCCAACACGGAGGCCACCAACCTGACCAACACCAGCCAACGTGAAGCTGAACTGACCATTTCTAGCGCCCGCAAGAAAGCTACCGAGATCACCGTTAGCGCCGAGCAGGAGGCTGCGGCTACTCGCGATGAGGCTGCCCGCGACGCCGAGGAGGCAACCACCAGCGCTGAGCGTCAGGCCCGCGAGCTACTCAACAACGCTCGCAAGGAAGCCCGCCTGGTTACCGACAAGGCCAATACTGAGGCCGAGGAACTGCTGACCCAGGCCCGTAAGGAAGCCGAGACCACTCGCCGCGCTGCTAAGGATGAGGCTGAGGCAGCTCGCGCTGAGGCTGCTGAGCTGCGTCAAAACAGCGCTCTTGAGGTGGCTGCGCTTAAGGAAAGCACCGCTAAGGAAGCTGCCGAGGCTGCTGAGGCTGCCCGTAAGTCTACTGAAGCTATGGTGGCTAAGGCTGAAGAGCAGGCTGCTGACGCCGAAGAGCGTCTGCGTGAAGCTATGGAACGCGCCGAGAAGATGCGCGCCGCCTCCGACGAGGAAGCCCGCAAGCGTCAGATTGACGCTAACCGCGCCGCTGAAGAGGTTATTGCCGGTGCCCGTAGCGAGGCTGAGCAGCTGATTTTGGATGCACAGATCCAGGCAGATGCCCTCACTGCGGCCGCTAAGCGTGAGGTAGAGGAGCTGCGTGCACAGCGTGACTCGATCAGCTCTTACCTGGAGGAGATGCGCGGGGTGCTTGGTAGCGCTGCCGCCTTTGTGACCGGTATGCCTGCTACCCAGCCGCGGCCAAGCGCAGACTCTAGCTACAGCAGCGACTCTGCTGACTTGGCTGAGTCAGCAGACTCTAGCCAGTCCGCTGCTAGCGCCGCTAGCGCTGACAAGTAGCCGGAAAGAAAAACAAGGGGCGGATGGCCTGTTGGCAACCATCCGCCCCTTTTATTATGCGTAATACTTAAATCACTGCCGTAGTGCTTTAAGCATCACGCATCAAGGTGCGAGCCACGCGGGATCAACGTTTTACCCGCACCTTGGTTTTAACCCTGTCCTAGCTCCAGGCGTAGGCCAGGTAGTCTTGTGCTTCTTCTAATGAGTGCCCCAGAGACTTCATAGAGCGCGAGTAGGCTCCCGCAGCGCGGTGGGTAGCTGCCTGGTCACGATCAAGCACATAAGTGCCCAAGCGGCCTCGTCCCTGCACCACTCCGTGACGCTCTAACTCGCGATAGGCCTTCGCCACGGTATTAGTGGCTACACCTAGCTTGGCGGCTAAAGTGCGCGTAGCTGGTAGGCGCGTGCCGGGGGTAATAACACCCTTTTCCACACCTTTACTAACTGCATCTACAATCTGTATGAACACCGGGAGGCTAGAACCCGGGTCAATCTTTATGTTTAAACCCACTGTCTTGCCCATATGCAAAGTGTGCACGAATATCAGAGCGTTTTCCAGTCCTAGATTCTCCTAAAAACTGCAGGTGAGAGCAGGTTTACAGTAAAATTGCAAATAATAGATAGGTGTCTCTTATAAAATTTCTTAATTGATAAGCCAACCCTATAGATATTCTTCATTGAACATCTCTAACAGCATTAATTTATGGCAGCCTCCCCGCCATCTCAAGGGTTTATTAATTAATTAAGGTAAATATAAAGCTAAATTTATTCCCATAGAACAAAGTAACTCAATTTAGTCAAGCATAAACAAACAGCACGAACTTGGCAGTTATTCCAGCAAACCCGCCACTACCTGCGAGAATAGCCCCCTCCTTGGAGCTATTATGCTCTACGCGAACGCACACTAAACCGCTGGCCATCGCGTCCAACTGACACAATCGCTACCACAGCTTGCGGTTCCAGCAGGAGGTATGCCAGTGACGACGCTCCTCCAAACCTCGCTCAGCCCCAAACAATGATTCATTAGACCAAGCCACCACATGGGGTGTACGTGGGGCAATCGTCTGATTGCATCCGGGGCAGATATAGCTTTTATCAGCCCCGCGCACATTACGCACAGTAAACTCCACTCCCCCAGGCCCGCGCTGTGAGCGCGGCAAGGAAGCTAACCGGTCCATATTTAGTGGTACATGGGGCTGGTTATAGGGTCGCTTAGAGCTGCGTCGGGCCATAGGGACGATTATAAGAAGCCAGCTCGACGACGTCGCCAAAAACAGCGACGCCGTCGAGAATGTAACTCAGCCCTTAACGGAACCAGACATCAAACCGCCCACGAAGTACTTACCCAGGACGATATAAACCAGCAGTGTAGGCACTGAAGCAATCAGAGCACCCGACATCGAGGCACCATAGTCGGCCAGAATCGAGCCGTGCGCTAAGTTACTCAAAGCCAGCGTTACCGGGCCGTTTTGCGCCCCGCCACCAAAGAACAAGGCAAACAGGAAGTCATTCCAGGCGCTAGTGAACTGCCAGATCAGCACCACCACAAAAGACGGCACAGAAATCGGTAGCACCACCGAGAAGTAGGTGCGCAGCATCCCGGCCCCATCCACGCGGGCCGCCTCAATAAGCTCATTAGGCACCGTCTCGTAGTAGTTACGGAAGATCAAGGTAGTGATCGGAATACCGTAAACCACATGCATCAAGATCAAAGTGGGGATCCCAAAGCCCAGGTCAGCGTTAATCACCAGGCGCATCAGCGGAATCATCACCGACTGGTAGGGAATGAACATGCCAAACAAAATCAGCGTGAACACCACATTCGCCCCCGGGAAGCGCCACTTAGAAAGCACAAAGCCATTAGCACTACCCAGCATGGCTGAAATCAGCGCCGCCGGAATCACTAGCTGCAGCGAGCGCACCAGGCCACCGCCTAGTTCTTCCCAAGCCCGCGACCAGTTTTTAGTTTCCCAGTGCCCAGGCAGGTACCAGGTGGTGGAGGGGTCAGCCTCAGCCGAGCCCTTAAAAGAGGTCACAATCAGCACATAGACCGGAATTAGCACCAGCGCCAGGGAGATAAATAGAAGCACGTAGCGCACGGTGGTTCCTAGCTGAAAGCGCCGGGAGCCATGAGCGCGCTCAGTTTTAACTTTAGGCTCGCTCATATTCATTTCCTTGTCTTAGTGTCGTGGATCAGGTAGGGAATAACTGCGATAGCTACCAGCGCCAGCAAGATCACGCCTACGGCGGCGGCGTTGGAGTAGTCGTTGTCGGTCATGAAGTTGTACATGTCGATTGCGGGCACCTTAGTGGAGTAGGTGCGCTGGTCGGTGATCGACATGATTAGGTCGAAGCTCTTAAGCGACATGTGCCCAATGATGATCACGGCGCTTAGAGCAATGGGGGTTAGCTGCGGGAAGATAATGTTTTTGTATAGCTGCCATTCATTGGCACCATCGACGCGGGCGGCTTCACGCAGGTCGTCAGAAATGCCCCTAAAACCGGCCAGGAACAGGGCCATCACATAGCCTGCTAGCTGCCAGATAGCCGGGATTGCAATTGCCAAGATGCCAAAGTGGACATTTGAGGCCCAGCTGTTTTCTAGGAAGGTCAGCCCGCACATTTCAAATAGTCGGTTTAGACCTGAGGCTTCGCTGCCGGTTTTGGAGTTGAGCAGCCAGCGCCACACCACACCGGAGGCCACAAAGGACACCGCCATGGGGAATAGGAATATCGAGCGGAAGATCCCCTCCCCCTTGATGGGCTTATCTAGCAGCCAGGCCCATAGAAAGCCCAGTACTAGTGTGCCCACTAGGAAGGCCACGGTAAACAGGATCAGGTTAATGAAGGAGTGCTGGAAGTTTGGGTCTTCAAAGAGCTTGGAGAAGTTCTCAAAGCCCACATACTTTGACGGGCGCCGCCCTGAGACCTGGGCAGCGCGGTGGGTGTTGTATAGGGAAGTTTTGAAGTTGGCGCCAATCATGCCGTAAACGAAGATTGCCACCAAGATTAGGGACGGAGAGATTAGCAGCAGACCTGGGCCCCACTGCTTGATCTTGTTTTTACGCCGTCGCGCCGCACGGGCCTGGGACATGCGTTGTCCTCCTTGACACTTGCTGATGTTAAAAGGTGGGCGACGCCGTCGTAGCTTTGACGACGTCGCCCACCGCGTTTATGCCGGCTGGCACCCTAACCACCAAGAAAGGAACCAGAGAGCACTTGCTGACTTTTAATCAGCTTTTAAGGGCGCCAGCCGGAAATTTTACTGAGCTGCCTTGTAGGCTTCAGCCAGGGCTTTTTGCAGAGCCTTAGCATCTGAGGCACCCTGGGCGAACTTGCTTAGGGCGTCACCCATGGCATTGGAGGCCTTGGCCGGTAGGGCTGCGCCGTGAGCAATGGAAGAGACGATGGTGTCCTTGGAGAAGTCTTCCATGGCTGAGCGCTGGTACTCAGAGAACTTCTTCTTTTCCTCATCCGTCAGGTCTGTGCGGGCGGGGATGGAGCCCTTGACGGTGTTGAAGGCAACCTGGCCTTCCTTGGAGGAGATGCAGCTGAGCCAGTTCTTGGCGCCGCCGGGGTGCTTGGCCTTTTCGGGCAGAGTGAAGGAGTCGGCTAGGAAGTCAAAGATGCCCTTGGTGCCCGGTACTGGGAAGTAGACGTAGTCGGTGCCGGCGCTCTTCTTGGCGGCGTTGAAACCAGCTACCGCCCAGTCACCCATGACGTTGTAGGCGGCCTTGCCTTCCATAATGGGCTTGATGGCCGGCTCCCAGTCTTCGGTGTATAGGGACTTGTCTGTGAAGGAGACGATCTTGGCGTAGTGCTCAACAGCCTTGGTTACTTCAGCACCAGCCCAGTCGGTCTTGCCGTCGAACAGGCCCGAGTACTTTTCTGCGCCTAGGTCTGCAATTAGCACAGATTCGAACAGGCCCATCTGGGTCCAGGCCATACCCATGGTGATGGGGGTGTAGCCGGCGGCCTTGATCTTTTCCATGTCGCTGATCCAGGCGTCAATAGTTTGGGCAGGCTTGGCCGGGTCTAGGCCGGCAGCCTTAAGCACTGATACCGAGGCCCACACTACGTTGTTGCGGTGGATGTTGGAGGGCACTGAGTAGATGGCACCGTCTACGGTTAGGCGCTCCATTAGGGTCTTGGGGAAGGCGTCCTTGAGCTTGAACTCGTCGTAGAGCTTGGAGACGTCTTGCAGGTAGCCGGCGTCAATGTCGTCCTTGAGTTCAGCGCCGGCGTGGGCCTGGTAGGTGTCTGGCGGGTTGCCAGCGGACAGGTCTGCAGCTAGCTTCTGCTTGGCCTGGGAGCCGCCGCCACCAGCGATGGCCTTGTTGGCGAATTTGGTCTTGGGGAACTGCGCGTTGAAGACCTTGACTAGGGCTTCTAGGCCGTCCTTTTCGCTTCCGGCCTGCCACCAGGTGACGACGTCGACCTGGCTGGCATCGCCTTCGCCTACTGCCTCACCGGACTTGCCTCCCTTCTTGTCGCTTGAGCCGCAGGCGGCCAGGGTGGCCGCGAGTGCGGTGGCAGTGGCACCGATTAGTACCTGACGCCGTGACATGTATGTGCTTACGCTCATGATCGCTCCTGAACAGCGTTGTCCTAGAAGTTGCTACTTGCGTGCTAGGCCGATTGCTTGTGGTAGCGCTCAGTCAAGTCACTTGGGCAACAAATTTTCGTTCTGTAGTTGCAATTGTGCAACAAATTTTCGTGCGATGTTGGAAAAATTGGGTTTTGCGCAAAAATCGCTATCGATTTGTTATTTTTTGTGCACTTTTGTGCGGATGTTTTCTGCGCGTATCTGACTGTGAGGCAGCCCATAACAACAAAGCTGGCCGTCACTTACGTGGCGGCCAGCTTCAGTAGCTAGCTGTGGTAGCTAGTTAGATCAGATCAGACCTAGACCCTTAACGGTGTCCTTCTCGTGCAGCAGTTCCTTGACAGAAGCGTCAATCTCAGCGCGGGAGAACTCGTCGATCTCCAGGCCCTCAACAACCGTCCATTCGCCGTCAACGCTAATTGCCGGGAAGGAGGAGATGATGCCCTCGGGCACACCGTAGGAGCCATCGCTCATGATGGCGGCGGAGGTCCAGGAGTAGCCCTTAACGCCCTTGACCCAGTCGCGCACGTGGTCGATGGCGGCGGAGGCGGCGGAGGCGGCGGAGGAAGCACCACGGGCTTCGATGATGGCGGCGCCACGCTTGGCCACAGTGGGGATGAAGTCGCCCTCAACCCAGGCACGGTCAGCCAAAAGCTCGGTGATCGGCTGGCCCTTAACGGTGGCGTGAGTCAGGTCAGGGTACTGGGTGGAGGAGTGGTTACCCCAGATGGTGACCTTGTCTAGGTCGGTTACGTGAGCGCCGGTCTTAGCGGCTAGCTGAGCTAGGGCTCGGTTGTGGTCCAGGCGGGTCATAGCGGTGAAGCGAGAGCTGGGCACATCCGGGGCGTGGTTGGCGGCAATCAGGGCGTTGGTGTTGGCAGGGTTACCCACAACCAGGACCTTGATGTCGTCAGCGGCTACAGCGTTGATGGCTGCACCCTGAGGGCCGAAGATACCGCCATTGGCCTGCAGCAGGTCAGAGCGCTCCATGCCGGCACGACGCGGCATAGAACCAACTAGGAAGGCGATGTTGGCGCCGTCGAAAGCCTGCTTGGGGTCATCGAAAATGTCCACGCTGCCCAGGGTCGGGAAGGCGGAGTCGAATAGCTCCATAGCGGTACCCTCAGCAGCCTTAACAGCCTGGGGGATCTCCAGCAGACGTAGGTTTACCTGCTGGTCGGGGCCTAGCAGAGCGCCAGAGGCAATACGGAACAGCAGTGCGTAGCCAATGTTGCCAGCGGCACCGGTGACGGTGACATTTACGGGGGCGTTTGCCATAAGTTAAGTCTCCTTAAGGTAAGACAATTAAGGACTGCTTCCTTGCACAGCCACTGTGTATAAGTGTATGCCCTTGAGCATACAAAATTTAGGACCCAGCGATTTTGCCCAAATCAGAGCCTTTAGGGCGCACGCCGGTTAGCTAACTGTGTTCTATGCCCCCTAAGGCGCTAATGGCAAGCTAAGCTGTTAGCCGTGAGAGGCCAATCAATACCCACCCGCTCACCGCTGGGGCAGCGGGCTTATCGTCAAATCTGTGTGTTTAGTGTCGTGGCAGGCGCCAGCGGCGCACTAAGTTTGATTGGTTTTGGTAAGGGGGTAGGGGCACCTTTTGACTCCACTGTACTAGCCCATCAAGTCTCTCCGTTTGCGGCAGCGTGGCCTTGGCTGGCCACGGCAGTTATTTTTGCCAGCATCTGCGCCCTAAGCTACGCGGCAGCTGACTATATTGGCCGCCAAAGTGCACTTGATGAAGAATCACGCCTGCGCGTGCGCACCCTAGACCACATTTTCGCGATCGGTCACTTGCCGCGCACCGGAGCGGGCGCCGATAGCGCTAAAACCACCGCCAGCGGCGCACTAGTCTCTACCCTGGTTGATGGCAGCGAGCGCGTTTCTAAATACGAGTTCACTTTCCTGCCCCAAGCAATCAGTGCCCTAATCACGCCGCTGGTGGTGCTGGTGCTAGCAGCTATCTTCATTGATCCCCTCAGCGCCCTAGAACTAACCCTAGGTATCGCCATCGCTATTGGTGGCAGCCTCGGAGTCAGCCGCCTCACCCGTGGCAGCGCCGCTGGCTCGCGCAAGCAGCGTTCAGCCCTAGCCGCCCAATATTTAGATGCGGTACAGGGCCTAAGTACTCTAGTACTGGCCCGCGCTGGTGAACGCTACGCCCAGCGTCTAGGCCAACGCGGCGAAGCTAACCGCCGGGCCCTAATGCGTCTACTGGCAGGCAACCAGCTAGTAATCCTAGCCACCGATCTATTTACTAGCGTGTTCATTTTGATGGCCTCGGTGGCTATTGCTGCCAGCGGTCTAAAATCTGGACGCCTAGATGCCGGTGACGCCCTGGCTCTAGCCCTAGTGGCGCTAGTGCTACTAGACCCGCTTAACCATGTAGGGGCCTTCTTCTATGTGGGTATGGGTGGACGCGCCAGCCAAAAAGCTATCCGCAACATTTTGGCCACCCCCACCCCCGCCAGCGCCGCCCCGGCGCCGGTACCCGCCAAGTCCAGCTACCAGCCAGAAGAGGTGGACACCGCTGCTATCTTCTTGCGTGACGTGAGCGTTGGTTGGGGCGATAAAGACGTACTTAAAAACGTCAACCTGCGGGTGGAACTGGGTGAACACATCGGTATTGTGGGCCGCTCAGGAGCCGGCAAATCCACGCTTATGGCGCTACTGGCAGGCCACTTACTGCCCCGCGAAGGCTACGGGCGCCTTGGCCCTATCCGCCTGCGCCCAGCCAATATGTCACGTGTGCAGCGCTCCAGTGCCCTAGTTAGCCAGCGCTCATGGCTCTTTGGTGACACGGTAGCCCAAAACCTACGTCTAGCTAAGCCTGAAGCTACCACTGAAGAACTATGGCGGGCCCTGGAAGTAGCCCAGCTTGACACCGAAATTCGGGCCCTACCTAAAGGACTAGAAACCATGCTGGGCGACAGTGGCATGGGCCTATCAGGAGGCCAAGCCCAACGCCTGGCTATCGCCCGCGCCGTACTAGCTGACCGCCCCATCTTGCTATTGGATGAGCCCACCAGCCAGGTAGATCTGGCCAGCGAAGCTGCCATCACTAAAGCCCTAGAAAACCTAGGTGCCAACCGCACTGTGGTAACCATTTCGCACCGCCCAGCGGCGCTAATCCACACTGACCGCATCTTTAAGGTTTCTAAAGGCAAACTCCACGAGCTAACGCCGCGCAAACCCAAGGCTAAGCCCACCGGCCCAGCCCAACCCACCAAAGCCCAGGCAGACCAGCTCCTGGCCGCCAAGGTTAGCGGCGACGCCATGACCACTCCCTTAACCTCAGCGCTAGCCTCTCTAGCCCAGATGCAAAAACCCACTAAAACCAAGAAAAACTCTGCCAAAAAACCAACTGCTATGGATGCCAACTCAGCCCACAGCTCTAGCGGAGAGGACGACTGATGTCACGGCGTCGGGTTTATAACTGGATCCTAGAAGTAACGCGGCCGGCACTAAAGCCTCTGGCCCTGTCAGTAAGTGCACGCCTACTGGACCAGATCTTGCAGGTAGTTATCTACTCCCTGGGGGCCTATGCACTCGCGGTGGCGCTGCGTAAGCTCAGCGGTGGCGGCGGGCTCGATACTGGCCTGGTGTGGCTGTTTTTGCTGGCATGTTTGATCATTGCCCTGGTTAAGGCCGCTTTGCGCTACGCCGAACAGTTCATGGGGCACCTAGTTGCTTTCAAAGCCCTAGAGCTGCTGCGCATAGCGCTGTTTAAGTCCATGCTGCCCCAGTCACCACGCCTGTCTTTGCACACCCGCTCAGCTGAGCTAACTGGGCGGCTAACTAAAGACATTGACCGCATTGAGGTGTTTTTTGCCCACACTTTGGCGCCGCTAGTAAGTTCACTGGTGGTGCCGCTGCTGACCTGGGTGTGGATCGCCTTTGTGTCTCCGGCTACGGTTTCTATTTTCGTCCTGGTGATGCTGGCGCTGACCTTAGTGGTGGTGCCGTTGATGGGGGCTAAGTTCTCCCTTGCCGGAGCCCAAAAGAGCGCCAAGATTCGCGGCCAGCTGCAGGCCCACGTAACTGACTCGGTGCAGGGCTACAACGAGGTGCTTTCTTATGGCGCCCAGTTGCAGCGTCTAGAGCAGCTTGAACGCATTGGTGATTCGATCACCGCCGCTGATGCTCCGGTACGGGCTTGGGCGGCGCTGCGTTGGGCAGCCGGGCAGCTTTTGATGGCCCTGATGCTGTTTGGGGTGCTGTTTATTTGGCTGCGCGACCCGGTTTTTGAGGCCGCTCCCCTGGCTCAGGCCCCCACAGTGGTGGCGGTGATTGCAGCCCTGGTAGCTCAGCGTACTAGCGCACGTACCTTGGAGGATATGCCTTCTTCAGTGTCGGTAGCTTGGGCTAGTGCTGAGCGGGTTTATGCCACCGCCCATGGTCCGGCTTTGCTTGATGGCCCTAAAGCTTTGCCTGCCCATCGCGACGACGCCGCCAAGTCTGGTTTGGAGGTCACCTGGCACAAGGTTTCTTACGCCTACCCCGGTGAGCGTAAACACCAGGCTTTAACTCAGGTTTCCCTGCACCTAAATGCTGGTTCTTGGACGGTGTTAGCGGGTGCTAGCGGTAGCGGCAAGTCCACGCTGAGTATGTTGGCGGCACGCTGTGATGATCCGGTGGGCGGGCGCGTGCTGCTTGATGGGCACGATGTGCGCACGCTTAAGGTTGATTCGCTGCGTTCCCAAGTACAGCTGGTAAGCCAGCATCCGTTCATTATGCGCGCCACTATCCGTGAGAATCTGGCCCTGGCGGCCCCGCAGGCAGATACTGCCCAGCTGTGGCAGGCCCTGGAGTACGCTCAGCTGGCTGCCGAGGTGCGGGCTATGCCCAAGGGACTCGACACGCTTGTAGGTGAGCGTGGCAGTTCGCTTTCTGGCGGCCAGGCTCAGCGTCTGGCTTTTGCCCGGGCGCTGGTAGCTAAGCCGCGTCTGCTTATTTTGGATGAGTTCACTTCACATATGGATCCGAAGCTGGCTGCTAGCGTGCGCAAGTCTTTGCGCCAGGCACTACCTGAAGCCACTATTTTGGAAGTCTCCCATACGTTGGTGGGCCTGGAACTGGCTGACCGGGTAGTGGTCTTTGAAAACGGCCAGATTGTTCAAAGCGGCAAGCCCCAAAAGCTAATAAACACTCCCGGCCCGCTGCGCCAGCTTATGGATCGCTAAGCCCGCTTGTGCACCACTGGGGCCAATAGCCGATAAACCCCAGCAATTACATAAATAGTTAGCGCTAACCGTAATGGTTAGCGCTAACTATTTTTTAAAGGTGTAACTGCAGCAGTTATGGCGCCAGCGCATTAGACGCACGCTAGCCAGCTGCTGGGACAGAGCCTGGTATGGCCTTGTGGATGTCGCGATGCACTAGGCTCCCAGCTGCTGGGATAGGGCGCGGTCTTCGTCGGTAACTACCCCTTCCACCGAAACCTTGTCCAGGTAGGCCATGCCGTCAAAAGACAGCTCGCGGGCGTTTTCCGGGTCAGCTTTAGCATCGTTGAACTGGCCGTGAGCCAGACGGTCAATCACAATGGCAATAGCGCCGTCACCGGTTACGTTGGTGGCGGTGCCGAAGGGGTCCAAAGCGATGTAGGTCGCGATCATAAGGGCGATAGCGGACTCGTTAAAGCCCAGCATTGAAGAGAGCACACCGGTAGCGGCCATAATCGCACCTCCGGGCACACCCGGGGCGGCCACCATGACAATACCCAGCATGAAAATGAAACCGGCATACTGCATAGCTGAAACATTCATGCCCTGAGAGGCAATAATGGCCAGTGAAAAGGCGGTAATTTTCGAGGTTGAACCAGCCAGGTGAATAGTGGCGCACAGAGGCACGGTGAAAGCAGCTACCGGCGCAGATACCCCATTTTTGCGGGTCTGACGCAAAGTCACCGGGATGGTGGCCGCCGAGGAGGAGGTACCCAGAGCAGTGGTGTAGGCGGGCATCATGGTCCACAGCGCCTTTAACGGGTTGCGCTTGCCAATCAGCCCAGCTACCACAAACTGGGTCAGCAGGATAACCACTTCCAGTACCAGCACCACCACTACTACGCTCAGCAGGGTGCGCATAATGCGCCACGCTGCACCTGAGATAGCCAGGTTCAAGAAGGTACCAAACACGTGCAGCGGTAGCAGCGGAATAATGATCTTGTTGATCAAAGAGCTAATGATGGCCCTAAATTCAATGCTGGCTTTACGCAGCACACCCCTGGGCACCAGCGACAGGCCAATGCCGATTACGAAAGACAGCAGCAGCGCCGTCATGACCCCAAAAACCGGGGGCATTTCCACTTCAAAATATGACTTGAGGGTGCCGGCGTCGGCCTTACCCACATTAGAAGCCAAAGACTTGGTGATAATGTGCGGAAAAACGCTGACGCACACCACGTAGGTAAGGAAACCTGAAAACAGGGTGGAGCCATAGGCCAGGGCCGCAGTAATAGAGAGCCACTTACCGGCTCCACGTCCTAAATCTGCAATTGCTGGGGTTACCAAACCCACGATGATCAGCGGAATTGCAAAACTTAAGAACTGGGCGAAAATCGCCGAAAAAGTAACGAATACGCGCGCCAGCGGCACGGTGATCAGAGGGGAGGAACCCACCTTAATAGAGCCCACCACCAAAGCGGTCACTATCGCTAGAATCACCCAAAACAGGATGCCGCCAGCTTTTGCTAGCTTACGCACCGAGATCATGCCTTTTCCTTCGCTCGCGGCGAGGCGCCTGGCGAACGCGGTGCGCCGCCAATAGCGTCAGCGCCTAGGTGTGCAACATAATCTCAATATTTGGCTTATAGCGCTACATTCTCCGTATAGTGAGATTTTCTTACATTATTTTCTAAAATATGCATTCGCCGCATATAGCGAAATTTGTCAGTTTCCCATCGTTTTAACTGATCAATACGATTATGGTGAAGCCATGAGCGCTAAGCAGGTAAATTGGCCCCGTTCAAAGCACAGCTATGTTGATTTAAGCGACGGGCGCCGGCTGCATGTAGTGGAGCATCTGCCGTTTTCCGGGGCGGCTGCAACCACGACGGCGCCAGCGGCTGCGACAAGCGAGGTTAAGCCGCCGGTAGTGTTTGAATCCGGCCTAGGGCTCTCGCGCCTACTGTGGGCAAATGTGGCTCATTTACTGGCAAAAGCCGGCTACTGCACGATCAGCTATGATCGCTCCGGCCTGGGTCGCTCACCGGCCGCAACAGAGCGCAGCCTAGAGGCCCTGGTGGCAGACCTAGAGCAGGTGGTGCGAGCTTACGCACCCCAGGGGGCCATTATTGTGGGCCATTCCTATGGGGGCATCATGGCCCGTTTACTAACCGCACGCCAGCCACAGTTGGTTAAGGCGCTGGTGCTGGTTGATCCCTCAAGTGAATTTGTGGGGGCCCAGATTGGCCCGCTAGGTAAACGCCTGGAGGCACTTTTTGATTCGGCGATCACTTTTAGCCGCGATCTTAAACTGCTCCCCACCTTCCTGATGGCTGCAGGCTATAAGCATTTACCGGCGCGGTTGCAGCAAAAGGTACGCGTTGAGGACGTCAGCGACGCCGCTTTAAAAGCGCGTCGTCAAGAAAATAAGGGCTACTACCCGGCGCTAGCAAAGCTGCGCGAGCAGCCCCTGCCCCATCCGCAGGTGCCGGTAGAGATTTTATTGGCCAGCTCTTCACCTGAGTCAGAGTGGTTTAAGGCCCACAGTGAGTATGCGAGCAAGCTGCCTGATGCACACCTGTGGCAGGCTTCAACCAGCTCACATATGGTGCCGCTGCTGCGCCCCCAGGAAGTGGCCTTGGCAGTTAAGCAAGCCGACGCTCGTCGCAGCGCTTAAGCCAAAGGACTCCTAAAGCCGGAGGGCTACCTAAAGCTGCGGCGTCGGCCCCGGCAACTAAGCCAACTGACGCCCAAACCAGCCCAGTCAGCTGCGGCGTCGGCCCCAACCCAGCCACAGCCACAGCCAAAGCAGGCTTTAGTAGATGCGCGGCAGGTTAGCGTAGGTGGACAGCAGCACTAAACCAACGGTTAGGCCAGTACCTACCACTAAATCTTCAAACCGGCTGCGGGCTTGAATCCAGGTACCCTCGGGGCGCAGCAGGCGAATTATGGTAAGGGCGCCAGTCAGTGCAGCGGCCTCCAAAACCGCAAAACGTGAGTAACCCAGCAGCGCCGTGGCCACCACGATTAGCACGCAAACCGTCACTACCCCCACCCCGGCCACGCGATAGTAGTGACGCGGCGGCAACTGGTTAGGGGAAAGTACGCTTTCAGCTGTTTCTTCGCTCATTTTTCTCCTTGGCAACCGCTACAGCATACCTTTTACCGCGCCGTAGCTGGAGGCTTCAGCCGGTAGGTCACCGGTGTCGACGGCGTCGCTGATTTGTTCCAGCATCTGCTCTACCAGGTCAATTACGGCTTTTTTACCCTCAACCGGGCCACCGGCTAAGAGGCCGTCAGTACCCAAAAGCGCGGCAGCGGGCACCGCCTCAACCGCCAGTAGGCGCGAAACTTCTCCGTTAACGTCACGTAGATAGTGTCCACGCAGTGAGTAGGGGTCTCCCTTGGCGAAGTATTCCTCGGCGCTGCGTGGGGAAACCACCTTAATAGCCACCTGGGGAATGGCCTTGATCCAGCCGGGCACTAGGGCTTTAATGTCGTCGCAGTAGCCGCATTCCATAGATAGGAACAGCAACAGGTGAGCCTGGCGGGATGAGTAAGCGCGCAAGTCATAGCCACTTTCAAACTCGTCGTAGAGGGTGGCAATAGGGATCAGGGCGCGCAGATACTCGCCTTCTTGCTGGCTGGCGGGAGCGTCTAGATAATCTTGAGCAAAGCCGCTTTGCTCTACTGGCGCCGGGGCTTTACCCAGTGAAGCTTGGGCTAGTAGCCAAGTAACTGCCGCCACCGCTGCCAGGGCTAGAACTGTCGGATTAGTGGCCACTTGAAGCGCGAAAACTGGCGTGCCCAGGGCTAGCGCCACCAGCCAAAGCAAGGCCAGGGCCACCAGTGCCAGGTTGCGGGCAATTAGCGCCGGGCCCACTTGGGTGGCATTTTTAGCCCCAAAACAGTTGCAGCTGGCCTGATCTTGACGGGCCAGGCGCACAATCAGCACCAGGTAGAAACTAGCCAAAACCAGCGCGGCCAGGGCCACCGGCCAAGCCAGTATTCCGGGCACAACCAGTAAAGCTAGCGCCAGGGCCAGCTCACCCCAGGGGTGGGCGCGGCGCAGCCAGGTTTGGTTTAGGAATTTGGGTAGGCCCAGTTCACGCCAAGTATCGGCGTCATCGACGCCGGAGGTGAGCTTACCGATAGCAGCTGCGGAAAATACGGTCGCCAAAACTATGGGGGCGGCTACCAGCACTAAATCCATGGGGCTCCTTGTTTAACGCCTGGTTTAACACATTGGTTTCACCCGTTGGCGTGGGTGGGAACTTAAGGGGGCGGAACTTAAAAGGGGTTGGGATATAAAGCGGGGACAGGTATAAACCTGCCCCCGCTAAATGTATCAGTGAGCGAAGTGGCGCGTACCAGTGAAATACATGGTCACGCCGGCGGCCTGGGCGGCCTCAATCACTTCTGCGTCGCGGATGGAGCCACCAGGCTGCACCACGGCCTTAACCCCGGCGTCGATAAGCAGCTGCAGGCCATCGGCGAAGGGGAAGAAAGCGTCGGAGGCAGCCACGCTACCCACCGCACGCTGGGGGGCGCTGGTGGCCAGGATCTGGCTGGCATCCGCCCCACCGGCGCTGTTGGCCTGATTGGCGGCGGCGTCACCAGTGGCGCGCGCACCTAGAGTGTTAGCGCGTTCAATGGCCAGCTTGCACGAGTCAACGCGGTTAACCTGGCCCATACCCACACCCACAGTGGCTCCAGCGTGGGCTAGCAGCACCGCGTTGGAGCGCACCGAGCGCACAGCGTTCCAGGCAAAACGTAGGTCAGCTAGGGTTTCGGCGTCGGCGCTGGGGCCGGCCACCAGCTGCCACTGGGCCGGGTCGTCACCGGCGGCGTCAACATTGTCACGCTCTTGCACCAGTAGACCGCCGGTTACCTGCTTGAACTCATAGCCACCACGTACCGGCTTAGGCAGGCGCAAAATACGTAGGTTCTTCTTGGCGCTGAGGATTTCTAGTGCCTGCGGTTCATACTCAGGGGCCACAATCACCTCCGTGAAAATCGGCTTAACCTGGGCGGCCATGGCGGCGGTGACGGTGGCGTTGGTGGCGATTACGCCGCCGTAAGCAGACACCGGGTCGCAGGCGTGGGCCTTAGCGTGGGCCTTAGCTACATCCTCATCTACCGCAATGCCGCAAGGGTTGGCGTGCTTAACTACCACCACGGTGGTGGCCTCGCCTTGATCGTAGGCGGCGCGCACAGCCGCGTCAGCGTCGGTGTAGTTGTTGTAGCTCATGGCCTTGCCGTGCAGCTGCTCGGCGCCGGCAATGCCCTGGGCCTGGCCCTGGGTGTACAGAGCAGCGCTCTGGTGCGGGTTTTCGCCGTAACGCAGGGCGTGGGCACGGGTGAAGGTGGCGCCCACAAACTCCGGTAGGGCTGCCTCGGTCTCTAGCTGCTGGGAGAACCAGCTGGCCACGGCGACGTCGTAGCTGGCGGTGTGAGCGAAGGCGGCGGCGGCTAGGGCCCGGCGCTGAGAGAGGGTGAAGCCACCTGCAGACACAGCCTGGGCTACCTCAGGGTAACGGGCCGGGTCTACCACTACCGCTACTGCTGGGTGGTTTTTGGCGGCGGCGCGCACCATGGAGGGGCCGCCAATGTCGATCTGCTCAACGCAGGCGTCAAAGTCAGCGCCAGAGGCAACCGTGTCAGTGAAGGGGTAAAGGTTAACCACCACCAGGTCAATGGGAGCTACCTGCAGTTCACGCAACTGGGCCAGGTGAGCGTCCTTGCGGCGGTCAGCCAAAATACCGGCGTGAATCTTGGGGTGCAGGGTCTTAACGCGGCCTTCTAGGCACTCGGGGAAACCGGTAACCTGCTCCACCGGGGTGACCGGAATACCGGCTGCGGCAATGGTGGCGGCGGTGGAACCGGTAGAAATTAGCTCAACCCCGTTGGCGTGCAGCTGGGTGGCTAGCTCCACTAGGTTGGTCTTGTCATAAACGCTCAGCAGGGCGCGCTTAACCGGCACCTGGTCAGGGTTTACTAGACCTTCCGTGGGTACGTGAGCAGTGGGGATTGCAGTCAATTTGACTCCTTGAAACTGGAAAATAACTGCCTAGGCACCCAGGCGGGCGGCGCCATGGTTTACCCCTTAAAACTTAAGTTTCAAGGGCTCGCCGCTCCCCGGTGGTGACCCACCCACGCCAGTTACAGCGATAACAACCCCAGTCTACTGTAGAGTTGGGGTTGTTTTAAGTTAGTGCGCGCACACTATTGGGACCTACCAGATCCAGCTGCAGGATGCGCCAACTGCAGTATTTAGCTGCGTACTAGTTTGCCCAGCTCAGCTACAAGCTGAGGAGTTTCGGCGGCCTTAATACGCTCAGTTAGGCTCTCGTGAGTGTCACCGGGTTTAACCGGCACCTGCACCTGGGCGATGATCTTGCCGGTGTCCACGCCCGCATCCACCCAGAACAAGGTGGCTCCCGAAACCGTGGCGCCGTCAGCCAAAGCGTCGCGTACTGCATGGGCGCCAGGGTACTTGGGTAGCAAAGCCGGGTGGGTGTTAATGGTTTTGCCTCCAAATTCAGCTAGGAAGCTCTCCCCCACCAGCTTCATAAAGCCCGCGCAAACCACCAGGTCGGGCTGGTATTTGGCGACGGCGTCGGTGAGAGCCTGGTCCCAACTGGCGCGGCTGGGGTAGTCCTTTAGCGGCACCACAAAGCTGGGCACCTTGTACTGGGCGGCGTAATCGAGTGCTTTACAGGTTTTGTCGGCGCCCACTGCCACCACCTTTGCCCCATAGGTGGGGTCTTGGCAGGCCTTTAGGATAGCCAGCAGGTTTGAGCCTGAGCCCGAAGCCAGCACCACCAGGCGCTTGGGTTCATTGCCGCTGCGGGCAGCAGCTTTAGATGCGCTCATGGAAACTACCTCAATCTTGTGTTTGGTTTGACTTGCACCTAGACGCACACGCGGATGGGGCAACACCAGCCCCAGTAGGGTTGCGGCAAATAGTTGGGCAGCTAACGCACCCACCACCGCCAGGGTTCTGGGGCCAGCTACGCTCATGCGCCCCGGTCCCACAGAGCCACTAGCGGCCAGGCAAAGCAGCAAAATCACCAGTGAACTAGTAATAATCGCGGTTGCCCCCAGCGCCAGGGTGGCACGCAGGCTAATTAGCTTACTGTTGGCGGCCACTTTGCGTCCTATAGCCAGCCAAGTCACCAGGGTCAGCCCCAGTATTAGAACCACGATAATGATCCAGGCTGAGCCAAAAGCAGTTTTAGGTAGCGCCCCCAGCATTGGCAGGGCCGGCACGCTACCGGCGCGTACCACCCCCGGGCTAAACAAGCTGCCTTGACCCAGGGCAAAACCAGGGCCTGCCAGCCAGCTAAGCGCCCAGATGGCGGCGGTAGGCAACCACAGAATCTGCAAGGTAAGTAGCGAAACAGTGGCCACAGTACCGGCCCCCACCAGGGAGTCATGCAGGGTGGAGATACGTGAAAAACCGGTCACTAGTGCCAGCGCTAAAACCCCTAGCGCCGCCGTCGCTAAAGTCAGCAGCTCAAAGCCAGCCAGGCGCAACCCCAGGCCCAGCCACAAGGGCCGCCTAGCCCAGGCCTTACCTAAACGGGTGTCCTCTAGATGGCCGGCGCGAGCCAGTTCAACTGCGGCCACAACCGCCGCCAAAAGCCCGCTAAAAAGCACCGCCGGGAAAAAACTGCTTGATGAGGGGGCGGTAAATGAACCCACAAAAGCTGCCCCCGCACTAGTGCAGGCAGTTACCACAATGGCTGAAACATTAAACAGCTGGGCGCGCCTAATAAAGCTACGCGCCAGCCAGAGGTTGTAAATAGTCAGCCCCAGCAGCGGCAAAGATAGGGTGCCATCAATTTCGGAATGGCGCGCACCCCCTAGCCCTAGCAGCCACAAATTAGTGCCTGAAGCCAGGGAGGACACAGTTGAATACTGCACTGAGGGAGTGACAATCAAAGCCACCAATAAGGTGGGGATAACAACACTCAGCCACCCCAAGGCAACCCATTCGACGCCGGCGCGTACGGCTCCAGGCCAGTCGCTAGGGACAGTCAGTTCGGTTCTAGTTGGGGTGGCTGAAGTGCTCATCAGTTAGCGTGGAGCTCCTGGTAGGCCGCACGTGCTAGCTCGGCGGTTTCGGTTGGGGTACGACCTACCTTAACCCCCACAGCCTCTAGCGCTACCTTTTTGGCCGCTGCGGTTCCTGAAGAACCCGACACAATCGCACCAGCGTGCCCCATGGTTTTACCCTCAGGGGCGGTAAAGCCGGCCACATAAGCCACCACCGGTTTAGTGACATGCTCGCTGATGTAGGCGGCAGCGCGCTCTTCGGCGTCGCCCCCAATTTCACCGATCATCACGATCACTTCAGTGTCAGGGTCGGCCTCAAAACCAGCCAGGGCGTCAATGTGGGTGGTGCCCACCACCGGGTCTCCACCAATCCCAATGCAGGTGGTAAAGCCCAGGTCGCGCAGCTCATACATAAGCTGGTAGGTGAGCGTACCGGACTTAGAAACCAAACCCACCGGGCCAGCGTCGGTAATGTCAGGCGGGGTGATACCCACATTGGATTTAGCCGGGCTGATAATTCCCGGGCAGTTGGGGCCAATGATCTGGGTGCCGTGGGCGGCGGCGTAAGCCCTAAACGCGGTGGCGTCAGCTACCGGCACACCCTCAGTGATAACCACAACCAGGCGCATGCCGGCGTCAACTGCCTCAATTACGGCACTCTTAGTAAAAGCCGGGGGCACAAACACTACGGAAACCTCGGCGCCAGTGGCGGCCTTACCCTCAGCTACAGTGCCGTAAACCGGAACCGATACCGTGCCGGCCTTAACCTCGCTGCTGCCCGGGCCAATGGGGCTAACTTCAAAGTCAACGCTGGTACCAGCCTTGCGAGGGTTAACCCCACCCACAACTTTGGTGCCCGCGCTTAGCATACGGCGGGTGTGCTTTTGACCTTCGGAACCGGTCATGCCCTGCACCAGGACACGATCTGAATGCGAAAGAAAGATGCTCATTAGTTCTCCCCTAGTTCCTGGGCGATGGCGGTAACGCGGTCGGCGGCGCCATCCATAGTTTCGGCAATGGTTACCTGCGGCAAGTTAGCTTCAGCCAAGATAGCGCGCCCGGCCTCAGCCTGGTTGCCATCTAGACGCACCACGATCGGCTTAGTGAAGGACTCCCCTAGCGAGGACACTGCCGCAACAATGCCTTCAGCCACTGACACGCAAGAAGTGATGCCGCCAAAAACATTCACCAAAATGGCGCGTACCTGTGGGTCAGAGGCAACTACCTCCAGGCCGGTGGCCATCACCTGGGCGCTAGAGCCGCCCCCTAGATCTAGGAAGTTAGCTGGGCGCATACCGCCGTGCTTCTCACCGGCGCCAGCCACCACATCCAGGGTGGACATAACCAGGCCGGCGCCGTTACCTAGCACGCCCACCTCACCGGTTAGGCGCACATAGTTAAGGCCCGCTGCCTTAGCGCGAGTCTCTAGCGGGTCAGCGTCTACCGTGTCTACAAACTGCTCGTGGTCATGGTGGCGCATACGGGCGTTGTCATCCAAGCTGACCTTGCCGTCTAGGGCTAGCACAGTGCCCTGCGGGGTTAGTACCAGCGGGTTTACCTCCACCAAGGTGGCGTCCTCACCAGTGAAAACCTGCCACAGCTTAAGGATTACCTCGGCGACGTCGTCGGCCACTTTACCGGGCTCAAAGCCAGCCGCAGCCACAATCTCAGCGGCCTTAGCGGCGTCGATCCCCACTAGCGGATCTACTGCCACCTTAGCTAAAGCCTCAGGGCGTTCCTTAGCTAAAGTCTCAATATCCATGCCGCCTTCACGCGAGCACATCGCCAGGTAAGCCCGCTGGGCGCGGTCTAGCAGCACCGAGAAGTAGAACTCCTGCTCAATGTCGGCACCATCGCTGATAAGCACCTTGCGCACGGTGTGGCCCTTAATGTCCATGCCAAGGATTTCCTGGGCGCGTTCAAAGGCCTCCTGTGCACTGCGCGCTAGCTTGACGCCTCCGGCCTTGCCACGCCCACCAGTTTTAACCTGGGCTTTAACAACCACTAGCTGGGAGCCGTTAGCAAATAGTTCCTGGGCGATTTCGCGCGCCTGCTGCGCAGTACTAGCTACCTCGCCACCAAGAACTGGCACCCCATGTGCTTTAAACAGTTGCCGTGCCTGGTATTCGTAAAGATCCACCGGCGTATCCTTTCAAGGGTTGACGGCATTTATTTCTATTAGGTTAACTCGCCTGTTCACGCAGTGGGGACTAAAGGGCCAAATTGGTCTTGATTTGCGCGCATACATGGCGTAAGCCACTCTTTATGTAGGACAATACTACTGGAGTTTTTTTACCCGGAAGGAGATGCAAGGTGGCTACAGAAAACACCCCGGTGCGTATTGGGGTGCTTACCTCCGGAGGTGATGCGCAAGGTATGAACGCTGCAGTGCGTGCAGTGGTACGTACCGCGCTACGTCTAGGAGCACAGCCCTACGCAGTCATGGAAGGCTGGGCCGGTGCGGTTGCTGGTGGAGAAGGGATTCGCCCGCTTAACTGGGACAGCGTGGGTTCTATCTTGCATCGCGGCGGTACCATCATCGGCACCGCCCGTTCCAAGGAGTTTCGCACCCGCGAAGGTATGCTCTCGGCGGCAGCTAACCTACTAGAGCATGGCATTGACCGCCTAGTGGTGATTGGTGGTGACGGTTCACTAACGGGTACCAACGAGTTCCGCAAAGCCTGGCCCTCACTGCTAGCTGAGCTTGTGGAAACTGGGCGTATCACCCCTGAAGTGGCCGCAGCCCACGCGCAGCTAATGATTGCTGGCCTGGTTGGTTCGATTGACAATGACCTGGTAGGCACTGACATGACTATCGGTGCAGACTCGGCTTTGCACCGCATTATGGAGGCTATTGACTCGCTATCGTCGACGGCGGCCTCCCACCAGCGCACCTTCGTAATTGAGGTTATGGGTCGCCACTGCGGCTACCTGGCGCTAATGAGTGCAGTAGCTGGCGGCTGCGACTATGTGTTTGTACCTGAGCTACCCCCGGCTGATGGCTGGGAAGAAGACATGTGCAACAAACTGCAGGCCGGGCGCGCCGCTGGACGACGTGACTCCCTGGTGATTGTGGCTGAAGGCGCCCAAGACCGTGAAGGCAACCAGATTACTGCCGCCGATGTCTGTGACGTACTAGAAGAGCGCCTAGGCGAGGATGCCCGCGTAACCATTTTGGGTCACGTTCAGCGCGGTGGCCGCCCCAGCGCCTATGACCGCTGGATGCCCACCCTGCTGGGTTACGCCGCAGCTCAGGAAGTTTTGCGGGCTACCCCTGAAAGCGAGCCGCACATTATCGGGGTGCGCCACAACCGTATTGCGCACCTGCCGCTAATGCAGTCGGTAGAAAACACTCGCGCAGTGGCCTCCTATATTAAGGACGGCGACTATGAGGCGGCGGTAGCGGCCCGTGGCACTTCCTTCTCTCAGATGCTGCAAATCTTTGAAAACATGTCCACCCCGCCTTCGCAGAGCCGCCACGACGACTCCCCGGTGAAGGACAAGCGTGTAGCGATTTTGCACGCCGGTGGCCTGGCTCCGGGCATGAACACTGCCGCCCGCGCTGCGGTGCGTTTGGGTATTGACCACGGCCTAACCATGCTGGGTATTGAGGGTGGTTTCCCGGGTCTGCTTAACGGCGCGGTAAAGGAGCTGTCTTGGGCCGACGTCGAAGGCTGGGTAGGTGAAGGCGGCGCGGCCCTGGGTACTCACCGCGAATACCCCAGCATTGAGCAGCTTTACAGCATTGGGCGCTCCCTGGAATCCAACCACATTGATGGTCTGATTGTGATTGGTGGCTTCAACGCCTACCTGGGTGCCCACACCCTAATTAAGGAACGTGACCGCTACCCTGCCTTCAACATTCCGATTGTGTGTGTGCCCGCCTCGATCGACAACAACCTGCCCGGCAGTGAGCTGAGCATTGGTGCGGACACCGCCGTGAACTCCACGGTTTCCACCCTGGACGCCATTAAGCTGTCAGCTTCGGCTTCTAAGCGCTGCTTCGTGGCTGAGGTTATGGGTCGACGCTGCGGTTACCTAACCTTGATGAGCGGCTTGGCTGCCGGCGCTGAAAAGGTGTACCTGCCTGAGCATGACGCCAACCTTGACGAAATCGCTTCCGCCACCAGCGACATGGTTAAGTCCTTCCGCGACGGACGCCGCCTCTACCTGGTGCTGCGTAATGAGGCCGCCTGTGGCCTGTACTCCACCAAGCTATTGGCTGACGTTTTCGCCCAGGAATCCAATGGTCTGTACGACGTGCGCGAATCTGTGATTGGGCACGTCCAGCAGGGTGGCAACCCCACCGCTTTTGACCGCCTGATGGCTACCCGCCTGGTCACCAACGCCATGCAGGTGTTGGTTGATGAGCTAGTTGCCGGCACCGCCCGGGGCCACTATGTGGGTCTGGTTAACGGCGAGTTCCGTGACAGCCCACTGGCCCACATGAACGACGAGCTTGACCTAGTTAACCGCCGCCCGCGTGATCAGTGGTGGCTGCGCCTTGAGCACGTAATTCCGGTGGTCAGCCAGGATGAGGTAGCTATCGACAAATCCAAGTTGCCGCCTTTGTGAGCAACCAGGTGGTAGCTGGTGGGCGGCCTAGCCGCCCACAGATAGCGGGTTAAACCTGGTTATCCTGCTGACCCAGCTTGTGGTGGGCGGCCTAGCCGCCCACAGATATCGGGTTAAACCCCAAACAGGTGGGGGGCACGTAAATTTCTTTACGTGCCCCCCACCCATTGTTAGCGCTAGGTTTTGGCCAGATTTGGCTAGCGCCCATTCTCTGGGCGCCACCAGGGCGCCCAAGAGCGGCAAATGTGGGCGCCGGCGCTCGCGGGCTGCTGCCAGCCGTGGGCAGCTGCCCTGCGCCGGCGTGCCTTGACCAGCTAGAGCTTAACCACTGGCGCGTAGCGCAACATCAGACGCTTAACTACCCCGTCGCTAAACTCCACCTTGGCCACCGTGGATTTACCGCTACCTTCCAGGGCGATCACCGTGCCCACACCGTAGGCGTCGTGGCGTACCTTGTCGCCAAGCTTAATACCCGACTCCTCTGCCTCCGGCTCAGCTTTAACGCCTAGCTTCTGGCTGCGGCGGGCCTTAGCGCGGTCTTTGGCGCGGTCTTTGGCGCGGTCTTTAGCGCTCTCAACGCGCCCCAGCTTCCCACTAGAGCGCCTCCCGGTGCCAATTGGCGCAGAAAAATCATCGTCTTCATCCACTCGGCGCCCGCCGCCAGAATATCCACCGCCATAGCCACCGCCATAACTGGATCCAGTGCCGCCTTGGTAGCCGCCACCATCGCCCCGGCCCCTTTGGTAGCCACCGCCGTAGCCGCTTTCTCGGTAGCCACCACTGAAACCACCGTAGCCGGCACGCAAACTATCCATTGAGGACGCTTCCCGCTCCCAGCGCATGAGCTCGGGCGGAATATCGTCAAGGAAACGCGAAGCCACCATCACATTGGAAGCCCCCCAGGCACTACGCACTGCTGCCCGGGTCAGGTACAGGCGCTCACGGGCGCGCGTTAGTGCCACATAGGCCAGGCGCCGCTCCTCAGCCAGTTCACTCTCGTCAGCTAAAGAGCGCGAGTGCGGGAAGGTGCCGTCTTCAAAGCCGGTGACGAACACTACCGGAAATTCCAAGCCTTTGGCGGTGTGCACGGTCATGAGGGTGACTTGGCCTTGTCCGCCGTCGTCGTCGGGAATTTGGTCTGAATCTGCCACCAGCGATACGCGTTCTAGGAACTCAGCCAGGGTGCCAGTGGGGTTTTCCTGCTGGAAGTCTTGGGCTACCGCGTGCAGTTCAGCCAGGTTTTCTACGCGGCTGGCGTCTTGGGGGTCGTCGCTGGCGCGCAACTCCGCCAGGTAACCGCTGGTGTCTAGGGCTGAGTCGAGTAGCTCAGCCACCCCGGCGCCTTCACGTAGCTGGGTGCGTAAACCTTCCAAAATGTCGTCAAAGCGGCGCACCTGGGTGCGGGTGCGGGTGGCTAGCCCCGCAACTGGCGGAGTAAGCGTGATTTGACCATCAGGGGTTTGCGGGCGCGCTCTGCCGGCGGCGTCGCTAATGGCTTGGCCAAAAGAGATACCGTACTGTTCGGCGTGAGCGGCCAGGGTGGCTTCAGCTTTTTGGCCCAGTCCACGTTTGGGTACGTTGAAAATGCGGCGCAGCGAGACGGTGTCGTCTGGGTTATCTACGGCGCGCAGGTAGGCTAGTGCGTCTTTGATTTCTTTGCGCTCATAGAAGCGGGTGCCGCCCACTACTTTATAGGGCACTCCGGCGCGCATGAAGGCTTCTTCTAGCGCACGTGACTGGGCGTTGGTGCGGTAGAACACCGCCACTTGGCCGGGGCGCACCCCGTTTTCTTCACCTAGGCGCTCGATTTCTTGGCTGACCCAACGGGCTTCGTCATATTCGGAGTCGGCCACGTAACCTACGATTTTTTCGCCCTCGCCTAGCGCAGTCCACAGGTTTTTGGCACGCCGTCCATCATTTTGGCTGATCACGGCGTTGGCGGCACTCAAAATGTTTTGGGTGCTGCGGTAGTTTTGTTCCAGCAAAATCGTGTGGGAGTTAGGGAAGTCTTTTTCGAACTCTTCGATGTTACGGATGGTGGCGCCCCGGAAGGCGTAGATGGACTGGTCTGAGTCACCTACTACGGTTAGTTCCCCGCTGGGGCCTTGACTCCCGACCCCAACAAGTTCACGCACCAGCACGTATTGGGCGTGGTTGGTGTCTTGATATTCGTCTACCAGTACGTGCCTGAAGCGGCGTCGATACAGCTGGGCTATGGCGGGTTTGGCGCGTAGCAGCTGCACAGTGCGCATGATGATGTCGTCAAAATCGAGGGCGTTGGCGGCTTTTAGGCGCTGGTTGTAGGCGCGGTATACCTCAGCTAGGTGGCGTTCAAAGGGGTTGGAGGTGTTGGCGGTTTCGGCGAATTGTAGCGGGGTGATCAGCTCGTTTTTTAGGTCGCTGATGCGGTTGGCGAAGGCTTTGGGGGTGAAGCGTTTGGGGTCGATGCCTAGTTCGCGCACGATCAGGGTGATTAGGCGTTGGGAGTCGGTGGCGTCGTAAATGGAGAAGCTTGAGCTTAGCCCGGCGGCTTCGTGTTCGCGGCGCAAGATGCGTACGCAGGCCGAGTGGAAGGTGAGCACCCACATGTATTTGCCGGCCCCTCCCACCAGGGTTTCTAGGCGTTCGCGCATTTCGGCGGCGGCTTTGTTGGTGAAGGTAATGGCTAGGATTTCGCTGCCTCGGGCCCGGCCGGTGGCTAGCAGGTAGGCGATGCGGTGGGTGAGCACGCGGGTTTTGCCTGAGCCGGCGCCGGCTACGATCAGTAGCGGCCCGCCTTGGTATATGACGGCTTCATATTGGGCTGGGTTTAGGCCCTGTAAAAGCTGTTCAGCTGCGGGGTTTGCGTAGTTGTTGTTCACGACGGCGCCCGCGTGGGTTGCCTTTGCTGCGCCGCTCGCCTGGCTACCTGCCTGGCCTTCAGTTGCGTTAGCTGCTGCGCCGTCAGTGTAGTCGCTGGTGAAGCCCGCGCCGCCGGGGATAGCGGTGGGCCAGTGTTCATAGTCTTGGGCCGCCCAGGCAGCCAGGGCGGCTTGATCTTGGCTGTCCAGTTCGGGCATGTCGTAGCCCTCTTCGTAGTCAGCAGGGGGCTCTACCAGCTGCCAGGCTTCCTCATCGGCGTCGCTAAGGGACGGTAGTACGGCAGCAGGGTTTAGTCGCATGGGGTCGCCAAAAAGATCCACGGGCCCAGTCTAGCCACCCGCGCCCCTCGCCGTCGTCGACCCTAAAGCCGCCGCAAAACGCTACTTAACCGCCTGCAGGTAACGCTGGCGGCCAGTTAGATCCCGGTGACAGGCAGCCTGGCTAAAACCAGCCGCCTTAGCCGCCTTGACCAGGGCCTGCACTTGGCTTGGGTCATGCTCCATAACCAGCACTCCCCCCACCCGCAGCAAGTTAGAGGCCCGTTTAATCAGTTTTAGGGGTAGCTCCAAGCCATCGACTCCCCCACCAAAAAGCGCCAGGGGCGGGTCATAGTTGGCAGTTTCGCTATCTTCAATAAGCCCTGCGGGCACATAGGGCGGGTTAGCTACCACCACATCCACCTGGCCCTCAATTTCAGCTAACTCAGTTAAGGGGCCGGTGGCGTCAGCTTCAATTACGCTCACGTTGGCCTGGTTTTTTTGCGCATTAACGCGGGCTAAAGCGGCTGCCTGGGAATCTAGCTCAACCGCCCACACCCGGCAGCCGGGCACCTCGCTGGCCAGCGCGCAAGCAATCGCACCCGAACCGGTACACAGGTCAACCACCAGCGGCGCAGCCAGGGCGCTGGCGGCCTCGATCGCGGCCCCGGCCACCACCTCAGTTTCTGGGCGCACAATAAACACCCCCGGCTGGCTTAATAGCTCCAGGTGGCGAAAATACATGCGGCCCGTGATTAGCTGTAGCGGTTCACGCCCAGCGCGCCGGGTGATCACCTGCTCATAGCGTTCAAAAAAGTCTTGCGGCGCCTGGCTAAGCAGGTAGAGCTCTTGGCCCAGCGCAAACTGGGCCAGTTGGCGCGCGTCACTGTGGGCACTAGCCACCCCGCTTTCAGCTAGGCGCGCAGCGGCCTGGGAGATAGCCTGCACAACTTGGGCCCGCCCCGGCCCAGCCAGCGAAGTTACTGGCGTTTTCTGGCTTTGCCCCTCCAGCGACGGCGCCTGCATTGCTGGCTCTAAGGTGCCAGGAGGCTCTGTTGCCGGCGGCTGATCCGCCAGCGGCGCAACCATTTCAGTTACCTACAGCAGCTAGACGCGCGGCCTCATCCATAACAATCGCAGAGTCAATTACCGGGCCTAAATCACCGTCAAGCACATTAGAGAGGTTATAGGCCTTGTAACCGGTGCGGTGGTCAGCGATACGGTTTTCGGGGAAGTTGTAGGTGCGGATGCGCTCAGAGCGGTCCACAGTACGCACCTGGCTTAGGCGCGCCGCGTTAGCTTCAGCCTCAGCCTGGGCGGCCTGCTCAGCTAGCAGGCGGGCCCGCAGCACGCGCATAGCCGCTTCCTTATTTTGCAGCTGGGACTTTTCGTTCTGCATAGACACCACAATGCCGGTGGGTAGGTGAGTGATGCGTACAGCCGAGTCGGTGGTGTTAACGCTTTGACCACCGGGGCCTGAAGAGCGGAACACGTCAATACGCAGGTCATTGGGGTCAATTTCAATCTCGCCAGGGTCATCAACTTCAGGCATCACAAACACACCGGCAGCTGAAGTGTGTACGCGGCCCTGAGATTCAGTCACCGGCACGCGCTGTACGCGGTGCACGCCACCCTCATATTTCAGGTGCGCCCACACCCCATCCTCAGGGGCCACCGTGCCTTTAGCTTTGACGGCCACCTGAATGTCTTTAAAACCACCCAAGTCAGAGTCGGTGAAGCTTAACACCTCGGTGCTCCAACCCATACGCTCAGCATAACGGGTGTACATACGCACCAGGTCACCGGCAAACAGGGCGGATTCTTCCCCACCCTCACCGGCTTTAACCTCAATGATTACGTCACGGGCGTCGTCGGGGTCACGCGGAATCAAAAGCTTACGCAACTTATCTGCAGCCTGCGCCTCAGCAGCCTCTAAAGCCGGAATTTCTGCGGCAAAGTCGGCGTCAGCTTCAGCTAGCTCACGGGTGTCGGCCAGATCCTGTCGTAGCGAGGCCCAATCCCTATAGGCAGCTACTGTCTGTCCAAGCTCTGCATAGCGACGCCCTAGCTTACGTAGAGCCACAGGATCAGTGGCCGCACTAGCCATTTTCGCTTCAATATCAGTGTATTCATCAACAAGTGCGCGGGCGGCAGAGAAATCCTCAGCATGGGTATCAGACATACTTAAAGCCTACCAGGGTCCTAAGGACACAAAAATGCCCCGAACCTCTCGGCCCGGGGCACCATTTAGGGCAGTAAAACCCAGATCACTTCTTGCGCTTGCCGTAACGAGCCTCGAAGCGAGCCACACGACCACCGGTGTCCAGAATCTTCTGCTTGCCGGTGTAGAAGGGGTGGCAGTTAGAGCACACGTCCACGCGGATCTCACCGGAGGTGACGGTAGAGCGAGTCTCAAAGGTGTTACCACAGGTGCAAGTCACCGTGGTGGGCACGTATTCGGGGTGAATACCCTGCTTCATTTAGGAATCTCCTTATAGCTTCAGAGGTTGCCGGGTCCTAAAACCGTTTTTTAGGTGAACCGGTCAACGTGGCGATTATGCCAGCCAATTACCTCGCATACAAGCAATGGGAACCTCACGCTCAGCGAGATTCCCACCACTTGTTTTATTCAGCTTTGCCGCAGTTGGCGTTGGAGCCACCTAGGCTTTGGCGTTAACTTCCTGCTCAGCAGCGCTTACTGCCGGTGTTTGACGTGAAACAGCCATCAGGAACTCAGCGTTGGAGGCAGTGTCTTTGAGCTTGTTAAGTACCAGTTCCAGGGCGGCCTGCTGGTCAAGACCAGCAAATAGGCGACGCAGTTTCCACATGATCTTTAGCTGTGCCGGGTCGATTAGCAGCTCTTCGCGGCGAGTACCCGAGGCAGCCACATCCACCGCCGGGAAGATACGACGCTCAGATAGCTGACGCGACAGGCGCAGTTCCATGTTACCGGTGCCCTTGAACTCTTCGAAGATCACTTCGTCCATCTTGGAACCGGTCTCTACCAGCGCGGTTGCCAAAATGGTTAGTGAGCCACCGTTTTCTACGTTACGGGCGGCACCGAAGAACTTCTTGGGCGGGTATAGCGCGGCAGCGTCCACACCACCGGAGAGGATACGGCCAGAGACCGGGGCAGCCAGGTTGTAGGCGCGGCCCAGGCGAGTGATGGAGTCAAGCAGCACCACCACGTCCTGGCCTAGCTCTACCAGGCGTTTGGCGCGCTCAATGGCCAGTTCAGCAACCACAGTGTGGTCAGAGGCGGGGCGGTCAAAGGTGGAGGCAATAACCTCACCCTTAACCGTGCGCTGCATGTCGGTAACTTCTTCAGGACGCTCATCAACCAGCACCACCATTAGGTGCACTTCGGGGTTGTTAACCGCAATAGCGTTGGCGATTTGCTGCAGCACAATGGTCTTACCGGCCTTGGGCGGCGAAACGATCAGACCACGCTGGCCCTTACCGATGGGAGCTACCAGGTCAATTACGCGCGGAGTTAGAGCCTTGGGAGTGGTTTCTAGGCGCAGGTGCTCTTGCGGGTAAAGCGGGGTGAGCTTAGCAAAGTCGGGGCGACGCTTAGCCGCTTCCACATCCATGCCATTAACGGTTTCCACCGAGTGGATGGGGTTGTATTTGGGGCGGATCTGGCGTTGCTGTTGCTGTTTGCGTCCCTGGTAGCGGGTGTAGGGCTCAGGTGAGCCTTCACGTACCCAACCGGTTACCGCGTCACCGGGGCGCAATCCGTTGGCTTTAACCTGGGCGCTGGAGACGTAGATGTCGTTGGGGCCCGGTAGATAGCCGGAAGTACGCAGGTAGGAGTGGTTAGGGCCAACTTCAAGGATGCCGGCCACGGGCACTAGTACTTCTTCTTCGCGTTCGCGCGGCTCGTTGTTTACGTTGTCGCGGTTGCGTTTTCTATCACGGGGACGACGGCGCTCGGCGGGCTCTTCGGCGTTGGACTCAGCTCTGCGCTCAGTTGGCTCAACTGCGTTAGTGCCGGTCTGCTCGGCTAGTTCACGCATCAGCGCAGCCTTGGCGTTGATGTGTTCTTCAATGCCGCCGCGTTTGCCCGGGTCTTCCTCGATTGCCTGGGTGCCGGCTAGGCGACGACGCGGACGACGGGTGCGCATTTCTTCACGCTCACTCTTGTCGCCTCTCTCAGCGCGGCGCGAACGCTCAATTTCTCGCACAGCAGCGCGGGCAGTAGCACGTGCGTTCATTTCAGCTTCGCTGCGCGGGGCCGGTAGCTCTAGGCCTAGGTCCAGGCTACCCAGGTCAGTGCGGGGGGCGGAGGCAGGGGCGGAAGCACGACGGCGCCCCAAACGGCGGACACCTTCAGTTTGAGGCTGTTCTAGCTCATTTGCCTCAGCTTCGCGGCGAGCCGCTAGGCGCGGATTAATGCTTAGTTCAGGAATTTCGTTTGTATGCACGGTAGCGGCCGGGTTTAGTGCATTGGCGGTACTAGTGTTAGCAGCAGCGTTGCTCTTAGCAGCTAGGCGGGCGGCGCGAATTGCTGAAGTTAACTCAACCTTGCGCATCCGCGAGGTACCAACAAGTCCCATGGAGGCGGCTAGCTCTTGCAGGTCAGCCAGACGCATGGTTGACAATGGTCGGGATGTGCCAGGTTTGGCGTTGGGGGTCTCGGTCACGAGGATCCTTCTATGGTTTTTACCACCTATTAGCGCAGGTGGTAATGAGGATAATTCGAGTGCCGGATAAACACGGACTTGTATTAAGCATCCAGTTGCGAGGACCTCGCATAAAAACTTGGGTGCTGAGCTTGAACTGCATCCAGTCCTTGCTCGTGTATCACTGTACCAGATAGATGCTAAAAACACCTATCTTCTACCATATTTGTGCCACAAATTCGACGCTTTCCAGCATTAAAGTAAACACTCTACTGCCCTTATGATACAGCTAAGGGCCGACGATTATTAAACCGTCAGCCCTTAAAGCTAAATTCAGCTGCTCAGCTGATCTAGTCAGCGCCGTCTTTAGGACGCAAACAGATCTAGTACAGCGGCAGTGGCACTGCCCCCTGAGTGTCTACACCGGGGCTAAGCACGCTCCAACCATGGCGGCGCAAAGTGTTGCGGGTGTGGCTGGGGAGCTTATCTAGCACCAGCACAGTTGGCCCAGCTCCACTAATAACCGCAGGCAGGCCCTCTTCACGCAGGGCGCGCATTACCGCCGTCGAGTCTTCAAGCACCTCAGCGCGGTAATCCTGGTGCAGCCTATCCTGAGTGGCACTCATTAGCAGCTGCCTTTGGCCAGTTAGCCCCAGCATCAGCAAAGCTGCTCGTGAGATGTTAAAGATAGCGTCTTCACGCGAGACCACCTCAGGTAGCACCTCACGAGCCTTAGCGGTAGACAGGCGGATACTTTCCGGGGGCACCAGTAAAGTCACCGGCAGGGAGGCGTCGAGGTGGATCTGGGCGCTGTGGGCTTTGCCCGCTTCCATCCAGGAAACTGTGGCGCCACCGTAAATAGCTGGAGCCACATTGTCGGGGTGACCCTCCATTTCAGTGGCCAGCTGCAAGATGACCTCGTCGTTAAGAGCTTCAGGCTCGTCGATAAGGCCGCGTGCCAGCATCAGCCCGGCCACCGCCGCACTGGCTGAAGAACCCATACCTGAGCCGTGGGGCACTCGGTTGCGGCAACGCATATCAAAGTTGGCTTGCGAGGCACCAACCGCTTCTAAACCAAAACGCAGGGCACGCACCACCAGGTTATTGTCGTCGGTGGGGACTTTACCGGCCCCTACCCCTTCAACATCCACATGGGTGGCGTAAGTTACTGGGCGTACATCAACCTCGTCATAAAAACGCACCGCCAGCCCCAGGCTGTCGAAGCCTGGGCCTAGGTTGGCACTGGTGGCGGGAACGCGAACTGAGGCGTATTCGGCGCTGATGCGCACGCTCATAGACCCAACAGCTCCACAGCAGCCTCCACGGTGGGGGCAATAGATTCGGTAGTGATTTCCCGACGGCTAAGCGCAGTGGCGGTGTCTTTGAGACCATTACCGGTCACGGTGCACACAATCTTCCAGCCCTTTTGTACCAGGCCCGCCTCGCCGGCCTTGATCAGGCCCGCTACAGAAGCGGCTGAGGCCGGCTCTACGAACACGCCGGCTTCAGCGGCCAGTAGCGCCTGGGCATCAAGGATTTCACTGTCGGAAACGGCGGAAATAAAGCCGTCTGAATCGTCGCGTGCAGCCACGGCATAGTCCCAGCTGGCCGGGTTACCGATACGGATAGCGGTAGCTACAGTTTCGGGGTTGGCTACCGGGCCGCCGTGCACGAAAGGCGCGGCACCTTCAGCCTGGATGCCCCACATACGCGGCACGCGGGTAGCTACCGGCGCAAAGTCACGCGGGTCAGCAGCGGCGGCGTCGAAGTCGGCGCTCATTGTGGCCGCAGTGGTACGCCCAGCGTACTCGTTGTAACCCATCCAGTAAGCGGAGATGTTACCGGCGTTGCCAACCGGGAGCATGTGTACGTCGGGGGCGTCACCCAGGGTGTCTACCACCTCAAAAGCGGCGGTTTTCTGCCCCTGCAGGCGGTAGGGGTTAACTGAGTTAACCAGCGCTACCGGGTAGGAGCGGCTCAGCTCGCGGGCAATGTTTAGGCCGTCGTCGAAGTTACCGTCAATCTGTACCAGGCGGGCGCCGTGCACAATGGCCTGAGCTAGCTTGCCGGCAGCGATCTTGCCCTTGGGCAGCACCACTACGCAGTTAACGCCGGCGGCCACCGCATAGGCGGCAGCGGAAGCCGAGGTGTTACCGGTGGAGGCGCAGATAACCGTGCTAGCTCCCGACTCGGCCACCTTGCTCATGGCCATGGTCATGCCACGGTCCTTGAAAGAGCCGGTGGGGTTCATGCCTTCAACCTTCACCCACACCTGGGCGTCAAGTTTCTTAGAAAGCGTGGGCACGGGCACCAGCGGCGTGCCACCTTCGCCTAGGGTGACGATCGGGGTTGACTGCGAGACGGGCAGTCGGTCGCGGTATTCGTTAAGCAGGCCTTGCCAGATGTGGGCCATGATTTCTCCTCGCTGGTTCCTTAAATCTAAGTCTGTTTTAGCTGTTTGCTGCGGTTGGGCGCCTAGCGTTGTGGCCGGGGCGCCTAGCGTTGTGGCGCCTTTTAGCGGCGGGCCACTGGCGCCTTTTAGCGGCGGGCCACTAGGGCGCGGGCGGCAGCTACCACGTCACCCATAACTGCGCTGGCAGTGGGGGCGCCGCCAGCACCGGGGCCGGTTAGGGTCAGGCGCCCGGCGTTTTCGCATTCGATTATGACGGCGTTGCCCGGGCCGTGGATTGCGGCTAGGGGGTGGTCGTTGGCTACAAATACGGGTTCGACGACGGCGCTGGGCTTGCCGGCGGGGGCCTGCACCGTACCTAGCAGGCGCAGCACTCCCCCACGCGCGCCAGCCTGGTCAATGTCGGCCTTGGTGATCTTAGAAATGCCAGTGACGGACACGTCAGCTAAGGTAACTTCCTGCCCAAAAGCCAAAGTGGCCAAAATGGCGGCTTTAGCGGCGGCGTCGAGACCTTCCACATCAGCGGTGGGGTCAGCTTCGGCGTATCCCAGCTGCTGGGCGGCAGCTAGCGCAGTGTCGTAATCCAGGCCCTTGGTGGTCATTTCATCCAGGATGTAGTTAGTGGTCCCGTTCAAAATGCCGCTGATGGAGATGATTTTGTCGCCGGCTAGGCCTTCTTTAACGGTACGCACCACCGGGATAGCCCCGGCTACAGCCGCCTCAAAAAGTAGGTCTACGCCCTTGGCCTGGGCTAGCTCTAGCAGCTGGCCGCCGTGGGTGGCCAGTAGAGCCTTGTTGCCGGTAACCACGCTAGCACCGGAGTTTAGGGCGGTGGTGATTAGCTCACGGGCCGGGTTGATGCCGCCGATTAGCTCAATGACCAGGTCACATGAGCCGGCTAAGGACATGGAGTCGGTGGTGAGCAGATCTGCTTCGGGCTGCCAGTCACGCTTGGCGGCAAGCGAGCGCACCCCGATACCTACTAGCTCTAGTTTTTCGCCTACCGCCTTTTCTAGGCGCTCGCCGTCCTGGGTGAGGATGCGAGCTACCTGGGCACCTACCGTGCCCAGACCTAGCAAACCAATGCGTACGCTCATACTTACATCCTCTCCGGGGCGCTAACACCTAGCAGGCCTAGGCCGTTAGCAAGTACCTGGGCGACGGCGTCGTTAAGCCACAGGCGGGCTACGTGTCCGCTGTTGACCGACTCATCACCGCGCGGGGTGACGCGGGTGGCGGCGTACCAGGCGTGGTAGGCGCCGGCTAGCTGCTCTAGGTAGCGGGCCACGCGGTGCTGTTCGCGCAGGCTGGCGGCCTGGGCCACGATGGCGGGGTACTGGGCGAGCACCCCTAGCAGGGCGTTGTCTGCCGGGGTGTCTAGCTGAGCCGGGTCAAAGCCAGCGTCGCGGCTTACCCCGTGTTCGACGGCGTTGCGGGCCACGCTGCGGGTGCGGGCGTGGGCGTACTGTACGTAGTAGACCGGGTTTTCGTTGGAGCTGGAAGCTAGCAGGTCCAGGTCAATGTCAATCATGGAGTCCATGGAGGAGCGTGCCAGGGCGTAACGGGCAGCGTCCACCCCTACTGCGTCAACCAGGTCGTTGAGGGTAACTACCGTGCCTGCACGCTTGGACATGCGCACTGCCTGGCCGTTCTTAACCAGGTTAACTAGCTGACCAATGAGGATCTGTAGGTTAACCCCGGGCTGGTCACCGAAGGCTGCACACATGGCCATCATGCGGCCGATGTAGCCGTGGTGGTCGGCGCCCAGCAGGTAGATGGCGCAGTCGGCGCCGCGTGAGCGCTTGTCTAGGTAGTAGGCTACGTCGCCGGCAAAGTAGGCGGCCTGGCCGTCAGACTTGATTAGTACGCGGTCTTTGTCGTCACCAAATTCGGTGGTGCGTAGCCAGACGGCGCCGTCACGGTCGTCAATCTTGCCCAGGTCACGCAGGCGGGCGATAGCGCGGTCAACTGCGCCAGACTCATGCAGGGAGTCCTCGTGGAAGAACACGTCAAATTCGCTACGGAATTCGCTTAGCTCCGCCTTGATCTGGTCAAACATGAGCCCTACGCCGACGGCGCGGAAAACTTCCTGGGCCTGCTCATCTTCCAGCGTGGCCGGGTCGGGGTGACCGGCCTGGGCTTCAATGGCACGCACCTGGTCGGCAATTTCGGCGATGTAAGCGCCGCCGTAACCGTTTTCAGGGGTTTCTTCGCCGCGAGCGCTTGCCAGCAGGGAACGGGTGAAGTTGTCGATCTGGGAGCCGTGATCGTTGAAGTAGTATTCGCGTGTTACCTGGGCGCCGCTGGCCTTGAAGATACGTGCTAGTGAGTCGCCTACTGCTGCCCAGCGGGCTCCGCCTAGGTGTACCGGGCCGGTGGGGTTGGCGGAGACGTATTCAAGGTTTATGTTTTGGCCGGCCAGAGAGTTGTTGCAGCCGTAGTTGGCGCCGGCGGTGAGGATGGTGCGGGCTAGCTCGCCAGCACTGGCGGCGTCGAGGCGGATGTTAATGAAGCCGGGTCCGGCGATTTCGGCGCTAGCGATGCCGGGGTTTTGGGTTAGGCGCTCAGTTAGTAGCTGGGCTAGGGCGCGGGGGTTGGTGCCAGCTTTTTTGGCCAGCTGCATGGCGACGTTGGTGGCCCAGTCTCCGTGGTCACGGTTGCGCGGGCGCTCAACTTTAGGTTCAGGAATTTCTTCGCTAGCCAGGTTTAGGGAGCCGTCTGCTACCAGTTCGTGCAAAATCGCGCCGATGGCGCCGGAGAGTTCTTCTGGAGTCACGTTTAATAGGCTACCTTTTGACAGCGCTAGCCACATAGCCGCTAAACTGAGACACAGAGATTTCGGGTACCCTAACTTTTTCTGGAAGCGCCTAATGTTAAGTTCATCGATCCGCTCTGCACGAGCTCGACTGGGACTACTGGGGCCAGCGTTTGTGGCCGCCGTCGCCTATGTAGACCCCGGCAACGTTGCCGCTAATATCACTGCCGGTGCGCGCTACTCCTATCTACTGGTGTGGGTGTTGGTGCTTTCCAGCCTGATGGCGGTGATGATCCAGTACCAAAGCGCCAAGTTGGGCATTGTTACCGGACGTTCCCTACCCACCCTGGTTGGTAACACGCTGGGTCGCAAAGCCCGCCTGGCCTACTGGGCCCAAGCTGAGCTGGTGGCTGCCGCCACGGACCTAGCTGAGGTAATTGGTGGGGCCCTGGCGCTGCACTTGCTTTTCGGGCTGCCGTTACTGGCCGGCGGCATTATTGTGGGTATTGCCTCGATTGCTCTGCTGGCTATTAGCGAAAGGCAAACCCAACGCCACTTTGAGGCGGCAGTTATTGCGCTGCTGATCGTTATTACTTTCGGCTTCCTGGGTGGATTGGTGCTGGCTCCACCTAACTGGACTGAAACCGCCGAGGGTTTGATCCCAGCGTTTAAGGGATCGGATTCAGTTTTGGTGGCCGCCTCCATGCTGGGGGCCACGGTTATGCCGCACGCTATCTATCTGCACTCTTCTCTGGTTAACGACCGTCACGGCAGCGAACATGACGATCAGCACAAGCGGTCACTGATTCGTGCTACCCGCGTGGATGTGGTAGCCGCGCTATTGCTAGCGGGCGCAGTAAATATTGGTTTGCTGCTATTGGCGGCCTCTGCACTTGGTGGCGTGGAGGGCACCGACACCATTGAGGGGGCGCACCGGGCTATCACCGCCCACCTGGGCCAAGGCGTGGGGGTTATTTTCGCAATTGGTCTGCTGGCTTCAGGCCTGGCTTCTACTTCTGTGGGCGCCTATGCCGGTTCAGAAATTATGGCAGGCTTGCTGCACATTCGCGTGCCGCTGCTGGCTCGGCGTCTGGTTACTTTGATTCCGGCTCTGCTGATTATTGGCTCTGGGGCTGAGCCCACCTGGGCGCTGGTGGTCAGCCAGGTAGTGCTTTCCTTCGGTATCCCGATGGCGCTGATCCCGCTAACTATGTCCACCGGCAATAAGGCACTGATGGGGCGCTACACCGACGGTTTGCCACTGCGCATAGCCAGCATCTTAAGCGCAATCATCATCATTATTTTGAACCTGTTCCTGGTTTACCTAACCCTTACTGGCCAGGACTGACACTGGCCACCGGCCAGGACTAAGCGACTGCGGCCAGCAGCGGCCAAAACTAATCGTGGAATAGCGGCCATTTAAGCCACTAGCACCGGGCCGGCCTATTTTTGGGCCGGCCCGCGCTTTTGGGGCCACTCCGCACTCTTTGAACTGGCCCGCGCTTTTGGGGCGGTCCACGTTCTTAGAAACAACGCGTGTCCTTCTGGGCCGGCTAGTCCGGCACAGTCGACGCCACCATGCCCCTCCCTACAGGCCCCACAGGCGCCGTCGAGCCCAAAACCGCAAACAAAAGCGCACAGAACCACACAAATTCTTAGCTATTTTGGCTTACTCAACCCGTTTTAGCGGCTAAGATTGAGCCATGACTTCAACTGTGACAAAGGCTGTCATTCTTGCCCGAGGCCTGGGCACCCGGATGCGTGCCAACGATGGTTCCCCAGACCCCACCCACAACAGCGCCGCCGTAAACGCCGGTGCCAAAGGCATGATTGATGTCGGCCGCCCCTTCCTTGACTTTGTAATCAGCGCCCTAGCCGATGTGGGCATCACCGACGTGTGCCTAGTGATCGGCCCCGAACACAATATTTTCCGCGACTACTACGACAACCTGGAGCTAAAGCGGGTGCGCATCCACTACGCCATCCAGGTCGAGCCTCTGGGCACAGCCAATGCGCTAGCCGCCGCCGCAGAATTTGCCGGCCAAGACCGCGTTGTGGTGCTCAACTCCGACAACTACTACCCCATCGAAGCTCTAAAGTCGCTGGTGACACTACCGGGCGCGGGAGTGGTTGGCTTTGAGCGTGAAGCTCTGATCGCCAAATCCAATATTCCCGCCGAACGCATTGCCGCTTTCGCGGTTATCAGCGTTGATGAGCAGGGCAATCTCAGCGACATTATTGAAAAGCCCTCCCCCGCTGAGCTTGAGCGCCTAGGCCAAGGCGCCCCCATCTCCATGAACGCCTGGCTGTTCACCCCCGACATTTTCCCCGCCTGCGCCGACATTGATAAGTCTGTGCGCGGCGAATATGAGCTGGTGGACGCGGTGCGCCTGGCCCGCAGCCGGGGCCGTAGCTTCCGTGTCACCCCCGCCGCCCAAGGCGTACTAGACATGTCCCGACGCACCGATATTGACGCCGTGCGCCAGGCCCTAAGCCACACGCAGGTGTCCCTATGAGTCAGCACTCGGCATGGTTTGTGCCCGGACGCATTGAAGTGCTGGGCAAGCACACCGACTACGCCGCCGGGCGCTCACTGGTGTGCGCCAGCAGCCAGGGCATCACCCTGCGCGGGCGGGCCATTGATGAACCGGTAGTGCGAGTTCGCTCTGACGCGGCCAGTGACCCGGTTGAAATTGGTTTGCGTCAGGATCCGGTGGATCGACGCGGGCACTGGTCAGGCTACCCGGCCGCCGTGGTAGCCCGCCTGGTACGTAACTTTGGCGACGCCGTCGTGGGCGCTGAGGTGGAAGTAACCTCCACTTTGCCGCTAGCTTCAGGCATGAGCTCCTCCTCAGCCATGATTGTGGGGCTGGCGCGGGTGCTAATTGACCTGGGCGATATTGAATCCACTGAGCTGTTTAAACGTAATATTTGCTCTATTGAGGACTACGCCCACTACCTGGCCTGCATTGAAAACGGCCAGACCTTTAAGGAACTTGAAGGGCATATGGGGGTGGGAACCTTTGGCGGCTCTCAAGACCACACCGCCATTATGTGCTCGCATCAAGACCAGCTCAGCCAGTTCTCTTTCTGCCCCACCCGGCGCGAGGCGGATATTGATTTCCCCTCGGATTACTCCTTTGTGGTGGCGGTTTCCGGGGTGCTGGCTGAAAAGAGCGGGCAGGCACGCGAGCTATACAACCGTGCTTCACTGGCCACCACCGAGATCGTTAAGCTGTGGAACCAGGCCACTGGCCGCAGTGACGTCTACCTGAACCAGGCTGTGCAATCTAGCCCCCAGGCCCCGGCGCAGCTGCGTGAAATTGTGGCTGGGCGAGAGTATTTGCCCCAGCGTTTAGAGCAGTTCTTGGTGGAGGCACATGAGGTGGTGCCGGGGGCTAGCGCGGCTTTGCGCGACGGCGACCTGGCTGCTTTTGGGCAGATTGTGGACCGCTCCCAGTACTACAGTGAGCATTACCTGGGCAATCAGGTGCCTGAAACCGTCTATCTGCAAGCCAGCGCCCGGCGCCTGGGGGCTAGCGCAGCTAGTGCTTTTGGAGCCGGTTTTGGTGGCAGCGTGTGGGCGCTTGTGCCCAGCGCCCAGGCCGAAGACTTTGCCCAGCGTTGGCTTGGCGACTACCGCCAGGCTTATCCCGAGCCTGGCCAGCGCGCGGCCGCCTTGGTCACCCGCCCCGGCTCCAGCGCGCATCGGCTCTAAGTCGGAGGCTCTGGGCGGCTCGGGCAGACGGCCAGGGCAGACGGCACTTACGTGGGCCAAAGTGAGATCAGGCATGGGCGACGTCGAAAAATGCGCTTGCCCAAACACCCTGGTAAGCTTGGCCCTGCGCCCCAGTAGCTCAGTGGATAGAGCGTCTGCCTCCGGAGCAGAAGGTCGCAGGTTCGAATCCTGTCTGGGGCACTTTTCATGAGCAAAACAGCGCGGTATTCAATTGGCGTGCCAATAGCCAGGCGTGCCAGCTTTTAACGCAGTGCCGCTGCGCAGCGGCTTATAACGCGGGCCAGCACACGACAGCTCAACGCATTAGCCGCGCTAGTTAACCGCACTAACGCAGACAAACTAAGCAGACAAACGAAATCGCAAACGAAATTGGGCGCCTACCAAAGTAGACGCCCAATTTTTTGTTTAGTAGTCAGCTAGTAGCTCGCATCAGTAGCTGGAGGGAGCACTGCCACCCTGGCCGTAAGGAGCCTGCGGACCGCCCTGACCATAGGGGGCCTGAGGGGTAGGCTGACCATAGGCCTGGCCGTAGGGAGCACCCTGGCCAGCAGGACCCTGGGCGTATTCGGGCATCATCGGGGCGCCGTAAGCACCCTGAGCGTAGGGGTTAGCGCCACCGAGCATGTGGGCCTGCAGGGCGCGTGCCTCGTCGTCGAGCCAAGAGGGGTTCCAAGCAGCGGGCTTAGAAGGCAAGATGCACAGAATTAGGAGCACGATACTTAGAGGACCGAGGAAGTTAAGCAGAAAAAAGAAACCTGAGTAACCAGCGTCGTGCAGACGGCGGATGGTCAGGCCCAGATTCGGCAGGAATATTGCCAAACCATACAAGCCAAAAATCAACATCACGACTACGCCCGAAGCCCCGGCAGCGGCCTCGTCACCGCCACTTGCCGCACCCCCAATAGCCAGGACAATTACCAGGAAATACAGAACACCACCAACAATGGCGTTAAACAGGAAAAACCACCAGAATTCGGCAACGGAGGCGACGCCATCGAACTTGGCGTACTGGCTAAAGGCGCGCTTAACGGAGTCAGCAAAGCCGTAGTGGCGCGGATCCATGCCTACGGGATCTACATAAGGTTGATAGCTCATTTATTCCTCAGCTCTAGTTATTAACGCTTAGCTGCGTCTAGCCACAGTCTAACGCGATAAACCTGAGAAAAACCTAAAGGTGGCGCTAGACACATTCAATATCAGTCCGTCATGCGGACGGGTGCTTTAGGTGTTAGCAGTTTATATGCTATTTGTCGTAGCGGTTTAATATATGTGGCTTAATACCTAGCGCAATTGCTCCGCAGCAGGTATTAGCAGCCGGGGCGCGTTAATATAAAGCATGAGCAACGTAACAGCTTTTGATGATGGTGCTTCCAGTGCGCAGGCGGCAGGCATGCGGCCAGTCGGCACGCAAGCGGACAGCGCACAGATTTCTGGCACGCAAGCGGCCAGCGCCCAGGCGGCAGATCGTGAGAACCTTACCTGGCAGGGGTTTGGGGATGCCTGCCGACAAATCGCTGAGCAGATAGCAGATTCAGGTTGGATACCGGATCTGATTGTGGCCATTGCGCGCGGCGGTATGCTGCCGGCTGGGGCCATCTCATATGCGTTAGGCGTTAAGGCTAATGGTGCTATAAACGTGGAGTTTTATACCGGCGTGGGCAAAACCATGACGGAGCCGGAAATTCTTGAGCCCTATATGGATATTTCCTCGCTTGAAGGCAAGCGGGTATTAATTGTGGACGATGTGGCCGATTCAGGTAAAACCCTGAAGCTAATTATGGATTTAATTGCCAAAGAAGGTTTATCTATGGGTGGCAACAGCACCAAAGTGAATGCCCGCAGTGCCACAATTTATTTAAAGCCCACCAGCATTATTAAACCAGACTATGTTTTTAAGCAGACGGATAAATGGATTAATTTCCCCTGGTCTGTACTGCCGCCGGTCACTGCCTAAATACAGGCGAACACAGACAAACACAGACAAATACAGGCAAAATCATCCCTTCCCTATAAAAATTCCATGGGGTTTTATAGGGAAGGGATGAAATGTCAGTATTTACGCAGCCACTACTGGCCTATCTCAACACTAGAGAGACTAGGTCTCAACATTTGGCATGCACAAACTTTTAGAGGCAACATGCATCAACTAGCAGCTAGTCTCTCCCCCTGACTGACGACGACGTCGGCCATGTCCCCTAAGTGGCGGCGTCGGCCTAGCGCGCCCACGACGCGGCCCCGCCTGACCGCACCAATCCGACCCGACGACGCCGTCGACCCAACCTGACCAGCAGAACCTGCGACGGCTGCCCCGCCTGACCAGCGAGATCTGCGACGTCACCCCAGCCGGGCCCATAGCCAAGCGTTCACAACCAGCCACGCTCACTCGTCCACACGCCCCCACACTCGAGTACATGAGAGTACAAGCCAGCGCGCGCTGACAAAATTAACCACAGGTGGATAAAAACCAGGCACAAATACACTTATCCACAGCTACCAAGCGTTAACTAGCCTTTAGATCTCATCATTGTTCTATGAATATCAAGGACATCCCGGTATACCGCAGCAGCGACCTGGCCACCACCAATTACCGCATGGACTCCTACTCGCGCCAGTCCAAAGGTAACGACCCGCAGCTGGCCAAAATCATGCCCGGCTGCTACATCCCCATCAGCGATTATGAGCGCGTTACTCAGGAGGAGCTGCATCTTTTGCGAGTTTATATTGCTGCCGACGCCGCTCGACGGCGCAACACCCCAGCTCGCAAGCTTGCCCAGGCCGGCGCTGAGGTGCGCGGGCAGTGTCGTGAGGAAGGCCCCTGCCCGTGGCCTGTGTTTGCCGGAGAGTCCGCCGCGCTACTTCACGGGCTACCCATGGTTGGCCCCATGCCCAACCAAGTGCAGGTAATTAGTGGTTTGAAGATCCACGCATCGGTCACTACCTGGCGGCGCACCCGCAGTTGGCATTATGATTCCCAGCCAGTACAGGTCGAGGGGATGTACTGCACCGATGTTTTATATACACTTGCGGATTTGCTGTGTTCGCGTGATTTCTATTCAGGAATTGCAAGTGTGGACTATGTTTTGCGCGAAAAAATAGCTACAAAGCAGCAAATTTTGACTGAATTGGGGCGGCGCATCGGTTGCAAAGGAGTTATAAAAGCTCGCGACGTTGTAAAACATGCCGATGCCCGCAGTGAATCGGTGGGTGAATCACTTAGCCGCGCAGTCATGCTCAAGGGGCACCTGCCCATGCCACGCCTGCAAGAAACCATCTACGATCACGGCAATTTTGTGGGGCGAGTCGATTTTTACTGGCCAGATTTTAATATAATCGGCGAATTTGACGGCCTGGGTAAATACAACAGCGGCACTTACACTGACCTCTCGTCTGGGGAAATCGCCCAAAATGAGCGTCAGCGCGAAAATGCTCTGGAGCTGGCTACCGGCGCCCGCGTGGTGCGCTGGACTTGGAGGGAAGCCGTGGACAAGGATGCACTACTAGTCAAGCTAGGACGTGCCGGCATCGAGGGCCGTTAAAAGGCACAAGAGTTCCAGGCCGCCGTCACCCCCAGACATCATGACGCCGTCGCGGTTAGTTAGGCCGCGCATTAGTTGGTAGCCACCCCCGTCGACAGCCACCCCGTTAGTGGACAGCCACCTCATTAGTGGGCACTACCTCGTTAGTCGGCAGCCACCTCGTTAGTGGGCATCCACCCTTCCACACCATCACACATAGCACACATAGATACGCAGATTTCGTCCGTCCCCTATAAAACCCCATGAAATTTTTATAGGGAGCGGACGATTTTGCCTGTATTTTGTGTGTATTTTGTATATAGATAGGTGCCGGCACCGCGCTGCGTAACCTGTCCGCGCCATCCGCCGTCGTCGACGCCGTCGGTCAGTGCCGCTCAAAAATTAAGACCCATCGTCTCCAATGCTGGGACACAGACGTAGTGTCCACACAGATACTGACATTTCATCCCTTCCCTATAAAACTCCATGAAATTTTTATAGGGAAGGGATGATTTTGCCTGTATTTGTCTGTATTTGTCTGTGTTTGCCTGTGCTCAGTTGCCACCACTGGTGGAACCATCAGAGTTAGATTCACCAGTGTTTGTCTCAGACCTTCCAGTGTTGCCACCGTTAGCCCCAGTGCCACCGTTAGCCCCAGTGTTGCCATCATTAGTGCCAGTACCGGAACCGTTAGTGCCTGTGCCCGAATCACTGGTGCCAGTGGAACCATTTGAGTTATCGGTCAACCCAGCTGAGTTATCGCCAGTGCCGGTGCCGGTGCCATCGCTGGAACCGCTATCAGTGGTGCCGGTGGAGCCGTCACTAGAACCAGTGCCCTCACCAGTGCCAGAAGTGGAGTTATCGCTGCTGGGCTTACAGTCGGTAGACAGCTCAACCGCATTGTGGTCACTGAGCCACTTCATCGGGTCAACCGTGGAAGCATCCGCCGTGTCGTTCTTAATTCGCACCTCAAAGTGCAGATGGGGGCCGGTTGAGTAGCCGGTAGAGCCAACTGCTGCAATCAGCTGACCAGCCTTAACCTGCTGGCCCTTCTTAACGAAAATACCGTCCTGATACATGTGCAGGTAGGAGGTGTACCAGATCTTACCGTCAAGCACGTGCTTAATGGTGACCGTACCGGTGGAATCGACCATGCCTGCCTCAACCACCTCGCCGGCAGCAGCCGCATAGATGGGAGTACCAGCCGGCGCAGCCATGTCCTGGCCAGCGTGCATCTTGGATGTTCCCAGCACCGGGTGAATACGGTAGCCCCAGGGGCTGGAAAGCGTGTAGGTACCGGCAACCATCGGCTTAAACACGTCAGGGGTGGTGTTAAAGGCTGTGGTGTCACCGCTAGCCCCCTGCTGCGGAGCACAAGTAACCACCGGGTTCTCGTAAGCGGCCCGGATGCGCGCCTTAGTGGCCGCGTCAGGCACGTTACGCAGTTTCACGTCAGAGCTTTCCAGCGGCGAATGGTCCACGCTGCCAGCCACGGAATCTTTACCGCTGATGACCTGGCGTGAACTTTGGCCTCGGTGTGCACCCAGCGCAGTGCTTAGCGGCGAGTCAGCCCCCATCATGGCCGCCGACACCGGCGCCACAATTGTCACTAGTGCCAGGGCGCTAACTGTGCAGATCTGCCCCACACGAGCAAACGCGGCTCGACGGCGTGCTGCCGCGCCTTTACGCTTAACCGGCGGCGTGGTGCCGCAACCTAGCTGGGTGGGAGTGCTCAGCGAGTTGGTCTCTACTGGGTTGCTAGTCTCTAGCGGGTTGCCGCGCGCCGGGGTCTGGTCTGCTTGGGCTGTGGGAAGGGGGGTTAGGTTTGCGCTGTTAGCTGCCGCCGACGTCGCCTGTGCGGCTACGTTTAATCCTTGCGCCCCAACCGCTGAGGCTGCTGTGTGTGCACTAACGGCGCTGGCCACGCTAGCTGCACTAGCTACACTGGCAGCACTGATAACACTGGCTGCGCTTACCGCATCGGCTGCCTTAGCGACCTTAGCTGAGGCAGCCGCGCTCCAGTTACGGATGGCGACGTCGTCAATAATGTCGTCTTTAATGGCGGAGATTATCTGGGTGGGCTGGTAGTCCACGCCGTCGTCGACAGGATTTTGGACGGCGCCCGGCTGGACAGCGCCCGGCTGGCCACCACTCCAGGCGGTGCCTGCGAAGCTTGAAGGGGCGCTGGCGGCCGAGGCAGCTGCGCTGAAAGTAGATGGAGCACTGGCGCCAGTAGCAGGGGCACCAAAAGCGGCTGGGGCGCTAGCTGCCGAGGCTGGCATAGCAAAGCTCGAAGGTGCGCTGGCCGCCGAAGCCGCCGTGCCACCAGCGAAGGGACTCGGACCAAAGCTGGCAGCAGTATTAAAGCTGGAGGGAGCACTGGGCGCAGAGGCAGCAGTGCCACTAGTAAACGAAGCTGCTGCACTAAAAGTCGCACTGGCGCCAGTAGCAGCGTTGAAATCAGCAGCCGGGGCACTGAAGCTTGAAGGTGCGCTGGCGGCCGAGGCTGGCGCACCAGTACCATAGCCGCCATTATATGAGCCGCTGTAACCGGCATCGTTATAACCGCCGTCGCCGTAATTGCCACTATAAGCAGCGCCGCCGTCGTAAGCCGTATTGGCGCGTCCGAAAAGACTACTGTCGTCAGGACCCTGCGAAAGTAACTCGCGGGCGTTTTCTCTTTGCAGCTGGGCCTGTCGCTCGCGCTCAAGTTCACGTCGCTGGCGACGTGTCATCGGCTGATCGCTCATCCACACCCAACTTTCTACGGACTTATGTCATTCAAATACCACTGGTATCAGCGGTATCATACCTTGGTCGCTTCGCCAAGACGGCCAAACTGACGCATCTAACACTTAGCGTAGCTGGTGACGCTGCAGGGCGTCACGCACTTCCCCTACCAGTTCTTCTAACACATCTTCGAGGAAAACTACACCGACCATCTGCCCACTCTCATCAGTTACCCGACCCAAATGGGCGCCGGTACGCTGCATGGCGGCCAGTACATCTTCAATCTCATCGTGAGCGCGCACGGGCACCAAAGCCCGCAAACGCCAGGGGGCCACCGGCTGTTCACGCTCGTCAGCGCTGGCATAAAGCACATCTTTAAGGTGGATATAGCCGCTGATTTTGCCCTGCTCATTAGTAACCGGGAAACGCGAGTAACCGGTGCGGGTTACTTCCGCCTCCACCTGGGCCGGGGTGCACTGCTCAGACAAGCAGGTGAGTTTATTTAGCGGCACCATCACTGAGCCGGCAGTTTCCTCAGAAAACTCTAGCGCCCCAGTTACCAGCCCAGAGTCATCCTTAAGCAAGCCCTCATCACGCGAGCGCTCCACAATTGAAGCTACTTCTTCCATGGTGAAAGCAGTTTCAATCTCATCGCGCGGCTCTAGCCCAAAGACTTTAAGCACCACATTGGCCAGGCCGTTTAATGCGCCAACAGCCGGACGGGTTACCCGCTCACAAGCCACCAAGGCTGGGGCGAAAACCAAAACCGCCTTATCGGGCATAGAGATAGAAACGTTTTTGGGCACCATTTCACCCAAAACCACGTGAGCTGTAACCACTAGCAGCAGCGCCACCACTACCGCCAGGCCATGGGCCACTTCGGCCCCTAAACCCACCGCATGCAGCGGCGCCGCCAGCAGATGCGCCAGCGCCGGCTCGGCAATTACGCCCAGACCGGTGGAGCATAAAGTCACTCCCAGCTGGGCGGTAGCTAGCATTTCGGAAATATGCTGCACCGCCCATAGGGCTGTGCGCGCCCGCGAGTTACCCTCAGCGGCTAAAGGCTCAAGTTGGCTGGTGCGCGAGGAGGTAATGGCAAACTCTGCACCCACAAAAAACGCGTTACCAACCAGCAGGATAACCGTCAAAATCAGGGCCAAAGTGGTGTTCACTGTAGCTCCTCCAGCTCCTGCTCAATCGGAGTGATGCGCACGCGGGTGACGCGCCGCCCCTCCATAGCGTCAACCAAAATGGTGCAGGTGGGCAGGGTTACTTCGTCGCCGATTTGAGGGATGCGCCCCAGCTCATTCATAACCAGGCCGCCCAGGGTTTCGTAAGGGCCGTCGTCGAGAATGCGGATGGCGGTGCGGGCCGTAACCTCGTCGGGGCGGCTCCAGCCGGGGGCGATCCAACGCCCCGCTGAGTCTAGGTGGATGCCGGCACGACGACGGTCGTGTTCGTCAGATACTTCACCTACGATCTCTTCAACGGCGTCCTCCAAGGTCACCACTCCGGCAGTACCCCCGTACTCGTCCACCACAATGGCCATTTGCAACCCGAAAGATTCCTGCTCGCCATATCCACGCAGCTCCACCAGCAGGGAAGCTAGCGGCATGGTTTCTGGTACGCGCGGGGCGGGAGTCATGATTGAAGAGGAGGTCACTGGCACTTGAGCGCGGCGCTCATAGGGCACCGCGATGGCGCGGCGTAGGTTGACTAACCCCAGTACGTCGTCGGGAGAGTCACCAAATACGGGGAAACGTGAGTGTCCGGTTTGGCTGGCTAAAGCCACCAGGTCGGCGGCGGTGGCGGATTCTTCCAGCCAGTGAATGCGCCCACGGTCAGTCATTACATCTACAGCGCTGAGCTCGTCTACGCCAAGTGAACGGGTAAGTAGGCGGGCGGTGGAGACCTCTAGTGTGCCCTCCTCAGCGCTGCGACGCAGCAGAGCGGTAAGCTCGCCGGCACTGCGGGCGCCACTGGCCTCCTCAGCAGCCTCAATACCAAAACGCTTCAATATAGCGTTGGCCATACCGTTTAGCAGATTTACTAGCGGCCTAAACAGCCATGTGAAACCGGTGATGAAAGGGGTGACAAAACCGGCAGCAGCCAGCGGATCAGCCAGGGTAGCGTTTTTGGGGATCAGCTCGCCAAACACCATAGAGAAGGCGTTAACAATAATTAGGGCGCTAACCACGGCGATGGTGGCCGCCAGGGTTTGCCCCAGCCAGGGGCTCAGCCATTGCGAAAGCAGCTCGTTAAGGGCGGCCTGCATGGTGTAACCAAGCAAAATGGTGGTTAGCGTAATACCCACCTGCGCGCCCGAAAGCAGAGTGGATAGGTGACGCAGCGCCTTGGATACTCGCCCGGCACGTTTATCTCCGGCCTGGGCGCGGGCGTCAACAACCGATGGGTCTAGGGCCACCAGGGCGAATTCTCCGGCCACAAACACCGCAGTCCCAGCGGTAAGTAGCACCCCCAGAACTATCATTAGCCATTTAATGACCATGCAGCGTTTAGCTCCCTATCAAAATCTAGTTGGTAGCACTAACGCTATACCAAGCCCACAGCTTTAGCACGCAGGCAGCTCACAGCCTTGGTGCCGGGCGCCGTCGTCGTCGCAGCGCAGCCAATTTCAGCCCTAGCAACCCCAAGCGATGCTCAACATGCGAGAACATTTAAAAAATATCTAGGACTAAAGGCTACAAAGTACTCTGCAAGTTAGCTTTGCAGTATTAGACTTAAACCACAGTTTTAGCACGCAATGCCATATAAGGAGCAGCTAACCGTGTCTGAGAACGACTTCGCTCAGGGCTTTGGCACCAACGAATGGATTGTCGAGGATATGCGGGAGGCTTACCTAGCCGACCCGGCCTCAGTAACCCAATCATGGCGCGAGTTTTTCAGCGAAAACCCGCAGTATCTAGCAGGCCAGTCGCCGGCCACGCCCTCAAAACCGCTTAGCGCTAGCGTTGGCGTGCAAATCCCTGGGGCTACCGCCGCTGCCGCTAGCCGACGCCCCGTTTTGGCCAGTGAGGATGTTTCCCGCTCTGACCTACCACCCGCACCCACAGCCCAGTTCAAGTCCCCCACCTCCCCTTATGCCTACAACCAGGCGCATAGTGACGCTAGCGAAAGCAGTAACGGCGTGGTGGAAAGCGTTGACACCCTAAAGGGAGCCAGTGCCCGCACCGCTAAGAACATGGAGGCTTCCCTCCAGATTCCTACCGCTACTTCTGCCCGTGCTATCCCAGCTAAGGTGCTGATTGAAAACCGTCTGCTAATCAACACTCACCTAGCTTCCACACGCGGCGGTAAGGTTTCCTTCACTCACCTGATCGCTTGGGCCCTGGTGGAGTCGCTGGCAGAGATGCCGGAAATGAATGTGGCTTACACCCTGGATGAAAAGGGCAAGCCGGCTCTACATAACCCCGCCCACGTAAACCTGGGTCTGGCAATTGACGTGCCCAGCGCTAACGGTGAGCGTCGCTTGCTAGTGCCTAGCGTTAAGAACGCCGACACCCTAGACCTAGCCGGTTTCATTGACGCCTATGACGCACTGGTGGTTAAAGCCCGCAAGGGTCAGCTAACTGTCGATGACTTCAAGGACACCACCGCCACTCTAACCAACCCAGGCATGATCGGCACCCTTAACTCTGTGCCGCGTCTAATGCCCGGCCAGGGCCTGATTATGGGCGTAGGCGCTATGACCTACCCGGCCGCGTTTGCTGGGGCTAGCCCTGAAACCCTGGCCCGCCAGGCTGTAGGCAAGGTATTGACACTGTCTAACACCTACGATCACCGCGTCATCCAGGGCGCTCAGTCCGGCGAGCTGCTACGCCTAATGGAACGCAAGCTCATGGGCCTAGATGGCTTCTGGAACCGCTCCTTCAAGGCCCTGCGTATCCCCCACGAGCCGGTGCACTGGGATCAGGACGTCACTTACGACCCGCTAGCCGACGCCGGCAAGCCCGCCCGCGTAGCTGAGCTGATTCACGCTTTCCGTCAGCGCGGACACCTAGCCGCCGACACTGACCCGCTGGCCTACCGCCTACGCCGTCACCCTGATCTAAACTTCTCCTCCTACGGGCTAAGCCTGTGGGACCTGGACAGGGTCTTCCCCACCGGTGGTCTAGGTGGCAAGGACCGTGCCACCTTGCGCGAAATTTTGCAGATGCTGCGTGACGCCTACTCGCGTTATGTGGGCGTGGAATACATGCATATCCAAGACCCAGCCCAGCGTCGCTGGTGGCAAGAACGCATGGAAGGTGTTACTCCCAGCATTGATACTGCTGAGCGCCGTCGCATCCTAACCAAGCTGATGCAGGCAGAAGCCTTCGAAGTGTTCTTGCAAACCAAGTACGTGGGCCAAAAGCGCTTCTCGCTAGAAGGTGGCGAGTCACTGATTGTGCTGCTGGACCGCCTGATCGACGACGCCGCACATGATGGCATTGAAGAAGCCGCTATTGGTATGGCCCACCGTGGCCGCCTAAACGTGCTTACCAATATTGCCGGCAAGTCTTACGGCCAGGTCTTTGACGAGTTTGACGGTAACTACCTGACCAACGGGCAGGGTTCTGGTGACGTCAAATACCACCTGGGCACCACCGGCACCTTCACCGGCACCGATGATGTGACCACCAAGGTTTCCCTGGCCGCCAACCCCTCCCACCTGGAGACAGTAGATGGGGTGCTGGAAGGTATTGTGCGCGCCAAGCTAGACCGCAGCGGCTCCGGCGCTGACGGCAGCTACAATGTTTTACCGATTTTGGTGCATGGTGACGCCGCATTTGCAGGCCAGGGCGTGGTTTACGAAGTACTCAATATGAGCCAGCTACCCGGCTACCACACCGGCGGCACTATCCACGTGATCGTCAACAACCAGATCGGTTTCACCACCGGTAACGCGCTGGGACGCTCCACCACCTACCCCTCGGACCTGGCTAAGGGTCTACAGGTGCCGATCTTCCACGTAAACGGTGACGCCCCCGAATCTGTGGCACGCGTAGCCCGCTGGGCTTGGGAATACCGCCAGGAATTCCACAAGGACGTCATTATTGACCTGGTTTGCTACCGTCGTCGTGGTCACAACGAGGGTGACGACCCCTCAATGACCCAGCCGGTTATGTACAACTTGATCGACCGCAAGCCCTCTACCTTCTCGGTTTACACCACTAACCTGGTGGGGCGTGGCGATCTCACTGAAGAACAGTGCGAGCAGCTACTGGACGCCTACCGCGACAACCTGGAGCACATCCTTAACGAGGCCCGTGCCGGTCACCTCAATACTGATGCCCCCGCCTACAGTGGCCCTAAGGCTGGCGAAACTTCACATTCACAGCCCACTGCGGTAGCCCGTGAAGTGATTGAACGTATCGGTGACGCCCAAGTGTCTGTCCCCGAGGGGTTCCAGGTACACAGCAAGCTGATGAACCTGTTACGCAAGCGCCAAACTATGAGCCGCCAAGGCGACATTGACTGGGGCTTTGGCGAGCTGCTGGCCTTTGGGTCGCTGCTGATGGAGGGCGTACCGGTACACATGACCGGTGAAGACGTACGCCGTGCCACCTTCGCCCAGCGCCATGCCGTCATGCACGACCAGCGCAACGGTTCAGAATGGACCCCGCTGGACTACCTGACCCCCGACCAAGCCAAGCTGTCGATTATTGACTCGCTGCTAAGCGAATACGGGGCCATGGCCTTTGAATACGGCTATTCAGTAGAACGCAGCGAGGGCCTAAACATTTGGGAAGGCCAGTTTGGCGACTTCGCTAATGGCGCCCAGACCGTAATTGATGAGTACGTCTCTTCTGCTGAGCAAAAGTGGGGCCAGCGCTCTGGCTTGGTACTGCTGCTACCGCACGGTTTGGAAGGCCAGGGCCCGGACCACTCTAGCGCCCGAATTGAGCGCTACCTGCAGCTATGCGCCCAAGACAACATGCGCGTGGTACAGCCTTCCACCCCGGCTAACCACTTCCACACCCTGCGTGACCAGGCCCGGCGTGAACCGCACCGGCCTTTGATCCTGATCAGCCCCAAGCAGATGCTGCGTTTGAAGGCCACCGTCTCGCCGGTAGAAGACTTCATCAGCGGCGGCATGCAAACTGTCATTGGTGAAACTGATCCGGAAGTTTTAGCTGCTGCCGCCGAGAACAAGGTGGATCGAGTGCTGCTATGCTCAGGCCGTATCTACTGGGATCTGCTGGCCCACCGCCAGCACGCGGAAGATAAGCACACTGCCATTGTGCGTCTAGAGCAGCTCTACCCCCTCGACGAGCCAGCCCTGTTAGAGGCCCTGGCACCGTTTGCGGGAGCCGAGCTGGTTTGGGTCCAAGATGAGCCGCGTAACCAGGGCGCTTGGCCTTGGTTGGCCCTGCATCTGCCTGACTCAATCACGGCTGGACGCTTGCCGCGAGTGGTGGCTCGCCCTGAAGCTGCCGCCCCGGCTGTGGGTACTTCAGCAGCTCACGTAGCTCAGCAAAAGCTGCTCCTAGACGAGGCTTTTGCCCGCTAAGTAGGGCTTTGCTCGCTAAAGACACGCGCGCATTGGCCCGGTCAGCATCTGCAGGCCGGGCCAATGCTACGATTTTTCCCTAACCAAGCAGGAAGGATGCTGGCCGTGAGTGAGATCAACCTGATCTTCATTGGCGATGAGCTGATTACAGGTCGCGGAGATGCACGGGCCCTGGGCTGGGTGGGACGCGTTATGGCGCGCACCAACTCGCTAGAGGTTATTGATGCCCCCTCCTGGTCTACGCTGGCCGTTCCTGGGGAAGTTAGCGCCCAGTTGTCTAACCGTTGGCGTGATGAGGCTGCCCGCCGGGTTGTTCCTGGCGCCCGCAACCTACTAGTAATTGGGGTTGGGGTGGCAGATGTTACCCACAATGTCAGCACTGCCCGCTCTAGCCTGGCTTTAGCCAATATCATCGACGCCGCCGTGATGTACGAAAAGCTTGAATGCCTGATGGTAGGGCCGCCGCCGCTGACTGTGCCCGAGCCGAAGGCGCTTGCCGCTTTAAACAATGCGGCCCGTGAGGTGTGCCGCCGGCGTAATGTCACCTACGTGGACACCTATACCCCGCTGGTTAAGCACGAGCAGTGGCTTACTGACATTGCGCTTAACGACGGCGCCTACCCCGGCCAGGCGGGTTACGGCCTGCTGGCTTGGTTGGTACTGCACCGGGGTTGGAACCAGTGGCTAGGGCTGTAAAAGCTAAGGTTCGCCGCCTGCCACTGGCTGCATAAACAAAAAGCGCTGAGCACCTTGGGTGCTCAGCGCTAAGTTTTACTCAGGCGTTGGGACGCTTACCGTGGTTAGCGCCGCCCTTGGCACGGGCCTTACGCTTACGACCGCGCTTGGACATACTGGCCTCCTCGTAATAGGGACTAACACCCCACGAGGGGGCATATAACTAGGCTATTTTTACACATTCGACGCCATGCCACCAAGTGACAAGCACCGCTAACTGCGGTAGGTCACCGAGCGAGATACGCTGGCTACAGCCGAATCGCTAACCACCCTGGTGGAAGTAGTCACCGTAGTGGTGCGCCTTTCTGCCCCTCCATGGCCGCATTCACACAGGCTAGGAGTACATGCGCAAGTAGAGCTAACCACCGCCAGCTGGGTACGTACCCGCTCTACCAGGGATTGCGGGGCCTGCTCAGCACACCGCGAGCGCAACAGACCCTGTAGGTGACGTACGGCGTCGGCCTGGGCTTTACAGTGGGAGCATCCGGCCACGTGGGCCTGCAGGCGGGCGGTGAGTTGTTCGTCGCATTCTCGATCAACAAAGGCGTGTAGGTGCGCTAAAGTCTCGGCGCAGGAACAGCCTTTCACGGTGGTTTTAGGCATGAGTTTCCTCCTTCACAGCGGCTGCGCTAGGTTCAGCGTTCTGCTTGTAACCGTAGTCACGTGCATAGTCGGCTAGTAACTCGCGTAGCTGGGCGCGCCCTCGGTGCAAACGCGACATAACCGTGCCTAGCGGGGTATCCATGATTTCGGCAATCTCTTTGTAGGAGAAACCTTCAACATCCGCTAGGTACACGGCCAGGCGGCGATCTTCGCTGAGCTCTTGCAGGGCAGACTTGATTTCACTGTCGGGCAGAGAGTCCAGGGCGAAGTCTTCCGCACTGGGTAGTCCTACCGAATCGTGGCTGGCGGCCCGATGCAGCTGCCAGTCCTCAACAGAGTCTGAATCTGCCTGCATGGGCTGGCGTTGCTTTTTGCGGTAGGAGTTGATGAAGGTATTGGTCAAAATCCGGTACAGCCAGGCTTTCAGGTTGGTGCCGTCCTGGTACTGGTTGAAAGCTGCGAAAGCTTTCATGTAGGTGTCTTGAACCAGGTCCTCGGCGTCAGAGCTGTTGCGGGTCATGCGTAGGGCAGCCCCGTAAAGCTGGTCGAGGTAGGGCAGAGCGTCCGCCTGGAAGCGTGCTGAGCGCTGCGCGTCCGTTTCGGTTGTTTGTTCACTCATCACTTACCAGCCTAGCGGTTACGGGCGTGACGCGCCGGGTGGATCGTGATTTCATGCCGGCTTAAACGCGCTGGAGGCGGCGGTGATTCCCGTCTGTTTAGGGTTTCTCTATCAGCAATGCCAACCTATTTGAGACAATGGGGTTTATGAGCGTGCTTTTGCCTTTCTTGCGTCCTTTAGCGGCTGTGCCTTTCATCATTGATGGTTTGGATGCTGTGGTTAATAGTGATGAACATGCCCAGCGTGCTCAAGGTTTGCTGGAATATGCAGGTTCCTATGGTTTAACCACGCCGCCGGTGGCACTGGTTGAAAAGGCTGCTACGGCTACTGGGGCGCTTAGCGTGGTGGCGGGGACGACTTTGAGTTTGTCGATTGCCCCTGCGGCTAGTGCCTATACGTTGGCGGCTTTGAATGTGCCGGTTACGCTGATTAATTCCACTTATTTCAATGGCCGGCAGCTGGTGGTGTCGCTGACTCCGGCGCTGCGTGGGGCTGCGCTTAGTGCGGGATTGTTGGCTTTGGGGGTGGCCGCTGGCCAGCGTCGCAAGCTTAAGCGGGTTGCTGTTGCCGACGACGGCGCCGCTGGCCAGGGCTGTAACGGCAAGGCACATGGCTCTCACCCCGGTCACTGCCACAAGCACAATCATGGTCAGCCGGGCCAGTGCCACAAGCACGGCAAGCAGCCTCACGGGCACGCACATGGGATTCAGGGACATGGCCACGGCCTGGGCCGTTGCTGCCGCCGTCGTCGTAAAGAGCAGGACTAATGCAAGCTTGGCGCTGTCCTACCCCAAGTGAACCGATTGACGCCACTGTTTCACTGCCGGGCTCTAAGTCTTTAAGTGCGCGCGCATTGCTACTGGCGGCGCTGGCTGATGCCCCTAGCCAAATTGAGGGTCTGCTGGAAAGCCGCGACACGGCCTTGATGCGCGCGGCGCTAGAGACTTTGGGGGCTCGCTTTACCTGGCATGGTGATCTGCTACAGGTAACCCCATTGGCTGCTGGCCAAAAACCGGCAGGCGGGCAGGCGCAGCGCTCCCCTGCCCCGGTTATTGACTGCGGCCTGGCGGGCACAGTGATGCGCTTTGTACCGCCCCTGGCCCTGGCCCTGGGCGTTAGTTTGACTTTCACTGGCGATCAGGCGGCTTTGGCTCGGCCTATGGAGCCGCTAACCGACGCCCTAGAGGCGTTGGGGGCCAGATTTGAGTGGCATGGGCAGCGCGGGCGTTTGCCTTTCACTATTCATGGCGCTGGTTTAAACCCTCAAGAGTATCTACAGGTGCAGGTCGATGGTTCTAAATCGAGCCAGTTTGTCTCTGCCCTGCTGTATCTGGGGGCAGCTTTACCCCTAGGGGCCAAGGCACAAAGCTTAACTGTCAGCGCTAAGCAGCCTTTGGTATCTGTTCCGCATTTGCAGATGAGTGTGGCCAGCTTGCGCCAATGCGGCGTGCAAGTGCAGGCTCCCGAGGATTACCGTGCCGAGCAGCTGAGCTGGTGCGTTAGTGGGCGCCCGCGCGGGGGCCGCAGCGTGATTGAACCTGATCTTTCCAATGCGGGGCCTTTTATTGCCGCGCCGCTGGTGTCCGCTGCGGGCGGGCAGGTGCGGATTTTGCATTGGCCCACCCACACCACCCAGGTGGGGGCTAACTGGGTGGAAATCCTTAAGCTTTTCGGCGCCCAGGTGCAGCTGGATCAGGGCACGCTACTTAGCTCCAGCGGCGCCCTGCGCGGCATTGAACGTGATGCCAGCGCGGAAGGCGAGCTGGTACCCACCATGGCGGCGCTAGCTTTAGTGGCTGCCAGTCAGGGCCAGCCCAGCAAGATTTGGGGTATTGGGCACCTGCGCGGTCACGAAACTGACCGTTTAGCGGCCATCGCCGCCCAGGCCCGCAAACTTGGGGGGAACGTGGATGAGGGCCAGGATTATTTAGTTTTCCACCCCTGTACTTTGCACCCAGCTCACCTGGAGGCCTACGCCGATCACCGCATGGCAACTTTCGCGGCTATTATGGGTTTAAATCTGCCGGGAATTAGCCTGGATGATGTGGATGCCACCGCCAAAACCATGCCCACATTCACCCAGCTTTGGGACGCCATGCTTAAGAGTGCAGGAGAGGCTATTGGCTAGACGCGATATTGGTACCGATGATCCGCGTGTGCGGGTGCGTCCCGGTAAGGGGTCGCGTCCACGTACTAAAGTGCGCCCGGCTCATGCTGATGCCGTCACCGGCATGGTTACCCGTATTGATCGCGGCCATTACCGTATTCACCTAGATGACCCATCCCTAACTGAGGATGGTAGCGGCGATATTACCGCCATGAAGGCCCGCGAGCTGGGCCGAGGCAAAGTGGTTGTGGGCGACCAAGTGGCGGTGGTTGGTGACGTGTCGGGGCGTAAAGATACTCTGGCCCGTATGGTGCGTATTGAGCCCCGGCGTACCCTGCTGCTACGTAGCGCTGAGGATGGAGACAGCGCCGGCTCACAAAAACCGGTGGTGGCTAACGCCGATTTGTTGGTGGTGGTCACGGCTTTAGCTGATCCACCGCCGCGTCCACGCATGATTGACCGCTATTTGGTGGCCGCCTACGACGCCGGCATGGAGCCGCTGCTGGTGTTGACTAAATCTGACCTAGCTGACCCCACCGAGCTGCTGAGCCTGTATCAGCCCCTTGGGGTGCGTTGTTTAGCAACCACTATCACTGAAAGTGGCATTAGCGGCATTGAGGTGGTGCGTCAGGCCCTGGCCGGTAAGGTTTCGGTGCTGGTAGGCCACTCTGGGGTGGGTAAATCCACCCTGATTAACGCCCTAGTTCCGGCTTCTAACCGAGTAACTGGGCATGTCAATGAGGTTACTGGGCGCGGCCGCCACACCTCCACTAACTTGCAGGCTGTGGTTAATCCCGATGGCGGCTGGGTAATTGACACCCCCGGGGTGCGTTCCTTTGGGGTGGCGCATGTGGCCGCCGACGACGTCTTGCGCGGCTTTGCTGATTTGGCTCAGGTAGCCCAAGAGTGCCCACGTGGCTGCAGCCACGAACCTGGAGTGATTGACTGTGCACTTGACCAGTGGGCGGCTAAAGCACAAGATGTATCCACGCGCGAAACTCGCTGCGGGCGGGTAGATTCTTTTAGGCGCCTGCTGACAGCCTCCTTGGATGCTCAAGATCCAACTAAAGCTTAAAAACACTTGTAACGTAGACTAGGCCCAAGGTCCACCCACCCAGCAATCTGGCGAGGCATCGCATGACCCATTCACCACTTCCATACCCAACTAGTGTGCGTTCATCACTGAATGATATTCGCTCGCAAATCAGCCTGTTGCCGGCGCAAAGGCGAGTTTTAGAAGTAGTTGAGGGCGCGGGCCAGCCTATTTCCAGTGCTGAGGTGGCTAAAACCTTAAAGCTGCACCCCAACACTGCCCGTGAGCATCTTGATGCACTGTTAAACGCTGGCTTGGTTACCACGCTGCCGCTGCGCACGGGTAAGCGCGGACGTCCGACCTTGCTTTACAGCGTCACCACCCTGGATCCCAACCAGATTTTAAGCACCTACCTGGATGTTATTACTGCTACCGCGATTTCTTTAGCTGAAGGTAGCGATGGCGTGGCTCAGGCTATTGCGGTAGGTAAAAACTGGGCGGGCTTAACCTGCCCGCAACCCGCCCAAACCGGCTTCCAGGGCACCAGTGGCGCCGTCGCCACTAGCGCAGAAGCGGCAAGCGCAGCCGTAGCAACCAGCGATGCCGTCACCAGCGACGCCGTCGCCACTGAGCCTAGCAACTTAAGCGAGGCAGGTGCTGACACGGCGGACGACGCCAACGGGCTAGCTGAGGCTAACCAGCGCCTAGAAAACGCCATTGACCAGCTCAGGCCCATCTTCACGGTTATGGGTTTTTCGCCGGAACTAGCCAAAAACAAGCTAGTGCTGCGCTCTTGCCCATTCGCTAAAGGTGGTTGGCCCCACCCTCTGGTGTGCATCATTCACGAGGCCTATATTGCTGAGCTGCTGACGCGTTCCAGCGGCGTGAGGGTGGTTTCTAGCGCTGAGCTCAAGCTACACCCGCAGCTGGCTAGCGCCTGGCTGGTAGAGCTAAAACGCAACAAAACTACCTGCTCGGTAGGCATTTGCGACTGCGCCTAAACGGCTAGTGCACGTGACTAGCTACTGCACGTGACTAGCTACTGCACCTGCAGCACACCCACAGCGCCTTTTTCCATGTCGGCAAAAGCGTGGGTGACAAAGCTGTAGTGGCCCGCCTGTGGCGGCACGAATTCCACAAAGCCACCCTGGCAGGGCCCCAGGTTTAGCGCCTGCGAGCCACCTGACCAACGCGAACCGATCTGGTCAGGGCCACCCAGCGTCCAGGCACCCTCATAAAACACCTGGTCAAACTGGCCGCCCACCACGTGGAAAGTACACGGCAGTGAAGGGCCAGCGTCCATCAGCCAAAACCTCACCCGCTGGCCTACCGCCACCTGCAAGGGGCGGTACTTGTATTGGAAAGCCATGCCGTTAAACGCCATTAGATCTGGGGTTTTAGCGGCCACTTTAGCTTCATCGATGGCCCCACCTTCAGGGCCCAGGTAGATTTCTGACTGGATCAGCACAAACTCGTGGTCCACCTGGCTAATCCCGGGCGGGTCAATAATCACCGCGCCATGCATACCTGCTGCCAAGTGCACACTCATGGGCGCAGTTGAGCAGTGGTAGAGCCAAATGCCGCTGCGGGTGGCGGTGAAGTTGTATTGCAGGCTTTGGCCCGGCGAGATTGAACGCATGGGTTTATCGGGCGCCAGCACCCCGGCATGGAAGTCAATGGAGTGACTCATGGTGCCGTCATTGACCAGGGTGATTTCAAAGCGGTCACCTACCTGGCCGCGTAGCACCGGGCCTGGCACGCCGCCGTTATAGGTCATGCGTTTTTGGGTTACTCCGGCCCCCACCTGGGCGGTTATTTCACTAACGCGTAGAGTGTGACGGTGCACTGTGCCCGCCGCCTGGGGGCGTGGGGCGCGTGCATCGTAGGCTTTAAAGTAGCTGGGCGGCTGCCAGTTTAGATCCACCTGGGCGCTTTGGCTGCTGGCCGAATGCTGGTGCCCACTGTGGCTAGTGTTGCTGGAAACCCCAGCCACTTTCACGTCAAACACCATCCCCATGGCGCGGTGTCCGGCCACCGAGCACCAGCCAGCAATTGGCTCGCGCACATTGTTAACCGTAATGGTTTTACTCTCCCCCACCGCTAAACGCCCGGTGGTTTGCCCGGTTGCCAGCACTAAATCATGCACTTCAGAGCCGGTGTTTTTCAGGGTTAGACGCAGAGTCGCCCCCACTGGCACATCCACACTGGAGGGCACAAAGCTCATGCCTTTAATGGTGATGTTGGCGTTGACCACCTGGCCACTGCCGCCAGCGCTGGCACTGCCCTGCCCGGCGCCTAGCCCCATAAGCCCGCCCGGGGTTTGGATTGAGCTGGCACTTGCACCAGCCACGACGGCGACGGCGGCAGTTACCAGCCCGGCTAGGGCCCCGCGTCGATCCGGGGTTTGGGTTGCAGCAGTGGCCCCCGCACTCTGCGCGGTCGCAGTTGGCGCGGCGCCTGCAGTCTGGGCAGCCCCGGACGCCGACGACGCCGGCTTGGTAGCCGCTTTGGTAGCTTTAACGCTGCCAGTGGGCACAGCGGCGTTTGTGTTCTTAGCTGCCCCGGTTTTAGCGCCACCGCCAGTGGCCGCCTTATTCAAGGTGACGGTGGAGGGCGGAGCGGCGCTAGTGTCGCCCTTGCGTCGGGCCTGAATCGCTTGGCCTGCGGCCACAAAGAAATAAGCCCCGGCCAGAGCCGCACTCAAACCGGTTACGCCCCGCACCGCAGGTGGCAGCGGCAGGCAAGCTAACGCCAGGCACAGGTTAATGGTGGTGATCCGCCACCAGGTGTAGCGGTCCATAATGGCGTGGGTTAGGCGTGACATGGCCGGGCCTCCCCCAAGCATCACCGGGGTTAAGAAACTAAGCGCCGCCAGCAAGATTTGCAGGGCAAAACCGCTAACCACCGCTAAACGCAGGCCGTGGGCCACCGCGCGGGCGGCGTCGTCGTTAGCGGCGTAAGAAACCCCCACTCCTAAACGAATTACGCACCAGGCCAGCCAAGCCAAGGCGGCGGCGGTAGACAGGCCCGCATAGTTAGTTACCCCTTTGCGCGCCCCGGTACGCCACAGCGGCGCCACCACGGCGGCGGCGCTTAACAGATAAAGCAGAGCCCCAATCCCAGCCAGGGGCCGCCACAGCCCAGAAAAAGCAATCACCGCCACTGCTAAAGCCAGACCGGGCAGAGCTCGTTGCGCTTGACGCGGGGCTACCGGCTCCATCTTGGTGCGCAGCATGGTAGGCCACAGCACCACCAGCGTGCCCAGCACAGTGATACCCAAAACTCCCAGTACCATGATCGGCACATGGGCTAAATACATGCGGTTTGACCAGGCCGCTTGCCCTTTAAAGTCAAAGTATTTAATAGACCAGCCGGCCAGCGCCCCCACCATTAGGTAGCTGAGGGAGCAAATATAGTAGTCCACTAGCGCCGCCATACGGGCTGCCACCGCACGGCGTTTTTGCACCACCATGGCCGCCACGCCCAGCGTCGCACTCACCGCCACGCAGCTAGCCCCCACGCCAATTACGATCTGGCTATTAATGCACACCCCGGTGATTACCAGAGCGGCGCCCACGCTGTGCAGGCCTAGGCGCCCGTTTAGCATCAGCGCTCCACCCCAGGCGGGCCGGTGTAGGAGGGTGTCGGCAAAATGGGCGCTCCAAATGGTGATAGCGCTACCCAAGGCCCCCAGCAGGGCCGCATGTAGTGGCGCCCAAGCATCTAGATTGGGCCACAGCTGGGCGTATTTGCCAGCTAGCAGCACCAGGGCAGTAAAAATCCAAGCCACCACCACGGCGTTGCGTTTTATCTGGGTGGTGCGCCGATGCGGTCGGGGTTGGGGGCTTTTGGCTGGGGGCTGGGTGATTTCCATGGCAGTTTTCTTGGTAGCGATGCGGGGTTGGAAGCGAGGAGCTTGGTTGCTTAGCTGGGCATAATCGGACTATTTGGCAGTTACCGCCCGGGTAACTGCGATAAGTAGGAACAGCAATATTGCGGCGATGGAAACAGCTCCACCTACCTGCCAGGATAGGCCACCAAGGTTAGCGGTTAATACCCTTACAATCAGTCCGCCATGCAGGGCGCCAAGCGGCAAATACATAAGCGGGTGGTAGGGCAGGCGGCGGTGTAGCACCCCAGGCAAAATAATGGAGGCGTGGGCCATCACCATTGAGATGGCGTAACCGATTGTGACCGTGTGGATAACGACGTCGTAGGCAGCCCCGCTAAAGCCATAAAGGCACCAGACTATGGCACTGACGGCCAGCCAAAAGTAGCCACTGAGCATGGCGGCCCCGGCAAAACGCACTTGACCACTCCCGCGCACAGTGCGCCGAGCTACATCGTGGTAGCCCATTATGGCTGCTAGGGCTAGCAGGGCTGCGGCCGCCAAGATTTGGGCTGGCACCCACACCAGGGACAGGGCGCTAAATGAGAGCACCGCTAGGCACAGGCCCAAAACCCGGCCCTCAACTTTGCCGATAAAAGCTACGCGGGCTAGTTCCAGGCGCTCGCCGATAATGGTGAAAATCAGAAATTCCAGCCAGAGGGTGGCCACGGTTTCAAGGGGTTTATCCATTAGCCACAGCCAGGTGCCCAACGTGAGGCTGAGCGCCCCTAGGGCTTCAATTTGGGTGGCCACAGCCCCGGCGCGGGTGCGCAAAATATATAGGTAGACGGCGTCTAGGCCGAGCGCCCCCACTAGCAACAGCCCTTTACCTACCGCACTTGGGGCCCCGGCCAGCAGCGCTAACATGCCGACGGCGTGTGCATAGGGGGCCACCCAAGCCCAGCGCCTACGCGCGGCCACGGCCCGCTCTAGGCTGATAACGGTGCCCAAGAAGCCTGCCAGCATCAGCGGCCCATGTAGCGCGGCCAGGTGCGCCCCGGTGACGGGAGCGGGCAGGTTTAGCCGCAGCAGGGCGGCGTCGAGCCCAGCCATTACGCAAACGCCACCTAACAATAAAGCCAGGTAACGCGGCGCCAGGGCAGCGCGTTTTTCGCTGTTGGCGGCCTTGGGGGTAGCCGACTTATTTTTCATAGTTAAAACCGTAATAATATTTCTAGTGGGCTGGCAATCTATGCTAGTTACAGATACTTTCGTCCCATTGCCCGCCCCGATCACAACAACTCAAAACTTTTAAGGACTCCAATGAGCCAGAACCAGATCCCTGTTACCGACGTTTCTAGCCAGGACCACGGCGGTTGCGGCTGTGGCTGCAGCGCCGCGCCGGTTGAACTGCCGCGCCTAGACGCCCGCCCCTTCCCGCCCAAGCTACGCCACGCCGCCATTTTGGGCGCGGTAGCCTCCCTGGCTCCGGGTGAGGGTATGGAGCTGTTTGCCCCGCACGTACCGCGCCCGCTGTTGATGCAGATTGACTCCCAGATTCCTGGCGACTTCAGCTATGAGCTGGTTTATGAGGGCGACGACGGCGCTATCGTAGCCATCCGCCGTACTGCCTAAAGACTGCACCGCGCTGCCTGACTTACACACTGCCTGACTCATCCGCCGCACCCTTGAGGTTATAAACCACTGTGAGCGCTCCCAGCTTAGCCACTGCCCCACCCGCCCTACGCGCCCCTGGCGCTGAGACGGATGGGCAGCTGGTTGACCGCTACGGCCGCCGAGCTAGAGATCTGCGTTTATCAATTACTGATAAATGCAACCTGCGCTGCACCTATTGCATGCCTGCACAGGGCCTTGAGTGGCTAAAAAATGAGCAGTTACTAAGCCTTGAGGAACTGGTGCGCTTAGCGCGCATTGGGGTGGAACACTTAGGCATTGAACGCATCCGCATTACCGGCGGTGAGCCACTACTGCGGCGTGATTTAGAGCAGCTGGTGACGGCCCTAGCCCAACTGCGCACTCACGCTGGCGTTAAGCCCGACCTGGCCCTTACCACTAATGGCTTGGGCCTGGATCGGCGCGCAGCCCAGCTGCGCAGCGCCGGCCTAGACCGGGTTAATGTTTCACTGGATTCTATTGACGCCAGTGTCTACGCCACTATTACTCGCCGCGACCGCTTTGCTGATGCCCTGCGTGGTATCCAGGCGGCTGCGGCGGTGGGACTACAGCCAATTAAGGTCAACGCCGTGGCCATGGCGGACACAATCGAGCAGGTGGCACCCAGTCTGCTGGATAAGAGTCTGCGTGAAGGCTGGCAGCTGCGTTTTATTGAGCACATGCCGCTAGGCGCGCAGGCTTGGAGTCGCCAGGCGATCGTTAGCGCCCAAAGGATTTTGGATATTTTTGCCGCTAACGGCTTTGAACTAGCCGAACTAGGCCGCCCTGACCGACGCCCAGCCCAGCTATGGCAGGTGGCCTCCACCGCCACACGCCCCGGCGGCACGGTAGGCATTATTGCCTCAATCACCAGGCCATTTTGCGATGACTGCGACCGCACCCGCCTAACCGCTGACGGCCAGCTAATGGCCTGCCTATTTGCGCAGGCAGAGACAGACCTGCGGGCTTTGCTACGCGGCGGGGCTAGCGATGAAGAAATTGCTAGCGCCTGGCAGCAAGCCACCTGGTTTAAGCCCTTAGCCCATGGGCGCGACGCCGGCCCTAATGCGCAGCCGCTAAATCTAACGCGCCGCTCAATGTCCACTATCGGCGGCTAAATCCGGCTAAAAAATATTTACAAGGAAACCATGCAAATAACTGTGCGTTACTTCGCTGGCGCCGCCCAAGCTGCGGCCACCACCAGTGAATCTATCGAAATTAACCCCGGCACTACGCTAGAGCAGCTACTGACACAGCTTTCACAGCGCAGCGATGAACTAGCCCGAGTGCTGGCGGCCAGTAGCTATCTGATTAACTCGCGCCCCGCCACCGATCGCAGCAGCGTTCTAGATGAGGGCATCACTTTGGATGTATTGCCACCCTTTGCCGGAGGCTGAGCCGCCAGGTGGGCTGAGCGCCGGGTGAGCTTAAGCGCCCCAGGGACGCGCCGGTCGCCGGGCAGCCACGCCGCCGGGTAGCTGCAGACCTCGCGGGCGCTTAGGGGCAGTTGCTCCACTCCTGAGCGCCGTCACTGTAGGCCTGTAACTTCCACATCGGCAGTTTGGCTTTAACCAGGTCCACGGCGTCAGCGCAGGCTTCAAAAGCTTCACGGCGGTGATCAGCGCTTACGGCCACACCTAGCGCCACGTCACCGATAGCCAAGTTACCTACCCGGTGCACAATGGCTAGCGCCCGCAGCCCGGGGCGCGCACTAATCTCGGCGGCAATTTCCTCAACCACCTGGGTGGCGATGGGGTGAGCGCTGTATTCGAGCCGATCAACTGCCCGTCCGCCGTCGTGATTGCGCACCACCCCGGCAAAAGTGACGGTAGCCCCGGCCCCCGCATCCCCAACCGCTTGGGCCAGTGCGTTTACATCAACAGCACTTTGGGTCACTTGAGCCGCAATCACCTTAGCCATTGGCTTTCCCTTCTAAAAACAACCAGATTTAACACTAATATTAACGTTTCATTTAGGTGGAAATTTTGAATTCTCGCTATCGTGCCACTCGTCACCAGCGCACCGCTAGCGTGCTGACAGATGCGGGAGTTGATCTGCTGCAAAAGTCGCGAGTGCTGGTAGTTGGTTGTGGCGGGCTGGGTTCACCAGTGCTTACTTACTTAGCTAGCGGCGCTGTGGGCACGCTCGGTTTTGCCGACGACGACCTGGTAGAGCCCACTAATCTAAATCGCCAGGTGATCCACACCCCCAGCGATATTGGCCGCCACAAGGTTGATTCAGCCATTGACTACCTCACCCGCCTGGCTAGTGAAGTGAAGCTAGAGCCTTACCATCGGCGCCTGGCTGTAGATGAGCGCGACGACGCCCTACTGGCCAGTTACGACCTGGTGCTGGACTGCACCGACTCGTTTAGTTCCAAATATGCTTTGGCCGACGCCGCCGCCCGCGCTGGGGTGCCTCTGATTTGGGGCACAGTGGTGGCCCAGGTGTTTCAAGTGGCCGGGTTCTGGTCGCGGCCCACTCGCGCCGGCTATGCGCCTAGCCAACTGCGAGACCTCTACCCCGCTCCCCCACAGGCTGGCCTGGTAGATCCGGCAGATGTTAGCGGGGTGCTAGGCGCTGTGGTAGGCCAGTGCGGCTCAGTAATGGCTAATGAAGCCATTAAATTCCTAACCCACACCGGCACGGGACTGTTTGGGCGCCTACTTATAGCCGACGCCGCCGCCGCGCGTTGGGACACTATCGACTGGCAGCCGCTACCCTAAAGACTATGCGCGACGTTGACGACTACATTGCTACCCTCACAGCGGGCATTGGCGCCCTGCCTATAACTGAGCAACCTATCGCCGCCTGCACCGGTAAGGTGCTGGCCAAGTCAATTACTGCCTTAGCGCCGGTGCCGCCGTGGACTAATTCAGCTATGGATGGTTACGCCGTGCGCGCCAGTGAAGTAGCTCAGGCAAGTAAGCAAACCCCGGTTTGCCTACCAGTAAGCGGGGATGTGGCAGCGGGTGCTAACCCAGCCCCGCTACCTGAAGGCACCGCCATGCGTATCATGACCGGGGCAGCCATCCCACCCGGCGCCGACGCAGTAGTGCAGGTGGAGCTAACCGACCAGGCCGCTGGCGCCGCCCCCCTACCTGAGCAGGTAAAGATTTATCAGGCCCCAACGCTAGGGCGCCATATTCGCCGCGCTGGTGAAGACACCGGCCTAGGTGAGCCAGTTTTGCCGGCTGGAACCCGCCTGGAAGCACCCCAACTGGCGGCCGCCGTCGCCACTGGGCACGGAACCTTAGCGGTACGCCCCAAACCACGCGTAGCAGTTATCAGCACCGGCTCTGAACTAACCGAACCTGGCCACCCTCTGGCACCTGGCATGATCCCTGACTCTAACGGCCTGATGCTAGCTGCCCTGTGTGAACGCTGGGGCGCCCAATGCGTTTGCACCATGCGTGTGGATGACAATCCTGACAATCTGGTGCGCGCCCTACGTGAAGCTGCCAGCCAGGCTGATCTAGTGGTGACCAGCGGCGGGGTCAGCGCCGGAGCTTTCGACCCGCTTAAGGCCCTAGCTGATCAGGCAGTAGATGGCATCAATTTAGGTTTTGACAAACTGGCCCTGCAACCGGGTAAACCCCAAGGTCACGGCACTATTGCTGACGGGCAAAGGCAGGTGCCGCTAGTGTGCCTGCCGGGCAACCCGGTAAGTGTGTTGGTGTGTTTCACTCTGATTGTGGTGCCAGTACTAGCTGCTTTAGATGGGCGCACCCAGGTGCTGGCTTGGGGCCAGGGCGTGGCCGGGGCGTCTTGGCGCAGCCCTGCCGGTAGGCGCCAGCATGTGCCGGTGCATTTGCACTGGAATGAGCAGGGTCAGGCAGTGGCCACGCCTTCACACCGGCTAGGTTCTGGCTCGCATCTGATTGGTTCACTGCATTTAGCGCAAGCTTTAGCAGTGGTGCCTGGAGAAATTGAAGCGGTAGAGGTAGGCCAGCCTTTGCGTTTACTCAGCCTGACCCCCACTTGGCAGCTAGGCCCCGGCGCCCCAACCGACGTCGCCCCTAGCACTCCCAGCGACCCTTCCTGCACTACTCCCGGCGCTCCTGCCAAGACAGACAACTGCGACGCCGTCGCCCCCAATAGCCATGCCCTAGCCCCCAGCAAGCCGGCAAGTGGAAACGAGAAGTAACTATGAGCCTTGAATTTACCCACCTAGACTCTGCCGGCGCCGCGCGCATGGTGGACGTGACCGCCAAAACCCCAACTGTGCGCAGCGCTAGCGCCGAAGCTTTAGTTACCTGCTCGCCGCAGGTGGTTGCGGCTTTGCGCGAGGGGCGCGTACCCAAAGGGGACGTGTTAGCGGTGGCCCGCATTGCCGGTATTGCCGCCACCAAAAAAGTGCCTGAGCTACTACCCCTGGCCCATGTGATCGGGGTGCATGGGGCGAGTGTGGACCCGCAAATCACCGACGCCGGGGTACTGCTAAAAGCTACCGTGCGCACCGCAGATCGCACCGGGGTGGAGATGGAAGCGCTTACGGCGGTTACTGTGGCGGCTTTGGCCGTGGTGGACATGGTTAAGGGCGTGGACCGCTCAGCTGCCATCGACTACGCCTATATCACCGCTAAATCCGGGGGCCGCTCAGGTACATGGAGCCGCGCAGACCTAAACGCCACTGCCACTGCGAGCGCCGCCTCCACCGAAAGCGCGCCGTCAGTTGTCGAGCCTGCAAGCCAGACAGCTGCCACGCCTACCACCCAAGAAAGCTAGACATTGTCAGGTTCGGCTTTCTTGTCGCCATTAGTAGCCAGCTCTGCTACTTGGCCTGCTGCAACAGCTAGCCCAGTTTCAGCGGCGGGCCTTGCTTCAGCTAACCCTGATTTGGCACCCCGAGTGCAGGCAGTGATTTTGGCTGGCGGTACCGCCAGGCGCATGGGCGGAATTTCTAAGGCGGACGTGCCCATCAAGGGCAAGCGTATGCTCGACTACCTACTTGATGATCTAGCCGCCCAGCAGATCACTAGCGTAACCGTGGTGGCTCCACCCAGCGTACAGCTACCACCTGGCGTGCAGCGCAGCTTAGAAGACCCACCCCTGGGTGGGCCGGTGGCCGGGATTGCGGCAGGTTTAGCGTGTTTACACCCCGCTAAAGAACTAACGCTGCTACTGAGCTGCGACGCCCCCTTAGCTGCCCGCTGCCTGCCGGCTCTAGCTGGCACTTTAATTCACGACGGCGCCGTGGCCTATCACCAGGGATATAGGCAGCTACTGGTGGGGCTGTACCGCACCGAGAAACTACGCGACGCCGTCGCCCCAGGCGGCCAGGGACTACGCGACATCAGCGTCAAACGTGCCCTGGCCGGCCTTGACCTAACTACCTGCCCAATTACCTGGCTGGCCACAGACCTAGACACCCTAGGTGACGTGGAAAACTTTGCAGCCCAGCTTTAGTGGGCACCGTTTAGTGGTCGCCGCCGCCTAGCTGCTCAAGCACATGCGGCACTAGCGGACCAATAACTTCCACAGTGTCCTTAACCCCGCCACGCGAGCCGGGAGCGTTAACAATCAGGACGCCGTCGGCCTCACGGGAAGTAACCCCCACCAAGCCGCGAGACAAACTAGCTAGTGGAGTTTTAGCCAGCCCATAGGCGCGCACCTGCTCAGCCAACCCATCCAAACGCACTGCCAGCAGCGGCGCTGTACCTTCCGGGGTCAGGTCGCGCGGAGTTACCCCGGTACCCCCGGTAGTAAGAATTACCCGCGCTCCAGCCGCAATTGCCTCACGTAAAGCCTGGGTGACCTCCTCAATGCCGTCGGGAATCAGCTTTACTTCATCCACAATCACGTCATAGTCAGCCAGCAGTTTGGCGGCCAAGGGGCCTGAAGCATCCTCGCGCGTGCCCGCATAGCAACGATCAGAAACAGTAATTACCGCGCCTTTTACCGGCTCGGGGAGCTTGTGAAAGCCCTTTTGCTTAATCGGTTCCATGCACTCAGCTTAAGCCCACACTCAGACTAGATACAGACAAAAGGTGACCCAGGACCTATTTTCGCCACACCGGCGTGACGTAACTCGGACACACTCGCCCCTTAAGCCTCGTAGTTTTCCTTGATTTTATGCGGATTTAAAGCCTGCATAGCAGCCAATTTAATTAGCCCGTTAAAATCCGAAACAATTACAGGGACTAGTAGCAACGAACGCAGGAGTATCCGTGTCCGAATTGGAAGTTACCGGCACCACCCTTAAAGGTTGGGACCCCCAAGACCCCAATAAATGGAGTTCATCCATTGCTTGGCGCACCCTCGCCATCACCACTTACTCATTGATCCTAGCTTTCTGCGTTTGGTTCCTACCCAGCGCTATCGCTCCGAAACTAACCCTTCTAGGCTTCCACCTAAGCAAGTCCCAGCTTTACTGGCTAACCGCCCTGCCGGGACTTTCTTGTGGTCTGCTGCGTCTGGTTTACATGTTCCTGCCGCCGCTAATTGGTACCCGCAAACTGGTAGGTCTGACCTCTTTGCTATGTGCGCTACCCATGCTGGGCTGGTTCTTCGCCGTACAAAGCAACCAGACTCCCTACTGGGTGCTGCTAGCCCTGGCTTTTGCCTGCGGTATTGGTGGTGGCGCCTTCTCCGGCTACATGTCTTCCACCGGTTACTTCTTCCCCAAGCGCCTCGCCGGCACGGCGCTCGGCCTGCAGGGCGGCATCGGCAACCTCGGCATGTCCGTCATTCTGCTTGTTGGTCCTGTGCTGATGGGCTTCGGTCTTTTCGGTCTGACCTGGCTGGCGCCCCAGCGCACCCACACCGGCGAGCACATTTGGGTTTACAACGCCGCCATCTTCTTTGTGCCCTGGTGCTTGGTGGCCGCCGCCTTGGCTTTCATCTACCTGCGTGACGTGCCCGTAAAGGCCAACATCAAGCAGCAGCTAGACATCTTCTCCAACCCCAACACCTGGTACATGACCATCCTCTACGTGATGACCTTCGGTCTGTTCTCAGGTTTCTCTGCCGTATTTGGTCTGCTAATCAACAACCAGTTCGGCCGCGCCTCCTCACTGGGCCTGCCTGTACTGGGCGCAACCTTCGCCTTCCTAGGCCCGCTAATCGGTTCACTTATCCGCATGTCCTGGGGTCCCTTCTGCGACCGCATGGGTGGGGCCATCTGGACCTTCATCTCTGGCGTCGGCATGGCCGTAACCCTGGCCGCTACCGCCTGGGTGCTTTACAACCCCACCGGCTGGAACGACTTCTACCTGTTCCTGGGCCTGATGCTGACCATGTTCCTGTTCTCTGGTTTCGGTAACGCCGGTACCTTCAAGCAGATGCCCATGATCATGCCGGCCCGTCAGGCTGGTGGCGCCATCGGCTTCACCTCTGCCATCGCTTCGCTAGGCCCCTTCCTGATCGGTATGGCCCTAACCGCCATCACCCCCTGGGTCTTTTTCCTAGCCTGCGCCGTGTTCTGCGTGCTCGCCTCGGCTCTGTGCTGGCGCCAGTACGCCCGTAAGGGTGCCCCCTTCCCGGGCTGATCCCAAGCGCGGCCTCGGCCGTTTCTAAGACCAACTCACGCCAGCTACAGCCGGCGTCAGAAAAATTTGAAGGAATTAACCATGACCGATTCAGCCAGCAAGGCACCGGACACTGAGTCCCTGCCTGGCCTGCTAAAAATGGGTGGCTACCTGCGTAAAGGCCAGGTTAGCGACGACGCTCGCCGCCTATTTCTAACCGGTGGCCGCGACGCGGATGTGTTCTACCGCGAGCGCTGGAAGCACGACAAAGTTGTGCGCTCCACGCACGGGGTTAACTGCACCGGTTCGTGTTCGTGGGAGGTAATGGTCTCTGACGGGATCATTACCTGGGAGCAGCAGGCTACCGATTACCCCACCACCGGCCCCGATATGCCAGAGTATGAGCCGCGCGGCTGTCCGCGTGGGGCGGCTTTCTCCTGGTACACCTACTCGCCCACTCGTATCCGTTACCCCTACATTCGCTCAGCGCTGCTGGACCCTTACCGTGAGGCTAAGCAGCGTTGCAATGGCGACGCCGTCGCCGCCTGGGAGCAGGTAGTTAGCGATCCGGCTATTGCCAGCGCTTATAAGAGCGCCCGTGGTCGCGGTGGCATGGTGCGCGTGAGCTGGGATGAGGCTCTGGAGCTAATCGCTGCTGCGCATGTGCACACTATCCGCCAGTGGGGCCCGGACCGTATTGCCGGTTTCTCGGTTATCCCGGCTATGTCGATGATTTCCTATGGTGCTGGCTCGCGTTTCCACGAGCTAATTGGCGCCACCATGCTTTCCTTCTATGACTGGTATGCGGACCTGCCCCCGGCCAGCCCGCAGGTGTTTGGTGACCAGACGGATGTGCCCGAATCCGGTGACTGGTACAACTCTCAGTACCTGATCATGTGGGGTTCTAACATTCCGCTGACACGTACCCCTGACGCCCACTTTATGGCTGAGGCCCGCTACCACGGCCAGAAGGTAATTGCGGTTTCTCCCGACTATGCGGACAACACTAAGTTCGCTGACCAGTGGCTAAAGGTTGCTACCGGTACCGACGGCGCCGTGGCCCAGGCTATGGGGCACGTGATCCTCAAGGAATTCCACGTGGCTCGCCGTGAGCCGTTCTTCCTTGACTACATGCGTCGACACACTGACTCTCCTTTCTTGATCAAGCTGGAAAAGACTGAGCAGGGGTATGTGCCCGGCCAGTTCCTAACCGCCGCAGATGTTAAAGATCTGCCCGGCTATGAGCACCTGGCTAAGCTGGAAAACCCCGACTACCGCACCTTGGTGTGGGATGCCAAGCGTGGCCCGGCTGACCCGGGCGGTACTTTGGCTGACCGTTTTGGTCCTGGCGGTAAGGGTAAGTGGAACCTCAAGCTTGAGGGTGTAGACCCGGTTATGAGCGCCATGGATGTGGCCAACTGGAAGCCCCAGTTGGTTAGCCTGCCGCGTTTTGACCTGCCCAGCTCCACCACCCCCACGGGCACGGCCGGTGGCGGCGTGGTCAACTATGGCGTACCCACTTTGCGTGTGGGTGACACCCTGGTCACTACTGTCTATGACCTGCTGCTAGCCCAGTATGCGGTTGAGCGTGAAGGCCTGCCGGGTCAGTGGCCTAGCGGCTATGAGGACTCTTCCGTACCGGCCACCCCGGCTTGGGCGCAGGAGATGAGTGGTCTTAACGCTAACGCTCTGATTCGTGTGGCTCGTGACTTTGCCACTAACGCCATTGAATCTAAGGGCCGCTCCATGATTGTTATGGGCGCGGGCATTAACCACTATTTCCACGCTGATGCTATCTACCGCACTATTTTGGCGTTGACCTCCATGTGCGCCACTCAGGGTGTTAACGGTGGCGGCTGGGCCCACTATGTGGGTCAGGAAAAGGTTCGTCCTATTGCTGGTTGGAGCCAGTTTGCTTTTGCCCTGGACTGGCAGCGTCCAGCCCGCCAGATGATTACCACCGCTTTTTGGTACCTAACCACTGAGCAGTGGCGCTATGACCGCACTCAGGCTGACCGCATCGCCTCCCCGGTGCACCCCGGCTCTATGGTGGGTAAGTCCAACGCGGACTTCATGGTGGAATCCATGAAGCGCGGCTGGATGCCCTCCTACCCCACCTTTGACCGTAACCCGCTGCTACTGACGCAGCAGGCACGTGAAGAGGGCATGGATGTTAAGGAATACATCGTGCGTGAGCTTGAGGCTGGCAAGCTGCATTTTGCTTGCGAAGCCCCTTCTCGCCCTGAGAACTTCCCGCGCATTCTGGCTAACTGGCGCACCAACCTGCTGGGTTCTTCTGCTAAGGGCACCGAGTTCTTCCTGCGTCACATGCTTGGTACCGGCAATGATGTAAACATTGACGAAACCCCGGAGAACTTGCGTCCCAAGACCATGCAGTGGGACGAGCAGGCGGCTACGGGCAAGCTGGATCTGATGTGGACTGCGGACTTCCGTAACACCTCCACCACCTTGCACTCCGACGTCGTACTGCCGGCAGCTACCTGGTATGAGAAGGAAGACCTGTCCTCTACGGACATGCACCCCTATATTCACTCCTTCAATGCGGCTATCAACCCGCCTTGGGAGGCACGCACCGACTTCCAGGTGTTCCAGTCCTTGGCGCAGCTGGTTTCCCAGATGGCAGTCAAGTACCTGGGCACACAGACCGATATTGTGGCTGCCCCGCTGATGCACGACACGCCAGATGAGCTGACTATGCCTCACGGCAGTGTTGAAAACCTGCCTAAGCAGTGGATCCCAGGCGTGACCATGCCCAAGCTGGTGCCGATTGAGCGTGACTACACGCAGATCATCGACAAGTTCAACACGGTTGGCCCGCTGGTTGAAAAGGCTGGCATGCCCCTTAAGGGTGTGCCGCTAAGCGCCGCCGGTAACGGCATAGAGTACCTGGCCCACAAGAACGGCGTGGCCTCCACCGGCCCGCAGGCCGGGCGCCCACTGGTCGACACTGCGGTGAAGGCAGCCGAGATGGTACTTACCCTTTCGGGCACCACTAACGGCGCCGTCGCCACTGACGGCTGGCGCAAGCTGTCTGAACGTACCGGCGTTAAGTCTTGGGACCTATCTGAAGGCTCCCAGGACCGCCACATCACCTACGCTGACACCATCCAACAGCCCCAGCCGGTAATCACCTCCCCAGAGTGGTCCGGTTCGGAGCATGGTGGACGACGCTACAGCGCCTTCGTGGTTAACGTTGAGCGTGCCAAGCCCTGGCACACGCTAACTGGCCGCATGCACTACTACGTGGAGCACGACTGGATGCGTGATCTGGGTGAGTCCCTGCCGATCTTCCGGCCCCCGCTAGACCTGGCGGCCCTGGCCGGCGAACCTGAGCTGGGCCAGGTAACCACCGACGCTAACGGCAGTGCGCAGGTGGCCGTGCGCTACCTGACCCCGCACAACAAGTGGGCGATCCACTCCCAGTACTACGACAACCTGCACATGCTCACGCTGGGACGCGGTGGCCAAACCGTGTGGATGAGCCCTGCTGACGCGGAAAAGATCGGCGTCAAGGACAATGACTGGATTGAGGCAGTCAACCGTAACGGTATCGTGGCGGCGCGTGCGGTGGTCTCCCACCGTATCCCCGAGGGCACGGTGTTTATGCACCACGCCCAGGACCGCCAAATCAACACTCCGCTGACGGAAACCAGCGGTAAGCGTGGAGGCACGCACAACTCGCTCACGCGTATCTTCCTCAAGCCCACTCACTTCGCGGGTGGACATGCGCAAATGAGCTATGCCTTCAACTACATTGGCCCCACCGGAAACCAGCGCGACGAAGTCACCGTGATTCGCCGTCGTCGTAACCAGGAGGTAACTTTCTGATGCGCGTAATGGCACAAATTTGCATGGTGATGAACCTCGACAAATGTATTGGCTGCCACACCTGTTCAGTGACCTGTAAGCAGGCCTGGACTAACCGTGAAGGCACCGAATACATGTGGTTCAACGATGTTGAAACCCGCCCAGGCGTGGGCTACCCGCGCGGCTGGGAAGACCAAGACAAGTGGCAGGGCGGCTGGAAGCGCACCAAGAACGGCAAGCTGGTGCCCCGCTCAGGTGGGCGTTTGCGTCGCCTAGCCAATATTTTCGCCAACCCGCAGATGCCCACGGTTGAGGACTACTACGAGCCCTGGACCTATGAGTATGACCGTCTGCTCTCGGCCCCCAAGGATTCGCCCGCCATTCCGGTGGCGCGCGCCAAGAGCCAGCTAGATGGACGCTACATTAACCAGCCCGAGTGGGGTCCCAACTGGGATGACAACTTGGGTGGCTCAATGGAAACCCTGGATCAAGACCCGATCTTGTCGCAGATGAACCTGAGCGTGAAGAAAGACATTGAGTCCACCTTCATGTTCTACCTGCCGCGTATCTGCGAGCACTGCCTCAACCCCACCTGCGTGTCTGCCTGCCCTTCTGGCGCCATGTATAAGCGCACTGAGGACGGCATTGTGCTGGTAGATCAGGATGCTTGCCGTGGTTGGCGCATGTGTGTGTCCGCCTGCCCCTACAAGAAGGTGTACTTCAACCACTCCAGCGGTAAGGCTGAAAAGTGCACCCTGTGCTATCCGCGCCTGGAGGCCGGTCAGCCCACGATCTGCTCAGAGACCTGTGTGGGGCGCCTGCGCTACCTAGGTGTTATCTTCTACGACGCCGACCGTGTATCTCAGGCCGCTGCGGTGGAAGACCCTCAGGATCTGTACATGGCGCAGCGTTCAATCATGCTAGACCCGCGTGACCCGCAGGTGGTGGCTGGCGCCCGTGCCAGCGGCATTCCGGACACCTGGATTGAGGCGGCTAAGTCCTCCCCCATCTGGGATCTGATCAACACCTATGAGGTGGCTTTGCCTATCCACCCCGAATACCGCACCATGCCCATGGTTTGGTATGTGCCCCCGCTCAGCCCGGTGGTTGATGAGGTGGCTAACGCCGGTTTTGACGCTGAAGATCACCGTGTGCTGCTAAGCGCTGTAGCCGACATGCGTATTCCTATGGAGTACCTGGCGGGTCTGTTTACCGCTGGCGACGTGAACCTGATTGAGCGTACTTTGCGCCGCCTGGCCGCTATGCGTTCACACATGCGCGCCCGCAACCTGGGTCAGGAACCTGACCCGCAGATTGCTGCCAGCGTAGGCATGGAGGCTCAGGACCTAGAGCGCATGTACCGGCTGCTGGCTATCGCCAAGTACGACGACCGTTTCGTAGTGCCCACCACCCGCCCTGAGGTACCTCGCGGCATGGAGGCTATGGGCGACGACGTCGCCGCGCTGCTTGGTGAAGGCGCCCCCAGTGCCTGCGCTAGCGGCTGCACCGATGTGAGCGGTTTCCACGGCGCCGATGTGCGTCGCAGCGGACGTGTGTCCTTGCCGCTACCTAGTGTGCGTTCACGTCGCACCGCCGGCTCTAGCGGGCCTGGTGCCCCAGCCCCCACCGGAGCGCGCCAATGAGTCCTGCTGCCGTAGGCGCCTTGGCGCTAAGCGACACTCAGCGGCGCACCGCCCATATGGTGTGTTCGCTGCTGCTGGACTATCCAGATGAGAGTTTTCCCCAGCGCCTACAGGCCTGCCGTGACGCGTTGGCTGAGCTACCTGAGCAGGTAGCCGGCCCGCTGGAGCGGTTTTTGGCCTCAGCCACCCAGCTAGGTCAACGCGCTCTAGCTGAGCACTATGTGGAAACTTTTGACCGCCGTCGTCGCTGCTGCCTGTACCTGAGCTACTACGCCGTGGGCGATACCCGTCACCGGGGCGCCGCGCTGTTGGCCTTTAAGCAGGCCCTAGCCGGCGCAGGCTGGGAGCAAACCAGCGATGAGCTGCCAGATTACCTGCCTTTAGTGCTGGAGCTGTCGGCTCGTAGCGACGACGAAATCGCCGCTATTTTGCTGGGCAGTCATCGTGAAGGCATTGAGGTGCTTTTGCGGGCACTGCGCAGCTACCACAGCCCCTATGCGGCAATTATTGAGGCCCTAAGCGCCACCTTGGCGCCGGTGGATGAAGCTACTGCCGCACGGGTGGCGGCCTTGATTCACGCCGGGCCGCCTACCGAAACGGTGGGGGTAACCAATATTTTGCCCTTCCCAACCACTGCCCCCAGGCTTGCAGCCCAAAATGAGGCGTCCACTGTGGACGCCGTACAGGTCTAAATCCACGCCCGAAAAGAGGAGAATATGTCTACATCCGCATTACTGGCGTGGGTGGTCCTGCCCTACGTCGCTTTTGCGCTGCTCATTAGCGGCCTAATTTGGCGCTATAAGAAGGACCAGTACGGCTGGACTTCGCGCTCTAGCCAGTGGAATGAATCAGCGATTTTACGCTGGTCTTCCCCGCTGTTTCACTTCGGTATCTTGTTTGTAGCTGCGGGCCACATTGTTGGTTTGCTGATTCCTAAGAGCTGGACTGAAGCGGTGGGTGTGCCCGAGCACCTGTACCACCTGGGTGCTGTCAGCATGGGTTCACTGGCAGGTGCAATGACCATTGTGGGCCTAGTTGGTCTGCTTTACCGTCGTTTCGTGGTTGGTAGCGTGCGCGCGGCCACCACCCTTAACGACAAGATCATGTACGTGCTGCTGCTGCTGCCGATTGGTTTGGGTGCTTACGCCACCGTCACCACCCAGCTGTTTGGGCCACACGGGGGCTATGACTACCGTGAAACCATCAGTCCCTGGCTGCGTTCGATTTTCGTGTTGCAGCCTAAGCCGGAGCTGATGGCTGATGTGCCTATGTCTTTCAAGCTGCACATTATTGCCGGTCTGCTACTGTTTGCAATCTGGCCATTTACTCGCCTGGTGCACGTGGTTAGCGCCCCGGTGGGCTATGTGAACCGCCCCTACGTGATTTACCGCTCACGTAAGCCTGCGATCCAGGCTGACCCGGTACGTCGCGGCTGGCAACCGGTACACACTCAGGGCACTGGCAACGCCTCCAAGCCGGGGTTTGCCACTGAGGCTCCCTCCCAGGGCGCCTAGGCTATAGCCCCGGGCGTCTGAGCCTCAGGCCAGGGCGCCTAGGCCGCGCCGCCATCCATACAGTTAGGGCCTCGCCCCTAGCCAAAACCCTAGCGGGCCGATAAAAACGCTATTATCCCTAGTGGAGCCGTTTTTATCGGCCCGCTTTGTTTCAAGGAGATTAGATATGTTCGCATCGCTGCGTAAAGTTGCCAGTGCAGTTCTGGCAGCCACTGCTGCCGTGGCCCTAGCCGCCTGCTCTGGCGCTAGCACCCCCAGCTCTTCTGCCGGCACCAGCGCTGCTAGTGAGCGCACTATCACCGTATTTGCGGCTGCTTCGCTGAAGGAAACCTACACTGAGATTGGTAAGAAGGTGGAGGCCGCTAATCCGGGCCTGAAAGTTAAGTTCTCCTTCCTGGGCAGCCAGGATCTAGTTTCCCAGCTCAGCAATGGCGCCGATGCCCAGGTGCTGGCCACCGCCAACAAATCCACCATGAACGACGCCGTCAAGGCAGGTGTGGTGGGTGCCCCCAGCGAGTTTGCCACCAACGTGCTAACCCTGATTGTTCCCAAGGGTAACCCCGCTAAAGTAACCGGCCTGGACGCTTCCCTAGATAAAGCCAAGCTGGTTATTTGCGCCCCAGCCGTGCCTTGTGGTGCGGCCACGCTCAAGCTAACCAAAGCCGCCGGTATCACCCTCAAGCCTGTCTCTGAAGAGCAGAAGGTAACTGACGTACGCACCAAGGTGGAAACCGGTGAGGCTGACGCCGGCCTGGTTTACACCACGGACGCTAAGGCCAGTGGCGACAAGGTTGAAACGATCAAAATCGACTCTCACGGCGTGGTCAACCACTACCTGATCGCCCCCACCAAGTCTGCCGCTAATAACAAGGACGCCAAGGTTTTTATTGACTACGTTAACTCCAAGGACGGTCAGGCTATTTTAGCTAAGGCCGGTTTTGGCCCAGCCGCCAGCAAGTAAAGCCTGGTTAAGGTCATTTAGGACCCGGTAAATACCACCATGCGCAGCCCCAGCGATAATTCTTTGTCCTCCCTTCCGCTAAGCGTGCGTGTCTTAGGCATAATTGCCGCTTTAGCGATTGTGACGCCGCTTATCGGGGTGGGGCTGCGCGTGCCTTGGGGGCAAATTCCTACACTTTTGAGCGGTGAAAGCGCCCAAATAGCGCTGTGGTTGAGCCTGCGCACAGCCCTAATATCCACCCTGGTAAGCCTGATTTTGGGGGTGCCTTTGGCGCTGGCTTTGGCACGCCAGTGGCCGGGAGTGGGTTTGGCCCGCATTGTGGTGGTGTTGCCTATGACTATGCCTCCGGTGGTGGCCGGTATTGCGTTGCTGGCTACTTTCGGGCGCAGAGGTTGGCTTGGCCCCAGCCTGCAAGAGGCCGGGATTTCTATCGCTTTTTCGACGACGGCGGTGGTTTTAGCCCAGGTGTTTGTGTCCATGCCGTTTTTGGTAGTCACTTTGGAGGCGGCTTTACGCAGCCGTGATTGTCAAGCTGAACGCATGGCGCGTACCTTGGGAGCCGGCTCTTTAACGGTGCTAATGCGTATCACTTTGCCTTTGGTGGCTCCAGCTTTGGCGCGCGGCACAGCCTTGGCGCTGGGACGCGCGCTGGGCGAGTTTGGGGCCACGCTAACTTTTGCGGGCTCACTAGAGGGCACTACTCGCACTATGCCGCTGGCTATCTATTTGGAGCGAGAATCGGATGCGGATACCGCCCTGGCCCTGGCGGTGGCGCTAGTGGTTACTTCCGCCCTGTTGGTGGGCTTGACGGCGCTGCCTGGCGGCTGGATTTACCGCCTGCGCACCTGGGCTGAGCGTCAGCTATTCAAAAAGCTTGATGCGGCTGGCGCCTCCAGTAGTGCACACATCCAGCCGGCTTACCCCACCGAACCTGGTTCTAGCGTTGAGCTGGTGGCTAAGCTGCCTGAACGCTCAATTGATAATGCCCGCTTAGAGGTTCGCCCCGGCCAGTTTCTGACTTTGATTGGCCCTAATGGCTGTGGTAAATCCACCCTGTGTTTAATGATTGCCGGTCTGCTACGCACTCAGGGCTATCTAAAAATTGCTGGCAAAACCCTAGATGAGCCCGGCTGGCACGGCACTTTCGTATCCCCCGGCAAACGTCCTGTGGCGCTGTTGGCGCAAAACCCTGGGATTTTCACCCATATGAGCGTGTTGGATAACGTGGCTTTTGGCCCGCGCTGCCAGGGCCAGGGAATACGCCGCTCACGCCAACGCGCCTGGCATGAGCTGTGCGCGGTGGGAGCTAGTCACCTGGCCTACCGTCAAGGCGGCGAGCTTTCAGGTGGTCAGGCCGCCCGGGTAGCTTTAGCCCGCGCCCTGGCCACCAGTCCCCAAGTACTGGTGCTCGATGAACCCATGGCAGCCCTGGATGTGCCCTCCCGCTCCCAGATGCGCGCACGGATACGCGAGCGTGCCAAGGCGCGTGCTATCACTGTGGTGATGGTCAGCCACGACCTGGTAGATATTGCCTCCCTGAGTGACGCCGTCGCCGTCATGGACGCCGGGAAACTGATCACCCAAGGCCCCACCACCGAGATCCTTTCCACCCCCAGCACCGAGTTTGTTGCCAGCCTAACGGGGGCCAGCCTGCTAAACGGCACTTTGGCTGGGGACGAGGCCACCCCGCAGCTCAAGCTTGGCAAGGGTCTGAGTCTGCGCCTGTCTCAGTGGCCCCAAGCCAACGCCGACGAACCAGCCTGGCAGATGGGCGCCAAGGCGGTTGCACTTATTAACTCCGACGCTATTGCGCTTTACCCGCAACAGCCTAAAGGTTCGCCGCGTAATGTCATCCCGGTGAGCGTTAGCAGTTTGGATGGCGACGGAGCGGTAGTAAGTTTGTCCTTGCGCCTAGCTGATGGGCAGCGTTTACGCACCCGCCTAACCGCCGCCGCCATTGCAGAATTAGGCATCCAGGTGGGCACTAGTCTGTTTGCAGTTATCAAGGCCACGGCTATAACGCTGGAAGCACGCTAGAGTTACCTAAGCAAATATTTATCTGACCAGAGGGACCTTTACATGAACTGGATCGACGCCATCATCCTAGGCGTGATTGAGGGCATCACCGAATTCCTACCGGTGTCTTCCACCGGACACCTCAACATCGTGGAAAAACTGCTGGGCTACCAGATCAACTCTGCTGGTATGACCGCGTTTACCGCTATCATCCAGATTGGCGCGATCCTCGCTGCCGTAGTTTATTTCTGGTCTGACATCGTACGCATTGCTACGGCCTGGATTCGTGGCCTGCGTAACAAGGAGCACCGCGCTGACCCCGACTACACCCTGGGTTGGGGCATTATTGTGGGCTCCATCCCGGTGGCTGTGCTGGGTCTGGCACTGAAGAACTTCATTGAGACCACTTCGCGTAGCCTGTGGATTATTGCTGGCGCGCTGGTGGTGTGGTCGCTGGTGATGTGGCTGGCTGACCGCAAGAAGAACCTGAACCGCTCCATGAACCAGGTGACCATTATGGATGCGCTGATTATTGGTCTGTTCCAGGCTTTGGCCCCGATTTTCCCGGGTATTTCTCGCTCTGGCGCCACCATCAGCGCGGGCTTGTTCCGTGGTTTTGACCGCGTAACCGCTACTCGCCTGTCTTTCTTTATGGGTATTCCGGCGCTGGTAGCTGCAGGTTTATTGGAGGCCGTTACCGCCAGTGAAGATATCTCTGCTGACATTGGTTGGGGCCCCACCATTTTAGGTACCGTGGTTTCGGGTATTGTCGCTTATGCCACTATCGCCTGGCTACTCAAGTTTGTCTCTTCCAACAAGTTCACCTCATTCCTGATCTACCGTGTGATTTTGGGTGCGGTGATTGTGGTGCTGGTGCTTACCGGAGCTGTAGCCACTTCCTGATCAAAAGCTACTGAGCCTAGCTTTAGGCGCCGTTGTCAGTGTCCTTTCGCCGTTAGTAGGCGGATTACTTCACTGGCGGCGGCGTCTGGTTCTAGGCGGGTGGCCCGATGGCGCAGCACCACTTTGCGTCCGCCCAGTCCAGTTAGGTGGTGCAGGACAACTCCGGCGGGCGCGGGGAAACTTCCTAGAGCCAGCTGAGGCACTAGGCAGTAGCCCAAGCCTTGCGCCACCATGGTTAGCCCTGTGGAGTAGTCGTTGATTTCGTGGGTGGAGTTAAAACGGTGCCCTAGGGCCCCCTCTAGGCGCCGCATGGCTGCGCCGCCCGCCGTCGAAATATCCATATCCAACCAGTTGAGTTTAGTTAGCTCACTAAGTGAGGCCGGCACGGGCTGGTGTGGGGGTACTGCCAGCACCCAGGGGTCTGAGGTTAGCGGGATGTCTTTGGTGGAGCTGGTGGGGGTGAAAGTAATTGATTCATCTGCCTCTAGCAGCATCATGTCTAGCTCGCCGCTGCGCAGGCGCCGGCGAGAAACTGCATCATCGAGCTCATAGATACGTAGTTCAATACCTGGATGCAGCTGGTTTATCTGTTCACGCACCGGCAGCAGCAGCGCCAAAATACCGGTTTGGAATGAGCCCACCCGCACCATACCGGTCACACTTTGGCCACTGGAGGCTAAAAGCTCTCGCTGAGCGCCTGTGATTTCGGCCTCTATGCGTTCTGCGGCATCAGTTAACAGCCGGCCGGCACTGGTTAATTGTGCACCGCGGGGTGTGCGCTCTAGCAGCTGTACCCCAGCTTCTTTCTCTAATAGCCTGATCTGCTGCGAAATAGCACTGGGGGAAATACGCAAAGTATCTGAGGCGGCCACAATTCCACCGTTACGATATACAGCCAGCAGAATAGCCATGCGTCGCGGATCCAACTGCATGAAGTAATTCTACATACCCAATGCGTTTTTATTTAATTGATCTTCACTTTAAAAGCGCGTAAAAATATCTGCGTGACTTCCCTTGTTGACATCAGCGTCGCCGTTATCGGCTGGATCGGTTCCCTAGCTCTTGTAGCCGCCTACTTCCTAGTGGCGCGCGGCGTGTGGGCCGGCGATTCCCTAAAGTACAACGCTCTTAACATGTCGGGTGCGATTTTGCTGATTATCAACTGCGCCTACGTAAACGCTTGGCCTTCAGCTGTAGCCAACCTGTTCTTCCTGGCAGTGGGCGTATACACGGTTGTCACTGTTAAGCGTGCTTACATGAAGCAGCTAGCCAAGCGTCAGGCCGCCAAGTTGCGCCGTCGTCAAAGCGAGCTTGACCTGCCGGTAGCTGCCTAAAATCTATTCAAAACATCCGCTGATGCCTGCCCTGCCAATATTTTGGCAGGGCAGTTTTATTACTTAGCAAATAGCTCTGGCGACATATACCTATCTAAAGTTGGCCCCACCAGGGCAGCTACCTCATCTCTTGGCATTGAGGCTAGAGGCTCAAACTTCATGATGTAGCGCACGCTTATTAGGCCTAAAAGCTGGGTGGTCATTAGATTCATGCGCACTGGCACCTGATCTAAACCCAAACTGATAAATGTTGGCAGAGCTACGCGCGAGGTAATGCGGTCTAGAAACATTTGTCGCACTCGCTCTTCAGAAGACAGTGCGCGCACCATGGCCACATAAGCTGGCCCTGATTCATTAGTTTCTACAAATTCCAGTAGCTGGCGCAGTACCTGCGTTCCCCCACCCCCACCTTCCTTGGCTTGACTTATCCACCACTGGGCAATCTGCAGCGATTCCATTACCTGCGAGATAGCTTCAGCAAACAGTTCATCTTTGGAGCCAAAGTAGTAGTGAATCAGCTTGGCATCACACCCGGCCCGGCGCGCCACTGAGCGCATGGTGGTGCCTTTGTAGTCATGCAGCGCAAATTCTTCGCGTGCGGCAGCCAAAATTTGCTCTTTATCTACCCCACCCTTGCGCGGGCCACGTTTGGCTCCCCCGACGGCGTTAGCAGCTGAACTCACGTCTCTACCGTATATTGCGTCACATTAGAGAGCAAGTATTTCCACAGTTGATGAAATATCTTAATATTTTCATCAAGCGATGAAATACCGCGCCTGTTGCCCTACTGGACACCAGACACAATCAAAGGAACACACCATGAGGGCCTTATTCATCAAGGAATTTCAAGAACTCAAACGTGACCGGCGCACGCTAGCCATGATTATCATGCTGCCACTGCTATTACTGCTAGTGTTCGGCTACGCTGCCAACTTCTCCGTTGACCACATCAACGTCAAAGTCATCGGCCCCCAGGCCAGCTCAACTGTCAGCTATCTAAAATCCCTACCGGGAGCCGACAAATTCAACTTTACGGCTGACACTTCAGCCCCTGCCACCCCCGCCCAGGCTCAAAAGCTACTGCGCTCGCCCAGCGGCGACGTCGTCGTTATCCCCAAAGCCAAGGCGGGAACCTTAAGCCAGCGGGTGGATGTCTACTTAAACGGCGCCAAACTCTTTACCGCCCAAAGCGCCAAGGCTGACCTGGTGCAAATGCAGGCAAATGACATGCGCGCCCAGTTAAAACAGCTTTCCAGCGCCGCTACCCAAGCCCAGCAAAGCGCGCAGGGGCTACACACTAACCCAGCCCAAGCCGCTAAGGAGCAAGGTCAAAAGCTCCAGGCCCTAGCCAAGCAAGCTCAGGAAACTAACACCAACTGGATCAAGGTGGAGTTCAACCCTGACCTAAAAACCTCTTGGGTGATGATTCCTGGTCTAATCGGCCTGGTGATGGCGGTTATTGGCACCCTGATCACCTCTATTGGTATGGTGCGTGAACGCGAGGCCGGCACCCTGGAGCAACTGGCGGTTATGCCAATTAAGGCTCGCTCAATTATTGCTGGCAAAATTTCGCCTTACTTTATGCTGGCGGTAGTGGATATGAGCGCGGTGGCACTAGCAGGTGTGTACTTGTTCGATATTCCATTCAACGGGCAGCTGTGGCTATTTGCGCTGGCCGGGGTGCTGTTCCTGGGTGTGGTGTTAGGGCTAGGCGTGCTGATCTCCACGGTTTCACAAACCACAGCGCAGGCAGTGCAAATGGCGATTATGACCATCATTCCCCAGACGTTGCTTTCGGGCCTGGTTTTCCCACTCGAATCCATGGCCACCTGGGTGCGCTGCATCGGTTATCTACTGCCGCTGACCTGGTTTGTGCAGGTTTCACGTGGAGTAATGCTTAACGGTTCCAACGCTGGGCAGTTGTGGCTGCCGCTTAGCATTATGGCGTTGCAATGCGTGGTGCTCTTTGGGGCAGCTACGGCGCGCCTGACTCGTTCGCTGCGCAGCATTTAAGGGGCTAGCCGTGATTAGTTTTGAAAATGCACGTTGCGCAGGCCTGGAGGGTACCTGCCTTACTTTTGCTCCCGCTAGCGTCAGCAGCATCATTGGCGACGGCGCTAGTGCTAAGGATGCGATCTTGGCGCTGCTTAACCGCCGTCGTCGCCCCACCCAAGGCAAGGTCAGCGCCCTGCCTGACTCCGGGCAGATTGGCTATATGCCTAGCGATTCGGGTACCTGGCCTAATTTGAGCGTGGCCGAGAACTTACGTTTTGTGGCAAAAATTTTTGGCCACTACGACGACGCCCGCGCCCAGCAGCTGTTAAAGGCAGCTGACCTGGATCGTTTCACCAACCGCCTGGCCCGCAACCTCTCTGGTGGGATGCGTAAAAAGTTGGGCGTGATTATGGCGGCCCTGTCTGAGCCGAAGCTGCTGGTACTAGATGAGCCCACTACCGGGGTTGATCCTGACTCACGCACAGCTATTTTGGCTTTACTTAAGGCTGAAGCTGCCCGTGGCGCCACGGTGGTGGTAGCCACCACCTATATTGATGAGGCTGAAGACTCTAGCCAAATTATTTTGACTTTGGGTTCACGTGTGATGACCACTGGCACTAGTGAGCAGCTAATTGCCTGCGCTCCCCAGCTTGATGAACAAACCGTGGCCAACTTGGGCGAGCCTTGGCAGCGCAGCACGCCGCTAGAGCAAGCCTGTATTGCCTGGCAGATTTCCACCCAAAGCGGCTCTGAATGGCAAGGTTTTAGCACAGAGCTTGGTCAATCAAGCCAAGCGGGGGCTAGCGACTCAGTCCCCGCACAGCCCGCCAGCCCAGCCCCCGCACAGCCCGCCAGCTCAACCCAGGCAGACAGCGGCAAGTCAGCAACGGCCCCCTCCCCCCAAGCGCAGGACTTGATTAGCGTGCATGAGCTGCGCAAACGCTTTGGCGATTTTGAAGCTCTTAAAGGCGTGTCTTTTGCTGTCTCGCCGGGTGAAATTGTGGGGTTAATTGGCGCTAATGGCGCCGGTAAATCCACCAGTATGCGCATTATTTTGGGTCTCGAAGCAGCCACTTCGGGCCAGGTTAGCGTGCTGGGCCAACGCCCTGGCAGCCTGATGGCACGTAAACATTTAGGATACGTGCCCCAGTTTGTGGGTTTGGCGCCGTCGTTGAGCGCACGTGAAAACTTGATTTTCAATGCACGCCAGTATCAGTGCCAGGTCCCCACCCAGGTGGATCAGTGGGCCAGCAGTTTTGGTGCCACCCCAGTAGCTAACTTGCCACTGTCTACTAGGCGCATGTTGGCCTGTATGAACGCCACTATGCACGCTCCGCAGCTGCTGATTATGGATGAGCCTACCTCCGGCATGGATCCGCTAGCCCGACTGCGGCTTTGGCAGTATCTGCGTCAGTTGGCCTCCAATGGGGTAGGGATTTTGATTTCCACCCACTACTCCTCTGAGACGGCCCAGTGCGATCGGGTGGTACGCATGCGTGCCGGCCAGGTTATTTAGGGCTGGGCGCCGTCGAGCCTTACTGAAGCAAACTGAGGTGAGACGAGGCGTTAGCGTGCAGGTTAAAGCCACTGGCAGGCAGCAACCCCCAAGGAATCAGGGCCGGGCTGGTGCGGGCCGAAAGCTGCACCTGCACCTTGTCTCCCTGCACGCTCAAACCACTAAGACTAACTGAGCTAAGGCGCGAACCAGCCAAAGGGCCATTAGGGTCACTGCCTTGCTGTGCCACGCATGAGCTGGCTGTTTTTTGGGCGGCAAGCGCATCTAACTGACCCTCACTGCCAACTTCACGGGCCGCTAAGGCCACGCAGTTGTCGGCCAGGTAGGTTAGGCGTTTAAGGTCAAGGTAAATCGCAGTGGCAGTAGCCAAAATCAGGATCAAAGCCAACACCACTGCCCCTACCCCAATTCCTAGCAGCATGGTGCTGCCGGACTGGCTCGCACAGGCCCGGCGCATTCGAGAGGGCACTTGACAGTGTAAGGTGCGCATTATTTACCCCCTTTCCAGCCGCGTGTATCAGCTAGCTGCACCTGCCGAGTAGCACTTAAACTCACCGGAGCTAAGCCCTGACCTGCCCGGCCAGTTCCTGGCAGGGCCACTTTGGCGCTAATCGAAATGCTCACACGCCCATCGCCGCAACCTGGGCTAAGGCAACTAATGTGCATGGCTTGGCGGGCATCAGCCTGCACATCTTGATCATCCAAGGCCAGTTGGGCGGCGGTGTAGGCCTGCGAAACCTGTTCCGGGGTGCGTGCGTGCATAGCCACCTGACCAGCTGCCTGCACCGCCGACTCTAAAGCCAGCGCCGTGGCCTGCAGATACGACAGGTAAATAATGAAATACACCAGTGGGATCACGATTATGGCGGTCCAACCAATAAATTCCACTGTGGCACTGCCGCGTTGAAAATCTAGCTTGCGCATGCGAGCCCCTAACGCTGATAGCTACGCTGGTCAACCGCATGGCCGCGCACCACCACGCTACCCGTGGGAGACCATAAGCCAATCACCGGTAAAGGGGCACTGACCTGCACCTGTACCAGCGACACTGAGCCGCGTTGCAGGTGAGAAACCTCAGATTTAGTCGGGTAGTTGGCACGCAAAGCCCCGTGGCACAACTGTTGTACGCGCGCATTGGCTTCAGCGTCACTGGCCCCCACCAACGCAGCGTGACGGGCGGCGTCGGAGGCGGCGTCGGCCAAAATATTGCGCACGTACAGGCTAAGCGTCAGCTGTAGCAAGGCCGCAGTTACCGCCATGACCAGCACCGCCACTAGCGACCATTCCACCAGCACCGAGCCTGCCTGGTTAGAGTGCACCACCTGGTTAGAGTGCACTACCCGGTTAGAGCCGCCCTGGTTAGCGCGCACTTGGCGCAGCCGGAAAGCCTGGCACGCCCGGTAAACCGGATGTAGCCCGAAAACCTGGCGCAGCCGGGCGCTAACCCATGCCGGCAACTTTAGAGATGGCATTGTTGAACACTTCCACAAGCACTTTGCCGGCAACAGTCCACAACGCCACCACCAAACCGGCGCTCATCAAGGTGACCAGCACCCAGCCGGGCACATCACCGCGCTGGGAGCCAACGGCCCCACGCAGCGCGCGCAGCTTTGAGGCAGCCTTAACCACCATGTTTTTCATCAGTCATTCTCCTTTGAATTTCTTTATGGGTGCGCCTGCCCCTGTCTTGAGACGGGCGCAAATTTCACAGTTTAAAATGCAACACCGCCAATCCCGGATAGAGCGCAAACACCACCGTTACCGGCAGCACTAGGAAAACCACCGGCACCATTTGGGCGATCTCTTTACGTCCGCCCTCCTCCATCAGGGCACGGCGGGCAGCTTCACGCGCGTCATAGGCTTGTGCGCGCAACACCTCAGCCATAGGCGTGCCGCGTTCAATAGCCACAATCATGGCCTGACAAAAGCGGCTTAGGGCCGGCAACTGATTGCGTTCAGACAGATCCTCCAGAGCCACAGCCAAGCGGCTACCGGCACGCATCTGCGACAAGGTGGCTTGCAGCTGGTCATGCATAGGCCCGCTGGACTGCATACATACACGCTCAATCGCGTTTTGCGGACTCAGCCCCGCCCCCACCGCCAGGGCCAACAGCTCTACCGTGTCAGGCAACTGATCCACCAGCTGCTTTTGGTAGCGGCGCACTTTAACGCTCAGATACCAGTCGCGCGCAGACAGTCCCACAACCGCTGCGATCAACGCCAACACCACTACCCCCAGCGGGGCCACATGGGTGAAACGGCTCGCCCCCACCCCAAAGGCGATGGTGGCCACCAGGGCGGCCACGGCGCAGGCCAGCTGTTGCAGGCGAAAATCCTCCACGCTTAGGGGACTGTTAATGCGGTTTAGCCGACGACGCACCGAACCAGAGGAGGAGCCGGTATTTTCTACCGCCCGCCCCATCTGTGCCACCAGGGCCCCCATGAAGGAACTGAAAGAACGCGAATTTTCCGCGCTAACGTTACGTTTACGCAGATGCACATAGGGCTCCACGCGGCTAGCCAAGGTAGGTGGGGAAGGGAAAAGGGCGCGGTAAATCAGCCACACCCCGCTAGAACCCAAGGCGCAGATAACAAAACCCAGTGCAGTTACTTGTCGCATCATCACCGCACCCGCTGTTCTTCATGCAAACGCCCCAGGCGTAGCATCAGCCAGTAGGCTCCCGCGCAGGTAAGCGCTCCAATCAGTAGCACCAGGGCACCTTGGCGGGTGGCGTAGGCGCTGGCGGCACTGGGTTTGGTGGAAAGTAGCAGCAGCACAATCCAGGGCGCAGCCACGGCCACCTTAGCGCCGTTAACTGTCCAAGATTGGCGGGCTTCCAGCTCGCCGCGCGTGTGTAAATCGGCGCGCAGCATTTGCGAAAGTGACTGTAGTACCTGGTAAAGATCATTGCCACCCACCTCATGAGCCAGTGCCAGGGCTTGGGCAATGCGGTCAGCTACCGGGTCTGCGCTGCGACGCTTGAAAGCTTCCAGCGAGTTTTCAAAGCTGGAGGAAACCGCATAGTCCACTGCGAAGGCAGCAAATTCGCCGCGTAGCTGCACCGGGCCATGCTCAGCTAAGTTAGCTAGGGCTTCGGGCAGGCCTAACCCGGCGCGGATAGAAGAAACTAGGGTGTCAATTGCGTCTGGCCACAGAGTGCGCAGCTCAGTGCGGTGTTTGCGGGCCCTGGAGTTAATCCAAACCACCGGCATGATCAAGGTGATTAGCGCGAACGCTAAAGCAATCGGCCAAGCTCCACTGACACCTAAAAAGACCAGGCCCACCACCAGCGCCCCCACCAGGCAGCCTGCACTAAAAGCAGCTGGCGAGGTTTTACCTACCCCGGCTTGACGCAAGTTGCGTTCCATGGCTTCGTTTAGGCGCGTTAGTCGTGGATTAGGTTCCGAGGTGCACGCGGCCAGAATGCTTAAACACCCCAGCGCAAATATCAGGCCTATGACTATCCCCATGGGCGCTCCTGTCGCAGTAGCTCGCTTAGGTCAAAACCGGCGCGGCTAAAGCGCTGTGCATCGGGCGCCCCTAGCCCCCGACGCAGCACGCCGTCGCTATCGGTTTTATAGACACTGGCAAGCTCTATCACACCATTCTCAACGCGACCTGAAAGTGAAGCGATTTCTTCTACGCGCCGCCTGCCGCTGCGATCCTGGTTTAAATGCACCACTAAATCCACGCAGCTGGCCACTGTGGGCACAACGAATGCGGCAGAGACGTTTTCGCCAGCCAGCAGCGGCAAAGTACATAGTTTCACCACGGCTTCACGCGCAGAATTAGCGTGAATTGTGGACATTGAGGGCAGCCCCGAGTTCATGGCGATCAGCAAATCCAGGGCTTCAGCTTCACGCACCTCACCGATAAGCAACCGGTTGGGGCGCATACGTAAAGATTCTTTAATTAAGCGTCGCAGTGGAATTTCACCGCGATCTTCAATATTGGCGCTGCGCGTCTGCATAGCCACACAGTCGCGGTTACGCAGCCCCAGCTCAAAGACTTCTTCGCAGGTCACCACCCGTTCTTGGGGTGGAATGGCGGCCGCCAGGGCCCGCACCATGGTGGTTTTTCCGGCTTGCGTGGCCCCTGAAACCACCACGTTTAAACCCACCGCCACGGCGGCGTCGAGAAAGCGGGCAGCTGGGGCGGTTAAAGAGCCCAAGCGCACCAGGTCAGCTGTGCGCGCCACTTTAGCTACGTGTTTGCGGATATTTACCGCCCATTTACCTGCGGTGATAGGTGGGATCACTACGTGCAGACGTTCGCCGCCGCGCAGTTGGGCGTCCACGAAGGGGCTAGACAGGTCTAGACGCCGTCCAGAGGCGCGCAGCAGACGCTCGATTATTTGCTCTAGTTCCTGGCTTTCGAGGATGGTGGTGGTTAGTTCGCTGCGTCCACCGCGCGAAATAAACACCTGGCCGGGGCCGTTAACCCAAACTTCTTCAATGGAATCGTCGTCCAGGTAGCCTTGCAGCACCCCGGCGCCGGTCAGTTCGGCGCGGATTTGGCGGGAAAGCTGGTCTAAATCAACATCGCTGGGTACCAGCCCGGCATCTGCGCGCGCTACGTATTCTTCACGCACGTAGTTGATGATGTTATTGAGCTCGACGCTGTCTTTGAGCGGGTCAATTCCGGCCCGGCGCACAGCTTTGCGTACCTGCGTACCAAAAAAGTCTGTTGCCACCTTGGCCCCTAACTTCCCGCTCGATACCCCTATGAGCTGGGTAAATACCTTTCCAACTCCAGATTAACGCGCCCTTTAGTTTCCTGCATCACTTTTTTTAAACTTTGTCCGGTTGTGACTTGATTGTGTCTTTCTTAAGGTAAAGCATGTGGGCATTACTTGGTACTAAAGTCCTATTTTGTTACTGCTTGCTTCTTCGTCACGACGATGGCGCCCACCTAGCACCCGCCCCGACCAGCACTCCCCCAGCCTGGCACCCGCCCCGACCGACGCCACCCATCCACCCAACCGACAACCACCGGGCACCCAAGCGTGTCCCCCACGGCGACCCACCCCCGGCCCAGCGCTCGCCTACCCGGTACTAGCGACGGCGTCGAGCTTGACCCCCAGGCGCCGTCGAGACCAAACTGTGCCGGCGGCGTCGGCCCTAGGACCCAGCAAACCAGCCCACCAGCCACGCTAGCAACAGGCGTATCACTGGGGCTTATTCCTCAAGCGGCGGCGCGGCAAGGGTGCAACCACTAAGCCGTGTTTTACGCTATAGGCATGTCTCGTGAGCGTTCCTACCTGAACCTGGCTGCGCTGGCGGTTGTTGCCGCCCCCAATGTGATCCCCGCGCGGTTGGCCCTTCCCCAGCACCGAGACGCAGATCAGACCCTCACTGGACTGATTGACGTGCAAGGACGGCACTGGGAAGTAATCCACACCACCAACCCCACCATTGGTGCCGCACTGATCGCGGAGTCGCGGGTGCTTAAACAGATTGGCCGACGTGTAGACGGTGGCTACGTGGACTTTGACGTGCCGCGCCCTGAAGGTGGGGTGACTCTTCCAGACAAGTCGTATGTGCAGGTCCGTAGCCACATCCCCGGCCACCCACTAGCAATTGAATCCCTGCGCCCTGGCCCCGGACTGGCTGCCGGCCTGGGACGCGCGCTAGCTCAGCTGCATGAAATTCCCCCCACCCTGATCGAAGAGGCCGGCCTGCCAGTGCTCACTGCCGCCGATGTGCGCAGCAACTGGCAGTCTTTATTCGACGACGCTGCCATGACCGGCAAGGTTGATTCCAACCTGTTGGCCCGCTGGGAGTCGGCGCTGGATGAGGATCTGTGGTGGCGCTTCCACCCCGTGGTAGTGCACGGTGACCTGGCCGAAGAGAACATCATTACCGGCGGCGGCTCAATTTTGGCTTTCAAAGGGCTAAGCCAAATGCGTGTAGGTGACCCGGCTGAGGATCTGGCCTGGGTTTATTCCAGCGCCCCGATTGACACTTTGGATGTGATCGAGGAAGCCTATGACCGTGGCCGCATTGAGGGCGTGGATAAATACCTGCGGTTGCGCGCGGAACTGGTCAGCGAGCTGAACCTGGCGCGTTGGCTGCTGCACGGGGTGCGTACCAAGGATGACGCAATCATTGATGAAGCTGTAGAAATGCTCGAAGACCTGGCCGAGCAGGTGGGCGACGAGCTATTTGTGGAGCGCTCAAGGCCCATGGCGGTGGTGGCTTCCAACGCTTCGCCGGATATTTCCCCTGATGACGATAGCGACGACAGTGCTTATAGTGACGACAGTGCTTATAGCGACGACGGCGATGACATGTCTGGCGACAGCGCTTACGGCACTGATTACGACTCTGATGCCAAGACAGTTGGTAAAGAAGCTAATTACGACGACGCCGGGAACTATGCGAGTGCTGACAGCGCAGATGAATACCACACTGCGGATGGCTACCACGCTAATGCTGGGGGCCAAGACGAGTCCGGCTCTGGGACTAGGGCCGATGAAGACTACTACGACGATTTAGATTACGAGTCCTACTCTGGCAACTACGGTAGCTCTTCTGGCCATGACGAAGAAAAACAGCCGGAAGCTAAGAAGTCTGAGAAGCTCAGTGTTGGCGCCCTGGGTTCAAAACTTAGCGCTAGCTTTAGTTCGAGGTTCAGCGCTGGCACTTGGCGCGGGCGAGAACCCAGTACGCAAAGCAGCTCTACCTTGGATCTAAATACCGGGGGCCGCAGCGCGCAAAGCACACAAGATACGGTGGAGCAAACCCCGGATGTTCACAGCCCCCTCATGGGGCTTAGCGCAGCTAGCCCAGATCTAGGTTTTAATACTTCAAGCCTTGGTATTGTGCGCAGCCCGTATAGTCCCTACAGCCCATACACGCCTGCAAGTGCGCAGATCGAAATCGTTAGTGAAGAAAAGTTTACTGGCGGCGTCGACCTACTGGCCCAGCGGGAGAAGAGTGCTAAAAACCAGGCCTGGGCGCGGCGTCATACGGCCACACCAGACACAGCCACGGAGATCTACCGCATGGACACAGCGCCGATTGAAACTGAGGAGCGCTGAGCTTGCTGGCCTGAGCTTGCTGGCCTGAGCTCATCCTGGAGCGGCGGGCTCAGGTTTGCCGGCTTAGCATCTGTGGGCGGCTGTGGCGCCATACACTTGTGGGCCATGCCCGCAGCCTCAGCGAGCCATCCCCCTCGGCTCCTGTGGCCCCACACACTTATAGACCATGCTTGCGGCTCAGCATCTGTGGGCGGCTACTGATTTGAGGGCTTGCCAGCTCAGCATTTGATAACTGTGGGTCACATTTTGAAATGCCGCCCACAAATACTGACATTTCATCCCTTCCCTATAAAACCCCATGGAATTTTTATAGGGAAGGGATGATTTTGCCTGTGTTTGTTTGCCTGAGTTAGTGCTGAGCGCGCAGGGTTTCTAGGCGCTCCTTGAAGACATCTAGGCCAATGATTTGGCGCGGTCGCAGCTCATCAACATGGCCGTCTTGCACATACACATAGGCCGCGCGCACCTGGCTGATATCCACGTTTTGGCTGGCCGCCCAGGCATGCACATACAGTGAAAGCTGATCTACCCGCACGCGCTGACCACCGGTTTTCCAGTCCACAATCAGCCACTGGGCGCGGCCTTTTTCAACCGCTTTAAACACGGCGTCAATACGGCAACGCACATTGAATCCAGCCAACCTAATTTCCTGGTCAATTTCGGTGGCGTAGGGACTATAGCCTCGCAGTATATCCAGGTCAGCGATGTTATCAAGCCAGTCGTTAACCTGCTTGCGGTCAGCGGGGCTCAGGCGGTCACTGCCGGCTTCAGCTAACGAAAGCAAAGTGCCTTCACTGTTTAGACGCTGCGACATTTCCTCATGGAAGGCTGTACCTAACCGCGCTGCCTTGGAAGGTGGCGGCGGCAAGGGGCGACGTAAAGACATGATGAAGTCTTCTTTACCCACTTTGGCCATGGCCGTGGCAGCCAGGTGACTGGGCAAAACAATTTCCTGCCCGTTTTCTTGGCGGATTTGGCGCTCTTGCAGCAGCAGGCGGGCTTGGCGCCACCAATCATCAAGCTGCGGCGCTAAACCTTCCGGTATTTGTAAAGCCTCTTCGCAGCCAGCACCCTGGCAGCCGCCCGCCGCGCTGACTAGGGCAGCTGCGCGCAGCCGCAAACTCAGCCCAGCCTGCTTGCCCAGCACTGCTTGACCCGGCCTAGCTTGACCCGGCCTAGCTTGACCCGGCACATCTGCAACACCTGGCTCTTCCAGGCCGGCCAGGGCGTCGAGCTGGTGCGGCCATACAGACACCGAGCTTTGGTCTAAGGCGCGATTGCTTAAATCATCGTCGCGTTCATCATCTGCTAGGAACTGCACCATCTGTGAACGCTCTAGTTCTTTCAAAAACCGGCTGGTCATCTTGGGGGTCTTTGAAAGCGCCGCATAGTGGCTGGTGGTCAACAGCAGCTGGCTGCGGGCCCGAGTGTAGGCCACATAGGCCAGGCGCCGCTCCTCAGCCACTTCCCATTTACCAAGCTCACTGCGGTATTCCTCGCCGGCAGCCAAAATCGCATCTTTACCGGCCTGGGGGCTAAGCCCAATAAATGGGCACGGCGGCAGTGAGTCATAGTCGCGGCGCAGGGTATGGGGGAACTCGCTCACCTGGGTTATCCAGCTGTTTGCCAGCACCGTGTAGTCCTCTTTAGGCCGGCTACGGTAGCTGGGGAAATTGGATTCCACCAGGCCGGGAACCACCACTATGTCCCATTCCAAACCTTTGGAGGCGTGCACGGTTAGCACTTGCACCGCGCCGGGGGCGGGCTCAACTTCAGGCAGTTCCAGCCCGCGTTCTTGGTCTTGGGCCGCGTTTAGCCAGCCTAAGAACACTTGCGCCCCAGCTTCAGGGTTTTGGGCTTTGAACGACGTCGCCTGGGCTCGCAGCGCTGCTAGCGCCCGCGCCCCCACCTCATTTACATCCACGCGCGCAGCAGCTTCAACATCCAACCCCAGGGCGCGCTCAGCCCAGGAGATGAAGTCCACCAGTTCCAAGTTGGCGGCGGCATTAGCTTCTTGCAGTATGCGCCCTAGGCGTTTGGCTTGGTATAGGCCCGCCGGTGACAGTGCGCAGGCATATTTTTTGCAGAAAGCCTCAAATGCTGCAAAGTTAACCACTATCTCGCTTAGGGCCTCAGCTAGTAGCGGCTCAGCGCTACTTTGCCCAGTGTTAGCGCGGGCGTTAACCAGTTCGCGGGCAAAGCTCCACACCACGTCTAGATCGGCGGCGTCGATCCCTACCAGGTCAATTAGCCGCATTAAGCGGTCGGCGCTGGTGGGGTCTAAAGCCACGCTCATCAGGGCGCGCACGTCAGCCACTTCGGGCACATCCAACAGGCCACCTAAACCCACCACCTCTACCGGGATGCCACGCTCAATCAGGGCGGCCACGATCGGGGTGAATTGGCTGCGGGTACGGCACAGCACCGCCATGGATTTACTTGGAGACCAACGCTGGGCCAGGAATTTGGCGATCAGCTCAGCTTCAGCCAGGGCGTCTTGCACTCTGGCAGCCCACACTTTGCCGCGCTCATCGCCCACCCCGGGGCGTTTAACCAGTTTTTCTACTTTCACCTGACCACTGGCACGCAGCGGGTCACTGATGCGGTTGGCTGCCTGCAAGATTTGTGGATCGTTACGCCAGGCAGTGGATAGTTGCAGCACAGGGCCGGCACCGTTGCTGAAGTGGCGGTGGAACTGGCCTAGCGCCGCTGAGCTGGCGCCGCGCCAACCATAAATGGCCTGGTTGGGGTCACCTACGGCCACCACTCCGCACCCGGCAAAGAGGCTGGAGAGCAAAATGGTTTGCGCCACCGAGGTGTCTTGGAACTCATCTAGCAGCACCGCTTTGAAGCGGTCACGGTATTGGGCGATTACGCGCGGCCCCACCCGCTCATCAGTAACGATCCGGCAGGCCAGCGCCACCTGGTCGCCAAAGTCCACCAGTGAGTTTTCACGTTTGTAGTCAATGTAGCGCTCCACCAGATCCAGCACTTGGATACGTTTAGTCATGGCTGGCAGGCTTTTGGCGTCAATGGCTTTGGCAGCCCCACGCACTGAGCGCAGGTCTTTTAGACTCTGGCCAAGATCTTCCATCAGCTCGCGGGCTTCACCTACGCTAAGTAGGTTTTCGTTAAGCGAGTTGGCTACCTGCAGGGCTAGTTCGGTGGCTGAATCTAGGGAACTGAAGGGTTCTTCAAATTCTTGGCCCCAGTTTTCCATCAGCTCATACATGATCTGCCAGGAGCTGGCGGGGGTCAGTACGGCGGTGTCGGTTTCCAGGCCTACTTCCAGGCCCCATTCGCGCACTAGGGAGCCGGCAAAGGAGTTGTAGGTGGCTACGGTGGCCTCCCCCGCCACTGCTGTGAGCTCTTGGACTTGGCTGTTGCTGCCACCTGCCTCGGCAGCCGTGGATGGGCCGGCAGCTGTGGACGGGGCGTCAGCTGACGCTGACTCAGCAGTGTTAGAGCGAGTACTTGACGGTGTCCAGCCAGGATAGCGATACAGCTGGCCGAGTCGGTTTTCGATGCGTTCGCGCAGCTCATGGGTGGCTTTACGGGTGAAGGTTAGACCCAGTACTTGGCTAGGGTCCACCTGCCCACTGGCCACCAGGTAGGTTACGCGCGCACTCATGGTGGCGGTTTTACCTGAGCCGGCCCCGGCCACCACCAAAGTTGGTTTTAGGGGCGCAGTAATTACCTTTTCTTGCTGATCAGTGGGCATATGCTTTTCACCCAACGCCGTAAATAGCTGAGCGGGGGTTAAGCGTTGCGGCGGCGTAGGTAGGGCTAGAAACTGGGCCCCGGCTGCTGGTTTTGGTGCGCTCATAGGTAGTTCCGATCGCTTAGGGCGGGGCAGAAATCTTGGTAGGCGCAGTGGCGGCAGTGTTCTCCGGTGCGCGCCTGATAGCTGGGCCCTAAACTGTCGCGGGCGGCGGCGCTGATCAGGTCTGTGTCCCAGCCTTGGCCAGTTTCTAGGTAGTCACTGGGGGCTAGCTCGCGCGAGCCGGGATAGGTTAAAGCATCCACCTGGGCTTTTTTGTTTTCTTTACCCAGCATGATGAGCGCCCCACCGTGCACGTTTTCGCCGCGTGCCTGCAGGGCTACACGGTAAGTGGCCAGCTGAGCGTTGGTTTGGGCGCCGGCAGAGTCCACACTGGCGCCGGTTTTAAAGTCGATTACATCTATGCCTTGACTGGTGTGTTCTATGCGGTCTGCGCGCCCGGAAATTTTGATTTTAAGCGGGGCGCCATCCACCTCTAGCTCCACCTGAGCGCGCACTGGGCACTCCACTTCTACCTGCATGTTTGCGGGACTGCTGGCCAGGTAAAGGGCCAGGTTTTCCACCATTTTCTCTACCCGCTGGTTTTCTTGGCGCCCATACCAACCCCCGGGTAGCTGCAGGCTGGAGCGTTCACGATAGAACAGGTCTAGTAGCTGTTCGCGGCTCAGCCCATGTTCTTGACCTTGCTGGGCCAGCCAGTGGATTAGCGCCCCGATCTGCTGTGCGCTAGAGCTTGCCGGTGAGCCCCCGTGGCGTTGCAGGTACCAGCGCAGCGGGCAGGTTTCAATGTTTTCCACGTCTGAGGGTGAGAGTCTCGCCCCGCGTTGGCGGGCTTGGTTTACGCGCTGGGCTTGTAATTGTTTAAGGGCGACGACGGCGTGGGTGGCCACCTGCGTGCCCAGGCGGTCTTGGCTTTCTAGTTGGGCAGGCAGCTCGGTGAGAAATTGACTGGCCCCAGCGATCCCCAGCCAGCTGCGTGGATCGGCTCCGGGCACCCCACGCTGGGCCAGGGCGGCTAGTAGCGCGGCAATTTGTGGGGCCTCGGTACCGTTGTTGTGTTTTAAATCAAGCATTAGTTGCCTACGCAGCGTAGCTACCAGGCCGCGCAAAGTGTAGGCTCCGCCGGGCTGGATTGGTTCAACCGGGATGTCGCTTTGGCGGCTTAGGTAGTTGAAGAAACTGGAGGGGCCTTGCTCACCGCCATTAACTGCACCCAGCCACAGTTGACTGTTGGCCCGCGACATGGCGGCCACCAGCAGGCGCATCTCGTCACTGCAAATCTGGGCGCGGGCTTGAGCCAGGGCTTGGGGGTCCAAGCTGGCAGTTAAGCTAGCTAAGTTGACAGTGTCAGCTATACGTTGGGAGACAATGTCGGTTAGTAAACCGGTTTGGGTAAGGCTGTCACGTAGGCGCAGGTTAGGCCACACGCCGTCGTCGATACCTAAAACCGCCACAAACTCCCACTGACGCCCCGCGCAGGCCGCCACTGTCAGCACCGAAACACCCTGTGGACGCGCCCCTAGAGACGCCACCGAGTCTGAGGCCACCTGCTGGGCCTCTAGCTCATCAAGGAACTGCTGGCCGGGGGCTGAAGGATTGCGCTCACTCCACACCTCTAGACGTTTAAACAGGGAAATAACCACGTCCAGATCATGATCGGCACGTTGGCGCAGCAGCGAGTCGGCCTCAATGTCTAGGGCCAGTTGACGCCAGTATTGGGCTTTGCCGCTGGCCTGCCAGGCACCCCACACCAGGCCCTCTAGCCCTTCGCTGCGTTCTTTAGTCAGGGCCTCATTAATGGCTTGGGCTACTTTAGCTTTGGCTGCCAAGGTGGGGGCTGCTTCTAGCTGGTCAAACAACTCAGTGTCGCTAAGCACTCGGGTGCTTAGGTGATCTGGGCTCTCCCCCAAAATACGTCGCAGCCGACGTAGCTCAATGGCGCTAAAGCCCACCAGGGGACTTAGTAGCAGGGCGCGGGCTGCTTCTTCTTGCACCACCGGTACGCCCAGTAGCTGCTCTAGGGCGGCGCGGGCGCAGTCAAGTAGGGCCTTCGCGGCTGGTTCACTGCGCAGCAGTAGGGCAGGGGTGTCTGGGGCTAGGGGTACTCCGCCGCGCCGTAGTTCTTGACGGATCAACTCCACCGAGCTGCTTTGGCGCACAATCACCGCCATTTGCCCCCAGGCCAGGCCTTGCTCTAGATGCAGTGAGCGCATATGCGCGGCCACGGCACCCACCTGGACAGTGTCATCTGGGGCTATTTTGAAGCACACGCTTTGGCTGTTTTGCGCCAAATGCTGGTAATTGGGGCGGCGTTGGCTGATGCATCCGGCTACCTGTACTTGCTGCACGGCCAGTTCAATTAGAGCAGCGATTTGGCGTGAGCCGCGATGTACTTGCGGCAGGGTTAGGGCCACGGCGTCAAAGTCGCGTGCGGCGCTGGCCAGCATTAGTGGGTCACCGCCACGGAAGGTTTCAACCGCCTCGTCGGGGTTGCCTAGCACCACTATTTGGGTGCTGCGTCCGTCCTTGTGCTCGACGCCGCCGGGGCTAGTCACGCCGACGCCGCCGGGCTCCCCCACACCAGTGGCGTCACCAGATCCATTCGCACTGCCGCGGCTGCCAGGTCCTTGCGCACCACTGGCGTCACCGAGGCCAGCGCTTGGCATCTGGCCAGCCGACCAGCCTTGTCCCTCAGCCTCGCCAAGGTTTAGGGCAGCTAAAGCGTGCAGTAGGCGGGCGGTGGCCGCCGTGCAGTCTTGGTAGTCGTCTACCACCACCAGATCTGGCAGCTGTGGTGGGGCGGTTACATCGGCTTGATACCAATGCTCTAGTGCATATAGGGCCCGATCTTGCAGGCGGGCGGTGTCTAGTTTCAGCGCCATGGCCCGGTTGGCGGCGCTGATGTCACTTTGGCTGTCCCACAGTTTTAACAGTGGCGCCGCCTCACACCACAGCTGTACCTGGGCGGCCTGGCCCAGTTGCTCTAGCAGCTGGTAGTCAACCCCCAGCTCACCGCAGCGCGAGAACAGGTTACGGATTTGGGCACGAAAACCGCGTGTTTGGGTTACTTCAGCTGGTTGAGACCAGCTGACCTGGCCAATTAGCTGTTCTAGGGCGGCGTCCTCATCAGCGCCCATCAGCAACACCGGGGCTGGCAGGGGTTGTAGGCGCTGGCTAAACCACTGGCTTAGGATGCGCAGGGCAAAGGCCGCCGGGGTAAACACGCGCGGGGTGTCCACCTGCACCGACGCCGCCGTGGCGGCCCCCGCAGCATCCTGGGTATAGGTTTGGGCTGACGCCGCCGGGCCGATCTGGGCCGGGCCGGACTTATCCGCTGGGACGCCTGAGTCTGCCGCCGGGCCGGTCTGAGCTGGGCTGGGTTGAGTTTGGGGTGACTGCGACGCCGCTTGGCCCCGGCGACTGGCCAGCTGGGTTTGAGCCTGCACCAAATATGTGCGCAGTTGATCTGCACGCACGCGCGTGGGGCTAAGCAACACTGCTTGACGCCCCTGCGCCACCGCCTGGGCCACCAAGGAGACCGCTAAAGTAGTTTTGCCACTGCCCGGCGCCCCCAAAGCCACCAAATTTCGCCCTTCGCCAACTAGTTGGCAGACTTTAGTGGCGAAAGCATCTGGTTGTGGCAGCTCAAAGCGCTGCGACGGCGGCGTTAAGCAGAATTTGCTCATGTAACTATTGGAACACAGCTTATACACGCCAATTCGTGTATTTTTTGCATTGCAGTAGCATTATGTAAGTAAATTTCCCGCATTCCCTGCCGGCCCACTACTTTCTTTACTAGGAGCTTTACATGCAGGTCACCATCGGCATCACCAACGTTGCGCGTGAGCTAACCTTCGAGACCAATGACAGCCAAGAGCGCGTACTTTCCACCATCAAGGCCGCTCAGGGCTCCCCCGCCGTAGTTCTCGACGACGACAAGGGCCGCAAGGTTTACGTGCCCACCTCAGCCATCGCCTACGTAGTGCTAGGTGAAAGCGAGCCGCGTCGCGTGGGCTTCGCCCTGTGATTCTTTAGGCGCCGCTAAGTAGCCACTCTTTAGGCGCCCCTAGGCGCCGCGCCGCCAGCTAGAGGCGCGCACAAAACCCCACCGGCCTAGCCGGTGGGGTTTGTTTTTATGCAGATAGCCTCATACGCGCAGGCCCAGGCCCTTCATGCGGGTGGCCGCCCCAGCAGACAGGGCGTCGTGGTAGCCCTGGCGGGCGGCGTCGTCGGCAGCTAAACCCTTAAAACGTGCCAGCAAAGCGTGGAAAGTACCCACTTCCTCACCAACCACGCGCCGCCCCCACAGCCCCAAGCGGGCCGCCAGCTGCGGGTCAGAACCGGCTGCACCCAAAATGCTGGCAGAAGCAAAAGCATCCAGCTCACGGTGGTCCAGATAGGGCGCCAGCTCAGAGGCCAGCGCCGGGGGCAGCAGCGAGACCGCGTGGGCCGCAAAGTCGCCCAGCAAACCCATACCCAAATAAGTCTTAAGCACACGCTCAGGCCAGTCAGCCGGGCGAGTGCGCTCATCGTAATCACCCAGCGCCCCCATAAACGGCTGTGCATTATCTAGCGCATCCACCCCCAGCTCACGGCTACGGGTAGAAACCGCCTTAAAATCCTGCGTGGTTTGGGCACTTAGCCGCATCAACGCGGCCCGCGTGACCATGTCGGGAGCCATATAAGCATCCTTGCCCAGGCGAATGGATTGCACCGATAAAGACCAGGTAACCAGCCCAGCCACCAAATTAAACGCGGGGGCCCCAGAGGCTGAAACATTAGAAGCAGTGTCCATGGCAACAGTTTAGTCAAAGCCGCTCACATTAGTGAGGCAGCGACGTGAACTACCCCATTATCTACTGCCATAAAGCCAAAAAAGCGCCTAAAGTTGAAGGCATATATGAGCGAGAACAATACTGACATTGAGGCCGTAGACACTGGCCTAATTAACTCCGCTGCCGCCACCGCTGTGCGCCCCGATGAGGTAGACGCAGACATCAGCGCCACCGCCGACAGTCTTGATTTAGAGACCAAAACCTTCGCCCAGTACGGCGTAGAAGAGGAAATCACCAAGGCCCTGGACGAACGCGGCATCACCCACCCCTTCCCGATCCAGGCATTAACCCTGCCGGTAGCGCTCGATGGGGCAGACATTATTGGTCAAGCCAAAACCGGTACCGGTAAAACCCTAGGCTTCGGCATCCCGCTACTAATGGACACCCTGGGCCCCGGCGAAGAAGGTTGGGATGAAGACCCAGCCGCCGGCAGCGCCCAGGCCCTGGTTATCCTGCCCACCCGTGAGCTGGCCAAGCAGGTGGCTGAAGAGCTCAGCGCCGCCGCCAAATACCGCACCGTGCGCATCGCCCAGGTTTATGGCGGGCGCGCCTATGAGCCCCAAATCGAGGCCATTAAAGCTGGTGCGGAGGTTATTGTGGGCACCCCTGGGCGCCTACTAGACCTGATTAATCGCGGCATTTTGCGTCTAGACCACGTCACCACTGTGGTGCTTGATGAGGCCGACGAAATGCTTGACCTGGGTTTCTTGCCCGACGTGGAAAAGATCCTGGCCGCCACCCGCCCCGACCGCCAAACCATGCTCTTTAGCGCCACCATGCCGGCCGCAGTGATTGCCCTGGCCAGGCGCTACATGAACCAGCCCACCCATATTCGGGCCCAGGAAGATCCCGCCGACGACACCCTCACCGTGCGCAGCGTCTCCCAGTACGCCTACCGCGTGCACGCCATGAACAAGGTGGAGGTTATCTGCCGTATTTTGCAGGCCCGCGAGCGCGAAGGCTGCATTATTTTCTGTCGCACCAAGCGCACCGCCGACACAGTCACCCACGAGCTGGCCAGGCAGGGTTTCGCCGTGGCCGCGCTGCATGGTGACTTGGGCCAGGGTGCCCGCGAGCAGGCCATGCGTGCCCTGCGTAACGGCAAGGTGGATGTGCTGGTAGCTACCGACGTGGCCGCCCGTGGTATCGACGTCGACGACGTCACCCACGTTATTAACTATGAGTGCCCTGAAGACGCTATGACCTACGTGCACCGCATTGGCCGCACTGGGCGCGCCGGTAAGCACGGTACAGCGGTCACCTTTGTGGATTGGGAGGACCTGCCGCGTTGGCGCCTGAACTGCAAGACGCTTGGCTTGGAGTATAAGGAGCCGGTAGAGACCTACCACACCAGTCCTCACCTCTACAGTGACCTGGATATTCCTGAGAATGTGGGTAACCGCCTGCCGCGCTCGCAGCGTAAGCGTGAGGGTTTAAGCGCTGAATATATTGAGGATCTGGGCACCACTGGCTCTCGCTCTGCCGCCCGTTCTCGCGGCCGCTCTCGGGGTCGGGGCCGCGCTCACCGTAAGGCCGACGACGCCGTGCGCACTAAGCAGACTAAGTCACGTCGTCCCCGTAAGCGCACTCGCGGTGCTCGCCGCACTAAAGCTGAGTAAAACCAACTGGGCAAAACCAGCTTGAAGCCGGCTAGAAGCCTGCCGAAAAGCCTGCTTAGCCAAGCCTGCTGGCCAAGCCACAAAAACTGGGTAACTTCTTAGAACCCACTGAGTGAGCTCTAAGGAGTACACTGGCTCAGGTAGGCTCCTTTAAACGCCGCAAACCCCCGTGCTCGGTTGAGCCGGGGGTTTGTTCTTGGCTTTGGCCGCCCGCGCAGCAGGGCCCACCGCTGAGGCTAGGCCCCGAACTGCTTTACGAAGGTCTCTACCGCGTCCACCATCATCTGCACCGCAATAGCTGCCAGCAGCAAACCGGCAATGCGGGTTAGCAGGGTGATACCAGATTGCTTAAGAATCCGGTTAAGCACCGTGGAGAAGTGCAGGGTTAGCCAAATGATCACGTGTGACATCACGATAGCCACACCCACACTGATCCAACCGGCGGTGGAGCCAGAAGAATCAGCTGCCACCATGGCGGCCACAATCGCACCGGGCCCAGCCAGTAGGGGCGTACCCAAGGGCACTAGGGCTGCGTTAACCCCGCCGGTAGCGTCAGGGTCAGGATTTTCATCCATTTTGTCAGTAAGCAGCTCCAAGGCCACCAACAGTAGCAACAGACCACCAGATAGCTGCAAAGCAGGTACGCTAATGCCTAGAAATTCTAGAATGTAGCGTCCAGCTAAAGCGAATACTAAAATTACGCCAAGGCTAACTAGCGTAGCTGTGCGGGCAGATCTTTTACGCTGAGTATCGGACTGTTTGCCAGTTAGTGACAGGAAGATCGGAATAGCCCCCACCGGGTCTTGAATAACTACCAGCGTGGCTAGCGAGGTAGCAAACACATGGGGATCAAAGAACTGCACTACCCCTCCAAAATGGGCAGCAGGCCCTGATCCACAATGAGTTCGTAGAACTCTACCGGCATTAGGTTTTCGCCTAAACGGTTGGGCTTACCAGCCCCGTGGTAGTCGCTTGAACCACTAATTCCCAGCCCCAGATCCTTAGCAAGACGCAGGGCTTGGGCGCGGGCGGCGTCGTCGTGATCGCGGTGGTAAACCTCAAGCCCAGCCAAACCAACCTCGGCCATGCGGGCAAATACCTCGTCAGGAATCAGGCGTTTGCTGCGGCTAGCGGCACGTGGATGAGCCACCACCGGCACTCCCCCAGCTGCGCGCACCAGGGCGCAGGCTTTGACCGGGTCGGGGGCGTAGCGCTCCACAGTGTAGGGCGAGCCAGGCTTAAGCGGGCCGGCAAAAACCTCGCTGCGGTCTTTAAAAGCCCCGGCAGCTACCAGCGCGTCAGCAATGTGAGGGCGCCCCAAAGTGGCTCCGGCAGCTGCCTGGCCGACAACTTCCTCCCAGGTGATGGGGTAGTCCTTGCTTAGCCGCTCAACCATGAGGCGGGCGCGCTCATGGCGGGCTTCATGCGAACGCCTAAGCTCGCGGTTTAGCGCCACATTGTCGGGGTCGTGTAGGTAAGAGAGCAGATGCAGGGTAATTCCCTGGTAGGAGCAGGAAATTTCCATGCCGCGCAGCAGTTTCAGGCTGGTGCCTTCAATTGCTTGTGCGGCTTGGTGCCATCCATCTGTGGTGTCGTGGTCGGTCAACCCAATAACGTCCAGACCGCATTCGAGAGCGGAAGCGATTAACTGTGCTGGGGTTTGGGTGCCATCGGAAAAACTTGAATGAGTATGAGGATCAATGCGCACACTTGGATTGTATGGCCTAGGTGGCGCCGACGCCGTTAGGCTCACCCAGTTGCGCTCACCCGGTTGCACTCACCCGGCCGCGCTTGTCAGCACCCAACCCCACCGCCAGCGAGGTCCCAGCCACGCCGCCGGGGGTCTAGCGTTTAAACAGCTTAGGGACCAGGGCGCCAAACGGCTTATGATGGCTTTATGACTGAGGAAAAATCCGCCGCTTCCAGCGACAACCAGACTTTAGCTGACCGTGGCAACAACCGTTCACGTCAGCCCGCCAACTCCGCTTTCCGCGAGTTCATTGGCTCCAACTGGGGCCCGCGCCCGGAAAACACGCAGGGTCGTAACGAGTCTGCCCCTTGGGCCGCTGCCCGCCGTGAGGCTTTGGGTAAGCTGTTCCCCAACAAGCGCCTAGTGATTCCTGCCGGCCAGCTTAAGGTGCGCAACAATGACTGCGATTACCGCTTCCGCCCGCACTCGGCTTTTGCGCATCTGACCGGTACCGGCACTGATTTTGAGCCCGACGCCGTGCTGGTGCTTGAGCCTATCCGCGACGGCGGCCAGGGCCCCACCCACACGGCTGTGCTTTACTTCCGTCCGCGCGCTTCACGTTCAAGCGAAGAGTTTTATGGCGACCCGCGCTACGGCGAGCTGTGGGTGGGGGTGCGTCCTTCCCTGGAGGAGGTTGAGCACGCCACCGGTATTGCTTGCGCCCACATTGACTCTCTAGGTGACGCTCTAGCTAAGGATGCGGGCACGCTAGAACTGTGTGTGGTTAGCGAGGCTGACCCCAGTGTCACTGAGCTGGTCAACCAGGTGCGCAGCCAAAACGGTGCAGCGGACGCCCAGGTTAACGCCGCTAACGACGCCAAGCTGCTAGAGGCTTTGGCTGAGCTACGTTTAATTAAGGACCAGTGGGAAATTGAGCAGCTGGAACTGGCTGTTTCGGTCACCAAGTCCGGTTTTGAAAAGCTGATTCGTTCTCTGCCGCGCGCCACTGAGCACTGGCGTGGTGAGCGTGTGCTGGAGGGTGCTTTTGGCGCCGTGGCCCGCGAAGAGGGTAACGGTCTGGGCTATGACACCATTGCCGCCTCCGGTAACCACGCCAACACGCTGCACTGGATTAACAACGATGGGCGCGTGCTTGAGTCTGACATGGTACTGGTTGACGCCGGCGCCGAGGTGGACTCGCTCTACACCGCTGACGTGACCCGCACCCTGCCGGTTTCGGGTACTTTCTCTGAGGCTCAGCGCAAGATTTATCAGGCAGTTCTCGACGCCGCCGATGCTTCTTTCGCTAAGGCTAACGAGCCCGGGGTGCGTTTCCGCGACCTGCACAATGCCGCCATGGAGGTTCTAGCTGAGCGTCTAGAGTCTTGGGGCTGCCTGCCTGAGGGCGTCACTGCTGCCCAGTCGCTTTCGGCTGAGGGCCAGTACCACCGCCGCTGGATGGTGCACGGCACCAGCCACCACCTGGGCCTGGATGTGCACGACTGCGCCCAGGCACGGCGTGAAATGTACATGGATGCACTGCTAGAGCCGGGCATGTGCTTCACCATTGAGCCGGGCCTGTACTTCCGCGCCGATGACCTGCAGGTACCTGAGGAGCTGCGCGGCCAGGCTGTGCGTATTGAGGACGACATTGTCATTGACCCTGATGGCAGCGCCCGTCGCATCACCGCCGATATTCCGCGTGACACCGACGACGTCGAAAACTGGGTACGTTCTCTGCGCGGCTGATACGTAGTTAAGACCGGTGAAATTTAGCCATTAAAACTGTCTTTACTGGCTAATCTAGGTTTTGGGGTGGCACTTACTAAAGAGGTGCCACCCCAAAACTATTTGGTTTATTTAGCCGATCTTTTCACACTTTTGTGGTTAGCTCTGGCCATAGCTAGGGGGCTAACCTGAGGGCATGGAGGTTATGCGCACCCGTTCCGCAACCCGCGTCTACATCGCTCGTTTAGCCGGCACAGCGGTCTTTGACCCACTTGGTGATCAGGTAGGCAAAGTAGTTGACGTCGTCGTTTTAATTAACCTGCGCGCAGCTCCCCGTGCAGTGGGACTGGTAGTTGAGGTGCCCGGGCGCCGTCGAGTATTTGTGCCCCTTTCCCGCGTAACCGCCATGGAACCGGGGGCGGTAATTACTACCGGCGTGCTTAATATGCGTCGTTTCTCCCAGCGTTCACTAGAGACCCTGGTGGTGGGTGAGCTTTTAGATAAGCGCGTAACCCTGCGTGACGGGTCGGGCACCGTGGAAATTCGCGATGTGTGCATCGAAAAAGACCGCAACCATGACTGGAATGTGACGCGCCTATTTGTGCAGCGCCCGGTCACTGGGCGCCTGGGGCTCCGCAAAGGCGAGACTTTCACCGTTGAGGTGGGCGACGTCATTGGCCTGTCGCTGCGCCCTAATGAGCAGGGGGTTAGCGCGCTGCTGGCCACTATGGAGGATCTAAAGCCTGCTGACTTGGCTGATGCCTTACATGAGCTACCCCCCACCCGCCGCCTTGAAGTGGCCACAGCCCTAACCGATGAGCGCCTAGCTGACGCCCTGGAGGAGCTTTCGGCTGAGGATTCGCTAGCTATTTTGTCTAAGCTTGAGGCCCCACGCGCCGCCGACGTTTTGGATGTTATGCAGCCTGACGACGCCGCCGACCTAGTCTCCGAGCTGCCCCTACCTAAAGCTGAAGCCCTGCTGGCCTTGATGGAGCCCGATGAGGCTGCCGACGTGCGCCGCCTGATGGCTTATGACGACTACACCGCAGGTGGTTTGATGACCACTGAACCTATTATTTTGCCTCCCGAGGCCACTGTGGCCACCTTCCTGGCCCACGCCCGTAAGGAGGAGGGCAGCCCAGCCCTGGCCACTATGGGTTTCGTGGCTCGTCCCCCACTAGAGTCGCCTACTGGCCGTTTTATTGGCGTGGTGCATTTACAGCGGGCCCTACGTGAGCCTCCCCAAACCCTGGTGGGCTCCATTATTGATCGGGATCTGGAATCAGTTTCCCCGGGTGACTCTATTGGTACGGTTACCCGTATTTTGGCTACCTATAACCTAACCGCCTTGGCTGTAGTAGATGATGCAGACCGCCTGGTGGGAGCCGTCAGCGTCGATGACGTTTTGGACCACCTCATGCCCGATGACTGGCGTGACGCTGACGATGACGTAACCGATGAGGCCATCGAAAAGAGTGCAAATGGCTGACTCTCTAGACACTCCCCTAGACCCTTCACGACGCGGCTGGAAGCCGTGGCGGCGCAGCAGCGGCGATAAGGACGGTTTTGGCCGTTTTGCTGAGGCCACCGCCCGCTTTATGGGTTCGCCCTCATTCGTGCTGTATATGACCATTTTCGTAACCGCCTGGATCGTTGCGAATGTGGCCCTAGCTAGCGTGGGTTATGCCTGGGATGAGTACCCATTCATCCTGCTTAACCTGGCTTTTTCTACTCAGGCTTCATATTCAGCGCCGCTGATTATGTTGGCGCAGAACCGCCAAGATGACCGTGACCGCGTAACTGCTGAGCAAGACCGTCAGCGCGCTGAGCGCAACCTGGCTGACACTGAGTTTCTGACCCGTGAAATTGCGGCGCTGCGTCTAGCTATGAACGATGTGGCTACCCGCGACTTTGTGCGTTCAGAGATGCGTGACTTACTGATGGAGATTGTGGCCGAGGAACGTAACCTGATCCAGGCTGCCGCCCAGCAGCAGGCAGAGTTTGCTCAGCGCCAGGCGCAGTTAGAGCAGCAGCATCAGTTAGATCAGCAGTGCCAACAGCAAAACAACCCTACTTCCAAGCGCGACTAGACGGCGTCTAGCAGCCCAGCTAACACCCTTTTGGGGGCGGCAGCTTTTTCGCTGCTAGATATCTCAAATGTGATCTATGACCACACCGGTTCAATAGAGGCGTTAGCTGGGCTTTAGTATTAGCTCATGACACTACCCACCCAAGAGGCTATTGAGGCCGCTCTAGAGCGCGTCATTGATCCTGAAATTCGCCGCCCAGTTACGCAGCTGGGCATGGTGCGTTCTATTGATATTGCCGACGACGGCGCAGTTACTATCGGTTTGAACCTCACCGTGGCAGGTTGCCCGCTTAAAGACACCCTAACCGCTGACACCCAACGCGAGGTTGGCGCCGTCGCTGGCGTAACCAGCGTCAAGGTGGAGCTGGGGGTTATGAACGACGAGGAGCGCGCCGCCCTACGCACAAAGCTACGCGGTGGCGTGGCCGAGCCGGAAATTCCTTTCACCAAGCCCGGCAACCTGACCCGCGTCTATGCGGTCACCTCCGGTAAGGGCGGCGTTGGTAAATCTTCGGTAACCGCTAACTTAGCTGCCGCCATGGCCGCCCAGGGGCTCAATGTTGGCGTGGTAGACGCCGACATTTACGGTTTCTCTATCCCCCGCATGTTGGGTGTGGACCACGTACCTACCCAGCTTGACGGCATGATTGTGCCCCCGGTTTCCCACGGGGTGAAGGTTATTTCTATCGGCATGTTTGTGGGCGAACACCAGCCGGTGGTGTGGCGTGGCCCGATGCTGCACCGCGCCGTGCAGCAGTTCCTCACCGACGTGTTCTGGGGCGATCTAGACGTACTGTTGCTGGATCTACCTCCGGGAACCGGTGACGTAACCATTTCGGTGGCGCAGCTGCTACCTAACGCCGAGATTTTGGTAGTAACCACCCCACAGGCCGCTGCCGCTGAGGTGGCTGAGCGCACTGGCCTGATTGCCAGCCAAACCAAGCAGAAGGTGGTTGGGGTAATCGAGAACATGTCCTACATTGAGCAGCCTGACGGCACCACCCTAGAGATTTTCGGTTCCGGCGGGGGCGCCCAGGTGGCCGCTAACTTGAGCCGCGAGCTGGGTTATGAAGTGCCGGTGCTAGCACAGCTGCCACTGGATATTAATGTGCGCGAAGGCTCTGACTGTGGGGTGCCGGCTTCTATTGCCGACGACGGCCGCCCCGCCGCTGGCTCTAGCGCTGCCCAGGGCCTAGCTGGGGTGGCGCGCAAGCTCGGTCACCGCGCACGCGGCCTGGCTGGCCGCAGTCTAGGCGTCAGCCCAGTCTAAAGACACCGCGCCTTAAGCTGCGCTTTAAACCGCGTCTTTAAACCGGCGTCTTTAACAAATGCGTTTTTAACGAACGCGCTTTAACAAACCAAACCTTCACCAAACTGTGGGGGGCCGCTTGCAATGCAAGCGGCCCCCCACGTCTAATTCGGTCTAACTAGGTTCAGACCTATTCGGTCTAACCAGGTTCGGACCTATTCGGTTTTGGACCTCAACAGTTTGGGTCTCTAGCCGGGTTTGGCTATCTAGCTGAGTTTGACGCTAACTAGCAAGCCGTCGCCCACTGGCAGGATATTGGTCAGCAGCTGCTCGTGAGCGATAAGTTCACGCCCCAGTTGACGCATGATTACGGTTTGCGGATCGCGACGGGCCGGGTCAGCCACATTGTCGTTCCATAGCGCGCGTGTGATGGCTAGGATGCCGCCTACGCGCAGCATACGTAGCGCCATGTTGACTAGGTTGGCGCTTTCGCTGGGGCCACAGTCCAGTACCACCATGTCGTAAGAGTTGGCTGCCATACGCGGCATCACGTCGCTGGCGCGTCCGTTAATCATGCGGAAACGCGAAGCTTGGTAACCGGCATTCATAAACATGCGCCTAGCTTGGCGATGTAGTTCAGCCTCCAGATCAATGGTGGTTAGTACGCCGTCGGAACCCATGCCTGAAAGCAACCACAAGCCTGAGACTCCAACCCCGGTACCAACCTCAGCTACAGCTTTGGCTCGCGAGACGGCTGCCAGCATACGCAGCGCTGCACCTGTACCGCTGGAGACCGGGGTGGCCCCCAGTTCAGTGCCGCGCAGACGGGCCAACGTCAGCACCTCGTCTTCGAAAGCCTGCTCCTCGGTATAGACCCAGGTGAGGTTTTTATCAGCACGCAACAGATACTCCTGGCATATGACGGGTGGGAACAGCGCTTACATAGTATCGCCTTAAGGAAGAAAATATGGCCAACTAGCTCACCAGGTGGGCAAGGCCATCATTCCTAGGGCATAAATTGGCCCCGGTTAGGCGCCGCAGCTGCATAGGGGAATTTATACTAAGAGACGTGTTTGGTATTAGCGGTGGCGAGTTCCTAGTAATCCTGCTGGTGATCATGGTGGTGATCGGCCCCTCCCGGCTGCCTGAATACACGCGTACTTTCGCCCAGTTTGTGCGTAAAGCCCGCGTGAGCTTGGAAGGCGCTAAGGCTTCGGTACGCGAGGAGCTAGGCCCAGAGTTGTCAGATCTGAAGCTGGCTGATTTTGACCCGCGCAATTACGACCCGCGCAAAATTGTGCGTGACGTTATGGGTGAGGATCTTGAGGCCATTAAGCGTGATCTAAGCAATCCGCTTGAGGCCCTTAAAGAAACTGTCACCGACACGGTTTCTGTAGCCGACGACGTCGCCACTAGCGGCCGCGATGCCCTGCAGTCCCAGCCTGGGCAAGCTCCCCTAGCTGAGCCCACTGATACTAATGACACCGCCGGGGTTACCGCTGAACAGGCCAGCGCGGCTGACACTGACGCTGAACAGGCCAGCACCGGCGCTAGCGCACAGGCTACTGACAGTGACGCAGCCAGCACTGAGACTGATTTTGCCCCTGCCGTTACTGACGCCCCCGAGGCCGCCGAGAGCGGCAATTTTGATGACACTGCCTACATAAACCCGCCCGACTCGGTCACTAGTGCCCAAGTAGACACCGACAACTCCGCTAACGCACTCAACCAGGCACTAGAGGGCCAGAGTCTTGATGATGAGCCTAGCGATGCTGACAGCGAGGCTTCAACCAACGCTGACGCCCCAGCGGACACCGCCCCCACTGCGCAGGCCATAGACGCTGCCGCAGCCAATATCGCCCTAGCTCCCCTAACCGATGCTGATGCGGCCCTGCTAGCGCAGCTACGTAGCCAGGTGGAGCTAAGCCCGCGCGACATTTTACGGGCCGCTAACGCCGCCAAACGCCCTGCCCCGGCCGCAGCCGGCGTCGAGCTTTAAACTACGCAAAATTGGCTTAAAAGCGCCATTTAAAGCAAAAGGGTCACTCACCAAGAGTGACCCTTTATGTATATGCGTTAGCGCTAAGACTTAGATGGTCTCTAACGCTGCGGCGAGGTCTTTGACCTCTTCGGGGCTAATCTCAAGCACCAGTCGGCCGCCGCCTTCTAGAGGCATGCGCATAATGATGGAACGACCTTCCTTGACTACCTCAAGCGGACCGTCACCAGTCCGAGGTTTCATGGCTGCCATGGCATCACCTTTCGCGAATCACGAGCATGGATCCCAAAACGCACACTCATACTGTTTCCAGTATAGTCTTGTGAACCTTTAAATGTGATCGCTAGGTGCGTAAAAACACCAAATTTCATGGCTGCTATTTAATGCTATCAGCCCTGCTCAGCACGACGACGGGCACGGTTTTCTGCGGCTTTAGCGGAAATTCTGGCGCTAGCACCAGAAACCACCAGGTCAACCGCCTGCTCAGCATTATCAGCTAGCTGCAATAAATTCATGTCATCAGCACTAATCATGCCTTCCGCAACCATTGTGGTAGACATCCAATCTAACAATGGCCCCCAATAATCTTGTCCTACTAGCACAATTGGGAAAGAACGGGCCTTTTGAGTTTGCACTAAGGTAGTAGCTTCGAACAATTCGTCCATGGTGCCAAATCCCCCTGGCATAACCACGAAACCATCCGAATACTTAATGAACATAGTTTTGCGCGCAAAGAAATAGCGGAAGTTAACGCCTAAATCAACATATTCATTTAGGCCTTGCTCGTGCGGCAGTTCAATTCCTAAGCCAACACTTAAACCGCCCACCTCATGAGCCCCACGGTTAGCCGCTTCCATCATGCCCGGGCCACCACCGGTGATAACCGCATAACCGGCATTAGCTAAACCGGCCCCTACAGCGCGAGCTTGCTCATAGGCGGCCGCGTCTTTAGGGGTGCGGGCTGAACCAAAGACACTGATAGCTGGACCAATGCCAGTAAGCGCCCCAAAGCCTTCTACGAACTCAGACTGGATACGCAGCACCCGCCAGGGATCCTCATGCAGCCAGGCGGCGTCGTCGGAACTAGCTAGCAGGCGAGCGTCGGAGGTGTCTCGCGGGATCTGGCTACCACGCAGCAGCACTGGGCCACGGCGATAGGTTTCACGTTTGCTCAATTATAATTTCCTAACCTTAGGGCAAATGCCGTTCCATTACTAACAAAGTGCCACTAAAACCATAGCGCCCATATCAGCATCTGAACGCTTTTTGCGCCGTCGGCATGTAACAAAGTAAGGGTATGCAAATCCCACAAGGTTGAGTTGTATTACAACACGGTCACTTTAGGGCCTAATTGTTAACAGCCTTTTATCAGCTTTGCTAGGATACACACAGGTTAATTACTCCCTTAAGAGAGGAAGCCATGGTCCCGTCGTGGTTACTCGCCGCAAACCGGCGTCGCAGCAGTGCGCTAGCTGGGCTTTGTGTTGTAGCTCTAGCACTCCCCACGCTAGCTAACGCAGCCCCCGAACAATCTGTCGAAAATGAGCGTACCTGGGTAGGTACGCAGATCGGCTCTACCATCGCCAAGGATCGGTTCTGTGATGTCAATGGCGATGGCAGGGGCTATGGCTCTACCAGCTCTGGTAAGCAAGACATCGTTACGGCCTCCCCTTCCGGCTTGGTCACCGTCATTCCGGGCGGCAACCCTGGCGGCAAAATGCCGGTGGCGGGCACAAGCAGCTTCAAGATTCCTGCTTCACCTAATGTTTCTGTCTCCTGCGTAGCTGACGTTGACCATGATGGCAAAGATGAGATACTGGTTTCCTCATCAACTGCCGGTAAAGCTTGGTTAATTTACGGCAGGACTGACTTTTCTGACGTTGATTACACCAAGCTCTCAGAAAAAGGCCAGGGCTTCACTATCACCGGTACCCCGGGTACCACCAACTTCTCAGCCGTCTACGCGAATAAAAAATACGACGGCGAGTACCTTAGTGACATCGTCGTACTTAACCCTGAAGGCGACCACTCAGTGGCTTATCTTCTGCCTGCTGAGAGGCGGGGCGATATAGATTTAAACAAGCCCGAACACTATACGACCAACCAGAAGTTGTACAGCCCTACAGGCATGTTCTTTGATTCCATTCAACCCGTCAGCAATGTTGATGTTGGTGGCCATACCAACTACGTGATTACCGCCTCTGACGCTAATGGCAAGCACGGTAAAGCTTGGTTAGTAGCCGATATTATAAGCTATCCTGACCTAGACGACCCTCTCCGTAGGGCCGTTGAAATCACTCTGGAAGGCAACACCTACCTGGGTAAGGCCACTACAGCTGCTAGCGCCGGAGACGTTAACGGCGATGGCTACGATGACACCCTGATTGGTTTTAATGGCGGCGTGGCGCTGCTTTATAGCGGTCACAGCACCTACACGATTAACAGCGCTAACCAGACTGACCCCAATGTTGCGGTGCTTACCGGCGCCGGCTCTGGCTGGTCAGTGGCTTCTTTTGCCCGCGAGGGTAAGCCTCATTTGGTGGCTGTAGGTGCCCCCTATGCAGGCGACGGCGAGGTCTACTACTTCCCGGCCACTGCTTTTACCGCCGGTTCTCACCCGATCAGTGGTTTGGGTGACCAGGTGACCACCATTAAGGCTAAGCAGCCAGGTACTCGCTTTGGTATTTCTGTGGCCTTCTCTGGCTCTTTCCCGACCGAACCGCCTATTTTGGTAGCTGGCGCTGACAATGCCACCAAGCAAACGCCTGCTAGCGCCGCTGATTTTGGCCCCAACGCCTATATTCAGGTCATGTATTTAGGCCCGGCAGCAACCCCCACGCCTGCACCCACCGAGACAGCGCCCGCAGCCCCCACGCAGGAGCCCACTGCGGAACCTACCCAGGCGCCTACTGCGGCCCCCACCCAGGAGCCCACGGCTATTGCTATCCCGCAGGAGCCTAGGACCCCGCTTTCGCCGCTGCCGGTTGTGCCTGCTAAGCCTTCACCGCTACCTGCCCCGGTTGACGCCGGCGTGTTGGTAACTGACAAGCTGCCTAGCGCTAACGCCAAGGTTAAGACTGGTGCTGTGCACTCTTCTAAGCTGGCTATCACCGGTTTGGATGCTGCCAGCGGCCTAGTAGCCCTGGCCCTGTTGGCTACTGGTGCGGGCGCGCTGGTTTTGCGCTCTCGCCGTAGTGCCTGAGCTGAGTAAACTGAGGGCGTGAAAGACCCTCAGATTGCTCGCCGTAATCTATATGTACGCGTAGCCGCCTCACCTGGTTTCAGTGGGGCGGCTCGTGCTAAACGCGCACGTAGACGCGCGCGCCACGGGCGAAACCTGGGTCTGCCCCTGTTGCGCCCCAACCACCCAGGTTGGAATACTCGCTCAGCCCAGTTTGATCAGGTTGCAGTGGAGATTTTTAGGGAGCTATCCCAGCGCCATCCCAAGCTTGGCCAAGTTGAGCTAGCTGTGGAGGCAGTGCCGGCCTCAGACCCGGCCCCTTGGGAGGATGCCACCTGCCTGGCCCGGTTCTTCCCGGCTGAGCATAAAGCAGGTTTACACGCCCGAATTGTGCTCTACCAGCGCCCTATCCGCTCCCAGTGCATTAGCCCTGAGCAGCTGCAAGAGGTGCTTTATATAGTGCTGTTAGAGCAGTGTGCCCAGGCACTTGGGGTTTTACCCCAAGACCTGGACCCTGATTACTAAGCGGGCACTACAGCCGAATGCGCCGCTGGGCAGTGGCTTCAGTTACTTCAATACAGTCAATCACCGAGATCAGTGTGCCCGCCTGATCACCAGAGGTTTCGCGGCTAACCAAGGTAGCTGCAACTGCGCCACTAACACTAACTGCCTGCACACTTTCGGGAACCTGCGCTACCTGGGTTGATAGCGCCGGCAAGGTCAGCGTGCTGGTCCAGTTAGAGCCGATCGCGCTGAGCGTGACCTGCTTGGGCTGGGCTGAGGGGTTAGTTAGCAGCAGCTGACTAGTTACGTCTTGGCGTGGCAGCATAGCTACCCCACCCTGGCCAGTTTGGGCCTGCGACCAGGTGAAATCGTGAATGTGCTGGCCTGACAACTCGGGGTATTCACTACCTTGTGAGGTAGACAATGCGGCGGCGCTTACCGGCTGGTCAGAGTCGATTTTTACACCGTAAGTACCCTGGGCTAACCCACCTAGCGGCAGGTCAGCCACTTGGCCGGCTTTAACATTTAGGGCACTGGCGGGTGCAAATTCCACCGGCCCGCTTTTACCCAGCAAGGTTACTTTCACATGCGCAGTTTTGGTGCCGGGGTTGAGTACCCGCAGGCGCGGCTCGTTAAGGGATCCGCTTAGGTCCAGGCTCTCTGCGCTAGCAGTGGGGTTGGGCGTCGCGGCAGCTGCGGTTGGGCTGGGCGACGGCGTCGCAGCGGCTGTAGTCGCAGTAGCACTGGGGGTCGCAGTGGCGCTGGGCTTAGCGGTAGCTTTGGCGCTTGCTTTAGCGCTGGGGGTAGCTGTGGCGCTGGCAGCTGCGCTGGGCGACGGCGTCGCAGCACCATCAGCAGCAGCTGCCTGGGGGGTGATTTGCGAGGCAGCCTTATCAATACTTAGCGCCCCAATGGTCAGTGAAGTGCCCGCCGAGGCCGTAGAAGTAATAATGTCACTGCCTGCCGCAGATTCGCCGTCAAGCTTTTGTGAGGCCACCCAGGCGGCCACGCGACCACCTTCAGCCTGTACCCGCAAAGCTAGCTGAGGGTCGGCGTCGGCAGAGTTTTCCAAAGCCAACTGGGTGGCTTTACCGGGAGCAATAGACAGCTGGCCGTCACTAGGCAAGGAAATCTCGCCGCTAGCACCCCAGGCGGTGACCTTAACGTTAACAGTGGTGTTACCCGGGTTAGCCACATACAGCGTTGAGGAGCTACCCACAATAGTGGCCCCACCAACAATCCAGCTGGTCACCGAGCTTTGAATGCAACCTCCGGCAGTTAAAGAACGCAGGTCTCCACTATCGGAGTAAGCCACCATGGCCCCACCCGCTTTAGTGCGGGAAGCGGATTGATCCAGCTTAATGGTGGCGCCTGAAATGTCGTAGCTAGAGACCACGCCATCTTTAATGGAGGCCTGGCTACCGCCGGCACGTTTAATGTCGCCAACGCTTAGGGTGTAGCCCACTGGCTGGGTGTAAGCCGGAGCCTGTAGGTTATTTTCGGCGCTAGCAGGGCAAATCAGATCATCACTAGCACTGGTGACGGTAACCGTTTGCTCAATACCGGGCGCATATTTATATACCGACCAGCCATTAGCTTGCCAGGCCAGCGCTCCCCCACTGCAAGTCAAGGCTAGGGCCCCCACGCTAGCTAGGGCGCCCTTCCAGGTCAGACGCTCAGGGCGGGTAAATACTTTGAGCTGCTTCATGACTGCTTCCTAAACGGCACGGCTGCCAACACATAGAGCCCGGCAAAAACCATCAAGGCCAGGCCCAGCGGGGCGCTAGTGCCGTACTTGATTTCAACGCGCCCAGCTTGGGAGGGCAAAACATAGGCTTGACGCCACTTATCCACCTTGGTGGGGGTTAAAGCCTGACCATTGAAGCTAGCTTTCCAATGGCTAGAGGCACGCTCGTTAAGAATCAGGGTGCGGCTAGCGGAGCTGGCCGGCAGCTGAGCTCCAGAAGTGAGCATGGAGGCAGAAACTGCCTTGACCGTATTGTCTGCGCCCTGTACATGCACCCGCGCTGACAAGTCCGCATGGGAGGGGTTAACGCGCCAAACCATGGCGGTGGAGGTGTCAGCTAGACGCTCCAGGCCCGGGGTGGCGTCCAGGGCACTGGCGGTATCTGCCGCAATCGCGGTGGACTGGCCTTTTTGGAGCAAAATCAGGCTGACACCGTGGCTAGCTAGGCTATCGACAGCCCCAGACTGCTGGCCTTTAAGTAGCGCGCCAACGCTGCTAAGCAAAGCCAGGTTAGCTTCATCGTAGCTGCGCGATGCGTTAATGACACTAGCCGGAGCCACATCAGCCAGCTGGACGCCGTCGCCACGCCACAACTGCACCCGCAGCTGATCCGCCTGGCTGGAAAGGTACAAAACCCGCTGCTTAGTGGTTGAACGCTGGGACTCTAGACCAATCGCGTTTAGCTGCGTAGAGCTTTGGCTAACCTCCAGCTGGGGTGCACTTAGCACGCCACCCACGCCGGCAGCCAAAATCGCTAAGGCGCTAAAGGCGGTGATGGTGCGGCCGGGACGAGCCAGGGTGAAACGCTTAGCGCGGCTAAACACGTCGGCGCTTGCCAAAGCCCCTGCCAGGCTCAGCGCGAAGGCAAAACTGACCAGGCCAAAGGGGGTCTGCCCAAAGCGATGGGCAAACACCACCAGCACCAAGCTGGCTACCCAACCAAACAGGACCAGTCGCGCTAAGGCCAGCGCCTGCATTCCACTAAGCGCCCCAATAATCATCAAAGCCAGTGCCAACAGCACGGTAAAGGCAGCTAGTACCCAGGCGGCCGGTGTTAGAGCAGTACCAATCAGCAGCTGGTAGAGGCTGCGGGGCGGGCCGTTAAGCTCACCGGCTTGCCCCCAGGTAAGCGCCAGGGCACTACCGCGCATACCGCTGCGCAGCAAGGACAAGCTGGCACCAACGGTGGGCAGTAACACCACCAGGGTGGGGGCGGCCAAAACCGCTAAACGTACCCATTCTTTGCGATGCCATAGCCCATAGAGCAGCATCATTAGCACCACCACCGGGCCCACTAGCGGGGCCAGGCAGGTAATTAGAGCCCAGGCTAGGGCGGCGCTAGCTAGCGCGTGGTAGTTAACGTCCCAGCGTTTAAGCGGTCGGGCTAAGGCCAGGGGCAGGGCTGTTTCGGGGGCTTCAGCTTCAGTGGCGTCCTCATCATGTTCACGTGAACCCACGGTTCCGCGAGCCACTGCTTCCCGGCGCGCCCAGCCCAGGCCGCGCAGGGTGGTAGATAGGGCGAAGGGAAGCAGTAGGTGCACTAGCGCCGAGTTAATACGCCCCTGCATCAGGTAGGTCAGGCTCAGCGGGTTAATCACCCAGGCAGCCGCCGCCCAGGCGCGCAGCGCGATACGCCGGGTTAGCGCCCCGGCTGCTACCCAGGCGCCTAGCAGGCTCAGCGGCAAGAAGGCCACCAGCAGCACATAGTTCAGGTTTGCACTGGTTAGGGCCAGGGGCGCAGTGATTGTGCGCGCCAGTGCGAAAGGAATAAAGGTGGCTACCGGCCAGGTGGCCACGCCGTCGCCGCTGGGCAACCAGTTACTGGTGACTAACTGCCAGCCTTCGCGCACGGAGTAGTCGTAACCAAAGGTGAAGCGGCCCGAAACTGCGCCTGCTAACGCCACTGAGCGCAGCAGCCAGGCGCCCACCCCTAGCGTAAGCACTAGCAGCAGGCTAAAGACTTGTAGCCGGCGCCGCGCGATGAAGGACAGTTCGCGGCTTTCTAGCTCACTGGGAGCCTGTTCGCGTTCACGCTGTTGGCGCACCTGACGCACCTGGTCACGGTTGACCTGACGAATCTCACTGGCAGGCAGGTACAGCTCGTTGAGGGCGCGCCTGGGCAGGCGGGCGTTGCGCATAAGCCGGGCGCGCAGCCCATGCACCACACGCGGGTGGCTTAGCAGCCAGTAGGCTGAGGCGATTTCGTCGCGCGCTAGTTGCCCCTGGCCAGCCAGGGCGCGAGCCAGGCCACGGCCTAGACCTAGGGGAAGAATCCACAGCCACACCAAAATCGGTGCGGGCACTGCGCTTACCTGCAGCCAGTTCAGCAGCTGGGCGATACGGCGCTGACGGAAGGAAAGTTCTGGGTTGGGGGTAGCTGCCGCCTTGGCACGCTCAGTAGTTTCGACGTCGCCCGCCTCAGCGGTATCTGCTGCGCCCGTTACGTCAGGTGCAGTTTCTGCCGCCTGCGCGTCGTCGACGTCGTCAAGGCTGGCTGTGCCCTCAGCGTCGGCAGCGAGCTCAGCACTGGCGTCAGGTTCTGATGCATCCGCAGCAGCGTCGTCGTTGGAGCCAAGCCCACGCAAGCCTAAGTAGCTGGCTTGCCGGTGGCGGATCACGGCCTCGGGCACAACAATTACGCGGTAACCAGCCAGGCGCATTACTTTAGATAGCTCTAGGCCGTCACCGAAGGGGCCAAAGTGCTCGCTAAAGCCACCAAGTTTAATGAAGGGGTGGTAATCCACCAGAACGCCAGCGCTACCGACTGCCAGCACGTCAACGCGGTCATCATATTGGCCTTGGTCGATCTCACCGGGCACGATCTCATTGGCGCGGCGAGCACTGGCGGTAACGCGCAGACCCACCTCTAAAAGTTTGCCGGGGTTGTCCCAGTCCACCTGTTTAGGCCCGGCCATAGCTACCGAGCGGGCATTGGCGGTGGCGCTTTGTAGATTCTCTAGGCAGTCAACCTGTGGGGCACTGTCATCGTGGAGCAGCCACAGCCAAAGCGGCGTATTGGTGTTGACGTGGCTGCGGTAGTGTCCGCTTTCAATTAATTCGACGGCGCGCGCTACCGCCTGGCCAAAATTCATGGCTTCGGGGGCGTTTATCAGCTCTGTGTGGCTTAGCGCGGTTAAACCGGAGGCTTGCACCAGTGCCTGTAAATCTTCGGTGGAGGCACTGGTGGCCTCAACATTAACCACCAGGGTTAGCTGCGGGGCGCGGGTTTGTAGCGCCAGCGCAGTTAAAGCCTGGTTCAAATACGGACTAACACCCGACGTAACCAGGATGGCAATGGTTTGGGTCAGGCTTTTAGTCGTTAGCACACTCATCGATTCTGCTTAATATCACGCCTTTCGCGCTCAGACAAGCCACCCCAGATACCGAAGCGTTCATCATACGCGAGTGCATATTCTAAACATTCGCGTCGCACCTTGCAGGTCTTGCATACGCTCTTAGCGTCGCGAGTGGAGCCGCCTTTTTCGGGGAAGAAAATATCTCCGGGCATACCCTCGCAAGGTGCGCCTGCCTGCCAGCTTATATCACCCTTTTTGAAAATGGAGGTGAATACGATGGCTGGCTTGCGCGAAGAGTTTGAGGAGTCATCAGTTGACTGGACCCCAACACCATTGTCAGCGGCGTCCTCACCACTGAGGCCACTGCTGGCAATAGGTCCATTCGAGAAGATCTCGTACATAACACGCCCTAACGTTTTGTAATGATGAGCATAGTTGGGGTCAGCTAAGGATACATAGGTCTAGCTGGGACTAGATACCTACGCATCATTGACGTGATCCGCGTGTGGGGGAAGGGGGGAATCTGGTCTAATTTTGCCATGGTCTCTAAATGCTTGTCATTTGAACGTTTGTTCGATTTGTTACCGAACCTTTATAAACCGGCCGTCATCTGGTATGGGATTGACGAGCGCATCGAATTGAGCGGACACGTAGTCAATATGTGGTCTTCGAAGGTGGCCGCGCTACTAGATAGTGAGATTGGCACCCCAAGTTTAACCGTTCATATGGCTCTGCCGCCGCACTGGCGTTCCATTGTGTGGGCGGCCGGAATTTGGCGTGCTGGCAACGTTTTAACACTAGACAGTGACCAGGGAGCAGAATTATCGCTGGCTTGCCACGAGGCAAATTTGGACCCTGAGGCTGAAGTTAGCGTGCTCACTCCCCTGGCTTCTTTGGCACTACGCTGGCCCGGAGCGCTGCCTCCACTCACTCTCGACGGCGCCGCTGATTTGATGTCTTACCCCGACAGTTTCGCGCCAATTACCTGCCCATCTACTGCTCCTGCCTGGCTAAGCGATGGTGAGCTTATCTCTCGCCAGCAAGTTTTAGACCAGGCGGGACTTTATACCCAAACATTAGCGGGTATTAACGATTCACAAAAACCTCAGGAGATAACAGCTTTAACGCCACCAAACTCAAATCAAGCCGACATCAACCTTGGGCAAACAAATAGGACCAGCCTACTCGCAGATTCAAACTCCAAGACGACACGCCCGAACAGCAAAGAAAGTTACGCCAATGAGATTACGCCATTAGCGATATCTACTTCGGATACTCGCCAAGCCTTACTGGCAACCTTAGGGGCTTGGCTAAATGGTCGCACCGCTCTACTGCTAGACCCACAACTACCGACAGACCAGATGCGGCGTGCCCTAGTCCAAGAAGGCTGCACCGGCTTAAATATCTAAGTGCTAACAGTCCCCCACAATCGCGTTAGCTACCACTTCTAACATCAAGCAATTAACATAACTCCAGGCAACCACCCCTCTAAACGGACCTGACCAGCAAGTATACCCAAAAATAAATATATTTACATATCTACTTTTACCTACCTACTGTGATGTTAAACATATTAGAAAATGCCTCTTGTATGACGCACGTTCGTCACATTTAAGCTGTTACTAATAGTGGAATTCCAAATATTCCCACTCTTATAGAAAGCTGACTATCATGCAAACCGCAAAGGCTGCAATTTCACGCCCAGCTGCTGCATTTTTCTGTTTATGCCTATGCATCTACTGCTGCGGTTGCGGAATTATTGGTTCTAAACAATCCGTCCCAAGTGTGTCTGCTACTGTCTCTCCAGATGGTTTGGTAACCAAAAATCAGGAAACTTGGGCGCTTGCTACAGATCCTTATGTTGGCAGCAATAACGGCATGATAGTTGCGGTTACTGAAACCTATATTCAGATTTGTATGAATAAACAGGGCTTGTCATACGAAGTAGAGCCTTATAGCCCCTCACAAGGAACCTCAATTGTGGCTTCAGGCGGCGGGCGGCTGCTATTTAACGAAAAGATAGCCGCAAAGTATGGCTATTCAGTTCCGCGTGAAGACAGTATTCAGCCTCGCTTGGATCGTTGGAAAAAGCAGGATCAGCAACCCCAGGCTTGGAAACAAGCTCAAGAAAAGTGCTCGCAAGAGGCGACTAAAGAGCCACTTGCACAGCAGATCGAACATGATGGGGGAATTTCTCCTTCCTCAGCGCAGTACTCTGAACCTGACGGCCTTAAAGAAGCTGCCCAGCGTTGGCGTAAATGTATGGAACCATTAGGGATAACTGATTTAGCAGAGCGTCCTGATGGAATACCTTCCAAATCGCTATATGACAAATTCAATGGGGTTTCAGGCGAAGTGCAGTATAAGGATCCGTTTGTGCACCCTGTATCGGCTTATGAATTAAAAGTCGCTACTCAAGATGCCAAGTGTCGCACAGAAAGCGGATACACCAAACTGCAATATGAAACCGAATGGAGTGCTAGCTATGTATATGTACAAAAGCACTTATCTGAACTGACTGCATTGCGTCAAAAATCGCAGAAAATTCAGGCTAGGGCGGTCGAATTCTTGAAAGCAAACGGCAACTACGTTTCATAGCATAGGGGGGCGAAAGCTAAGCTTTCGCCCCCCTATTGTTTAAGTACAGCGTTTAGAGCGCCTTTGGCAGTTAGTGCAAGGCAGCTGGCTGCTTTAGCTGGCTTACGGTACGTCAGCCTGGACCAGGGTGCCGTGACCGCTAACGTTAACGGCGCCGTCGTCGGCACGCACAAAAACAGCCTGACCGCGACGCAGCGGCAGACTCTTACCGCCCGCATTAACAGTTAGCTCGCCGTCAACGTTTAACAGCGTGCGCGGCCCGCGTCCGGGCACTTTAACAGAGCCATCAGCTTCACTGACCGTGGTAACTACCAGCTCAAAATCCTCCACCGGCACGTTATAGGCGCGGCAGTGCTCGCTGAGGCACTCGGGGGCCGGGCGCATAGGCGGGGCCGCCACATAGTCCACACAGGCCAGCATCTCGGGGGCATCAACATGCTTGTGAGTCAGGCCCGCACGCAGCACATTGTCACTGGCAGACATGATCTCCACAGCCAAACCAGAAATATATGCGTGCACCGCACCTGCGGGCACAAACAATGCCTCCCCCGGGTTCAAAGTAACCGGGTTTAATAGCAGCGCCGCCGCCACCCCAGGGTCGCCCGGGAAAGCCGCCTGCATCGCCATGATGTAAGCATCAAGTCGAGGAGACGGTGAGGCTCCCGCCGCCGCTCGCGCCGAAACCTCATCCACCAGCTGCTCAACCTGCTCAGCTGTAGGGCGAGTCTGCGGGCTAAGCAGCCAGCTAAAAGCCTTCTTAATCCCAAAACGGGTGGGGTTAGCGTGCAAGAACTCCGCCACCGCGCAAGCCAGCGGCGATTTAAGGCCATCAATCACCTCAATGGCACGCCGAGGAGTACGGAAGCCACTAACCGCCTCATAGCGGGTCAGGGCCAGCACCATTTCCGGCTTGTGGTTGCGGTCTTTGTAATTGCGGTTAGGGGCATCAATGGCAATGCCAGCTGCATCCTCATCATCAAAGCGAATGCGTGCCCGCTCGATATCGGGGTGCACCTGCAGCGACAGCGGCTGATTGGGAGCAATCACCTTAAACAAGTAAGGCAGCTGATCGCCAAAGCGCGCCACAATATCTGCACCCATCACCCCCACCGGGTCGCTAGCTACCAGCTGGTCCAAGGTGGTAGGCGAGGTGTTTAGAACACTGCCATCATCTGCGAGCAGCTGGGTTGGGCCGCCAGCATGGCCGCCAAACCACAGCTCCCCGAAGGGTTTACCGTCTGCGGGAACATTCAAAAACTCGGGGATAGCATTTGGGGAGCCCCAGTCATAGTTCTTAACCGCACCACTGAGTCGATCCATCAAATTTGCTTTCATCTGGTGTGTAAGACTAGATCTACGCTAGCCGATAAGTCCTAAATTGTCAGTTAAACGTGGCCCGCTCTACCCGTTTTGTGGCGCACACAAGCCCTTACCCAACCCTTTTGCCTTAGCAAGACCCCCAGCCACTACCCGCATTTAGCAAGCCCACCGGGGCAAATAGGTGCATTTAGAGCGCAAATAAGAAACAATGGGACTTATGCGTGGCATCGTACTAGCCGGTGGTTCCGGCACTCGACTAAACCCCATCACCCTTGGCACCTCAAAGCAGCTGGTGCCCGTCTACGACAAGCCCATGATTTACTACCCGCTGAGCACTCTTATGATTGCCGGCATTAGTGAAATCCTGGTTATCACTACCCCCCACGACGCACCGGCTTTCCACCGTCTGCTAGGCGACGGCTCGCAGCTGGGCGTAAACCTGTCCTACACCGTACAAAAAGAACCCAACGGCCTGGCTCAGGCTTTCGTACTGGGCGCAGACTTCATCGGCAATGAGTCCGCCGCCCTGGTACTGGGTGACAACATCTTCTACGGCCCCGGCATGGGCACGCGCCTGCGCCGCCACACCCAGCCTGACGGCGGCGTGGTCTTTGCCTACCAGGTGGCCAACCCCAGCGATTACGGCGTGGTGGAGTTTGACGCTGACTTCAAGGCCCTGTCCATTGAAGAAAAGCCGGCCAAGCCGCGCTCCAACTGGGCCGTGCCCGGCCTGTACTTCTACGACAACGACGTAGTTTCCATCGCCCGCGACCTCAAGCCCAGCGCTCGCGGCGAATACGAAATTACCGACATTAACCGCACCTACCTTGAGCAAGGCCGCCTGCAGGTAGAGCCGCTGCCGCGTGGCACCGCCTGGCTAGACACCGGTACTTTCGACTCTCTGGCTGACGCCACCAACTTTGTGCGCACCATCCAGGCCCGTCAGGGTCTGAGCGTGGGTTGCCCCGAGGAGATCGCCTGGCGCAACGGCTTTATCGACGACGACGGCCTGCGTCAGCGCGCCGAGCCGCTGGTTAAGTCTGGTTACGGCCAGTACCTACTGAACCTACTAGAGCGCGGCAAGTAAATCAGCGTCGTATCAACGTCGCACCAGCTAACCGGCTCTAACGCTGAAAGCTGCTTACCTATAGCCTTTTAGGCTGCTAGGCCCCGCCAATGGCGGGGCCTATTTCGTCTCTACCTGGGCTTTAAACGGGCTTTAAGTGGGCCTTAAGCGGGCTTTAACTGCACTTTAACTAGTCTCTAAGCGGGCCCTAAGTGGGCTTGGGGCAAGCCAACTTTGTACAGCGCATCACTTTTACAGCCAAATATGTTCACATTTATTGCGTAAAGGAATATATTCGAACACGCAAGTTAGTAACGCCACGGTGAACGGATTGTTATGAGTTCCTCCAGCCCCACCACACTATCGCAGCTGCAGTTTGAGGTTTTACGCGCCCTACTGCACGCAGATAAAGCCCTCACCCAGCGTGAACTGCAACAGCTCACCGGCATCTCCCTGGGCAGCGTCAACTCCACCGTGCGCCAATGCGAAGCCGCCGGTTACATCAGCGAGCGCACCCTAACTGACGCCGGTCGCCAAGCCTTAGCCCCCTACAAGGTGGATAACGCCATCATTATGGCGGCGGGCCTATCCCAGCGTTTTGCCCCTATCTCCTATGAGCGCCCCAAGGGTACCTTGCGCGTGCGCGGCCAGGCCCTAATTGACCGCCAAATTGAGCAGCTGCATGAGGCCGGCATTAATGACATCACGGTAGTGGTGGGCTACAAGAAGGAGCATTTCTTCTACCTGGCCGCTAAGTACGGGGTCAAAATCGTGGTCAACTCCGACTATGCCACCCGTAACAACAACGGCTCACTGTGGCTGGTACGTGAGCAGCTGGCCAACACCTACATTTGCTCATCTGATGACTACTTCACGGTCAATCCTTTTGAAGACTACGTTTACCAGGCCTACTATTCGGCCCAGTATGCCCAGGGCCCCACAGCTGAATGGTGCATTACTACCGGTGCTGGAGGACGCATTACTGGCGCTAGCGTAGGCGGCGCCAACGCCTGGTACATGCTTGGCCACGTCTACTTTGACCGGGCTTTTTCAACTACTTTCCGCCGCATTTTGGAAAGTGTCTATCACCTGCCTGAAACTGCCCCCAAGCTGTGGGAGTCAATCTACTTAGACCACATTCGTGAACTAAATATGGTGATGCGCCCCTACCCGGAGGGGGTAATTAAAGAGTTTGATTCGATAGATGAGATTCGCTCCTTTGACCCGCTGTTCCTGGAGAATCTTGACTCTGATATTTTCACCAACATCACCTCCACGCTGGGTTGCCAGGTTGACGAGGTAACCAATTTTTACCCGCTTAAGCAGGGCATCACTAACCTGTCTTGCCACTTTAGGGTGGGCGATCAGGAGTACGTCTACCGTCACCCGGGTGCGGGCACGGACAAGATCGTGGATCGCGCCGCTGAGTTTGAGGCCTTAAATTTGGCCCGCGATCTGGGCATTGACCACACCTTCATCACCGGCGACACGGCTAAAGGCTGGAAGATTTCACGTTTCATTCCTGACGCCGCCAACCTGGACGTTAATGATCCAGCCCAACTCACCCGGGCTATGGATATGGCCCGCACGCTGCACAGCAGTGACATGCGTCTGTCGCGCCACTTTGACTTTGTCACCGAGGGTCTAAAGTATGAGTCAATTTTGCGTCAGTTTGGGCCTATTGATGTGCCCGACTATCAGGTTATGCGCGACAAGATCATGCGCCTAAAGCGTTTCACTGAGGCCGATGGCTACCAGTTGGTGCCCAGCCACAATGACTTCTTCCCACTCAACTTCCTGGTTTCTAACGATGCCTCTAACAATGAAATCGACCTGATCGACTGGGAGTATGCGGGCATGTCAGACCCGGCCGCCGATTTTGGCACCATGGTGGTTTGCGCCAGCTTGAGCCGGGCCCAGTCCGACGCCGCCTTGGCCGCCTATCTTGAGGCTGAGCCCACCGCCGCTCAGCAGCGTCACTTCTACGCCTACGTGGCTTTCGCCGGTTGGTGCTGGTACGTGTGGTCTTTGGTTAAGGAGGCTGAAGGCGACGACGTCGGCCAGTGGCTCTACATCTACTACCAGGCCGCCAGCGACAACATTGACTGGGTACTAGCCGCCTATGAGCAGGCCGCAGCCGCCGCCCAAGCCGAGACCGCCAGCGACGCCGTCGCCACGCCGGATCAAACCAGCACAAACCACTAAAACCAGCGCAATAAGAACGCAATAAGTAGGAGTAAACGATGCGTTACGGAATTGGTTCAGGTGCCCTGTGGGGCCTAGACACCGTCATTTTAGCTATCGCGCTGGCACTTAACCCCTTTGCCACCGACGCCCACGCCTCCCTAGTTTCAGCGGCTTTACACGACGCTGTTTGCGCCCTGATCCTGCTGATCTTTATGGCCATGCGCGGGCGTCTAAAGGACACTTGGCGGGCAATTCACACGCGCAGTGGCCGCGCAGTTATGGTGGCCGCGCTGCTGGGTGGGCCTATCGGCATGAGCGGCTACCTGCTGGCTATTGACCAGATCGGCGCCGGCTACACCGCCATCATCTCCACCTTCTACCCAGCTTTGGGCACGGCCCTGGCAGTGGCGGTGCTTAAAGAGCGGATGCGTCCGCGTCAGGTGATTGCCCTGGCCGTGGCTATTGGCGCCATTATTGCCACCAGCTACACCTCCACCAGTGTTTCTGGCTCAGCGCTTTGGGGTGTGCTGGGCGCCCTGGCGGCTGTGGTCGGCTGGGGCTGTGAAGCCGTAATTTTGGCTTGGGGTATGCGCGACGACGCCGTCGACAATGAGACGGCCCTGCAGATCCGCGAAACTACCTCGGGGCTGACCTACCTGGTGCTAGTGGTGCCGTTAGGTGGCGCTTTAAGCAGCACTGGGCAGGCTTTAACCAGCCCCGGCGCCATGGGCTTGGTGGCTTTGGCCGCCGCCACCGGCACCGCCTCCTACCTGTTCTATTACAAGGCCATTGATCTGCTGGGGGCCGCGCGGGCCATGGCGCTTAACATCTCCTACTCGGCTTGGGCAGTGCTGTTTGCCTTCCTTTTGCAGTCGATCGTGCCTGCGCCTATCCAAATCGTGCTGTGTGTAGTGATTTTGGTTGGCACCGTACTGGCGGCTACCGAAAACTGGCGTGAGCTGACTTCTTTCAAGACCCAAAGCCGCTAGAATCGCTGTATCGCCCATCTGCAAGTTAGGAAACCTATGAGCGACCAGCAGCTCCTAGACAATATTCACGCCCTGCTGAAAGAAATTTTGGCGGAGTTTGACCGTGTATGCACCAAGCTGGAGATTCCTTACGCCGTCTATGGGGGCACCGCCATTGGCGCGGTGCGTCACCAGGGTTTTATTCCTTGGGACGACGACGTAGACGTGCTTATGCGGCGCAGTGACTATGAGCGGTTTTTAAGCCTGGCCCCCCAGGTTATCGATGAGCGCTTTGCGCTACACAACACGCGCACAGTGGTCAACTTCCCGTTCATGTTCACCAAGATGGTGCTTAAAGACACCCTGCTGATTCCTGACTTTGCGGTGGACAGCGACTACCGGATGCCTTTCTTTATCGATGTGCTGCCGGTAGACAATATTCCGGCCGATCCGGTTGCCTTTAAGCGCATGTCTAGGGCCTCTTGGCTGTGGGGACGTCTGCTGTTCCTGCACGGCACTGCCAAGCCTTTCCTGCCCGGCATTAGCGGCACTAAAAAGCAGCTCATCTATACCGCCACCACCGGCGCTAACTGGGCTCTTAAAGCCGCTAAGCTCTCGCCGCAAACCTTGCAGCGGCGTTGGGAAAAGGCGGTGCGGGCCTGGGAGCACACCCCCACCACGCGCATGGCTGACTTCACTATGCGCGACCCGGAAAACTGGATTATCACTAACTCTGAGCTGCTGCCTACCGTGCGGGTGCCCTTTGAGGACATCACCGTGCAGCTGCCGGCCCAGTATGATGCCTGGCTGCGACGCGGCTACGGCGACTATATGCAGCTGCCCCCGCCCGAGGCTCGTATCGGTCACATCCCGCGCATCGTAGACTTTGGCCCCTACACGGATCTACTGCCTTACCCGCAGGTAACCGGTATTGGTTTAAAGGACTCCCCTGGTGCGGCTACCAGCCCCGCAGCTAACGGGCAAGGTAGGCGCAAAGCCGGCGTCGACGTCGGCACTGAGGCCGCTGCCAGCAGCGCTATTGACCCAGATGAGGGCCTAGACCTAGCCAGTTTGCGCCAGGTACAGCTAGCCACCACCTATGTTCTAGGTGAGCTTGACCGGGTATGCAAACAGCTGGGGCTAAACTACGCGGCCTACGGGGGCACTGCCATTGGCGCGGTACGTCACCAGGGCTTTATCCCTTGGGACGACGACGCCGACGTGTGCATGGCGCGCGCCGACTACGAAAAACTACTAACCCAGGCGCCGGCCCTACTGGGTGAGGACTTTGAGCTGCTCAGCCACCACAGCCACGCCAACTACCCCAGCACTGTGGCCGTACTTGGGCTTAAAGGCACCAAGTTCATCTCGCAGGCAGCTGCCGGGCGTGACTTTGAGATGCCAATCGGGGTGGATATTTTCCCGCTTGATGCACGCCCAGCCAACCAGCGGGCTTTTAAAGCCCAATGCGCCCGCACCTGGGTATGGTCACGGGCCCTGTACCTGCGCGGTAGTGCCACCGCCTCCACCGGTTTAAGCGGCGGCGTAGACAGGGCCGTGCAACTAGCTATGCGCACAGTACACACAGGCCTTAAAACTGCTCATCTAAGCCAAGCCAAGCTCATTAAGCACTGGGAGCGCGCCGCCCGCAGCTACGAAAAGCAGGCTGGGGCTAAGACTTGGCTGGCAGATTTCTCCACCCGCAACCCCCAGCAGTGGTCACTGCCGGCAGCGGAGCTTAAAGACACAGTTGAGCTGCCTTTTGAGTACCTGACCATTAAACTGCCGGCTAACTATGATGCTTGGCTTAAGCGCGGTTTTGGTGACTATATGACTCCTCCCCCGCCCCAGCAGCGTGTGGGCCACCGCCCCTACCGGCTAGAGTTTGGTGGCTGGCACTTTAACGAAGACGGTAGCCACACCCGGGATCCCCAGTGAGCGCTTCGCAGCTTAGCCGCGACTATTTTTGGAACACCGCCTCCAGCCTGATCAGTTCATTTTCTATTGTGATCATGCTGGCTGTGGTCACCCATAGCGCCGGCGTGGCCGCAGGTGGGGTGTTCTCACTAGCCATTGCTATTGGTCAGCAGTGGCAGACCCTGGGCATGTATGAGGTGCGTACCTTCCACGTCACCGATGTGCGCCGCGAGTTCAATTTCCCCATCTACCTGGCCACCCGCATCCTTACCGTGGCCGCCATGATTGGCGGCATAGTGATCTACTCGCTGGTTTCTAGCGGGTTGAGCACCAGCGTGGGGCTGGTTATTGCGATTGCTTTACTGCGGGTTTTTGACGCCTATGAGGATGTTTTTTACAGCGAGTTTCAGCGTGAAGGCCGCCTAGATTTAGGGGCGCGCGCCTCATTTTGGCGTATTTTCACCACTATGGCGGTTTTCTGCCTGCTGGTGGTGCTAACCGATTCGCTGTTTATCGCTTCCCTAGTTTCCCTGGCGGTATCAGTGGTGGCGCTAGTGGTGGCCTTCTACCCCGGCGCGCGCGCCAGTTTTGGTATCACCCCCAGCTGGAATTGGGCGGCTATTAAGCGTCTCTTGATTGAATGCGCGCCCCTGTTTTTGGCGTCATTTACAGCTATGTACCTGTCTAACGCCCCGCGTTATGGCATCAAGTACTTTATGGATTTCACCGCCCAGGGCTACTTCGCTATCATCTACATGCCGGCGGTGGCTATCAATATGCTTTCCCTGCTGGTGTTTAGGCCGCTGCTGACGCGCATGGCCACCTACTGGGTGGAAAATAACTGGGACGGTTTTAACGCCATTGTGCGCCGGGGTCTGCTGGCCACAGTGGGGGCCTTTGCCGCAGTGGCTTTAGCTACGGTAACTATTGGTGTGCCCATCTTGAATCTGTTCTTTGGCCAGGACATTTCCGGCTACCGTCTGGAATTGGTGGTGTTGGTAGGGGGCGGGGCTTTAAACGCTGCCGCCGTAATTTTGTATTACGCACTTACCACCATGCGCCTGCAACGGGCTGTATTCTGGGGCTATGCTGCTGCCGCTGTGGTCATTACCGTGCTGGTAGTGGCAGCTATCCCGCCATTAGGGTTGCTTGGTGCCTCGCTAGCCTATCTGGGGGCAATGGCCACCACAGTAATTTGTTTTTGGCTCACTATGCAGCTGCGTCGCCCGAAGGAGAAGTAATGCGTTTCGCAATGGTGTTAAACACCTACCCGCCGCGTTTAGGTGGCGTAGAGATGCACGCATTTAACCTGGCTGATCAGCTCACCCAGCTGGGCCATAAGGTGTGGGTGCTGACCTTAGACTCTGAGCGCTCTATCCGCCAAGACGGCAAAGTACAGGTGCTTACCGGTATCGGTCATCTGCCTATCGCAGAAGTAATCAGCTACCCCGCCCTGGGTAGTGCCAACGCTATCAGTAGCTTCCTTAAAGCCAAGCGGATCGATGTGGTTTCCACCCACACTCGCTTTTTCCCGATGAGTTTCGTGGGGGCCCGCGCCGCTCAAAAAGCTTCTATCCCCTATATCCACACCGAGCATGGCTCCAACTTTGTTAACAACTCCAACCCGATTATTGCTATCGGTTCGCGGGTTGTAGACCTGAGTTTAGGCCGCTACATAACCACCCATGCCGCCCAGGTTTTGGGGGTTTCTGAGGCTGCCGCTAATTTTGCTGGTCGCCTAGGTGCCAAAGACCCGCAGGTGTTCTATAACGCTATTAACCTGCCTGAAACCTCCTACAGCGGCCCACAGCGCCCCAACCACCTGGTGTTTATTGGTCGCATGGTGGAGGGTAAAGGTTGGGAAACCTACCTGCGTTGCTTAGCTCAGCTGCGCAATGCAGGCCAGCAGCTAACTGGCCAGATGCTTGGTGACGGCGCCCAACTGCAGGCGGCCCGTGACTTGGCGGCTCAGCTTAAGCTCGACGACGTCGTCGACATCCCCGGGCGCGTCACCCCCGCCCAGGTACGCCAAGCCATTGCTGGAGCCACTCTAGTAAACCCCACGGTCTTGTCTGAGGGCTTCCAAACCACCCTGCTGGAGGCTATCGCTGAAGGTGGGCGGGTAGTTACCTTCCCCGTGCCTGGAGCCCAACTGCTTGAGGCTCAAGGAGCGCCGGTAAGCATCACTAGCTCCCGCACGGTGGCGGCCATGACTAAGGCCATCACCGCTATGCTGCGCGCACCTAAGGCTCCTGCCAGCCGTGAGCTGCTTGAACAGTGGAGTTGGCCGGTGCGCGCACGCCAGTATGAGCAGATTGCCGCCCGGGTGCTAGCTAGCTGAGTTTTGTTTGACGGCTAGCTGAGCTTGGTAGGTGGGCGCTGGTCGCGTTCTTGTTTTAGCTGCTCCACTTCTTGGCGCAGCAAGGCGATTTCTTCAGCTAGACGACGGCGTTCGGCGTCGTCATGAGATAAATCCACGCTTAACCGCAGCGACAGCAGCAATAACACCACCCCGGCACCAAAAAACGCCAGGTTCATGGAGGAGAGCACCCCCAGAGCCCGCGACAAGCCATTTAGCAGGTTGGGGAACACCGAAAACAGCACTGAACCAACCGCAATAACAATCCACCAGGTGCAGTAGCGTTCCTTCATGCCGTAGTTACGCAGGCGAATAAACACCGTCACGAACACAATGACGCCAAAAACAACGCCTAACCAGTAGCTTGACTGATGATGCATTATGCCTCCACAGTGCTAGCTTTGTTTTGGGTTAGGGCCACGCCCAAGGCCAAAATAGCACGCAACAAGAACTTGGCAGCCCTAAAGGGATTTTGGGAGGGTTCTCCCCCGGCGCGCGGACGCATATGCACCGGCACCTGGGTGACTTTTAAGCCTGAGCGGGCGGCAATAACCAGGGCTTCTACCGTGTCGCCTAGATATTCCGCCGGGTAGTTGGCTGCAAACAGTTTAATTGCGCGCTTATCGCAGAGTTTAAAGCCGCTAGTGGTGTCAGTAAGGCGGGTATGGGTTACCCGTGAAAGCACCACTGAAAGTAGCTTCATAGCCCAGGCACGCGGACCGCGTACCTTGTAGTTACCCTGGCCCGCAAAGCGGGCCCCAATCACCACATTGGCGCCGCTTTGGGTGGCTGCCTGTAGCAGCTGGGGAATATCAGCTGGGTTGTGTTGGCCGTCGGCGTCAAGCTGTAGGGCGTAGTCATAGCCGTGGCGTTGAGCGTACAGGTAGCCAGCGCGCATAGCTCCACCCACCCCCAGGTTGTAGGGCAGCTCCAGTACTTTAGCGCCATGGGCGCGAGCCACCTGGGCGGTGGCGTCAGTGGAGCCATCAGAGACCACCAACACCTGGGCGTCAGGGTAGAAATCGGTAAGCTCTTCAAGCACTGAGCCAATAACCTCAGCCTCATTCCAGGCCGGGATAATAATCAGTAAAGAGTTAAGCACTAATTTCCTTAAGGCTCAGCAGTGACTTCGCTAGCGCCGTCAGCTTCAGAGCCGACGGCGGCCTCAGCGGTGCCAGCAGGCTCAGGGGCGCTGGCCTTGGCAGCAGCGGCCTTGGCAACAGGCTCAGGGGCGTCGTCGGCTATAACAGCGCCACTTGGGGCTGCTAACTCAGCCGGCGCGCTAATAGCTCCAGGCCCAAACAGCAGCCAGATAGTAATACCTGAGGCCAGCGCGAAAGCCAAGGCCCCCACCATCCAGGTGTTCATAGGGGTCAGCTGGGCGTCTTGCCACCACCATTGCACATCAAAGTTGAGGTTTAAGAAGTGGCGTCCACCCACCAGGCCATGGGTGTAGCGGAAAATCAGTTTATGCATGAACACCGCGTTGACGGCCACCATACCAGCCCAGTACAGCGCGGCCTGTGAGTGGCTCAGTAGCGGGCGTTTAATACCCAGGAACAACCAGGGCAGCAGCCAGGCAAACAGTAGCGGCTGCGCATAGCGCGGCTGATAGGCAAACATGCTGGGGAAAGCTGGCGGGGTAGCTACCAGCACCGAAATACCGGCCATAGCTCCCAGGGTAATAATCACTCCCATAGCCTTGCGCCAACCAATACGCTCAGCGCCCAGCATGACAATGAAGCCCACCAGCAAAATGGCGATCATGCCCGAGTAGCCGTCAGAAGGAATATCCTTCCAGCCGGCCCCAGCCCACAGACCCCAAAAACCAGAGAAGAACTTAGCTAGGTGGGTTACGTTAAGTTCTATAGCTTCAAGCTTCTGCTGCGGGGAAACCGCCTCAGCGTGTCCCTCAGCGATAGTGGCTGACCCCGAAGAAAGCATCAGATACACGCCAATTACACTGGCCAAGGTGGCCACAGCCAGCTGCACCTTATGTGGGCGCCACTTAGCGCAGGCAACGCAGATAGCTAGCGCCACCACAAAAATGTGGAAGGAAGCATCTGCCCGCGAGGTGTAGCACAGCAGCGCCCCCACGCAAGCCAAAGCCAGCAGGTACCAGCGCCGTCGTCCACTGGCATAAAGGGAGGCCAGCAACCCTGCGCTAAAGCCAGCCACACCCGTAATTGACCAGCTGGAGGGGTTATTAGAAGTTATGAAATAGATGCCAATAGGCATCCAGGCCGCCCCCATCGCCAGCAGGTAAGCCCCGCGCAGCTTTGGCGGTGCCAGCAAGCCAATTGAGCCCAGCAAAGCCAAGGCTATAACCATATTGGCGGTGCGTGAAGCTATCACCAGGCCCTGCACACCCAGGGGCTTAAACATGTGGTGGAAGTGGTAGTAGCCGTAAGGGTAGTTACCGTTGTCGTAACGCAGCGAGTAGCTAATGAGCTTATCGGAATAGCGGTTACACATCGCCTGCGACTTATCGACGTGGAAAGAAGAGCAGGTAGCACCCGGTAAGGCCGCGGGCACACCCACCCGCAGCTGGCCCTCAACCACCTTAGTAGCGCAGCTTTCAGTAACCGGACGCGGACACCACATGGACACCAGGTGGTAGTCGTCATCGGGGCTAGAGCCAGGCGCAGAGGCCACAACCCAACTAAAGCCGCTGACTAATGCGAAGCAAAAAGCCAGCACCACCAATGCTGCTCGGGGTACACGCGGTAGCTTCACGAGGCCGCACCTTTCGTATATAAATTTAACCCTGGACCTAAATTAACAGGTCCAGGGTTAATTCATGCTTAGGAACGCAGGGTTTGCACGTATGCTTCTAGCAACTGCATGGAATCAGAAGGCTTAAAACCAAGGGCCTCAATCTTGCTCAGATCCATGGTGGACACCAGCGGGCGGGGAGCTACCTGCTTACCCGCAAAGTACTCGGCGGTGCTGATGGGGGTTACGTCAGCGGGGTCATGACCAGTTAGCTCATAGACACGCTTAGCTACTTGCGCCCAAGACACTACCTCGCCACCACCGGTGAGATTGTAGGTGCCGTAGGGGGCCTGCTGATCCAGCAGGTAGATAATGCCGCTGGCCAGATCGCTGGTGAAGGTTAGGCGACCCACCTGGTCATCAACCACGGACGGCTTAACGCCGCGCTCAGCTAGGCCAGCCATAGTGCGGATGAAGTTCTTGCCTTCACCCACCACCCAGCTGGTGCGCACCAGGTAGTGCTTGGGGGCGGCGCTAACGGCGGCGTCACCACCAGCCTTGGACTGGGCGTATACGCCTAGCGGGCTGGGCGGCTCAGTTTCGGTGTGGGCCTGGGCGGTGCCGTCAAAAACATACTCGGTGGAGATATGCACCAGGGTGAAGCCGTGCTTGGCGGCGGCGCGGGCCAAGTTAGCCGGGCCGGTAGCGTTAGCCTTCCAAGCTAGCGGGCGGCCCTGGGCAGTTTCAGCACCATCCACGTCAGTCCAAGCGGCGGCGTTAATCACCACGTCATAGGCGGAGAAATCAAAAGCCTCCATGGCCTCAGTGTCAGAAATGTCTACCTCAGGTAGATCCACCCCGGTGGCCTGGTAGCCGGCCTGGGGTAACTGACGCATCAGCTCGCGGCCCAGCTGGCCGTGGGCGCCGGTTACCAGGGCGCGCTTAACTGCAGGCGGGAAGGGGGTCACTGCCTCTAGACGCGGGTGAGCCAGGTCTTTGTCAGACAAGATGGCTTTATCCAGGCTGATGGGCCAGTCAATGGCCACAGTTTCATCAGCTAGGTTCAAGAAGGTGTATTCAGCGTCCGGCGACCAGTGGTCATTGACCAGGTAGGTGTAGGCCGTGTTGGGCTCTAAGGTCTGGTAGGAGTTACCCACCCCGCGCGGCACATATACGGCCACGCCCGGCTCAATGATGGTGGTGTAGACCTGGCCGAAGCTAGGGCCTTCACGCAAATCCACCCAGGCACCAAAAACCTTACCGGTGGCTACCGAAACGTACTTGTCCCAGGGCTCTGCGTGAATACCACGGGTAACACCCACCTCATCGTTAAATGAGATGTTGTTTTGCACCGGGCCAAAATCGGGCAGACCCAGCGCCACCATCTTTTCACGCTGCCAGTTTTCCTTGAACCAACCGCGGTTGTCTCCATGGACAGGCAAAGTCAGGCGTAGGAATCCGGGGATAGGAGTAGATTCAACGGTTAACTGATCGGGCATTGCTTTTCCGTTCTCAAACTGACGCGGCCTAACAATAGGTTAGCCGCTACCGTGACTTTATGCTTTAAAAAGCTAGAAATATTACACATAGAAGCGCTCGAAGATAACCCCTAGCCCCGCTAAGTTCAGTACCATGACTGCGGCGAAAACCACTAACGCCACGGCTGGCACTAGTTTACCTAGCCATGCACCGCGCACTGGACGCCAGGGATTATTTTGCAGGCTTTGCACTGCTGCCTGGGTTAACAGTGCGGGCAGAGCGTATAGCCCTGCCACTGCGGGCAAGATATAGCGGCCTTGGAGCAGGTCATCGTGGCCGGCAGTTATGGAGTAGACAAAGCCCAGCAGGTTAATCGCCACCAGGTAGCCTACAGTTAGCGCCAGGCACCACCAGATCCAGGTGGCGGTTTGGTCGCCTCTAGCTCCCAGCTGCCCTGCCCGTTTTTCAGTAACGACGGCGCCGCCCCCTGCGCTTTCACTAGCGTCTGTGGCAGCAACGTCACCACTGCCCCCAGCAGCGTCGTCGGCCTTTACCGCCAGGGGACGCAACCGGTTAAGCACCAGCCGCACACAGCGCTGGACCACCCAGAGCAAGCAGATAAGCGCGAACAGCATCATAATTTGCGCCAGCCAGTTATAGATACGTGTTGGGTAAAACACATCCAACCAGCCAAAGTTACCGAAGAACTGCTTAATCCAGCGAGCCTTAAACAGGGCGTAGTCGTCAACGGTTTGGTCATGCCAAAACCACTGCCACTGCTCCCACAAGCTACGCTCACGCACCGGCCCCATAGCCAGGCCTCCCCCGGCGTTTACCAGGTTCACCTGTGGGCGCGGGGCAGCAATTACTGAACCAAAACCCACTATGACGCGATAGATAGGCCACCAGATATACACGGCAATGAACCCGCCGCCGCTAAGCGCTGCACCTTTAAGAGCTAGCTTGAAGCTACGAGCACGCACCGCCACCACAATGAGCGCCAAAGCCACCATGGCCGCAATCAAAATGCCTTGCGGTTTAGCCATAGCAATACCGGTAGCCACACCTGCACCAGCTAGCCAACGCAGGGGGCGCTGCGCATTTAGGGCACGGGTAGCTAAAGCCAGGGCCCAGATACTGGCGCTAATCACCAAAATGTCGTTGTTAATAATGGCGCTTTGGTGGGCAATCATGGGGTGAGCTAGCGCCGACAAAGACACGAGCGTGGCCACCAAAGCCCGGCGCGGGAACAGCTGGCGGGCAAAGTAAGCCATGCCCAGTGCCCCCACTACCGCTAAAGCTACTGATAGTAGGCGCACATCGTAGTACTGGCTCAGGCCCGTGTGCGGTGAAAGCTTATATACCAGCGCCCCAGCCAGGTAATAACCGGGCGGGTACTGGGTTACTTGCGGACGTACCAGGGCGCGGTCAGGCAGCTGATTGAGCTGTCCGTTTAGCGAGGAAATCTGACTGTAGTCAAAACGGTCCGCACCCCAGGCGTAGAACAGGTTGGAGGCCTCATAAACATGCACTAACTGCGGAGAGTAGTTAGCTTGTCCCTGAGTTAGGCCACTATCTGGGCCATTGTGGGTAGCTAAATACTGGATATAGGACACATGCTGGTACTCGTCCATCCCGTTGAAAATAGGGATAACTGCCGCCCACACTAGCGCCTGGAACAGGGCAAAAGCCCCCACCAGCGCCACAGTCCACCGCGAGCGCCGCACCGCTAGAACGGCGGCGGCTACGGCACTGACCGCTGTGGCCGCAAACCAAATCACTAATGCGGGGGTGCTGACCCACCAGGGCCCTAGCGCTTGGGAGCGTTGCAGGCCGCGCTGTAAAGTGCCCCACCAGCCGGCGTCTGAGTAGATGGGTAGTAGGGAGGTGGTGGTGATTTCTCCGGTGCCGCGTAGGTTTTCTTCGCGCCCGGCTAGTTCTTGGTTGTTGAGGGTGGCCCCGCCGGCTTTAAGTACCTGTTCACCGGTTTTGACCTGGTAGTTGGGTTGGTTGTCTACGTGGCGTTTGCGTTTTTCGTTGGGGCGGTCGGGGTCTGTAGCTGAGACCGGGTTGTAGTAGCGGGTGACTACCACGGTGGGTTTGTCAGCTTTAACGCTGAGCGCCACTTGGTAGGTTTTACCTTTGGAGTTGGCGATGGGTTTAAAACCCATAATTTTGGTGCCTGACTCATTGACCATGGCTTGGGCGCAGGGCAGGCTTTGGCTGGCTACTTGCGTGGTGGTCGGGCTGGGGGTGGCTGCAGCGTTTTGGCTAGCCGCGTTTGGGGCCGACGCCGCCGCTTGCGCTTGGGTGCTGCCTTGCGCTTGGGTGCTGCCTTGCGTTTGGGATTTACTCGGCGGGGGCAGCAAAGCTTGGGTGCCGGGCTGGGCGTGGACTTCGCTTAGAGTCAGCTCTAGACGGCAACTAGAGTCCATAACGCCCGGTTTGAATTGGCCTTGTAGTCCGTTTAAACCGTTTTCAGCGGCAGTAAAGCGCTGTTGAATGGTGTCACCGTTTTTGACTGACACAAAACCGCCCGAAAGCGAGTCGCGCAGCAACTGCTGTTTATCGGACAGGTGCCCGCCTTTGACGGGAACAATTAGCGCCGCTGCCGCGAAAGCTGCCGCCAGCGCCGCCACTACCGCCAAGGCGGTTAGAAAAGCCGCGTTTTGCCGCAGTTTTACCAGCACTTTAGGCTTTAGCTGCAACGGCATACTCATAGGCCTTAATGTGTTCTACCGCCGCGCGCTGCCAGGTAAATTCGCTGGCCCGCTTTTGGGCGGCTGCCCCTAGCTGCTGGCGCAAGGTGGCGTCAGCGCTAAGTGAGCTTAAAGCCTCGGCGATAGAGTCGACGTCGGGCTCACAGTAAGCTACGGCGTCGCCACCCACCTCAGGCAAAGACAGCTCCCGGGTGGTTAGCACAGCCGCGCCGCAAGCCATGGCTTCTAGCACCGGTAGGCCAAAGCCTTCGCCCACACTAGGGTAAGCCAAAACCTGGCAGCCGGAGAGGAAGCCGGGTAGATCCTCTAGCGGCAGGTAGCCTGGGCGCAGCACGCGCATGTGGCTGGGCACGCCCGCCAAGGCCGGTTCGATTTCTTCATCCCAGCCTTTACCGCCTGCTAACACCAGGGCTGGCGGGTTGGGTTGCTGGCTAAAGGCCTGCACCCAGGCGCGTACCAGTGCGGGCACGTTCTTACGCGGCTCTAGCGTGCCCAAGAAACCAATGTAGGGCTGGCCGGCTAGGCCTAGGGAGGCGGCTACGCGCTCACGCTCAGTATCTGATACCGGATAGAAACGTTTGGTGTCTACCCCGTGGTAGGCCACGAAGTAGTTTTCGGGGCTACCCCCGGCGTATTTGATGGATTCGTCGCGGGTGGCAATGGAGGGCACAATCAGCGCGTCGGCGTGGTTGGAGGCGCGGGTGATGGCGGCGGTGAAGTACCGCTGCTTTAGCGGCGAGTGAGCCTGGGGGTGGGAGAAGAACGTGGCGTCATGCAAGGTTACGGCCACGCCCACATGGGGTAACGCCAGGCGCGTGGGGTAAGTGTAGTGAGGGCAGTGCAGTACATCTGGGCGCCACTTACGTACCAGGGCCGGCAGGCCCGACTGCTCCCAAGCCATACGCACCGGGCGGCGTTCAAGCAGGTGCGGCACGGTGATGATGTGGGCGCGCGGGGCGCGGGCGGCAAAATGCTCGGCGTCGCGGCTTTGCACCGCCAAAGCCAAGTTAACGCCCTGGGATACCAAACATGGCACCAAATCATCTACATAACGTCCCACGCCGCCCAAATTTGCAGGGATGGCCGTGGCATCTAGCAGCACCTTCATGTCACTAGCATAAAGGTAAAGCCATGGGCGGTAGTCTTGGCACATGCGCTTGTCGTTTGCTTCCGCCCCCGCCACTGAGTCTTCAACCGCTAAAGATGCCGCTCAAGGCGCTTTTCAGGCGCCTAATGATGTGCGCGTGGCCATGGTGGTAGAGCAAATGTGGCAGCCGGTACCTGGCGGTTCTGGCACATATATCACTAATCTGGCCCACAGCCTGCGCGCCCAGGGGGTGAAGGTTGCCGGCATTGCCGCTCGCCGCAGCCATAATGACCCCGGTTCCAGCGCGGTGGGTTTGGAGACTATGCCGGTGCGTTACGCGAATTTGCCGCGCCCGGCCCTGTATGAGTCTTGGAACCGTTTGCATTCTCCCCTGGCTGAGGCTATTTTGCCGGCCTCTGACCTGGTTCACGCCACCACTTGGGCTATTGCCCCCACCCGTAAGCCACTCGTGGTAACCGTGCACGACCTGGCCTTTTTGCGTAACCCCGAGCATTTCACTAAGCGCGGCAACAGCTATTTCCGTAAATCTTTACAACGCACCATTAATGAGGCCCAGGCGGTGATTGTGCCCTCCCAGGCCACCGCCGATGACTGCTATGAGGCCGGAATTGACTCTGAGCGCGTGCATGTGATTCCTCACGGCGTCAGCGTTCAGGAGGTAAGCGCCTCCCAGATTGATCTTTTCCGCACCGCTTATGGGCTTTCGCGTCCCTATGTGCTGTGGACTGGCACCCGTGAGCCGCGTAAAAACCTGCCCGGCTTGCTGCATGCTTTTTCCCGTATTGCCGGCGAGTTCCCGCAGTTGGATCTGGTTTTGGTGGGTCCCAGCGGGTGGGGCGACGACGCCGTGGAGCGCCAGTTGATTCAGGCTATCGGCACTTCCCGTGTGCACGTGCTCGGACACCTGGCCCAAGACACCCTGCAGCAGGCCTATGCGGGGGCGCGCGCCTTTGTGTTCCCCTCCTACTGGGAAGGTTTTGGTCTGCCGGTGCTTGAAGCTATGGCTCATTCGGTGCCGGTGGTGACCTCGCTGGGTACTTCAACCGCTGAGGTGGCCGCAGATTGCGGAATTTTAGTGGAGCCTAGTGACCCCGACCAGATTGCTGCCGGGCTGCGCCGAGTGCTTGGCCGCGAACATGACCACTTTGCTTTGGCCGGCTATGAGCGCGCCCAAGCTATGACTTGGAAGGCTTGCGCTAAGGCGCATCTGCGCGTCTACCAGCAGGTTATGGAGCAGGCCCAAAAGTGAGTCAGCAGCGTAAAAGCGTGCGGGTAGTAATCGTTAACTGGCGTACCCCGCTGTTAACTGAGCGCGCTGCCCGCTCCCTGTGGCCCCAGCTGCAAGCTGGTGATGAGCTGGTGGTGGTGGATAACGCTTCTGCCAGCGCCGATCCTCACGATAATTCCCTGGCCCACCTGCGCCGCCTGGGTGCCAAGCTGGGTAGCGCCGGCCCGGCTCGTTTTGGCCTGGTGCAATCTAGGCGCAATGGTGGTTTTGGCTATGGGGTTAACCTGGGGGCGCGCAACTTGCGCCAGGACGCCTTGGTGCTACTAAACAGCGACGCCTACGCCTTGGAAGGCTTTGTTGAGGCTCTAACTGCCCCCTTGGGTCATGATCTGGTGGAGGCCACCACTGCCCGCCTGCTGCTAGAGGGTAGGTGGCGTCTTGTTGGCGACGGCGCCGAGCCCCCCAACCCGCAGGCCCCCATCTCGCAGCCCTCCGGCGGCGTCGGCCCTAACAACCCCGACGGCGTCGAATCCGCCAGCCCACAGTCCCCCAGCGGCGTCGGCCCTAACAGCCCCGGCGGCGTCGAAGCCCAAACCGAACCCGCCGCTACCACCCACAGCACCGGCTCAGCCCAGCTGCGGGGCCTAGATGGCGGCATCTGGGTTAGCGACCCAAATGGCGTGGAGCTAATCAACTCCACCGGCAACGTAGTAGATGCCTGCGGTAACGGCTATGACCGCTCCTGGCTGGCCCCAGCCAAGCAGGAACATGACAGCCCTGAAGTGTTTGGTATTTGCGGTGGGGCCTGCGCGATTAGTGCCCTTGCCTGGCGTCAGTTGGGCGGGATGCGCCAAGACCTGTTTATGTACTACGAGGACACCGATTTTTCTTACCGCCTGCGCCGCTCTGGCTACAGCGTGGAGTATGTGCGCCAAGCCCAAGCCCGCCACGCCCATGCGGCTTCATCCGATTCGGCTTCAGAAGCTTTCACCACCTGGAATACCCGTAACCGTCTGCGTGTGGCCGCTCGCTATGCGCCGGCCTCAGTGGCGGTGCGGGCCCTAGTTAACACTGGTGGACGCATGCTTTTAGGCCCCCAGCGTCAGGCTCGCGCCCAGGGTTTAGTTCAGGCCCTAGCCCACGCCCCGCAAGATCTGTACGCACGTATCGGCTAGTTTTAACCAACTAGTTTTAGGAGAAATGCCATGAGCGCGCTAGTTAGCGTGATTATGCGTACCCGCAATCGCCCCATTTTTCTCTCCCGCGCCCTGGCCAGCGTGGCCAGCCAGCAGCTGGGTGACTATGAGCTGATCATTGTTAACGACGGCGGCGAGGGCCAAATTGTGCAGGCGGCCCTGGATAAAACCTCCCCTGAGCTGCAAGAGCGCACCCAGGTGGTGACTAACCGGGTCTCTAACGGGCGCGAGGCTGCCCTGGAATCGGGTTTGGCCTGCGCCAGCGCCCCCTTCTTCGCTATTCACGACGACGACGACACTTGGGACCCGCAGTTTTTAAGCAAAACTGTGGCATTCTTGCAGGCCCATCCCCACCTGGGGGCGGTGGCCGCACGCACCCAGTTAGTTAGCGAAAAACTTGAATCTGACGGCACTATCACTATTCTTGAGCGAGCTGATTTGGCTTTAGAACGCCACAGTTTCAACCTGATCGATATGCTGGTGGGTAACTATATTCCCCCTATTTCCCAACTGATTCGCCGCACCAGCGCTGATCTGGTGGGACATTGGGATGGGCGGCTAAGCACCCAGGCTGATTGGGACTTTAACCTGCGCCTATTGCAGGCCCAGCCGGCAGGTTTCCTAGAGGGGCCGGCACTAGCTTTTTGGCATCAGCGCCCCGGCTTAACCGGTGAAAGCGGCAACTCGGTGATCACCGCCGCCCTAGACCACCAGCAAGACAACCTGGCTATTAGGGAAAGCTATCTGCGCAACGACTCCCCCAGCCCAGCTCTAGGCCAGGCGCTGGTTAGCGCCGAATATTATCGCCGCTCCCAGGCCCAGCTTGAGCAGGTTTCCCAGGGCGTGCATGAGGCTCTAAACCTGGTACACGCGGATTTAAACCAGCAGGTAGCCGCCTTAACTGAGCAGGTGCAGCAGTTAAGCGAGCAGCTAGCCCAATTGCAAGAACTGACCGGGCAGCTGCAAGAGAGCACTTTAAGTGCCCGGCTGGGCAAGCTGCGCGGGTCAGTTAACACAGACTAAAGGCTGCGCTCAGCTGCTGCGCACTGCTGTTCAGCTGCAAATCCGTCAGTCTTGCTTTTGTTCAGCTTCGCGTTCGGCTTCCTTCTGCTTGCGCAGTTCTTCAGCTAGCCGGATCTGTTCACGAGCTAGCTGATCAAACTCGGCCTTACCACGCGGGGTGATTGAAAGCATTTCGCGCTCAGGCTGCAGCTTGCCATAGCTGGCCCCCAAAATTACCAGGCCACCGCTTTCCATGCCCGGCCCGGGCAGTACATCAAAGCGCCGTCCCCTTTGCAGGGCATCAATAATCGCGGTCATTTCCTTATTTTGGATGGCTGCGGAGATAGTGAAAGAGCCCGGCGACAGGTTCAAGGCCGGAATGTGGACCTGTAGGCTGCCACGACCGGGCTCAATAGAGCGGGGCACAAATCCGGCGTCGCGCCCATGCAGGCCCCACACCCATACGCCGTCGCGACTGTCGATAGAAACCCCAAAAACGGGCTCCTCAATGCGTTCATGGGCTTCATAATCCAGGCGAATATTTACTGCCTGGCCCGGACGCACCATAGTTACCGGCGCACCGGAGCCATCAAGCACTTCAATCTTGGTGATTTGTGCCTGGCCGGTACCAAAGCGAGTACCGCCGCCTTCAACCTTAATGGCCTGGTGGGCCACGTCAGAGTAAGTGTCCACCACCTGGGCGGCGTTACCCACCTCCACTAGTTTGCCGTGATCTAGCCAAGCTGCCTGGTCGCAGAAGGAACGCATCTGCTCAAGGCCGTGGCTAACCACCACCACTGTGCGTCCGTCCTGCTTAAGCTGGGCGAATTTCTCCATGCACTTGTTTTGGAACTCTAAGTCACCAACTGCAAGTACCTCATCAACCAGCAAAATATCGGGCTCTACATGGATAGAAACCGAAAAGCCCAGGCGCACATACATACCTGAGGAATAGTTTTTAACCGGCTGGTCGATAAAGCGCTCCACGCCAGAAAAATCAATAATGGCGTCAAGTTTAGAGTCAATCTCTTTAGGGCTCATACCCAAAATGGCGCCGTTAAGGTAAATATTTTCACGCCCCGACAGCTCCGGGTGGAAACCCGAGCCTACTTCCAACATGGCGGCCATACGGCCAGTGGCACTAATAGAGCCAGTGTCGGGGGTAAGAATCTGGGCAATACATTTAAGCAGGGTGGATTTACCTGAGCCGTTATGTCCCAGCAGGCCGAAAGTTTTACCGGCAGGGATATCGAAAGTAATGTCCTGTAGCGCCCAGAAATCCTCGTATTGGGCCCGACGACGCTGCAAAAACGCGCCTTTAAGGGACTGGTTACGGTCTTTATAAACCCTAAAACGCTTAGAAACGTCGTTAATAGTAATTGCGTTAGTCATTACAGCTCCTCCACAATGCGCGCACTGTAGCGGCTAAAGACCCAGCGGCCCAGAGCGAAAGACAGCACAGCCCAACCCAGGCAGCCAAGCCACACGCCCAGCGAGGGGTTAGCGAAATCGTATAGGCAGCTGCGGTAAGCCTCTAAAAACAGCTCAGCCGGGTTCATGCGGAAAGTGGTGGTCAGCGGCAGCGGGTGCCCACTAATCTGCCAGCCCTGAGCAAACAGTCGGTTTTGTAGCTGATCAAGCATAGACAGCGGGAAAACCACGCCCGAGGCATACATCCACACCTGGTTAAAAATCTGCCAGAGGTGGGAGATGTCGCGGAAATAGACGCTGGCAATAGCTAGCATCATGCCTAGGCCGGTAGTAAATACGGCCGCTAAAACGGTAATAGCGATTAGCTGTGGAATAAACAGCAGCACTGTCGGACCGCCAGCAATCAGCATAATTACCAGCAGCACCGTTAATTCAAAAGCGAAATCATAAACCAAAGCCAATACCGCTGAATAAACCAGGGTTTGGCGTGGAAAGTACACCTTGGTTAGCAGTCCAGCGTTACCCACTAGGGAATCCATGGACCGCATAACCGAGTTAGAGATAAAGTTCCAGGCAATAATGCCCACGCCGATCCACAGCGCGAAGGCATCAATCCCCGAGTTTTTACCAGGCTCCACCCCGCCACGGAAAACCAAGCCGAAAATCACCGAGAAAACCGCGATGGTGGCCAGCGGGTTGATAAACGACCAGGCACGGCCCAGCGCAGTTCCCTTAAATTCTGAGGAAATAGAGCGCCGAGCCATCCTCCAGGTCAGATCAATGACCCGTTTACGCTCGTTCATTACCCTCCTTAGTGTCGATGTAGCTTACGTACAGTCGCGGCACCTTTACGAACTAAGCGATACGCGGGTTTAAGCGCATTGCCTACCTTTGGTTGGCGCAACATGATGTTTACTTTGATGCTTGCCAACACGTTGGGTATTGGACCACCGTGAGCTTTAAGGTAGGGAACTTGATCAATAGTAAAGGGAGGTAGGAATGAGGACACTGCAGCCAGCTTGTACTCCAAGTAGCCGTAGTAAACCTCAGCCCACTTGGGGGCTAGCACTGGGCGCACATAGAAGCCTTCGCTCAGTGCAGCATAAGCCATTAGGCGCTCTAGCACGTGGGCCAAAGAGCCATCCTTATAGCCGCCCTCAACTGGGAAGTTTTCGGGCTTAAAACCGGCGTTAACCAGCTTGGTTAGGGCCTGGGGGCGAGCAATGAACATGGAGCCGTAGGTGGCCAGGGGCATGTCCTTGTCGAAGGGGACGTTAATCCCCAGGCGCTTGGCCACAGCCTGAGCCGGCTCACGGTTAGTGAACCAGGCATGGCCCATGGTTGGGTAACCCATGTGCGGCAGCGGCGCTAGCACCATCCCCAGGGCGGGGTGGGCGGCAAATTCAGCCAAAATATTGGCCACATGTGCACGTGAATTTAGCAGGTTGTCGTACAGGTGAGTTTTAAACAGCTGGGCGGCGTTGTAGTCATCCTGCACTGATTTCTTGGAGTGAATCTTGACCACAATGTCCCACTTGCCACTGGCCAGCACATCATTGCAGTCAACCAAGAAAGCACCAATGTCACGGCCCCGGTTGGAGGCCACTACACGCACTTCACCTTCAACCCCGTAGCGCTCCATGACGGCGCGAATCTGGGCCTGGTTTTCCTCATTAGAGGTGGTGGCCACCAAATAGTAGCCCTTGGGCAGTACCGATAGACGCTCAAGAATTTCCTCAGCCATATCGGCGTAGAAAATGTGGGCTACAGCCAAAACTTTCTGCTTGGCGGCAGCGGCGTAGGTTTCCTCACTAGCGCTTTGGGGCACCACCCAGGTCAGGCCAGCGTTAGTGACCAGGTCGCGAGGCTTAGAGGTGCGTGCCAGGTTAGACAGGATCAGGTCCGTGTCATAGCCGGCAGCGCGGGCCTGCTCCAGCATGTCTGCACCAATAATCGCAAAGCGGTCTAGGTGTAGGGGGTTGTGGAATAGGTTGCGGCGTTTAAGGATGGGGCAGCCGTCTTGCAGCAGCAAACTGGCGTTATCAAACACCGGGTTAGCTGAAGGGTAATCATCTACGTTGTAGGCCACTTCATGACGGTAGCCCAGAGCGTTGAAGTAGCCGGTGAAACGGCTTTCGTGCCACTGGATAGAGTCGTTGTAAGACTCAATTGGGGGCATGTCTTCCCAGTAGGAGCGCCAGTCTTTAGTGGTGCTCAGGCTGGAACGCACCGCAATCCAGTGGGACTGGATGTGGCGGGGCATAACCAATTTAGGTAGGAAGGGGTGGGGGCGTACTTCATCGTGTTCAGTGATGCCCCAAAAGTCGGTGTCCCACTTGTCTGTGCGCTCAAATAGGCTGGCCCAGGGGTGGATGGGGGCGAAGAAGGTGTAGTTAAACAGCACCAGCTCGTCATAGTCGCCCATATGGTCCCAGCCCAGGTGGCGTAGGCCGTCACGGTAAGCGCCGACGTCGTAGCCGACGTTTTTACGCTCCATAACCTCGCTAGAGACTGACTCTAGACGTTTACGGTTCGACTCATTCAAAGGCGAGTTGGACACCACTAGCAGGTAGTCCATGTGCTGCTGGAGTGAGCCCAAGCAGCCCAGGATGTAGTCGTCTACTTTGCCTTCAGGGTCATAGAACAGGAAAATACCGGCGCGTTTCACTCAGGCCTCCAGGCTTTCGCCACTTAGCGCCAGGATCTGTGCGATCTTGGTGGCGTCTCCCCACACTCCAGGAGAGTCGTAGGGGCGGTCAGGGAAAGCTCCATACTGCAGGGTTAGGCCCAGGTTGTTTTCGTGGATGTAGGCCTCTACGCGCTCGGCTAGGCTCATGGGCTTGCCGGTGCAGACGTTGATAATGCCGTCGATCTGGTCTTGGGCTACCACAGCAGAGATCTGACGGGCCAGCTCGGTGATGGAGATGAAGTCGTATAGGTTCTTGCCGGTGGTGAAGGGGAAGGTGGTTTTACCCTCATTAGCGGCAGCAAGCAGCTTGGAGAAAATGGAGGAGCCGTGGGCGTCGTCGCCAACAATGTAGTAGGCACGAATCCATTGCATCTGCGCCCCATACTGGTTGGCTAGTAGGGCGGTGATTTGGCGTAGGGAGTTCTTGGAAACCCCGTAGAGAGAAGCCGGATTGCAGGGGGTGTCGGCGTCGATGGCGCCTTCCCAGTAGCCCACCTCGTGCATGGAACCCATGACCGCGATCTGCTTTAGCCCACCTTTTAGTAGGTTTTCAATCAGATGGTAGTGCTTGGGTAGATCATCAATATGAGCCGGGGAGTTGTGCACAAAACCGTCACGCCAAGCCAGGTGAATAACTGCGTCGGGGCGGCCAAGCTGGTCGTAAATATCCTCACCAGCATTGAATAGATCTACATCCACGCGGCGAGCACGTGGATCTACTTCATCTAAGCGCAGGTCAACCACACTTACGTCAAGCCCGCGCGCGAGTAGGGCCCGCACCACGTGGCGTCCGATATAGCCGCCAGCACCAGTTACCAAGACAGTTTTCGCCATAGTTAGTAGTTTACCAATCAGCTTTAAGCACGTCAGCTTTAATGATGTAGAGACGAGTCATGCGAGATATGGCATTATTGACATATTCCGCATGTTTTCCCAGGCATAGAAAGTGAAAGCCCATGCACGTTCTAATTACCGGCGGTGCTGGATTTATCGGCGCTAACTTTGTACACCAGACCCTAGTGCGTCACCCTGACGCCAAAGTCACGGTCCTAGACAAGCTAACCTACGCCGGTAACCCGCTGTCGCTAGCGGATGTAGCCGACAAGGTAACCCTGGTTGAGGGTGACATTGCTGACCGCGACACGGTTGACCCGCTAGTGGCCGACGCCGATGTGGTGGTGCACTTCGCCGCTGAGTCCCACAACGACAACTCCCTGCTTGACCCCTCCCCCTTCATCAAGACCAATCTGGTGGGTACTTTCACCCTGCTAGAGGCGGTACGCGCCCACGGCACCCGCTTCCACCACATCTCCACCGATGAGGTTTACGGTGACCTGGAGCTGGATGACCCCTCTAAGTTCACCCCCACCACTCCTTACAACCCCTCCTCCCCCTACTCCTCCTCCAAGGCCGGCTCTGACCTGCTGGTACGCGCTTGGGTGCGGTCTTTCGGGGTTGAGGCCACTATCTCTAACTGCTCCAACAACTACGGCCCCTACCAGCACATTGAGAAGTTCATTCCGCGTCAGATCACTAACCTGATCGACGGCGTGCGTCCCAAGCTCTACGGTGCCGGCCAGAATGTGCGTGACTGGATCCACGTGCTAGACCATAACGACGCCGTATGGGACATCATTGAGAAGGGCCGCATTGGTGAGACCTACCTCATTGGTGCTAACGGTGAGAAGAACAACAAGGAGGTTGTGGAGCTGATCCTGGAGCTCATGGGCCACGACCCCAGCGACTACGAGCACGTTGCTGACCGCCCCGGTCACGACCTGCGCTACGCCATCGACAACTCCAAGCTGGTTGAGGAGCTGGGCTGGCAGCCTAAGTTCACTGACTTCCGCTCTGGTCTGCAGGCCACCATCGACTGGTACCGCGACAACGAGGCCTGGTGGCGTCCGCTCAAGGCTGAGGTTGAGGCTAAGTACGCTGCTCAGGGCCAGTGAGCAAGGCCTAATTAACTAGCAAATTCCCCCGGGAGCAATCGAGCTCTCGGGGGACTTTTAGTAGCGCAGCCTTTAGCGCGCGACTTTCAGCGGCGCGCCAGAGGCGGACCAATTCGGCGCAGTAGGGGTAAGCTGCCCCCTTGCTAGCAGCGCAGCTTGTACAGGTAAGCCCCACCTTGCTGGTCTACCAGCTCCATAGTGTCGGTAGGCCAGCGCACCAGCGAGTTATCCCAGCGTAGCGGGGCGCGTCCATCAGCCAGGGGCCCGGTGTGGTAAGGCCACAGGTTAGAGTGGGCATCCTCAGTTAGATAGTGGGTTACCCCGTAGCTGCGCAGCAGCTGGCAAGAACGTGAGTCTGGCCCAAAGTAGAGGTAAGCCTTAAGGATTTTGGCTTCCGCCGAGGTTTGGCTGGGTTCGGCGCGGGTGGCGTACATGACGCGCACATTAGCTAGCGGCCAGGCGTAGGTTTCTCCGCGTGAAGGAGCGCCAATTAGCTTATCGCCCGGCCCCATATGGGTGGCTGAGCGTTGCAGTAGGATGCGGGCGTCGTCGGACAAGATCGTGCCGTAGTCGATATGCCCGCTTAAATAGACTCCCTGCAGCTGGCGGATATGCCCATTTGCCGTGCCGACGACGCCGCCAGCCCCCAGCAACACTAGAGCCACCATGGCCGCTAGGGGGCGGCGCGAGAATACCTTTTTACCCCTGTCTAGCAGCCACTCAATAGCGCCGGCAATCAGTAGCAGACACAGCAGTAGCGCTAGGGGTTGTATGCGACTTTTTTGGGTGTACCAGGGGGCACCAACTAGGCGACCAATCCAGTTAGGCCCGTCGGTTAGCATAATCAGCGTCAACACTAGCGCCCAGGTGCCCAGCAGTAGTTTGCGCCGGCGCTTATAGGCCTGCCAGGCACCAATTAGCACGGCAGTTGCCACTAGCGGCGCAGCTAGCACATTGGCGTTGGCGGTGGGCCCATACATGCCCCGGTCAGTTAGGCTTTGTAAAAGCCCCACAAGCCCTATGCCGCCGGGGCGCTCAAAGGCAGCCATAGCACTTAAAGTAGCGCGCGTAACCCAGGCTCCCCCAGCCACCAGCGCGGCGGTTAAACCCAACAGGCTAAACACTAGTTTGCGCGGCAGTGCACGCAAAGCCAGCCAGATCCACGCGGCTAAGGTGGGAGCCATTAGCACGGCCATATTGAATGCGGCCGTGCCGTGAGCCATCAGCGCCCCAAAAGTGCCTAGCAGGCAGCTAAACACTAAAGGCCACCAGGTTTTGGGCCCTTTAATAGTTCCAGGTAAAAGCCCAGGTAGGTGTAGGCGCTGGCCCAGAGCAGCTAATGCCAGTAGGGCGCCGGGCAACGTCAGTAGAGATAAGCCGTAGGGCCACACTGCCAGTGAGGTCATGGCTGTCCAGCCCAGGCCAGTAGCCAGGCAGCCGACTACCACCAAGGCGGCGCCAGCCCAGGGGCGTGGGCGCCTAAAGGCACTTTGCACTAACCCCAGCAGCACGCAAGGCCATAGCAGCCCTAGGCAGGCATAGACCGCAGCCAAGCTAGCCACTGAACCATTACCGGGAATCAGTGCCACTAAACAATGCCACAAGGTGGGATAATAAGCGCTTTTATCGGTGAAATAGAGAGAATTTAGGCCCCCAAATGGGGAGGGATTACCGGCGTTACGAATAGCCATTACCGCGCTTTGGTGAAACACCGAGTCAAAAGCTTGGGCGGGCGCACCCCAATCAGGCAGGCCAAAAGCAAACAGAGCCAGCGTCGTCGTGGCTACCAGGGCCACAGCCACCAGCCCACTTAACACTGAAGCATTAGCCAAGCCGGCGCGACTCTTGCCCACCCAAGCCCGCCTAGGGGTGCCCACCCAAGCGTCTCTAGGGGCGAAAAGCAAAGTTCCACGTGAAACAATTGCCGCCACCAAAGTAACTAAGAAAATTAGCCAGTAGCCGGCTGGCAGCTCCCCCAGAACCGGCACCCTAGAGAGCCAACCCAGGCCGGTCAGCTGACTAAAGGGGCGATACCAGTGAATCCCTGCCGCCGCGCAACCCACCTGGGCCAGGCTCGCCACCCCCAGGCCCAGCGGCACAGACATAGACAGGGCGCTGGCCCCGCGCCAGCCCGTTAACCGAGCCAGCCCGAGGCCAGGGAGCATTATCAGCGCCGCGAAGCAGACCGCAGAGCCGATAACTGTCAGCATTTACTCGCCACCACCGATGGTGATGCGCGGCACGCCGACGAATAATGCCGGGTTAGTGACGCGGCGGCCGTCGAGCAGCAGGCGCACACCCGGCAGGTCAGCCGGGGTCAGCTTGCTGTACTCGGGGTGGTCGGCCTGCACAATGGCCACATCCACGTTCTCACCTAGGTGATAGGGCTGCCAGCCGAAGCCTTCCAGCTCCTCATCGGTGTACATCGGGTCCTGCACCAGCACCTGAGCACCGGCGGCACGCAGCGCGTCAACCGTGGGGAACACGCCAGAGAAAGCGGTTTCCTTAACCTTGCCACGGTAGGAGGCACCCAGTACCACTACACGCAGGCCGCTCAGGTCACCCAGGATCTCCTTGGCGCGGTCCACCACATACTGGGGCATGGTGGCGTTGAAGGAGCGGGCAGTGCGCACCACGGAAGCGTCGGGGTCAGTGGACAGGTACAGGCGCGGGTAAACCGGGATGCAGTGGCCACCCACCGCGATACCGGGGCGGTGAATGTGAGAGTAAGGCTGGGAGTTGCAGGCATCAATTACGCGCTGCACGTCCACACCGATCTTGTCGGCGTAAACCGCGAACTGGTTAGCCAGGCCAATGTTTACGTCACGGTAGGTGGTTTCAGCTAGCTTGGCCATTTCGGCAGCCTCGGCGCTGCCCATGTCCCACACGCCGTTAGGCTGGGGTAGGTCTTCGCGCACGTCAAAGTCCAGCAGCTGCTGGTACAGGGCAATACCGCGACGGGTGCCATCCTCGCTTAAGCCACCAACCAGCTTGGGGTAACGGCGCAGGTCCGCAAAGACGCGGCCGGTGAGCACGCGCTCGGGAGAGAAGATCAAAGTGAAGTCGCGCCCCTCTTCTAGGCCACTGATCTGCTCGATCATGGGCTTGAAGCGGCCGCGCAGGGTGCCCACAGGCAAGGTGGTCTCGTAGGAGACGATGGTTCCGGGGGTTAGGTGGGCGGCCAGGGACTTGGTGGCTTCATCCATCCAAGCAAAGTCAGGCTGCCAGGTCTCGTCGTTGACGAACAGCGGCACTACCACCACTACTGCGTCAACCCCGGGGATAGCCTCGGAGTAGTCCGTGGTGGCGCGCAGACGACCGGCGGGCACCAGCTCGGCTAGCTTCTCAGCCAGGTGCGCCTCACCCGGGAAGGGTTCTTTGCCTTCATTTACCAGATCTACGGTGCGGGGGTTAACGTCAACCCCAATCACCTCATGGCCCTTGTCGGCGAACTGTACGGCCAGGGGTAGGCCAATCTTTCCTAGAGCGACTACCGCAATGCGCATCCGGTTTTCCTCACTGTTTAGGGTTTTCAGGCTGTTATCTATTTTAAGCATGTGTGCTCGCAGCTGCGACGGCGTAAATCTCTTTGTACTTGGCAGCAAATGCGCCTAAAGCAAAACGACTCAGGCAGCTTTCGCGTCTGCGCTCGCGTCCAGCTTTATCGCGCGGCCAGGTAGAGACTTGCTTTATGGCCGCCCCCAGCTCGGTTGGGTCGGCGCTATCTACGACGACGCCGTCGCCGTCGCTAATGACCGTATTAGCCCCCCAAGTGTCGGTGGCCACCAAAGCTGCCCCCGTAGCTAGGGCCTCAATTAGCACCATGCCGAAAGATTCAGTGATTGAGGGCAGCACAAACACGTCTAGCTGTTGGTTAAAGCCGGCCACATCCTTGATCATGCCCGGCAGTTCCAGCTGTTTTTCTACCCCCACCTGGCGGGCGCATTGACGCAGACTGGACTCAATTTCATCAGTTAGCGGGCCACCAATTACGAGCCGAGCATCTGCCCCCAGTTGGGCGGCGGCGAAGGACTTAATCACCAGCTCGGGGCGTTTAACCGGATCCAGCACCGACAAATGCCCCACCACCAGGGGCTTGTTGCTGTGGTCTGATACCGTGAGCGCCTCCAGCTCGGGCGGCAGTAAGTTGGGCACATAATCCCACTGGCCCCCCAGGCGCTGGGCAATGAAATCTGCGTGACCGCGTGAAACCCCAATGCGCTTAGCGGCGCTGGCGGCCACCTGCTGCTCAGCGCGACGGCCTAGGCCGGTACGCACCGGCATGTGGCCTAGTGAGCGGTGCTCGGTAAGCACCCAGGGCAACCCATATTTGGCGGCCAACAGGTGGGTCAAAAAACCCGCCGGGTAAAGCGAGTGGGCGTGCAGCACATCGGGGCGCCCAAAGCGGCGCACATAGACCCTAAAAGCCCGCTCTAACTGGCTAAAGGCGGCGCGGGCATCAATCCAGCGGGCTTTAGGCAGCCATGCCGGCAGATCCACGCGCACCACATTTAGGCCCTCTTCCTGACTGACGCGTGGCCGCGAGCGCCGCGCGCTTAGGCCCCGGCGCCAGGCGGGCCCATAGACCGGGTGCATTTGCGGCGCCAACACACCCATTTGCAAGCCGGCGCTAGCCATGGCTTGGGCTTGTTGGCGGAAGAAAATTCCGTGTACGTCCTCTGGGCTGGCTGGATACCAGGAGGGAATTACCAGAACATGCATTACTCACCCATGATTTTGGTGATGTAACGCTCCCAGATCAGCAGCTGGCTGTCGGCTGACAGCTCATGGGCGTGGGCGTGGGAGGCAGCCTTGAATTCCTGCACTTGGGTTTTGGTTAGACCTTTTAGTACCTGGGCTAGGTCGCTGGCACTGTAGCCTGGCGCCACCACGCCTAAACCGGCTTCTTCAACGATGCGGGCCATCTCAGGGCTGGGGCCTACCACTACACCTAGGCGGGCCTGCACAAAGTCAAAGAGCTTGTTGGGCAGGGCGTTGGCGAAGTTGAAGTTAATGGGTGGCAGTAGGTGCACCCCTAGGTCGTAGCCGTTGAGGGTTTCAATTAGCTGCGCATAGGGCACTGGCGGGTGCACGGTGATGGCACTGTTTTCCTGGGCGCGCTGTTTTAGGTGTTCTAGGTGCTCAGGGTCGTTGGGGGTTAGGTATAGGTCTAGGGTGCAGTTACCGGCCTCGATGACGCCGTCCACAATGGCTTCAATGTTGCGTTCGCGGTGGGAGGTGCCTGAGTGCACTAGGCGGATGGGCTCAGCTACCGGCGTCGGGTTTAGCTCCCAGTAAGGCGTGGCGTTGGTGACCACACCTACCTTGGCGCCGGTTTGTACCTCATATTCCTGCGCGATGCGCTTGGAAACGGTGGTGACTGACTGGCAGCGCGGCAGGTAGCGCTGGCATAGCCACAAGTACCAGGGGCCAATGCGCTTAGCCCAGGGGGCGTGTTCTTCCTGTAGGCGGGGGAAGTATTCGTGAATGTCGGCGTGTACCCCTAGGCGTGGGCGTAGGGAGAGGGCTAGCGGCACAGTGTCGATGTCGTCAGCTAGGACGGCGTCGAATTTGAGGCCCTTGAGGGCTTTGGCGGCATTGCGCACATCTGGCATCAGCCAGTAGCCGGCTTTGTAGGCTTTTAGCTCTAGTAGCGCATCCCAGGTTTTGCCCGGCAAGGTGGCGTGGGTTAGCTCCAGGTGGCGTTTGACGCCTTCGGGGGCGGGGCCAAAGCCGCAGGTAGTGACCTCATATTTGGGGCTGAACAGGCGCACTTGTTTAAGTACTCGCGCGTCGCGAGCAATGGGGGAAAACGAGATAATCAGTAGTTTTTTGCTCATATCTGCTCCTTAGGCCAAGCCCGCTAGGTGTGCCTGCACGGCGAATTCGGGTTCTTTTTCCACCAGCTCTTCGAAGGTGCCACTGGCTTTGAGCTGACCGGTGCGCATGAAACAAATCATGTCGTTGTGGCGGATAGTTGATAGGCGGTGTGCCACTGAGATCACTGTGACTTGGCCGTGCAGCTGGGAGATGGCAGTGGCGACGGCGTCCTCGGTTTTGGTGTCTAGCGCACTGGTGGCCTCATCTAGCACTAGCACCAGCGGGTCTGAGTACAGGGCGCGGGCGATACCTAGACGCTGACGTTCGCCACCGGAGAGGGCCAGGCCGCGCTCACCGATACGCTCATTGATGCCCTCGGGGCGCCCGGCGATCACCTGGGAGAGCTGGGCCATTTCAATGACCTGCTTTACGCGCTCTTCGTCATAGTCATCGCCCCAGGTCAGGGCAATGTTTTGGGCGATGGTGGCGTCAAAGAGGGTCACTTCCTGGGGGACGTAGCCGACGCGTTTGCGCCAGGCACCGAGCACGTCGTCCATGTTTTGCTGGCCAATGAAAATCTGGCCTTGCTGGGGTACTAGTAGCCCCAAAATAATGTCTACCAGCGTGGATTTACCGCTGCCGGAGGTACCCACAATACCCACGGAGGAGCCCATGGGGATGGTTAGACTTAGGTCTTTAACGGCGCTGGTTTGGGCGCTGGGGTAGGTGAAGGTGATGTTTTCTAGGCGCAGCGCGTCAGGTTCACCCTGTAGCTGCTGGGTACCTAGGTCTTCAGCGTTTTCCTGGTAGCGCTTGGCGTCGTTAATGTCGCGCAGTACGGCCTCTAGGTGGGGCAGGGAGTTAGCGGTGGTGGTCATAACTGACTGGAAGGTCACGATGGTGGGCATGATCCTAAAGCCGGCCACACCAAATAGGGCAATTGCGCTAAGCGCCCCGGTGGTGCCTTGGCTCCACCAGGCCACGGCCCCTACCAGCACGAATCCACCCACCATGGCGGCTTCAATTACGCGCTGAGGCACGGCCCCGAGGAACTGGATGTTGGCGCGGGCTCGGGTGGAGCGTTCACGATTTTGATGCACTACACGTGAAACATCAGCGAATTTGTCGCGCAGGGTGATTTCTTTAAGGGAGGAGACCATTTCGGTCATGAGTTTGGTGATGCGCAGCGAGTAGCGCATATTTACCCGTCCGGCCACCACGGCTGAGCGGGAAACCACCAGGTTCATGAACATGGCTACCAGCCCCAGGTACACCAGGGTGATGAAAGCAGTTGAGGGCTGGGCTACCAGCAGCACCGCCACTACTGCAATAAAGCTGACGATCTGCTGGGGTAAACTCACCGCCGGCAGCAGCACACCAGAGATAGTGTTGGCGATACCCACGTCGGCCATACGCACAATTTCCGCCGTCGAGCGCGCCAAACGCTCAGTCCAGGGGGCACGGATGTAGGCGTCAAAGAGCTGGTCACCAACCACCATTTCGTAGCTGGCAAAGCGGCGGGTGGCAAACCACTGAATCACTAAAGCCAAAATGGCTTTCAAAATCATCAGTGCACACACCACTAGCAGCAACCAGGGGTAGCTACTGGAGCTAATCTTGCCAAGCAGCGGCATAGTCATGGCCTCACCCTTGATCATGGGGGTGAGCATTAGGGCCAGTAGACCTAAAGCAACCGTATCCAAAATCGCCAAAGCTGAGGTGGATACCATGTATATCCACAAAAACTTATTAGTGCCCTCCGGCAGCAAGGGTACTAACTGGCGAATTGCGCCTATCAGCCGTTTCATTTGTCTCCCCGGTTGAGGGTGTCTAGCAATTGGTTTAGTTTACGCGCGCCCCAATGGGCTACGCGGCTTTGGCGGCTAAACCAGCCGCGCACACTAACCGGAGCCACGGTATTAGCCGGTCCGCCTTGGTTCAAGTTGGCGGCGGCTTGGCGCGCACCCAGTAGGCGGGTTTGGCGCTGATCATCGCTGACCCCCTCACCGCCAGCAACGATCAGGGCTTCAACCAGGCGCGCCTCATTACGGCTAAGAGCCTGATAGTAGCGCGGGGCCAGCATAAGCACCTTGGTTAGTAGCGTGTAGAGGTAGTCAACATCATCCAGGCTTAGATCGTGGCTGTGTTTGGCCACTGCCGGCAGGATGCTTTTACGTACCAGGCGCACGGCCAGGGCCTGACGGGCAGCAGGTTTTAGCTGCTCAGCCCAGGTGGAGCTGGCCACAATATCCACCCCGGCACACTGTTGTGCAATGGTGAAGGGGGTGGAGGTGACCCGCACGCCACCGTCGTCGGCCTCAATATATTTAGGTTCGCTAGCTGACAGCAGGTCAATACGCTGGGCCACCATAAATAGGCGGCTGGAGTAGGCCAGGTCCTCCCCTGTGCGCAGGCCCGAGCTCATGCGGATTTGGTAGCGCTTTAGTAGCTCGGTGCGTACCAGCATCAGTGGCCCGGTGCGGTAGGTGAGGCGGTCTTTGACTGGGTCTAGACGACGACGGCGCCCCACACGCACCGGGGGTAGGTCCAGAGTGCCGGTGGCAGCCTCTAGGGTGGGTAGGATCAAAATGTCGACACTGGGGTTAGCTTTGAGGTATTTAGCCCAGGCTTTACCGGCCCCGCTTTGATAGTAGTCGTCTGAGCCCATGGCGGTTACGTAGGGGGCGGTGGCGGCCTCCAGGCCGACATTTAGCGGGCCAGCCGGTGAAGGGATACCATCTGTGCAGGTCAGGATCTGTACGCGGGAGCCAAATTGTTCTAGGCGTTGGCGGATAGGCTCAGGATCAATATTGTGCACCACCACAATTGCGCCATTGGTGGTGTTGCCTTCCACCACACTGGCTACGGCGCGTTCAATAGGACGCTCATAGCGGTGGATGGCGATCACTACCTGCACTAGGGGCTTTTTTGTCATTGCGCCCCTCCTAGCACTACCTGATCTAGCAGCGGCAAGGTCACCTGGGCGTCAAGGTTAGCTAGCGTCCACTGGCTGGCCTGCTCAGCTACCTCTGGCTTAGTTAAACCAGACTCGTTGGTGTTATCCAAGATGCGTTGCGCTGCGGCACGCGGGCTGTCCACTACCCAGTCAGCGGGGTAAATGGTTTCGGGCCCACCCAGGCTGGCCATGCCCGGCCAGTTACGCACTACCGGCAGGCAGCCCGAAGCGGCGCCTTGCTGCACTGAAATATGTACGCCTTCAACCATAGAGGAGGACAAAATCACGGTAGCTTTACGCAAAACCTCGGGCATATCGCTGCGGTAACCCAAGCTTTGCACGCCCAGCTGCTGGCAGCGCTGGTTGAAGCTATCCCAATAGCTACCCCCAGCTGTGGGCTCCTCCCCCACTAAGGTAAGCTTCCAGGGTTTGTCAGAAAGCTGGCGCAGCTGCTCAAGCACATCTAGGGCCCAGGCAGGGTCTTTAACTAGGCGGTCATAGCCCACCAGCATGATGCTGTACGCAGCCGGCTGAAGTTTAGACAGCTTAAAAGAAGCCAAATCCATACAGTTGGGAACATAGTTAATGCGGGTACGCTCAGCTAGCCCCAATATGGTTGAGGTCAGTGCCCGCGTCACCGGCGGGGCAATGGTGATTAGGTCACAGACGTTTTCCCAACGGGTAAGCAGCGGCATCATAGTAAATGCCTCAAATTTGTGAATGCGCACCAGCAGGCGCGGGCTGCCTACGCTAGTTAAATCCGTGCCGCTTAGACGCGCGGCCAGGGCACTGCCCCACTCCACATAGACTGTGTCAGCCCACTGTAGATCTTTACGTAAAAATTCTGGAACCTCAGCGTCACGGTTTTCTAGCCGTTCAGTGATGGTTTGCCGGACTGAGCAAAAATCTAGTTCTTCGTCTCCCAGCTGGCGGATACGCACCTGGGCTTTTTGCGGCCAGTAGCCAATGATTGGCTCCATAAAGTTGAAGTTTGTGTCGGTAAGCACCAGTAGATGCTCAGCGCGTGGACGCTGAGCCTGCACCACATGGGCGCTTACCACCTGGTTACCCTCTGCCTTGGCCCAAGGCAGATCCACGCCGGTGGTGGCCACCTGAGCGGGCTCCAATACGGCGCCGTCGCCGCGCAGACGCGCCACCACTTTGGAAGTAAACAGGTAACTACGCAGACGCGGATCCATCTCAGCGATAGGTGAATGGTTTAGCCCCTGCTCAATGGTGGGGTGGAAAATCAGTTTAAGGGCCTCTAAAACCTGTGCGGCGTCACCTTGGGCCCCGGCGCGTTCAAGCAGGACGCTAGCGTGCTCTAGCCAATTGGGGGCTAGCTCCTGGTAGGAGCCATCTGGGTCTGCCTCTAGGCGCGACAAATCCAGCAGTACCTGGGAACGCGCTTGGTCTGCCATACCCGCCCCCTTCCACAGCATCCGCGAAATGGCGCCGTGGCCCTGGTTGGCGGCCACATAACCAGCTTTAACTAGAACGTCAGTTAATTTACTCATCAGTGTCCTATAGTTCTTGAGCACCGGGCCAGTGATCATATTTAACGCCCGGCTGGGGATCTGGGATACCGTTGGGCTCCCATTCGGGGTCTGCGGGGCTAAGAGTTTTAGCCACTACTGGGCGTTGGCCCAGGTTACATACATCAATGCGCCATACCACGGCGGAGCCGTCAGAGGCGGCAGCTATCTTAGTGAAACCACTCCAGGTGACCACGCCATATAGGCCGCTGCGGTACTGGGAGGTGTTGTAGCCGCTAAAACGCCGGTTTACATCCTGGTAGTAGTAGTCGATGCCGTGTTTACGCAGCAGCTGACACACCTTGGGGTCAGTGTGGATCTTGCGGAAGTTTTTAAGCAGGTAGGTGCCGTCCACGTCCTCAGCTTTAGCACCGGCAAACACCCACACGCTACGCCGACCGGTCATAAAGGGCAGTAAGCCTGCCCCGCTTACCGGGTCACCAATTACTACCGCCTCACGTGGCAGTACGTCAGGTAGGCGGTGAATCATGGCCAGTTCAGATTCAGAAACCATGAAGTTAGCGTCTGAGGTGTTGGGGAAAAACACCTGGCGGGTATCACCCAGCAGCAACGGTGCGCTCAGGCAGGTAGCAGCCAAGAAAACCGCTCCGGCAGCAGCCAGTACTTCACGCCCATGCAAACTAATGCGTTTAGCTACCTCCAAGAAACCCAAGGTAAGCAGCGGTATTAAAGCAATAGCTGACATGGCTTCAGTACGCAGCGGATTGTTGTAAAACACCCCGGTCAGCTCAGTTAGCACCGGGATAGGCGCCATAGTGGCAAAAGTCAGCGGCAGACAGCACAGCCACGCCACCACCAGGGAGCGGTACTTACAGTAGCGGAAAGCCGTGTAAATTCCCGCCAGCTGCAAGAAAGCCAGCACCCAGTGAATGGGGGTGAGCAGAGTTTGGCCTACCGTGCCGTAGGAAAGCAACGGCAAAGATTGCAGTTTGGCACTTAAATAGTTCCAGTTACGCACTGTGCCCCGGTGAATGTAGTCATACCAGGGCCCGGGCACAAACAGTGCCACCGCCACCGCTATAACCACACCAAAAGCCAAGGCCAGTAGGGCCCCACCGCGCAGGTACTTGCCGCCGGCCACCATCCGGTAACCCTCCAAGTTGGTGCGGGCCCACGCCAAAATCGCCAGCGGCCAGCCCAAAACCACCAGGGATGAGGGGTGAGCTACCGCCACCCCATAAACCGCCGGCAGCGGGGTTAGTAGGGCACATACTCCCAGCACCTTATGGCCACTGCGCCAGCTAAAACCGCAGCGGTGCACGCATTGCAGCATAAAGGCGGCCACCGCCGGGCATACCGCCACCGCCAAACAGTAGGGCCACATGGCTTTATCAATAGTTAGCAGCCAGGGGAACGCCGGGATCAGGGCAGTTAGCCCTAAAGAAACATAGGGAGCCAGCGGATAGTCAGTGAACAGCTCACGGCTCAAATAAACAATCGAAATGCACCACAGCAGGGCCACCAAAGCAATCAGGGAGTTGGTGGTGGCCACATTAGTTTCCCAGGAAGGAGAGGCCAAAGACACAATTTGGTGCCACACCGTGGGATAGAAACTGTGGGCCTCAGTTAGCCCAAATAGACGCTGGTTAGCCGAAAACATAGAGGTGTTTTCGGTGTTAGAAATAGCCCACACCTGGTTGTAGTGGTAAAGCGCATCACCCAGCTGAATCGGCCGGTCACTGGCCCCACCATAGAAGAACGGAAAGGCACTAAGCAGCCAGGTAACCACTGCTGCCCCAATTAGGGAGGCGTCAGCTCTAAGCTGCTCTTTCCAACCGTCTAGCGCGCCGCCTCCACGAGTAACTGAAGCTGGGTCAGTGCCAATCCAGCGCCGCAAAGCCCACCGCAAAGACACCATCAGTAAGGCACACAAAATGGTGGCGTTAATAACCGGGTTCCAGTCCCAGTGCAAATGCGCCCGGGCTGCCACCACCCCCAGCACAGAGTAGAGCGCAAAAGAGAAAGCCGGCGCCAAAGCCAGACGCCGCAAACTCCCGCGCAAACCAGCTGACACCGCCAACACCCAGCCCGTCCCAAACAAAGCCAATAGCAGGGACGGAAGTGTGGTTAAGGTAGGCAGCCAGTTAGCAATCACAACGGATCACATCCACGATTACCCGTGCTACTGCATCAGCAGCCGCCCGCTGGGAGCGATTTTCCACCACCCACTTGCGTAGCTGCTGGCGCCACTTAGGAGTCTGAGGGCTTTGGGCACGTTTGAGTGCGGCCAGCATAGCCTGGGCCACCTCGTCCACACGGTAATCAACCGCCCAACCCAGATCCTGGCTACGCACCTCCTTAACTACCGGGCCTAGGCCCGCATAAATCACCGGGGTGGCGCAGGCCAAAGCCGAAAGCACCTTAGTGGGGTAAGCAAAGTCGTAGCCCTGACCGGGTTTAATCGACACCAGCGCCGCCACCGCGTCACTTTGCCAAGCCGCAGCCGAGCTGGGATCTTGCGGGGGCAGCACCAAGGCGGCCGGAGTTTGGGTGGAGCAGGCATCGTTTATCTGCTCAGCCAGCTCAGTTAACACCGGCCAATGCGAACCCTTACCAATAAAAACCAGCTGCGCCTGGGGGACCTGGGCGCGTACCTGTTTAAAAGCCTCTATGAAAATATCTGCACCCTGCCACTCACTGGCCGTGCCAGCATAAATAAAGTAGGGGCCAGTAATGCCATGGGCGGCGCCAATATGGCCAGAAACCGGGGTAAAACGGTCAGTGTCAATACCGTTATTAACCACCTCAACACGCCGGGCCCCCAGCTGACGGGCCCGGATAGCGACGCCGTCGTTAACCGCAATCACAGCCTTAGCCCCCCGCATCGCGAAAGACTCCATAAGCTGCACCGCCTTAGCCACCGCCGGGCTGACCCCGGTAGAAACCGTGGCGTCACTCCACACATCAGGGGCATACCACACGTAAGGGATACGTCGCAGAGTAGTTACCGCACGCACCACCACGCCAGTAGTAGGCGGGGGTTCTACCAGCAACACCGCCGGCTTTTTAGCCGCCAGCAAACGCCCAAACAAGGGCAGGTCAAAAGACATATAGGGCACATAGCCGCGCAGGTATCCAGATTTGTCACGCAGCACTGGCCAGCGACTAACGCTTACACCCTGGGGGTCTTCAGGTTTAGGGCCATCAGCTGGGGGCTGGCTGGTAAGTACCCGCACCGGAATGTCTAGCCGCCGCAAAGCCCGCTCTACGCCGTCGAGCCTGAAAGAAGCCGCAGCCGCCTCCGGCAGATGAATACGGGTGGCCAGGGTTACCCCCTTAGCCTTAGCACGCGCTAACTTGTCGGCAAAAGGCTGGTGCGCCTGACTCGCCATGCCGGCTTGCTGATCACTCACGCTTTAGCCCCCTTTTGTCCTAGTTCAAAAGCTACCTGCTGGGCGCGCTGAGCCCAGGTGTTGGCCTTACCTGCAGCCTTAGCCTGCCGGTGCAGCTTGTTTACTTCCTGTGGATTAGCTTGGAGACGGCTCAGTAAGGTAGGCAACACCCCAGCCCCATAAGGAGCCACCCAGCCGGCCTCATTATCGGCTACCACCTGGGCCGCCAAGGTACCTGCAGAAGCAATCACCGGCTTACCGTGACCTAAATACTCAAAAAGTTTAACCGGCGCCGCAAACTCACGATACGGGTCAGGCTGCACAAACAGCACACAAGCATCAGCATTGTCATAAAGCTGCTCAAGCTCAGCCCCACTGCGGTGCACCACCTGCACCGAGCTATCCATAAGCGGCTCATACTCACCGCGCATCTGCTCCCACTGCTGCTGGTGAGTGCAAATAGTTAGATTCACGCCGGGCGTGGCCGCCACCGCTCGCACGCATTCATGCAGCTGGTAGTGGCCCGAGACCGAACCAATGTAAAGCAGGTTCAACTGCCCATTATTGGGGCTGGCGCTATCCACCAGCTCACAGCCTGGCGGCAAGGCCGCCATACGCTGAGGCGGGAAGATAGGCACATGCGCCCCCATAGCCATACTGGGCAGGTAAAGCACATCCACATAGCGCTTATACCAAGACAGGTCATAGTTGTAGACCGCGCTCATAATGGTGGCCATAGGCTCACCTACGCGCTCGCGGTAATCACCAAATTTCCAGTAAATATCGCGGTAAAACAGCCCCGAGGGGATCTGGTAGCGGCGTGCCAGGGCAAATAGTTCAACATCCAAAACCGGGTGCGGCGGCAGGTGGCGCGCCTCGGTGAGCATGGTGGGAATGGTGGCTGACTCAGAGTAAAGAAAATCAATTTTCTGCCCGGCTGCCAGGCGCACTTTTAGAGCTTTAATAGCCCGACGTCGTCGGCGGCCATCACCGGTAACGTCCAGCACCTCATAGCCAAGTGATTTAAACGCGTCATACATGCGCACAGGGCGAATCCCGGAGGCAGAGGTGGCCTGCCGATTTAGAGCGTAGGGGGCGTGATAAACCATAGTAGGCATAAGGCAATCTTACTGTTTAAGCACCTACACTTATATAGCCAGGTGAATAAACCCCACCGGTATCTCGGCTCAGGCACATTATCCCCGCTAAACTGGAGTCATGCGCGTTATTTCCGTAGTCGGGGCCCGCCCCCAGTTCGTCAAGCTCGCCCCGGTCGCCCACGCTTTTGCTAAGGCTGGAATTGAGCATGTAATTGTCCACACTGGTCAGCACTATGACCCCATGCTTTCTGACGTGTTCTTTAAGGACCTAGGTATTCCCGCCCCGGATGTGCACCTAGGGGTAGGCTCAGGCTCCCACGGGGTACAGACCGGCGCCATGCTAGCTGCCATGGATGAGGTATTTGAGCGCTACCAGCCGCACTGGGTACTGGTTTACGGCGACACCAACTCCACCCTGGCCGGTGCGCTTAGCGCGGTTAAGCTGCACTTGCCGGTGGCCCACCTAGAGGCTGGGCTGCGTTCTTTCAACCGCCTGATGCCTGAAGAAATTAACCGCGTGCTCACTGACCACGCCGCTGACCTGCTGCTTACCCCCACCCAGGAGGGCGCTAAGCACTTGGCTGAAGAGGGCCTAGCTGACAAGACCGTGATCGTGGGCGACGTCATGACTGACGTGCTCTACCAGGTGCGTGACCAGGTTGCCGCTCAGCCCAGCCCGGTTATGAAGGAGCTGGACCTGGCTGAAGGGGCCTACTCACTAGCTACCATTCACCGTGCAGAAAACACCGACGACGACGCTCGCCTCACCTCCATTCTTGACTCGCTGGGCGCCGTGGACCACCCGGTGGTGCTGCTAGCCCACCCGCGCCTGGTAGCTAAGTGCTCCGAGCACGGCATTGACCTGTACGCCAAGCGCGGCAACCTGCTGGTACACCCCCCGCTGGCCTACCCTGACCTGGTAGCTTCGGCCCTGCACGCACGCGGCGTGGTTACTGACTCCGGTGGCCTACAAAAGGAAGCTTTCCTGCTGCGGGTGCCTTGCACCACGGTGCGCCCCCAAACTGAATGGGTGGAGACCGTGCAGCTAGGCTGGAACATCCTGGTTGAGCCCGACAGCGCTCTAACTGAGGCCGCTAGCCGCCCGCGCCCAGCCGAGCCGGCCCCTGAGGTGGCTCACCCCTATGGGGACGGGCACGCCGCTGAGCGCGTCGCCGAGGTTTTGCTAGCTAAGTAACCCCCGCTAGCCAAGTAACTCTACTAGCCGAATAAAAGCCAAATTATGCGTATCGCCATGGTAGCCACCTGGCTACCCACCAAAGTAAATCCAGGTTCAGGTATTTTCGTGGCCAGAGATGCTGCCGCCCTGGCAGCTTTAGGCCACCGGGTGCAGCTAATCCATTTAGTGTCTCCCGCTTTAGATGATGGGCGTGAGCGCACCTACACTTTGGGTGTGCCCACGCTGCGGGTGCCCCTGAAGGTTTCTAATCCCGCTTCGCTGGCCCGCGCCCGCGCACGCCTAGAGCAGCTAACTGCCGGCGCCGATGTGGTGCATACGCAGGCTATTTCGGCGCTGTTTCCCTATATGCTGCGCCGCCCAGCCCAGCCTTGGGTGCATACCGAGCACTGGTCGGGCGTTACCTCCACTTACACCAACCCGTTTATGCGTCTAGGCGTGCATACGCTACTAAATGCGCAGGCACTACCCGACACGGTAACGGCGGTAAGTAGCTTTTTGGCTGACCATCTGCGCCCTTACCGCCACGGCAAACCCCTGGTGGTGGTGCCTAACCAGGTAGTGCGCCCGCAAACTTTGACCCCTTCCCCTCGCTCGCTACACCCCGACGCACCACTAAAACTAGTGGGCGTGGGCTGGTTAATTGAGCATAAAGGCCCGCTGCTGGCTTTGCAGATTTTGCATCAGCTTTCTAGCCTTGGCGTGAAAGCTAAGCTGACCTGGGCTGGTAGTGGCCCACTACTGGAGCAGTGCCGTGAGCAGACCGCCGCTTTAGGGGTGGATGCCACTTTCTTGGGCCAGGTTCCTGCCGAGCAAATCCCCCAGCTAATTAGTGACAGTGACATATTCTTAGTGCCCACCATTGGGGAGACTTTCTTCCTGAGCGCCGCTGAAGCTATTGCTGCTGGCCGCCCGGTGGTTACCGGCAGCTATGGGGGGCACACAGAATTCCTTGATCCGGCGGTTTGTGCCCTGGTTAGTGGGCGTGACCCACTAGTTTGGGCCCAGGCCCTGAAGCAGTTGGCTCAGCGCACCGCCGCCTACGGCGCGCAGGAGGTGGCCGCCACCTTACCTGAGGCTTTCACCGCCCCCCAGGTGGCTAAGCGTTACGTGCAGGTTTACCAAGACACTATTGCGGCGCGTTAATCCCTTAAATCAGAGGAAATATCGCATTTGGACACTGTCTACCAGGCTATTTTGGAGAGTAAATGAGCAAGGTAATTTTCGCTTCCCACTCGCGCTGGTGTCAGCCGGGCACTTTTAACGACGACGCCGCCTCCCCATCCGCCGTCACTGGCGCAGCCCCCAGCGCGAGTGATGCCAAGTCCCCCGCCGACAGCCCTATACAGCAGTGGTGGGCTAGCGCCCCCAACAGCAACCAGCCTCACGCGCCTCTGCCTACCTCCCCTGAGCAGGTGGGCCAGTGGGCCCATAAGCAGGCAGGCCAGTGGAGCGGCGTCGTCGTGACTAAGAGCGGGGCGTTACTAAGCAGCGACATGCCGCGCTCATTCCCCCTGCTATACCGCTACGTGGCGGGCACCTGGCTGGTAAGTGACGACCCCCAGGTACTTATCGACGCCGCCACCACCAGCTGGGACGCCACCGGGCGGCTCCAGTTCCGCCACGCCGCTTACACCCTGGGCACACGCACCCTGCTAAAGGGGATTTACCAGCTGCCCGCCGCCTCTAGCGTGGAGCTAATCGACGGCGACCCCACCCCCCACCTACACCCCTGGAAGGCACTGCGCTACCACCAGCGCATCACTGATGAGCCCACTTTCCGTCAGCTTTTCACCCAGGCACTAGAGCAGGCGGTAGAGCGAGTAGTTAAGCTAACTCAGGGCCGGCGCCTGGCGGTGCCGCTATCGGGCGGGCTTGATTCGCGTCTGATTTTGAGCCTGCTTAAACTGGCTGGCGCCAGTGACGTAGTAGCTTTCACCTACGGTACTGCCGGCTCACGTGAAGCCAAAATTTCCCAGCAGGTAGCGCAATCCCTGGATGTGCCCTGGTATTTCGTTGAGCTTAGCGAAGCCAAGGTGCGCCAAGCCTGGCAGGCAGAAGGCGGCGCCTTTATCCGTGCGGCTTGGGCGGGGGCCTCCCTGCCCCACTATCAGGACTGGTATGCGCTACGTGAGCTAACCAGCACCGGGGTGCTACCCGCCGGCACCGTGATTTTGCCGGGCCACACCATTGTGGGCAACCTGCACGGCCAGGAGCTGCTAGACCCCAAGACTCCAATGAGCCGCAAAGACTGGGTTGAGCTACTAGCCCACCAGCACCTAAACCTGCAAGGCCAGCAAGATCTGGTGGCGGCCCTAGCCCCCATCCGCAAGCCTTTACTGGAGGCGGTTGATGAGCTGCTGACGGTAGACACCCTGGACGCGCGCCAGAGCCTCATTGAGTGGTTCAACGTCCGCGAGCGCCAAGCCAAATACATTAACCACTCTATGCGCGCCTATGAGCATTTTGGTTTGGATTGGGCTTTGCCGATGCTCGATCTTGAGGTGATTGAGGTTTGGGAGCGCGGGGGGCTGGCCTTCACTGATGAAGAGCGTATCTGGTACAAGAATTTGATTGCCCAGATTTATGCGCGGGTTAGTGGCACGCAGCCGCAGCTGTATGCGGCTGGGGTTAACGCGATTCCTGCTGCCCCTAGGCGTGCGGCAATTAAGGTTCTTTCTGCCCTGCGCCTGGATAAGGCGGTTAGCTCGCTGCTTACTACCCGCGTGCAGCTGCGTCACCCTATGGCTTTCCAGGCGCTGCTGCCGGCGGGTAGCGCGGCTGTTTATGCTCCGCAGCTGCTCAAAGGCCGCAGCCTTAACGGTATTTTTGCCGACCTGTTTTTGGCTGACGCTTGGGCTGCGGATTCTAATGTGTTTACGGAGGTTATTTAACCGTGCCTGCTTCCCTAGCGCGTTTTCGTTCCCTAGCGAGCACGCGCTTATACCCTTGCGCACCCAGCGCCCTGTTTTATTTGCTTCTAGCGGTGTTTTGGGGGTGCCTATGGCGCCTGCCACTGCTTAACGGCGATGATCGGCTTTTCGCTAATGCCTCTAATTTGCCTCATGGCCGCCAAACTTGGGCGGGTATTACCACCATGGTGGATAAGACCTGGAATACCTTTAATGGGCGCCTAGCTGATGGGCTTGGTGCGGCCTGGTTTAGTTTTGGTTTGGGCGGAGCCCGGGTGCTGATGGCGCTGGGCTATGTGCTGTTTGCGTTTTTGGTGTGGGTTTATGCCACTCGCCTGGGGCCTAAGGATGAGGGTGACTATTCGCAGCTAAGCCCCTGGCGTACCTGGGTGCGCCGTGATTTACTGGCGCAGCTTTTGGCTAGTGCGATCCCGTTTATGCTGGTTGGGTTTCACTACCATCTAAGCGGCAACGCAGTGTTTTCGATGGCTGTGGTGTGGAATTACCTGTTTTCTTTGAACCTGGTGCTTCTGGCTTTCTATCCGCTGGCTAGGGCGGCGCGTGGGAGCTTTTCTTGGCGTTGGCAGTTGGCGGCCGCCCCGCTGATTGTGTTGGCCATGGTGATGCATGAGATGACTTCTGTGGCCGCACTGGGTTTGGTGGCTGGTTTGCTGGCTTTTTGCCCGCGTCTGCTTACCCGAGCGGTTACTTGGGTTTCGCTAGCGGCTACCGGCTACGGTTTTTATCTGAAAGTTACCGCCCCAGGCTTGTGGGAGCGTATTGAGCGCAACTCTAAACCCACCGGTTCACCTAATGATTTGCTGCCTGAGGAGGTAAAGCTGCATTTGCGTCTGGCGGGCACGCTCGCCAATGTGGCGGTGGTGTATATCGCCTTAGTGGTGCTGGTGGCGGCAACTTTGATTTGGCTGCATGGGCGCTCTTTATTGACGACGACGCCGCTTTGGTCGCGTTGGCAGCCCAGCCGACGCTTGTGGGTGGGCTCGCTGGTAACCCTGTATGTGGTTAGCGCCGCCTGTGTGGGGGCGTGGATTATGGCTTCACGACGTTATTTGTTGATTATCGACGACGCCTATGGGCGCGGCCGCTACCCCCTAATCACCCAAATGGATGACGCTAGTGGCGCGGTGATTAGCTGGGCTATAGCTAGTTTTGTGATGCTGGCGCTGCTGGCTTTAACCCTGCCCAGGCAGTTGGTGGGACCCATGCCCCTGGCCTTGTTTGGGGCGATTGCGGTTTCTTTGGCGGCTAATAGCTATATGGCCCGTTCGCTTTATGCCGGGGTGGGCCGTGACCACTACATTGCTTTGCTGCTGATGGGCACGCTGATCATAACTAACCTGGTGGCGCTCTCTCGCCTTGGCGGCGCAGGCCGGGCGGTTAGTTTGCTTAGTGGTGGGGTGCTGTTTGTGGCTGGCTCCACCCTGGTGCTGTGCGCTAACCAGCTGCTGGTTAACTATGGAGCTTGGCAGCAGGTGGAAGCCCAGTTTGCGGCGGCCGCTAGCGGGCAAAGCGCGCTGGTTGAGATCCCTAAAACCATGCCTTGTAATAACGTGATTTCGTATCAGTGGATTGATCCGCCCGCCTCTAATGTGAAGCATCTGCGGATTTTCTATGGTCTGGGCTCTAAGGTGCAGATCAAGACCGTGCCCCAGGAGTTAACCTGCGGCCCAGCCACAAACCGCTAGCCGCTGCCGTTAACCTCTGCCCACAGCCAGCCAATGCATGGGGCGCGGGGGCGGGGCGCCGTCGAGCTGCTGGCTTAGGGCAGGCGGCGCATACGGCGACGAATGGCCACCAAACCCCAAGCCATATTCCACACGTCACGCACTTTAATGCGGGTAGCGTGGGCGCCTTGGTCAGCGGTGAGCACCACCGGCATTTCCGTGATCGGCATCTGGCCGTCGTGTTCAGCTAAAGCCACAATCTCGGTGGAGCTAAGGTAACCGTTTTCTACCAGCTGGCTGCGGTGGGCGCGGATCCAGTCGCCGTCAATAAACAAAGTCCCCTGCGGGTCACCCACTTTAGAGCCCAAAATTACCCGGCGCATCAGCCTAAACACTGCTGAAATAGCCGCGCGCATCATACCCCGATCCACCTGCGAATCAGGGTGGGCTTTAGAGCCAATAGCCAGCCCAACAGTGGGGTGAGTCCACCAATAATCCAGGTCAGAGGTACCAAATGGCAGATCGTCGGCGCTAAAGACCACTAGCGGCGCCGTCGAGACACTAATGCCACGCCTATAGGCACGGCCCATACCCTTAGAGCTAGCCACCGCCTCCACGGTGAAAATATCCACCCCGTTATAAAGGCTGGGCCCATAGGTAAGCGATAAGCCCTCTAGCAGCTCAGCGGTGCCATCCTGGGAGGCGTTTTCAACCACAATGGCGCGCATAGGCACGCGCCGCCCCCGCGACCAGGCAGCCAGGCGTGCCAAAGTACCCTCCAGCACGGTCACCGAGTTGTGGGCGGGAATAATAACGTCAATAGCTCCCGGCAGTTCACGCGGCTGGGGCTGAGCTACCTGCAGCCGGCGCGGGAAGACCACATAGCGGTAAATCGGGTAGTTCCACACGGTAGTTACGGCGGTGCAAATAATCTTGCTCAGCGTGGCCGAAAGCCCCAAATGATCCACTAAAGCAATCATGGCCACCGTGGTAGCCAACCAGTTAAAGCCCACCAAAACGAAATACATGATGAGCGAATACAGGCGGTTAGCGTAGCTTTTAAAAGCAAAGTTACGCTGGCCTAAATAATTAACTGCGAAGCCGCTCCAATAGCCGGCAGCAACTGCTAAAGCCGTAGCCATCTGCGCAGCTAGCGGGGTGGTGGCCAGCAGCACCATGCGGGTAACTACGGTTACTAGCAGATCCACCACGAAGGCGGTGCCACCAACACCTAGATAACGCAGTATCGATGATTTAAATAAACGCGCTAGCATCCCGTTTCCTAACTGAATCAGCGCTAATTATACAAACTGGGGCCGCACTATCGAGTGCGACCCCAATTTGTTGAGATTAGTTTTAGAAGTGGACAGCCTGCCCGCTAGCGGCAGAAGCCAGGATGCCTTCCACTACCTTCAGCGCGTTTAGGCCCTCTTCCATGGATACGTGCTCATTGCCCTTACCCAAGATGGCGTCACGGAAGTGCTCGTGCTCCACAGCCAGCGGTTCGCGCTTGGCTAGGGCGTAACGGGTTACCGTGCCTTCGCTTACGCCACGGAAAGCAGCGATCTGATCCCACTGCAACGGCATGTCGCCGTTTTCGTAGAAGGTCAAATCACCCATGGCGGTGTCAGCTACTAGGGCGCCGTGCTCACCGGTCACAATGGTGGTGCGGTCCTTGAAGGGGGTAAGCCAGTTAACCAGGTGGTTAACCAGCACGCCGTTCTTGAAGGAGCCAGAAGCCACTACCATGTCCTCGTGCTCGCGGCCCGAGCGGTGGGCGGTCTGGGCGTAGATTTCCTTGTATTCGCTTCCCGCAACCCAGGCGGCCAAGTCAACGTCGTGGGTGGCCAGGTCCTTGACCACGCCGACGTCGCTGATGCGGGCCGGGAAAGGCGACTGGCGGCGGGTAACCACCTGGTAGACGTCACCTAGCTGGCCTTCAGCTAGACGCTTGCGCATCTCCAGCAGGGCCGGGTTGCAGCGCTCAACATAACCCACCGCACCGATCAGGCCGGCAGACTTGAAGGCTTCAGCTACACGCTGGCCAGACTCCACTGAGGCAGCCAGGGGCTTTTCAACCAGGGTGTGCACCCCAGCTTCAGCCAGAGCCAGGGCGGCCTCCTCGTGGAAGACGGTAGGCACAGCCACAATGGCGGCGTCGATACCTACCTCAATCATGGCAGAAACGGAGTCCAGCACCGGCAAAGAACCGGCCACCCCGAAGCGGTCACCACCCGGGTCAGCTACAGCTACCAGTTCAAAGCCCTCAGTGTTGCGGGCGTTGCGCACATGGTGGCGCCCCATCGAGCCTAGGCCCAGGACACCAACGCGAAGCGAAGCACTCATCAGGCACCAGCCTTCACAACAGCGGCCACGGCCTCAACAATGCGCTCCAGGTCGGCCTGGCTCAGCGAGGGGTGTACCGGCAGCGACAGGCACTCGCGAGCAGCCTTCTCGGTGACCGGCAGTTCCAGGCCGGGAGCGTACTTGGTGAGCGAGTCCAGACGGTGGTTGGGGATCGGGTAGTACACGCCCGAGCCTACCTGCCACTGCTCACGCAGGGCCTTTTGTAGCTCGTCGCGCTCGCTGGCGCTAGCACCCTCGAAACGGATGGTGTACTGGTGGTAGACGTGACGGTAGCCCTCGGGCACGAAGGGGGTGACTACACCCTCAACCCCGGCCAGGCCCTCGTTTAGGAAGGCGGCGTTTTCCTGGCGCTGCTTGGTCCAGCCAGCCAGCTTGCTTAGCTGTACGCGGCCCACGGCGGCGCCGACGTCGGTCATACGGTTGTTTAGACCCACCAGCTCGTTGGCGTACTGGCGCTCCATACCCTGGTTACGCAGCAGGCGCGAGCGGTGGTAGACGCCCTCGTCACGGGTGGTGATCATGCCGCCTTCAAGGGAGGACATGTTCTTGGTGGGGTAGAAGGAGAAGGAACCCCAACGGCCGAAGGTACCCACCTTGGTGCCGTCGATGGAGGCGTCGTGGGCCTGGGCGCAGTCTTCGTAGACGTCTAGGCCGTGGCGCTGGGCGATTTCTAGGATCGCGGGCATGTTGGCAGGCAGACCGTATAGGTGCACAACCTCAATGGCGCGAGTGTTGGGGGTGATAGCAGCTTCAACCGCAGCCGGGTCCAGGGTGAAGGTGTTTACGTCGATGTCGGCAAACACCGGGGTGGCGCCGGAGATAGCCACAGAGTTGGCGGTGGCGGCGAAGGTGAAGGAGGGCACGATTACCTCAGCGCCGGGCTCTAGCTCGCTAGCTAGGGTGGCTAGGTGCTGGGCGGAGGTACCGGAGTTTACGGCCACGCAGTGGGCGCCGCTAACTACTTGCTCAGAGAATTCGTCCTCGAAGGCCTTTACCTGAGGACCCTGCACCACCATGCCGGAGGCGATAACCGCGTCCACGGCAGCGCGCTCCTCATCACCGAAGACAGGCTTTGCCGGGGGAATGAATGCGAGTTCCATTTACTTTTCTACCTCTTTCAAAGTGGTGTTGGAGTTTGAGTCTGTGACTTCCTGATAGTGAGCCCCAGTGACGGGGCAACGCCACACACCCGGCTCAGCAGCTACCAGCGGTTCGCCGGCCTTACCAACCCAGGCAATACGGCGTGCGGGCACACCAGCTACCAGTGCATAGTCGGGCACATCCTTGGTGACCACTGCACCAGCTGCCACTGTAGCCCAGGCCCCAATGGTTACCGGAGCTACGCATACGCTGCGTGCACCGATCGCCGCGCCGGTCTTGATGGTTACCCCTACAGGTTCCCAGTCCGAAGCTGACTTGATGGTGCCGTCAGGATTAACAGCGCGCGGGAAGTGGTCGTTAGTAAGAGTCACAGCCGGGCCAATGAAGACGCCGTCGTCAATCACGGCGGGCTCGTAGACCAGAGCGTAGTTTTGGACCTTACAGTTATCACCCATCTTTACGCCCTCACCGATGTAGGCGCCACGGCCCACAATGCAGTTACGGCCAATCTGAGCGTGCTCTCGCACCTGTGCTAGATGCCAAATACTTGACCCGTCACCAATTTGAGCCTCGGGTGAGACATCCGCCGTATCAACGATGCGTACTGCCACGTTGGTTAGCTCCTTTACGCAAAAACTGCATCAGACAAGGCCAGTCTATCCCTAGTTTTTCCGCTAATCGAGCCCATAGCGCTACGCTAATAGGAGTTAGTTCATAGCGCAGATGTAATTTCCTGGCACAATTGCGTTTATGCAAACTTTTGACCCGGCCGAGCAGACCTGGCTCGTTGTCCCTCTTTACAATGAAGCCCAGGTAGTGGCTGAGGTTATCGCCAATGCGCGCAAAACCTTCCCTAATGTTGTTTGCGTTGACGACGGTTCACGCGACGATTCAGCTGCGCAAGCCCGCTCTGCGGGGGCGATTGTGGTCTCCCACCCGCTTAACCTAGGCCAGGGTGCTGCCCTACAAACCGGCATCACCTATGTGTTAACTCGCACTAATGCTCGCTATATAGCTACTTTTGACTCTGACGGCCAGCACTCCACTGATGATGTTATGGCCATGGTGCGCCGCGCCCATGATGAGGATTTGGCGATTGTGTTGGGATCGCGTTTCCTTGAGGGCACCGCCGATACTGGCACGCTTAAGCGCATTGTGCTGCGTACCGCCGCTTGGGTTGGTTCTAAGACTTCAGGTATGAAGCTCACTGACGCCCACAACGGCCTGCGCCTGTTGCGCCGTGACGCCGCCGAAAAGCTGGATCTGCACCAAAACCGGATGGCTCACGCTAGCGAAATTATTCGTCAGCTTGGCGCCAGTGGCCTGCCTTGGGCTGAGCAGCCGGTACACATTGAGTACACCGATTATTCGCGTTCTAAGGGCCAGTCCCTGTGGAACAGCGTTAACATCCTCGTCGATTTGATGTTCAGCTAAGGAGCTAGCTAAATGGATTCTCAGTTTTTAATTAAGAGCCTGCTAGCCCTGGGCGTGGTGTTTATGGGCGTGATGCTGCTGCGCAACTCTGGCGGAGCTAAGCATATGGCTGGGCGCCGTATTGTCACGCTGGCCTTTGTGGTTTTCGCCCTGGTCACGATTGCGGTGCCGTCCCTGACCACCTATCTGGCTCACTTTGTGGGCGTTGGCCGTGGTACTGACTTGCTGCTTTATGCGCTGGTGCTGGCCTTTTTGGCGTCTTTGCTTTCCAGCTTCCGCCGTGCCTCCATCCAGGAGCGGCGCCTGACTAAGTTGGCACGTGCTTTTGCTTTGGCGCAAGCCCCCGACCCCAGCGCTTTGGGTCCGGTTCCCCCAGCAGATAAGGCCGACGACGCCGCTAAGTAAGTTTTTGCCCCCGGCTTTATGAACTGCTCCCCTTTAGTTGGACTGAGAAATCAGACACCGACTAATGGGGAGCAGTTCAAAGCTCGGGGGGCTTAAGTGTGCCAGCGTTTAGGCGTGCTTGGTGCGCTGGTTGGGACGACGCACTTCCATTTCTTCACGCAGGCTCAAGCCGGCGTTAATGGCTCCACGCAGCGGGGCCTGCCACAGGTGCGGGTAGATACGCGACATGTATAGGCGCGCTGAGGCATGGTGGGCGCGGATCATGTTCTCAGGCCGGGCTTTCCAGCTGGCACCCTGCTCATGTACTACTACCGCCCCGGGTACCTGCAGGTTTTCATACCCTGCCTTACCCACGCGGGCACCTAGGTCCACGTCCTCAAAGAACATGAAGTAGGCGTCGTCGAAACCACCCAGCTCCTGCCACACCTTACGTGGCAGCAGCAGACAGGCCCCTGAGAGCCAACCCACCGGGTGAATGGTGTCCTCATTGGTGCCATGGTAGGACTTGGTTAGCGGGTTTGAGGGCCAGATGCGACCCAAAAAGGCGTGGCCGGCGCCGCGTCCCAGGGTGGGTAGGGCGCGGCCAGAGGGGTAGACCGTGCCGTCGGTGTTAAGCAGGCGCGGACCTAGCGAACCGGCGCTCTTATTGGCCAGGCCGGCTGCCACCAGCACATCTAGGGCACCGGGGCGGAACACTAGGTCAGGGTTGGCCACCACAATCCAGTCTTCACTTAGATCCTTGGCGGCAAAGTTTACTCCCCCGCCGTAGCCTAGGTTGCCTGGGCCGTAGCCACGGTCAGTGTTGGGGTCGCGCACTACGGTGGCGTTGTATTTGGCGGCTAATTCATCTACTAGCTCGTGCTGGGTGCCGTTGTCGGCAATGTACACGTTCACCTTTGCGCTGGTTGCCGGCGCAATAGAAGCCAGGAAACGTTCCAGTTCACTACCGGGGTTGTAGGTAACCGTGATTAACCTAATAGTTTGCTCAGACACGTCCGGCGTAGCTTGGCTTGGGCTTAGTAGCTCTTCTGCGCTAACTTCTGAGCCGCGCTCAGCGGCAGATTTATCAAGGTTTTCAGGCACGTTCTTCTACTCTTGGGCTCGATTATTCTGGCGGTAACTAGACCACACTTAGTAGTTTTATAACCTATCTGACTGAAAACATCCTCAACGTTACCTAAACTTGACCTCATGACTGCGTCTAAGCTCCCCCCGCGCCATACTGCAAAGGAACTGGTAAACCACCGATTGCGCCGTTTTTTTTACAGTGCTCTAGCGGCGGTATTGTTCGTCACTTCCTTTGGCGCTATGGCCTGGCATGACCTACAGTCTTCGGTTAATCAGATCGACCCTAATCAGTTCCTCATTGGTAATCGCTCCAATCGCCCTGTCACTGACTACGACGGACGTGCGGTAAACATTTTGGTAATGGGTACTGACTCACGTCAGGGCGCCAACAATATCGACGGCGGCGCAGCTACTGAGTCTTCGGCTCGCTCTGACACCACCATGATCATGCACATTAGTGCTGACCGTAAACGTATCCAGGTGGTTTCTATCCCTCGCGACACCATGGTGGATATTCCTGAATGTAAGAGCGCTGATGGCACTATCACTGACTCAATGTATGCGCAGTTCAACACCGCCTTTGCTAACGGCGCTGGGAACGGGGATTTAAGTGCCCGCGCCTTGGCTGCGGGTGCGGCCTGCGCTATTTCCACCGTGGAGAAGCTAACCAACATCCACATTGATGACTACATGGTGGTGGATTTTGCTGGCCTTAAAAACATGGTGGATGCTTTAGGCGGCGTCGGCGTGTATGTCAGCGAGGACATTGATGACCCCGAATACACCCAACTCAAGCTTGATAAGGGTTGCCACCACCTTGATGGTTCGGCAGCGGTTATGTATGCGCGTGTGCGTCACGGCGTCTCTGACGGCTCTGACCTGCACCGTATTGAGCGCCAGCAGAACCTGATGGGCGCCATGATGCGTACCGCTATGCGTAAGAACCTGCTCACTAGCGCCCCTGACCTGTACGCCTTCGCTAAAGCCGCGCTGGGCACACTAACCACTTCCCCGCACGTGGGGCAGCTAAACACTCTGGCTGGTTTAGCTATGAGTGTGCGCACCATTGGTTTTGGTGGCATTGAGTTCATCACCGCCCCTAACGAGGCTGACCCCGATGACCCCAACCGCGTGGTTTTGCGTGAAAAAGACGCCAAAGCCCTGTGGAAGTCCCTGAAGGATGACAAGCCGGCCCCCACTAACACCATTTCTTCTACCGCTAACGGCACCCCGGCCCCGGCCGCCACTGCCACCGCCCCTGAAACTGAGGACCCGGCGCAAGGAACCGAGCCCAGCAGCGAAGAAACCACTCAGGCACCCGCACCCAAGGCGTCGTCGCCCGCCCCGGCCCCCAAGGCTTCCGCTAGCCCCACTACCGACCCCGCATTGCAGTGCAAGTAAGGGAGGGTAAATAGTTGACTCAGTTTCCCCCAAGTCAGCCGCCCAGGCGCCGGCGTTTAGTCGCTAAAGACTCCGGCGTTAACCAACCAACCAGCGCCCCCAGTTCTCAGAGCGGTGCTGGCACCCCGGCGCGTCGTAATTCTGGCTCTAGCCGGGTTAACCCCAAGTCCACTAGGTCTGGCTCTGGGGCGCCGGCGCAGCCAATTTCAACCCGTTCTACCTCTGATGAGGCTACCCGCACCGCTGGTTCGGCGCAGGCACGTCCCTCTAGCCGGGTGGGTCGCTCCGGCGGCGCCGTACCTCTTTCCGACGACGCCGCCCCCGCACGCCCAGCCGCTCAGACTGCCCGCCCAGCTACTCAGGCCGCCCCGGCGCCCGGGCACGCTAGTGGAGCGCAAACAGCCTTACCCCAGTCACTGTCTGGTCAAAGTGCCGCGCGCACCAGTGGGCCGCAGACGATTCCCCCACAGTCGATTCCTCCGCGCACTGGCTCAGCGCAGGCGCGTCCTTCTAGCCGGGTGGGTCGCTCCGG